>JADMIO011403810.1_pt1 | contig 130133 bp, 107 predicted proteins | sample 8958161 | NCBI WGS metagenome assembly JADMIO01 (sample SAMN16585339, study PRJNA669376) | soil metagenome | isolation source: Crop rotation soil | place: USA: Cullars Rotation, Alabama | collected 2011
GACAACTTGTCCACGTGGAATTCTAAGCTTAGGATCCCAATGTGCTGGAAAGACAAAGACGCCAAAGCCAGTGCTCGCATAATGCGTGATCCAGAAGGCGAGATGCGGCGCGAACGGAAAGAGGTTCATCATGCGCATTTCGCGGTTCGCGTCACAAACCCGCATGACGCGCGCGCCGGCGAGTTGCAGATTCGCAATGTCGTGAGCGGTGTAGAGGAACGGGACCGGTGCCGAAGAGCGCCCCGTGGTGCTCGTCAAAAGCAATGGACGAAACTCGCGCTCGAAGCCTTCGACCACGGCCTTGCGTCCGCGAAGCAGTGCCTTGGCAACGGACGATGGGCGCCGTGAGAGCACGGCCTTATCGGGCACGAGGACGAAATCGCGCACGGGATCCCTTCCGTCGGTTTCCGCGAGAAAATCACTCTTTGTCGTAAACGGAACCCGGCGCAGGTCGTCGATGGAACGCAACGCTGCCGGCTCGACGCCCGCTTGATCAAAGAGCCGGCGATAGTACGCGGAGAAGGGCAGGACCGTCCGGCTCAGGTAGCGCCGGAGACGGTCGAGTTGCCAGTTACGCAGCGAGCGTGGATCTGAGGGCCAGCGAGGGTTCAGGGTCATCTGGGTTTGTGCGAGTAAGGGCTTTCAGTTCCGGCAGTTGGGCCTCGGCGACGTCGCGACCGAGGGCGATTTGCCTCCTTGGTTGGCTGAAATCGTGCCAGACAGCCTCGCCGCTGATCGGGCGTAGCACGAGGTCCGCTTGTCGCGCCGAGGCTTCAGCCACGCGGGTTTGGGCGCCGTTGATAGCACGCATCATCGTGTCGATGATGTTTCCGCTCGCGCCGTAGTTGAAGTGGCGATTGACAAAGCGGGCCAGACCCCGTTTTGGGTGCTCGCGGCCATTCAGTTCGCGCCGCGCATCGAGCCAGTAACGGATACGCTCGGGAGGCGGGATCACATTCACCGCGATGATTTTCTCGATGCCCATCTCTTCGAGCACATCGACGGGCAACGGGTCGGCAATTCCGCCATCAATATAGGTCTCGCCGTCGATCGTCACCGGGACGCAGACGCCGGGAATGGCGATGCTCGCCTCCACTGCCGAAGCGACGGCGCCGCTCGAAAAGACGACCCGCTCAAGCGTGTCAAGGTGCGTGGCCACGACGCGGAAAGGCCGCATCAGGTCGGAAAAGTTGGCGTTGTCGATCCGACGTTTGAGTCGTGCGGCGGCCCGGCGCGTCCGAAGAAATCCCCGGCGGGGGAGGATCATTGGGTCGAGCACTCGGAGGTATCCCCAGCGTCCTCCGGTTTCGCGCGCGACCTTTTCGAGTTGGTCGCCATCGAGACCAAAAGCCCAGTGGGCACCCACGTAGGCGCCCATACTTGAGCCGGCAATGCAATCAATCTCAATGTCGTTTTCTTCGAGCACTTGAATCACGCCGATGTGGGCCAGTCCTTTCGCGCTGCCTGAGGACAAAGCGAGCCCCACCCGGCAGCGCGCGATTTCGCGCGCAAGGCGGTTGATCGCGAGGTCGAATCGTCGATCGGGTGTGACCGCCTTGCTGGATCGCGGAAAGCCGCGAATAATCGAGTGGACAGGATGTCCGATGCCCTTCAACGCGGCATCCGCCTCGGGAGCCGCGAGCGATTCCTCCGCAAAGAGGATCGGCTTTACCTGAGCCGAAGAAGCAGGGCTGCGCATCGCGATTTCCCTCATCAGCAGTTGAAAATCGTAAAGGTTTTGCATGTCCGGTTGAAGCAGCACAAATCCTAGATCGGACTCGATCAGGCTCGCGACCGTCACGCCCGCCGGTGTTTCCGGCGTGAGATAGAGCAGCACGTAATCGTAATGCCGGCCGCAATGACTGAGCAGTTTTGCCACGGCGGTAACGTCCCGCGAGTCGGCGCCTGCGGTAACGCGAATCTCTTCAAAGCCATCGCCCGTTCGGACTTGGCGGGTGAAAGAGAACTCCGCGCCGTTTGTCGGCGTGTTCAAGGGAAAGGACCCGTCGTCAGCGCCAGCTTCCGATCCGACACGGACGAGAAGAACTTTTTGTCCGGTGATTTGGAAGAGCCCGCCGCCGAGTCGATGCACGACCGCAGTCGCGTCGATTCGTTGTCCGAGCGGCAGGAGCGTCACGATCCTGCGCACTCGCGGTCCACGGGGTGCCGCGGTTTCGGCCGCGGCCGTTACGGTTTGCGAGAAGTGACCGGCGACCGATGGATCGCTGGCGAAAAGTCCGGTCAACTCGTCAGCCGGAATTCGCAGCAGCAGCGCGTGCGTGGTGACCGTCGTCGTGCAGCGATGTGGCTCCCGATTGAGGAACGCACGAGCGCCGAGCAGGTCACCCGGCCCGAATACCTCTCCAATTTCGTCCGCTGCATTGACTGCGGATTGCCGCGATTCGCAACGGCCACTCAGGATCAAATAGATGGCCTCACAGGGGTCCCCGACATGATAGATGACCGTCCCCTTTTTGTACTCCGCCACAGCGCCGCCGGCGAGCAACCGTTCGATGGTGCCAGTCGGAAGAAGCGAAAGGAGCGGATGCGGAGGAAGTGGATCGGTCTCGAGAGCGTCAGCGTCCGTTCCGGCGGCGTTGGTGCGCGGCAGCACCCACCCGTTTCGGCTCCCTCGCGCTGCGGAAGCGACCTCTGCTGTCGGCTTGAGCTTCTTATTTTTAAGCCAAGCAAACATTACAAGGATTCATCGCACGGTCCGGCGGTTTCACAACTCACCGGCCGCTAAGCAAGGCTCGAAGCGCACGCCGCGGCGGTCGAGGCTGCTCGAAAACCCGCGGACATTCGCCGCATCGAACCTGCGCCGCGGACTTTAGCAAGATGCAAGCCGCAAGTTTTTTTGCGGCCGTCACCCGACGCGATACTCGCTCTTTTTGTTCACGCCGGGCTCTGGAATTGGGTATTTGCCCTCCGCATCCGCTGGCAATGGAGACGGACTCTCGAGTGTCAACTTGTCCACGTCTGGCGCTAACTCGCTCTGCCAATTTAGCGCATCCTCATAGCTGATCTTCTGCCCGGTATGCGCGGAGAGGCGGCCCATGGCGGTGACCAGGCTCGATCGCACAGCGCGTTCAACTTCGATCGCGACTTGCTGGATTCGTCATCGGCCGCGTGAACAAAAGGTAACTGCACACCCGCGAGAGCGGACGTGGGCCGCCGTGGTTTTGAGAAATTGGCGAGAGGGTCAACCCTCGTATCGGATTCCGTGGCAAAGGCGTTCAGTGCAAGAGGGAATTCTTCGTTCAGGGACCAAGTGTCGCTTTCGCGATCCTGTAGATCGTCGTTGTTCCACTGATCTCGTTCGCGATCACGAGCAACGGTTCTCCCGAGGGGCTATCCTCGGGTTTGATGAAAACCAATCCTTCCGGACCGAGGTCCCCGGCTGCCGGACTGTTGACGGGCTTCGTGAAATCGCGGTTGTTCAAATACTGCACGAACTCCGGCGCTTCGGGCTCCGAGATGTCGTAGATAGCGACTCCGCCAATCCGCTCGAAACCGATGAAGGCGTAGGTGCGCCCAAACACCTTGCCAAGGATTACCCCCTCCGGTTCCGGGCCTTTGTCATCGCTGCGGTCGTCGAATGTGTTGTTCTCGTGCGACGCGTTAAAAAAGGCGGGGTACGCGGCCGCGGTGATCCATTCGAAATCGTCACCGCTATCAAAAATCAGATTGCCGTCCGTGTCTCGAATGGAGAACGACCGAGCGCCAAACGAATAGAGTTCCTCATAGACTCGCCCGGTGGCCGGAGGTGTTGCAGGCTTCCACCCCAAGGTACTGGTGACCCGCAAACGCCCGAGGTTTGCATTGTTCTTGAGGAATGTGCCATTCGGAAACGCGACCGGGTCAAGATTGAGCGTGCCCACGCGCGCCTGTTCGTCGAACGCAACGACGGTGTTACCCATCCCGTCGACGAAGGTGTACTCTCGAGCGTCGCCCTCGTTGGCCATGACAAGATAAGTCTTGGCGCCAATCTTATAGGACGCAATCCCATCGGGCAGGTACATTCCCTTCACCGGCCACTGGCGGATGTTGATTTTACCGGTCGTTAGCGTAGCTGCCGGATTGTTTGGATTGATTACGGGGATTCCATCCCGATCGCTCGCATCGAGGCGATTGTTGCGGCCGACGGTGATAAGACCGAGTTGCTCGGGCTCCGGCGTGTATCCGGGATTTAGGGTGAAAGTGCCATCGGGATTGATCGTGATGCTGGTCACGCCGAAATCATTGTCGTTGATGACCGCGATGGTTTCCTCATCGACTACCGTGAGGCCCTCGACCTTCTGCACCTTGTTATATCCCGCCGCGTTTAGATCCACGAACATGGTCTTGTCGATCGGTCGGATGTTGTTGAGCACCATTTCGGTGACCGTCAGTTGATCGACAGTCTTGCCCGTGGAGCCGACCGTTCCGGTGAGGCTCGACACGTCCGTCGCACCGGCGAGACTAAAGCGGAGGACTTTCTTCTCAATGACCGTCGGAACGTCGCCGGGCACCGCATCATCGTCACGCTCGACCACCAGAAACTCGCCGTTTCCGAGTGCGGTGGCGTCGCCGATCTTGTCCGGGCGACTGTTCGGCGCCGCACCAAGATTTGGATTATCGAGAACATAGATGAACTGGCGAGTGGCGAGGGTCGCCGGATCGAATTCGAGAACGCGAACATTTAGATTCGCATTCAGGGCAGCGTCGGTCAGCGACGTTGGATTGCGAAGAGGGCTTTGCACGAACGCGTAAACCTTCCCGCCATCGAGGGCGATGCCTTCAAACCCACGGTTCTGCCGGCGTTGTGCAAGCACGGCGGGGAGGACTTCATCGCCCAGCGATCCCGCCGGCTGACCCGCGGCTACGGCTGTGCCGATCGGGATGTAACGCTTCAGCAAAACGCCGTGGCTATCGAAGTGATAAATCGCCGGGCGATATTCATCGATCATCCAGAAAGAGCCGTCCGCGTGATCGATCGCCAAACCTTCGAGATCCGCGCCGAGCGGATCGAGCGAGAGCACATGCCCGAGCAAATCGACGGGCACTTCGTCATTGTAGGGATCGCTGGGGCTGTTGCTGATCGCGGTGTTCGGCCGGCCGGTCAGCGGCTGGCCGGGCGCGCGTTGCAGAGGAATGCGTTGAGTGAGCGTGAGGTTCCCGGCTTTCCGGTCGAGTTCAAAACGAACGATTTCCGGTGTGAAATCCGGCAGAAGGAATGGCCGCAAGATTCCGCTGGGCTCCGCGTTGGGACCACGGTCGGTATTCGTGACAAACTTGTAGCGGCCCGTTTTTGGATCCACGCCTTCGAATTGCAGGCCGGAGAAGCCGCCGAGCTTGATCTGCTGACCGCCCAGCGTGGTGCCGATCGACGGCAGCGACGCGGTGTCAAAAGCATGGATGGTCGTCGGATCGCCAGCGTTGTGGTCCTTGAAGCCGAGGCCGGTCAGCTTCGTGACCTTGGCAGACCGAATATCGACCGTGGCGATCGCATTATTTTCCTGACAGGTGACCCAGGCGGTTTTCGAATCTTGTGACACGGCGATGAATTCCGGCTCAAGATCCTGCGCCACACTGGCGATCGCGCCCGGCGGTTTGGATTTGTCCGGACCGAAGATGCGAATGCTGGGATCGAGCGCGGCGTTATTGAATGCTTTGAAATCAGCAGTCTGGACGGTGGCTGTGAACGCTTTGTCTTTTCCGCCGCGAGTAATCTCGATCACACTTACCGAACCTTCCGGATCGACGGTGTAGTCGAGGCTCGGTTCGCCTTCATTCGCGACGAGCACGTAGTGGCCATTCGGCGAAAAGATGAGCATGTCTGGCAGCGCGCCCACTTCCACCGCGGTCAAAAATTCCAGCGCGCTATTGAAGAAGACGACCTTGCCAGGATCGGTCTTGGGACTGGCTTCGACCGCCACGGCGATGATGCCGTCATCCACGGCCACGCTGTTCGCCACCGCGCCGTAGGGCGTTACGTCAAGCTGGACGACGGCGTTCGGATGGGCCGGATCACTGATGTCGAAAACGTCGATCTTGGCGGCGAGCGCATTGACGACGAAAAGGTGCTGCGTCGCTGGATCGTGCGCAACGATTTCGGCCGCGCTGACGCCGGGTGTAATCGCCGCGATGCTGCCGATGGGGGTGAGTTCGATGGGGTGCGGCTTGGCACTGGCGGACTGCACTGTCGCGGCCAGGATGGACGAGGCAACGGCGGAGAGAACGTTTCGATGAATCATGATCGAAATCATGAATTTCCCGCGCCTTTCACGACAAGCGCCGCACTGTGAAATGGCGGTGACGCCAAAGTGGCGGAGATGGCGACGGCGTGACGAAGCGGTGCCGTACTTTCGACGCCAGGCGGTCGGTTGCGATTACGCTGCCAGCAACTGCCGCAATACGAATGGCAGAATCCCGCCGTGCCGTACGTAATCGACTTCGATTGCCGTATCGATGCGGCTGCGCAGCGTGACGTTTTCCTGTGTGCCGTTGGCCCGGTGAATGACAAGCGTCACATCGCTCATCGGCTTGATCGCATCGCTGAGGCCGAGCAGGTCGAAGGTTTCGTTGCCGACCAAGTCAAACGTTTGCGCATTCACTCCTTCCGGGAATTGCAGCGGCAAAACTCCCATGCCGCAGAGGTTCGAGCGATGGATGCGCTCGAAAGATTGCGCGACGACGGCCTTCACGCCAAGCAGGCGCGTGCCTTTCGCGGCCCAATCGCGCGAACTGCCCGTGCCATATTCCTGGCCGGCGAAAATCATGAGCGGCGTGCCTTCCATCTGATACGCCATCGCGGCGTCGTAAATGGGCACGATTGAACCTGGCTCGATCGGCAGCCCTTTCTCACCGACGCGGGCGATGGAGTGGCCGGTGCCGCGGAAAATCGTCACGCCGCCTTCGACATCGGGCACCATGAGATTCTTGATGCGCACGTTGGCGAAGGTGCCGCGCGTCATCACGCGATCGTTGCCGCGCCGGCTGCCGTAGCTGTTGAAATCCTCGAACGCGACCCCGTGATCGGTGAGGTACTGGCCGGCGGGGCTGTTCTTCTTGATCGCGCCCGCGGGGCTGATGTGATCGGTTGTGACCGAGTCGCCAAAGATCCCGAGCGCCCGCGCGCCTTTAATTTCGCCAATGGTGCCGGGCCCCATGCCGAAGTCGGCGAAGAACGGCGGCTCATGGATGTAGGTGCTGCCGTGTTCCCACGCAAACGTATCGCCGATCGAAGAGGGGATATCGTTCCATTTCGGATTCTGATTGGCGAAGTCGCTGTAAAGCTGGCGGAAAACCTCGGGCCGCAGCGCACTTTGCATCGCCTCGCGCACTTCGGCGAGCGTGGGCCAGAGGTCTTTCAAGTAAACGTCATTGCCGTCTTTGCCGCGCCCGATGGGGTCGTGGTTGAGATCGAGATCGACGCGTCCGGCGAGCGCGAATGCGACCACGAGCGGCGGCGACATGAGAAAGTTGGCTTTGATGTTCTGATGCACTCGCGCCTCGAAATTGCGGTTCCCGCTGAGCACGCTCGCCGCGATGAGATCGTTCTTCACGATCGCCTCTTCGATCGCGGGGTGCAGCGGCCCGGAGTTGCCGATGCACGTCGTGCAGCCGTATCCGACCACATTGAATCCGAGCGCATCGAGATACGGCTGTAGGCCGCTCTTCGCGAGGTAATCGGTGACCACCCGCGAGCCGGGTGCGAGTGAGGTTTTGACCGCCGGGTTCACGCTCAGTCCGCGCTCGACGGCTTTCTTCGCGAGCAGGCCGGATGCAACCATGACGCCGGGATTGCTCGTATTCGTGCAACTCGTGATCGCCGCGATGAGCACGCTGCCGTGGCCAATCTGCGTGTCCACCGGCTTGAATGGTGAGACGTGCAAGTCGCTCAACGCATCGGGCGTTGGACGATTGGTGATCATCTCCGAAACGTTCTTCGGCTCGCCCTCGACCATGTGCCGGCTGCGCGCGCGGGCGTCGGTCGAGAGCATCTCGTGATCGTTCGTGCCCGATCCTTTCACACCGTTGACGTGCACGGGAATGCGCCGGGCGAGCGCGTCCGCAGATTTGCCGTAACCTCCCTCCGCCGACGCCTTCGTGAGCAACGATGTGAAGACGTTGCGCAAATCCGGCAACGGGATGTGATCCTGCGGGCGCTTCGGCCCAGCCACGGCGGGCACCACGGTGGCGAGATCGAGCGCGAGATCGACGCTGTAATCGATCTGTCCTTTCTGCGGAATGCCCCAGAGTTCCTGCGCCCGGTAGTAGCTCTCGAAGGTCGTGCACAACTCGTCGCTGCGGCCAGTCCCTCGCAGGTAACGAAGCGTTTCGTCATCGACACCGAAAAAGCCCATTGTCGCTCCGTACTCGGGCGCCATGTTCGCAATCGTGGCGCGATCGACGACTGGCAGCGATTGCGCGCCTGCCCCGTAAAACTCGACAAACTTTCCGACAACCTTCGCCTTGCGCAGCATCTGCGTGATGTGCAGCACGAGGTCGGTGGCGGTCACGCCTTCGCGTAACGCGCCCGTGAGGTGGACGCCGACTACTTCCGGCGTGAGAAAATAGACCGGCTGCCCGAGCATCCCGGCTTCCGCTTCGATGCCGCCGACGCCCCAGCCGACGACGCCGAGGCCGTTGATCATCGTGGTGTGCGAATCGGTGCCGACGAGCGTGTCCGGAAAATAAACGCCGCCGCGTTCGAGTACGCCCTTCGCGAGGTATTCGAGATTCACCTGGTGAACGATGCCGATGCCGGGCGGCACGACGTGAAACGTTTTGAACGCCTGCTGGCCCCACTTCAGCAATTCGTAGCGCTCACGGTTGCGTTTGAATTCGAGATCGAGATTGAGCTGCAGCGCCTGCGGTGATCCGAAGAAATCTACCTGCACGCTGTGGTCCACGACGAGGTCGACGGGGACGAGCGGCTCGATCATCCGCGGGTCGCGCCCGAGCCGCGCCACGGTCGAACGCATCGCGGCTAGATCGACGAGCAGCGGCACGCCGGTGAAGTCCTGCAACACCACGCGCGCGACCACGAACGGAATCTCGACCGGCGTCGGCGCCTTCGCGTTCCAGTTCGCGAGCGCGCGCACATCCTCTGCGGTGACCTTCTTCCCGTCGCAATTGCGCAGCACGCTTTCGAGGACGACCCGGATGGAAATGGGCAGTCGCGAAATCGGACCCACGCCTTGTTTTTCGAGAGCGGGCAGCGAAAAGAAGCTGCCCCGTTTGCCGTTGCCCGGATCGAAGGTTTGCTGCGTTTGAAAGGCGTCGCTCATGTTCGTGGGTTGTTGCACAACGAGCAAAGCGGTTTCGGTTTAATCGGGCAAGAACATCGCGTCGGCGGCTGCTACTGTCGGATGCGCTTGGGCCAGCGCTTGCCATCGCGGCGACGGCGGATCACCATCGGGCTGTCAAAATGCATGTGTTCCTGAAGCCGACTGACAATGCGGGGACGTAAATCCAGAATAACCCTATGCCCCTTAAGAGCATCGTCATCATTGTTCTCCGGCTCTTCAGTTTGTATTGGCTGGTTCAGGCAATCACCAGTGCTGTCGGGGTTGCCGCGGCGATGCATCCTTTCGAGCACGCCAATTATTGGAACTACGGTCCTTCCGGGGTATTCCTCATGGCAGCTGTCTTCACTTGGCTGAATACCTCGTTGATCTCCCGTATTGTCACTCCTCGACCGGACACGACAGTGAGCATCGGCGGCCTGACCCGCCACGATCTTTACTGCTTCGCGTTTGTATTTCTCGGCTTGTATTTCGTCCTCTCGTCGATTGGCCAAGCCATCAACTGGATCTACTACTTCGCGCTCACCGCCAAGGACACGCCGGAGAATGATCCGGAGCGGATGAGTTCGTTCTACCAACTCACGCAGAATCTAATTCCGGTTGTTGCCGGCATTGTTTGCATCGCGACGGCTTCGCGCTTCGCCAAAAAGCTGACCGTTGCACAACGCAATTACGAGGAGGCCAGCCAAGCGCCGCCACCTTTGACCCCGCCAAGTGCACCCGCAGACCAAGGCTGACTGCGGACTTTTCCGCCACACATTCTCCCGCCGCCGACAATTGATTTGACCGCGCGCTACCGCGTCACTATTCCGAAGCGCTTTCGTCATTCACACCGCTCGCTCGCATGTCACTCACCACCATCACCGATATTCACGCCCGCCAGGTCATTGATTCGCGGGGCAATCCGACCATCGAGGTCGATGTCGAGCTCGCGGGGGGTGCGGCGGGGAGCGCCATGGTGCCGAGCGGCGCGAGCACTGGAGAGCACGAGGCTTGGGAGTTGCGCGATGGCGTGAAGGATCGCTACTCCGGCAAGGGCGTGATGAGGGCCGTTGCCAACGTCAACAAATCCATCGCCAAGACGCTCGAGGATTTCGATGCGCTCGATCAGGTGGCCGTGGACAGGGCCATGATCGCGCTCGATGGCACGCCGAACAAAGCGAAGCTCGGCGCGAACGCTATCCTCGCAGTCTCGCTCGCGACGGCGAAGGCGGCGGCGAATCAGCTCGGGCTTTCGCTTTTCAAATACCTCGGGGGCCCGAACGCGAAGGTCCTGCCGGTGCCGATGATGAACATCGTCAATGGCGGCGCACATTCGGATGCGCCGGTCGATTTCCAGGAGTTCATGATCATGCCGAAAGGCGCGGACACCTTCTCCGAGGCGCTGCGTTGCGGCGTCGAGATCTTCCATTCGCTGAAGAGCGTGCTCAAGGGCCGCGGCCTCTCGACGGCGGTCGGCGACGAAGGCGGCTTCGCGCCGAACTTCAACGACGCCAACGACGCGCTCGAAACGATCGCCGCCGCGGTGAAGAAGGCCGGCTACAAGCTGGGTAAGGATGTCTTCTTCGCCCTCGATGTCGCGGCGTCCGAATTCTACGACAAGGAGAAGAAGCAATACGTCTTCAAGAAGTCGGACGGCTCGAAGCGGAGCGCGGCCGAAATCGTGGCCTACTACCAAACGCTCGCGAAGAAGTTCCCGATCATTTCGATCGAAGACGGCTGCGCCGAGAACGACTGGGCCGGGTGGAAGAAGCTGACCGAGGCGATGGGCTCGGCGACGCAACTCGTGGGCGACGATCTTTTCGTGACGAACGTGGAGTTTCTAAAGAAGGGCATCGAGCAGGGCGTGGCCAACTCGATCCTCGTGAAGGTGAATCAGATCGGCTCGCTGACCGAGACGCTCGACGCGATCGAACTCGCGAAAGAGAACCGCTACACTTCGGTCATCAGCCATCGTTCCGGTGAGACCGAGGACACGACGATCGCCGACATCGCCGTCGCGACGAACGCGGGGCAGATTAAGACCGGTTCGCTCAGCCGCACGGATCGCGTCGCCAAATACAATCAATTGTTGCGGATCGAGGAAGAACTGGGTGACAACGCCATTTACGGAGGTAAGATGCGCCAGTGACTGATTTGTCCGGCGAATCACAAATCCATTCCCGAGAGGGCATCTGGCATTCCCTCAATCGCTTTCTGCTCACGCTCATCGTTCTTTCCGCGACCATCCCGATCGGCTATTCGTTTCTGCCCGAGGTCAAGAAGCGCAAGGATGCCGAGACGCGAAACGAAGAGCTGCGCACGCGCATCGAAGACGAACGCATGCTCCTCGCACATCTCGAACTTCAGGAAAAGCTGCTCAAGACGGATGCCGAATATGTCGGCACCATCGCGCGCGACCATCTGGACTTGATGGACAAAGGCGAGACGATCTATCGCCTCGAACCGCCGAAAGCCGGCGCCGCGAAGCCTTCGGCCAAGCGTTGAGTTAAACGGCCTCGCGCATTCGCGCGGTCCGAACCAGAAACCTTAAACCAGAAACCATTTTTTCCATGTCCTTCGATATCCATTCCATCGACACCTCCGCCCTGAAAGCCCGCGTGGCTGAGCTGCGGAGGTATCTTTGACTTGCCGAAACTTCAGTCGCGTCTCGCCGAACTCGAAGGGCTCATGTCCGAGCCCGACTTCTGGTCGAACAAGGATCGCGCGCAGCAGCAGGTCGAGGAAGTTTCCGTGCTGCGCGGGAAAGTCGCGCCGCTGCTCGTCCTCGAACAGCAGGTCGCCGATCTCGAGGTTCTGATCGAACTCGCGTCGCAGGAAAGCGACACCGCCAGCGCTGCGGCCGAAGTCGAGAAGGAACACACCGCGGTCCTTCGCGCGCTCGACGACTTTGAATTGAAGATGCTCCTTTCCGGTCCGAACGACCGCTTCAACGCCTTCCTCAGCGTCCAGGCCGGCGCGGGCGGCACCGAAGCGCAGGATTGGGCGGACATGCTCCGGCGGATGTATCAGCGCTGGGCCGAGCGGCATGGCTTTACGACCTCGCTGGTGGACATTCAACTCGGCGACGAAGCCGGCATCAAGTCGGCGACTATCCGCGTGGCGGGCGAAAATGCGTTCGGCTTCCTCGCCACGGAGCGCGGCGTCCATCGCCTCGTGCGCATCTCGCCGTTCGACGCGAATAAACGACGGCACACCTCGTTTGCCGCCGTCGATGTAGTCGCCGACTTGCCCGAGAGCGCGCCCATCACGATCAATCCCGCCGACCTCGAGATCGACACCTATCGCAGCGGCGGCAAAGGCGGGCAGAACGTGAACAAGGTCGAGACCGCCGTGCGCATCAAGCACATGCCGAGCGGCCTCATCGCCGCCTGCCAGAGCGAACGCAGCCAGGCGCAAAACAAAGCGCTCGCCATGCGCATGCTCGCCGCGAAGCTTCAACAGATCGAGACCGACAAACAGCGCGCCGATACCAAGGCGGACTACGCCGAGAAATCAGACGTCGCCTTCGGCAGTCAGATCCGCAGCTATGTCTTTCAACCCTACCAAATGATCAAAGACCTGCGCACCGGCGTGCAGACGAGCGGCATCCAGGCGGTGATGGATGGCGACATCGACGACTTCATCCACGGCAAACTGCGCGGGCTCGAAGCGGGTAAGAGCGCACGGGACGACCTCGAATAACCGCAAGTTCCCTTCGTTCCCTCATCGGTTGATTTCCTGAAGGATCTCTTCGGTAATGTCGGTAGCACCTGCCGCGTTCAGAACGACCGGGGCGCCGAGGGTGCTGTTTCCGACGAATCGAATAGCAAATCGAGATTCTTACTCGCAGCCACGCGGTTAATCAGGGCCAGCAGTTTTTTCACGATCTCGTTTCGGAGGCGGACGGCTTCCGCCTCGATTTCCTTCTTCCTCATGTCCTTGAAGCGCGTCGCGGCAGTTTCGTCGCCACCTTCCTTCAGGCGTTGATATTCGGTTCTGGCTTCCGCTCGCATCGCATTGACGGCGGCCTCACTGGTCTTCGTTTGCGGATGACTGTCGAAAAGCCGACGCATATCGACCCGGGCGACGCGGATCGAGGGCGCCGGCGGAGTAGTCATCGGAAGCGACGGACTCGTGGAAGAGTCTGATCGGTTATACATGTAGAAGCCGATTGCTGCTCCCGCGCAGAGTCCTGCAAGCGAAAGCAGAATAGAGGCTTTCACAACAGCGGCGGTAACGCGCTCACCGCCTTTTCGACTCTTGCTGCGAGCATTACGTTCACTTCCAACTCGCAGCACCTGCGGGATGGAGTTTAACGGCCCGATTTCAAGGGATGAATCGACACATCGACGCCAAGCGCGCGGACCCATCAAAGAGAATCCTGCCTAGTGTGCGGGCTCGTTGGAGAATCCTTGCAGAGTTGGTGAATGGACTCGATCAAGAATGCCGAAGCGTTCAAGTGATTCGAGCCGGGAGCGCTTTCAGACCGGCAAGTGTAGCCAGATGGCGGGCGGCAATGTCGAAGCTGAAGAATTCGCCGCATCGAAAAGTGAGGGCGGCGCCGACGTGGAGCAGATCGAGCGAGCGGAAGCCTTCGCTCGCCGTGTGGGCGGCGCTCAGACGCTCGGCGAGCCGCAGGGCCTCCGTCCATTCGATCGCGCGATGCGTAATGAACGCTCGCTCGTCGAGGTCGGTCTCGTGGTCGCGCAGAATCCGCCGAGCCTGTTCGGACGAAAGGTTTACTTCGCCCCGCTGGCGTCGGCGATGCACCATGAGCCGAACGGCGTTGCGAAACTCCAGGCGGTGCAGCGGCGTGAAAGGCAGTGGCTCGTCCTCGCGCTCGAGATAGGCGGCGATCATCCGCGACAGGCGGGACAGATCGGGATTCGGCACGTAGAAGCGCGTGAAGAAATTGGTGTCTGCGTAGGCTTTCATTGCCGGCCCTTCGCGGTGTCGAGCGAAGCATTGATTTGCGCCGAACTGAATTTCCGGCGAGCGAAAACCGCACGCTGACGAGAGGCAAAATCCGGGAGTTCGCGGCGTCCCTTGTCGCGCTTCCCACGCGGCACCAATGCAAACTGGCGGCCATCCTGATACTGGATGATCGCGCCGCCGTCCTGTTCGCACGCATCGAGCACTTCCGCAGTGTTTCGGGACAGCTCCCTGACATTAAATGTTTTCATGTCAGACAGAGTGTCTGACAGTATGCGTCGAGTCAATCGTTTATCGGCGCGGTTTCAACGGATGGATCGACACATCGACGCCGAGCGCCCCGAGGACTGAGATTGGTGTGCCGGACAAATCGAATCCCCCCTGTCGCGCGGGTTTGCTGGAAAACTCGTGGAGAATTGGCGTGTGGATCCGATACGGTTCGTGGTGAACGCGTGCCTGGAAGAACTGGCTGGCGCGGTTGATCGAGAAGAGCAGGTAACGTTCGATCAGGAAGAAATCGAGTGTGCCCGGAGTCGCGGGAGCTGCATCCAATCCGGGGCTCCACGAGTAGCGGGAGAACGAATCCGCGGCAGCGTGGCGCAGGCATTCGTAATGAATCGTTCCATCGACGTTCTTCGCCGTCATCCGCGCGTGCCGGTACGGGAGGTGGAAGAGATGGCGCGCAAGGATCACGGCGATGGGTTGGTTGCAATCGAGCGAATAGAACCAGACGCCCGGCTCGCCTGCATCGTTGTGAACGTAGGTCCGCACGTTCATTTCGAGGAACCAGGAAATCCACGGCAGCGGCAAAAACCAGACAGGCCGGACGCGTTCCATGAAGAAGGGCACGATGCCGACGTAGGCGGCGCCTTCGAAAGTGTCCACATGGAGACCTTGTGGGAGCGTCGCCTGGACGGCCGATGGTTCGACCTGCCAATGAAGAAAGAGGAGTTGATTCCAACATTGCGAACCAACCGCCGCGGAATTCGGGTGGTCGCGCAAGGCGAGCCGCTGGGAAAGTTGCGGCGTTTGGATTGCTGAGGCTGTCGAAATCACACGCTACGCCGCCGCCGACCAGAAGGCGTGCGCGACTTCGGGCTTGGCGATGTCGTTGTGCGCGCCGGAGGTACCGCTACCGTCGCAGATGTAACGCGTGCTTTCGAGATTGTAGATCACGCCCGGTTCGAGCGTGTACGCTTCGCCGACGGGTTTCATGGGGAGGTCCACGATCTCCAGGCCCGGGCCGCGCAGGCCGAACGAACCAACGGCGCCGTATTTCGGGAAGGTGCCGGGCGCGAATTGCACGTCGCCGCGCGCCCCCGCGCCAATGGGATAGAAGCGCCCAACGGCGCTGTCTTTCGCGGAGATGGTGGTGAGGATCGGGCCGCGGACTTTGCCGGCGGAAGCGACCGAGCGGAAGAATCCGGCTTTGCCCGGCGCGGCGGGAATGTCGGAACAATACGACCAGAGCGAGAGCGCGCCTTGCATGAGCGCGAGGGAATTCACCGGACGAAGCATCGGTGCGTTGCCACCCGGTCCCGCGAGCGCGGACGAGACGACAATGCAGCCGAAGCTGTGACCCATGATATGAATGCGAACATGATCGTTCGTCGCTTGCTGAATCTTGCGCAGGAGCGCGTAGCCGCCGCTTTCGCCAAACGATTTCGCGCGATCTTTCATCTTCCAAAACGTCAGCGTGCGCAGCGGCGCCAACAATCCGCCGAGGCTCGGCCAGCCGAAGCTGATGCCCTCGAGTTCCGCTTCGTAAACGTGATCGGGGTTGAACGGATCGCGGTCCGCGCTCGGATCGGCGTCCGGTCCGCCGGAGCCGAGACCGGCCTCCGCATTCAACATGAGATACGCTTCGCGGACATCGGCCGGAAGCGCGTCCGGGGCGATGTCGTTGAGCGCGGACGTGACGATCGTGCGCAAGGCCTCGCGCGCCGCAGGTGTGTTGGAGAGGCGCTCGGCGTATTTCTCGACGAGGTCATCGACCGGCGATGCGCCGGGCGCGAAGGAAACATCGCCCGAGAGTTCTTCGTCGCCCCAGGCGAGACTCGGCCAGTGCAGGCCGATGATGAGTGGATGAAAGCCGGGGCGTGCAGCGACCATGCGGTCGCGATCCGCGGTGCAGCGCGCCATCGCGTCGATCCAATTGCCGTATTGCCTTCTCGCCGAAGGCACATCGCCCTGCCAGCCGTGGCTGAGGAGGAAGACATCGGTGACGGGTTCGTTGCCGAGTGCGGCGGCGATTTTTGCGCTCATCAGGCCGGCGGAATCATCGGCGCGTTCATTGCCGCGAGCATCGAAGGCGATGAGGTAATATTGGCGGGCGCTTCCAGGAGTTGTTTCGACAGGCATGGTTCGTTGAATTGGAGTTTGCCTTGCCTAATCACCGCGAACCTCATTAGTTGGCTCAAGTCCGCCGGTGCAGTCCCACGGCGGAGAGTTTAGCGATTCGGTGACACACTTTGTCGAACTCGAAATTGGTCTGCAACGGATGGGTGACGACATCCGCGTTGAGTTGCGGTTCGATCGCTCGGACAGCGAGGCGGACGTGGCGCCGATCGCCGGACAGGCGGCGATCGACCTCGAAGCGCTGCGGGCGGCGAGCAGTGATCGGAAGATTTACGGACAACTTCTTGGCCAAAGCTTGTTCGCGGATGCGCGGGTCAGAGCGGGGTTTGAGAAGGGGTGCGTGATGGCGGAATCGCTCGGGATGCCGTTGCGCGTGCGGCTTTCCATCGACCACAACTCGACCGAACTGCACGGTCTCGCCTGGGAGGCGCTAGGCGATCCGGCGACTGGCGCGCTTCTCGCCACGCGCGAGCAATTGCTCTTCTCGCGGTTCATCAGCAGCGAAGATTGGCGGCCGGTGCATCTCCGGCCGCGGGATGAAATGCGAGCGCTGGTCGCGATTGCGAATCCCACGAATGTCAGTTCCTACTCGCCCGGAGGCCGTCCGCTTTCGCCCGTGGACGTGCCGGGCGAAACGCAGCGCGCGACCGCCGGTCTCCAGAACATCCCAGTAACCGCGCTTGCGACACCGGGCAGCGCAACGTTGAGCAACATCGTGGGCAAGCTGCGCGAGGGTTACGACATCTTCTATCTCGTCTGCCACGGCGCGCTCATTGACGGGAAGCCGTTGCTTTATCTCGAGAACGAGGCCGGCGAGGTGACGGTCGTCGCCGGGACCGACTTCGCCACGCAACTGAGCGAACTCAAGCAGCGACCGCGACTCGTCGTCCTCGCATCGTGCCAAAGCGCGGGCACTGGCGCCGAGGCTCGCAGCGCGGATGAAGGCGTGCTCGCGGCGCTCGGTCCGCGGCTGGCGGAGGCGGGCATTCCGGCGGTCATCGCCATGCAAGGGAACGTCACCATGCAGACAGTCGCGGCGTTCATGCCCGTGTTCTTTCAGGAACTGCAACGCGACGGCCAGATCGACCGCGCGATGGCTGCGGCGCGCGGTGCGGTGCGCGACCATGGCGACTGGTGGATTCCGGTGCTCTTCATGTGCCTGAAGAAGGGGCAGATCTGGTGGTACACGCCGCGATTCACCGACGAGACGGGCGAGTTCAACCGCTGGCTCTCGCTGGTCAACAACATCAAGCGTGGGCGCTGCACGCCGATCCTGGGCTCGGGGCTGCTCGAATCGCTCGTCGGTTCCTTTCGCGACATCGCCCGGCAATGGGCGCGCACTTATCGCTACCCGATGGCGGGCGACGAATGCGAGGAACTGCCGCTCGTCGCGCAATACCTCAAGGTCGATCAGGGCGAGGAAACCTTTGTGCGGGAGAAATTCTGCGAGGCCCTGCGCGAGGGCGTCCTGCGCCAATACCGCGAGATCCCCGCGGATGTCGCCAAGGGGCCCGTCGAGCAGTTGATCTCCGCGGCCGGCGCGATCCGGCGCGAGCAGGAAGTGGCCGAACCGCACGCGATCCTCGCCCGGCTGGGTCTCCCGCTTTTCCTTTCCACCAATCCCGACAATCTGCTCGCCGATGCCCTCACCGCCGCGGGCAAGAAACCGGTCGTGGCCCTTTGCCCGCGCGATGATGGCGCGGAGGGAGCGGACGACGATGCGCGGGATTTCCAGCCGACCAGCGACGCGCCGCTCGTCTATCACCTCTTCGGCCACCTCGCCGATCTCGATTCGGTGATCCTGACCCAGGACGACTACTTCGACTACCTCATCGACGTGACGCGCAACAACGACATCATCCCCACCACGGTGCGCGCGCAGCTCGCCAACACCGCGCTGCTCTTCCTCGGGTTCCAACTCAGCGACTGGGATTTTCGCGTCTTCTTCCGCAGCATCATGAGCCAGGAGGGCCGCAAGAAGCGCCGGGACTACTCGCACGTCGCGGTGCAAATCGATCCCGAGCAGGACCGGTTGGTCGATCCGGATCGCGCGCGGCGCTACCTCGAGCGCTACTTCTACGATACGAAAATCAGCATCTTCTGGGGCCGCGCGGAGGACTTCCTGAAGGAGCTGCTCCGGCAGATGGAGAAGTAAGGCCAGGAGTTCAAGCCCGGGGAACGCCAGGGGTCAGACTCGGAACGCCAAGGGTCAGACTCGGAACGCCGCGGTTGAGACCCGGAACGCCGAGGTCGAGACTTGGAACGCCGACTTACAGCCTTGGAACGCCGAGTTCTCCCTTGCCATCGGCTTGCTGCACGCCCACAACCACTCCCTTGCCGCCATGATCGATCATTGTGCCCATTGTCAAAGCCGCGACATCGCCAAAGGCGCCCTGAGCAACGGGGTCTCCTCCAGCACGCACCCGCTCTTCTTTAAGCCAGAGGGTTTGAAGTTCCTGACCATGACCGACCGCAGCGGGACGCCGCTCGAGGTTTACGCCTGCCGCCACTGTGGCCTCGTCTGGACCGCGACAGATCCCGAGGCCCTGCGCGCTTTCATCGAGAAGCATTGCGAGAAGGAGTGAGGCGCTTCTGAGCTTGTCCCGAAATCGGCGAGCCGTATCCTACAGCGATGATCCTCGAAACCATTCCTGACGTGAAGCGGCTGACGCCGGCGCAGAAGCTCCTTTTGGTCACGGAGCTGTGGGACGATCTGGCGGCTCATCCCACTGAGGTTCCCGTGTCCCGCGAGCAGATTGCCGAGCTCGATCGGCGCATGGCCGATTATCGCTGCGACCCAAGCCGGGTCACCACGTGGGAGGCCATTCAGCAGCGCATCCTCGGCAGGCCTCTCGCCGGTGAGTGAGCTGGTCTTCCTTTTCTCTGCCGATGCCGATATCCAAGGTGCTTACGAGTTTTGCGAAGCGGTGCAGGCAGGGCGGGGCGAGGTGTTCATGCGTCACCTCGACGTGGCTTTCGGGCAACTGCGCACGTTCCCGGAGATGGCGCCTGTATTCCACGAGTCGTATCGCCGCCTGCTCGTGCCCGGATTCCCCTACGGCATCTTTTACTCGCTCGAAGGAAGCCGCATCATCGTCTCGGGCGTGATGGACCTGCGGCAAGATCCCGAGGCGATACGGCGAAGACTTGGCGGACGAAGCGACTGACTTTCACCCCGGCCGGCCCTCATGCCGTTTCAAACTTTCGTCGTCGGAGCAGTCTTCGGTGCAGTTTTTCTCTTGCTCGGCTTCAAGATCTCTCTGGACCGCAAGGCCCCCGTTGTCAGCAGAATAGTCGGTGTGTTTCTCGTCTTACTCGGCATCGCCTGTTTTCGTCCTGGGAGTCAGACAGCTCCGGTGGCTATTGTAATAACTATCCCGCCCCCGCTTCGTGTCGCTTGAAGCCGATGATGGCGAGAGGCGGGAGGCTGACGATGAGGCTGTGGCTTTTGCCCTGCCAGCCGGTGCCGTTGGCCTGCTGGCCGCCGTAGTTGCCGACGTTGCTGCCGCCGTAGGTCGCCGCGTCGGTGTTGAGGATCTCTTCATACCAGCCTTCGCCAGGGACGCCGATGCGGTAGCCTTCGCGCACGACGGGCGTGGCGTTGATGATGAAGACGAGGACCTGGCCCGCGCGGCTGCGGCGCAGGAAGGAGACGACGGAGTTGTCGGAGTCGTTGAAGTCGATCCACTCGAAGCCGGCGTAGGTGTCGTCCTGATCGTAGAGGGCGGGCTCGTGCCGGTAGAGCCAGTTGAGGTGCTGGCAGAGGCGCTTGAGGCCATCGTGCGCGGCGTGGCCGCAGAGGTGCCAGTCGAGCGAGGTGTCGTGGTTCCATTCGGTCCACTGGCCGAATTCGCCGCCCATGAAGAGGAGTTTCTTGCCCGGATGCGCGAACATCCAGCCGTAGAACATGCGGAGATTGGCGAAGCGCTGCCAGATGTCGCCGGGCATCTTGGCGAGGAGGGAGCCTTTGCCGTGAACGACTTCGTCGTGGCTGAGGACGAGGACGAAGTGTTCGTGAAAGGCGTAGAGGAGGCTGAAGGTGATGGCGCCGTGATGGAAGCGTCGATAGACGGGGTCGAGGGCCATGTAGTCGAGGAAGTCGTGCATCCAGCCCATGTTCCACTTGAAGCCGAAGCCGAGGCCGCCGAGCCAGGTGGGTCGCGAGACGCCGGGCCACGCGGTGCTTTCCTCGGCGATGGTCATGATGCCGGGATGGCGCTCGTAGCAGACTTCGTTGCAGCGTTTGAGGAAGTAGATGGCGTCGAGGTTCTCGCGCCCGCCGTGGACGTTGGGGACCCATTCGCCGGCCTCGCGTGAGTAGTCGAGGTAGAGCATCGAGGCGACGGCATCGACGCGGAGGCCATCGAGGTGATATTCGGCGAGCCAGAAGAGGGCGTTCGCGATGAGGAAATTGCGGACTTCGTTGCGGCCGTAATTGAAGATAAGCGTGCCCCAGTCGCGGTGCTCGCCTTGCCGGGGATCGGCGTGTTCGAAGAGGCAGGTGCCGTCGAATTGCGCGAGGCCGTGCGGGTCTTTAGGGAAGTGTCCGGGGACCCAGTCCAGAATCACGCCGATCCCGGCTTGATGGCAGCGGTCCACGAAGTTGCGGAACTCGTCTGGATTGCCAAAACGGCTGGTTGGGGCGAAGAAGCCGGTGACTTGATATCCCCAGGAACCGTCGAAGGGGTGCTCGAGGATAGGCAATAGCTCGATGTGGGTGTAGCCCATTTGCAGGACGTACGGGAGGAGCGTGTCGCCGAGTTCACGGTAGCTGAGGTAACGGTTGCCTTCCTCGGGTTTTCGCTGCCATGAGCCGAGGTGGACTTCGTAAATCGACACGGGCGAACGGTGCCATTCCTTGGTCTTGCGCTCTTCGATCCACTGCTCATCCGCCCATTTGTAGCGGTGGAGATCGAAGACGAGCGAGGCGGTGGCCGTCCCGTGCTGACCGAAGAAGGCGAAAGGATCGCTCTTCAACACGACTGCGCCACCGCCGGTGCGAAGTTCAAACTTGTAGTGCGCGCCCTCGCCGACACCGGGGAGGAATATTTCCCAGACGCCGCAGCCGAGGAGCTTGCGCATCACGTGCCGGCGTCCATCCCAATCGTTGAAGTCGCCGACGACGCTGACACGCTCCGCGTTCGGCGCCCAGACGTGAAAGCTAGTGCCACGGACCCCGCCGACTTCGGTGAGATGCGCGCCCAGCTTTTCGTAGAGTTGCCAATGCTGGCCTTCGCCGAAAAGATGAAGATCGAGCGGGCCGAGGATCGTGCCGAAACTGTAGGGGTCGTGCTCGGTCCACTCGCGGCCGGCGATCGAGGTAAAGTGCAGCACATAAGCGAAGCGCTCCTGGACGCCCTTGAGCCGAGCCTCGAAGTATCCATCGGGGTGGACAAGTGCTGCGACGAAAGTGCGGTCGCTATCGCGGGCATCGCGGATGTTTACGGCACGCGCCCCGGGCCGGAACACGCGGACAACAAGATCGTCCCCCGCTTGGTGCATGCCCAGGACCGAAAACGGATCGCCATGGTAGGCGCCGAGGATGGCATCGAGAGCGCCCGGTTCAATGGTGGGAGTGCTGTTGGAGAGTTTCATGCAACGTTCCGGTCTTTTGGTGGCATTGACGCCGCGGTCACAATGACGGCTGCGGCGCCACGGACCATTGTTTCGAGTGTTGCCGCGATCGCCAAGTCCGATTCGGGAAGAATGCCGTACTAGTGTGTACATACTTTCATTGCGCGCCCGTTGACGAGGTGGCGCTGACTGTTTCCGGCGACGCCGTGTTGCATGCCGCACGCGCTCCTTCTCACAACCAACGTGCTTCAAGCAGAACGGACCGGAAAGTGGCGCCGCCGAAGCGCGGACGCGTAAGCCTTAACGCCCCGTCAGTAGGCGGTTTTCGGCGGCCGAAGCATCTGCCAAGCGGTCCGCAAGATGATCTGCCAATCCAGACCAATCGACCAGTTTTCCAGGTAATAAACGTCGAAGCGAACGCGGTCCACGACGTCCTGCGCGCGGAGCGCTTCCCCGCGGAGTCCCTGCACTTGTGCGAGACCGGTGATCCCGGGCTTGACGAAGCTTCGGAGCCGGTAAGTCTCGGCGACCTTTCCGAACGCGACATCGTGTTCAAGCATGTGAGGCCGGGGACCAACCACGCTCATCTCACCGCGGAGCACATTGATGAATTGCGGCAGTTCATCGATGCTTAGCCGGCGCATCCAACGTCCGATGGCGAACACTCGGGGATCTGACGGTGTAGCTTGCAAGTGCTCGTCATCGCTGTGGAGGTGCATCGTCCGGAATTTGAAAATATCGAAGGACTTGAACCGGATGCCTGTGCGGCTTTGCTTGAAGAATAGCGGGCCGGGTGATTGCCAGAGATGGACAAGACGGACGAAGAGCGAGATTGGCGGCAAAATAAACAGAACCACCGGCAGCGAAACCCCAATATCCAGCGTTCGCTTGAGGATGCGATTGAACGGACATTCGAGCGGTTCTTCCCGCAGGCTGATAAAGCGAACACCGCCGTCCTCGAAGAAAAAGACAGGACGATTCAGTTGCGCAACGATGTTCTCCTCGAGATCATTGACGATCAGCAGGCGAACGCCGAGTTGCTCACAAAGATTTCCAATCCACGCCGCATGGGCAACGGATTCGGGCATGCGCAGAAGCATGACTTGCGACGCCCCCGTTGATTGCATGATCGCTTCGAGATCACTCGCGCGACCGAGGTGCGGCCAAGGTAGAGTGTCTTCTGAAGTCGCCTCGTCGGACGCGAGTCCGACAATGTCGAGGCCGTATTTGGATTTACCTCGGATCCACGCGAACATGCGCTGGGCCTGTGTGGGAGAGCCCACGAGCACCGTGGATTCGCGGCGTCCGGAATCGAACAGGGCTGAGGCAATGAACCGCGGAAGCGTGCGATTCATCAGGACGAGCAGTCCGTAGAGAAGTGGAATAAACGAGAACAAAAAGATTCGCGAAAGCCCCATGTCTTTCCACGCCACCAGAAACAAAAGGAGCACGCCAAACACGATCAACGTCTGCCGGAACGCCAGACGCAATACACCGATGAGGTCGAGTTGCAACAGATCCGTATCGTGCAATTTCGAGACGATCAGATCGACGCCAAGGGCAGCCATGATCACACCCATATACACGGCGAATTGCGTGTGCGTGACGGGCGTGCCCGCCGGACGCAGCGAGAAATGGATTACAAACCATACCCAAAATAACAGTGCAGAAGCACCCGCGATCAGAATGCTGTGCAAGACCGTGACTCCCCTGACTCGATATGTAATCATTGTCCCTTCGTGTTGGAATCGCTTGGCGCGATTCGCCAGACATTGCCGGCGGCTTTGGGTTCAAGGAAACTTGTAGAGGGTCTGGCGCCGGACGACAACTGCCGACCCACCGAAATGCGGGTAGGCGGCTGTCCTCGAACCCCGTCAGGGTTTCGCCTACAAAGAGCCTTGCGGTCGGGACTCGCACCACCCGCAGAGAATTTCGTCTCCCATGAAAAAACCAACCGGGGTGATTTCGGAAAACTTTGCTTGTCTAGGTACGGTTCGTGGCGCATTCAATCGAACAGTCCCGATCAAGTCATGAACGAGTTCGAGAGCGCGCTTGGAGCAAACGGCATTCCGGCCAGTCCGCGAGGGTTCGCGGCCCGCAGACACATTGAACGTCGAGCAGGGGTTTTGAAGTTGGACGGTTCCGGGACGCACGTGGCAAGTTGGTGTCGCTGGCTTGGCGGAAGATGCCCGTCCTTTGAAACGTGAATTCGCTCGATTCCAACAGCTACCGCCACACGTTCGAGCACGCGATCGAGGGAATTTTTCGCACCACACTGGACGGCAGGTGGATCGAAGTTAACCCGGCTCTTGCGCGAATCTATGGCTATCAGTCGCCTGACGAACTCGTTCGTATGATGGACGATTTGAATACTCAACTCTACGTGGCAACGGGCCGCCGAGCTGAATTTGTGCGGCTCATGGTTGAAAAAGGAGCCGTGTCGGACTTCGAATCGGAGGTTTATCGTGCCGATGGCAGCACGATCTGGATTGCAGAGTTTGCGCGAACGGTCTTCAACGAAAATCGGGAACCGCTCTATTATGAGGGTAGTGTCATCGATATTAGTGCCTATAAACGCGTTGAGTTCGCACTAAAGCAAAACGAGGAGAAATTTCGCATCCTGGTTGAGACGACAAATGTTGTTCCGTGGGAGGCCGATGCGGAAAGTGGGCGTTTCTTTTACGTCGGACCGCAGGCCGTGCCCTTTCTAGGGTTTGCGATCGAGGAGTGGCTGGCGGAGGATTTCTGGGTCAACCGGCTACACTCGGAGGATCGAGAATGGGTTCAGATTACCCGCGGCGAGGCCGTGGAAAACCGGAAGAGTTTTGAATGCGAATACCGGATGATCAGGGCCGATGGAAGAGTCGTGTGGGTCCGTGACATGATGAGTGTGATCCATACGAAAGAGGCCGGAACCGTGCTTGGCGGCTTCATGCTTGACGTTACCTACCGCCGGTACACGGAGGATTCGCTTCGTGAAAGCCGGTATTTTATCGAACAGATCGCCAGCGCCTCGCCTGTCATCCTTTATTTGTACGACTTGAACAGCCGTCGGTGCCTGTACCTGAACGGCCTCGTCGAAAAAATTCTTGGGTTTACAACTTGGAATTTGGTCGAGATGAGTCCGCTTTTTTCCCTCGCACTGGCGCATCCTGCTGAATTGCCGGAGCATGCTTCTCATTTCGAGCAATTGGCGCACGCTAACGAGGGCCAGGTCATTGAGCGAGAGCTTCGATTGCGGCGAGCAGATGGAAACTGGGTTTGGCTGCACAGTCGGGAGACGGTATTCAAGGTCGGTTCGACTGGACAACCACAACAAATCGTGGCTGTTGCCACCGATATCACCGCTCACCGCGCTGCGCTGGATAAACTCGCGAGCAACGAATCGTTTTTCCGGAAGCTGGCGGAGACGACGGGCATGATTCCATTCGAAGTGGATTTGGAAACCGGACGATTTACCTATGTTGGTCCGCAGGCCGAACTCCTTTTTGGCCACGCGCTCCGCGCTTGGCAGGAGGAAGGGTTTTGGGTGGCGGTGATTCATCCTGAAGACTTGGATGCTGCATCGCAGTCGCTCTTCAGTGGCGACGAATCGTGCGGCTCCGAACTTCACGCAGAGTTCCGATTGCGCCGCATTGACGGGGAGTACCTCTGGATACGCTCCAGTCGTGCCGAGAGTGAGGGAGGCCGTGCGCGAGGTTTTCTTTTCGACATCACCAAGGCCAAGGTGTTCGAGGCGGAGCGGGAACGATCACGTAAACAACTTCGTGAACTGGCGTTGCGTAATCAGACGGCGCGGGAGGAAGAACGCATTAGTGTCGCGCGCGAGATTCACGATGAACTGGGCCAGGCGCTGACGCTTTTTCGGATCGATCTCACGTGGATCCAAAGTCGGTTGGCGAAGGGCCTCCCCGAGAGGACCCTCGATCCCGTAGTTCGAAAGATTGAGCAGATGAAGCGGATGATTGATGGGACCCTCCAGACAGTTCGCAGAATTACCACGAATCTGCGTCCGCCAGTGCTCGACGAGTTGGGGTTGAAGGCTGCGATCGAGTGGCAGGCTGCGGGTTTTTCCCGGCGGGTGGGAATTCGCTGCGAGGTCGAAGCAGAGCCCCTCGAGTGCTCGTGTAAGGAAACGGCCACGGCACTTTTCCGCATCTTTCAAGAAATTCTGACTAATGTGGCGCGACATGCTCACGCATCGCGGGTTTGCGTGCGGTTCTATGTCGAGGATTTCCGTTTGATTCTTGCCGTGTCGGATAATGGGCGAGGCTTCAAACCGGCCGTAGGAGACAAACCAAGTGGTTTTGGAATTCTTGGAATGGGCGAACGTGCTGAAGCGCTCGGTGGCCGGGTTGACATCTCCTCTACTATTGGCCAAGGCACGACTGTGACGGTCAGCCTTCCTGCCAGTGCAGCAATTGCAGGGACTGCTGTGAGCCAAAACTTCTAATCAATGAATGTGTTTCGATATCAAGTATTTGCTAAAAGAATGATACCGTTCACGCTCCTTGCTTTCTCTCAGAAATGCGCTACGGAGATATTCCGAGCCGCTTTACCATAGTCTATGGCAAAAAATGTAAGGATATTGATTGTGGATGACCACTTCATCGTCCGCCAGGGTCTCAAGCAGGTTCTTAAAGAGCACTTCAAGCACGCCGAATTTGGAGATGCGTCCAATGGACGAGAAGCACTGCAAATGGTCTGGCAAACCCCTTGGGACGTTGTACTCCTTGACATCAGCATGCCGGGACGTGGGGGGCTCGATGCGCTGAAAGATTTGAAGCAGGCGCGGCCTGAACTGCCGGTTATCATTCTCTCCATGCACTCTGAGGACCAGTTTGCGATTCGCGTATTGAAGCTGGGGGCCTGCGCTTATATTCGCAAGGACAGCGCTGGGCAGGAACTCGTTACGGGAGTTGAGGCGGCACTTCGAGGCGGTCGCTATATTACCCCAAGCTTGGCGGAGAAACTTGCCAATCACCTCCAAGAAGACCGTAAGGGTCCAGTTCACGAAGAGTTGTCGGACAGGGAGTATCAAGTTATGTGCATGCTTGCCGCCGGCAAGACGGTTAAGGAGGTAGCTGGAGGCTTGTGCCTGAGCGTAAAGACTGTGTCCACATATCGGAAGCGCGTTATCGAAAAAATGGGATTAAAGAACAATTCTCAGATCATGCGCTATGCTGTCAGACACGGCTTGGTGGATGTCGATTCGGCAAACTGACGCTACATTCTCGCACCAGGACGGCGCGCAGGCTTTGGATCAGCATACTTTTGGCACTGATGCGGAGTGCATCAGTGCCGCATATTCTGTAGGATAATCTATGACATTGGCATGAGAATTGTTCCTACACGCTAATCAGCGTGCCACCCATAGGTACAACGAATTTTCGCACGTAGTTTTGGGTGGTCTTGCGCTTGCAATGCAGTTACCAATGATGCGTCGTAATGTGCATCAGCGGTGTGGATGAAAACTCCGCAACAAAAGGAAGAACGTCTGACTTGTTTGCAATTTCCTCTTTGCAACCACGTGCGGTAGCTTTGTGTGAAGCGTGCGGCACCTGCTACCTGTGTTTGATAAGGCCACATTGGAGCAGGAATTGTCTGCAACTTGTTCAGAACTATCTGAACTGAACGAATGAACAAAACGAACCGAGGTGCTGTGATTGCGCGTATGGACTTGCCGGGATCACCAGATCACAACAGAGTTCCGAGTCGTCGGAGGAAGAGTCGCTCCCCAGTCATTCTATCGGAAACGCAATGGGAGTTGATCGAGGTATGTGTCCGAGTGTCTCAAATCTTTGGAATGCCCAGATCGGTCGGCGAAATCCTCGGATTCGTATTCTGCGTGACTGGCCCAGTGACGTTTGATGATATTGTCCATGGTCTCGGAATCAGTAACGGGTCAGCCAGCCACGGGTTGCGCTTTCTTCGACGACTTGGAGCCATCAATGTCAGCTTTTATGCCCACGATCGAAGGGATTTTTTCCGAGTGGAAACCTCTCTTAGACGAATCGTTCAAGGTTACCTTGCCGAAAACGTACTGCATCATGTCGGCGGAATCGCGGATCGCTTGCGTGGATTGGAGGGTCGAATCATGGAGAGCACGGATCCCGAAACGCGTGCACTATCTGAACGCGTGACGATGTTGTTGAATTGGAATCAAAAGGCGGGTTCCGCAATCGCGGCGGCTCTTCAAGCTCTTCACTAAGCGCAATTGAACGCAGGTATCCGCTTTAGCATTGGAACTCAATCCGCGTGAACGAAGTTCGGCGTCAAAATTCACCTGTTATCGATTGCTGTGTGCTACAGCGCGACTGGCTTCGGTTCTCGCTATTGGCGTTGGCTATCGCGATCGTCTGGGGGACAGTTGTTGTTAAACTCGCGAACGATTGGTCCACAAATCCGCAGTACGAGTTTGGGTATTTCGTTCCCTTCTTTATCGCGTACCTTTTGGGTCGGCGCTGGTCCACGAGGCCTGATCCGAATTTCGACCTGCCTCGGATGGCGCTGATTAGCAGTGGTGTTGTTGGGCTATTGTTGTTGCTTCCAATTAGAGCGGTCGAAGAATCGAATCCGGACTGGCGACCGCTCAATTGGCTCCATGCGGCCATCGTCGTTGCTTTAAGCCTTGCGCTTGTTGGCGCTGTCGGAGGACGGCGATGGGTTCGCCATTTCGTCGGTCCATTCTTGCTCATCTTCTTTGCATTGCCGTGGCCGCTCGCTATTGAGCAAGCAGTTTTGCAGAAACTCACGTCTGCAGTTACCTCGGTAACTGTCGAGTTTTTGAACCTCTTCAGTATCCCAGCACTACAGAGAGGCAATGTTATTGATGTAGCTACGGGTTCCGTTGGAGTTGAGGATGCGTGTAGCGGCATACGGTCGCTCGCTGGAACACTCATGGCGTCTGCCTTCTTCGGAGAATTTTTCCGATTGAATGCAGCACGGCGAGCGGTGCTTCTGGTCTGCGGAGCGGGTTGCGCGTTCACGTTCAATCTTTGCCGCACATTTTTCCTTAGTTGGAGAGCGACTACCGGGGGAATGGAATCGATCGGTCGGTGGCATGATCCCGCCGGATACACAATCTTCATTGCGTCATTTGCTAGTCTCTGGCTGCTCGCGACGTTCCTGAGCAGACAGCAGGCATCTCCTGCTGAATGCAAGCCTCTCCACATTCCTCGGCTCCCGTTGCATCCTGCAATGTTGAGTTGCGCTGTTATCTGGGCTCTCGCCGTGGAAGGGATTACTGAGGCCTGGTTCCGCTACCGAGAGGGCGTGCGTGAACAGCCACTCGTCTGGAACGTTCGATGGCCTGAACGCGGCGCTGTCGTTCGCGCATTGGAGATTCCGGATGAGGCTCGTTCAATTCTACGATTTACAGATGGGAACTCGGCCCTCATCGAATGGCCAGTTGGCGCCACTTGGCAGGTTTTCTTCTTCCGCTGGGAGCCGGGACGTTCGTCTGTTCAACTTGCAACTATGCATCGACCAGAGATTTGCCTTCCTGCTGTCGGTTTCGAATTGGTTGGTCCGATAACTACTGTCAATATCCCTATCGGGACGATGCAACTTCCCTTCAGCGGTTCAGAGTTCAAATGTAACGACGAACGTATGTTTGTATACCGTTGTGTTTGGGAGGATCAGCCAGTGACCGGCGTCGCTCGGAATCACAATTTCGACACCAGTGTGAGGGGGCGGATTGCGAGCACGTGGTACGGCCGCCGCAATCTGGGTCAGCGCCTTCTTCAGATTGGCATTTTGGGTGTTGGCGACGAGGAAGCGGCGCGGGAGGATCTTCGGCGAAAAATGTCCGGCTTGATAAGCCATGAAAGCTGAAGAATTGGCATTTCGGAATGGGCCGCCGCTCCATTGACATTTGGCTTTGTGACACACAAACTCGTGAATTGGAGTCGCTGCGATGATTTGTGAAAAGAAATCCCCCAAAGAATACCACCGTAATTCAAATCAGAACGGATTACGTCAATCTTCAGACCATTCGGTTGTTGGAAGAACCGGGAGTCGGATTTGTTTCGCTCGAATGTCGATATGACTTGCCGGTTCTATTCACATCGTATTTTCTGCATGGTTTACCCCATCTGGCTTCTCGTGCTCCTCGGCGGCGGCGTTGGTTATCTGGCGAATGCTCAGGCACAATCGACACGGGACATTCCCGATTCACCGCCACGACCACAACGGGATCAGCAAGAGTTCGGGGTTTGGGAGGAGCCCAGTTTGTTTCCAACGCAACCCCCTGTGCCAACGTCTCGTCAGGTGTTACAACAAAATGATGAAGGCGCGAATGCCGAATCCGCGACGGACTCTACTGCACCAACTAGCAATATCGGAGGGGTTCAAACGCTCGGAGCCGCGTCCGCTTTTCCTGCATCCCAAAACTATGGACTTCCAAATCAGCGTCCCGTGGGGTTTGGATCCTCGTTTCAACGAGATTTAATGCTCTCCCAAGCCCAACGGCTGGATACCTTCATTCCGTACAACATTAAGCTTGGGCCGATCCCATTTCGCCTCAATGCCGCCCTTGATGTCGAATACACGGACAACAGCGTGCGATCGGATCAGGAGAAGATCTCTGATATCTCTGTACTTCCCCGGATCGACATGACCGGATTCGTTCGGTTGGCGCCTTCGATAACCCTGAGCCTTCAGGCAGGGATTGGCTATATTACTTATGTCAATCAGTCGCAACCGGACCGCCTCCTGCCTATTGCGTCGGCTGCGATAAACCCTGAGACGGGACTCTCATTTAACGTAAAAATCGGGAAATTCCTTATTAACTTTCACGATCGACCGGAGGTCCCACGGTTCGAGGTAAGTGCCGTGACTCAGCGAGATCAATCTCAATACAATAGCTTTAGCAACACCGCGGGCATAAGCATACTCTGGGATGTGAACAGTCGCCTCATGGCGACGCTGGGATACGATCACGTCAATCAGATTGCATTAGATTCGTCTGCACAAGGCGCGGACCAATCGACAGACAGCTTTCTGTCCTCTCTTTCCTACAAATTAGGTGACGCACTAGGTGTCGGCTTGGAAGCGGGTCTTTCCATGATTAACTATAAAGAGGATTTCCTGAACAGCGGAAGCAATTATCATTTCGGGCCAACATTTCAGCTTAGGCTTTCCGATTATTTGAGTATGCAAGGGGCTTTTGGCTATCAGGGGGGATCTTACGATTCTGGCAGTCGGACCGGCGATACATCAGAATTGGGTTCTTATTTCGCAAACGTTACTATTCACAATAATCTGAATCCCTGGTTCAGTCACTCGCTGTCGTTTGGACATCAAGCGGAGCAGGGAGTTGTCTCGAACTTCACGGAATCGAATTACGTTCATTATCAGGCTGGTTGGGACGTTATTCGCAAAGTGAGCTTGGGCTTTTTTGCCTCCTTTGTGGATGCGCAGGAATCAGGTGGTGTGTTGGCGGAGCATATTCATTACTACGTGTTTGGTTTAAGTGCTGGTCTTCAACTCACGGAGAAGCTTGTGGTGAGTCTCGTTTACCAGTTTACGAAGCGCGAAACTTTGACCGACGAAAGCCAACCGATGGATTTGACCGCCGACACGAATCTGGCGTTTAACGAGAATCGTGTCAGTCTGCATCTGGGATATGCATTCTAGCCTTTCTTATCCTTTGAAAAGGAATCAATAGTGTGCATACATTATTGGCTTGTTTAAGCGTTTCTAGAAGTACTACGTCATGAAATATGGCAAATCTCGATCATAAGCGGTACAACTCCAATTCCTGGGTGCTGCGCCGGACCGGACTAAAGCTCTCCTCGGAGTCTCTTAGGGGCTCCGTTGGTCGAATTCTTCGTGGAAGTTTATTTGTCTTGTTGATGTCTGGAATGACGGATAACAGTTTGTGCGTAGCCCAAAGCGAGACTGCGAAGGCGCGAGGGAGTTCGAGAATGAGCGCGCCAACATCGAGGAATGCAGCGGCAGACTCGATGGCTGCGCGTTCATCTACAGCAATCCCCCGAGCAAGTGCAGTTACGGGTTCGGACGACCCGTCCGGAGGCGTCTCTGAAAAAAGTGAGAGCTCGGGGACAAACAAAACGATCCCGCTCCCAAACACGATGGATGGATTGAATGACACTAGGCCCTTGATTATTGGTGATACAATCAGCCTTAATATCATTGAAGATGAAAGTGTCCCGCGCTCGATCACGGTGACGGATTCAGGTGAGATTGACGTTCCATATATCGGCCGGGTTCCGGTGGGGAACCGGAGCTGCAAAAAGCTCGCTTACTATCTCAAAAAGCTTCTCGAGCAACAGTATTACTATCAAGCGACGGTCATCATCGGTCTCGACTCCGCAGGCGCGGGGAGCCGCGCCATTTCCCGTGGGACAGTTTATGTTCAAGGGCAAGTGAAGAACCCCGGTCCACAGGAAATCCCCGCGGGTGAACCTTATACCGTTGGTAAGGCCATTCTCCGAGCGGGCGGGTGGGGAGCATACGCGGACCGAAAGAAGGTGAAACTGGTCAAGGGAGCGAATTCCGGAAAGGAGCCGGCGAAGCCGCAGGTGATCAATGGGGCCGAGATAGTTGACAAGGGCCACTGGGAAAAGGATGTGGAAGTTGGTCCGAATGACTCGATCACCGTCCCTGAGAGGATATTCAATCTTTTTTAAGATGTTGAGCAGACACACGCGAAAGTGGCAGGATTTCTTAAGACACAAAATCGAAGCCACGCGCCTTTCCTAATCGTAACGAGCCGACTAAATCAGCACTCTTTTGTGCCCTCGATAGCATGTTGAATAATCACAGTTCTTCACAGTCCGCAGGCGGCGAGTTGATGCTCTCGAAAGTCAAACGCTTTTCATGGAGCTTCAAGAAGTGGTGGTGGGTTCTGCTTATTACCTCTGGTATCGGTCTCGCCTGGTCAGCGTGGCAGGATTCGAAAAAAGCTCCTTCGTTTGTTTCAACCGCACGGATGCAGGTGATGGGACGAATCGCAATGCCAGAAAGTGCGACGTACAATGAGGATCTTAATAACTTCTACGGAACGCAAAGTGAGCTTATGGCAAGTCCCCAAGTTAAGAAATTGGCGGCGGAAAAAGTTGAAAATGAAAAACCGGAACTGCCACGCTCTCCGGTATATGTAAGCGTGGAGCAACAACGAGGCACGTCGTTTTTTATTCTTAAGGCCATCGGTGCGGAACCTGTGTATACGCAAGCCTTTCTTGATGCTTGTATGTCTGAGTACATCAAATGGAAGGCACAAACCAAGAGCTTCGCCGCCGATACTGCCATGATGGCGTTAACGGGAAGCTTGAACAAGCTGGACGGCGACGTCGAGAACGGCGAGCGAGAACTGTTTACGTTTCAAAAGGAGAATAATGTCATATTTCTTGAAGGGGAACAGAATGGCGCTGCAAAGAACCTCGTCCAACTCAATCAGAGACTAACGAGCCTAAAGATGGCGCGCGAGCTGGCACAATCCTTGGATTTTGAACAGGCACTCGAGCGAAAGCAAGCGACCGGGAAGGACTCGATCGAGACAAATGAGGCGGAGACCGGAAATGATGCCCCGATGGGAGCCGAAGCCGAGTTTCTCAAAGGGCGGCAACAGGTGGCGATTCTCCGAGCAGAAAGGGAGCGACGATCAAGGTTTATGCGTCCAAAACACCCGATAGTTGTCAAACTTGATGCGGAAATAGCACATCAGGAGAGACTTATTGAGTTGTTCAAGGAGGAAAGTAGGGTGCTACAAACGAAACGGTTGGAATATATGCGGATCGAGATCGAACATCTTGAGAGCACCATCAAGAGCGAGAACGCTCGCGCGCTAGCTTTAAGTGAGAAGCTAGCGGAGTACGACCGCTTGAAGGATAAGGTTGCGCGGTTCAAACAATTGTCCGACCGACTCAATGCTGGGTATGTAAGCGTTGGAGGAACAAAGGATATCCAACCGCCCACTGTCGACATTCTTGACAAGGCATCACCGGCAACAATCACCAAGATAGGTCAAATAAAGGATATCGCGATCGGTGGCGTATCTGGCCTTATCATTGGTCTTGGCATTGTATTTCTTATCGGGCTCATGGATGACCGGGTTACCTCTGCAGGCGAATTGCGTGAGCGCTTTCCCGAGCAATTGCTCGGGCATATTCCGCACGAGCCATCGAAAGGTCGCGTTAGCGTGCTTTCTCTAGGCAATAAGCAAGGTATTTTCGCGGAATCATATCGGAATCTCCGATCGACACTGCACTTCATGTCATTGGAGGAACCGCGACCCAAGGCCTTTCTCGTCACGAGCGCCGTACCGGGCGAGGGCAAATCTACTCTGGCAGTGAATTTGGCGATTACCATTGCGGGTGGAGGCTGTCGAACGCTCTTGGTCGACGGAGACCTGCGCAAGGGACTGCTGCATTCGTACTTCGAAGCGAGGTCTTCGCCAGGGCTGATCGATGTACTGAATGAGGCCGTTGATTGGAAGGGTGCTGTTGTCGAAACCGCGGTTAAGAATCTTTTCTTATTGCCTCGAGGCAAAGGGGGCGTTGGCACAACTGAATACTTTCTCTCTGCGGCCAGCGACCGCTTCTTGCGTGAATTGTATGCGGCGGACTACGATCGCATTATATTTGATAGCGCTCCGGTGTTGGCTACCGACGACACTGCATGCCTCGCTCCAAAAATCGACGCGACCCTCTTTGTCGTGCGGGCAGAAGCGAGTTCCATGCGGTTAACGCGAAGTGCTTTGGACGTACTTGAGAAACGGCAGGTGAACCTCCTCGGATTGATATTAAATGCCGCAAACCTGCGGTCCTCAGAATACCAATACTATCACAAATACGGAGACTACTACGCTGAATCGTCCGTAGAGGAAAAGACTTAATAAGAGAGTATCCGCTTCCGGTCGTAAAGAATGGGTAAAAAAGGGTATGAACGCATAATACGTGCGGGAAAACATGGAGTGGGGTTCGATTTCGCAGCGCTCTGGGCTTACCGTGATCTGCTTTTCCTGCTGGTAAAGCGCGATTTCCTTTCGAAATACAAGCAAAGCGTCCTAGGACCAGTTTGGTTCATTTTGCAGCCCTTGCTGATGACAACTGCGTTCACGGTCGTTTTTGGTAGGGTGGCGCAGCTCTCGACCGATTCCCTTCCAGCGCCACTTTTTTACATGGCAGGGTTACTCGCATGGAATTACTTCCAGCAGACGTTTAATGGGGTAGCCGCAACGTTCATTTCGAATATGCACATCTTTAGCAAAGTGTATTTTCCTAGGCTTGTCGTGCCACTTGGACTGGCCACTTCCAATCTCCTTGCATTTGCCGTCCAATTCGCCGTATTCGCCTGTTGTTATGGATATTTCAAGCTGTTTGCTAAACAATCACAAAGCTTTGGTTTGAATCCATACTCATTTCTTCTGCCGCTGTTACTATTGCAAACTATAATGCTATCAGTGGGAGTCGGCCTCTGCATCGCAGTGGCGACGGCCAAGTACAGAGATCTCGCGCATGTACTCGGACTCCTTACGCAAATATGGCTCTACGCCACTCCGATCATCTATCCCGTGTCGAACGTGCCTGTCGCTTGGCGATCCATTCTGGGCTTAAACCCAATGACTGGGATTGTGGAGGCATTTCGTTGGCTTCTTCTTGGGAAGGGAACATTGAGCCTTTCGATCGTCTTGAGCTCAGTGTTGGGAACAGGATTTGTACTTCTCTTAGGATTGTACCTATTTCGTAACGCAGAGCGAACCGTGGTTGATATCGCTTAGTTGATCGCCATAATGGGGCAACCGATCATCCAAGTTCGCGGAATCTCTAAACGATATCGTCTCGGAGAGATTGGCATGTTGACATTGAAGGATGAGTTGCGCAAAGTGCTCAATAGAATCAAGCAAAGGAATCAGGAGGAGCATGCGCCTAGCGATCGTTATTTTTGGGCTCTTAAGGATGTTACATTTGATGTGAGCGAAGGCGAAGTAATCGGGATCATCGGGCGCAATGGTGCGGGCAAATCCACGCTCCTAAAGATTCTTAGTGGAATTACGGACCCGACGAAAGGGGAGGCGGTAATGCGCGGCCGGGTGGCAAGCCTCTTGGAGGTCGGCACAGGATTTCACGGCGACCTAACCGGTCGCGAAAACATATTCGTGAATGGCGCTATTCTTGGAATGACGATGGCTGAAATTCGCGCCAAGTTTGATGAGATTGTATCATTTGCAGAGATCGAGAAGTTTCTCGATACGCCGGTGAAACGTTACTCCAGTGGAATGTATGTGCGGCTGGCGTTCGCTATCGCTGCCCATTTAGAACCGGAAATTCTCATCGTTGATGAGGTGCTGGCCGTGGGTGATCAGCAATTTCAGAAGAAGTGCCTTGGCAAGATTCAAGATGTTTCGCGGCGGCAGGGACGAACCGTTCTGGTAGTTAGTCACACTATGCCGGTTATGCTGCAGTTGGCACAATCATGTGTGGTCCTTGATGGTGGCTCAGTTGTGTATTTTGGCCCAGCCGCAAAGGCGGTTGAAGTTTACCTGGGCGGGGGAAACGCGGCGGCAGGTACCGTCTTTGAAGTAGGGAACACACCGCGCAAGCTGGCCGGCACTCTTGCAGCGATGATTATTTCGCTGCGCTTTCCGCGTTCGGTTCCAATCTTTTCTGCAGATGAGGATTTTCGCTTTGTGCTGCGAATTAGAGCCATTCAAAAGATTGTGGATGGGCGTGTAAGTATGACGATTCTTACGAACGAGGGAATCCCAGTAGGGAGCTGTTTCAGTCCCGCCGGTCTCTTTGCGGAAGCGGGCGAAGAGATCGAAGTCACTGTTGTCTTGCCATCGCCACGCCTTGCTCCGGGCGCCTATTACTGCGGCATAGCGATCGGAAAGGGTACACATAAGAGCGGGCACATTGACTTCGACATTGTACTCGAGACCTTAAATTTCGAAGTTTGTGCTGCACCGGGTGACGACGCGCCTATTTCATATTGGTGCCATCAGTGGGGCAGGATTGTGTTTCAAGACCTCGCTCTCGAGGAATCGCAGAAGCACCTTGTGGCAACGTGAAGATGGAGGTGGACTATTCGTTACATTATAGGGAATTTCACGACGAGAGCGACGAGCACGCAACAAAGATGGCTGACTGGCTTTGCGCGTATTTGGGACCTGAGCTAGCCGTAGATCGAGCGACTGCGGTGTTGGATGTTGGATGTGGCTTTGGTTTCGCTTTGAGAGCGCTGAGAAAGCTCGGCTTCATGAATATAAGAGGCGTGGAGACCTCTGCGCAACAGGCACTGGTTGCGAGAAACGCCGGGTTCACGGTGTCAGTGGTTGATGATTCTATTGGGTATCTAAAAGGTTTAAAGGGTAGCTTTGGAATCATCTTGCTATTGGATGTGCTTGAGCACATTCCTGGAGCGCTGCAGATTGAATTGGCTCGATGCGTTCGAGAGGCGCTGATGCCGGATGGGAAAGTCATTCTCACAGTGCCCAACGCGAACTCGCCGTTGGCGGCGCGCTGGAGATACATTGACTTTACGCACCATTGCAGTTTCACGGAGCATTCGCTTACCTTTGTTCTCGCGAGTGCAGGATTCAGTGAAATTAGGATTGATAATAGTAAGGGGATCGGGCGTCCTTCGCTGAAGTTGTGGAGGCGCGATCAACGGAGTGCGCTTCGGAAGTGGCTTGTCCGATTTTTATGGAGTCAAGTGTATGCGGCTGAATTACCATCCGATCAGAAGCTTGATAAGATTTCATTCGAATCAAATCTGAAAGCTATCGCATTCAACCGGGTCAAATGACTAGGAGCAGAATCTGAAGGTGGGCACGAAGTGACGGGTCGTTGCACCTCCACATGCAAGCGATGAGAGCGCGCAATATTTCGATCGCACTGGTGAGTCGTTCTAATGGTCTGGGTGGCGGCGCAAGTCGAATTGCCGAGGATTTAGGGGAATGGCTTGTCGGAGCCGGCTACGAGGTTGCGCATTATTGTGCGGATCCTGTTAGCTGCCTAAAGGACTTTCAAGCTCAGCTCTATCGTTCGGGGTCTCGTAAGAGACTGGTGCGATTTATCAATCGATGGACGCGATGGCTTGGCTTTAGTGAGATCATTCCGCTTGAATTTTTATGGGAACTACGTGATAACGTTAGGGATTCCAGTGTAATCCATTTTCATGATTTGGCGACTGCGATCTCGCCGCTGACCCTTCGTCTGTGTGCGAAGCGTAAACCGGTGGTTTTTACCGCGCACGATTGTTCTTCGTTTACGGGTGGGTGTATGTATCCCTTGGGATGTGAGCGGCACGTTCGGAAGTGCGGAAGGTGTCCGCAGCTAACGCGGATGGAAACACGTGTCGATTTTACAGCACAAAGGCTTGAGATAAACCGGTCGACGGCGAGGCGGAAGGAGATTCAATTTGTGTTTCCCTCGAAATGGCTATGTGACTTGGCCTCTCAAAGCGTGAGCTTCGGTCGCGAGCCCGAAGTGATTCCGAACGGTTTTGCGGCAGAAGCATATAAGTTTCGCGACAAGTGGGAGGCGCGCTGGGAACTCGGATTGCAAGAAGAACAGAGGATCGTAGTCCTAGCTGCGCACTTTCTAGGCGAGCCTAGAAAGGGCGTAAGCTTTGGTCTTTCTGCGCTTCGAGCAATTGCGGATTTGAATCCGTTGGTGATTTTGGTTGGAATTCCATTGCCAGATCTCGAAGGTCGCATTGGGGGCTTGCGCTTCTGGCAGACGGGATTCATCCGCGATAAGGAGAGACTGGGCCTCCTATTGTCAGCGGCGGATGTATTTCTGTTTACTTCCTTAGAAGAGAACCTTCCGATAATGATTCAGGAGGCAATGGCGGCCGGAACCCCAGTCGTGGGTTTTGGAGCTGGAGGCGTTCCTGAAATGGTCGAAGACGAGCGGAATGGCTGGCTGTGTGCTCCGGGCGATCAAAGGGGGCTTGATCGAAAATTACGTGCCGCGTTATCATCCAAAAGCCTTGCGAAATTCGGGCTGGCCGCTCAGCAATCCGTTCGAGAACAATTTGCCGTCGAATCCTTTGTCGAACGGCACTTAGAGATATATAAAAGGATGAGTATTGGATCGTGAAAGCGTCATTCGATGTATTTGACACTATTCTAATGCGGCGAGTCGCTTGCCCTAGGAGTCTTTTCATCCTTTTGGACCGAGGTGCGTTGGAAAGCGCCCTTGTTTACATCGAACCTGCGGCGCTTCGGAAGCATCGTCTTCCTGCTGAAAATGACACGGTGCTTTACCCGCCTCTTGAAATGTTCTTTGGCTCGGAGGTCAACGTGACATGCTATCAATGAGTAACGTGAATGACACTGGAGTTAAGTGCTGGGGACGCTAACTGAAAAATTGGAAGGAGTGCGGAAATGCGATGGTTTTCTCGGAGTTTTGCAGATAGCTCACTTTATCTCAAAGGATCTTCCTTCCTTGCCAATGCCACAGGCTGCTTCGAGCGATCTCTGATGTGGACACGCCGGTTGTCTTAGTCGTTTTCAATCGTCCGGAACTCACTGGACAGGTTTTAGAGCGCATCCGAGAGGCTAAACCTGCGAAGTTGTTCGTGGTTTGTGATGGTGCTCGGCCGGAGGGAGCTGAGGATAGTGAGAAAGTAGCCGCAGTTCGACGGTTGATCGTGGATAGCGTTGACTGGCCGTGCGAGGTGCATACGAATTATGCTGACACCAATTTAGGGTGCCGTGAACGACCTGCTTCGGGAATCAATTGGGTTTTTTCGCTGGTTGAGGAAGCGATATTCCTGGAAGACGATTGCCTCCCCGATCAGAGCTTTTTTTCATTTTGTGCGGAAATGCTGATCCGCTATCGGAATGACGAGCGTGTGATGCACGTTAATGGCACAAACTTCATCGCTCGCTATTTGGAACGGCAGAGTTCCTATTTCTTTAGCAAGTATATTTGGGTTTGGGGATGGGCAACTTGGCGTCGAGCCTGGAAGCATTATGACTATACGATGGCGACTTGGGAACGGCTCCACCGGAGATTGAACACGAGCTTTGACTCGCGTCGGGAGCAGGCTTACTGGATCCGCACCTTCGATGATGCACGACGCGATTGGCGGATGGCCCAAGCATGGGATTTCCCGTGGATTTACTCTTGTTGGACGCGAGGCGGTTTGGCGGTGACACCTTCAGCAAATCTTGTTGAGAATATTGGATTTGGAAGCGACGCCACACACACGACCAACAGTTCTTCGCACCTCCGTATCCGAGCGGAAAAGTTAGATTCAAATGGGCGACTCGTCCCTGTACGACGAAGTCGATTCCGTGATGACATGATGTTTCGTGCGTATGCGGGTGAAGAGGTTAGCCCGCGCACAAATGTCGACGGTGCTCTCCGTGTCTTATATCGAATCATCGCTGGCATAAAGGGATGATCAAGTTGCTCCGGCTCCGCTTGGTGGACGTTCGCAACCAGCTTTACCACCGAGGAGTGGTGGTGGCGAGCAAGTCAAGTCTTAATCCGCGCGCCTACGTAGATCGTGGTGTGCGGATCGGCGGAAACTGCACTGTGTTGAAGGCGAGATTGACTGGTCGTTGTATTCTTGGCGATCGCGTTCTCATTTGTAACGATGTTGTCATGCATCAATGTGAGTTAGGTGACGATTGTCGTGTCGAGGATGGAGTGGAGCTTGCGGAGAGTAGATTGGAATCGTGCGTGGCAGTTCATCCGAGGAGTAAGTTGTCTAAAGTAAATGTTGGGCGGTTTACGTACATTGCCAGGGATAGCGTAGTAAACGACGTTGATATCGGCCATTTCTGTTCGATTGGGCCGCGCTGTCTGATGGGCAGCGGAGATCATCCAGTTACTTGGATTGCGACTTCTCCTGTTTTTTATTCCGATCGAAATCAAGCAGGTCGTGGTCTGCTAGGCGAACGAGTGGCCTTTGAACGATTCACAGAGCGCCGTCGCATAAATGTAGGACATGACGTTTGGCTCGGTGCGCAAGTGTTTGTGCGGGACGGTGTGAGTATTGGCAACGGTGCGATCGTCGCCGCTGGTGCGGTTGTCACGAAAGACGTTCCAGCCTTCGCGTTGGTCGGTGGAGTGCCAGCTCGTATTATTCGATTTCGGTTTTCAGCCGAAGTAATCGAGGAAATGCAGTCCATTGCGTGGTGGCTGTGGCCCGAAGAGATGCTGCGCGAGGCGCGCCCTCTAATAACCTCGGAGGATATTCAGGCGTTTATTGCCTTCGCTCGCGCCCGCGACAAGAGCCAGTGACATTCATTTCGATTATTATTCCTGTTTATAATGGTGCGCGCTTCTTAGCGGCAGCGATTCAAAGCCTTCTCGCTCAGACGTTCAGCAATTTCGAGATTATCGCTGTGAATGATGGGTCAACGGATCATTCCAAAAGAATCCTCGATCGGTCTGCTGCCGCCGACCCACGTATTCGTGTCCTGAACCGCTCCAACACGGGGATCGTCGGGGCTCTGAACGACGGGATCGCTATGGCGCGTGGAGATCTTATCTGCCGGATGGATGCTGATGATATCAGCCTCCCGCAACGCCTCGAAAAACAGGTTGCGTACCTGGCGGGGCATCCGGAATGCGTCGCCGTCGGAACTGATGTTCTTTACACCGACCCGGAGGGCGCGCCCCTGGTCCGACACTGCCCTGCTGAGGATCATGAAGGAATCGTGGAGCAATTGCTGAATGGTAATGGAGGTGCCTTAATCCATCCAACCATCGCGGTTCGTCGCCGCTCCCTTGAAGAAGTGGGTGGTTACCGGGCGCGCTATCAGTGGATCGAAGATTTCGATCTTTATTTGAGGCTGTCCGAAAAAGGGCGGCTTGCCAACCTTCCGGAAGTGCATCTCCACTACCGCCAGCATCTCAGCAGCGTAAATAAGGTACGCCCGAATCGCGCTAGAATCTGCTTGGAACTTGTCAACGCGAGACGTGCTGTGCTGGGCCTGACGCCACTGGCAAGCGTATCCGAAAGTCCGCAACCCGATCGCGCTGCGGATTGGCGACGGCACTGGGCCTTTGATGCCGCCCGTGGCGGTAACTGGGCGTCTGCACGCAAGAACGCGAGGAAAGCCTTGTTGGCTGCTCCATTGGACCGGAGGAATTGGCGGTGTCTGAAGTACATGCTCCTATCTTCCCCTGACGCTGCCGGCCCTCTTGTTAATGCATGAACCTGATGCGCAAAGCGATTCACGCCTTTATGGAATCGACCGGTCTGGACCGAAGGGTGAATCATTATGCCGTCAATGGGTGGCTCGAACGTCAGCGGGGGAAACGCTACTCCATCGTCCCAGCCGACGATGCTAATCGATGGTTGGCTGAGGTTATCTCCGCAGGACATCCCGCGGCCGTCGGGAAAATTGGCGACCGCGAATGTTGCGCGCTCGCGGCCCATCTCCGCCTCCGCCAGTTCTACAAATACACTTGGACAGCACCCTCGTACAGCGAGGCCGACCTTCATCAGCAAGCGGGTGTCTTTCCACCCACTGCGGACACATATTCTAGATTTTCTGAAGTATTTCTCGAACGCCTACGGAACATTGACGCTTGCGCGGTGTGGCACAATCCCGGCGAATCCGAAATCCTGAACCGTTACTGCCCGACGGTGCGGCGCTTGGAATTGCAGGCTCTTGAACCTTACTTCTTTACCCCGCCATGGTCCGCACAGCTCGCGGCAAAGCGGGTCTTGGTGGTGCATCCCTTTGAGTTCAGTATCCGCGCGCAAATCGCACGACGTCATCTTGTCTGGAGAGAAAAGCCCGATGTCCTGCCTGAGTGTGAAATTGAGATTATCCGCGCCCCGTTTGGATTTGGGAACACGGACTTTCGAGACTGGTTTGAGATGTTGCAGTGGCTCGAGGACCGGGTTGAGGAAGCGTTCGCGCGGCAGCAATTTCAGGTGGCGCTCATTGGATGCGGAGCGGCTGGCATTCCGCTGGCCGCGAAGGTCAAAGAGTTGGGTGGAATTGGCATCCACGTCGGTGGTCCGTTGCAACTCCTGTTCGGGATTTGTGGCCGACGTTGGGAGAGGCTTGCCGGCTTTGACCGCATATTCAACGAGTTCTGGATCCGGCCTAGTTCAGAAGAAACACCTGACACTGCAGGAGCCGTCGATAACGGCGGTTACTGGTAAGCCGGAGAGACTGTCAAATATAAATCGGACGTAGGCTTTGATATGACCAGCTATGCTGCGCACGACATGCTGTACGACAATGAGAGAGCGGCACTTCGCCGATAGGCCCGCGTCTCAAGGAAAGAGCATGTCATCCTTTCGGGCACTCGCTAAAGCAATCGTCCCGCTTGAGCTTCAGCCCCGGAGAATAGTGGATCGATTAATTACCGAGACTCTCCGGGGAATGATCGTGCGTGGCGGGCCATTCAAGGGTATGCGTTATACTAATGAAGGTTACGGAGTGCTCGCACCGAAGCTGTTTGGAACCTACGAGTGCGAACTATGGTCTGTGGTGGAACCGCTGTTGGAGGCGAGGTTCGACCGGTTTATCGACATCGGAGCTGGTGACGGCTACTACGTGACCGGATTTGCGATCCGCTCGCGTTCGCGCGAGATTGTCGCCTATGATGCTTCGGAGATGGCCCAGCAGATGATTCCTGAGATGGCGGTGGCGAATGGAGTGGGCGATAGAATTCGTTTAGAGGGTTGGTGTCATCCCGAAGATCTCGCTCGGGAATTGCGCGTAGGGAGCAATCTGGTGCTAATGGATGTCGAAGGTGCAGAAGAGGTGTTGCTGGATCCAGCGCGGGTTCCGGAGCTGCGCAACGCCTGGATTCTGTTCGAGGCGCATGATGTCATTACCCCAGGCGTTGGCGGCAGGGTAGTACGTCGATTCATGGCAACGCACGAATCGATTGAGATAGCCGCGCGCTATCGCAAACCCGAGGACATCACCTTCCTGCCACAATTTTATGTGAAATACATTCGTTACGATCTTCTCGGCCGGCTACTCGAACGCCCGGATAAGCCGGAGCGGATGCGGTGGTTCTATTTGAGTCCCAAGGGAAAATCCCTTCCGATTTGAAATCAGAAAACTTGAGGAAGATCGGCAAGTCTGACGATCAAGGTAAGAGGTTACTCCTCTACTTTGGTCATGCACCGATGGAGGGTGCCGGTAGCGCAATCATCGTCTTCCGGCATCTCCAACGTCTGGCTGCAAAAGGGTGGAGCATCGTGGTCGTCTCCGATTGGGGACAGGAGTTGGACGTTTGTGACGAGGAAGGATGGCCCGTATTCCATTTGACCCACCGGAAACCTTGGTGGCCTCCTTACAGTCCAGCAAACCCGCTACTGCGCCGGCTGCGGCTTTGGTTGTGGACTGGCGAATGTAATCGTTTTTTGAGAGGCGTCCGACCGGAGGCGGCTTTTACATATCTCTCGGCGTTCACCGATTTTATGTCCCAGGTCGCACTGGCATTTTCGTCCCGATACCGGGTTCCGCTTTCGGTTATCACGCACGACGATCCGGGATGTTTTGCCGCAAGCCCGGATGAGGGGATGGCAAGGCGGCGGCGGTACCAGACCATCGTTGAACGTGCGCACCAAAACTGGTTCGCCTCCCCACAGCTCGCCCAGCTCTACGACCTTCCGCCGGAAAGGCGTTCGACGCTGCCTCCCATTCCGGAGGGGTATGATGCATCCCCGAAATGGAAGCCCGCGTTCGCCGTCTCCCCGTTGCTCGTTTACGCCGGTAATTATTGGCCGGCGCAAATTCCGGTCTTTGCCCGCGTCGGTCGGGAGACTGCCGCGGCGGGCGGGCGACTAATGCTGATGGTCAAGCAGAGCCCTGAAGTCACAACCTTATGCCGAGAAGAACCGGTAGTGTGGCGCGAACCCTTCCGCGAGAATCGAGAGGCGCTGGCCTTCCTCGCGGAGAACGCGGCTGGGTTGCTCGTTTCCTACTCCGACACAAGCGACGCGATGCCGTGGATTCGCACCAGCTTTCCAAGCAAACTCATTGAATATGCTCATCTGGGTCTGCCGATCATGATTTATGCACCGATGGACAGCGCAGTCGCCGAATGGGCAAAAGAGCGAGCTTATCCAGACTATGCGACCCCGCAAACGCCAGGTTCAATCGCGGAATTTGTCGCGTCCCTCAAAAACCGCGACGCCTGGCAGCAGAAAGCGGCGATTCCCAAGACGTTTGCGGCTGCGGAGTTTGATCCGCAGAAGATTCAAAACGCATTCGAGGCACGATTGCGTGTGAACGGCACCCACCATTATGGACAAAGCTCTCGCTGCTGAGATTCCTGTGGCACTGGTGGGGTGCGGGGCGATCAGCCGCTTCTTCTATGTCCCGACGCTGAAGGCGCTCGTGGATTCGGAGACTCTCCGTGTCGCCGCCCTTGTTGATCCTTCGACGCAGAACCTTAGCCGCTTGGCAGAGGAATTTCCGAACGCGGCACGGTTCGCTACGATTGAAGATGCGGGAATCGGTGCCGACCATCTCGTGATCGTTGCATCTCCACCGCGCTTTCATGCGCCGCAATGCATTTTTGCTTTGGGAAAGGGAGCAGCAGTCCTTTGCGAGAAGCCGATGGCAGCTTCCGTGGAGGATGCAGAACAGATGATAGCCAGTGCGCGGGATGGAGCGGGACTACTCGCTGTCGGTTTGTATCGGCGCTTCTTCCCGGCGGCTGAAGCGATTCGGAGACTGATCGAGATAAAGACGTTGGGAGTTCTGCGAAGCTTTAAAATACAGGAAGGTGGACCTTTCGGATGGCAGGCGGCTTCCGAGTCATTTTTTCGACGCGACGCGACGCCCGGCGGTGTCCTCTACGACACTGGCGTCCACACACTCGATCTGCTTCTTTGGTGGCTGGGAGAACCGAGTGAAATTCATTACGAGGACGACGCGATGGGTGGCTTGGAAGCAAATTGCCGCGTCACCCTCTCATATCCCAACGATTGCACTGGAGAGGTCCGATTGAGTCGCGATTGGAAAACAGAGAACTGTTACGTGTTCTGTTTTGAACATGGATGTGTTCGTTGGATCGTGAATGACGCCAATCATCTCGAGATTCTTGTGGATGGATTACCTGTCTCTGTGCGTGGGGAATTGGTTCAGACATCACAGCGAGCTGGCCGACTCATTGAACACGGTCCGGCAAACTCGAACGCGCAAAGCTTCATCGAGCAGGTTCGGAATGTGGCAGCCGCAAAACGTGGCCTGGAGAAACTCAAAGTTCCGGGCAGTGAAGGTATCCGAGCGCTACGCCTCATTGATCGATGCTATCGGGGTCGTCGCATGATGAGGATGGCGTGGCTGACGCCAGACGAAGGAACCGAAGCGCAACGACTGGCTGCCAGCTCCGGGTCAGTGGCTTCCGCAGTATGAGAGTCGCAGTCGTCGGTGCCAGCGGATTTGTAGGAACTCGGCTTCTTGAACAATTCATCCTTGGGCAAATTGCGGAGGTTGTTCCAGTCGTTCGATCTTTCGCGAGCCTGGGCGTAATCTCACGATTCGATTTGCCGTGGAAGGTTTGTGATGTGATGAATATTCACGATCTTGCGAAGGCCTTTTCGGGTTGCGAGGCGGTCGTCCACTTGGCGCTCGGCGACGCAAAACAAATTGTTAGAATGGCCGGCTCGGTCTACGCGGCCGCAGAAAAGTCCGGCGTAAGGCGACTGGTTGTGTTGAGCAGCGCAGCGGTGCATGGTCTGAATCCAACTCCAGGCACAGATGAAAGCTCTCCAATCAGCGATTCGCAGACGATGGAGTATAACAATGCCAAAGTGCAGGCTGAGCAGGTGCTCCTAAGATCCCGGCAGCGCGGAAGTGTCGAGCTGGTAATCCTACGTCCGAGCATCGTCTATGGTCCGCGTTGCAAACTTTTCACGCGGGTTGTCGAGAATCTCATCGCTGGCACTGCATTCCTAATCGATGACGGAGAAGGCATCTGTAATGCAGTCTATGTCGATAATCTTATCCTGGCGATTCGGTTAGCGCTCGAACGGAGTGATGCTGACGGAGAAACATTTCTCATTGGCGATGCTGAGACCATAGCATGGAGGGATATTTATAACCGGTTCACCGAGGCTTTAGGCATTGAGATGAATTCAGTTCACCACGTGAGACCTCCGCACTTCAGAAAATCCCTGAAGGAACGAGTTGACAGTGTCGTCGCAACATCATTCGCTCAATCGCTTTTACGGATCGTCCCTGGTCAGGCGAAACGCCTGACCAAGGTTGTGCTTTCTGCTATGGAAGAGGAAACGAAGCCGGATGCGTGGACCTTGCCACCGCTCCCCCGGGCCGCCATCGATCAGGAGTTGGCGACCCTCCAGCAATGCAAATGGAAGTATCCTAATGAGAAGGCGATTAGGCGCCTTGGATATGAACCGCAAGTAGGTTTCCCCGAAGGCTTCCGACGAACGCTTTCGTGGCTTGAGTTTGCTGGATATCCAGTCGTTTCGACAGCGATTGCCTAGCCATGCTGTTCAATTCTTACGTTTTTCTCTTCGCTTTTCTGCCGATCGCATTCTCCGGTTATTGGTTACTTGTGAATATCAGAAGTGGACAATGGGCACGGCTTTGGGCGTTGATCGCTTCTCTCTTCTTTTTTGCGTGGTGGAATCCTTCGGATCTGCTTGTTTTGAGCGGTTCGTTGGTTGGCAACTATGTGGTCGGCCGAATGCTTTTTGCACGACCGGCGCGTTCTGCAGGTTGGTTGCTTGCCATTGGAATCGCCGGCAATCTGCTTCTCCTTTGTTACTTTAAATACACGAAGCTAATCGTTGCGACTTTTGATTGGCTGGTTGGTGGATCCTTCTCAATTGGGGAAATAATACTACCGCTGGCTATTTCGTTCTTCACTTTTAATCAGATTGCCTATCTCGTGGACTGCCATGTGGGGGATGGCGCGCATTACGCGTTTGTCGATTACTGTTTATTTATCACGTTTTTCCCGCACCTTATTGCTGGTCCCATCGTACACCACCGGGAAATGGTGCCACAGCTTATTTCGATTAGACGTTGTGATCCAATGTTGGTTGCGCAGGGTATCACGCTTTTTGTTCTCGGCCTTGGGAAGAAAGTCTTGTTCGCAGATAATGTGGCTGCTTATGTAAAGCCGGTTTTTGACAGCGCACATCGCGGAGTCGGACCGACCTTTTTAGATGCATGGCTGGGAGCGCTTGCGTATTCGTCGCAACTGTACTTCGATTTTTCGGGCTATTGTGATATGGCGGTTGGCCTTGGAATGATGTTTGGGATTATCTTCCCGCTGAACTTCGCGTCACCGTATCAGGCAAGGAACATTGCGGAATTCTGGCGCCGTTGGCATATGACCCTTTCGCGGTTTCTGAGGGATTATCTTTACATTCCGCTTGGCGGCAATCGGCGCAGCCGAGCGCGTACATCGCTTAACCTAATGATTACGATGTTGCTCGGTGGCCTCTGGCATGGCGCTGCATGGACATTCTTGGCATGGGGTGGTCTGCATGGATTGTATTTATTGATTCATCAGCGTTTCCGGACGATTCTTGAGGGGAGAAGCATTGGGCGGTGGCTCGGTTATGGGATGGTCTGCTGGGGAGTAACATTTGGGTGTGTGGTATTTGGGTGGGTATTGTTTCGCGCAGAGTCCTTCGATGCCGCGATGCGTATTTGGGGCGGGATGCTTGGGGTGAACGGCATTGCCTTGAGTGCTCGGCACTTTACTGCGCTGCAGCAGATCGGACTCGATCCTTCTGCAGTGGGGATCTTTACAGATTCGCTAATTGTTAACCCGAGCATGAATGTGCTTGCACTGGTTTCTGGGCTTATTGCGATTGCGGCAGTGCTCCCGAACTCTCAGGAGATAATTGGAATTGCATCTAGCGCCGCTGCACGATCGGTGTCACCCGTTGCGGAGTGGATGCGACGGTTGCGGTGGCAGCCATCGTTACCGTGGGCTTTGGTGACAGCTTGCATTGCCGTGACGGCGGTGCTGCATCTCACGCGGGTCAGCGAATTTCTATATTTTCGATTTTAGGTGGTTCCGCAACAATCTATACGAGCTCGACGCTACCTCTGGATATTTCTGGGCGTGATTGGAGTGGCACTGCTCGGCATCACTGCGATTAACGTGGTTGCCGATCCCTTTCGTGTTTTCGGCATACCGCGCCGAAAGGGCGTTAATGACCATGTTCCAAACACTTCCGGATTTGACCGAATCGCAAAGCCATACGAGGTGCTTCGGGTTGGTCCGCGCACTGTTCTTGTGGGTTCTTCGACAGCGCATTCTGGATTCCTGCCGATTGCAGAGTGGCAAACTGCATTGCCTCGACCAGCTTACAATTACGCTCTTCTTGGAGCCAGTGCTCACGAGGTTCGTTTGTCTCTTGAACAAGCACTGCGGGAATGTCCGGTCGAAGCCGCACTTATGGTCGCCGACTTTTTTGCGTTCAACGCCTACTATCGCGATAACGAACGCTTCGATTCAGCGCGACTCGTTGCGGCAACGCGCCACGCATGGCCTGGATTTCTAGGCGCCGATTTGTTCGCCTTTTGTCTCGGAGGCGATGCGCTGGGTTTGAGTTGGACGACCGTCCTTGCGTCATGGCAACAAAATGCCGGTAGTGCTGTTTCGGCCGACCCTGAGCATAATTATCCTTGGCTGGCGCATTTTCGGAACTGTGAGCGCTCCTACCTGGATAAATGGTTTCCGTCACCGACGCGCACATATGAGTTTTCATCTCAAGCGGGTTGTGACCGCCTCTCTGATTTCGACATTGCGTTGCGCGTTTGCACGGACCGGGGAGTTCGTCTTATTGTGATTTGTCCGCCGATTCACGCGCGCTTTCAGGAGGCGCTCGCTGTTGCTGGAGCGTGGCCGATATATGAAGAGTGGAAACGTCAGATCGCGCTTCGAACGCGACTGAGGCAGTCGCAGGTGGGTGGTCCGGGCGTAGTGGAACTGTGGGATTTTAGTCTCTTCAACGAAATCACGTGCGAGCCTCTACCCGCTGAGGGCACACAACGAATGCGCTACTTTTTCGACAGTGCGCATTTCACCCCAGAGTTTGGCCGCGTCATTCTTGATGAGATCCTTAACGGCGCACCTCAGCTTGGTGTGCGCCTCGATCAAGTTGAAATCGAAAGTCACTTGGCCGCATTGCGCGCTGACCTACAGCATTTTCGCATCGCGAACCCGGCAATCGTGGCGGATGTGCGAGCGACATTGGGGATTGCGAGAGGTAATACTTCTCCAGCGAACGTTTCTGCTTTGGGTTTCTAATCTCGTGTCTCGCAATGGTCCGCGAATGCTTTTTATCAGTCCGTTGCTTGCTATGCCGCAACAGCATGGAGGATGTGTGTATCCAGATGCTGTACTCCGAGCAATGCATGCCGCGGGGATGGCAGTTGACTACGCTTGGTTGGCTTGGCCGCTCAGAAGCCATCGCAGGATCATGCGGGATCCACTGCGGGCACCTTACGTGCGCCGTGGCTTTGTACCGGGGACTTACCGGCTGGGCAATTGGAGATTGCGCGAACCCCGGGACTGGTGGCGCCGCGCTCCGGATGTGTCCCGCGATGCAATATCAACGGAATCGCTGCCGGACCCGAATGAGCAATCGTTTTTGCGTGGACTTCTACGTCGCCTCAATGTGCGTGCGGTCCTCGTCGACTTTGCAACAACTCTCCCGGTCTTGGACGGATTGCCCGTATTCGAGCGCGAGAAATTGCGCGTGGCCGTCCTAACCCACAATCTTATTTGTCGACGAACCGAACTATACCGCGAGTATGGACTGCCGCTCGACTTTCAAGGCCTGGCTCGTGATGAGGAAGCGGCTTTGTTACGCCGAGCCGATATGATTGTTGCGATTCAAGAGCGCGAAGCTGCGGAATTTCGCAAACTGGTTCCAGATCGTAGTGTTGCCGTTGTTCCGATGCCAATTAGGTCCCTGCCATCGCGTCCGATGGGGGGGCTTGGCAAACGTTGTCTTTTCATTGGCGGATATTCGGGTCACAATCTCGACGGCTTGGATTGGTTTCTCCGTGAAGTTTGGCCGGTAGTATTGGCTCGTGATCCTGATGCTGAGTTCGATGTCGTTGGAACAGTCGGGGAGGCCGTACCGGCTGGCACACCCAACGTTCACGTATATGGCCAGCAAGGCGATGTATCTCCCGCATACAATCGAGCCACGGTTTGCGTCGTTCCATTGCGTTTTGGCACGGGCCTTAAGATCAAACTTGTTGAAGCGATGGTGCACGGACGGGCAGTAGTTACCACACCTGCTGGGGCCGAAGGGTATTCGGAACTCGAAATGGGGCTAGTTGTGACTGTTGCGGAAACTGCCACCGCAATGGCCGAAGCGATTACGCGCCTCCTATGCGACAATGCGGCTCGAGATGCGCAGATCGTTCGTCAGGACGCATGGGTGCGAAACCATCTATTTGACACGCGCGCCGTGGCGCCCCTTCTCGACTTCCTCAGTGGCGGTCTTTCAACGTTAAACCCTCAGCAATAACGCAAAATGAAGGTTTGGAGTGATCTATGTGGAAGACGCGCTGCTGTCACGTGGTAACAACTAACAGGCCGTAGCAATCTTATATACGGTCGTGACAAACCCATCCGTTAGTATATGTATCCCCGCTTTTCGAGCAAAGGCATACATTGCGACTGCCCTTGAGTCGATAAAAGCGCAGATGTTCACGGATTGGGAATTGATTGTGACTGAGGATGGATCGGACGATGGAACAAAGGAACTTGTCCGGACTTTCAGAACTGTTGTGTCCCAGCCTGTTCATTGGCGTCGGAACGAAAGGAATCGAGGACTTCCCGCCACACGAAACGCGGGAATTGCAGCGGCGAGAGGAGAGTACATTGCGCTTTTGGATGCGGATGATTACTGGGCCGCAGAGCACCTGGACACTCTGCGTCGTACACTTGTCACGACAATGGCGGATATCGCGCATTCGGGCTCTGTGTTGTTTGATTCTAAGTCCGGTGAGACACTTGAGGTTCGTGCACCTACCGGTGACACAGTGCGAAACTTTCCTCGATCGTTATATGACCGCGACTATGTCATCCAGCCATCGTCCGTAATGGTTACGAGGAAATTGTTAGAAAGAGTGGATGGTTTTAATGAATCATTTCGCTATGTGGAGGATAGGGAAATGTGGCTTAGGTGTGCGAGAGCGGGCGCCAAGTTTTCATTTTCCGGTAAGAATACGTGCTTTTATCGAAAACACTCGGCAGCTCTGTCCACGCATGCAGCAGAAATGGCAGTTGCGAGTGCTCGTGTGTTTCAGACTCATGTGAATTGGCTCGATATACCAGATAGCGTTCGAATCGGCAGCACGGCGAGGGCATGGATGTCGGCTGCGCGCATTGTGCAACGAGCGGAACCGAAACGCGCAAGGGCTCTTTTGTATCGCACGATGGCGATCGCACCACGGATAAGGTATTTGATATGGGCATGCGCGCTCAGACTGTGCAGTGCTCTTACAGGCAGGTAGATGGCTATTGCGTATTGCATACTTGCACACAAAAACCCAGAACAGATGCGGCGCCTGTTGGGTGCTGTGTGGCACCCGGAGAATCTGTATGTGTTGCACTATGACAAACGGTCGCCCAGAATAGATCATGAGGTTGTCGCACGTTTTCCTGAAGAGTTTCCGGGTGTTCGCATTCTTCCATGCAAGGCCGTTTTTTGGGGGCGTTTCTCACAAGTCGCTGTTCAGATCGAGGCGTTGAAGTTAGCAGTGCAATCGGCGACAGCTTGGACGCACTTTATCAACCTCACCGGACAGGATTTTCCATTGAAATCGCAGACGGAGATTCTGAGCATCCTTTCTGAGGCGGCGGGTATATCATTTGTTAATTACTTTGATCCGTTTGATGGGGCTCATTGGAAGTACCCAACCGACCGCCTTTCGAGAATCCACATCGATTCGCCATTTTTGGAAAGATTATTGACGGTTCCGGCGATCGGAAGGCGAGTAAGGCGAGGGTTGGGCTGGAGCAACAGGATTCCGACCGTTCCTTTGTTGCGACGAAAATCGCCCGACGGGTTTCGATATTTCGGGGGTTCAAATCATTTAATCCTCTCGAGGGACGCAGCGACCTACGTCGTGCATGATCCAAATGCACGGAAGACCATTCGTCGATTGAGGTGGAGTGGACATCCTGACGAGTCAGTGTTTCAGTCCTCGCTTCTCAACAGCCGTTTTTCGGAAGCCACAGTTAATGATGATCGCCGCGCCGTTTTTTGGGAGAAGTGTACAGACGCAAGTCCGCAGACTTTGAAATCCGGGGACTTGGATCGGTTGCGGAATGCTCGAAATGAGGGGAAGCTATTCGCTAGAAAATTTGACGCGCTCAAAGATTCGAACGTTATCGATCTCGTCGAACACGAGTTTCTTGGATTAACGGGCCGATGAATGGAACTGTTGTCCTTGGCTGTGCGTCAAATGAGACCTACGTCCTGGGGCTCACGGTCGCAATATGCTCAGCGCTTGAAAATCTTTCGCGGCTCCATAATACACCGGTGGTGTATGTGCTAGATGGTGGCGTGCGAGAACGAAGTTGGAGGAAACTCGTTGAAAGCGTTCGCGGAATTCGAGCGGACTGCGTGCTTCATCGCCTCCAGCCAGATATGGGTGCTTTCGCCGGTTTTCCGCGCGATTGGGGATCTAGTGTCATGGCATACGCGCGATTGGCGCTTCCGGCTATGGTCTCGGACACACGAATTGTCTACTTTGACTCCGATGTTATTGTGCAGGGGGACTTGTCCGTACTATGGGAGATGGATCTTGGGGATGCGGTGATGGCTGCTGGGCTCGACTTAACGACGAAGGATTTGGGTGCCGCGAATTTGCCCACCCGTGAATTGGGGCTTTGTGAGAGCGCGCCTTGCCTAAACTCGGGGGTGCTTGTAATGGATCTACAGAAATGGCGGGAGGCGGACGTCAGCGGAAAAGCATTGTGCTATCTGCGCCAATGGCCCGAACACGCGTCGAATTGGGATCAGAGCGCTTTGAACGTGGTTCTTTATGGGAGGTGGCAACCGCTGGACACAGGGTGGAACACACCGGCCTGGTTGGCTGATCAAGGGTCCAATGGCTGCCGCTTGGATGCCCGCGTGTTACATTTTGTTGGGCCAAACAAACCTTGGATCTATGGGTATCATACGAATCCAAGTGCCATGCTCTTTTACGAGTGGACGGATCGTACCGCATGGAAGGGTTGGAGACCGAATGGAATTCGGCAAGCATGCAAGTGGGCCAAGTATCGCGTCTGGAAATGGAAGTCGGACCTCCGCCGTCTGTTAGGAGGCGCCGGAGTGCATGCGACTGGCAATCAATAAGGCAAATGTAAACGTGATGGGCCATGATCAGCGGTGCCGGGCTCAGAAGATAAGCTATGTTCCCGAGTGGCCGCCCGAGCAATTTACCATCCCGTTGCTCGGCCGGCGAATTCCGGAACTATTTCATGAGTTTGCCTTGCCCGCACGAGGCCGAGCACGTGCCCTGGATGCTGGGTGTGGTATGCAACCCTTCAGACCTATCATTGAAGAGGGAGGTTATGCGTATACTGGGCTGGATGTTGTTCAAAATCGGGTGGGAACTGTGGACTTGCTCGGCGCGCTGGATGGTACGCGTTCAAACCAGTGGCGCGACGTCGGTCCTTTCGACTTTATTCTGTGCACGGAAGTCCTGGAGCACGTTGCGGGATGGGACGCAGCATTTAAAAACATCACTACTTTGCTCGCTCCGAATGGCCGTATTCTAATCACGTGTCCGCACTTCTATCCGCTCCACGAGGTACCCTTCGATTTCTGGCGCCCAACACCTTACGCTATAGAACACTTCGCGATGAGCAATGCTTTAAGGGTCGTCCACTTGGAAATGGCGGGTGGACCTTGGGAGGTCTTGGGAACTTTGTTGGCTGAGACGCATTGTTATCCCATGACGAATCGGCTCTTGGACCGAATCGTCGCGAAATGTGGGCGTGTAGTGCGCGGATTGGTGACTCGTTGGTTGCAGTCAGATTGGGTTCGCACACGTGCGTCGCTCCGTGGACCGTACTTTTTGTCGGTTTATGCTGTGCTCGAAAAGCCAGACATCAGCGCGCAAATTTAGAGGCAATTGGAATGCATTCGGCAATCTGTACTCTCTTTGAGGGCGACTATCATTTTGGCGTGGGGGCGCTTGTCAACTCGCTCCACCGGCACGGGTACCGCGGCGTTGTGTGGGCTGGCTATCGTGGAGTTCTCCCGCAGTGGGCTTCGCCAGTCCGAAAAGCGTCGGATTACCTTGAATTCGACGTTGGCGACGGATGCGCGATCCGGTTTGTGACGGTTGCGACTGAACGGCATCTCACAAATCATAAACCTGAGTTCATGCTCGACGTGTGGCAGCATCGCTGTCCCGATGCCGCGTCGCTGTTCTATTTCGACCCGGATATCGTCATTAAATGCGCCTGGCAATTCTTTGAAGAGTGGACTGCTTTTGGCGTGGCGGTGTGCGAGGATGTGAATTCACCCATGCCGGCATCGCATCCGATTCGGCACATGTGGAGACGCTTTTGTACCCAGCATGGCGTCCCGCTCTCACGAGTTCTGGATGCCTATGTCAGCGGTGGATTCGTCGGCCTTCGCCGGAGCCACTTCGCACTTTTGAAAAGGTGGAAGCAACTGATCGACGCAATGGAGAGCGAGACCGGAAACCTCAAGCAGATCGGCTTCCGCGAGCGACCTTATGCTTTCTATAATGGTGATCAGGACGTCTTGAACATGATTCTTATGTCATCGGATGAGCCCGTAAGTTTGATCGGCAGGGAAGGGATGGGATTTGTTCCGGGTGGTTATACGATGTCTCATGCGGCCGGTGGCGTGAAACCGTGGCGCAAGCGACTCGTCACCAGCGCGCTCGGCGGGATTCCGCCCACTCTCGCGGACAAAGAATACTGGCAGAATGTGGAGCGACCGATCCGCCTATATTCCGTTACCGCGCAGCGATGGCATCGGTGGAATCTCGCCGCCAGTTCCGCCATCGGCCGCTTCATTCGACGAGTATGAGCTTGGAAAGTTCGCGCCGAACTGGGACGCTACAGCTCGCGTTGTAGCCGCAAAAAAGTGGGTTATCGAATAAGGAAACATGGTTCGTCCAGAAGCGGCCGTGACGCGATTCCTTCCGCCAATTGAAACGTAGGCCTGAGTGTTGGCGAAGGCGGTGATCCGCGTGGTGAGGGTAGAGAGACCAAGGTCAATCCGTGCAGAATGAAACTCGCCTGCTTGACCAGTTCCCTCGCTGTGGGCAAGGATGGCGTGGGTGACTACACGCGGGGCCTGGCCCACGAATGGATTGCCGCTGGCCACCGCTGCCTGCTCATATCGTTGAACGAATCCGATGGGACGGATGAAGCCGAGGCAGGATGCGTAACGGTGCTGCGTCTAGCTGGATCGGCAACTTGGAAGAAACGCACGGAGAAAGCTCTCGCGGCCCTCCACGAATTTCAACCAGACTGGGTAAGCCTGCAATTTGTCTGTTATGGCTTCCATCCGAAGGGCCTGACGTTCGAGTTTACCCGCCACATTGCGCCGCTGTTCACGATCGGACGCCGCCACGTGATGCTGCACGAGCTTTGGATCGGCGAGTCTGATGGATACGGACTGAAAGATCGTGTTATCGGCTGGTTGCAGAAACGCAGCGTTATCGGCCTGTTGCGGACGCTGCGGCCCGCCGTCGTTCACACCAGCAACCCTGTCTATCGGGAATTGCTGCAAAGAAACGGAGTGAGGGCTCTTGAACTTCCGCTGCCCGGCAATATCCCGGTGCTTACACCGACGGCTGGCGGGCTTGAGATCATGCTGCGCAAGCACGGCTCGCCGCTGGACTCTTCTAGCCGTGACGCTTGGTGGGTAGCCGGAATTTTCGGCACGATTCATCCGCAGTGGTCACCCGTCCGTTTTCTCGATGGGTTGTGTAGGCTGGCTTGCGAAAAGCAGAAGCGCCTGCTGTTCCTGCACTTCGGCCGTACGCATCAGGATGGGGCGGCTGCCTGGCAAAAGCTGGCTGACAAATTCGCGGATCGCGGAAAGTTCCTCGCAATTGGACCACAGTCAGAAGCCTTTCTATCGACTGCGCTACAAGCTCTCGACTTCGGGATTGCGACTAGTCCTTGGGCGCTTATCGGGAAGAGTGGTAGCGTGGCTGCGATGCTCGATCACGGGTTGCCTGTCGCTGTGCCGGACGACGACTGGCAACTGCGTCGCGGCCCGACACCTGAGCCAACCGCAGATCCCTTGCTCTTTCGCGCGCACGATTTTCTTGAGGCATTGCGTGTTGGTTCGATAGCCCGGCGGGCGCCGCATTCCCGACTTGCGAGTATAGCCAACCAATTTCTGCGCGACCTCGCTGCGACGGAGACTCAGGGAGAACGAGATCCTGCAATTTGTCGATCACCACGGTCCTGAACCGTGAGCAACCATGAGGATACTCATCTGCTCCTACGCCTTCAGTCCGAGCGTCGGAGGTCTTGAAGCCGCTTCGGAAATGCTTGCCGGGGCATTTGCCCGTGCCGGACACGAGGTAGCAGTGGTTACGCAATCCACCGGACCTGACGATGTTGAGCGGATCTTCAGGGTGATCCGGCAACCGAGCATTCGCGAACTTTGGTCCCTCTACCAGTGGACCGAAGTGGTCTTCCAAAACAACCTCAGTACCCGGCTGCTCTGGCCTAACCTTTCTCTCGCGAAACCCTGTATCGTAACCACACAGACCTGGCTTTCGGGAGCAAGTGATTTGAATACGAGGACCAGTCAGTTAAAACGTGCGATTTTACGTCGCTGTCGGAACGTCGCAATCAGTGAAGCGATCGCTCAGCATATCGGCCATCCCAGCATTGTCTTGGGCAATCCGTACGACGCCAAAACTTTCCGGCGTCTGCCTGATGTCCAGCGCAACGGAGAACTGCTGTTCGTTGGGAGGCTCGTGAGCGACAAAGGATTGGATCTGCTGCTTCGCTCGTTGGGACGCCTTCGGGACACGGGAGTGACGCCGACACTTACCGTCGTCGGTGAAGGGCCGGGTCGTGCAGAAAATGAAAAGCTTGTTGAGAAACTCGGTTTGGGCCGGTGGGTGAAATTTGTAGGCGTTGTTCGTGGCACTGAGCTCGCCCGGTTGATGAATGCGCACCGCATTCTTGTCGTCCCATCCCGTTGGGCGGAGCCGTTTGGCATCGTGGCGCTCGAGGGTATCGCGTGCGGATGCGTCGTGGTGGGCTCGGAAGCGGGTGGCTTGCGTGAGGCGATCGGGCCATGCGGATGGACGGTTCCCAATGGCGATGTTCAGGCACTGACTGAAACGCTGCGTCGCGTGCTGGCGGATCCCAGAGAAGGCGAGGAAATGCGAAGGCGTGCGAAGGTGCATTTGGAGAAATTCGAGCTGTCAGCCATCAGCGCGTCCTACCTCGCGCTCTTTCGAGAGGCGTTACGATGATCCTGATGTCGCATCCCACGGGAAATGCGAATGTGCGTCAGGCGGCGCTGGCGCTAAAAGAGTCGAAGCAGCTTGCGGAATTCTGGACCTGCCTTGCGCCAGATCCGGATTCCACGTGGATGCGCCTGCTGCCCCGTTCGCTCGCTGTCCAATTTCAGCGCCGGGCCTTGCCTGTCGAATTACGCAATATTGCGCGCACCGTTCCCATGCGCGAACTATCCCGGCTCCTCGCCGGGAAGCTAAAGTTGTCGGCAGTGGTGCGGTCGGAAATCGGGATTTTCTCCGTAGATGCCGTCTATCGCAGTCTCGACCGACGTGTTAGTCGACGAATGACTTTCGCGTCGAAGCCGCAGTTGACTGCAGCCTACGCCTATGAAGACGGGGCTCGCGACACCTTTCGTGTCTGCCGCGAGCAGGGGCAGAAATGCTTCTACGATTTGCCCATCGGTTATTGGCGAGTCTGGCGGGAACTGCTCGCGGAGGAGCAGGAACGAGAACCCGAATGGGCGATAACGCTACAAGGAGCATTGGATTCCGATGAAAAACTGGCACGGAAGGATGAGGAAATACAACTCGCCGATCACATCTTCGTAGCGAGCAGCTTTACAAGAAGAACACTCGAAGCCGCACCAGTCACACCATCGAATATACACATCATTCCGTATGGTGCACCGCCGGCTACTAACGAAATGCCCAGGACGCGAGCCGATGGACCTCTTCGCGTGCTTTTCGCTGGAGCCTTGACGCAACGAAAAGGGCTCTCATACTTACTCAAGGCCGTCTCATCGCTCAAACACCATGTTGAGTTGACACTGCTGGGCACTAAGCCGCCGTGCTTCTGCCGCGCGTTGGAGAAAGCGCTTCGTGTCCATCGCTGGATCCCATCACTTCCGCATCATGAGGTGCTGCGCGAAATGCAGGGACACGATGTACTGGTCTTTCCCTCGCTCTTCGAGGGTTTCGGCCTTGTGATTGTTGAGGCTATGTCGCAAGGACTTCCCGTGATTACGACCTCGCACACTGCTGGTCCTGATATTATCGAAAGCGGTAAAAATGGGTTTCTTATACCAATACGTTCTTCTGAGCTGTTGGCAATGCGCTTGGAGGAACTCATTGCTGATCGACGGCTTCTAGCGGAAATGAAGGTGAATGCCCGTGCAACCGCGCTGACCCTTAGTTGGGACGTTTACCGTGCTCGCTTAAGTGCAGTCGTCAGAGAGGCTATGGCGCCACATTTGCACTCAAGACTGGAAAAATGCTGAATCAAATGACTAGCAATGTCACACTCAGTGACCCCGATCGCGAAGGGGGCGTCAAGGGAGCCATTCGAGGACTTATCTGGGTGTACTTCTTTCTCCTAATGTTCGAAGGTGTGCTCCGCAAGTGGGTTTTGCCGGGCATGTCGGATCCTCTAATGCTAATCCGTGATCCCTTCTTGCTTGCCATCTATGTACTTGCGATTGCGAATGGAGCGTTTCCCCTTAATGGTTATATTATAGTTCTCTCCATCCTCGGTTCTCTGGCAGTGTTTCTTGGTTTCACGATTGGGACACACGACCTGATTGTGACTGGTTATGGTTTTGACGCTTGTTTCTTTCATTTACCTCTCATTTTCATCATTCCAAGGGTGATGAACGTGCAGCACGTGATAACATTGGGCCGGTGGGTCATGGCCCTAACGGTTCCCATGGCAGTCGTCATGGTCATGCAGTTCCGCGCTCCGGAGGATGCATGGATTAACTGTGGTGCGGGAGGTGGCAGTGGAGCGCAAATTCGCGCGGCATTAGGAAGAATTCGTCCGCCGGGCTTCTTTACATTCATCAACGGCGCCGCGCAATTTCTCGCATTCGCGTCTGCGTTCCTCATTTATGGACTTCTAAAAAAGGGGACTTACAAAACATGGCTGATTCTGATATGCGGAATGGCGCTTGTGATCGGCGTAGCCGTGTCATCATCGCGTCTCGCACTTGGCGCGATTGGCCTTGTAATACTGATGATCGGAGTAGTCATTCTTTACGATCGCAGTGTGATGAGCGGGTTTGTGCGAATGCTCCTGCCAATCGGTTTGATCCTGTTGGTGGCAACCAATCTTGATGTGTTCAAGGAAGGAAGAGAAGTATTTGAAGCTCGACTTGTTGAGACCGGTGATGCGCAAGTGGGCCTAAGCGGAACTGCAAGCAATTGGTCGCAGCGCGTTTTGGGAGATTACTATGGATGGTATTTCTGGCTATCCGAAGCCCCTATTTTGGGAAAGGGCTTGGGTATGGGGACGAAGGTCGGGGAGCGACTCCTTGGGGGAAGCGGCGACTATCTGTCCGCGGAGGGGGAGCCAGCGCGTCTTGTCATTGAAATGGGCCCGGTGATTGGTTCGTGTTACCTAATCGTGCGCTTATGGATTTGCGTAATGCTCTATCGGATGGCAGCGAAAAGCGCGGGAATGGGTAACTCGCTGCCGATGCTGCTCTTTGGTGCGTGCGTCATGTTGGTCAGTACCGGTCAATTCAGTCAGACTAGCACGGTTGGATTCTCCGTACTCGGAGGCGGACTATGTCTCGCAGCTTGTAATAGTGCGCGTGCTCTGGGGACGGAGACGACTGCGGCGCAAATCAAAGCGGTGACAGACGGCCGTAAACAGCGCGGACGCTCGCGTTATGCCGCGATGCTTCGCGAGGAGCACGACCGAGATTCGTGAGAAATCGCAGACGGCCACGAGACCACCAGGTGAGAATTCCTGTAGAAATGTACGTCGGCGTTCCGAAGACGAACGGAACGAACATTCGCGCCGAAGAAAGCGAACTGGGCCGTCGGGAGGAGTTTCGGCAGGCAATCATTGATGACGCGGGTTGCGTGACTCGCATTTAGCCGAATGCCGAACCTCCGTCTTCTTGAGAATCGCCTTGTCGATGAATGAACAAACAATAAATCCCTTCAATTGCGACCGTCACTGCGCAAGTCGAGTGTGCGAAATCGTCGGTTCTTCCGACCGGTTTTCGGAGAACCATTTCGCGGTTCACCACGGCTGATTTGCTCCGTGCGTTTGTCCTACAATTATATCAGACGAAGTCGCTATTGTCATTTCAGCCTGGCCCTCTTAAAACAATTTGCTTAGGGCGTTCGTGCTCGCTTAAATATCGCGTCAGGAAGTACACTTTTATGAATACATCAAGTATCCTTTCGGTAATCCGTTTTACCTTTGTCGGAGTGATTTTTCTTTCATTTGGTATCCGGAAGGGCGTTTCAGCGGAAGGGGGAGGGAGTTTGCTAACGGAGATCCGCGCTGCGACTGGAAGTAATCTTGCAGTAAACGGCTCCGGGGATTACGTGATGAATCTCACTGATTTCGTAGCGGAAGAGGGTTCGAAAGTGACCCTCAAAGGGAAGCGCGGAACAAAATTCGTAATAAACGTATCTGGCGACTTTGATATCCGCGGAGCCAAAATTGTTCTCGGAGGCGGATTGCTACCCTCGGATGTGGTGTTTAATCTGACTGGAGTTGGCGCGACAGTCCGGCAAATTACCGGGAACTCTGTGTTTTTCGGCAGCCTTCAGGTCGTAGGCAGTCAGGTTACGGTGTCGGATTCATCAGTCAATGGTCGGCGCATTCGTGGTGTGGCTCAAATGGGAGTGGCGACGGGTACGACGACCGCTCGTATCAAGCCGCCTCCGAAACCACGCGGTCCAGTGTCGCCGTAAACGGGCTAGCTGTGGAATTCGGACGATAGCTTGGTCCGGGTAGGTTTGTTTTGCTTTGGCGGAGGATCATTCCCCGAAGGGTAGGTAGGGAATCTCCTCGAAGGGTGGGGGCTGCGGTGGCGGCCCAAAGAGAGTCTGTCGGCCCGCGTATTCAGGCAGGACCGCCTGAGCATTTTGCATATTCGATGGAGACCAAGGATTCTAGAGAATCGGGTTCTGTCAGGATTGAGCGCATAGCCATTCCATTGATTGCCATCTGCGCGCCCTTCATCGGGGGTGCGCAGGGGCTTTGGGTGTATGCAGCCCTCTTCGCTGCCGCAGGTAGCCTATTGTTGGTTGTGCCTCCATGTCGATCGCTAGGGCACTTAGCGAATGTCATTTGCTTGCTCTTCTTGCTCCTGGCGGCGAGTGCATGGTTGCCCGCTCATTGGCTTCCGTTACCGTCTTGGAGGGGATTCATTGAAGGGAACTTGGGTGCTGTTGTTTCGCAGACGCGCTCACCACAACCATGGCTGACGGTTGAGGCAACGTGCCTTCTCGTGGCAAACATCGCTTGGGGGTACAGTTTGTTCGCACGCGTTTGGACGCCAAGTACACGCTTGTTTATGATGCGTGTGTTCGGAATTGGAATCGTTGCGATTAGTGCCGTCGCGTTAGCCGGCTACTATTACAAATATAAAGTTCCATTTTGGCCCCGCGTTTTAAATTCACAGACGGATTTCGGTTTCTTCGCCAACCGCAATCAGACAGCAAACGTCCTTTCTCTTTCCGGGATCGTTATTGCGGCGCTCGCGTACCAGGAACTGCGCAACGGTCGCGTTCGGGCCGTCTTCTGGATCGGGGGATTGATGGTGATCTGCGGCTCGCTCGTGATAGCTTATTCGCGAGCTGGAATCTTGATCTTTTTCATTGGGACAGGATTTTGGGCAGTCGCTTCGGCGTGGTTCTCTCGGTCATCGAAGTACCTTGCGATCATGTTGAGCGCCATGATCGTCTTGCTTGCGGCATTTTTTATGTTTGGAGGAGCGACGCTGAAGCGCTTCCAATTTCCTGTTGGAGCCCGTTATCCAGACTTTCGGATTCCCATCCAAATAGACGCGTTTCACCTCGCCGCACAGGCTCCCTGGCTAGGTGCTGGGATGGGCAATTTTGAAGCGTTGTTCCGTCTTTTCCGGAAAGAATCCCGCCAGCAGGATTATGCATTGCATCCTGATAGTGACTGGCTTTGGCTGGCCGTCGATCTAGGGTGGCTCTCGGTGATGGCACTGGCAGTTGGGTTAGGTTTGTGGATCAAGCGGTGTTTTCCGTTCGAATCGCGGGAGCGTGCGCCGTTGCGCTTGGCAGCAGTTACATATGGAATCGGTTTTGCATTGGCTGGGTTTATCGATGTGTCCGGCCATCGCATTGGGACTTTGTGGCCCGCGCTGTTTGTAATGAGTTTGGCGCTTTCTTCCAGCCAAGCCGGACGGAAGGTTCGTTGGGTGACTCCGGTATTTCGCGTCGCTGGACTATCGCTCATTTTGATCGCTGCGGTTTGGCTTTCGCCATTGTTTGGATGGAATGGCTGGCCGACCTCTGACACGCTGGCTCAGTATCAAGCCGAAGCGGATTCTGATTCGGTCGATTACGATCACCTTCTGGAGGTTACAACTGCCGGATTGCAGATTGCCCCTTTGGAATGGAGTCTCTATGCGCGGCGTGGAATGAGTCAGGCATACCTTGGAGATCAGCAAGCAGCGATTCGTGATTTCCGAGTTTCCCGATTTCTTCAGCCCTACTTCGTCGATTCGAGCTATGAGGAGGGCGGCATGTGGCTCGAACTGGATGAACCAGCGTATGCGCTTGAAGCCTGGCGCGAAACCCTGCGAAGGGCGCCAGACGGTGGGTTTGAGTGCTTTCAAGGGATGTTCACAGCAGCGGCTTCACATCCCGCGATCCGCAACGAACTGCGCGCGTGGGCCATTGGCGAGCCGACATATCAGCTGGCATTGATGAGTGTGGTTTCCGGCGACGAGTTTCGGATGGAACTCGATCTACTGCTGGCGGCCGATCCCGATCTCACACGCCTTTCGCCCGAGAAACGCTCACTGTTGTTTCAGCTTTGGGTGCAAAAGGGTGATCCGGAAGCATTAGTCCAGACACTCCTCTCCCATCCGCAATGGCAGAAGGATCAATGGCGGTTTCTGTCTCAATACTATGCGTCGGCAAATAACTACCAACTTGCGTATGAAACCGCTCGCCGATTCGCTGGGAAGCCCGCACTGCCAACTCTTCGGCTGGATGGGACGCGAAGCGACCTTGAACGAGAGGCGTCGCTGCACCCGGAAGATCTATCTATTGGTCTTGCGCTGTATGTCGCCCAAATGAGGGACGGCAGTATCGATGAAGCTCACGCGACTCTCCGAAGATTAAAACAAGGCGAAGGGCGACCTCGATATCTGTCGTTCATGGAAGCCGAACTTTTCGCGGGTCGCGGGGCTTGGAAAGAAGCTTGGACAGCTTGGGAGGAGTTTATCGCCGCGGGTGGCTAAGACCGCAACCGAATCCAAATTGAGAATCACCGTTTGGGGCATCAATTACGCGCCCGAGTTGACGGGCATCGCGCCTTTCAACGCAGCGCTTTGTAATTACCTTGTGGAGCGAGGTCACGATGTAGAAATAGTGACATCGTTTTCCTATTACCCAGAGTGGCGAAAGTCGTCTGCCGATGAGGGCGTCGTTTTTCGGACAGACCTGCAAGATGGAGTTTGCGTTCGTCGATGCTGGCTCTACGTTCCAACCAAGGTTGGGTCAGTAAAGCGCATTCTGCATGAAGCTAGTTTTGTAACGTTATCGTTCTTACGCATCCTGACTCTTCGCCGGCCGAACCTTTTTGTAGTCGTGTCGCCACCTTTGTTGCTGGGCGTGGCGGCATGGCTTGCGAGCCTGATAAAGCGGGCGCCCTTTGTGTTTCATGTCCAGGACCTACAACCAGATGCCGCGATCGGATTGGGGATGCTTCGGCAGAGCTGGCTTACGCGGATCCTGTATTGGATGGAGCGCTTCGCCTACGCAAAGGCTGCCCGCGTCTCGGGTATCAGCCGTGGAATGTTGGAAATGTTCCGGAAGAAGGGCGTCCCTGAGCGTAAACTTGTTTACTTTCCAAATGGCGTGAAATTGCCACTCGACCTTCCGAATCGTGGCGGGTTTCGAGGTCAACACAAGATTCCTGAGAGCTCTTTTCTAGCGGTTTATTCGGGAAACCTTGGTGTTAAGCAAGGACTTGATGTCCTTATTAATGCGGCAACACTTCTAAAGGTTACTGCGGCCGCAGGCGCAGAGACCAACCATTGCGTCAACCCTGCAATTAGGATCGTCATCGCTGGTGAAGGGGCGCGCCGAGCGCATCTCGCGGAGTTGATCGCCCGGTCGAAGCTTGACAATGTTCTCCTTCTGCCGCTCCTTCCTGACAACGCCTACCGTCAGCTGCTAGCCGATGCGGATTGCATCGTGATCACGCAGCAGGCGGGAACAGGGGCCTTCTTTTTTCCCAGTAAGTTGCTTACGGCACTGGCGGCGGGAAAGCCGGTGGTGACCGTAGCCGACGAGACGAGCGAACTGGCGAAGGCGTTGGCAGCGGGTGGATTTGGATTGAACGTCCCGCCAAACGATCCACCCGCACTGGCGGCAGCGATTCGGTGTATGGCTGAGGCGGCGGAGCATGCTCGGAATTCAGTGGCGCCTTCCATTATGTAGGAATTTGGCTTACAAAAGGGTGGGGTAATTTCCTGCATTTAATGAAGCCTTCTGCCAATAGCCGCCATAATTCTTCAAGTCTAGCTTCCGCGATGTTAAGCCCCGGCTCCTCCGTATCCCTTGTCGAGATGGGGCGGGCCGGACTTGAGTTCATCAAGCAGTTTGAAGAACGTCAAGTGCTCGCCCATTTCGAGGGAGAATTGCGGCAGTTGGCCGCTGAAGTCGCTGGCGAACAGCCTGAATCGACGGAATCGTTGGCGAGCCGTTAATCGCTCGTCGCGTCCTCCATCGCATTTCAGAAGATCCGACCGAATTCCCAACCCAGAACTATGAATCCTAACTTTCGCCTCGTCTCACTCCGGCGTTCGGCCATCCCCATCCGCTTGGTCCTCGGCGTATCGGTTCTTTTCGGTCTTGCGTCGTTCGCTGCGGGGGGCCCGCGTGTTCCCCGGCAGGCAATCCGCAAGCCGGTATCCTCAGACGCGAATACACTTGGTTCTCAACAGCTTGGTGGTGGGGTGATTACATCAGCGCTCCTTAACCCGAATGTTAATTTCGAAGCTGTCGTCTACGACATTCCCAACACAGGGGCCCCCGGGACATCGCGCGCGACGCCGCCGAATTGCGTCGGTGACATTGGACCGACCCAATTCCTAGTCTGTGTAAATGGGCGAATTAGGACATTTAATCGCTCAGGCACTACGGACGGCGCGCTTGAGATGACCACGAATGCATTTTTCAACTCCGTTCGTGGCGGGGAACCGACGGCCGATCCTCGCGTCCGCTACGACAGGCTTTCTGGCCGGTGGTTCATTACAATGCGGACCGTTTCGATTCCACCTGCCTCGAATCGAATGGTCCTCGCTGTCAGTAGTGGTGGGAACATCGTCAACAGTTCCAGCTTCGCGTTCTTTCAGTTCCCAGTGACGGTGGACTCGACATTTCCGGTCGACAGTTTTTTCGATTTTCCGTCGCTGGGTGTTGACAAGTTCGCGCTCTACATTGGCGGCAATACGTTTGAGTTCAATCCGGATGCGCCACAAGAGCCAATTTACACGGGTACCGCAGGTTATGTTGTTAGAAAGGCGGATTTGCTCGGGGGTTCGCTGTTCGTCACGCCACTGGGTTTGATGGGCGATCTTGCTTCGCCGCAAGGGGTTGATAACGATGATCCGAACGCGACGGAAGGTTACTTCGTCGGCGTGGATATTGGGTCCTTTGGCCAGCTCGATGTAATGCGCATTTCGAATCCGGGTGGGACACCAGTGCCCTCCCAACACAATCTAACCGTCGCACCTACCAATTACCCAAAAGGGGGCGTATTCGCACGTGGTTCCACAATAGCTCTCGACGACGTCGATGACAGCCTCCTGATTGCGAGAATGCACCAGGGAAGCCTGTGGACTTCGCACAACATCTCAGTTCTCTCAACCGGGCTGGTGCCAAACGATTCATCCGATGGCGATCGCGATGCCTCGCGCTGGTACGAGATTACCAATCTCGCGGCAACGCCGGTGCTCAACAAATGGGGAACGCTCTTTGACGCCGCCGGGACCCGACCGCGCGAGTACTGGATGCCGTCGTGCGCAATGTCCGGCCAGGGACACATGGCAATCGTTACGAGTGCAGCGCGAGCGGGTACCGATGCTACAGCGGAGTACGCTGGGATCGCCGCCAGCGGCCGATTTGCCAATGATCCCGCAGGTGGACCCGGCAATTTGGTCACGGCGTCGTTTACGCAACCCCCGTTGATCGCTAAAGCGGGTGTCGCAGCTTACAATTTGGAGGACGGATCGAATCCACGGCACTGGGGAGATTATTCTTCTGTGACCGTCGATCCCATGGACGACATGACCTTCTGGAGCGTCCACGAGTACTGCAATGGGACAGACTCCTGGGGTGTGCGTGTTATTCAATTCAAGGCGCCACTGCCGGCGACTCCGTCTGCAGCAAACCAATCATCAGTGGCGCCGGGTCAGACCAACGTAAACATTGTCATAACGGGGACATCGTCCGGCGGATCGGGATTCTTTGATCCTGGCGTTTCCTTCCCAAACCATATCTCGGCAACCGTCAATGGGGGAGGCGTGACGGTGAACAGCATAGTCTTTACAGATCCGACCCACATAACGCTGAACGTCAGCGTTGCCCCGAGTGCGACGCCTAGCAGCCGTACCGTCACTGTCACGAACCCTGATGGTCAAAGCGCCACGAGTGCAGCCGGAATCCTCACTGTGAGCGCACCCGTTGATACCGACGGTGACGGCATTCCCGATTGGTGGATGCAGGAGCACTTCGGTCATCCGACCGGGCAGGCGGGCGACCATTCGCTTGCGGGCGACGATGCCGACGGTGACGGCTTGACCAATCTTGATGAATATCGGGCGGGAACCGACCCGCGTGACTCGGCGAGTACGTTACGAGTGACGGCCATCAATGTCGATGGAGCCGGAGCACACATTACGTTTACAAGCGTCGCGGGAAAGACTTATCGATTGGAGTACAAAGACGCCATTACCGATCCGACTTGGTTACTTGCGGTGAACAACATCACCGGACAAACTGGAACGACAACCGTGCTAGATTCCGGGGCAATCGGACAATCGCGCAAATTCTATCGGGTCCTCGCTATTTTCCCGTGAAATCTTGAGTTGGAGTTCCAACGCAGGTAAGTATTGTTCCGTAGGGTTGTTGCCAAAGGAATATCTCAAGCGAGAGGTTTCTGAGGGCTGAGGCGTTTGGACTTATCGGTGATAATCGCGGCATTCGAAGGGACAATGGGTCGTTGGGTTTTCAGATCGGCGAACGGGAACCGGCATCGACGTCATTTACTTATTGGATCCTCGGCTTCCGAACGTTACGAAGCAGCCAATGTTTGACGGTTTGTGGAAACTCCGCGGTGTGTTGGTCTGGCTCCCGCTAACAGGCTTTTGGTTACTGGCGCTGCGTAATCTTGCCAACCATTGGTCCGCGAACCAAATCTATTCCTACGGATGGCTCGTGCCTTTATTTGGCATCGTGGCGGCCGCCAATCGATGGCGAACCCGCCCGCCACCCAGCGCGCCGGCCCGACTTGGACTTTGGATTACCGGCGCGGTGGCATTGGTCTTCCTTCCGACATGGGTTTTCGCACAACCCAATCCGGATTGGAGCCTGGTTGGATGGGTAATGACTGGAGAGGTGGTGGTGATGACGCTTGGAGTGATCGCTTTTGCCGGGGGGCGATCGTGGGTTTGGCACTTTGCGTTTCCCATCTGTTTTATTTTTACTGCTGTTCCCTGGCCGCGCTTCATCGAATTGCCATTGACAGTAGGTCTGATGGGTTATGTCACATCATTTACGGTCGAACTATTGAATGCTCTAGGAGTGGTGGCGCTACAGCATGGAAATCTGATCGAAGTTCGCGGCGGATTACTCGGCGTCGAGGAAGCGTGCAGTGGGGTCCGGTCCTTGCAGGCGTCGTTGATGGCCTCGCTTTTTTTGGGGGAGTTGTATCGAATGGCCTGGCATCGGCGAATCTTGTTGCTATGCGCCGGATTCGTTGTGGCGTTGACGACGAATGTCGGTCGCACTTTCTATCTCTCGTTGAGCGCGGCGAATTCAGGTTTGCCAGTGATGACCGCGCGGCATGATTCTGCGGGCTTCACGACCCTCGCAATCTGTTTTGGCATTGTCTGGGTTATCGGCCTGTTGCTGTCGCGAAACGATCTTCGTTTGGAGCACCAATCCGGCATTGCCGCTGGCCATCTTGTGCCTCTTCGTTTTGCCGTGGCGCTCACGCTTTGGTTGCTCGGGGTGCTCGGTGTAACGGAGGCGTGGTATTACGACGGGGGCAAGCCTCCGGAGAGTCAGTGGACGATGGCTTCGCCGCCGGATGCAAAATCCGTTGAAGTCGATGCCGCCGTAGTTGCTCAACTTCAGTGCGATCGAATCACGTCCGCGACCTGGCGGGAGATGAACGGCGCGCAATGGATGTTCCATTTCATCGAGTGGAATCCGGGGCCTCTGCGATCGAGAGTTCTTGCGCGGGTTCATCGACCGGAAGTTTGCCTGTCGGCGATTGGGATGAAGCTGCTCGAGGATCGCGGTTCAGTGTCCGCGAAAGTGGCGGGTCTGACCTTGCCGTTTCGCGCTTACACATTTGAGCAGAATGGCCGCTTGGTTTTCGTTTACTTTGGCTTGTGGCAGAATCGAACGATCAGGGGACGGGAGCGGGGCCAGTTATCGGAGTCAGAGCATGTCGCCGGTTTGCAAGCGGTGATCTGGCGGGAACGAAACCTGGGCCAGCAGGTGGCAGAACTCGCAGTTACCGGCTACTCGAATGTCACGCAGGCCGATGTTCAGTTTGAAGCAGCTATACAGAACTTGGTTGTTGTGAAGGCCACGACTAACCAGATGGCAGATGAATAACCACCCAGGCCTGTCCCCGGACACCGGGGGCATCGTTCGCCTGCGTAGTGACAGTCTCGACAAAACGGACCGCTGACAACCCAGCGAACGCGTCGCAAGCAACAGAATGAGTCCGATTTAGGAGACGTTTGATCAGTGAGAGATCGTTCCGCCACTCGGTTTGATCTCTAATGCTGGCGCCGGCGCTTTTTGATGGCATACTCGCGCTTATGAAATCGGTTCTCCCCGGACGCTTTCGTTCGTTCCTGATCGCCGCTGTTTATGCACTGCTCGGCACGCTGCTGCACGCCAGCACGGCGACTTGGGACAATAGCAACGGCACAAATGCATGGTCCACGGGTGCGAATTGGGACACGAATGTCGAGCCGACGGTCGCGGATGATGTGGTGCTTGCCGCAGGGCTCGGGGCCATGCTGACGCTGAGTCCAGGTGAGGAGGCGAAGACGCTTACGGTCAACGACAATTACACGCTCAGCGGCGGAGGGCTGACGCTGGCGAGCGCGAGCACGATTGGGGTATTGTCGGGAAAGACGGCAACGGTCAGCACGCCGCTCACGGGCATCGGGGGGACGACAAAGACCGGTGACGGCACGTTGACCCTCAGTGGATCGAACACGTTCACCGGCGGCTTAAACATCGCGCAGGGTGACATCAATGCCATCAGCAGCGGCGCCGCAGGCGCCGAACCGATTACTTTTACCAATTTGGGGACCAACACCGCGAGCTTCAGTATGAGCGGCCCGAACAACATGCTGGCGAACAACTTCGTTGTCGCCGGCACGAGCAGCGGCGAGACGAGTATCGTGTACACCGGGCCGAACCAGACGAGTTTCACGCTCGCCGGTGGGATTACGCTGGGGCGCAACCTTACGGTGAATGCGGTCCAGGGAACCACGCATACCGATCAGGTCGGGCAAATAATTTTCACGGGGGCGATCGATGATGGCGCGGGGACCTTCGGACTGATTAAAAAGGGGAACGGTGAGTTGCTGCTTACTGGCACCAACACCTATGGCGGTGGCACTTTTATCGAGCGCGGAACGCTTGGCGTGACCAGAGACGCGTCGCTCGGCGAAGTGGGCGTGGCGGTGACGATCGCGGGTGGCGTGTTGATCGCGAAGGATTCGTTTGTGACGTCGCGGCCAATCACTTTCAGCAGCGCCGGCAGCGTGCGCGTGGATATTGGAAGGACGCTCGAACTTAGCGGCGAGGTCACGCACACGAGCAACGACATGGGCTTTTTTGGCAACGGGCAGACGATTCTCTCCGGGACCGGCGGCGGCGGGAGCGGAACGCTGTTCGTCGGCGCGAACGCAAACGATTTCGCGACCGTGTCCGGAATCTTTGAGGACATCGGCTTCAATCAAGTGCTCTCGGTGCGCGGCAACTTCGTGCTGCCCACGGGAAATATTGCGCTGGATCGTCGCGCCGTGCTCGAACTGGGAACTGGCAACTTCACGCGCGCACTCGGCGCCGGTCCGGGGCAAGTACGGATGGAAACCGCGAGCGGCGGGGGCTTTGCCGCGTTTGGCGCGGACCGCATCGTCAACCTCGGCGGTGCTGGTGTAACGCTCGTGTGGGGTGACGCGACAACAAAATTCCTGCGAGGTCCCGCCCTCTTCACTCCCGGCGAGGGCGTCGGCCGCCTGGTGTTCGGCAGCGCCACGGCGACGCACACGGTCCTTTTCCAGAATCCGATCGAATTTAATAACGGCGACAATTCCATTTCGCGCGTCATCACGGTGCACGATGGCCCGGCTCAGAAGGAGGCCATTCTTTCCGGCAACCTGTCGCTCAACGGCCTTCCCGGCACAACGGATGTGTCTCTCGAACTGGATGTGGAAGGAGCGCTCGACATCACGGGTCAGATCAGCGGCGCGGTGGCACTCTACCTCAACGGTCCTGGAACTTTGACGCTCACGGGCGCAAACACACACTCTCTCGGCAATTCCATCGATGGCGGCACCCTCATCGCAAACTCCGACGCGGCGCTTGGTTCGGCCGCCAGCTTCGTCGAGTTCTACGACAACGCGACTCTGCGAGCGGCCGGCCCGATCACGAGCAACCGCGAGTTTCGTCTCACCGGCTTCAACGATGTCATTGACACCAATGGTAACGACGTGACGCTTGGCACGGGCAGCAAGCTCGATGGTTTCGAGCTGATCAAGAATGGCACCGGCACGCTCACGATTGCCGGAACACAAACCTACGACAGGCTCACGACGACCGCCGGAACGACGAACGTGAACTCAATGCTTGGCACCGGCAACTCGATCGTGAATGCCAATTCTGAAACGAACTTCGGCGCGGATCAAAAGCTCGCGGAGTTGAACATCGGTGCGAACGCTGTGGTCACGATTGCCGATGCCCCGGGACCACTCGCTGGGGTTGCGGTGGTGCCGGAGCCCACTTCGCTCGGCCTGTTGGTCGTCGGCGCTCTCAGTTTGCTCGGCTGGCGGCAACGGGACGTCCAGAAGTCGCCGAAAGAGTAAGGGGCGTTATTGAGCAAGGCGGCAGCGGCGTCGAGCGTGCGTGTGAAGCGTGGAAGCAGGCCGTTGGGGCCAAGCAGCTTCGCTTGGAAAGGCTCTTTCGAATGCAGTTGCACCAACGAGAGTTGCGTCGAATTAAAAGGTTTTTTCACCCAGAAAACGGCCGCGCGCCAAGACTTTCATGTAGGACATTCGCCGATGGCAGAAGCCATTCACTGCTTACACAAGAATCCGCGCAAAAAAGATGTTTTCCGCTAGTCAAATGAATGAAGGTTCGGTACGTTGATAGAGATTCACGCGATGACATCACTCCCAGAGCACAGCGAAAACACTATGCACGGATGCGACCACAGCGCCAGGAATGCGCGCCACCTGTGCCTCGGCGCCTTCGTGGTGGCAATCGTCGCAGCCAGTACCGCGAACGCAGTCATGGTGGAGTTGTTGGGGCCGGACACGAGCGGATCCATCGCCACGAATTATGGCACGGCATTCTTCACAACCGACACCACCCATCCGACCGGTACCGGAGTCTTCGATCCATTCTTGTCAATTCAGCGCAACGGCGTTGAGCAAGGCTACAATACTTCGAACAATCACGAGCCATTTGACGCAAAACGCGTCTCGCAGTGGAATCACGAGTTCACGGTTGCCGAGATGAAAGCCGGTGCCACCGTGCAAATTGGAAACGAGACCTTCTTCCGCTTTCTCATAGATATTAATGAACCCAACGCGCGCAACGCGACTGATGAGAAGCCGCTAATTTCACTGGACTCGCTGAAGATGTTCACTTCGACGATAGCGGGGCAGACCACTTCAAACGTCGACAGCCTGGGCACAAAGCGCTTCGATATTGATATCGCTCCAGGAGGGGGTGCTGCCGATAACTGGGTTCTCTACGACGATCGCAATCACGGCAGTGGGCAGTCGGACATCGCTTTCTTAATCCCCACGTCCGCGTTTGCTGGCGCTGCGGATTCCGATTACGTGTACATGTACCAACACTTCGGCCAGTATGCATCCGCCGACGGCGTAAGTTTTGATACGGCAGGCGGATTCGAGGAGACGCGTTTCGGTGGAGCGCCCATTCCCGGTAGCCCCGTCATTCCCGAAGCGTCCACGGTGGTTCCCCTCGCGGGAATCCTGGGAATAGCGCTGGCTACTGAATGTTTTCGCCGCCGGCGTCGCGGTGAACCGGCGCTCAGGTAGCGCGGCTTATAGGGTTTGGTATCGGGTCTTTTCATTTCAACATTTGGCCCGCGTCAGGTCAGTTGGCCTTTGCGTGGCCATGGAGCTCCGTCCTATCAGATCGTAACCGGCACCGGCAAGACACGGTGTCAGGCCGCAAGGCGCGCTCGATCAATCAACGGCGCTCTTGTGCAAGGGGTCCAACCGGTGGCACAGCCTGTGGCAGGTGCGATCCTTTTCGCTTTTCTCCGAATTGCTCCTCCAACCGAAGGCGGCGCCTGAGCCGCGCGACCGTGGTTCCGTGCCATCTTCGTCCTTAGCGGTTGCTCTGCGGTGATCTGGATAAACCCCCGCGCCAGCACAAGAGGATGGAGGTGGAACTAAGAGAGTCACGGTTTCGGTGGACTCGGGAGAGAGATTTGGCGCTCGGCTTTCGTAATCCACGCCTGCTCTTCCGGCAGAAAAGTCGCGTCACGTGCGATGGCGAGGAAACGGCGGGCCTTATCGGGCGCATCAGCGGCGGCCAGAGCCATTCCGTAATAGGCGGCTACTGCCGGCGTTTCGAGTTCGGCTGGAGGAAGCTTCTCCAAAATCTGCAAAGCGCGGTTCGCCTGTCCCGCAGCGAGAAGGGCAAAGGCGTAGGTCGAAGCGTAGGCCACATTCTCCGGGTGCTTCCGGTGCAGGGAGAGCGCCATTTCCCTGGCTCGATCCGCTTCGTGATTAAGAAGCACGGAGGCCATCGCGAAGTCATTCTGCGCTCTTTCGTTTGACGGATCGATCTTCAACAGATGGGTGGCGACGCGACGAATCCCAAGCGTGTTTTTCTCCTGCAAGTAACGTCGATAGAGACTCTCAAGCGCCCAAGTCGCTTTTGGGGAGAGCCCGATAACAGCCCACAAGGCTTTCTCTTCCTCGAGGGGCCATGCCCACTCCTTGGCCATTCGGGCCAGCCAGGCGAGAGCCGGGGGCTTGTTTGGGGCTGCGTTGGCTGCGTTGATGGCGGCCTGCCATTCATTATCCGCGACAGGGCCGAGATTCTGTTCGCGGCAAGCCTTGGCCCGGTAAGCATGGCGGACATATTCGTCTGGCCACGGCCCAGTTGCAGTGGCATTGACCAGCTTTGGCCAGTTTTCCAGCACCAGATAACAGGCGGCGAAACCGGGTTCCAAGCCCGGCATTTTCCCAACATCTGGCGCTTCTTGGAACGCCCAATTCAAAGCCTCGAGTGCCAGGCCCGCATTGCCCATCCAGATCAGGAGCGAGCCGGCGTTCTTCGCGTTTGAGGCGGCTTTTTGCTTTAATTCGGCGAGGGCGGCTGGGAATCCGTTGTCACCCGTGCCGTGGAGCAGTTGCAGAAACTGAAGATCATCGGAAAATGCATGATCGGGGTAAGCGATAAGGGTGCGGCATTCGCGCAACGCGGCCTGCGGTTCCCCCGCGGACAGATAGCTTGAGACCAACTCACGAAGGGCGCGCAGGCGGAAAGTCTCATCCTTCGTTAGTTCCGCCAGTCGCTTGCGTCCGGATTCTTGCTTGAAATAGTCGTTGTTGCCAAGCTGTGCTTTGGCGAGAGCGAAGCGGTGAGCGGCGTTGGTGGGATCGAGTTCGGCCGCCTTGGCAAAGAAGCCTTCGGCGACCGCGAACTCGCCAGAGTTCAGGGCAAGAGTTCCCGCCACAGCTTGGAAGTCCACGCTTTGCTTGTCTGCCTCCGGGACCCGATCCAGCGCGGATTTCGCGCTGGCGTGTTTCCCGAAATTCACCGCCGTGGAAGCGTAAGCGATGAGAGATGCCGTCGAACCGCCAGTCAGGTGCGTCACGCGTTCCCGCCACTCCACAGCCTTGTCATCATGAAAGACATTCTCCAAGATTTCCGCCATAGTGAGGAAGGCAGCCAGGTGCTGTGGATCGATTTGCAAGGCGCGGCGCGCCTTGAGCGAGGCCTCGGTGTAGTCTTTCCGGTCCATGGCTGCCTGCGCATCGCGATCAAGTTTTTCCAGGCGCCAGGGCTTGTAAAACATGTAACCGACGAGCGCCCCAACCGCCAACGTTGCAATAGCGATCCAAATGATTAGAAGCCTTCTCCGTCTCCACCGGGCCAGGTCAGCGCCAGTCGTAGCCATTTAGAAAACACGCGCGCGCGGCTTTTTACGATTCTGAGGGCCTATTAAAATCATGCGTGAGCAGAATACACGGTTACGCTACTGCACACTGGAAGGCGCGCAAGATGTTTGCGCAGCGGTGGGCCTTGCCGACTCGACTAAAATCACCCTGAACCCTGTGGAGAATTCCGCTTGACCGTTCTGAAAGGCGCCTCCATTGTCGCGCCCCTCACCGCAGGACACAAGACAGCCATGAGAATTTGCAGCATCACCAAGGCAAGGCCAACCAAGGGCTCGGTTATTCACCGGCGCGGCCTCGCGAAGAAAAAGGGCGGCATCGGCCAGCACGTGACGAAAGTCGTCCCGCGAACCTTTGCCCCGAATCTTCGGACGCGCCGCCTTTGGGTGAGCGAACTGAACCGCTACGTTACCGTGAAGCTCACGGCGCGGGCTCTCAAGACCGCGAACAAGAACGGCGTATTCAACACGTTGAAGAAAGCCGGCATCGTCTGACGCTGCTGCGCGCATCCCCGCTTCCCGCTCAAACTCCAACCTCAACTCCACTCGACCATGCCATTCTCCGTTGTCAGCAAGAAATCCGGCAAAACCTACTTCCTTCACGAACGCAAGCAGGCCCTCAAGGGTGGCCAGCAAGTCACCCTCTATTATTTCGGTGGCGAAGCGAAGGAAGGCGCCATTGACGCGCTTCCCGAAGGCTATGAAGTCTCCGAGAACATGAAAACCGGTCTGCCGCTTCTGAAGAAAACCGCAAAGTAAAACCGTCTCTGCGACCTGCGGATCGCGTTCAAATCAATTTCCCGGCGGCGGCGAGTCTCACTCTCGCCGCCGCTTTGTTTTAGTTTCGGATCTCGATTGAAACGAGTGTGCGGGCAGCGAGGCTCCTGTAAGAGTTTCCTTGCTTCGCGCGTGGCGCGCATACTTTTCCAGTCTGAAATCTGAACTCTAAAAACTCCATGAAGCCCGTTCCCGTCTCCATCCTTACCGGTTTCCTTGGCGCCGGGAAAACCACGCTGCTCAACTATATCCTCAAACAGCAGCATGGGTACAAGTTCGCCGTCATCGTCAACGAAGTCGGCAAGATCGGTATCGACGGTGCGCTGATCGAGAAGACCGACGACGATGTTCTGGAAATGAGCAACGGTTGTCTGTGTTGCACCGTCCGCAAGGACCTCGTGAAAGGCGTGCAGAATCTCCTCAAGAAGGGAGGATTCGATTACCTTCTCATCGAAACGACTGGCATCGCCGACCCCGGCCCCGTTGCCCAGACCTTTCTCAACATTCCGCAACTCCAGCAGTTTGTTCGCATGGACTCGATTATCACAGTCATCGATTCCGAGCAAGTTGAGAAACAGATGGCCGAAACGGAAACAGCGCGGGACCAGATCGCGATGGCTGATTTTCTTCTGCTCAACAAAACCGATCTCGTCGATGCCGCGACGGTGGACCGGATCGAAGCGAGAGCGCGTGAACTCAATCCCCACGCGCAGATCTTCCGTACGAATCACTCGCAGGTAAACCTCAAGGAACTGCTCGACATGCACGCTTTCGACGTGGACCAGAAACTCGCCGTCGATCCGCAATTCCTCGATGAACTCAATACTAGGCACCATCACGACATCGTTTCGTTCTCGTTCACCTTCGAGCGGCCGTTCAATATCGAGCAGTTCGAGTTCTTCGTGCAGCGACTCAGCGAAAAGGAGAAAGTCTATCGCTCGAAAGGTTTCCTCAGCATTGCGGGCAATCCGCGCCGGGCCATCTTTCACGGGGTGAACAATCGTTTCACGCTGCTTTGGGATCGGCTTTGGGAAAAGGGTGAAGCGCGCACCAGCCAGTTGGTTTTCATCGGCAAACATCTCAACGAGGCTGCGATTCGCGCGGAGGTTGAGAAATGCCTGGCCTGACGAGCACCCCTGAGTTGCCGCCGACTCTCGAATGATCCGGGTGGGGGTCACACCCTGTGTGGATGACACGTGCAGCTCGAAGTGACGGACGTTGTGTTGAAACCTGCCTGAACGCAGCTCATGCTCGCGACGTCTCATCTTCGCATTTTATGAACGCCCATCTTTGCATCGCTGCTGCGCTCGCCTTTACCGTCGTCGCCCACGCCGAGACGCCGCTGCCGGAACTCGACGCGTTAAAACTCTACGCCGGCAAGTGGGACGTTGCGGTGACGGACAACGCGAGTGTGAAAGGGGAGGCAAGCGGTCAATGGATTCTCGAAGGGCGCTTCCTCCAGCAAAGCTGGTCACTCGATACGGGAACGCCGGACGCACCGAAGCTCAGCGGCACGACCATGATGACCTACGACTTGACCAAGCGCATCTATCGGGCGTGGCACTATTTCTCGAACGGTTCCTTTGCCGAGGCTGACGGCACTTGGGATGAGGCGTCCCGGACCTTTACGTGGACGGGACGCGATGCCGCCAAGGGCACCACCGTCGTCACCAAAGCGTCCTTCGATGGGGACGTGGAAAAATGGAGCATTGTCACCACGAAAAGCAGCGGCGAGCAGGTGAGTAGTTTTGGCGGCACAAACACGCGGCGGAAACCGTGAATCGGTGGGAAGCCACTTGCCGCTGATGAGTGAATGGATCGGAAGGGGCCGGAAGTCTTATTTCGGCCTGGCTCGGCGGCGCGAGATTCTCCTGCCCACCTGGCGCGGATGGCTGCTTCTCTTCTGCGTTGGGTTGGCGATGTTTCTCACCTTCCTTTTTGGCATCTTTCCGTTTCTGGCAGTGACCGATCCAGTCCGCGGCGGCATTCTCGTCGTGGAAGGTTGGGGTTCTGAAGACGCGATGCGCACTGTTTTCGATGAGTTTCGCGCGCACCACTACGACCATCTTTATGTCACGGGCGGTCCGATCGAGAAGGTTTCGCCGCTTGCTTCCTACAAAACCGTGGCAGAATTGGGTGAGGCTACTCTCGAGGGGATGGGACTCGATCCCAGTGAGGTCCAGGCCGTGCCGGCCCCCAGCGTGAATCAGGACCGAACCTATGCTTCCGCTGTGGCCCTGCGGCGTTGGTTAAAAGACCACGGAATCGTGGTTAACAAAGTCAACGTCGTCTCCATGGGCGCACACAGCCGGCGCACTCGCTTTTTGTTTCAAAAAGCGTTCGGCAAGTCGGCTCGCGTAGGGATCATCGCCAGCTACGATTCGCAAATCGACACGCGCTATTGGTGGAAGACCAGCCAGGGCTTCCGTGGCGTGACTGCAGAAATCATCGCTTACGCTTATGTGCGTCTGCTTTTCCGAGCGCCGCGAGAGTGACGCTTCGCTACTCCGCCCACAAGTGCCGATAGAGCGCACCGAGCACGGCAGCCACGAGCAGGAAAGGAACGAGCAAAAGCGTTGCAGGCCAGAGCGCGCCGGCGAGCATCTTCGAGTCCGGGGACCATTTACGCAGGCAAGGATCGCCATTCGGCAGATAGGCGCGATCGCCGAGCACGCAGAGGGCGTGAATGGCGCCGAAAACCAACCGTCCGATCAATGCGTGCAGCAACGGATAAATCAGAACGAGGGCGACGAGCAATGCCTGCGTCCACCCGCCGAGCGCCGTGTAGCTGACGGATGCAGGGCCAATGTGCGTGCCGAACCAGCCATGAATCGTTTGATTCGGCAGGTGGTTTGCAAGGCGATAGGCGTCGAACGCCTGCGAACTGGCAAAAGTGAAGGCGATCGCCGTTGCGGCGAGATTAAGACCAACCACGCGCAGCAAGGTCTTCGGCTTTGCTGCGGTGGAGAAAGGTGTGCTGCGAGGCGCCTTTTCGTCCACCAACTCGTAGCCCGCCGCCTCACCGGCCTGCGGGGCGCGGCGAAATCGCAACGTGAGCGGTTTTGGACTCTTTTTGCGAATGCGGGCGAATCGGCTGCGTGGTGTCTCGCCGGGTTCCTTGCCGGAGGGCTTACTGAAGAAGAATGGAAACATAAGTGCGGGATTCGAGCATTGGTTTCGGCACCTTCTTAATCAGCAAATCGCGTGCGATCTGTGGCCCGGCGGAAGCCCCGCGTGACGAGCGCGCGACACTGTGCTTCCCCGGAGGTTGCCGAGCGCCCATCTTCCTTGTAAACCGGACGCCTCACACGCCCTCCTCGACCATGAAATCCCCACGTCTCCTGTCACTTGTCCTTATCGCGTTTGCCAGTATTTCCTTCGCCGAAGCGGTCAAGGATCGCGAAGCCGCGGTGCGCAAGGATCGCGCGACGATGGAGAACGACGCACGGTGGATTTACAATGATTTCGAGCGCGGCTTTGCGGAAGCGAAACGCACCGGCAAACCACTGCTCGTGGTGTTGCGTTGTGTGCCGTGTCTCTCGTGCATGGGCATCGACGCAAGCGTGCTCGCGGAACCGGCGCTGGTGCCCCTGCTCGATCAGTTCGTCTGCGTGCGGTTGATCAATGCCAACACCATCGACCTCGCGCGTTTTCAATTCGATTACGATCTTTCCTTCTCGACGATGTTCTTCAACGGCGATGGCACCGTCTATGGCCGCTACGGTTCATGGACCCACCAGAAGGATGCGCAGGACAAAACCACGGCCGGTTATCAGCGTGCGCTCGAGGCGGCGCTCGCGATTCATCGGGGGTATCCGGCCAACAAGGCGGCACTCGCCGGCAAGCAAGGCGGACCGACGCCTTTCAAAACACCAATTGAGATTCCTGAGCTCGCGGGAAAATATAAACGCGATCTGGATTGGGAAGGAAAAGTGGTTGGCAGTTGCGTGCATTGCCATCAAGTCGCCGATGCGTTTCGCGCTTCGTTTCGAGAGCAGAAGAAGCCCGTTCCGAGCGAGTGGATTTATCCGCAGCCCGCGCCAGAAACGATCGGAATGACGCTGGCAGCGGATCAGGTCGCGCGAGTGGTGGCTGTTGCGGATGGATCACCGGCTGCGAAGACCGGAGTGCAGGTCGGGGACGATTTAGTTTCGTTCGCCGGTCAACCGTTGGTCTCAATCGCGGACGTGAGTTGGGTTTTGCATCGCGCGCCGGAATCAGGCTCGATCGTAGCAGTAGTGCGACGCGACGGCGGCGAGACGAAGCTAAACATTGCTTTGCCCGCGGGCTGGCGCGGCAAAGCGGACATCTCGCGGCGCGTCGGCACCTGGCAGATGCGCGGCATGGCTGCGGGTGGGTTGAGTCTCGAAGACCTTGGCGATGACGCGCGTCGCGAGCGCGGACTCGACGCGCAGAAAATGGCGCTCCTTGTCAAACATGTTGGGGAGTACGGGATCCATGCTGCTGCCAAGAAAGCGGGCTTTCAGAAGGACGATGTCATCGTCGAGTTCGCCGGCGCATCGAACCGCATGACGGAAAGCGAAGTGCTTGGCCAGCTGCTGCAGAATCATCTTGTGGGAGAGCGCGTGCAGGCCACGGTGCTTCGCGACCAGCAGCGCCTTGAGCTCTCGCTGCCGATGCAGTAGCTAAACCTTAAATCACCGCTCTGACGCTGATACTGGCGGTCCGAGATCTCCAGCGCGCCGCTACTTTTTCTTCGGATCAAGATTTGCGTCGAGGTCGTTAGTGGTCACTCGTGACTCGATTCCATTCTTTGGCACCTCGCCTTTCGCCACCCAGACCAGCGCATTGAGGATTGTCTTGCGGAAGTTGTCGTTGCCCCAGTTGTCGTGAAAATGTCCGCCGGTGAATCCGAATCCGCGTCCACCGTCCGGTCGCTCGATCGCCCACATCATTACTTCGTTGCGGCCTTTGGCTGCCTGGATGTGCGGATACGGACCTGCCGGCCAGACGTACGGACCATTGCGCACCGCATCGCTCGGCGCGGCGACGAGGATTGGGATGAACGCAACGCCATCGCTGGTCTTCTTTCCATCCGCGTTGAAGTCATCGGCGAAGCGGATGTTCATGTACCACTCGTCCTTGATCTGAAACGGCTGCACGCCTTGCGTGATCGGATGCTCGGGGAACTTTGTGAAGTTCGGCTCCCACATCGGATTGCAGGAAAAATCCTTCTCATAATGCCCGCCGATCCAACGCTTGAATTGCGCGCCCGCCTTATCCGCTTCGACCTCGACGCCGTAATGCATGCAGGCAATGCCCATACCCTTCTTCGTCCACTCCTCGACTTTCGCAATGCGCGAGCCGTCGCCCTTGACCACTTCGTGATTCGGCCCGCCGTCCATGTAGAAGACCACCGCATCTGCGCCATCGAAAATCTTTTCATCCTGCGGCCAGCCGTTCAGCACGAAGTCCACCTGCAAATTCGGCGCGCCCTGCGTCAGACACTTCGCGAGAAGCTGCACGCCGGCATTGAACTCGTGCATGCGCGGTGGGTGTGAAGGTTTACCGGCGATGAGCACGAGCTTCTGCCGGCCGTCGGCAGTTTTGGCAACGGCAGGTGCGGCAGCGGTGGTCGCAGCGAGGAGCAGAGTGGCGAGGAGACGCATAGCGAAGAGAAAGCCGCCAGCGCAAGGCGAGTCAAGATTCCGCATCGTCGAAGAGGATTGCGTCTTACGAGTGCGTCGCCTTTGCTGGCGCATGGCCCAGACATTCGACAAGAAGTCGTTGGTCGAAAGAATCGTCGCTCAACTCGCCGACGAAGTGGAGTCCTACGCGCGCTCGGCCCGCGCCACGCAGGCCGAGGCCACGGACGAACAGAGTCAGCCGGAACACAAATACGACACGCGCGGTCTGGAAGCCGCCTATCTCGCACACGGACAATCCCGGCAGGCCGTCGAGACCGAGGAGGCGATTGAGATGTTTCGCACGCTGCCGTTGCGTGACTTCGGGCCAGATGAGGCCATTGATCTCGGCGCACTTGTCGAACTCGAGGGCGACGGCAGGCGCACGTTCTATTTCATCGGCCCACGGGCCGGCGGGACCGAGATCGAATATGACGGATCAGTGGTGCTCGTCATCACGCCGCAGTCTCCGTTGGGCCGACAGCTCGTCGGAGCGAAGGAAGGCGCCAGTTTGCAGATCGAAATCGGTGGGGTTCGGAACGATTACCGTGTGCTCTCCGTGGCGTAATTGAACACGTTGCTGATCACGGAATCCATTCGACGAGCACACGCAGGAAAAGATGATCCGTACCGGGCGGTGTCGTGACGCGAACTGGCGTGGTGCCGCCGATGGAAGGGAGCATCTCGATCGTAGCCGGTCCTATCCAGCCGTTGCCGGCTGTGTTGGTGGCGACGGTATTCCAGTTCGTGAGATCGCCGGATGACTGAACACGATACGTGACGTCATCCGGACCCACGCCGGACCAGCAGGCAGCATCCGGCATCGAGAATTCTGCGAGCAGTCTCCCCGAGGGATCCACAGACAACGTGCGCACGGGCGCGCCATCGGGTGCGTTCGGATGGAGTCCGAAAGCATGTTCCTCGAGACTCGTCAGGCCATCGGAATCCACATCGGCATCGGGAATCTGCGGCGGCACTTTATTCGCGAGGCGAACTCCCATCGCCGGCTCTTCGCACGTCGCGTCCACGGCAAAGGTCCGTACCGTTGGCGCCGCATCGTCCTGCCATACGCCCGCGAAATCCTGTCCGATCACTTCGAGCACATGCAGGCCGTCGGCGAGGTTATTGAACGTGAGTGTGGTCGTGCGCTTCACCGGCGTGCCGTCGCGCGGAAAAGCCACGGCCGTGAAGGGCACCGCAGCACTCCACGGAGCGCCGTCGAGCCGGTATTTGCAGGCGAAGATTCCCGGCCCGCCAACGGTCAGCGCGACAGTGCGTTGCGTGGAAAGCCCGTTCGGCACGCGACTGACCCATGCGCCTACTGGAACGAACGCGCCCATGTCCATGCCGAAGTCACCACTGCCAATTCCTGGCGATTCGGCGGTCAGACGAAAATCACCCGCGGCTGCGTCGACGAAGACGGGCACCGCGGAAACATTGCCCGCGCCGAGTTGCGCCAGGGTGGTGGGTCGGCTGCCAATGGCGAGCGAGGCGCTGGGCGCCGCAAGGTTGTACGCGTAGCCAAGCAGCGTGGTGTAGCCGGTCGGTGAATCGGCGTTGCCGACGACGCGCGGCAGGTCGGTAAAAATGTTGCCGGTCATTGATGCGCCGTCGCCGCGGGGATCGCTGAACGCTATCGCGCGGAAATTCAGCGCCGAGGCGGTATTCAGCCGGCCGCCGGCATCGACGAAGTCCGGGTGGATGGTCACGACGGTATTGTGCTCGAAGATGCTCGCGTTGTTCACGCGGCAACTGATCGCGTGGTCCACATCCCAAAAAACATTTCGCACTACGACGACAACCGAAGCCACGCCGCCGGCATCGCCCGTGGAAATGGCGTTGGCATAAACGCCGTTGGTCATGCCTGGAAACTTGCTGACGTGCCGGAAGACGTTGCCCTCGATGTACACGTCGCCGCCGAGGTCCACGAACTCATCACCGGAACTGGAGAAGAAATTCTCCCGCACCTCCACGATGCGGCCCGGCCATTGTCCGCTATCCAGATCGAGGCTGTCGTTGTGCCCTTTGTTCGATCCGAAGGTGTTTCGGTAAACGAGGAAACGGTGCGCCGCCGGGATGGTTCCCTCCGCTTTGATTTGTTCCGCCACATTGTCGATGCCCAGTGTGATCGGATTTTCGTTGGGCGCGAACATGTCTGGGAAGGTGCAGTATTGGACAATGGGCGCGGACGCGTTCGCATAGACCAGCCGCCAGTGCGAACCCGCGAACGTGCAGTGATCGATGAGCGCCCGCGAGCGCGTCAGGCCGATTGAGCCGTTCAGACTTTGCGCGTTCACGATGTCGCACCAGGTCACCACATTGGCTGCGGACATCGAGTCCACGAACTGAATGCCCGCCCATTTTGGCGGGGCCGGCGGCAGTCCGCTGCTTGCGGGATCAGCGACCGGGGCGGCGCCGGGGATCCCCGTGCAGCGCACATGGGAATCCGCCATCCCAAGGACTTGCAGCGTGCCTTGAACCGTGAGTTGGCGTCCGCCTTCAAAACGAATCTCCGTTCCAGGCTCGACCTGGAGCACGCCACTCACGGGTACGGTAACGTTACCGGTTACATGAATAATCCCGCTCCAGACGGTGGTGCCCGCAGGTAGAACGCCGGACACATCAATCGGCGGACCTGGCGGGGGCGAGTCCGCACAAAGAGCCCTCGGGATGAAGGCCAGGGCGAGGAGGAACATTCGACCCGCGTGCATGACCGAGTGTGGCCGCATGAACGAGGTACGGTCAAGGTCGATGATTGGCAGGACATCGGAGCGCCGGCATCCTTGCCGGCGTCGTCTCGCTTTGTGAGGTTCCAGTTGCGTGGCGCGGCGACTCCATCAACCGTTGCGCGTGCGTGAAGAGCCAGATACCCGCCGATCGTTGGGCGACCTGACGTTCTCCGATCTCGAACGCGAACTGGTCGGATCGGGGTTGCCGCGTGTTCATGCCCGAACTCTCTGGCGGGCGCTGCATCGTGAAGCGTTCGGCAAAGTTGCGGAGCAACCGGACTTCTTACCTCCGTTGCGGCGTTGGGTTGTGGAAAACGTGGGCGCGGACCGGCGGTTCGGTTTCGAGGCTCCCGCGGTTGCGAGCGAGGTGACGAGCAGCGATGGGAGAACGCGAAAACTTCTCCTGCGTCTCGACGACGACCAGACCATTGAGACGGTCGTGATGGGTTATCGTGCGCGATTCACAGCGTGCGTCAGCACGCAGGTGGGTTGCGCGATGGGCTGCGTTTTTTGTGCGACGGGACAGATGGGTTTCGGCCGGCATCTGCACGCCGGGGAAATTGTCGCGCAAGTTCACCATGCGCGCCGTTTGCTGCATTCTCGTGGTGAGAACGGCCTGCGGAATCTTGTGCTCATGGGCATGGGCGAGCCGTTGCACAACTATGATGCGGTCATGACCGCGCTCGAAATCATCAGCGACCGTCGCGGATTGAACATCGGTCCGTCACGGATCACCATCAGCACGGTCGGCGTGGTGCCGGGAATTCTGCGGCTGGCGGACGAAGCGCGTCCGTATCATCTCGCGGTGAGCTTGCACGCCGCGACCGACGAGGAACGGTCTGCGCTGGTCCCGGTGAATCGCCGCTGGCCGCTCGCGGAAGTGCTCGCGGCCTGTCGCACTTACGCGGAGAAAACGGGCCGGCGGATCTTCTTCGAGTGGACGCTTATCGCCGGGAAGAACGACAGCCCGGCGCAAGCGGCGGGGCTGGCAGGATTGGTCGCTGGCATTCCGTCGCACGTGAATCTCATCCCGCTCAATCCGACCGCAGACTTCACAGGCGTCGCTGCCGATTCTCGCTCCGCCGTGGAATTCCAACGCGTCCTGCGCGCCGCGGGCGTGCCGAGCACGGTGCGTCAACGGCGCGGGATCGACGTCGCTGCGGGCTGTGGTCAGTTGCGGGCGGAATCGGTTCGCTGAACTCGCTCGCTGGCGCGCTTACTCGTCGTTGGTCGGTCCGACGCAGACCATCCACAGCTTGAAGAAGTTCATGATCTGAACCTTCGTGAGCTGATTGGCGTTGAGCGCGTATTTCACCTTGCTGGTGCCTGGCAATTGTTTGTCGCCAACGGAAACCATCTGATCTTCGTAGCTGATCGTTCCGGTGAGCGAAGGCACTGAATTATCCACCGCGAAAAACGCCTCTTCGTCGGACATCTTCGCAAACGCGTCCGCCTCGGTCGAAGGCTTCGTCTTGGCCTCGTTCCAGCGCAGATTGAATTCATACTGACCTTTGCCGTTGCTCGCCCGATTCGGGTCCTCGACCCATTTGATCGAGCCCGTCACGAGGTCCTCGGTCTCTTTCCCAGCGACCTGATAATTGAAGCGGATGCCGTTGGTGTAGTAGTTCCCAGTCTCGTAGTCGTAGTCGAGGTTTCCGTTCACCATGGCGCGCGGATAATTCTGCGCTGGACCCATGGCGAGCGCGAGCGACTCGAAGCGCATCGGATCGGTGTTCTTCACTTCGACCTTCACCTCCTTGCCCGCGAGCTTGCGGATGTAGGTCACCGCGTTCGCAGGCTTCTTGCCTTTGCCGATGAGCTTGCCGCCAAATTTGTCCGTGAACGCCGCAGCTTTCCCAATGGCATCGACCGCGATGCGATGTGCGCTGTCCGGGGTGCCTTCGATATTGTACTCGCCATTCGTGGCAATCGGGACGGTCCCGACCCATTTCCCGACGGTGCGCTTTTGCGAAAGGTTTGCGGGGTTGAGCACGGAAAGATCGACGGAATAATTGAGCTGCCCTTTCTGCGTTTGGCCGATCAGACCCGCGATGGATGGCAGTCGCTGGATCGTGCCTTTGAATTCCGTCGTCGTCGCGACGTTGAGGGCTACGTTGTACTGATCCGCGGCGCCTTTTTGCGGTTTGCCTTTTTCGTCGAGGCTCTTCCGGCTTTTGAAATCGATGTCCATAGTGCCGGCGATGGCGTTCTGCAGGCTGGCCTTTTCGGGTTCCTGCGCGCGAGCGACAAGGAGTGTGGTGCCGACAACGGCGGTGAGGGCGAGGAGTTGACGTGGCTTCATAGGGATAAGGACGCGGAGGTTGGCCAACTGGAGACGCGGCGACAAGCGGAATCCTGACCTCGTTTAATCGTTCTTTTCCCAAGCCACCACGACACCGTCATCGAGCGTGATCTTCAGTCCGAAGCGATTGCGAGCGGTCTTACGATACTTCCAAATCTCCTTCGACTTCGTCTTCAGCACTTTCTCGTCGATGTCCGCCGGCTTGCCGAGCGATTCGAGCAATTGCTCCCGCGTCTCGCCCTGCCAGATCACACCTTTCATCATGCGGCGCGCGATCTCTTCGTCGCCGTACTTTTCCGTAAGATGCTTGCGTCGCTGCCGGTAGGCCCAGATGGCGCCAGCCGCGATGAGTCCCAACACCACAACGATGAGGGCGATGATGAGAATGGGATCCATGCGAGAATCCCGGACGTTACCGAGCACGCGCGCAAGAGCGCAAGCGCACAGCAGCAGCCCTCAGATGCGCGCCGCGTCCAGGCGAGAATGACGCTTGCGTTTCGCAAAGCCTCCTGCAAAACACGGATCAACCGTATGTCCCTGTTGAGGTGGTCTATTCTCTGGATTCCGGTGCTGATCATCAGTCTTGTTTCAGCCGGTTGCGAAGGTTCGGTCCCAGATCGCGCCAACAAGGCCGCTGTTCGCGGAAAGGACAACAAGCGTCGAGGTTTTGCCAATTGGGACATGGTGTCGATTGTCGAGATCGAAGGAAAACCAGCGCCTGTCGTCTGGGCGGACTCGCAATTTCGATTTTTGCCGCCGGGCGAAAGATCGGTGGTTCTGGCCTATCGTGGGTGCCGGGGCTTGTTTGAGTTTTACACCAGCGATCTAATCCCAATTCGCGCCACGTTCGAAGCCGGCAAGAAATATGAAATCGCGGCTGAGGGTCGCGAAGGGAAGGTCGCCGTTTGGGTCGAGGAATTACCGCAAAGCAAACGCATCTCCTCGCCAGTATACGCGCCCATGCGCCCGGAAAGTCCGATGAGCCGAGGGGTTCCGATCCCGATCTTCATACCGGCGCAGTAGTTCGTTGCGACTCATGAAGCGGGCGGATCGGCGAGTCGCCCGCGCACGTGCGCCGCGGGCACTTCATTTTCCCAGCGGCTGACGGCCACGGTCGCGACGCCGTTTCCGATGAGGTTGGTGATCGCGCGGCATTCGCTCATGAAACGATCGATCCCCACGAGCAGGGCCAGGCTCGCAATGGGAACAGTCGGGACGACCGCCAGCGTTGCCGCGAGCGTAATGAAGCCCGCGCCCGTCACTCCGCTGGCGCCTTTCGAGGAAATCATGGCGACGAGCAGCAGCGTGATTTGTTGCTGCAAATCGAGCGGCGTGTTCGTCGCCTGCGCGAGGAAGATCGCGGCCATCGACATGTAGATGTTCGTGCCGTCGAGGTTGAAACTGTAGCCCGTTGGAATGACCAACCCAACCGTGCTTCGCGTACAGCCAAGGGCTTCCATCTTGCGAAGCATGCCGGGGAGTGCCGTTTCGCTTGAACTCGTGCCGAGCACGAGCAGCAGCTCCTCCTTGATGTAGAAAAGAAAGCGCACGATCGAAAATCCGGCGATGCGTGCGATCAGTCCGAGCACGACGAGCACAAAGATCGCGGCCGTGATGTAGAAGCCGCCCATCAAAGCACCAAGACGATAGAGTGCAGGCAGGCCGTACTTGCCGACGGTGAACGCCATCGCCCCAAACGCGCCAATCGGTGCGAGCCGAACGATGAGATTAACGACCGCGAAGAAGAGCTGCGCGATGGTGTCGATCGCGTGCAACATCGGTCGCGCGCGCTCGCCGAGGGCATTGAGGGCGGACGCCGTGAGAATGGCGACGAGCAGGACTTGTAGCAGTTCGCCGCTCGCGAAGGCGTTGAAGAAACTGGTCGGGATGATGTTCAGCAAAAACTCAGTCGTGCTGAGGTCGCGCGCCTTCGCTACGTAGTCCGCGGTGAGATTCGGATCGAGGGTGCGCGGATCGATATTGAAGCCGGCGCCCGGTTTCAAAACGTTGACCACGACGAGGCCGATGATCAGAGCGAGCGTCGAAACAACTTCGAAATAAACCAGCGTCTTCACGCCCACGCGTCCAAGCTTTTTTAAATCGGACATTGAAGCGATGCCATGCACCACGGTGCAGAAGATGATTGGCGCGATGACCATCTTGATGAGCTTGATGAAGCCATCCCCGAGCGGTTTCAGTTTCGCGCCCGCGTTCGGAAACTGCCATCCGACGAGAATGCCCGCCGCCACCGCAATCAGCACCTGGACGTAAAGGATGCGATACCAGGGTTTTCGGGTGGGGGCGTCGTTCATGCGAATGCCGCGTGTGATGGCAGCCCACCGCGCGCAGGGCAAGCCGGCAGGTCGGCCAAGCGCCAATGATTTGACGGCAGCCGCCGTAACGCGCACTAATCGCCGCTCTTTATGCGTCTCATCCTTTCTTTGCTCGCCGTTGTTTCGTTGCTGCCTGCGTTCGCCGACGAACCCAAGCCCGCACCTGACGCGGACAAGAAACCGCCGGAAAAGAAGGAGGAGAAAAAAGAAGAACCCGAAAAACCGAAGGAAAAATCAGGTTCGGCGAAGCTCGCGGGTGCGGAAGTGAAGTATCTCGCGCAGACCGGGATGCTGCCCGTGTTCAAGGACGACGGCGCGATTAGGGCGAATGTTTTCTATGTCTATTACGCCGTCACGGACAAAGATGGCAAACGCGTCGCCGCGTCGAATGCCGGCGCGCGACCCATCACGTTCTGCTTCAATGGCGGCCCGGGTTCCGCGGCCGTGTGGCTGCACTTCGGCGGGCTCGGTCCGAAGCGCGTGGACCTTCCGCCCGACGGACTTGTGCCGGCCTCGGTAGTCGGGATCGTGGACAACCCGAACTCGATTCTCGATACGACGGATCTCGTTTTCATCGATCCCGTGGGCACCGGCATCAGCCGCGCGGCGAAGGGCGAAAAGCCGGAGCAGTTCTTCGGCGTGGATGAGGATATCGGAGCGGTTGGCGAATTCGTCCGGCTTTTCACGACACGCGAACAGCGCTGGGAGTCGCCGAAGTTTCTTTGCGGAGAAAGCTATGGAGTGCTGCGCTCGGCCGGACTCGTGGATTATTTGCAGGACACGCACGGCATGTATTTCCAGGGGCTGGTGCTGCTCTCCGGCCTGGTGAGTTTTCAAACGTTGAGCGCGGATTCCGGCAATGATCTGCCCTATGTGCTCGCGCTGCCGACACTCACAGCGACGGCGCATTACCACAAAAAGCTCCCGCAGGATCTGCAATCGAATTACGACAAGGCGGTGGCTGAGTCGCGAGCGTTTGCGATGGGGGATTACACGGTGGCCCTGCTGAAAGGCGCCACACTTGGTGCCGACGAGCGAAAGCGGATCGTCGCGCGGCTGGCGCGTTTCACGGGCCTCCCTCCCGACTTGATCGACGACGCGAATTTGCGCGTCTCGAATTCGCTTTTCCGCGAGCGTCTGCTCCGTGCCGAAGGCAAAATTCTCGGGCGCTATGATGCGCGAGTGACCTCGGAAGATTCCAATCGTCTCGCGAACTCGCCGGAGTTCGATCCGTCTTTTACCAACGTCATTGGTCCATTTTCCGCGGCCGCCAACGCCTACATCCGCAGCGAACTTGGCTACGAGAGCGATCAACCTTACCGCGTGCTCACGAACCTAAACTGGAACTACACCGGATTTGCCGGCCGCTACGCCTCGACCGCAGGCAAGCTCGCCAATGCGATGAAGTCCAATCCGCGCCTGCGTCTGCTCATCCTCGTTGGGCGTCGCGATCTCGCGGTGCCGCCGGATGCGATGCGCTACAGCGTCGATCACCTCGACATTCCCGAGAGCCTGCGGGCGAATGTGAAGTGGGCCGAATTCGAGAGCGGGCACATGATGTATCTGTTGCGCTCCGACGCGGAGAAGCTACGCACCGAACTCGCGAGCTTCCTGCGCGTGACGCCTTGATGAATCGTGCGTTGCGTTCGACTCGGTGTTAGAAGTCTGACAGCCCGATGTCACACGACCCTCTCTCGCACGCCGGCCGCCATCTGCTGAGTCGCCGCGATTTCCTGCGCTGGGGCGGCACGGGTCTTGGCGGAATCGCGCTGACGACGCTGCTCGCGGAGCAAGGGTTGCTTGCGGCGGAGGATCGTTCACCCATCAGGCCGGCGATCGATCCAGCGCAACCGAACGCGCCACGCACGTCGCACTTTGCGCCGAGAGCGAAGCGTGTACTCGTGATCTTTTGCTCAGGCGCGCTCAGCCACGTGGACACGTTCGACTTCAAACCCGAACTCGTGAAGCGACACGACACGCCGCTGCCAGGACAGAACAAGCTCATCACCTTCCAGGGCGAGAACGGCAACCTGATCAAGCCGCAGTGGGAATTCCGTCCGCGCGGCCAGAGCGGAAAAATGGTTAGCGATCTCCTGCCGCATCTCGCGGAGCTCGCCGACGAGATGTGCTTCATCCATTCGATGACGGCGAAGTCGAACACGCATGGCCCGGCAGAGAACCAGATGAGTACGGGCTTCACGCTCGATGGTTTTCCCGGCATGGGCTGCTGGGCGACATACGCGCTTGGATCGGAGTGCCGCGATCTGCCGGCGTTCGTCGCGATTCCCGATCCGCGCGGTGTGCCGCAGGTCGGGCCGAATCATTGGAACGCGGCCTTTCTGCCCGCGGTGTTTCAGGGTACGGCCTTCAACGCCGATAAACCGATCCCGCATCTCGCGCGACCGGCAACGATCAGCGGGGAGACCGACGCGGCCACGCGGGACTTTATCCGTTTCCTCAATGAACGCCATCTTGCGGAACATCCCGGCGATAGCGAACTCGCCGCGCGCATCGCGAGTTACGAGATGGCCGCGAAGATGCAACTCGCCGCCGCGGAGGTGAGTGATCTTTCTCGAGAGACTGCCGCCACGCTCGCGCTCTACGGCGCGGACGATACGACGAACAAGACGAAGACCGGCTTTGCGAAGAACTGCGTCCTCGCGCGGCGGCTTCTCGAACGTGACGTGCGTTTCGTGCAGCTCTTCAACGGCGCCTATGCCATGGGCGAAGGCGTGGGCAATTGGGATGGCCACAAGACTCTCAAGCAGCAATACGAAGTTCACGCGCCGATCCTCGATCAGCCGTGCGCCGCGCTGCTCCGCGATTTGCGCAATCGCGGTCTGCTCGACGAGACGCTCGTCGCCTTCGTTACCGAATTCGGCCGGATGCCGACCTTCCAAAAGGGCGCGAGCGGACGCGATCACAATCCGCACGGCTTCACCGTCTGGCTCGCGGGTGCCGGCGTGAAACGCGCGTTCAGCTACGGTGCCACCGATGAGTTCGGCCACAAAGCCATGGAGAACGTCGCCACGATCTACGACCTGCACGCCACGATCCTGCACTTGCTAGGTCTCGATCACGAACGCCTGAGCTTCTACCACAACGGCATCGAGCGCCGGCTAACGGATGTGCATGGCGAGGTGATCACGGAAGTCTTGGCCTAGCTTCCTCCGATGCCGCAAGCCCCGGCGAAATCGCAGCACGCATTCGCGCTGCCTCGAAGCTGCTGCAGATTGGGAGTGCGAATCCGACGTTGCTTGGGAAGCGTCGAACGATCCCTTATGACATTACTGTTGCGTTGCGATCTGCTGGACGTGTCCCAAATGAGCCTCAAGCCGATTGAGTTCATTAATCAGCTCAATCAGACTATGCTTCAATTCAAGGTAGGCTTCCCGTTCTCCCGGGACCTGTTTGCTGGCTGGGTTTTTGAGCGCGAGAAGCTGCTCTCTGAGTTCCGCCTCGCTCATTTGCACGGCCAGCAAGGTGGCGGCAACATGCTCTGGATCGGGCAATTCCTCCTCCTCCTGGACGGTCGCAACGATCCTCGCAGCGCTGCCGAGCGCATTCGTGAGAGGAGATTCGGCACCAACAGTCTGAAGGACCTGTGCCGCCACTGGCCGCAAGCCCTCGAACTGAGTCGCCCGCGCAGCCGCCTCTCGCACTTTCTGGACGGCCGGCAGCAGCAACCCGATCAGGATCGCGATGATTGCGATCACTACAAGAAGTTCGATGAGGGTGAATCCCCGCGTGGCAACTCGCTTCCGAGAAGTCATGATATTACTCTTCTGAGATTCGAGCCGCGCGGAGTGGAAATGGGGGCGCATTTCTACCAAGAATTCATTCATAACATCCTTTCGTGTTTATTGTTTTTGCGCTTCCCTCGGCCCGTCTGTCGAGCTTTTCTTTCAAAAAAATGTGGGAATTTCGTGCGCCGAAATTAAGTCGCCCGAGAACGAGGCATTCGGGTAAATGTCAGTGCGCGCCGAAACGGACTCGCGGCATGTCCGCGCAAATTCCGGCGTTACCATGGCGGCCCTAGCGTGGCCTGCCGACTCGATGGGGACCGACTTCCGGGAGGATTGACTTTTGTCGCGGCACCATGGAGAGCGCCCACATTAACGGGCGCACCCCTCCCTTACTGTGTCTTTAAAACCAGGTCCTTGAACTGCACCGTCATCGGCTTGCCCGCGTGCAATTGCAGAGCGAGCACGCCCTTCGTCGCTGCCGCGGACGACTCGTCGGTCACATCCACAGTCTGCCGGCCATTGATGTAATGCTTCAAGCGATTGCCCTTCGCGACGATCTTGTAGTCATTCCAGTCCCCGGGTTTGATGGACTCCTGGATTTCATCGGAGCGCCCCACAGAACCGACGACCTCGATCTTGGGCTTCCCGCCATCGCCGTCCTTGACCGTCACGATTTGGCCGCGCTGCGCGAGGATGCCCCGGCCCTGTTCCTCGTAAAGAATGCCGCTATAAGTCTTGCCGATCTCGAAATCCGCCTGATAGCCGCCGACCACGGAATACTCGGGCTTCAACACCTTGCTGCGATACTGAATGCCAGAGTTGCCGAACCCTTCAGCCTTCCCGTTTTCATCGACGATCTTGAACTTGCACGTCAGCGTGAAGTCGCCCACTTCGCCGTTCCAGATCAGGAACGTGTTCTCCTTCACGGCCGTCTGCGCGGTGGTCTGTCCCGTGATGGCACCGTCCTTCACGCTCCAGAACTCCGTCTGGCCTTTCCAGCCCGTGAGGTCCTTGCCATTGAAAAGTTGCACGGTTTTGCCGCCGGTTCCTTCTTTGGCAGAGCCGAAGGTGGGTGCGTTGATGACCTCGGAGGTATCTACGGCGCGTGCCGCGACGAAGCTGAGAAGAGTGAAGGCGAGGATGGGCAGTTGTTTCATGGTGACTATGGGTAAGGCGCATCGAATAAACCTGCGCCGGTTACTTGCCTTAGCGGGAACTTCCCACGATGCAAGTGTGCTTCTTTGCGTCCGCAAACAGAACGCCCCGGCGGGATCACCACCGAGGCGTTTGGATGTAAGTCGGCAAAGGATTCCCGTCCCTTCAGCGGCGCCGCCGGAGCGTCGCTACGCCTGCGAGAGCGAAACCGAACAGCGCCGTGGTCGGTTCGGGCAGCGCAGTCCCCGGCGGGGTGATGGGTTGGTCGAACACGGAATGATTGTCCGTTTCAAAGCCCGCGGCATTGAGATTCGAGAAGCGGATATGGTCGATCAGGTCGCCCGCCGTCGTTGTGAAGTTGAGATAGACGTACGGTTCGGCGCCGTTGCCCCCGCCGTTCGGATTGCCGAAATAGGCCGGCGTAAGAAACGGGATGATGTCGCCGATGACAAAGCTCCCGAGCGAATTGTTGGCGGCGTCGAAGAACTGAAGCGTATTGTTCACGTCTCCGGCACTCCACCACATGCCGAAGTAGGTCTTGCCGGCATTGAACTGGAGTGTTTGCACCGTCGTCGTTCCCAAGCCGACAACATTGTAGCGACCGCCTCCGCCAGCGCCGCCAAAGACATCGGCGTTGATGATCTGCCCGCCAGAATAGGTGCCGCCGACCGCTGCCGACGCGTAACCTCCGCCGCCAATCACACCCAGCGCCACCGAATCAAAGTTCTCTGTGGTTGCGCCGCCGACAGTGGTCTGCTGGACACCTGGTGCTTCGACGGTAAAAACGAGCCCGGCTTGAGTGGTGGCAAGACTGGCCAAGGCAAGGCTGGCCGTGAGGGAGAGGAACGTGCGAGGTGATTTCATGGGATTATGGGTGACGGACCGATGGTTGGGTTGGCTGATTGGGACCGGGGTCTGGCCGGTTTTCTAACGATCCGGTTATAAAGAAAACGCCTGATGCACCGATAGGGGCTTGGCGCTGATTTATTTGTCGGACGATGTCCTACCTTGTTGCCTTCGCGTGGCCATCAAGCCGTGCCAAGCCGCTCCCCATTGCCCGAAGAAAATCCGCGTCCGTCCGTTCTCGCTCGGCCAGAACTTGTGTCGAAATCCGGCGCATCCATCCGCCAGGAGGAAGGCGCGAGACAAGCGCTCCCGCTGCGCGATCAATTCCATCATGACACCAGAGTCTTCCCGCAAGAGGAAGCCACGCCCACCGCCCGATCAGCGGCGTCGCCGGAGGGCGGCGAAGCCAAAGAGCGCGAGGCCGAATAGTGCCGTCGTCGGTTCGGGAATTGGCGACGTCGCGGTGGAAACGCTGGGATGAGGAGTCGCGGAGGCGGTGGCGGGACGAGGAGTCGACGAAGGCCCGCCCCGCGGTGCCCCATCATAAAAGTCCACAACGCTGGTGGAACTGCTGAGAGGCGTAGTCTGCGCGCTCGAATTCACGACCAAGTTGCCCTGAGAGCAAATGGTGCCCGCTAGAATGAGGCTGGCAACGAAAAGGGGGTGTTTTATCATTTGATCAGACTGCGCGGTTTGGTGGTGATCCCAGACTGCACTGCCGGGCAGCGACTTTTTAACGCATTGCCGGGCTTGTCGCCTAGAAGAATATTGGGAATTCTTTTGTCATCATTGTTCCTACACCGGGGGCGATGGAAATTGGAATCGCAAGGTCTGAAAACGACGACATCTGATCCTGCACGCGATCAGTGGCTTGCACAGCGTCGCGGGCCGCCTAGGCTGTGCGCTCTTTCGCCATGCCCGATTCGCACGATGTCTTTTTCCACATGCCGCCCGAGGTGGCAGCACAGCTTTTTACCTTCCTTCACGACAAGGAGAAGGCGCTTTACAAAGCGACGCTCGACACCCTGGCCAAGCAGCGCAAGCTCCGTCCGGTCTTCGTCGAGCGAAAGCCGCGCGAGGAGCGGTTCGCCTGGCTGCGCGAGACGCTCGCGAGGAAGCAGAACGAAAACGTCGGCGCGCAACTGCTGCAGATTTGGTTCGTCGGCGCGCAGAGCAAGTTGCTTTGCGATTTCCTCGACGCGCTTGGCATCAAACACGACGAAAACGGCACCATCAACGACCTGCCGCCGGCGCCGGAGAAGGAAGTGCTGCGCAAAGCGGTCGATGAATGCCTCGCGAAGCACGATCCGAAAGTCGTCGCCGTCTATCTCCACGCGTTTCAAGCGCTCGACGAGAAAGGCTGGCCGACGCTCGGCGAACTGCTCGTGGAAGATCCCCGGCTCCGCTTGTAGCCACCACGCGCGCGCGCCGCGATGCTCTACTGGCTTGAACAACTCGGCGTCGCCGTGGCGGCGATCACCGGCGTGCTGGCGGCGCGCGGCAAGCACGTGGACCTTTTCGGAGTCGTGGTGCTCGCGCTGGTCACGGCATTCGGTGGTGGCACCATCCGCGATTTAGCGCTCGGCGACGCGCCAGTGTTTTGGGTGCGCGACGGCAATTACGTGCTGACCGCCGCTGGCATGGCGCTCGTCACGTTCGTGGTCGCGCGTTTCCACGATTTCTCGACCCGCGCCTTGCTCGTCGCCGATGCCGTGCAACTCGCCTTTTTTACCATGATCGGCGTGAAAAAGGCGCTGCTCTTCGCCGCACCCTTTCCGGTGGCTGTGACGCTCGGCGTGATCACCGGAGTTGCCGGCGGGATTTTGCGCGACACGCTCACTGGCGAGATTCCTTACGTCTTTCGCCGGGAGATTTATCTCTACGCGACGGCTTCGCTCGCGGGCGCGGTTTTTTTCGTTTTGCTGCAAAGTACCTCGTTTGGCCTGCTCACGGGCGGGGCCATCACGCTCGTGCTGCGGCTGATCGCGATCCGCTGGCGGCTCGCGCTGCCTGTTTTCACACCGCGCCAGCCGCCGAACGAATGACGTTCAGTGAAACACGGCCGTCTCAGCCCACAAGCTGACGAACTTTTCCGACAGAAAAAATCTATTCGGACCTGTATCGATTGGGCCGGAATGTGAGGAGCGTGGCGAGGCCTGCGATCAGCGCGGCGAACGCGCCGGGCTCGGGAATCGCTTCCGCCGCAGATATCTCCACCGCCTCACCCACGGACATCTCACTACCTTGGTTATTACCGGTGTTATTAAGTCCATCTCCATCGGTCCAAATCCCTCTCGCTCCTTTGTTAGCCGCCGTGGTAAATGCTGGGATCACCCAGTTTACAGAAAGTGCTGGGTCCGACTCATCGAGGACCGTATTGACGACGAAATCGGCCGTTCCAAGCAGGAACTCGTAACCTCCGCCAACAAGCGGGTTAAACGTTGCGCCCTGTGGCGCGTTGTTGGTGACAAAGCGCGTTGAACCACTTACGACGTCCTCGCCGACCGTTGGATCGGAACGGAACCTAATCATCCCAGTAGTGGAAGTAGTCGAACCCGAGCCGAGGTCCGGACTGCCATCGGCGGGCACGCCGATTTCAGTGACAACACCCGGAAGGCTGGAAGAATTAAAAGGCGCATGAAACACTGCCGGAGACATATTTCCCCGAACATTGCCACCCGTTGCGGGAGATGAGGCGGTGACAATCGAGCCTAGGAGAACTTGAATCCCGTAAATGTTGTTAACCAGCGCCGCGTCGGGCGTGACTTCCGCCCAGACCTGCAAAGTGACGACGGATCCGACATCGACACCGAAGACGGACTTTTCATCGACGATGGAACCCGGGCCGGAAATAGCGCCGATCCGCAAATCAATCACCAAGCCTGCGGAGGCCGAGCTGATAGTAAGGGCAAGTGCAACGCCGAGCAGAGCGATGCCTCTAGGAACAGAAATCCGGGCGGGGAAGCACCAGGGGGAAGCTTTCATAGCCGACGCTTTTAGGGCACCCGCCGCTCGGATGACAAGAAAAATCATAAGAAATTTTCACAGCGCGGCCCCCACTGCCAGTGCGGCTTGAGTTGCGCGGCGCGACCCGTCAGTATCGGCACATGACTTCCCGCCGCGTCTTCCTGACCACCGCGTTCTCGAGCGCCGCCGCCCTTGCCACGCGCGCGGCGGATTCCGAAAAGCCTGCCGCTCCCACACCGTCCGCCGGTCCAATCGCATTCGCCATCTCCTCGTATTCCTACTGGCACTTCAAGACGGAGAAGGTGCCGATCGAGACGGTCATCGACAAGACGGCCAAGCTCGGCGTGGCGGGTGTGGACATTTTGCACCGGCAGATGGACATCGGCGAATTCGATCCGCTGGACGCCAAGTCGCACACTTACTGTCAGAAGCTCAAGCGGCACGCCTTTCGCGCGGGTGTCGATCTGGTGTGCCTGTCGATTCATCAGGACTTCGTCTCGCCGAATCCCGCCGAACGCCACAAGTGGGAGGCGCACACGGAAAAGTGCATCGAGATCGCTTACGCGATGGGTGTTCCGTGCATCCGGCTGAACAGCGGGCGCTGGAAGACGATCAAGGATTTCGACGATCTGATGAAAGCGCGTGGAATCGAGCCGGCGCTCAAGGGTTATACCGAGGACGACGCCTTCAAGTGGTGCATCGAGTCGATCGAGAAATGCGTGGCGCTCGCCGCGCAACGCGGCGTGATCCTCGCGCTGGAAAATCATTGGGGCCTGACGAGCCAGCCCGCGGGGCAGTTGCGCATCTTGAACGCAATCGAATCACCCTGGCTGGGCGCGCTGATGGACACGGGCAACTTTCTCGAAGATCCCTACGAAAAGCTCACGCAGATCGCGGCGAAGACGGTCTTCGTGCAGGCGAAGACTTATCCCGGCGGCGGCGAATGGTACACGCTCGATCTCGACTACAAGCGCATCGCGAAGATTCTCCGGGACGCCGGTTACGCGGGCTATGTTTCTCTCGAAATGGAAGGCAAGGACGACCCGGACAGCGCGGTGCCAAAGAGCATCGCGATGCTGCGCGAGGCTTTTGCATGAAATGGCGAATCCCGCGCTTGCCATTTGAAAGACTCCCGCTAGCTCTATGCGCCTATGAAAAAAATCGAGGCCATCATCAAGCCGTTCAAAATGGAGGACGTGAAGGAGGCGTTGGCCGAGATCGGCATCGAAGGCATGACGGTCAGCGAGGTCAAAGGCTTTGGCCGGCAGAAAGGGCACACGGAGATTTATCGGGGCAGCGAATACACCGTCGATTTTCTTCCGAAGATGAAGTTCGAGATCGTCCTGCAGGATGATCGGGTGAGCAAAGCGGTGGACGTGATCGTGCGCTCCGCCAAGACCGGCAAGATCGGCGATGGCAAGGTCTTCATCCTGAACATCGAGGACGCCATTCGCATCCGAACCGAAGAACGCGGGGAGAACGCGATCTGAGCGACTGGCTCATTGCCCTCATCCTGGGTTGCATCGAGGGATTGACGGAATTCATTCCCGTATCCTCGACTGGCCATCTGCTCATCGCGGAGCATTGGCTGAAGCTTGACGAGGCGAGCTTTTTTCGCAGCGATCTCTTCAACGTCGTCGTCCAATGTGGCGCGGTGCTGGCGGTATTGCCGCTTTTTACCGGGCGAATGGCAATGCTCGTGCGCTGGCGGGAGCGCGCGAGTCAGGTGCTGCTCGCGAAGATCGCCGTGGCGTTCGTGGTCACGGGCGCTGTCGGCGTGGTGCTGGAAAAACGGGGCTACGAACTCACGCGGAATGTGGCGAATGTCGCCTGGGCGTTGCTGATCGGAGGTGTGCTCTTCATTGTTGCCGAGATGTGGTTGCGGCGGCGGGAGCAACGCGCGGAGGTCACGTGGCCCTCAGCCCTCGCGACCGCGATCGGGCAGCTCGTCGCCGCGATTTTTCCCGGCGCGTCGCGCTCCGGATCTACGATCATCTTCTCCCTGCTCTGCGGAACCAATCGCGTCGCGGCGACGGAATTCTCGTTTCTTGTCGGCATCCCCACTTTGCTCGCGGCCGGTGCGCTGAAGACTTACAAAGCGGTCAAGCATGTCGGCGGGAGCGTGTCGTCCGAAAACTGGACGATGCTCGCGCTGGCCTCGATCGTCGCTGCGATGGTGTCGTTCATCGCGGTGAAGTGGTTGCTGCGCTATGTGCAAAGTCACACCTTCATTTGCTTTGGCATTTATCGGATCGTGTTCGCAGTGATACTCCTGCTGTGTTTGCACCGCGGCTCGCCGGTCGCGCCGTAGTCGAGGCTCCGCTCGCCAGTGCGCTGCAAGTTGTCGTAGCTTCGCGGCCATGAATCGGAACATTCTGCTGGGTTGCGCGGCGGTTTTTGTGGCACTGGTGGCGGCGCTCGTTATCGCCGCGTTCGTCCTCGTGCCCCGGACAGTAAGCGAAGCGAAGAAATGGGTGGGCGCTCAAATGGAGGAAGCGAACCGGCGCGCTGCCATCGAGAAAGCCTGGCGGCCTCCCTCCGCGACGCTCGATGCGAGCTGGTTCCCAGCGGCGGTGGGCGCGTGGACTTTGACCGCAAATGAAGAGACACCGGGACTGCCGGAACTGAACGTCGACCGCGCGGGCCGCCGTGGAAAATATCGCGGCGCACAACAGGACATCGAGGTGACGATTCTGCCGGTGAACGATCTCGAGAAAGACGCGATCTTCAGTCGCGCAAAGAGCGCGTTGGAAAGCCGAGGCTCACACGTCTCCACCCAAACGCCGGGCCGCCTTTATGTTCGCACCGATGGCAAACACCACACGCGACTGTGGTGGGTGAAAGATTTCCTCTTCATCTTCCGCACGGACGGGCCCGATGATCCGGATCCGTTTGCCGAGCAATTCCTCAGCGCGATGGCGCCCCCGGAATTGGAAGCGCGCTGACAGTGGCGGCGCCAGTTGGAGGTGCTCGCAGACGGAAACGCCCTTGCGATTGTGGGCACCCGGGCGCATCGGTTCCCGCACTGCTTTTCGCCCCGATGAATTCCCGCTTCATTCTGTCCTTCGTCTTTGCGATTTGCGTCGCCGGTGTCGCGCGTTCGCACGCGCAATTGGTGCCGCCTGACACGACGGAAGGCCGCACGCAGATTAGCTACAGCGAAGAGCCGTTCGTCAATTACTCCGGGGGCGATGGCGGTGCGGGATTCGTGAAGTTCGCGATCGTGCTTTCCGATCCGGGCACGGTCTATTTCCAGGATAGCAACCTTTACCCGTTCCACTTCGACTTCGCGACGCAGCGCTTGCAGCCGTTTCTTGGAATGTCGCGCGCGCAGTTCGATGCGGTGTCGCTCCGGCGCGCGGGACAGCAGGTGGTGCTCGGCGCGGTGATCTTTCCGCCGTTTAGTTCGCCGCGGGAGTTTGGGGTTCAGTTCGTGGGGCTCGATCCGTATCCGAAGGAGGATGTGAAGGCGTGGTTCGACGCAGTGAAGGCGGCGGTCATGGCGGATCCACCTGCGGGTACGATCTACATTCCGAGCTTCGAGCAGAAGGCGCAGGCGGAGGCCGATCGCGCGTGGTTCGCAGAGCAGGGGATCGCAGTCGATGGGATCGAGCGCTGGATCATTTCGCAGGCGGTGTATGCGGATGGTTGGGCGTTTGGCAGGCTCGTGTTTGTGCCGGGCACAGACATCGCCGCGGCTTATTCGGCGGGAACCTTGAAGCCAACGGATGTGTTGCTCACGGACGGCGTGCCCGCGGAGGTGCCATATCTCGCTGGCATCCTGACGCTCACTCCCGCGACGCCCAACTCGCACGTCGCGATCCTCGCGCGCAATCAGCGCATCCCATTTGCGTGGATCGCGCGCGAGTCGGAACGGACGCGGATTCAAACGCTCGTCGGGGGCGAGGTCTTGATGCGTGCGTCGGGCACGGGCGAATTTCCGCTGCGCGTTTCGGTGGCGGATGACGACCTCGATCCGCAGGTGCGCGCGCAGATTCTCCGGCTGAAAACGCCGCCGCTCGTGCAGGTCAAGCCGCGCAAGCATCTCGGCAGATTGAGTGCGGAGGTTTCGACGCTGGTCCCGCGCGACATCAAATTCTTCGGCGGGAAGGCGTCGAACTTCGGCCTGCTGCGCCGGACAATCCCGGAAAACTCACCACACGCGATCGCGTTGTCCTTCGACCTTTGGGAGCAGTATCTCGAGAACGTGAATCCCGATTCGGGGCTGACGCTACGCGCGGAAATTGAGCAGCGACTCGCAGCGTTCACGTGGCCGCCGAATTTCGCGGAAGCCAGCGCGGCGCTCGACGGTGTGCGCAAGCTGATTCGGAAAGACGTGAAGTTCACTGACGGGCAGAAGGCGGCAATTCTCGGTGCGCTGACGGGTGCGGGTTTTCAGCCGACGCGGATGCTGCGTTTCCGCTCATCGAGCAACGCGGAGGATACGTCGCAATTCAGCGGCGCGGGACTTTACGAGAGCTTCAACGGCTGCATCGCGGATTCGCAGGATGGTGATGGCGACGGGCCGTCGCATTGCTGCCCGGATGAGCCCGAGGAGAAGACGGTACTCGGCGCGATCGAGAAAGTGTTCGCGAGTTTTTACAACGACAACGCGTGGCTCGAACGGCTGCGCCACGGCATTCCCGAGTCGCAGGTCGGCATGGCGGTGCTCGTGCACGAGAACGCGCGCGATGCGGATGAAATGGCGAACGGCGTGGCAACGGTCACGCGCCGGCCAGGGTTCGAGGGGCGCGGGGATTACGAGTTCAACATCGTGACGCAGGCCGGTGCCGTGTCGGTAACGAATCCCGAGGGCGGTGCGAAGCCGGAGATCGTGATCGGCGGACAATCGGGCGGGTTCGATCCGTTTCTTTTCACGCAGCAGCACTCCGACCTCGTGCAACTCGGCGCCAACGTGATGACGTGGGAGAGCGATTATCGCGACCTCGTGCGCTTGTTCGTGAAGGTCGCGAATGGTTACGCGCAGCTTTTTCCCGAGAAGGCGAAATTCACACTCGATCTCGAATTCAAGAAGCTCGCGGATACCGCTGGGCTTAGGAGGCCGTCACCTGGCCAGTTGGCGACCGGTGTGCTGCAGGTGAAGCAGGTGCGCGAGCTGCCGCAGCGACAGGAGCAACTCGTGCGGCCGATTCTGTTGAACGAGCCGACGGAATGGATCGTGTTTCAGGGCGAGGGCAGGGATGCGTTTGCCTATCATCGGCTCAAGAGCGTGCTCGCCGCGAACACGCTCAACAAGAAACTCAATGCCTCGCTGGCCGCGCCGCTGCATCGCGACTTCACCTTCGATTTCGTTCTCAATGGCGCGCTCAGCCATCTCGGCAACGGTCCATTTGCCTGGCCCGGATATCGTTTCCTCGCGCCACGACCGGGCTTGCAACTCGATCTCTGGAAGGCTGGTGCTCAATCGTCCGCTGTGACTTATCGGCTGCGCTCAACGATCCTGACTCAGGCCGATGCAACGGTGAGCCCGGTCATCACGCAGCGCGATTTCAATGAGCGGCTCGTCGCCATCTACAAAACGCCGCAGCCGTATCTCGATTTCGACGGCGCCGCAAAGACACGCAGCAGCGATGCAGCTTCACTCATTCCTCGTGGGGAACTCATTCCCGAAAGCGCGCTGCAGACGCGGCGTATCCAGACCGCGAGCGGAGTGGTGTTCGATCCGCAATTTCACTGGCCCGATTACAGCGGCGGCGGCTTCGTCATCATCAAGACATTTCCGCTGGCGGCCTGGGATCACACGACGATCACCGGACTGACTACGTCACCGCTCGTGCTGACCGACGACTTAGCGCAGACTTACGCGCCGGGGCACCACAACTTCACCGAGGTTTTCCTCTTTGAGCCCGCACTCGATCCCGGCGTGACCGCCGAACAGCGCGCTGAACTCGAAGCCGCGAACATCCGCATGATCCACGTCTTCCACGATCGCGCGCTGGGCTTCGGCGATACCATCCGCGTGCTTGGCTTTGATGGCGCGTTTCGCGTGCTGCCATGAAAGTGTGCGGAGATTGACGCGGCGGGCGCGCCGTCCCACGCTCTTGGGCCATGAGCGATCCCACCGAACTCCAGGCCGAAGCGCAGCGCTTTCGCGACGATTTTCAGCGACTCCGCGAAGCGGTCGGAAACATCATCGTCGGGCAGCAGCGTGTCGTCGAAGGCGTGCTCACGGCGATTGTCGCGGGCGGCAATGTGTTGCTCGAAGGAGTGCCCGGACTCGGCAAGACCGAACTCGTCAAGACGCTGGCGCGCGCGCTCGATCTCGATTTTCGCCGCATTCAATTCACGCCCGACCTCATGCCCGCGGACATCGTCGGGACGAACATCATGAACGCCGGACCGGACGGGCGCTACGTGTTCGAGTTCCGCCGCGGACCGCTCTTCACGCAGCTTCTGCTCGCGGATGAAATCAATCGCGCGACGCCGAAGACGCAATCAGCGCTGCTCGAGACGATGCAGGAGGGATCGATTACCGCAGCAGGTACGACGCATCATCTCAAGCAGCCTTTCTTCGTGCTCGCGACGCAAAACCCGCTCGAACAGGAAGGCACCTATCCGTTGCCCGAGGCCCAGCTCGACCGCTTCATGTTCAAGCTCAACGTCCCGTACTTGAATCGCGCCGAGCTGAATGAAGTCGTGCGCCGCACCACACTGACGCACGCGACGGAAGTGCCGAAGATCATGGACGGCGAGCGCATCATGGCCTTGCGGCTCATTCTCGAAAAGGTGGTCGTCGCCGATCCGCTGCGCGATTACGCCGTGCGACTGGTGCTCGCCACGCATCCACAGAGCGAGTTCGCAGGCGACACCGTGCGACGATTTGTGAAGTGGGGCGCGAGTCCGCGCGCGGTCCAAGGACTCATCCGCGCAGCCCGCGTCCGCGCTCTCGCCGAAGGCCGTGCGCACGTGGCTTTCGAGGACATCCGCCATTTCGCCGGCGACGTCCTCGGTCATCGCGTGCTGCTCAATTACGACGGACTCGCGGAGAATCTGAGCGTGCCGGGGCTCGTGGATGAGGTCGCGAAAGGTGTGGCGGAGGAAGCGGCCTGACCATGTCGGAAAGCCGCGTCCAACTCACCACACTTCTCACCAACCGCGACCTCGACCGGCTTGGGCGGCTGCGGATCAATGCGACGCGGCGTTTCACTAATCGCGCGCGCGGCGAGCATCTCGCGGCGAAGGGCGGGACGAGCACGGAGTTTTGCGATTACCGCGATTATGCGCCGGGCGATGACATGCGCTTTGTGGATTGGAACATCTTCTCGCGGCTGAACCGTCCTTACGTGAAGCAATTTCATCACGAGGAGGAAATGCACGTCGTGGTCCTCATCGATGCGTCGAACTCGATGCTCTTCGAGGAGAAGTTCGCACTCGCACGGCGGCTCGCCGCGGGCTTTGCGGTTCTGGGATTGCGCAATCAGGAGAAGGTGAGCGTGTATGCGTTGCGCACGGCTGGAGCGCCGTCGCGGCTGGCGCCCTGCACGGGCCGCGCGAGCCAGGCGAAGACGTTCGCGTTCATCGAAAGCATCGAGGGCGGCGGCGATGCGCCGATCGAACGCGGCCTCGAGGGTTTTCTCCGCCAGCACACGGGCCGCGGCGTTGTCATCGTGCTGTCCGATTTCCTGACGAGCGGCGATCTGCGCCGCGCGTTCAGCCTGCTGCACGGCTCCGGGTTGGAAATCTTCGCGCTGCAAATTCTCGGGCCCGGTGAAATCGATCCGGAGGTCACGGGCGACCTGCGCTTTTTCGATTCGGAAACCACGGCGCATCTCGACATCACCGCTGCCGGCGATCTGCTCGCGATCTATCAGGAATACCGCGCGGCGCATCGGCAGATGCTGGAGACGCTGGCGCAACAGCGCTCCGGCCGGTTTCTTTCGATCAGCGCCGCGGAGCCGTTTGAGCGGGTCTTCTTCGATGTGCTGAGGAGAAAGGGGTGGGTCGTATGAAACATCGAACATCGAACATCCAACATCGAACATCGAATGGAGAACAGCGGCGCGGCTGGCCCGTTCGATGTTCGGTGTTCGGTGTTCGGTGTTCGATGTTCTCTCCGCAATGACGTTCACCGCTCTCACCGCCGCGTGGCTTGCTTTGCTGCTCGTGCCGTTGATCGCGTTCTACTTTTTGAAGTTGAAGCGTCCGCGGCACGACGTTTCGTCGCTCGTTCTTTGGCGGCAGGTGATCGCGGATCAACGCGTCAATTCGCCATTCCAGCGCTTCAAACGCAATTTGCTCCTGCTTCTGCAGATTCTGCTGCTCGCGCTTCTCGTCTTTGCGGCGATGCAGCCGTTGTTGCGCAGTGGAACGACGCGAGCGGAGCGCCTGCCGGTTTTGCTCGATGTCTCCGCGAGCATGGCGGCGCTCGACAAACCCGGCGGCCTTTCGCGCCTCGACGCGGCGAAACAGAAAGTGCGCGAACTCATCTCGGCACTGCCGTCCGACCAGCAGCTCTGCCTGATCGCGTTCAGCAAGACGGCGCGGCGGCTCACGGGTTTCACGAATAACAAAATCGAATTGCGCGAGGCTCTCGAGACGCTCGCGGTCGAGGACGTGGCGGGCGATCTCGAGGAGGCTCTGCGGACCGCGCAGGCGCTGGGCCGCGGCGCGCCTTTCGATCGCGTGCTGCTTTTCTCGGACGGAAATTTTCCGGCGCAGACGAATTTCGAGTTGTCCTTCCGCATCGACTTTCAGCGTCTCGAACCGGCAGGTCCAAATTTTGGCATCACGGCCTGCAACGCGCGGCGTGGCGTGTCGGGTGCGTGGGATGTCTTCGTGCAACTCGGAGGATCCGCGGCGGAAGAATCCACGACTGGCACCGTCGAATTGCTGCAGGACGGCGCCGCACTCGCCACGGAAAACGTGACGCTCGTGCGCGGCGCCGCACCACGATTGGTGTTCAAGGTCAGCGGCGGCAAACCGGTGCTGCTCGAAGCGCGCTTCACGCCGCGCGGTTTCGATTCGCTGGCCGCCGACAATCGCGCGTGGCTCGCGCTGCCAGCGGTGCGTCCGCTCGCGGTGTATGTCGCTCCAGCGTTAACCTCGTATCGGCATGCGCTCGAGGCGATCGAAGGGCTCGCTCTTTTTCCGCGTGACGACGCTCCGTTGCCCGCGGGATTCGATCTCGTCCTGGCGAACTCCGAAGCGGATCTCAAGTTGCCCGCGCGGTTGCTGTGCTCGATCGGCTTCGTGCCACCCGATTTGCAAAAGCTTGTCACCATCGAAAGCGGCAATTCCACCGTCGTCGATTGGCGGCGCGAATCGCCGCTCATGCAACATGTGTTGCTGACCGACGTCGTCTTGATGGACGACCCACACTACGCTGCCGACGCAAACGAATCCAGCTACGCCAACCTCGGCTACGAAGTGCTCGCCCACGGTTCGCACGGCCCGCTGATGGTTTCGCGACTCGAAGGCGGAAACCTGCGCGTGCATCTCCTTTTTCACACGGATCGTTCGACGCTGCCCTATCGCGTCGGCTTCCCCGTTTTCGTTTCGAACCTCGTCAACGCCGCCTTGCGGCAGGCGCAACTCGGTGAAGTCGAAGCTGCAGCGTGCGGCGTGCTGCCTGCGCTCAGCCTCGCGCCCAATCGCTCCTACCGCATCGATGGACCAGGCGGGTTTGTGCGCTCGGAACAAAGTGACGACCGCGGACAACTCGCCGGCGTGCCGGCGCCGAAGGCTGGTGAATACAGCATCTCCGAGGGATCGACGGTGGCGGCACGAGTCGGCGCGAGCGTGCTTGCGGCAAGCGAATCGTCGCTGGCGGCGGTCGAGCAGATCGAATTCAACGACCGCCTCAAAGTCGTCGCCGCGAGTACGCCGGTTGCATCGGACCGTCCGCTCTGGTGGCCGCTCGCGCTGGCGGGATTTGTCGTTTTGCTCGTCGAGTGGTGGTTCTTCAATCGGAGGGCGATGGCGGCGCGATGAAGCAAATTGGGAACGGCGTGGCTACGAGTTCCGGGGAGCGCGCTCGTCCCGAGTGCTGGTCTCGGCGTTTCGCCGAGACGAACTTTTATTCGCGGTACGATCGCAACAATCGAAACTTCGTGAAAGTGCGACCGCGCAGAAAAGTTCGCCAACGCGGGACGCGCTCGCCAGCACTCGGGACCAGTGCGCTCCCCGGAACTTGCCTCGCGTTCGCGTTCTTCTTGTCGGTCGCGATGTGTGCTCAGGCCGCCGGGCCGCTCACCGCGGAGATCAAGCCGCTCGCCTTGCGTCCGCGAACCGGCGCGCCGGAGACGCTCGAGGTGACGCTGCACTGGACTGGCATCGGGTTGCTCGAGGGCGCGCTGGAATTGACGTATCCGTCCGGTGACGAAAGCACACCGCAGTATCGCAGCCATGACCTCGCGCTCACCGGTGGAGCGCAAAACTTTCGCCTGCTCGTGCCGGCAACTTCGCAAGACGGCGGATTTACGCGTGAGGTGCGGGCGCGGTTTGTGACGAAGACGGACGCAATCGACCTCGGGCGATTCGACTGGGGGACGGGCAGGGGCAATGAGCGCAGCTTCAGTATTTGCGTGAGCAAGCCGCGGCTACGGAGCGCGACGCAGGAATTCGCGCTTTGGCAAAGCCTGCGGATCGAGCGCTTTCAGCCCGCCGCCACGGGTTACAACCATGCCAGTGCGAGCACGCTGCCTGTTCATGTGGAAACGGAGGAGATGCCTGCGACCGCGCTCGGCTACACGCCCTACGACATCGTGCTGCTCGAAAGCGAGGGCTTTACCTTGCTGCGCGAGAAGCAACTCGCAGCGCTGTCAAAATGGGTGCTCGCGGGCGGCAGCGTTTGTCTCGCGACCAGCGGGCCGCTCGATGAAGCGCACCGTCGTTTTCTCAATGAGTTGCTGGCAGCGGATCTACGCAAGCTTGTGGCGGTCTTCGACTCGGAGGGGCGCGTTGCGGTGGAGGAGCAAGGCGGCGTGATCCTCGCGCGGCCCGGTTTCGGGCGGCTGGTGATTGCAGCGCCGGGTCCGCGATCGAATGCGGAAGCCGAGACCGCGGACTGGACGCGCGCTGTCACGCACCTCTGGAAATTCCGGCGCGCCCAAGCGGAAGCCATATTGAACGATGGCCGCTGGCAATGGCCGACCGATCGCCAGGACCCATGGCGGCGCTACAACGAATTGCAGCAGCAACTGGCGAGTATTCTCGCGCCGAAGCAGGTGCGCATTTTGCCGTATCCGATCGTGCTGCTCGTCCTCGCGGCGTTCGTGGTCGTCATTGGTCCACTCGATTGGATCGTGCTTGGGCGGCTGCGGATGCGGCGGCTGACGTGGGTGACGTTTCCGCTCGCGGCGGTGGCTTGCACGGCGCTCACCGTTTTTCTCGCGGAGAATTACATGGGCCGCAGCAACCATCGCTCGGCGCTCACCATCACCGATCTTGGCCACGACGGACGCGTCCTGCGCGAGACGCGCTTCGAGATGCTTTTCCCCGCGCGGAATCAGGAGGTGACGACCGCCGTGCGCAATGCGCTCTGCGTGCCGATGCCTGTCTCGCAGAACTATTATTACGGCAATCGCCCAGGATCGGCTGGACCTGCGCGCTACGAAGGGCTCTTTCCCGCGAGTTACAAAGTGCGCCAGTCCCTGCGACAATGGACGCCGCAAATGAATCGGCTGACTTCATTCGATGTCGGCGAGGACAAATCAGGAATGCCGTGGGCAAATCTCGACCCGGGAGAGCTCAATGCCGGCAACTTCCGGGACCGCATCGGCAGCAATGCCGAGCTTGAACTGTATGTCATCCGCAGTGGCGAGATTCTGGGTCTCGAAAGCGGCTCGATCTATGGCTTCATCCTGGCGCTTTGCCAGTCGCGCGATTTCAGGTGGCCTGGAATCTTTACGGTGATCGGGCCGAACGGTGCGGCGAATTTCGAGGATCTCGCGCTCGTTCCGGTCACGTTCGCCCCCGAACGTGTCACGCCTGGGCCGCGTCGCTCGGTCACGTCGGCGCCGTACACTCCGGAGGAAAGCGACGTTAACGCGACCATCGCCGTGCGGCGTGAGGGCGAAAACGTTCACATCTATCGCCGACTTTACGCACCATGAATCCTCCTCCCGAAATTCCCAATTCGCCGCCGCTCGTTTCCGTGGAAAATCTCTGCGTCAACTATGGCCGGACGCCGGCCGTGCGTGGGCTATCCTTCGGCATATCGCGCGGGGAAGTGTTCGGTTTCATCGGACCGAATGGCGCGGGCAAGACCTCGACGATCAAAGTGCTCGCGACGTTGCTCAAACCGAGCGCCGGCCGCGCGCTGGTCGATGGGCTCGACGTGGTGACTCGTCCTCACGAGGTGCGGCGCAAGATCGGTTACATGCCGGATTTCTTCGGCGTCTATGACGATCTCACGGCGCAGGAATACCTGCACTTTTTTGCCGCGGCCTACAAAATCCCGACAGCAAAACGCCGTGGCATCATCGCGGACGTGCTCGCGCTGACCGATCTCACGGAAAAGGCCGAATCGCCCGTGGACGCACTCTCACGCGGCATGAAGCAGCGGCTCGGTCTCGCGCGGGTGCTGTTGCACGATCCGGATTTGTTGCTGCTCGATGAACCGGCGAGCGGCCTCGATCCGCGCGCGCGCATCGAGATGCGCGAGTTGCTCAAGGAGTTGCAGACGATGGGCAAGACCATCCTGGTTTCGTCGCACATCCTCCATGAACTGGCGCAATTCTGCACGCATATCGGCATTGTCGAAGCCGGGCAGATGGTGGCTTGCGGATCGTTGCAGGACATTTATCGCGCGCTCAGTTTGCGCCGCACGGTGCACATTCAGGTCGCGAATCCGTCGCCGGAACTCACGGCAAAAATCCGCGCGCTGCCGAACGTGGCGGAAGTCGAAGAGCAGGCCGACCGGCTCGCCGTGCAAATGCGCGAGGCGGACATGGGTGTCGAGGATTTGCTCGATGCGGTGCACGGCCTCGGCGCGCGCATCCGCATGTTTCAGCCGGATGCCATGGACATGGAGACAGCCTTCATGAAGTTGACGGAAGGCAAGACGGCGTGAGCGCTGCGCGCAACGTCCAACATCCAATATCGAACATCGAAGTTCAGCAAAATCTGCCGGGCGGGTGCGCGCGTAAGTGAGCATGAAATTTTTCCCATCCCTCCCATTGCTCGCGCGGGAACTCACGGAACGCGCGGCGCAACGGCGGACTTATGTGCTCCGCGTCGTTTTTGCAGGGCTGCTCCTCATTCCGTTCCTGTTTGTATACATCAGCGTCTCGCACCGCTCACACGTCGCCGGACTTGGCGCGGCGAAATGGCTCCACTATTGGCTGGTGGCATTCCAACTTGTTGGGATTTGCATTTTCGTTCCCGCGACGATGTGTGGCGTGATCGCGGGTGAAAAGGAGCGCGGCACGCTTTCGTTGCTGCTGCTCACCCGCCTGAAGCCGTGGGAAATCATACTTCAGAAATATCTGGGTGGTCTCATTCCGATGTTTTCGCTTTTGTTGCTGGCGCTGCCGGGAGCCGGTCTCGCCTATAGCCTTGGCGGGCTGAGCATCAGGGATTTGTTCAACGCTACGATCCCGCTGTTCTTCGTCGTGCTGCTGGTGGGGGCAATCTCACTGCTCGCCTCTGTCTGGTGTCGAACCACGGTCGGTGCCTGCATGGCCTGCTTGTTTGCATACGGTGTCGCGGTGGGAATGCTTCCCGGGCTCATGTTGCTCATCGAGGGTAGTGGAAAGCGGCTCACTCCATGGAGCGCTGGCATGATCTCCGCCGGGATCACGGTCGCGGCGCTCTGTGCTGCATGGATGCTTTTGCCGCGCCGCGCCTTGGCTACCAAAAGTGCCTGGCTGGCTGATTCCAGGACCAACCTGGAAAACGACGAGTCCGCGGCAACGCATCTTTCGCACACCTGTGACGCGCCGAACGAAAGCGAACTGCCGCAGGATCGTCCAGTTACCTGGCTCGAAACAACGCGCAGCGGACTGGCACAACCGGCACAGGTTCTTCGCGTGGCCATCTTGCTGGAATGTATTTTGGTGCCGTTCGGATTATTCATCGTGCTGGGTCCGCCTACGTGGGTGCAGAGTGTGCCGGATTTTAACGGATTGTTCGTGCTTCTTGCCTTTCTGGCGGTGGCCGTCCTGACGCTGCTCGGGGCAAATGCTTTCGTCGCCGAACGCGTGAATCAAACGCTCGATGTCTTGCTGGCCACGCCACTTCCTGCCCCGGAAATAATGTCCCAGAAAGCCTCCGTGGCTTATCGACTCCTCCTTGCTGGCCTCGTCCCGGCCATCTCGCTAATCGCGATCCAAGCAGGAAACCGGATTGCGAGAAACCCCGATGAAATTGTTGCATCGCTGATCTTCGCTGTGACTGCGCTTGGCGCTTATCTGATCGATCTGCCGCTCGCCTGGTGGTTTGCGTTGTGGCTTTCCGTCAAGTCCGGCACACGTCGGTCGGCGACCATGTGGGCGCTGGGCGGGGTGTTCGGGTTGCTGGTGTTGCCGAGCTTCGCTTTGGGAACTTTAGGTGGTTTCGGCGAAGTGAGCCCGATCCTGGCGGGGGTTTTAGTGTGCCTCAGTCCGTGGGAAACTCTCCGGATGGAAGCGGGCCAGACGAATCGTTTCGGGAGCGGCGCGAGTTTGCGATTCCTTTTTGGTGAGAGCTGGCCGCTTGCCGTTACCATTCACTTGTTGCTGTTCGGCGCGCTGCTCTGGTTGCTGCGCCGTCACTGTCTCCGCCGCGCCGAGCAATACTTGCGCGGATGAAGACGGTGCGCGCGATTTTTTCGCTGCCGCTGCTGGCGAAGGAACTCACCGAGATCGCCGCGCGTCGGCGCACTTACATCACGCGCGTCGTTTACGCGCTGCTGCTGATCACGTTCTTTCTGGCAATCAACCATTCGACGCTTCGGAATATGAGTTTGATTCCGCTGTATGCGATGGGGATGGGGCGGGCCATGTTCGGGGTGCTGGTCATGCTCCAACTCGTGGGCATCTGCCTTTTCCTGCCTGCTTTCGCTGCGGGATTGATCACGCAGGAGAAGGAGCGCGATTCACTGGCCTTGCTGTTTCTGACAGAACTTTCGCCGTGGCAGATTCTCCTGCAAAAGTTCGCCAGCGCTCTGATCGCGATTCTTCCATTCATGCTGATTGGCATGCCGCTCGCCGCGCTCAGCTATGCCTATGGCGGAATCTCGCCGCAGGCACTTTTTTGCGGGATCTGTGCGCTCTTTCTTACGTGCCTCGAGGTCGCCGCGTTCTCACTGCTCTGCTCGGCGTGGGCGCGGACCACGGTGACCGCATTTGTCGGAACGTATATCGGCGCGGGATTGTTTGTCGGCGCCGTCGGACTCATTGGGGAACTGCTCGACCACATCCTCATCCTCCACACGTACAGCTTCGATACTAACGTCTTCTGCGTTTTTCCGATCATGCTGCTTGATGGCCGCGCCGGGGGTTTTTCCGACACCATGCTTCGCAGCCTTCCCCCGCTCGCTACGACGGCAGTCTTTCTCCTGCTCGCTCGTGTTGTTTTTGTGCGGCGCGCTTTCGCTCCGCCACGGCAGCGGTTGCGCGCGCTCTTTCGCTGGCTCGATGCAGTAATGCAACGAGCCAACCGTCTGATCGGCGGCTTCGCCTTCCGCACCCGCGATCGCGCGTTGCCGGAAGATGACCCGATCGCCTGGCGTGAACTCACGCGAACCACGCTTGGGCGTCCGCATCATCTCGCGCGCCTGCTGGTGGCCTTGGAAATCCCCACCGTGGCGCTCTGCATCTGGGCTGCGTTCGTCGATAGCGGCCGGAACAACGGAACGCTTTCATTGCTTGTCGGGGCCCTTGGCATGCTGGCGGTCCTGGTTTTGAGCGCGCTCTCGGCCAATGCATTTGTCTCCGAACGGGTCAATCAAACACTCGAAGTCCTGATGACCACGCCGCTCGAGGCCCGCGACATGGTGCAGCAGAAAGCGCGGATGCTGATGCGCTTCATGTGGGTGGTCGCCATTCCAATGCTGACCGTCTTTGCCGTCGAGTGGGGGACTGAGCGCGCAAATTCCTGGCGCAGCTACGACGATCCGAGGAATCATGTGCTATATCTACTCTGTTCCGTGCTGACGGTGGTCGTCTATCTGCCGCTCGTCCTCTGGCTTTCGCTTTGGATTGGCCTGAAAATGAGAACGCGGTTTCGGGCGATCATCACGGCGTTGTCGGTCATCGTTACCTGGTGCGTCGTGCCGCTCGTCTGCGAATTAATATTTCAACCCGAGGCACCCGGCATTCTATCGACGCTCCTTGCCTTCAGTTCTCCGTTGGTCGTCCCCATCTTGAATGAGACCTCGCGGTTGGGAAATCTGTTTCCTGACCTTGCATTGCTCGGTGTCGTCTTCCATTTCTTGGTCTACGCCGGCATCCTCGCCGCATTCCGTCATCGCTGCCTGACAGGAGCGGAGCGCTACCTGCGCGGCCAGCAGGCAACAAAGGGTGGCGAGCCGGCGAAGGACGCTTATTGAATCATGCCGATCGCAGCCAGCGCCGGTCGGGTGTGACACAAACGTAACATTACCCGGATTGACGACGGTTCAGCACCGGTCAGTCTCGCCGGCTGACTCATTCGCCGTGAAAAAATCGAAGCCGGATAAAAAAAAGGGAAAGAGCCCCGAGGATTTGCCGCTGAAACCAGTGCTCGACGAATTAGCCTTCGTGCGCAACGCCTTTCACAAGGTGGTGACACAATATGCCGCCGGCATTGAAGGGGACATCTCTTTGGTGCGCGAAACGGTCGCGGGAACGGCCTCGCGCAAGAAGGTTTCTCCCGAGTGCGTGCATGCGTTGCGCGAAATGCTGGTGTTGCTTCGGGGCCTCGAAGTGAAGCCGGAGAAGGGGCGGCGCCGCGATATGAAGAAAATCGAATCAGTGGTTGAGGAAATGCGCAAGCTGGCGGACGCCTGGGAGTAGATTCAAACGCGGAACGCGGAACGCGGAATGCGGAAATTAGGCGCACTCACGCGCGCAGATTGAGCCAGATCAACCTGGCGGCGAGCGCCAGGACCACGGTGAGAAAGATGGGGCGAATGAAGGTCGCACCGCGCGCGATCACGAGCCCGGCGCCAAGGCGCGCGCCAATGAGTTGGCCGGCGATCATCACAAGGCCGACATCGTAGCGCACCTGATTTGTGAGAACGAAGATGGCGAGTGCTGCGAGGTTGCTCGCCAGGTTCATCGCCTTGGTGTGACCCGTGGCTGACGGAAGATCGAGGCCGAGCAGAAGCACACAGGCAATCATCCAGAACGAGCCCGTGCCCGGTCCGAAAAAGCCGTCGTAGAATCCGAGCACAGTGCCGGTGAGCCAGGCAAAGGAGTTCGCGTGCATTCGTGGCGGGCGGGGTTCGAGTCCGAGCTTTGGCTGCAGCCAAAACCAGATTGCGAGCCCGATCAGCACCGGCGGAATGCACGCACGCAGCAACCCCGGATCGAGCAGCGAGACGGCGCGGGCGCCGAGCAGCGCGGCGACGAAGGTAATCAACAGACTCGCTTTCAGCGAGCGCCACCGGAGCAGGCCGGCGCGTCCATAATGCCACGCGGCGAGAGCGGTGCCGCAGGAGGATTGCAGTTTGTTCGTGCCCAGCGCGACCTGTGGCGTCAATCCCGCCCAGAGTAGCATCGGCACAGCGATCAATCCGCCGCCGCCCGCAACGGCATCGACGAATCCGGCGCCGAGGCCGGCAAAGAAAAGTGCGGCATAAATCCACGGATCGAGGTTCACGGCATCGAAGAATTCAAGAGCGGCCAGCGCATGACTCACGCGTTTTACAGCCTGCCCTGCTGCACGCGAGGATGATCCGAAATTGCTGCCGACGGAACGCTCCGATGCGTCCTCAATACTGGTCCGTGTGCGGATGGAAGGTGCGCCAGCCATGCCAGAACTCCTGGTAGGCCGTGACTCCTTTCAATTGTTGGGAAGGCTCGGACAGACTGCGGCCTGCGAAGTCGTACGACTTTCCGCCTGCGAAGAAAACATCCTCGTGAATGGAAAACCTCTCCGCTTCCGTCGGACGTTCAAAGGCTGCGAAGCTCTGTTCGTCCGCGGCCAGTGCCAGAACGATTGGCGTGCCGCCGACTCGATCGTTGATGACACGTTCCACCTTCAGCCGGTTCCAATCGTAGGCCTTGCTCGCGGTGCCGATCGTGACCCCGACCACCCACGATTTGTTGTTCCAGGACGAGCGGTCGGTCCGGGTGAGTTTGCCCTTGCTCTCACCGCGCTCGAACTTCCCCTCGAGATCGTAGTCGTCCTTCGACGCTTCATCGGTCTGCATCACCAGACCATCGGGGTGCAGCTCGAACCATTTGCCGACGCTGACCTGGACGGATTCAACTTCCGGCAGAGCTGCGCCTTTCAACGGGCCGGTTACTGCCTCGCCGGTCGATTGCCGCCACCAACTCCCCGTGGTGCTGTCCTCGAACATCGCGTTGAAGTGATCCATGCCGACGAGACGGAATTCCTCCGGATGGCCCTTCACGATGGGTTCAAACACGCGTCCGGTCCGGCAGACACTGCAATAAGTGACCATCACGGGCTTTCCGCCAATGGTGTCCCGCACCTGGTGATGATAAACGAGAAATCGAACGGGATAAGCCTTCGCCTCGCCGTTGCGTGCAACTCCAATCACCGTGGCGCCTTCATCGAGATGGTTCGCCGCCTTGCGTTGGAAGGCAAGAGTCCGCGGCTGCTTAAACACGCTTTCCGCGGTCATCTGGAAATTGAATATCCAAACAACAGCGATCGTCACCAGCGCGGCTGCGACTGGCCATCTTTTAGGGCCCGCGTGAAACGCGCTCGCGCTTCCGCCAGCGATCATGAGCAGCAGAGGAATCCTGAAGAACCAGCGGTGAGTGTGGAGAAAGTAAGCCGCGTCGAGGCTCTCGAAACGCTGGCTGCCGGGCAGCGGCATGATGAAATAAACCTTCAGCACCTCGAACAAAGCGAGACCCGCCAGGCCAGAGTAGAAGAGTTTGGTCATGCCGCTGCAAACGGGAAACTCACAGGGAAGCTGCGCTCAGACACCTCGCTGGGTCAAACGGCTGGACCATACACCGCAAGCCGGCCGGAGTTCGTTGCCTCCATCTCTTGCAAATACTTCAGCGCCCCCGGAAGGTTTGTACAGAAATAGCCGCGCATCTCCTCCAGGATTTCGTGTTCCTGCAGGACTGGCTCCAGTTGAGAAACCGTCTCTTCAATCCTGTCCGAATTGAAGTAAGTCCATGACTTTGGCACCAAGTCCTTGATGCATGGAATTCGTAAATCGGCAAGACCTTGTACTCTGTTCACCGCCGCTGCGACGCCCGCCTCTTTCACAAGTTTCCAGAACGTTCCGATCCTCCAAATATCCACTTGGTTCCGACCGAGACATTCGATGTTCATCCATTTCTCGACTTCGGCTTCAGGATGCAGGCGTCTCAGGCGAATTTCCACGAGCCGCATGAATTCGTCCAAGTGCGCTCTGATCTCATTCAGATCCTCGCACCAGACCAGGTCGAAATCGATTCCGCGGAGACCGACGCGTTGACAAAACTGCGGGAAGCTTTCGCTCTCTTCGGTTTCGAGAAAGTAAGGCGAACCCGTCGGCGCTTCCGCAGGTTGAAAGATGGGACAACCGAGTTGTCGCAGGCGCCCCGGATCGAACTCAGCGACTTTGACTCCATATACTCGGTCTCCCATTTTTTCGAACTCGGTCGCTGCCTGATTGAGAACCGAGATCGGGTCGAGGGCATGAACCAATTGCCACGTGCGGTCACCGTTCGAGACGGGCAGAAATTCAACCCACGGCTCAAGAAAGCGTGCGGCTTCAGGAAACTGCGGCGCCGATTCGAGGAGGGCGAACGTTCGCGTGCCGGCGCATATGGCAAGTCCTCCGACGCGCATCATTTGGTCGAAGCAATTCACCGGTAGCGGCTGCCCGAATTCCGTCCTCCTGCTGATTCCATCGAGCTTCAGCCGCACGTTGTCGTCCAGAAAAGTGGGCGCGTATTTTTCGTTATTCGATCGTAGCTTGTAGACCCGAAGTCCATGTGTCGGAGCTTTGAATCCTCGCGTCACAAGCGGTTCCCTTGCCCAATCACCGGACGGACGTGGGGGCGGTCCGTCAGCGCATTTCCAACCTTCCACTAAGCAACTATTGGATTCCTCGATCACTATCCATACGGGTCTCCAGCCACCTGTGGGCAACGAGTCGAAGAACTCCTTTACCCACCTGACCGCCTCCTGAAAGAAACGAACAGAGTAATCGTGAAGCTCCGCACATACCTCGACAGAACCGTTTGTGACCAATTCGATGGCATCTGAGCCCTCCGGCAAATTGTAGTGCTCTTGCTCAAAGTTCTTCAATGGTTCCAGCCGTACGCCGCGCCAATTGCTATGCGTGAAGGAAGAGATGCATCCGCAACGATATGAATCATCGTCGTTTTCGTTCAACGAAACACCAGCTGCACCTCGGTAGGAGTCGAACCATACTCCAAATGAACTGACTTGAGTGAGACCGTTGGCCTCGATCAAGCGAAAGCTTTCCGAAAGAAGTGTAACAATAGCGGGACGAATCTCATCAAGACGGACAGTGATCATGGGGAGGCTTGATGTTGCCATCAGATGGATTTGGGGACAAGGCGAGTGGCGCTGAGGGAACCGTAGTCGCTGATCGGGAATTTCCCACTTCGCCTTGCGGACCACGCACGTATATTTGCGCTCGCCCATGTCTGCTGATTCCTTCGTTCATCTTCATCTGCACACCGAGTATTCGACGCTCGATGGCGCGACGCGGATTCCCGACGTCTTCAAGAAGGCGAAGGAATTCGGGATGCCGGCGGTGGGAATCACGGATCACGGCAACATGTTCGGCGCCGTGGAATGGCTGCAGGAAGGCGAGAAGGCTGGCGTGAAGCCGATTGTCGGTTGCGAGGTCTATATGGCGCCGGGTTCGCTGCACGATCGCAAGGCGGCTTCGCAACGTGATGCGTCGTTTCACTTCACGCTGCTCGCAGAGAATGAGGAGGGTTATCGCAACCTCGTGAAGCTCGTGTCCATCGCGCACCTCGACGGGATGTATTACAAGCCGCGCATCGATCACGAATATCTGGCGAAGCACGCGCGCGGCTTGATCGGGATGAGCGCGTGCCTCAAGGGTGAGGTCGCGATGGCTATTCATCACGACGACGATTACGCGAAGGCGCGGAGAATCGCCGGCGAGTATCGCGACATCCTTGGGACGGAAAGTTTTTTTCTCGAGATGCACGATCACGGGATCGAACAGCAACGGAAGGTCAATGCTGTGCTGCCGCGGCTGGCGAAAGATCTCGGGCTCGGCCTGGTCGCGGCGAATGACGTGCACTTTCTGCGGCGCGAGGATCATGCGGCGCACGATGTGATGATCTGCATCGGCACTGGGGCCAACGTCACGGACGAGCGCCGGTTGCATTATGTGCCCGAGGTTTATTTCAAATCACCTGCGGAGATGCGCGCGCTTTTCGCCGACTTCCCGGAAGCCTGTGACAATACCCTCGCCATTGCCGAGCGTTGCGGCTTCAAGCTCGATACGTCGCCCAAGTACCCGCACTATCAACCGCCCGCCGGGAAGACGCAGAATCAGTATTTGCGCGAGATCGCGGAAGCGGGGCTGCGCCAGCGTTTCGGCGACCGCGCCGATTCGGAGGAAGTGCGGAAGCGTTACCAACTGGAGATCGACGTGCTCGAAAAGCAGGGCTTCGTAAATTATTTCCTGATCGTCTGGGACTTCATCCACTGGGCGAAAGAGCACGGCATTCCCGTCGGGCCGGGCCGCGGGTCGGCAGCGGGTTCGCTGGTGGCGTATGCGATGGGCATTACGGACATCGATCCACTCAAGTTCAAGCTGCTCTTCGAGCGCTTCCTAAATCCTGAACGCGTCAGCCCGCCGGACATCGACGTGGATTTTTGCCAGAACCGTCGCGGCGAGGTCATTGAATACGTGCGCGGCAGATACGGCGATCGCGCGGTCTCGCAGATCATCACCTTCGGTACGCTCGGCGCGAAATCCGTGGTGCGCGATGTCGGTCGCGTGCTTGGCTGGTCGTACGGCGACGCGGATCGCATCGCCAAGATGATCCCGAATGAACTCGGCATCACACTTGCCGGTTACGAAAAGAAGAACAACGAGACTGGCGCGACCGAGCACGTGGCCGGCGCGATCGACAAGAATCCGGAATTGAAGGGCGCGGTCGACAACGAGGAGGCGACAGCGGCGTTATGGGATCTGGCCACCAAGCTGGAAGGCCTGACGCGGGGTGTCGGTGTGCATGCGGCCGGTGTGGTCATCGGCGACCGCGATCTCTCCGAATACATCCCGCTGACGCGCGCGAATGACGGCGCGATCGTCAGCCAGTATGCGATGAATCCCCTGGGCGACGTGGGCATGTTGAAAATGGATTTTCTCGGGCTGAAAACGCTGACGGTGATCAGCGATGCGGTGGCGCTCATCCGCGAACGCGCGCCAGATTTCGACATCGACAAAGTTTCGCTCGACGATCGCGCGACTCTCGATTTGCTGAACAAAGGCGAGACCGTCGCGCTGTTCCAACTGGAATCCGGGGGCATGACCGGCTGGGCGAAGCAGTTCGATATTCGCGACATCGAAGACCTCAACGCGCTCATCGCGCTTTATCGGCCCGGCCCGATGGACCTCATCCCGGATTACGTGAAGCGCAAGAAAGGCCAGGCGCGTGTGAAGCCGCCGCACAAGCTGCTCGAGGACGTCACGAAGGAGACTTTCGGTGTGCTCATTTATCAGGAGCAGGTGATGCAGGCCGCGCAAGTGATGGCGGGCTACACGCTCGGCGGCGCCGATTTGCTGCGGCGCGCGATGGGCAAGAAAGACAAGGAGAAGATGGCCAAGGAGCGCGAGAAATTCCGCGAGGGCGCGGCGAAATTGCACGGCATCAAGGCCGAAGTGGCGGATGATGTTTTTGACACGCTCGAGAAATTTGCAGGCTACGGCTTCAACCGTTCACACTCGGCGGCCTACGCGTGGATCAGTTATCAGACGGCGTATTTGAAGGCCAATTATCCGGTGGAATTCATGGCCGCGGTGATGAGCAACGAGGTGTCGAATACGGAGAAAATCAGCATTTTTGTCAGCGAGTGTGAACGGATGGGGATTCGCATTCTGCCACCGGATGTGAACAAGTCGGGGCTGAAATTTTCGCCGGAGGAGATCAGTGAAGCAGGGATTGCGGCGGCGAAGGAAGCGCGGAAGAGGAAGGAGGCGGAGGCGGATGAACATCCAACATCCAATGAAGCCGAACGCATTCACGTTGGTTCGATTCGGTACGGGCTGGCGGCGATCAAGAATGTTGGGGAGCTGGCGATGGAAGCAGCGGTCGCAGAGAGCGGGCGGGCAGGGGAGTTCAAGTCGCTCGAGGATTTCTGCGCGCGGGTCGATGCGAAGAAGATCAACAAGAAGTCGCTCGAATCGCTGGTGAAATGCGGGGCGTTCGATTTTACCGGCGCGGAGCGGGCGCAGCTTTGTGCGGAGATCGATGCGGCGATGGCCAGTGCTGCCAGCGATCATCGCGACTTGAATCAAGGGCAGGCCGGCTTCGATCTGTTGCTCGGCGAAGTGAAAAAGCAAAAGAAGACCGCCACGCGATCAGCCGCCGCGGTGCCGCCGTGGAGCCACACGGAGAAGCTCGCTTTTGAGAAGGAACTCCTCGGCTTCTATGTTACTGGCCATCCGCTTGACGAATACCGGCCATTGCTGGAAGGCGGCAAGTTCACACCAATCGCAAAACTCTCCGAGCAGGAGGACAAGAGCACCGTGAGCGTGGCCGGCGCGCTGATTTCCGTGGAGAAGAAGTTCACGAAGAAGGAGTCGAAGCCGTTCGCCGTGGTGGTCATCGAGGATCTGACGGATCATCTCGAAGTGATGATCTGGAGCGAGACCTTCGCGAAATCCGTCACCTCATTGGAGCAGGGGAATGTAGTAGCGATCACGGGCCGGCTGGATTTGCGTGAGGAAGGGCCGCGGATCAGTGCGAACGAAGTGAGGCCTTTGAAAAAGCCCGCGCCGCGCGAGCGCCCGCTCATTTTGAAGTTCGACCGCCGCAACACCACCGAGACCGATCTCGAATTCGTGCGCGACACGCTCAACGCCAATCCTGGTCAGCGCCGCGTCGAGCTTGTCTTCGTTGGCGAAGACGGACGACGAATCCGCCTGCTCCCGGATGCAGACTTTGGCGTGACTTGGAACGACGAGATGAAGGCGCGCCTCGCGCCGTGGCTGCAACCATGAGCCGCCGACTGAGAGAGTGGACCGCGAAATGGCTCGCACTCGCGTTGGCGCTCGGGATGGTTGGCGACCCGATGCGAACCACGGCCGCATCAAAGGAGGACCAGTCGTTGGAACAAGAGAGGCGGGAAGTCGATGCGCTGGTCGCGAAAGCAGACAGCGTCGAGTTGCGGAAGCTCACGCCGCGCATTTTCCAACTCGCGGAGCGGCTGCTGAAGGCGCGGGGCGATGGCGAGGCGCGGCCATATTTTGAAAAGGGTTTGGAGGGAAATTCATGGGCGTTGCCCGAGCAGTTGACGGTCGGCGAATTACTCGCCCGCAACGGCCAGCCGCAGGCGCTTCAGCAAAAGGCGGAGATGGTCTTGCGCGTCGGTGAGGAAGATGACGTGCTGCGACGCGCGTCGCGTCTGCTTGGGCGTGCGCTGCCCGCGGAGCCGCCGGCACTTTCCACGATCAAGGAAACGGCGCCCGCGCTCTGTCTCGCTCCCGTCGGGAGCGCAAACCTCTTCGCGCTGGAAGACCTGCGGGAGTCGTTGGCGAAACGGCTGGGAATTGCCGTGCGTATCGTTTCCATCGATGTGAAAATACCCACAGCGGATCGCAGCATGAAAGCGAACTGGATTGCGAGAACCCGCGAGCGCATCCTGGCAACCGTGAAGGAAAAGCCGGTCGCGCGAATCGACATCGAGCGCTTCGGTTTCACCCTCGAAAAGATCCAAACCAGCGACGAGGAGCTCGTCGCGTTTCTGCGCAAAATGACCGAGGCCGAGCAGGGTCCAGAGGCGGCGAAAGCACTCGACGAAATGCTGGCGCGCGATGCCAGTGCGATGCAGTGGGATGCCGGCGGCGTCGTCGACGCGATGCAGGCTGCCGTCGCGGATCGCGTCGGACCGCGCTTGCTCGTGCTTGGGGTGACACCGCTCGACCTTCACGGCGGGACGAGCAATTACCTTTTCGGCACCGCAGCGACTGGCCGCTTTGTCGGAGTCGTTTCGCTCCATCGCTTCCGTGCCGCGTTCAACAACGAGCCGCCGAAGCGTGAGCGATTAACGCAGCGGCTGCTCAAGCAATCACTCTCGACAATCGGGTTCATGCTCGGCGTAGCGCGCTGCACGACGCCGGAATGCGCGCGGGCGTATCCGCAGAGTCTCGCGGAGCATGACCAGAAGCCGTCAACGCTTTGTCCGGAATGCCGTGCCGGGGTCGAGAAAGCGCTCGGCCAGAAGCTGCCGCCGGAGTGAATCGCGACAATAAAGTCGCGCGGTCGTGGAATTGCGGAGGGCTGGGTTGAAAGAGTTCGCGCACCACGTATCCCGCGACTCGCATCTCGAAACGAATTCTGCGCTTGCCTTGCGGGCGTGAATGGCGATGAAGCGGGGACATGCAATTGACTGAAGAGCAGAAACAGCAGGTCGTCCGTTGGATCGCTGACGGGGCGAAGCTTGCGGACGTGCAGCGGCGCCTGGCGGACGAGTTCGACGTGCGGCTCACTTACATGGAGACGCGCTTCCTGATCGACGACCTCCACGTGACGCCGAAAGATGAGCCAGCGCCCGCGGCGGCACCGACTCTCGCGAGTGCGGGAACGCCGCCGACTTCTCAAACGGCGACCAACGTTTTGTCGTCCGACTCTCCCGTGAGCAAGCCCGGCGGTGTCTCCGTGAAAGTGGACGAAATCACGCGGCCCGGCGCGATGGTCAGCGGCCAGGTTAGTTTCAGCGACGGTGGCAAGGCGCTTTGGTACATGGACCAAATGGGGCGCCTCGGGATGCAGCCCGATCAGCCGGGATACCGTCCGCCGGAAGCCGATGTTGCTGAGTTCCAGGTCGCCCTCGATCAGGAACTCGCGAAGCTGGGATTCTGATTCCTCACGCGCCCGTCGCGTGAGGCACTTTCAGCAGTGCAGCCTCAGCTGGTGGGCCGGGCGAGCGCCTTCGCAACTTCCGCGATCCACTCCGCATCCGGCGTCGCGTAGGGACGAAATGTTTCCAGCGTGCCCTCGTGCTCGTTGTAGAAAAGCGCGCGGTGGAGGCCGAGATTGCTGGCCTTCGGATTGTCGATGAGGCTGGCGGAATCATTCGCGCTCATTTGGAAGACGACGCGCATTTCGAATTCGCTGAGCGCTTTTCGGCTCATCGCGCGGTTCACGTTATTGAAGTTGTCGATCGAAACGAGCAGGTGCAGCCCAAGGCTGCTGCCTTCGCAGATCAAGTCGTTGAGTTGCGCGCCGGGATTTGCGTTGTCGTCGCCACTGGAGGAAAAGCTGAAGTCGTCCTCGTGTCGGAGTTTTTTGAATTTGTGCAGGCCGTGGATCAGGACGAACACGGTCGGCGCCTCACCGATGGTTTCGCCCCCGCCACGCGATTTCATCTCTGCCGCAATTTCATTCATCGCGTGCGCCACTTCATGGGCGCGCACGATGCGGATCGCGTGCGGGACGGCGGCGATGATGCGGTCGAGGAAATCCGCTTCGGGTGAACCGGGATTCGCCTGGTGGAAAAAGAAGAACTTCGCCGACCCGATCGGATGCTGCGCCGCGAGGGCGAGGAGCGAAAGACTGAGCAGCGTGAGCGCAGCATCTTCGCGTTGGCCAACGATGAGCAAGTGGTTGCCGCTTTGCCGCTGGAAGACGGCCTCGGTTGGACCCTTGATGGAATTCGGCGCGCCGAGCCAGCAGCGCGCGGCAGGCAATGTGGGACTGGTTTGCGACCCGTCAGTGGCGGCTTTCAGGGCCGCCCCACTTTCCAACGCGGCGCGCAGCAAATCGTTCTCGCGAATGTCTGCCGGCGCGTTGCCTTCGAAGACGATCGGGTTTGGATAGCTCGTCTGCTTTTGCTCAGCGAGCGTGTGCACCTTGTCGAGCCATCGGTCGCGCTCGTCGTCGGGCAACCACACGACTTGAAAGGGACTGTTGCCCTCGAGCGCGCCGCCGGCGTCGTTGTAAATGCCTTCACCGGGCCGCGAGAGGAGGCGCGGCGCCGCGTTGCTGTCGTCCATGATCAGATACGCGTCCGCCTCGTTGCACTGCAGCGCGACGCGAATGACCATCTGGCCGAGTGTGGCGCGGGCCAGCGAATAGGCGCCACCGAGGCTTTGCGAGCCAAGTAACACGTGGATGCCAAACGCGCGCCCCTGGCGGACGATGCGGTCGAAGAGCAACGATGCGGTCTGCGCGATCGCGTCGTCTTCGACAAAGAATTCCTGGAACTCGTCGATGAGCAGCAGTGAGCGAGGCATCGGTTCGGTGCCGCCCGCCTTTTTGTAACCCGCGAGATCCTGTACCTCAAGTTTTCGAAAGAGGTCACCGCGTCGCTTCAATTCGTCGTCCACACGTTGCAGGACGCTGAGCGCGAACTCGCGGTCGCTCTCGATGGCGACGACACGCGCGTGCGGCAGGCGCTTTGAGGCGTAGCACTTGAACTCGACGCCTTTCTTGAAATCGATGAGGTAAAACTCGACCTGGTCGGGACTGCACGAGAGCGCGAGGTTGGTGATGATGACGTGGAAGAGGGTCGATTTTCCCGAACCTGTCTTGCCGGCGAAAAGCGCGTGCTGGCGCGTGCCTTTGCCGATCGCGAGGAACTGCATCTTCGTCGCGCCGGTGCGCCCGATCGGAATGCGGAGCTCGTTCGTGGTGTCGTTCGCCCACATGGCGGAGGGCTCGGGCACAATCTGCGAAAATGGGACTTCGACGCGATTCGAGTCGATGCTGCTCTTGCCGATCCGATGAATTAGACTGGCCGCGAGATCCGGCTCGGGCGGCATCTCGAGCATGAGCGCGGCACCGGCTTCGAGCTGTTCTTTCGCGAGAATGAATTCGCGGCCCTGACGGCGAATACTGATGCTGTTCTTGCGCAACTCCTCCGCAGCGAAACCGTCGGGCAACTGCTGGCGTTGATCCCAATGAATCAACGTGAAGATCCCGCAGCGCGGTCCGCTCTGGACGATGCTTTGCAGCCGGCGCGCGGCCGCCTCGCTAACGTTCGTCGGAAAATCCGCGAGGACGAGAAAGTGATACTTTTCCGCGATGCTGCCGGCATCGGCGTTGTATTCCGTGATGGTGTCGTACTCGTTGCGCAGATACATCTGGATGACCTTCTCGATGTGCTCGCCCAATTCCGCGAGCCGCTCCTCGATCTGGTCGCGCTGCGTCCAGATGCGCCGGTTGATGAGGCTCTCTTCGTAATCTCCGAGGTGCATGAAGCCCGCGAAGTTTTGCCCGAGACCGACCGGGTCGATGATGGTGAGCGCAAGTTTTCCAGGCGGTGTGCTCGCGAGCAGCCGGAGCATGATGTTCTCGAGCACCCGGACGATTGGCCCGGCGCCAGACTCGCTCGTTTCAAAAAGGAGCGAGCCTTGCATGGGAAAGGTGAGGGCGAGCGGAATCGTGACCTGTGGCGGGCCGGGCAACGCCAGGCGGGATTCCTTGCCTGCGGTGCGTGCCGAGAGATCGACCACGAGTTCTCCGAATTTGGTCGCGGGCAAAAACTCGGTGTTCGGCGACCACGTTTCGACCATGGTCTCGCTCCACGGCGGGAAGAAAGTGTCGGTGATGGAGCGCATCTTCGCGATGGTCTCGAAAGGCGGCGTGATCGCTCGTTGCCACGCCGTCTCGAGTTCGCTCCAGCGCGCTTGTTCGTCCGCCTGGAGCGCGGCGACATCTGCTTGATGCGCAGTGTCGATTTGATGCTTCTGCGAGGCAGCCTCGCGTTTTGCGCGTTCGACTGTGGTGGCGTGTTCGCCGGCAATCTGGCGAAGCCTCGGTCCGAGGGCTTGCTTGATCCGCGCGAGGACGCGCGGGACTTGTGTCTCGATTTTGCGCCGCGCAACCTTTTCAAATTCCGCTTCGATGGTATCGGCGCGCTGCCATTGTTCTTCGATCCACGTGAGCGTGGCTTGATGCTCGTCGTCGATTCGCGCGCGGTGTCGCGCGTGCCGGGCTTCGGTGGCGATCCGGCAATCTTCGCTAGTCTTTGCAGCCAGGCCGAACGCAGCCGCGAGAGCGCCTGCGGTCGTCTTTGCCCGGAGCTTTCCGAGCCAGTGGACTCCAAAAAGGATGACGAGCAAACCCAGCATGACGATACCCGCCACGATCATCGCGTTCGGTGTCAGCCCGAGGACAACGGCGAGTACGACGCCGATGCCCGCAGTGAGCGGCACGAGCACCGTGAGTGGGATGTCGCTGAAGGCGCGAGCGATGGCAAATTGCCGACGGAACGCGGCGAGCTCTGTGTCGAGGTTTTGCACCTGTGCGTTCAAGGCGTTGAGCAGGTGCTCGTGATCGGCCCGGTCCGCACCCACCTCCGCAGGAGCGTGCGGGCCCGGCAGCAGCCGCACGAAGGTCTCGTATCCTCGAAAAAATCTTCGCGCCGTTTTATCGAGCGTCACCAAGGCCGTCTGTTGTCCGGCCTGCGCTGCCGCAAACTCAGCGAACGCCGTGTCGGTGGTGGCAAGATCGGCTGTGTGCTTGCGGTCGGCGTGGAAGCGGCGCATTTGCAGGTCGCCCATCCAGCGCCGCTTCTCTTCACTCGCGCGTTTCGGGAGATTGCGAAGCCCGGTGATCTTCAGTCGCTCGACCCGCCTGCGGCGGCCATCGTAGAGCGCAGTCAACCGATCCCTTTCATGTTGAAGACGAGCTTCAGCAGCGGCGATTTCCGCGGTCTCTCTCGCCGCTACCTTGTCGCTCGCGTCGCGAAACTTCCGGTTCTCAGCGGCCCGTCGGGTGAGCAGTTCGCGCGACAGTTGTTCCTCCCGGTGCGCAAAATCCGTAACGGTGCGCCGCAGAGTGGCAAGCAGTTCGAGGCTGTGGCTGACGCGCAGGTCGATCCGACTACTCACAATCGTGTCGAACCTTTCTCAGCAGCGCGTCGATCTCTTCCATCGCAGTCCGCGCCCGGCGCACGTACTCGGGAATTGGATCGAGATAATCGCGCTCGAATTCCTGGCTCTTGATGTCGTGCCAGTAGGTGCGGGTTTGCTGCCACTCGATGGAGATGTCTTTCACCGCCTGAACCAGATTGGACGCGCTGACTTTGGCACTCATGCCGGGCTCTTCGGTTCGGTAACGGTTGGGGGCGACGTCTGCGGCGCGGCGATTTCGGTGTAGGCTTCGAGTGTCTTCTGGGCTTGCACGAGGAACGCGAGGGCCTTTGGCATGTCGTGATCGAGAAAGAAACGCAAACCCTCCATCTGTTTGACCAACGGATCGGAGCTGCTCTCGAAGTTGCGGTTCCAGTGCTTCACCGCGCGCAACTTCTCCTCCGCCTCCTCGACCGCCCGTTTCGCTTTGATCACCGCATTCTGCTGCGCCGCGGTGGTCTCGCGCATAGCCGAGAGTTTCGCGCTGAACAATTCCTGTTCGGCGAGATCTAGAATGCGTCGGCGCCGTTTCAATTCACCCTCCCAATGCATGCGTTGCTCATTTTGCAGCCAGTAGCGGGTGCGCCGCACTTCGTCCCCAACCTCGTCCACGCAACGGTGCGCAGTGGTCAGAAAGACGATGAGGTTTGCGCGAAAGGATTCGAGCGCGTCGAGCGAGGTGACTTTGGCCTGAATCGCCATGGGCTAACGCTGATTCAGATACTCTTCGATGCGCTGTGCCTTGCGCAGCAAGTAGGGCGTGTGCTTTTCCGAAACCTCGACGAACTTCTTCAGCACTTTCATCGTCATCAGGAATTCCTCCGCGAATTTCTCCGCCTCCTGGTCCTGCCAGGTGCTGCCTAGTGCGGCGAAGCGCGCCTGGAGCGAGCCGGCCCGGACCTGCACATCATCGTTGAAACGTTTTAACTCCTTTGCAAAGCGCCGGACCTCCTCGGGGTCCATGATTGCCTGTGCCATACGAAGCGGTGATGAATGTTGAGGTTGAAAGCTGCGGGGTGAAAGGCGGTTGCCGCCTGGGCCGCAGACTAGCGTGCGCGAGTGACAATTCAACGAGGAAGGACGTGGTGGGCGGCAACCGCCACCGGCGCACGCGACCGTAATGTTCCCGGCGGGTGGCGTCAGTTCACCGGGAAGTTTATCCAGCCCACGGCGTGACTCAGCCAGACGACGGTGAAGGCTACGATTGCCGTTGCAGGAATCGTAAGAATCCAAGCCTTTCCAGCACAGTGGGATCCGAAGCTTGGAATTCACGTGACTTGAAGTCGC
>JADMIO011101857.1_pt1 | contig 130122 bp, 109 predicted proteins | sample 8958161 | NCBI WGS metagenome assembly JADMIO01 (sample SAMN16585339, study PRJNA669376) | soil metagenome | isolation source: Crop rotation soil | place: USA: Cullars Rotation, Alabama | collected 2011
GCGACTTCAAGTCACGTGAATTCCAAGCTTCGGATCCCACTGTGCTGGAAAGTGCAATTGCCCGTCAACATCACTTACCGCGGCGTCGAAAAATCAGATGAGCTCAATGACTTGGTGATGAGCTATGCCGCGCGGCTCGACAAATTTTGCGATCACATCAACCGGTGTGACGTCGCGATCGAACAAAAAAATCACACCCATCAAAAAGGCAATCCGTACCGCTGCCGCATCGATGTGACGGTCCGCCCGCGGCATGAATTGGTCAGCGACGAAGAGCAAAAGGACAACGGTTCTCACGAACCGCTGAACAAGGTAATCCACGACGCGTTCAAGACGATGGAGCGGCAGTTGCGCCATCTCGTCGAGAAACAGCGGCGCGAATAGACCACGCCGCGGTTCACCCGAACTGTCTCGCCCGGTTCGCGCTAGGGCGCGATGCGATCACACAACGTGTCGGTGTGGAACGATATTGAGTTACGCAATTGGAACCAGCCACCTTGTTGGTTCCTTCCCATTTGAGCAATGCTGGTGACGTTGTCTTTCCCGTAATCGGCCCAGGAATTCCACCGTTGGACTGTTAGAAAAGTCCAGGCGGCGCCTTCCAAGTGCTGCAAGGTAATTCGGCCAGATGAGGAATCGCTCGTGCGATCCGGCGGTTGGTTTAGAAATTTGTCGAGTGCTTCACGCTGACCGGCGGCTGGTCGGTAGATTGATACAACGAAGGCCGACGCTTTGCTTTTGGATGCGTCATCAAGGCCGAGCTGTTTGGCAAAGTCGTTCCAGGCGGGTCCTGACGCGAAGGTGTCGGTATGCGCAGCATAGAGTCCCATCAGGCTACTGGCCGGCGCGGGGCGATTCGCCTCAATGGTAGCTTTGGTTCCGAGGTGAGTGATTACACAATAATCCCAGGAATCGCCGTCGGCATGACGCAGAACCGTGAGGTGTGCCGGCGCGCTCGCGTCCGGGGACGGCTTCTTGAGTTCCTCGCCGAGTTCTTTCGCTTTACCGACTGCGGCATTGGCGAAATGAACATGATAGAGATCCGTTCTGCTGGCTGCGGCAGGAGCACCTGATGCAGCAGGCGACGGACTTTGGGCGAAAGCGAAAGGCGCAAGGCCAATCGCGACGATGATTTGAATTACGAATTTCATGACGATCTTTCTTGTTAGAGTGAAAGGCTCGTCGAAATCATGGAGGCTTTATTTCGCCGGCCTTGAAGCGTTTTGCTTCTGCGATAGGGGATGGAGACTGAGACCCACAGCAGAATCGGTCAATGTAAAACTTTCGCTGCGAAAAGGATGCAACGCTGAATATGGGCCCTTCCGAGTCCGGTCTACGCTGGCGCCCCGGGAGCTTCGGGGAGCGGCGGGGCGACATCGGGACCGACCACCACTTGGCGTGGCGGTTTTTCAGGCGGCATCTTTGGACCGTTTTCCGGACCGATGGTTGGCGGCGGATTCTTTAACTCGCCGAACTCCATCAGTTCTTTAATCTGCTGGCCGTCCAAAGTTTCGTACTCCAGGAGGTTTTTCGCGATGGCATCTAATTTGTCGCGATTCGCGATGAGGGTTTGCTTAGCCGTTTGATAAGCGTCATCGAGGAGCCGCCGAACTTCGCGGTCGATCTCTTCGGCAGTCGCTTCGCTGTAATCGCGGTTACGAGTCAGCTCGCGGCCGAGGAAAACGTAGTCTTCGTGCTCCCCGTATTCGACCATGCCGAGTTTCTCGCTCATGCCCCATTCGCAAACCATTTTGCGAGCCATCGAAGTGGCCATCTTGATATCGCCGGCGGCGCCATTGGTTACATCGCCGAAAACAATTTCTTCGGCCACGCGGCCGCCCATTTTCACGGCCAGACTAGCAAGCAATTCGTTTTTACGATTGGTGTACTTGTCTTCTTCGGGCAACCACATCGTCGATCCGAGCGATGGACCGCGCGGAATGATGGTGACTTTGTGAAGCGGTTCGGTATGTGGCAGCAATTCAAGCAGTAGTGCGTGACCTGCTTCATGATACGCGGTGTTCTGTTTTTCTTTTTCGCTCAGCGCCAGGCTACGGCGTTCTTTGCCCCAACGAACTTTGTCGCGGGCCTCTTCCAATTCCTTGAGGGTGATCCCTTTTAATCCACGACGCGCAGCCAGTAGTGCGGCTTCATTGATTACGTTGGCGAGCTCAGCGCCGGAATAACCCGGCGTTCCGCGAGCCACCACCGCGAGATCGACGCCTTCCGCCAGCTTCACTTTTTTGGCGTGGACCCGCAGAATTTCTTCGCGGCCTTTCACGTCTGGCAGATTGACGGTGATTTGGCGATCGAAACGTCCTGGGCGCAGCAAAGCCGGATCGAGAACGTCGGGGCGATTGGTCGCGGCGATGATAATCACACCTTCCTGGGTGTCGAATCCATCCATCTCAACGAGCAACGCGTTAAGCGTTTGTTCCCGCTCGTCATGACCACCACCAACGCCATGACCGCGATGGCGGCCAACCGCGTCGATTTCGTCGATAAAAATGATGCAGGGCGCGGATTTCTTGCCTTGCTCAAACATGTCGCGGACGCGACTTGCGCCAACGCCAACAAACATTTCCACGAAGTCCGAACCGCTAATCGAGAAAAATGGAACGTCGGCTTCGCCAGCGATCGCGCGGGCCAGCAAAGTCTTGCCGGTACCCGGAGGACCGACCATTAACACGCCTTTTGGGATGCGGCCGCCGAGTTTTTGAAACTTTTTCGGGTCCCGCAGGAATTCGACGAGCTCCTGGACTTCGTCTTTGGCTTCCTCGACGCCGGCCACATCTTTGAACGTGATTTTGTTTTTGTCACGGGCCAGCATCCGCGCTTTGGATTTGCCGAAATTGAGCGCGCCTTTGCCGGCCATCCGGATTTGCTGGCGGAACAGGAAATATAGCAACAACAATAACAACAGAACCGGAGCAAAGCTGGCGAAGACCTGAGTCCACGGATGTGATTCCGACTTAATGGCCGGATTAATTCCACCTTTCTCCAGTTTATCTTTTAAATCGTTCGCGAAACCTAGATAGACCGTGGTCCGAAACCAAACTTCCTGATTTTGGGCTCCGCCATTGGCCTGTTTGATGTACTTGCCGCGCAGTTGTTGGGTCGGCTGTCCCTCCTCGACGTAGAGGGTAAGGGGCGCGTTCTTATCGTTCACAATCTGCTTGTTCTCGAGCAGTTCGAGAAAGCGATTGTAGGGAACATCTTCGAATTGCTGATAACCGCCGCGATAGAACAACATTGCGAGCGCGAAGAAACCGAAAGCGACTGCGACCAGAATGACACCCCGCCAGTTGAAACTGGGCTCGTTGCCGTTACCGCGCTGCTTGTTATCGCGTTGGGAGTTACGATCGGATTGTGGCATAAGGGGTGCGATTAAAGACTGAGAAGGACGCTATCATGAACGGGTCGCATTGCAAAAAAAGCAGGCTCTGTTCCGGCTTTGGAAGTATCGGCCTTGGCCAGGACTATGGCGAATGCGCCCGCTGGCGCACAATACGACGTAAAACTCGATTACCTGACCAGGTCGCGTTGCTTAACGACGTGATTCCTGTAAAATTTCCCGTTCAGGCCGGCAAATGACTCAATTGGTTTCAACAGTCGCGGAGAAGCTCGACCGCGCGGTCCAAAAGGTAACGCCACTCGCTTATCGAGTGCGTCGCCAGGGCCGTCGCCTGATGCGGAGGGCTCTGCGCAAACCCCGGAGTGTTTCGGAGGGCCCAAACCTGTTGCCGTTGCTTATCCAGGTGCTGGCGAGTTTTTCCAAAGCCGATGGCGTTTTGTTGGAGGAGGAAATCGATTCGAGCCTCGGGTTCCTGCGTTATGATTATCCCGAAGCGGTTTACTCCGAGCTTCGGCAGCTGTTCCGCCAAGCCCTTTACGAGCAGCAGGATCTGGCCGCCATGGCGCAAAAGCTCAGTACTGAGCTAAGCACCGAGCGAAAGATCATGCTTGGGGTCCAACTTTACGATCTCATTTCGCAGGCCGGTCTGAAACAGGAGCAAGTCGTCGCGTTTTATTCGTTTATGTCCCTGCTCGGCATGGCTGCTCAGGCGATCGACATTGTTTATCAACTAAACGCGTCCGAAGACGCGGACCCGTCCATTTATCAGCGGGGCGCGTCCCCGTTGGAATCACTTTCCTTTGCCAACAACGGCAAGGCTGACGTGAAAATGAAAAGTCTGACCGACGCCGACCGGCTGATGGCATTTCGCTATCACGAACTCATCCTGCTCAAGAACTACAGCGGCCAAAACGTGTCGGTCCGTGGTCGCCCTCTGTTACGCGGCGGGTTCTGCCGAATTTATCCGGGCCAGCGAATCCTGGTCGGGGACACCGTGCTGACCTATCAGGAGTTGGCGCAATACTTCAACGCGAAGAAAAACGTTTCCGTTCCGCAAATTTTTATCCGGGTAAACAAGGACGTGGATGAAGTAGCGCTGGAGCGCGCTCGAACCCGTGAAACCGCGCTCGAAATCGCATTCGGATTAAAAGTGAAAGTGAAAGCCTTGCGGGATGTGGACGCCATCCTCAATGGGGTAAAACTCAAGGCTGGTGCGCAAGTCGACGCGTCACTCGAAGACAGAATTGTTTTCCACAATAACAGCGAGATGGACCTCACCGATCTGCGCCGGCGGGCCCGGGCGCTGGGTGGCCGGTTTCAGCTGAAAGCGTCCAAATCGGAGTATTTGGTTTCGAACGACCCGAGCAAACTTCAGGCTGACGACATTTTGCTCTCGCCTGGCACGGCCGGGGATGTGTTGCTGAAAATTTTCTGCGATTACGACCAGCGGGTTGGTCAACTTGAAGTCATTGAGGCGGACCGACCAATAATGGTCGGAGATTCGTCGGTTCGGACGACTTATCCGCTGAAAGATGGCGACACGATCCGGATCGACATCGGCCAATTTCTGCGGTGCAACTTCTCCGAGCGCATCATTGAAGAAGAGCGCAACATCATTCGGACGCTCGAAGTGACCGAAGTCACGCATCACTTCAGCAGTGGTGACACAGGTCTGGACGGAATTTCATTCGGCCTGACTCGTGGCGAACTCGTCTGTGTGATGGGCGCAAGCGGTTGCGGCAAAAGCACTCTGTTGCGGGTGTTGGCGGGACAATTGCAACCCAGCAGCGGCAATGTTTATCTCAACGGCCGGTCGCTTTATCCGAACCTGGACGAGCTCAAGAAATACATCAGTTACATTCCTCAGGAAGATGCCTTCGATGAGCATCTGACCATCGGCGAAAATCTGCAATTCGCGGCCGCGATTCGGTCCCCACATTTGTCCCGCCGCGATCGAGTCCGGCGTTTGGAAGCGAAACTGGTCGAACTCGGGCTGGGGGAGAGGCGTGATGCCGTGGTCGGCGCGGCCGCAAAGAAAACGTTGAGCGGCGGCGAACGCAAACGATTGAACATCGGGCTCGATATGATCGGGATGTCGGACGTTTATCTGTTCGACGAACCAACCTCGGGTCTGTCCTCAAAAGATTCCGAGCACGTCATCGAGATCATTCGTTCGATGGCCCACAACAAAATCATCATCGTCACGATCCACCAGCCAAGCTCGAAACTGTTTCAGATGTTTCACAAGGCGGTGTTGCTCGACAAAGGCGGGCGCCTGGTATTTTTCGGAACGCCGAGCGAAATGTTGCGCTATTTCGCGGAAGCCGAGCATCAGCATCAGTTCGGCGCCGAGTTGGGAGCGTGTCCGTCCTGCGGGACGACCCGTCCGGAGTTTATATTCGATGTGCTGGAAACCCCGCTCCGTGACCTCAGTGGTGATATTATTTATGAGGAGAATAGTCGTGGCCAGCTGGTGGCTGCCCGGCGTTATTCGCCGGAGTTCTGGCGGGACAAATACGAGGCGTTCCGACTGATCCAGGACGTCAAGCAGGTTTCGTTGCGGCGGGAACAAGCCCCTCCGCTGCCATCGGACGTCAAAGAGAAACGGCGGCGGACCCCGATCCGCTGGCATGATGAATGGACGCAGTTCCGCGCTTTGTTGCGGCGCTCGTTCATCAGCAAACTGCGCAACCGCGCGAACATTTGGATCACCACCTGTGCCGCGCCGGTCCTGGCAGTGTTGATCGGCACGCTATTGCGTTATTCGGAAAGCGGGAAATATGATTTCGCATCGGCCTTTCACATTCCGACCTATCTCTTTCTCGGATTGCTGGTCGCGATGTTCCTTTCGTTGACCAACAGCGCTGACGATATCATTCGGGACCGGCCGGTCTTGCAACGCGAACGCAATCTCGATGTGCGGCTGGGGTATTACATTTTCGCCAAGATGTCGTCACTGTCAGTATTTGCGCTGGTTCAGTGCATCCTGTTCGTGCTGATCGGCAATTATATTCTTGAGATCCGGGGGATGTTTTGGCTGCACCTCGGCTTGATGTTCATGACGTCGGTAGGGAGCCTTGCCCTCGGTCTGCTTGTGTCGTCGCTGGTCTCTGACGCCAAGACCGCGGCCAATATTGTTCCACTGGTGCTCATTCCCCAAATCCTGATGAGCGGCGCTCTTATTAAGTACGAGGATATGAACCGCAACCTCAGCCTGGTTTACTCGCTGACTCGCTGGTTCCACGAACATCCGACAAAAGACCGCGGCAAGAAGATGGACAGCAAATTGCAGGTTCCGTTCGTCTGCCAATTCATACCGATGCGCTGGTCCTACGAAGAAATGGTGGTGGCACAGGCAAAACTGAATCCGCTTACTTCGCGGCAGGACCGGGCTCAGCGCGAAATCGACGCGATTGTGGCCAAACATTCGTCCGATCCGGCGGACGGAAAGCGCCTCGACGAATTGAAGGAAATTCTGGCGGTGCTATCTGGCCTCGAAGCGAAGTCGGCCGATGAACTCGATCGTTATCTCAAAAAAGTCGACAAAGTGCTGAATCGGAAATGGGCGTTCGATCCAAAAGATTTCCGGGAGGCAAAGGGTCCGGTGACGGCCGAGCAGATTTACGTAAACCAAAAAGTCACCGACTTGATTTCCAACGCGGAGATGGAACAGAGCGATTATCGTCGCGGATCGCGGCCAAACGTTTTCTTCGGCGCTGAAAAACGTTATCTCGGGGCAAAGATTAGCGTATTTACTTTCAACACCAGCGTGTTGATCGGATCCACGTTGGCCCTGCTTGGTTTGCTCTACTGGATTCTGCGACGGCAATTGGAAGTGCGACGAACGTAACTCCTGGTTGGATTGGCGTCTTATTAACACCGCGCTGCAGCGCGGTGGAGGTGCGGAACGAATAGCTTAAGCGCTTGATGTCTCCAGTTCGTCGCCTTATTGCGCCGCGTTGACACCCCGCTGAAGCAGGGTGTTAATGAGATTCGAATTCCAAACCAGTATGAACACGACGACCAACGGCGAAACGAGATTGATTGTTGCATCCAGCGACACTGACGCGGACATGCTTTACGCCACCAAATTCTGGGCCGGCGACCCGTTCATTTTTCTGCAGCAAAACGGCAAACGCACCATCGTCCTGACCGATCTCGAAATGGGCCGTGGAAAACGAACAGCAAAGGTGGATGAATTCGTTTCGTTCAATCAATTGGAGCGCGAGTTGCAGGGAAATTCGAAGCAAATTCCGTCATTTGAAAAAGTGATGGCGCATTTTTTGCGCAAGCGCGGGGTTCGGAGCGCGACCGTGCCGGCAAATTTTGCGCTCGGATATGCGCGCGAGCTGGCGAAGGACAACGTCGAACTCGCGATGGCGGATGGTTTGTTCTGGCCGGAACGCAATGCCAAAACCGATGAAGAGCTGAAACTAATGGGTCGCGCACTCCGCCTCACCGAGACTGGACTCAAGCGGGCGATGGAAGTTTTGAAGGCGTCCAAGCCGAAAGGGAAAAAGTTAGTGTGGTCAGGCAAACCTCTGACTTCAGAACTTTTGCGGGCTGAAATCGACACCGCAATTTTGCGCGCGGGCGGACTTGCCGCCAACACCATTGTCGCCGGCGGCGATCAAGCGTGCGACCCGCACGAGCGCGGTCACGGTCCGCTTTATGCAAATTCATTAATCATTTTCGATATTTTTCCGCGCGACATGCAAACCGGTTATTGGGGGGACATGACCCGAACGGTGGTCCGTGGGCGCGCGAGCGAAGCTCAGCGCAAACTTTGGGAAACCGTGAAGGATGGTCAGGAGCTCGCCCTACGCGAAATCAAGGATGGCGCCGATGGAATGAAGATTCACAAGGCGATCCAGGCCCTATTCATGAAGCGCGGTTATCCCACGGAAGTTCGCAAAGGTGTGAACGTCGGCTTTTTCCATGGAACGGGTCATGGACTGGGGCTCGATATTCACGAGTTCCCACGGGTGCAGAAAGTGATTTTGAAAGAGCGCCAGGTAGTGACGGTTGAGCCCGGCTTGTACTATCCAGGGCTCGGAGGCGTTCGGATCGAGGACGTGGTGGTTGTGACTAAGACCGGCTCGAAAATTTTATCCAACTTTCCTAAGCAGTTGGAAATCTAGGTAGAGGCGGGCTCACCGAGCCGGCATGGCGATTAAGAGTCAACGCCGCGACCAATGAACGTCTTCCGGGGTTGAGCGTCTAATCTAGGCAACGAGGTTAACACAGGCATGTTCTATCCAATGGGTTTTGGCGGCGGTCACTGGTTGTTCTATGTCGGGATCCCTTTAATTCTTGGCATCTGGGCGCAAATTCGCGTGAGCAGTGCGTTCAATCGCTGGGGCAAAGTGCGCGCCTCATCCAACATCACCGGCGCGGAATGCGCCCGGGAGATCTTACAGGCCGCTCAGATCCACGACGTCGACGTCGTCCAAGTCGACGGGTTTCTCGGCGATCATTATGATCCCGCCAACAAGAAGCTTTGTTTGTCGAGCAACGTTTATGATACGCCGTCGGTGGCGGCGCTTGGAATCGCAGCTCACGAAACTGGTCACGCCATTCAGCACGCCAAGGCTTATGCGCCTTTGAAATGGCGAACGGCGATCGTGCCGGTGACGATGATCGCCTCGCAAATGCTGCCGTTTATCATCATCGGTGGTTTCTGGTTCCGGATCACGGGACTAATCACGCTTGGCATTTACTGCTACCTTATTCTGGCGATTTTCCAGTTGATCACATTGCCGGTGGAATTCGACGCCTCCCGTCGCGCCAAAGTCATTCTGCAGCAGATGAAGATCATTCAGCCGGGCGAAGAAGCGGCGGGGGTTAACAGCGTGTTGAATGCCGCCGCGCTGACCTATGTCGCCGCTTTCATTGCGGCAGTTGGAAATCTGCTCTGGTTGATGTCAGTCCGCGATAGGCGAAATTGACTGGATCTTAGTTGAAGAACATGAACCCAGCGATCGCGATAGGGCCGGTCCGGCTCGGTCAACCGCCCCGCCCGATCGCCGATTTGTTGTCGTCCGGTCCCAGTGCTGATGCTAAGTCTAAAAAGAAGGCGATGGACGAAGCGAGCAAGGACGAAGACCAGCAACTGGTCGCCCGTACTCAACAGGGCGATGCCGGCGCCTTCGACGATCTGGTCGTGAAATATACGCCACGTCTTTACGGACTGGTTTACAACATGACCTCGAACCATGAGGACACGAACGACCTGCTCCAGGACATTTTCGCCAAGGCTTACAAGGCCATTCGCGGTTTCCGAGGCAAATCCTCGTTCTATACCTGGATCCACTCCATTGCCGTGAACATGACCCTCAATTTCCTCAAAAAGCGCAGCCGTCGGTATTCATTAAGCCTCGACGACGTCGATGCTAGCATTCAGAACGACAAGGAGTTCCTCGAAGCGACGGCATCCAGCAGCCCGGTGAGGGAGGCAGACCTCTCCGAGCTCCAAAAAAGGTTGAACGAGGCGATGATGAAATTGTCTGATGAACACAGAGCTGTGGTAACCATGTTTCATATTCAGGGGATGCCCCACGCAGAGATCAGTAAAATCTTGAATGTTTCCGAAGGCACAGTACGATCCCGTCTCTTTTACGCCAACCGGCAACTACAGAACTATCTGGACGAATTTCGCAAGAACCCGGTCACCTGAGCAGCCCGCACATGGACGAATTTAACGATAACGAGATATCGAAATTGCTTCGGTTGAAGCGATACGAACAACCGCCTCAGGACTACTTCGACAACTTTCTTCACGAATTTCATCGCCGCCAGCGCGACGAACTTTTACGGCAACCGCTCTGGCGCATTTGCGTCGACCGGGTGCGCGATTTCGTTTTCCAATTCAATCTCTCTACCCTTACCTCCTCGCCAGTCGCGGTTACGGCCGTGTTGATTTGCGCCAGCATTCTTTCCTTCCGGATTTATCAGACACCTCAACCGGCGACGGTCGCCCTCAAAGATCGACCGGTCCTCGCCGTCCCCGCCAGCAATGATGACGAATGGACGCTGGCATCACCCGTGGCCACACGGGTTTTCAGCACGCGGTCGCTTCGTAATATGACGGAAAGCGCCCAAACTCACCGAACCGGTGCACCGCCGCGCTATGTGCTCGACAGTGTGCCAGTGAGTTATGAGACGACTTTCAAGTTTTAGTCCGACCCCGGGATTTTCCCTGCCGGTCGGTATCGCGGTATTCGGTGTCGCGACTTCCCTTTTTGGACAACAGCCTCACCATCCGATAGGTCTTTCGAATTTTGACCGCGTTCCAGCGTCTTCCTTATTCGCCGGCTTCACATTGTTCGCGGCCGCTACACCTGGTTCTGCTCAACAAGCGCCGGAGCCGACCACGATAAGCCGCGAGGTTAAAGACGTTTTCGAACGTTGCGCCAAGGCGGTCGTAAAAATTCAGGCCACCGATCAACATGGCGAACTTTCGGGCACCGGCTTTTTCGTGGACCCGATGGGTACGCTCTACACTGCCTATTCGGTCGGTGGCGAATCCGAGAACATTAACGTCGAATTCAAAGGGAAAAAATATCCCGCTCGACAATTGATGGCCGACATGCGAAGCGGCATCGCGCTCCTTAAGGTTGATCTAGCCAGCCCCGCGTTGCCGATCGGAAATTCCGAACAACTGGAAATCGCCACGCCAGTTGTAACGATTGGATATCCGCTCGACCTCGGCGAGACCCCAAGCTTTGGAATTGTGGGTGGTTTCGATCGCAAATGTTTCGGCGGTTTCTTTCCTACCAAACATTTGCGCGTGAATTTGCCGCCGCAACGGGGCGAAGGCGGCGCGCCGCTTTTGAATCTGAAGGGCGAGGTTGTTGGAATCCTGCTCTACAGTTTCGAAAACAGTTCGTGTTACGCATTGCCGATCGAGGCCGCGGAAAAATTGCGAAGCGATTATGTCCGTTTCGGCGAACCGCGCTACGGATGGATCGGCACGAATGTTCAGGAAGCCGCCACGCCCACGGAAGGCTCGCGGGCAGTGACCACCAAAGTGATGAAGGATACGCCCGCCGCTGAAGCGGGTCTCAAACCCGGGGACGTCGTCCTTCAAATTGGGCGGACCAAGGTGCACGAACCTGAAGATATTCTCGAAGCATCATTCTTTTTGACCGCCGGGGACGCGGTACCGATCACCGTGGCGCGCGGCGGGGAAAAAATCACATTCCAAATTCAGGCTGATTCCTATCCGGACGGCAGGGTGGCAGCGCCGGCGAAATACGCAATGCCCTTGAATTTGCAGTCAATGCCGACGGGGACGCCGTAATCCAAGGCCGCCAGAATCAGTGAACCCGCTGCAGCTGCTGCAGCGCAAACGGGATCAGCGCGAAGCTGGTTGCATCAAACGTTCCATGCGCAATTACCGCGGGCCAGATTGATTTGTGCACTACCATGATAAGTCCCAACAGCAGCCCAAGGATAAATGCCATCGCCGCCGCGATAACGCCGAGCGACAGATGGGCCAGCCCAAACACGATTGCAACGAGTGCTACTGCCGTAATTTGGCCGTTACGATCCCCAAACCTGTTCGGCCATAGCTTGCGCATAGCGGCCAGAGTTCCGGAGCGCCACAATTCTTCACGCAGGCCGGCAACGGCGAAACTCGCCACGGTAACAGTTAGCCAGAAGTAAGCGCTATCATGTTGCATCGCAGAAACGTCAACCATGCGCTCAACTGGCGTTTGGGCATTCCTGGAAAATGTCTCGACCGATTCTGGATTCAGAATTCTGGTCGCGAGCAAAATGGTAACGACCGCGACGACCAGTAATCCAAGCGCGAGGCGCATGGCGATGGAGTAGGCAATTCCAAGTAAGACTGTCCACCATCCCTGACGCCATCTCAGGAGTAAATCGTCGACCGACGCTCTGGACGCGAGCCAGGCCAGACCGAATACGATGGAGAAAAAGATAAGTTCGAACGCGCTAACCAGGAGCAGAGATTGAGTGTTGGTGAACAAGGTCGGGCGGCGCGGCTGTCCAAAGGCAGCGAATGGAATCACGGCCGCAAAGTAGCCGCCGATCAGGATCAAGTGGATCCACCAACCGCGACGGTTGATTTGCTGCGGCGGTGGCGGCAGCGAAGGGTCAACCGGAGGATCCGTCGTCATAACATTTTCTGAAACTCGGTCTCGTCGATGATTTTGACGCCGAGATCTTTGGCTTTGTCCAGTTTGCTGCCCGCTTCCTTGCCGGCCAAAACGTAATCCGTCTTTTTACTCACACTCCCGCTGACATGTCCACCAAGCGCTTCGATCTTCGCGGACGCTTCGTCGCGGCTCAAAGAAGGCAATGTACCCGTCAGCACGAAAGTCTTTCCGGCCAACGGCAGCGCGGCCATTTTCTTCGCTGAAATCTTTTCGCTCGCGGGCGCGATTCCAAGTTGCTTAATGCGTTGCAACGTTTTCTTTCCGGTGGTCGTCGAGAAAAAATCGAGAACGCTTTGGGCGACAACCGGGCCGACCTGGGTCACGATTCCGCGTTGTTTGCCGGCTTTGCTTTTCGACGGCTCGGCAAAACCTGACTTGATCAATCGATCAGCGATCTCTTCGGTCTTTCGCTTGTCGCCCTTGGTTTCATGATAGGCTACGACATCGCGAAGCGCCTGGGAGCTGGCGACATCTTCGATCGTTGCGTGAAAACGCGCCAGATCGGTGGCGGTGGTTTTGCCGACGTCGGGAATCGCAAGCGCGTAAAGCCAGCGCGAGAGAGGGAAAGTACGTGCGCGCTCGATGGCCTGGATGGCCTTGGTTGCATTTTTCTCGCCAAACACGCGGGGCGCTTCATCGGTCCCGAGATTCAACTTTGCGAGCTGATCAACTTTCAGCTCAAACAAGTCGAGCGGTTCGCGGACTAAACCGCGCTCAACCAGCTTGTCGGCGACAATGCCGCCGACGCTTTCAATGTCGAGGGCTCCGCGCGCCGCGAAAAATTCCACCCGCCGGGTCGTCTGGGCCGGGCAGCGAATGTTTTCGCAGCGCCAGGCCACAAATTCCGGGTCACGCCGCACTTCTCCGCCGCAGACCGGACATTTGCCGCGAATGTGTTTGAGAAAATCAAATGGCTTCGCGTTACGGGGGCGCTTCGATGTGACAACTTCGACGACGGCCGGAATCACTTCCCCGGCTTTTTCAATCACCACAGTGTCACCAATTCGAATGTCTTTGCGTTTAATCTCATCTTCGTTGTGAAGGGTGGCGCGGGAAACCGTGCTTCCGCTCACGAACACGGGTTCGAGCACTGCAACCGGAGTCAGAATTCCAGTCCGGCCGACCTGCACCTTGATGTCGAGCAACTTCGTTTCAACGCGTTCCGCCGCGTATTTGTAAGCGATTGCCCACCGCGGGGACTTCGCGGTAAACCCAAGACGTTCTCGCTGGTTCAGCGCGTCGACTTTGATAACGGCACCGTCGGTTTCGTAGGGAAAATCGCGCCGGATTTCGTCGAGATCCCGGATTGCATTTAAGATTTTGTCGACCGAATCGGCTAGCCACCAGTCTTCATGCGTCGGCAGGCCGAGTTTTTTGAAAAGCGGAAAAATCTTTGAATGGAGATCAACCTCTGCACCTTCCACCGCGCCGGTACCGTAAAAGATCATTCCGAGTGGACGCTTGGCCGCGATATTCGGATCGAGATGTTTTAATGAACCTGCGGCCGCGTTTCGAGGATTGGCAAACAGCATCAAACCGGCGGCCTGCCGTTCCTTGTTCAATTTCTCGAACCCGGCTTTGTCGAGATAAGCTTCACCGCGGACCTCAAAGACTTTCGGAGCGCTACCGCGCAATTGGTGCGGTACCGACTTAATCGTCTTGATGTTTTGAGTGATATCATCGCCGACGAAGCCGTCGCCGCGGGTCGCCGCATATTTGAGTTTCCCGTTTTCGTACATAACAGACACAGCGACACCGTCCACTTTCGGCTCGATCACCACTGGAATTTTTTCATCCGGCAGAAGTTTGATCATCCGCTTGTAGAAATTCGCGACTTCGTCCTCGGAATAGGTGTTGTCGAGGCTGAGCATCGGAACCTGGTGGCGGACCTGGGCAAAGGCTTGCAACGGCCTGCCGCCTACGCGTTGAGTCGGGGAATCAGCGGCAACCAAGCCAGGGAATTTCCCCTCGAGATCTATCAGCTCTTTGTAAAGGCGATCGTATTCCCGGTCGCTGATCGTGGGCGCTGCCTCCTCATAATAGCGGCGGTCGTGCCCTTTAATCTCCCGCCGAAGCTCCTCGATCCGGGTCGCGGCTTGAGCCTCGTCTTTGGTCATGAACCATGATACAAACACCCGAAAGATCGACAATGAACGGCGGCGAAAAAATCCTCGGCGTCGAAGGCGGCGGAACTAAAACCTCCTGGGTTTTGGTCGACCGCACTGATTCGGACCTGCGTGTTTTGGACCAAGGCAAACTGCCGCCGGCAAATTTTCGCCTGGCGACGGTCGACGAGTTGAGGGCAATGTTTCGCGAATTGCCAAAGGAAATCGCGCGGGCTGCGATTTTTCTGGCCGGCTGTGCAACCCAAGAAGACCGCAATTCATTAACGCGTCTGTGTGCGGGCATCTGGCCGCAGGCAAAAATTCTGGTGGGAAGCGATCGCGACTCCGGTTTGGCGGCGGCCCTAGGCGGGGGCGACGGTATCGTGGTGAATGCAGGCAGCGGTTCGTCGGTGACTGGGCGACGGGATAAACGAATCGAAAATGCCGGGGGGTGGGGGCACATTTTGGGGGACGTAGGTGGCGGTTATTATCTAAGCCTCCAGGCGCTGCGATTAATTCTGCGCGAGTACGATCTGCACCGCGGTGAAGTTCAGTTTACCACCCGGATTTTGCGCGCCTTGTCGCTCAACAATCTGGACGAGCTCGTTCGTTGGGCCCAAACCGCCGATAAAATGGAAGTCGCCATGCTGGCGCCGGTTGTTTTCGAGGCCGCCGCTGGTGGCGATACCCGGGTCATGGAAATCATCGAAGAAGGCGCGCGCGTTCTCTGTGAGTATACCGAGGCCGTCGCAACCCGGCTGCATCTGCTGGCACCAAAAGTCGTTTTGCTTGGAGGCTTATTTCAACGCGACTCCATTTACAATCATGCGTTTCGACGTCGGTTGAAAAAAGCTTTGCCTGACGCGCGAGTCGCCAATTCCGAACGGGCGCCGGAATTCGGCGCCGTCTGGCTTGCGGCGGAGATGCAAGGCTGGCCGGAAATTCACGCCGAACCGGTTGCCGACAAAATCGATGATCTTGCGGCAGCTTTGACCGAGCAACGGAATCCACGTTCCGAAAATCTCGAAACTTTGAACGCCGAGGCCGTGGTGAACCTGTTCATCGACGAGGAAAAATTCGTGGACGAAGCCCTTCGTGCGGCGGGCGGGGAGCTGGCCCGCGCTATTGACCTGGTTGCCGGCTGCTTGCGTAAAGGCGGCCGGCTGTTTTACGTCGGCGCCGGCACTAGTGGGCGTCTTGGGGTGCTGGATGCCAGCGAAATCCCGCCAACTTTCGGCGCTACACCGGAATTGGTGCAGGGAATCATCGCTGGCGGCGCGTCGGCCCTGCATCGCAGTGTGGAAGGCGCGGAGGACGAAAAAGGCAATGGCTCCCTAGCGATTGATCGGCGCGGGATTAAGGATCTGGATGTTGTTATCGGGATTACCGCGAGTGGTCGAACGCCCTTTGTGGTGGGCGCACTCGAGCGAACAAAATCGTCAGGTGCCAAAACGGTTTTGCTCACATGCAATCCAGCCCGCGAAAAAAACGTGGACGTCGACCTGGCAATCGATCTTGCCGTTGGTCCGGAAATCTTGACCGGATCGACTCGATTGAAAGCCGGCACCGCGACCAAGATAGCTCTGAACATTATTAGCACCGGCGCAATGGTCGCACTGGGTAAGGTCCGGGGTAATTTGATGATCGATCTCAACACGACCAGCTCGAAATTGCGCGACCGAGCAACCCGGATGGTCGCGGAATTAATGGAATCGGATTACAATTCTGCCCGGGCGCAGCTGGAAAAGCACAATTGGGACCTGCGTGCGGTGCTCAAAAGTGCGGGTAAATAAAACCCTCACTGCTCCCGTCAAACTTTTGTCACGCGCGAGTGCGCCTGACCAAGCGATCTAAGGTCAACAACCTCAACCGAAAGGAAATTATGCTTTGGACCATCTTTGTGATCCTGCTGATTCTCTGGCTGCTTGGATTCGTCGGCTTCCACGTATTGGGTGCTTACATTCACATTCTGCTGGTGATCGCCCTCGTGGTGCTCATTCTGCAATTGATCGGCGGCCGGCGAGTGTAGAGCGACTGTTCTGCTTTCTGCAAAAGCGGAGTTGATGATGGCATCACCCGCATTTTGCAGGAAGATCGTGCTTTTCCCGACGCGCGTAGATTGCGACTGCCAGCAGTAAATGTTGGTCCGAATTGGCCGGCTCGTTTCTGCTCTTAACCCCCGGTTAACTCATTGCTGCTTGAACGAATGTGCTTGCGCTGATTCAGGCGGGTAGAGAAACTGCGCCCATCTTAATCAGCGTATGAAACCAGCCGGAATCATTGGCATCATTCTCATTATCGTAGGCATTGTTGGCTTTGCTTGGGGCGGCCTTCGTTGGTCGACAGAGAAAAAGGATGCCCAGCTTGGACCTCTCGAGATTAAGCACACTGAACATCAGGGGATTAACTTTCCGCCGGTTGTGAGCGCCATTTGTCTTGTTGGCGGAATTGCCCTGGTCGCCATTGGCGCGCGCAAGTCTTAACGGTTGTTTACTTTAACAGCCGGCTCTGATTGAATTCGGGCGTGCCTGGCATTATCAATCGGCGCGCGGTTCGCTGGCTTCGCGGCCAACTTCCGGAATTGGTCGCCGCCGGGGTAATTTCTTCGGACAACGCTGCTTCAATTGACCGTCATTACGGCTCTGCGGAACCACGATCCAATTTTGGCTTTGTAATCCTGGCAACCGTCGGCGCCGCGCTGGTCGGAGCCGGAGTCATACTTCTCATCGCCCATAATTGGGATGATTTGAGTCGCCCGGCGCGCACCGGGATTGCATTCATTCCGCTGCTGATTGCGCTCGGCCTTGTCGCCTTTGCCTTAATGCAACGAAACGAATCGCGTCCTTGGCGCGAAGCGGTCGCAGTTTTCGATTTCGTTGCCGTGGCCGCATCGATTTCTCTAGTCAGCCAAATCTACCAGATCCAGGGATCGTTTGCCGAATTCATGCGAGTTTGGATGCTACTTTGCATTCCGATTATTTATCTACTTCGGTCGAGCGTGGGTGGCGCGGTTTATCTGATCGGTGCCATCGTCTGGCTCTTCGCGCGTGAATTCGGGGTTTTCATTCGCACTCCGAATCCGATGTTCTACTGGTTCCTGTTGTTGCTGGTTGTCCCGTATTTCCTGTTCCGCTTTTTCGACAACCGCGGGAGCCGTGAAACCGCCGCATTGGCCATTCTAATGACGATTTCATTAGTGTTCGGTCTGGCCTTCACCGCCGATTTTGCCAAATCGGATTTGGGCGCGATCGCGTTTGCGGGCTTGTTCACTGTGATTTATCTCTGCGGCGTAAAGTTCTTTCCGCGTCCCCACGAACGATTGCACGTGATCGCACTCCTTGGAGGCATTGGAATCGGGGTGACAGCCATCGTGCTCAGTTTTGAATCGAGTTGGCATATGGGTCGCGAGTTTTTCTGGGGCGAGCGAACCCTTGCCGCCAACGTCGCGTTCGGTTTTGAATTTTTGCTCCCGGTCCTGGCGATTGGATTCGCGGTGTTCGATCTTTTACGAAGACGTTCTCAATTCAGCCTGAGTGCCGCGACGTTCCCTATTGTGGTCGCGATTGCCTGGGGTGTGGCCAATCTTTGCAACAATTCCGCGGCGACACCGACGAATGCCTTTTCGATCTTCCCGCACTGGGCGGGGACACGCTGCTCATTTGCTGCGGCCGCTATCATCAATTGTTATGCGCTTTGGCTCGGGGTCGACATCCTGGTTCGCGGAATTCGAGCCAACAGCGTTGCGCGGGCGAACTTCGGTTTGCTTCTCATCGCCGTCCTAGCGCTAAGCCGCTTCTTTGATAGCGAATTAAGTTTCGTAACTCGCGGGCTCGGATTCATCGTGGTCGGCGCCGGATTTTTGGTGGCGAATATTTTGATGTTTAAGAAACGGGCTGCCGCTATGACATGAAGACCCTTCGACTGGGAATTTTTGTTTTGATCGCGCTGGCCCAATTAAGCGTGCCGGCGATGATGGCGTGGGGGCGAGTTCAGACTTTGACTCGCGGCCGAGTTTGGAAATTGAAAACCGCGCCAGTCGATCCGGAAGATGCGGTCCGTGGGCGGTACGTGGCGCTCAGTTTCGATGCTGAAAATGCGTATCGCCAGCCGGAGCAGCTCAAATCAATTGATTCGGTTTACGCGATTCTGAAAGAAGGGCCGGACGGATTTGCCACGGTCGATCATCTCACTTTCTCGCCCGACCCCGGGGATTCGGCGATCAAGGTAGAACCGGGCGGTTTTTGGGATAACCAGCAGCGGATTATGTTTCCGTTCCGTTATTTTTGGCTGACCGAAAAGAATGCGCCCGCCGCCGAGACCGCTTACCGGGAAAACAGTAAGCGAGGCCAGCAAAACGCATTTGTTACAGTTCGAGTTCGCAATGGCGATTCTGCCCTCGAGCAACTTTATATCGATAATCAACCGCTGGCCGAGTATCTGCACGCGCAGCCCGAGAAAAAACCTGCCACCCCATAACTCGAGCGACGGCTGGTAACCCTATTCTTCCGGCGGAGCGTCGGCTCCGTCTGCTTTGAGGACGGCGAATGTCTTGGCTCCTTTGCGATCAAGGTAGAGCAAAACGCCGCGTTTCGGATCGGATTTGTTTAGCGCATCGCGGAACGATTTTAGATCGGTAACCGGTTTGCCATCCACTTCGGTGATTACGTCCTCCCGTTCGATCCCTTGCTGCGCGGCCAGGCTGTTATCGGTAACATCAGTGACGATCACTCCTTTCTGAACGCCCAGTTTAAAGCGTTGCACCATTTCTTTGGTGAGCTCCTGCACCTGTAATCCAAACTTTCCGGCTTCCTGTTTCGGCTCCTGCGTCGGTTTGGCGGGCTCGTTGGAAGCCCGGGTAATTTCGCTCGGCAATTCGCCCGTCGTCACTGGCACCTTCAAGGTTTGTCCCTTTCGCCAAACCGTGAGTTCCACTTTTTGGCCTATCTTCTTTTTCAAGATCTCATGCTGCAATTGCGAATCGGTGCTCACCGGATTGGCATCGACCTGAGTGATGACGTCGAAGGGACGTAAATCGCTTTTGTAGGCCGGCGCATCAGCCTCAATCGTTCGGACAACAACGCCTTTGTCGATGCCTTTGAATAAATCGCGCACGCCCGGATCGTCACCCAGTGTCTCGATGCGGATGCCGAGCCAAGGCCGCATGATCTTATGTCCGGCGATCAGTTCGTCGCCGATTTCCTTGGCCATGTTGCTCGGGATCGCGAAACCGAGCCCGCGGTTGATGCCGTTGATCAGCGTGTTCATGCCGATCACTTTGCCGTCGATGTCGCACAGCGGACCGCCGCTATTGCCTGGATTGATCGACGCGTCGGTCTGCAAGTAATCCGAAATCGAATATCCAGGGCTCGCGAGCAGTTTGCTTCGGCCTTTGCCGCTGATTACGCCGTAAGTAAATGTGTAATCGAGTTTGAACGGGGCGCCGATTGCAAAGGCGAACTGCCCAACTCGTACCGCATCGCTATCTCCCAGCTGGGCGGCGGGCAAATCTTTGGCGTCGATCTTGATGACCGCCACGTCCGTCTTTTCGTCCGTGCCGACAACTTTGGCCTGGAGCTCGCGGCCGTCTTTAAGTTTCACGTCAATCCGGTCCGCCCCCTCGACTACGTGGAAGTTGGTGAAGATGTAACCGTCCGGCCGAACGATGAAGCCGGACCCCTCACTTTGGATCGGCTGGAGATTGCGTTGCTGCCGGCGCGGATTGTTTTGGTCGTCCGGAGAACCTTGAAAGAAAAGGTCCGAGAATGCCGAAGTGTCGTTATCGACCTTTTTTGAAACCTCGATAATGACGACACTCGGAGCGACAACCTCGAAGACCTTAGCGAAGGCATTGTTCAGCTGGTGGACAACGTCCTTGCCTTGCTCGGCGGCGGCAGCCGGAACCGTCGGACTGGGTGGAAGCTCAGGGGTCGCCCCAAAGAGCGAGGCCGCCCCAAAGGTCGAAAATGTGAGAAAAAATAGGATGAAACGCATCGGTTCGAAATTGGACAGCATTGAACATGCTACGTTCAACGCCGCAGTCCACTGCACGCTAGGGCACCGCTGGGCTGCGTTTTGCAAGGCAAAGGCCTTGACTGGTGATATACTATCGGTCGTCTCTCTCCGGATATGCGTTCAGTAGGCTTAAACAGGGTTCTTGTAGGAATCGTCGCAGGCCTCTTTCTGCTGGTTGCCATTCGCTTTGCTTTGCACGGCCGTCCTTCCAAACCGATTACGGCGGAAGAATTCGTTCATGCCTTGGAAACACATCAAACATCCCTGATCGACCGTTACTTCCGGGACCACAACGACCCAAACGCGCGCGCGGCAAGCGACCGTTCGTTGCTATTTTGCGCGGTGTTACGGGACGACCGAAATGTCGCTCAAAGGTTGATCGATGCCGGAGCAACGGCGGATTTAACTGATGATGCCGGGGTAACGCCGCTGATGGTCGCCGCGATGCACGGGGATTTGGAAATGGTTCGGGAATTGATTGGCCATGCCACCGATATCGCTGCCAGAGACAGGGCCGGTCATTCGGCACTTTATTATGCGGTCAAGTCGTCCCAAAAGATCGAAATCGTCGACCTTCTCTTAAGTGTGACGCCCAATTTGGAATTGGCTTACGGCGACAGCGGCGAGCTGCTGACCCTCGCGCTCGGAAGTCCAAACCCGAAGATTTCGCAAGACATTCTTTCGAAACTGCCGCGCTTCGAACAGTGGAGCACAGGCGCCCTCCGCGCCCTGAATGCCGCGTTGAGCGCGGGCGATCGAGATGCTGTCCGCTTGCTGATTTCGAAGCATGTTTCGCAGCCGACCCCGGAAGGTAAACGAGTGCCGCTTTTGGCTTACGCCATCGCCACCGACAACAATCCGCTGTTTACTACTTTGCTGGAATGTGGCGCCGACCCAAACACGACGATGGCCGGAAAATACGACCCCGAATTCCTCGAGGCGCTTCCATCGAAATCATTTAGAAATTACATCGAGGACGACAAGAACGTAACCTGTTTGATGCTGGCCGCTGGTCTCGGCCGAACAGATTGTGTCCGCGCACTATTACAATCCGGCGCCGACCGCAACCGCTCGACCGGCCGCTACAAGATGATGGCGCTTTATTTCGCGGCCGAGCTCGGACATTGGCAGTCCGCTCAGATTTTGCTGGGAAGCGCACCCGATCCCGAAAAGCTGCGGATCGAGATCTCGCTCTCGTCCCAAAAAATGACGCTGATTAAGGACGGTGTTTCGATTCTCAACTCAACCTGCTCGACTGGCCGGGACGGTTACACAACCAAACGGGGCAACTTTGTGATCACCGACAAAGAACGAAATCACCGGTCGACGATTTACCACGTCGACATGCCTTATTTTATGCGATTGAGCTGTCTGGATTTCGGGATGCACGAAGGGTATGTGCCGAACTACCCGGCGTCACACGGCTGCATTCGGTTGCCAGGGGAGACCGCGCGGAAACTCTTTGCTGAGATCCCGATTGGGACGCTGGTTACCGTTCAATAGGTAAAAAACCGGACTCCGGTATCGGTGCGCAGCGCACTTTTCAGTGCGCGTATTGACACCCAACTGAGCGGTTTTAGCGTTTTGGGTCCTTACTAAAATGCAAACTTTTGGAAGCGGAGATGGGAAAGAGTTCGCCTCGCATGCCCCCGGCTATTGGAGTGGCAACGGCGGCATTACGCCCGAGCTTTGGAATGACTGGAAGTGGCAGTTAAAGAACCGCGTTACCTCGTTGTCCCAACTCGAGCAATTTATCGATTTAAGCGATGAGGAGCGTAGTGGTGTTTTGCTTTCTGGCGACAAACTCGCACTCGCGGTTACGCCGCATTTTTTCAATCTGATCCCGCGGGATAACCCGGACGATCCGATCCGGCGCCAGGTGATTCCGCGCATCGAAGAAACCTGGTCGTCGCCTTACGACATGTCCGATCCCTGCGGGGAAGATTCCCACATGCCCGTACCGGGCCTGGTCCACCGGTACCCGGACCGCGTTTTGTTTTTGGTGACCGATCGTTGCGCCTCTTACTGTCGGTATTGCACACGTTCCCGCGTGGTCAGCGGAGTGGGCGAACAGGAACTGCACACCGATTTCGAAGAAGCATTTCGTTACCTGGAACAGCACACCGAAGTGCGCGATGTGCTATTGAGCGGCGGCGACGCATTAATCTTCAGCGACGACAAACTCGACAAACTCCTGACTCGATTGCGTTCGATAAAACACATCGAGTTTTTGCGAATCGGCACGCGCGTTCCCATTTTCCTGCCTCAACGGATTACGCCCGAGTTGTGCGCGATTCTCGCCAAACATCATCCGCTCTGGATCAGCGTGCACGTCAATCATCCGCGTGAGCTGACGATCGAAGTAAAACAGGGGCTTGAGCGTTTGGCCAACGCTGGCATTCCCCTCGGGAACCAAAGCGTCCTGCTCGCCGGCGTAAATGACGATCTCGAGACGATGAAAACGCTCGTCCACAAACTGCTGATGTGCCGCGTTCGGCCCTATTACATTTATCAGTGCGATTTGATTAACGGTTCATCGCATCTCCGGACGTCGGTCGCGAAGGGAATTGAAATCATCGAGGGCTTACGCGGTCACACCACGGGTTACGCCGTACCTCAATTTGTCATCGACGCGCCCGGTGGCGGCGGCAAGGTGCCGATCAATCCCGGTTACGTGCTCTATCATGACAACGAAAAAATCGTGATCCGCAATTACGAAGGCAAGATCTTCGAGTATCCCGAAAGCGGCACGGAACAGCACGTTCAGTTTGCCCCTCAAAGAGAATACCACGACGAATATTTGTATTCGTGATTTGCTTCTCGGCTTGTTAGGCTGGCACCATGCTCCGAACTTGGGAAGGGACATATGTCGCACAGATGCTCATTTCGCTTTTTTTAGCGATCTTATTTCTCCAGTCCGGATTCGATAAAATTGTCGATCGACGTGGAAATCTCGAATGGCTCACCGGCCACTTCGCCAAGAGCCCTCTTGCTCAATTCGTTCCGTACTTGTTTGCGATACTTTCGTTAATTGAACTTTTGGCAGGTCTGTTAAGTGCGATTGGCTTGCTCGCACTCATTTTGAAGCACGATACGAGGATTGCTTTTTTTGGTGCGGTAGTTTCTGCCATCGCGCTTCTTTGTTTATTCTTCGGTCAACGCATGGCGAAGGAGTACGCCGGCGCGGCGATTCTGGTTCCCTATTTTGTTTTAACGATCGTAGCGATTCTATTGTTCGCGCCAGTCGTCACGGTCTAGGTGTAGCAAGATCGTCAGAATGGCCTCACGAATTCTTCTTGGTTTGGCGGCACTTATTTTTGCTGTCGGCGCATTCATTCATACATCGGCTTTCGGTCGAATGTCGGCTGGCGTAGCCAAATCAGATCTGGCGCCATTTTTCGCCAATGGTTTCCGAACCCTGTGGCTAATGGATTCGTGGGTTCAGGTAATTTTGGCGTTGGTATTCGCGTTTGTTGCGATTAAACCGCCCGCTGCCAACAAGACAATCGTTGTTCTAATCGCGCTGATCCCACTCGCGACAGCTTTGGCCATCTATCAGTTCATCGGCAACTTCATCGGCGGCCACATTTTCCTTATCGGCGCAGGGTCGGCAATCGTCGGAGCGCTGCTGAAAACAGAAAACCCACAGGATTAACAGGACCCAACCGGATTTTCAGAACCCGAATCTGGAACAATGGTGAGTCCTGTTTAGTTCTTCTCCCGTTCGTACACCACGTCGCCGCCGATGATTGTCATCTCATTTTGTGTCCTCAGAATTTCCGACGCCGGAATTTTCATGATATCGGCCGAAAGAACGGTGAAGTCCGCGAGCTTCCCGACTTCAATGGATCCTTTATCTTTTTCCTGAAATGACGCGAACGCCGGCCAGATGGTGAACATCTTCAGCGCCTGCTCGCGCGTGACTGCTTGTTCCGGATGCCACCCAGGTCCCGATTCTCCTTTGATACTTTTCCGCGCGACTGCAGCATAAAATTCAATCATCGGTTCGCCCCGTTCGACCGGCGCATCGGATCCACCGCAAATGATCACGCCCGATTTCAACAAAGATTGCCAGGGATACGCATTTGCCAGCCGGTCCAACCCCAATCGTTTCGGCGCGAAAAATAGATCACTAATTGCGTGGGACGGTTGCATCGAAGGAATTACCCCAAGCTTTGCAAATCGCGGCAGGTCGGCCGGATCGACGTTTTGCGCGTGCTCAACTCGCCAGCGCGGCTTTTTGATTGGACGCTGGTCCGGCGGCACAACCTTTAGAGCGGCTTCGTACAAATTGAGAATAACTCGGTTGGCGCGATCGCCAATGGCGTGGGTCTCGACCTGGATTCCGCGACGCAGCGCTTCTTCCAACATTGGTCGCAGCTCTTCGGGCTTTTCGGTGAGATAACCGGAAGTATCCGGCGCGTCACTGTACGGTTTCAACAATGCCGCACCTCGCGAACCGAGCGCGCCGTCGAACACCACTTTGATTGTGCGCTGGGTGAAATGATGATCGAACGCATCGATGGTTGCGCCTTCTTTCAGAAATTTTTCGGCGTCCTCGCCGGGACCGTAAACACAATTCACAAATCTGATCTTCGCGACGCCGTCGGCATAGACCTTCTTAATAAGATCAACATCGCCCTGGGGGTCGGCCGCCATTCGGTTTCCGAAATGGCTTCCGGCATTTTGGATTTCGCACCACCCGAGTGTCAGTTCGCGATTGATTCCCGTAATGAGGGCACGCTCACGTTCGTTCGAAGTCGGTCTTGGAATGTTCTTCCTCACCAGTTCCTGGGCGCTATCGGTTAGCATTCCAGTCGGTTCGCCGGTGGTTTTATCTTTGAGAATTTCGCCGCCAAACGGATTTGAGGTGTTCTTGTCGATGCCGGCGATCTTGAGCGCGGTTGAATTTGCAACCGATGCGTGACCGTCTGCTCTGGTAAGAAAAACTGGATTTGCGGGCGCTACTTCGTCCAAGTCCTGTCGAGTCGGGAACCGCGCCGGTTTCCAGAAGGTTTCAATCCAGCCCCGGCCAGTGATCCACTTCCCCGGTTCGGTCTTTGCGACGCGTTCTTTCACTCTTGCGAGAAAATCATCGAGAGTGTTTACGCCTTCGAGATTCAGAGTTAGTTCGCGCTCACCGATGCCGAAAATATGGCAGTGTGAGTCGGTCAGCCCGGGAACGACAGTGCGGCCGTGGAGATCGATCACATGGGTGGCATGCAATTTCCGCGCATCATCATTTGATCCGACAAAAAGGATACGGCCGGCTTTGACGGCGACGGCTTGAGCCCGCGGTTGTTTTTCGTTAACGGTGTAAACATTTCCGTTGAGAAGGAGCAGGTCTGCATCCTTTTCGCTCAAGCGCGATGAATTGGCGTTATCATTGGCTGCGCTGACGGCGAAATTTAACGCGCAAAGCGAAAATAAAATTCCGGAGCGGGCAGGCACTTTCACTTGACGGTTTGCCCAAGTTTTGACGTGATCAGCTTTGCGAATGGGTCGCTTTTCCGTATCGGGAAAGCGGAACGCAATATTATGGGAATGAATCGTGAATTTTCTTTTGCCGTCATTGCGACCATTTATACAATCTTGGCGTCCCAGCAGGCGAGCAATCAACCTTAACTCCGCAGCGTTTGAACGAAGCACATCCTAATTTCACTTCCGGTTCGTTTCTAGGTTGTCGGCTGTACCCGGGCCCAGGGAAAGTGCGCTGACGTTATGGCGAATTTCTTTCCACGCTGGACGAATTGGCTACCACTGCAAATGGCCGTGGCCGGTTTCTTTATCGTTTGTGGCCTAACCGCTGCGACGTGGTATTACGTCACGCCCAAATACACCAAAGTCGGCTATCAGCCGGTCCAGCCGGTGCCGTTTCCCCACGACATCCACGTTACCCAGCTGGGAATGGATTGCCGTTACTGCCACAGCTTTGTCGAAGTGGCAGCGCATTCAAACGTTCCAAATACCCAGGTTTGCATGAACTGCCATACTCAGGTGCAAAAGGACAATCCGAAGCTCGAGCCGGTGCGCCAAAGCTGGAAGGATGGCCGTCCGATCGATTGGGTCTGGATCCATCGCTTGCCGGACTACGTTTTCTACAATCACGCCGCCCACGTAAATCGCGGAATTAGTTGCGCCAGTTGTCACGGCCAGATCAATCACATGTCCCAGGTTTACGATGCTAAGCCAATGAGCATGGCTTGGTGCTTGGAATGCCATCGCCACCCGGAAAATTTCCTGCGGCCGGAAGACCAAATTACGAATCTTGATTGGAAGCCCGAGGACGTGAAGCCAGCCGATTTCGTGGCGAAGTACGGCCAGCCCGAAGGCATCTCCGAAGACTGGTCGAAGAAGAAACATCTCACTCAGACGGAGATTGGCCAAACGTTAAAAGAACGCTGGCACATTACTCCGAGCACGAATTGCCAAACCTGCCACCGATGAAGCGCGTTTTTCAACATCCGCCAGAGATGCTGACCGGTAAGAAATACTGGCGCAGCGTCGGCGAGTACAGCAACACCGCCGAGTTTCGCGAGTGGCTGGAACGTGAGTTTCCGGAAGGTGCTTCCCAGCTCGACGACAACGAATGGTCTCGCCGGGATTTCATGAAATTGATGGGCGCTTCAATGGCGCTCGCCGGGATTGGCCTAACGAGCTGTCGTCGGCCGCAAATGCATATGGTTCCGTTCACCAAAAGCGTGGAATGGACGATCCCCGGAAAGTTTCTCTACTACGCAACCGCAATGCCGCGTCGCACCGGCGCCATCCCACTGGTCGCCACGACGATTGACGGTCGCCCGGTCAAACTGGAAGGAAACCCGCTGCACGCGGCGTCTTCCGGCGGGACTGATGTTTTCGCGCAGGCATCGATTCTTAATCTTTACGATCCGACACGGTCTCGCCGATTTGTAAATGCCGGCAAAGAAGCCAGCCGCGGGGATTTTGATGCCTACATCGACAAGCTTCGCGCCCAGATCGGCGGCGGCGACGGTCTCGCCTTCCTGGTCGAAGAAGTAAATTCTCCGACCCGGGAAAGATTACGGACCGAGCTGGAAAAGGCGTTTCCGAAGATGACTTGGTGCGTCTATGAGCCGGCGCTCAGTGATGCTCAAAATTATGCCACCCGCACCAGCTTCGGCGAAAATGTTCGACTCATTCCACGTTTCGATCGGGCTGACGTTGTACTGTCGCTGGATAGCGACTTCTTGGATTGTAGCGAAGGCGATGTTGCTTCTTCGCGCGCGTTCACCGCACGACGCCGGGTGAAGTCGGCCGGCGATTCGATGAATCGCCTCTACGTGGTTGAAAACCGATTCACCATCACAGGTGCGATGGCCGATCATCGCCTCCGTCTGCCGGCCAGTCAGATTCCGGTATTCACTTATCTGCTCGCCGGAAAAATTGGCGCGCTGACCAAGGATTCAGGTTTGGTTTCGTTCCTTGGCGGGCTGACCGCGCCGTCCACGACGCCCGAATTTAATGAGGAATGGTTGACCGAATGTGCCAATGATCTCATTGCCAAAGCGGGCTCGAGCATCGTCTTGGCGGGCCAGCAACAACCAGTCGTAGTTCAACTTCTTGCCTACGCAATCAACTCCACCCTTAAGAATATCGGCCGCACAATTGTGGTCCGGGAATTTCCCCGAAACCGAAATAACAAAAGCATTTTGCAATTAGCCGACCGGATGGCCCGCGGCGAAATCAAACAACTCTTCATTTTCGGCGGCGATCCGGTTTACAACGCTCCGCGCGGCGTCGCCCAAGACCCCGATAAGAAATTCCCAATCGATTGGGCCGACCTGCAAAAGAAGGTTCCGGATGTGGTGCGGCTGGGTTATCACGAGGACGAGACGTCGGCCATTAGCCAGTGGCACGCGCCAATGGCCCACTATCTGGAATCGTGGGGCGACGCGCTGGCGTCCGATGGCTCGTATTTATCGATCCAGCCGATGATTTTGCCGCTCTACGGCGGACTCAGCGAAATCGAGTTGATGAACGCCCTGCTCGGGCGTCCGAAAGTAGAAGGCCCTGAGCTCATTCAGGAGACTTTCCGAGGGACCAAGCCGCCCGGCGATTTTCCGACCGCTTGGTCGAAGTTTTTGCACGATGGTTTTGCTGCTCACGTTCCGCTGCGCGATCGACCAGCAGCTTTCAATTCCGCGGCAGCGGGTGGCCCGGCCAAACAGTTATGGGCGGCGATCCCGATGCCGACTGCAGAATCGCCGGAGATCGTGTTCGCGCCGAGTTACGCAATGGATGATGGCCGTTACAGCAATAACGGCTGGCTGCAAGAGATGCCGGATCCGATCACGAAGCTGACCTGGGACAACGCGGCAATGATGAGCCCGAATTTCGCCAAGACGCTGGGAGTTGATACCGGCGAGCTGATCCAAATAACGATTACCGATGGTAGTGATGCTAATCAGCAACCGATCCGCAATGCGAATGGGCAGCCGATCCAGCGGGAGCTCGTGATTGCGGCAATCGTTTCACCCGGACACGCCGAGAATTCGATCACGATTCCGCTAGGTTATGGGCGCTCCATCGCGGGGCGGGGACCGCTTCCCTATGCGGGTGACAATGCTGCTGACTATCCCGCGGATGGCGATGTGCCCGGATTCAACGCCTATTTTCTTAGGACGGCGGCAAATCCGCATTTCGTAGTTGCAGACGGGAAGGCGATCGAAAGCGTCAAAGTTTCGAAAGTTGGAAAGAAATATCCGCTCTCCATCACTCAGGATCACTGGAGCATTGAGGGCCGCGGCGTGGTCCGCGAAGCGAAACTGGACGAATACCGCGAAGACAATCATTTCGTTGAGAAAACGGCGGGAATCGACGAACCGCAAAAATATTTACCATCGATCTACAGTCATCCGCCGCTCACCGGCGAACAGCAATGGGGAATGGTGGTCGATCTCAACGTTTGCACTGGCTGCAGTGCGTGCGTGATCGCGTGTCAGGCCGAGAACAACATTCCCGTCGTCGGCAAACTTCAGGTGTCCCACGGCCGGGCGATGCATTGGATTCGGATCGACCGTTATTTCGCCAGCGCGAAGCCATTCAACGAAGACAACGGCGAATTTCCGGAGAATCCCGAAGTCGTGCATCAACCCATGATGTGCCAGCACTGCGAAAATGCGCCTTGCGAAACTGTTTGTCCGGTCAACGCGACGATTCACAGCGAGGACGGGCTCAACGTGATGGCTTACAACCGGTGTGTTGGCACCCGTTATTGCGCGAACAATTGTCCGTTCAAAGTGCGGCGCTTTAATTTCTTCGATTACAACCAGCGGCCGGTGGGCAAGAAGAAAATCGCCGGCAGCTTCGGCATTTATCAGGAATACGTCGCGCCGTTCACGGAAAAGGGCGCGCCGGACATCACGAAGTTGCAGAAGAACCCGAACGTAACGGTTCGGATGCGCGGGGTGATGGAGAAATGCACTTACTGCGTGCAACGAATCGAAGAAGCCAAAATCGCGACCCGCGCACGAGTTGGCACATCGGGCGGCGACCTTAGGATTCCCCGTGACTCGTTCACGTCCGCTTGCGCCCAGGCTTGTCCGCACGAGGCGATCACCTTTGGCGATGTGAAAGATCCGGAAACCAATGTCTCGAAACTGAAAGCGGCTGATCGCAATTACCGGCTCCTTGATTATTTAAATGTGAAAGCCCGGACGAGTTATCTGGCCCGACTTCGCAATCCCAATCCGAAAATGCCGGACGCCGCCAATATCGGCGTGGCCAGTCCGGGGGAGAAACATGAATAAATAGAGTGCCCTGATGGAAGACACACCCACAGCCCCAGATGTGATTAGAGGCGAGGCGTCCTCGAGCGTTGCTCGTCCGCTCGCTCGCGTCCCATTGGTGCTGAATCGCCGCAACTTTAGTTGGATCACCGAGCGCATTTCCGGCGTGGTCGAAGATCGGGCGCCTCGGTGGTGGTGGGTTTGTTTCACAATCACCGCGTCTATCGCGATGATCGGATTGTTCTGCATCGGTTACCAAATTTCGACCGGCGTCGGCACTTGGGGCCTGAATCACCCCGTTGGGTGGGCCTGGGACATTACCAATTTCGTTTTTTGGATCGGTATCGGACATGCCGGAACTCTGATCTCTGCGATCTTGTATTTGCTGCGCCAAAAATGGCGCACGTCGATCAACCGGTCCGCCGAAGCAATGACCTTGTTTGCGGTCATGTGCGCCGCGATTTTCCCCGGCATTCACGTCGGCAGGGTTTGGATGGCCTGGTATCTGGCGCCAATCCCCAACAATTACGGCATCTGGCAAAATTTTCGCAGCCCGCTCATGTGGGACGTGTTTGCGGTTTCAACCTATTTCACAGTTTCCGTCCTGTTTTGGTACACCGGATTAATTCCTGATCTCGCGACCTTGCGCGACCGGGCGACCACCAAGATCAAAAAGTTTCTGTTCGGCGTGTTTTCGTGCGGCTGGCGCGGATCGAACCGCAACTGGCGGCATTATGAAATGGCCTATTTGCTTCTGGCCGGCCTCTCCACGCCCCTTGTGCTTTCGGTTCACAGCGTAGTGTCGTTCGACTTCGCGACTTCGATTCTGCCCACCTGGCACACCACGATTTTTCCGCCTTACTTCGTCGCCGGCGCGATTTTCGGCGGCTTCGCCATGGTGTTGACCCTGCTGATCCCGGCGCGAGCGATTTTCAAACTGCACGACATCATTACTCCGCAGCACATCGACAAAATGGCCAAGATCATTTTGTTGACTGGCTCGTTCGTCACCTACGCCTACGCCATGGAATTTTTCGTGGCCTGGTACAGCGGCAATGCCTACGAAAGGTTCGCGTTTTATAATCGCGTGCTCGGTCCGTATTGGTGGTACTGGTGGACCGGCATGTTGTTCTGCAACGTGCTTTCACCGCAACTCTTCTGGTTCCGGTGGTGCCGCCGCAACATTCTCGTTGTCTATTTCGTCTGCAATTGCGTGAACGCCGGAATGTGGTTCGAACGGTTCATCATCATCGTCGGCGGTTTGCATCGCGATTTCATTCCTTCGTCATGGGGACTGTTCATTCCGACCTGGGTCGACATTTGGACATTTATCGGAACGCTCGGAATCTTCACTTCGCTATTCCTGTTGTTCATTCGCTTCCTGCCGATGATCGCGATGTCGGAGGTCAAAATCGTTTTGCCGGAGGCTGACGCGCACGCCCACACCCCAGTCGGGCATCATCCTGTTCAAGCAGGAGGGATGGAGCGAACATGAGAACGCCCTACGGTCACGAAGTTTATGGGATGGCGGCGGAATATCCGAGCCCGCACGCTCTATTCGAGGCGGCCAAGATGGTGCGCGACGCCGGCTTCAAACGCTGGGACGTCCATTCGCCATTTCCAATTCACGGAATGGACGACGCGATGGGTCTCGGCAAATCGTGGTTGAGTGCAGTCGTCTTGATCGGCGGAATTCTCGGCTTCTCGACCGCGATGTTTATCGAATTCGGCGCGTCCTGGGGCCTGTATCCGTTGATTGTTCACGGCAAACCTTTCGACTGGAAAGTCGTTCCCGCGTTTTTCCCGATCATGTTTGAGCTGACCGTGCTCTTTTCGGCCTTCGCGGCGTTCTTTGCCGTGCTGATCATGAACGGATTGCCCAGACCGCATCATCCAATTTTCAATTGGGACCGGTTTGCTCGCGCAACCAACGACGGATTTTTCCTGGTTATTGAAGCCCGCGATCCGCGGTTCACCGAAGTCGAAGCCCGCGAACTACTCGAGCGCAGCGGCGGCCAACACATCACCATCGTGCACGAGGACTGATATGCTGCGCGGCTTTTTTCTCATTTCTGTGTTGATCACCCTGTGCGGTATCGCGGTGCTCGGATTTCGCGGAGAAAAAACCACCAATGAACCCTGGGAACTTTTTCCCGATATGGTTCGGCAAATGAAAGTGCGCGCTCAGGCGCCTTTGAATTTTTTTGCGGACGGCCGCGGCCCACGCATGCCGATCAACGGAACAGTTCCAATCGGGTACGAAATGCCAAATCCGGAGACGAACGCGGCGGGCGCCGAACCTCAAACTATGCCGCATAAATTTAGCGTCGGCACCGATTATGTCGACACCGGAAAGATGGGTAACAACTGGGGAACCGGTATCCCGGTTCCGGTCACTACCGAATTGCTCGAGCGCGGCCGGCAGCGTTTCAACATCACTTGCGCGATGTGCCACGGTGCGACCGCCTCCGGTAACGGAATCACCAAGCAGTACGGGCTCGCGACGGTTGTGACATTGCAGGACGATCGCATCCGCAAGATGGCCGACGGCGAAATTTTCAACACGATCACTAACGGCAAGAACACTATGATGCCTTATGGGCCGACCCTCATGGTCAATGACCGGTGGGCTATTATTGCCTACCTCCGCGCGTTGCAGCGCAGTCAGGGCGCGACAATCGCGGACGTTCCGCCGGAACATCGGGCCGAGTTGGACAAGCCCGCCGAAACTAAACCAGCCGAGGCAAACGCTCCGGCCAAACCGGAGGCGCCAAAGAAATGAGCGAACGCTTGCACAACGCTCCAACGCCGGAAGGCGAATATTTCGAAACTGGACGGTTCGCCGGTTTGTCGGTCTTGCTTGGCATTATAGCACTCGTAGCGCTCGCCCTTTGCGCGGTGGGCGCGGTGATTGACCCGCATCAATTCAGTTACTCCTGGCTATTCGCCTTTGCCTTCTTCTTCACGCTCTGCGCGGGCTGCTTCTTCTGGACGATTGTGCATTACGCGGTGGACGCGGAGTGGACGGTGGTCGTTCGGCGGCAGCTCGAAAACATCGCGGTGTTGTTTGGGATTCTCGCCCTCTTCTTTATCCCGATCTTCCTTCTCCGGCATCATCTTTATGACTGGATGAGCATCAAGCCCGGCACTGAAGAAAACCTCGACTCCAAACGGCTTTACTTAAATCTGACCTTTTTTGTTGTCCGTGCCGTGTTTTTCCTCGGGTTCTTTATTATTGCGTCGCTACTTCTGAAGAGATTTTCGGTTGAGCAGGACAAGAATGGAAATCCCCAATTCACGATTTGGCTGCGGCGCGTTTCGTTCGTCAGCCTCCCGCTGTTTGCACTCTGTCTGACTTTCGGTGCCTATGATTGGCTGCTCGGTCTGCAGTATCGGTGGTTCTCAACGATGTTCGGCGTTTACATTTTCGCCGGCGCGGCCGGAAGTTCGATGGCTTTGCTCGTTTTGGTGATCACTGGCTTGCGAAAAGCGGGTTATCTCAACAACGTCGTCACCCTCGAGCATTATCACATCATGGGAAAATGGATGTTGGCCTTCTGTATTTTCTGGGCCTACATCGGTTTCGGCCAGTACATGCTCATCTGGTACGCGAACATGCCGGAAGAAACGCGATACTTTCTCGTCCGGAATACCGAATCCTGGTGGTACCTGAGCATGTTGCTGGTGTTCGGCCGCTTCTTCGGCCCGTTCGTAATTTTGCTCATTCGCTCGATCAAGAAACATCCCCACCAGCTTTGCTACGTCGCGACTTGGACTTTGTTCATGCAACTGCTCGATATGTACCTCGTTGTGTTGCCCGCGCTCCACGGGACCGGCATGCATGTCAGCGTCTGGGATTTCCTCGCCGTGATCGCGATGGCAGCAACCTTGGCCTTCTTTTATCTGCGCATTGTCGGCAGAACGTCGCTCTTCCCGGTCCGCGATCCGCGATTGATCGAATCCTTGAAACTGGTGAACTGAAATGACCGATACCGAACAGATCCGACAACAAGTGCAGTCGCCCGCGCCATTCTCGACCTGGTTCGGCGTGGTGTTGTTGATGATTTTGTTTTTCGTGATTGCAGTCGCGATCATTGGTCCGGGGCCGCGCGGCGATACTTACGAACAACAACGCGCTCAAAAGCGGGAAGAAAATCTCAAGAAGTTGCGCGATGACGATTCCAAAGCCCTAACTGGCTACGCCTGGATCGACAAAACCAAAGGAAGCGTGCGGATACCGATCGAACGCGCGATGCAGTTGGCGGTTGTTGATTTGGCGAACAAGAAACCAACTGCGGCCGGACCGATTGCAACTCCGGCTCCGGCGGCGGAGACGTCGCCTGCTGCTGGCGCGCCCGGCACGGCTTCACCCGCTCCGGCCGGCGCGGCCGCCGCCAGCCCGGCCAAAGCCACCTCGATCAGCGGACCCAAATCGGAATCGCATGGTCAACCAACCGGTGCAATCAATCCGCCTCCGGCTCAGCCTGGAACGCAACCGAACGCGTCGGCCGCTCCGGCGCCGGCCAAAACCGGCGCTGTCCCGGCTTCGCCGATTCCGTCGCCGACGCCGCCGGGCAATCCTTTGCCGGTCCGGGGAGCAACCCCGTCGCCCTCACCGTGAACATTTCGCCTAACGAATGACTCCAGCGACTGACATTCCATTGAAACAACCAGCGATTTCCGCGACCGCTGGCGATGCCGAACAGCTCGAACGCGCGATTATTGATGCATCGACCCGGGTTCCGGTGCTGATGTTTTACGCGTCTGCAATGGTGTGGCTGTTGATTGCAACGCTCCTGGCTCTCTTTGCTTTGTTCAAGTTGCACGCTCCAACCTGGCTGTCGGACTACAGTTTTCTGACTTGGGGCCGGCTGCGTCCGGTACAGATGGACATAATGATTTACGGTTGGGCTTCGATGGTCGGAATGGGAACTGCCATCTGGCTAATGGCGCGGCTGTGTAGAACTACTTTGCGACACCCGCTTCTGCTCGTAACCGGCACCTGGTTCTGGAACATTGGCGTGCTCGTTGGGGTGATCGCAATCCTGATGGGCTACAGCACTGGTTACCAGTGGCTTGAATTCCCGCCGTATGCCGGGGCGATTCTGTTGGTCGCTTACGGCCTTATCATGTCCTGGGCGATCTTGATGTTCCGGTTCCGTCGCGGCGAACAGATTTACATTACTCAGTGGTACCTTTTGGGAGCGTTCCTCTGGTTTCCGTGGCTCTACTCGGTCGCGCACGCGATGCTTTTTGTGGCCCCGGTTCAAGGCGTGATGCAGGCGGTAGTGAGTTGGTGGTTCGCCAACAATCTGTTGTTTCTCTGGTTGGGTGCAATCGCGCTCGGGACCGCCTATTACATGATTCCAAAAGTAATCGGTCGCCCGGTTTACAGTTATCATCTGGCCACCATCGGCTTTTGGACGTATGCGCTGTTTTCGAGCTGGACCGGAATGCAACGTTTGGTCGACGGCCCGTTTCCAGCCTGGATGGTTACGGCAAGTATCGCCGCGACCATTCTCACGATTATTCCCGTGGCGACGGTCGGTTTGAATCATCACATGACGATGCAGGGTTATTTTCCGGTGATGCGATATAGCCCGACGCTGCGGTTCACCGTTTTCGGCGCAATGGCTTACACGATCTTCAGCGCAGTGGGCATTTTGATTTCGCTTCGATCGACCGCGCGCTTTTTGCGTTTCACGGAAGCGACCGCCGGTTACACCCAGCTTGGTCTCTATGCCTTCTTCACCATGATTATGTTCGGCTCGATGTATTACATTGTGCCGAGGTTAGTTGGCCGAGAATGGCGCTATGCCACTTTGATTAAGCTTCACTTCTGGGCGTCGGCCTATGGTGTTGGCCTGTTGGCATTGATGTTATTGGTGGGGGGGCTTGTTCAAGGAAGAAGCCAGGACGATCCAACCCTGCCGTTCATGGAAAGCGTTCAAAGTGTATTGCCGTATCTTCGCGGCTTGTTCCTCGCCGCGCTATTGCTGACAGCGTCACATTTTATTTTCGCGTTCCATTTTGGATTGATGTTGTTCGGTCTGGGCCGGACATCGACGGTCCCGACATTCTTGAATCCCGTCGAAGCCGAAGGATCGGAGCCCCATTTGTGAAAGGCTTGCTTCCACTTTTCCTCGGATTATTTGGAACGTTCGCGTTCTCCTGGCTCGGCTTGACCGTGGTTCCGAATCACCAGATCGGCGCTCTCAATCCGCAGTCTAATCCGGACGACGAGAATGACATCTATCCGATGCCCCAATCGGGAATGGTGCAGCGAGGCCGTGAAATTTATGCCGCCAATGGCTGCATTTATTGTCACAGCCGTCAGCTTCGTCCGGATTACCTTTCGGCCGATCTTGATCGTGAACGCGATGCCGGAGCATCCCCCCGGCCAAAATGGGGAACGCGCCGGAGCGCTCCTCGTGATTATGTTTTCGACCGACCACTGTTGCTTGGAGAGGAACGACTCGGGCCCGACTTAGCGGATTTAGCCAAAGCTGCCCCGAACCCGGAAGAAAGTCCCGCTGTCGCGGCTCCGGCCGCCAATGCCCCAGCGCCATCGCCGGCCGCCGCGCCACAATCGCCTTCGACAACGGCGAACGCTGCTCCTGCCAAGCCAGCCGGAGCGCCCGCAGGTTCGCCTGCCTCAGCCGTCGCAAGTGCAAATCCTTCGTCAACTCCGAATCCAAACGGAATGCCTCCGGCATATTCTGAGGCGTGGCATCATCGCCATCTCTACGCCCCGCAAAGTATGAGCCCGGAAAACCGCGATTCCATTATGCCGGCGTTTCGATTCCTCTACGAGAAGCGCCGCATCACCGGCGAACGATCGGCCGATGCCTTGCCGTTAACCGGACCGGACGCCCCGCCCGCCGGATGGGAAGTTGTTCCCACTTACGAAGCAAAATGTCTGGTGGCATACTTAATGGCGCAGGACCAATCTCATCCATTGAAAGAAGTTAAAACTGCTGCGGGCGCAGCTCCGGCCAGTTCGCCAGCCGCCGCCGGATCACCCGCTGCCGCGGCGGCACCGAAAAAATGAACGGCAAACCTTCAGATCCCTCGCCGCTCACCCGCCAGGGAATGGATTACGGCGAGACGGCCGATGTCCAGGAAGTGCACGCCGCGATTCAACGTGAAAAACGCGAACCGCGAGTCGGACTTGAACCGCTTTCGATTTGGCTGATCGCCGTTTATGGGCTGGCGATTTTTACCGGTGGCGCTTATCTCGGGCGCTACTCCGGCAATTTTTCAGGCGATGGCCTCGATCCGATGGGCGGCCCGCCTCCAGCGAAGAAAGGCGGTGGCGCTGCCAGGCAGCAACAAGAGCAGGTTGCCTTATCGCCGCACGATCGTGGCAAAAAGATTTTCGCGGCGAATTGTCAAACATGTCATCAAGCTACTGGTGAAGGCGTCCCTGGGCAGTATCCCCCGTTAGCGGGCTCCGAGTTCACTACCGGCGGTTCGCGCCGCATGGGAATGATTGTGCTCAAAGGTTTGCAAGGCCCGGTCAAAGTGAAAGGCCAGCAATATGGCAGCGCAGTGATGCAACCGTGGGATAAAACGTTGACCGATCAAAAGATCGCCGACGTGATGACCTATGAGCGGAGCGAATGGGGGAATCACGCCAGCGAAGTCACGGCGGAACAAATCGCCGCGCTTCGTAAAGAACTGGCAAGCCATCCCGAATCGTACACCGAGCACGATATCATGGCTGCACCGGATGAAGACATTCCGGGCGGCGCCGCTCCGGCCGGAAACGCGCCGCCTAAACCAGGCGAAGCCCAAAAGCCAGCGCCACCAAAGTAATTTGGAGTGCGCGCCGCACTCCAAAGTTCAGACGCTCCTCGCCTTGCACATCACGCGATCGCATCGGCCAACAATTCGGCCATGTGTTTTGGCCAGCGATCGGTCAGATCGACAATTTGGTGCCGGCAACTTGTGCCTGACGCGATGACTACATCGGGCTGTTGATTGTCGATTTTGCGAAGCAGATCGGCAGCGACCTGTTTGGAGAGCTCATACTTTTCGGCGAGGGCGCCAAACGCGCCGGCCATTCCGCAGCATCCGGTATCGAGCAAGGTTGCGCGGCGCCCCGGTAACCGCTCGGCCAGACTCGCCATGAATGCCGGATTGATGAGTGATTTGGCGTGGCAATGGGCGTGAATCGCAATGTTGGTCGCGCGTTCTTTGAACTGAACAGCGTCCGGCTCGCGCGCGAGCAGATTGTCGACAAACGTTTCAAAAAGAAAACAGCGTTCGGCAATTTTCTCCGCGTTGGGGATTTTCAGTTCGCGATAATCTTCGACGAACATTGACCAGCAGGACGGCTCCAGAAAAAGAATGGGAAGTTGAGAGTTGAGGGTCAAGAGTTGCTGTAAGTTGTGGTGGGCGAGCTCGGCCGCCGCATCCAGATTGCCCTGGCTGAAGGCCGGCCGGCCGCAGCATTTTCGGTTTCTCACCAGCTCGACTTCGAAAGCCAACGCTTCGAGAACTTTAACGGCGGCGATTCCAATGTTGGGTTCGTGATAACGAACAAATGTGTCATCCCACAGGATGACCTTGCCTCTCTTTTGGTGGGGCGAGACTTTGGCGAGCCGACCATTAAACCACCTATCGAATCGTTGTTTTGCGTAATGTGGCAAAGAACGTTTGGCGGAAATGCCCAGGGTTTTCTCCATCAGTCCGCGCAGTGGAGCGAAGTCCGCCAGGGTATTGAACAGCCAGGGCACACTGGAACCAATCCGGCCTAACAAATCGACATCGCTAAAGATTTTCTCGCGTAAAGGCAGGCCGTCCCGTTGCCAACGCGCGTGCAGCATTTCGGCCTTGAGCAAGGCGAGGTTGACGTTCGATGGACATTCCGGCGTGCACCCTTTGCAGGACAAACAATTACTCAGCGCGGCATCCAGTTCAGCCGACTGCAGCGGGTCGTGCCCATTTGCTTTCAACTCCAACGATCGCCGGATAATATTGGCCCGGCCGCGGGTCGACATCACTTCGTCGGCTGTGGCAACAAATGTCGGGCACATCATCGGGGTATCTTTTCGGCAGCCGCCGCAGCCGTTGCATTGCTCGAGATTCCCAATGAACGAGCGGTCTTTGAATGCGTAAGCCAAGCGTGGCTCGAACGGCAGCTCAATCGGGCGCGCGAAATTGTTCCGCAAATGATTATCAATCTTGTAGGAGAAGCCGAAGATTTTTCCGGGATTGAAAATGTTTTTTGGATCGAACGTTTGCTTGATCTCCCGCATCACGTTCAAAAGACCGTCGCCGAGTTGATCGCGCATATATTCGGCGCGGGCTATGCCTACCCCGTGCTCGGCCGAAAGCGAACCTTTGAATTGGCGAACCAATACCGCGGTTCGGTCGGCGACGAGTCGGTATTTTCGCAGATCTTCCGCAGTGTGTAGATCGAGGACCGGCCGGACATGAAGTAAACCGCTGGCGGCATGGCCGTAATAACTCGCTTCCAGTCCGAGCGACCGCATAATTGATTGCAGTCCGCGAACGTAATCCGGCAATTGGGCGGGACGAACCGCCGCATCTTCAATGAAGGCGACGGGCTTTTTCGGCCCGACACAGCCGGTCAACAGCGATAGGCCGGCTTTTCGCACCGACCAAACCAAGTTCATTTCATTAGCGTCGCGGCAAGTTTTGACCCGTGATCCGAGCTTTCGCGATTCTAGCTCGGACAAGCGATCGTCGACGTCATCGTAAAATTCGACGAGCAACATGGCCTCGCACGGTCGGGCGTCGAGCTCCATCAAGTCGCGGGCCGCCTGGAAATGGAGTTGGCCTTTCGTTTGATCGAGTAGAGGAGCATCAATGTGCTCGATGGCCGCCGGTTTCAGGTCAAGCAATTCCACGGTGGCTTGCATCGCATCCATTACCGAATTGAAAAAGATCAGGCCCAGTCCTTTTTCGCGCGGCAGCGGCGAAATTTTGAGCTCGGCGGAAAAGATCGCCGCCAGAGTTCCTTCGCTGCCGGCCAGGATCTCATTCAAGTTTGTGGGCAATCGGGAAAAACGCTCAATGCCGTAGCCTGGCCAGCGTTTCAAGATCCCAGGCGGCCAGCGTTCGGCCATTTCCGACGCGTGGGCCCTCACTAGTTTAGCGATTTTTGCCCGTTCCGCGGCCAATGCTTCGGTTGCGGACCCGATTTCAACGACTCGGCCGTCGGCCAAAACGATCTCGCTGGAAAGAACGTGATCGGCGGTGGTTCCGTAAACCGGAACGTGAGCGCCCGAGGAATTGTTGGCGATCATTCCACCAATCGTCGCGCGAGAGCTAGTTGCCACATCGGGGCCGAAACAAAATCCGTGTGGTTTGAGGAACGCATTCAGCTGATCGAGCACTACTCCGGCACCGACCCGAATCGAGCGCTTGTCGATGTCGAGATGATCGATCTTGCGGTTGTGTCGCGAGAAATCGACGACCAATCCTTCGCCAATCGAATTGCCCACCAAACTGGTACCGGCCCCTCGCGGCGTAATTGAAATGTTTTCTTCGGCAGCGGCCTTGATCACCGCGCTTGCTTCTTGCGCGCTGGCTGGAAAGGCGACGCCCAGCGGCTCAATCTGGTAAATGGAGGCGTCGGTGGCGTAGAGCTGCCGTGTCAGATTATCGAAATAAACGCCGCAACCGGTGGCGCGGAGTCTCTGTTCGGCAGTCTTACTGATCACTTGGCCGGCAATTTAACACAACAACCGGCGGGCGAGAGGTATTGGCAGGTGAAATGCTATGAATCGCCAGAATTGTGAGCGTCACGTTGAAGACTAAGATTCGGTATAACGGCCGAGAGTATAGCAGTCTATCCGAATTGCCGCCCGAAGCCCGTCTGGCTTACGAAAAAGCGCGGAATGAAGGAGGCGTGAGCAAGAAATTCACCAAGTTCACGATCAACGGACAATCGTTTGCTGGCGAAGAAGCGATGCCGGCCGACATTCGAAAACTCTGCGATGACGTCAGGGAAGTAATCGAGAACAATGGCGAAGTGACGATCCCAAACGGGCAAAACATTGAGCCACTACTGAGCAAACGCGAAATCGGCATCGCAATCGCCGTCGGAGCCGGGATTGCAGCTCTGGTTCTCACCCGCATCTTTCAGGGTTAGGTGTCGCCTGTAAACAGCGGCATCTGCAATTCCTCGCGTTCGCTTTCGGCAAAACGCACCCCAATTCCAATCAGCCGCACTTTTTTTCCGGTTCGAGCGAATGCTTCAACCAACAATGAACGAAAAGCGTCCAGCGCCGGTTCGAGCCCTGCGCGTTCGGCTGTTGTGCGAGTAAAGTCGGCGAACTTCAGTTTAACGAAAATTTTCGTGACCCGTCGCTCGGTTTCTTTTTGAGCGAGGTCGGCCATGAGTTCCTCGTATAATTCCCCGAGCCGTTCTTCGCATTGTTCGAGCGTTTCCAAGTCACGAACAAATGTCTCCTCGGTACTCAGCGATTTCCGCGGTCGATCCGGCTCGACCGGGCGATCGTCGATTCCCCGGCAAAGGTCGAACAGCTCGCTGCCAAATTTGCCGAATAAATCGATTAGTTCCGCCCGGGTGAAACGTTGCATTTCTCCGCAACTCTTAACTCCAAGGTCTTGCAATCGCTTTTCGGTTTTGGCCCCGATTCCCCAGATTTCACGAACGGGGAGATTTCTCATGAAGTCGGCCACTTCGGCGAGGGTTACCTCGAGTTGACCATTTGGCTTTCGCATGGTGCTGGCGATTTTTGCGATCAATTTGTTAGGACCGATGCCTGCCGACGCCGTCAGCTTCGTTTTTTGAAAAATAAGATCGCGAATGATCTCGGCGAGCGGCCCGGGCTCGCCGGGGTGCGCACTGACATCGAGATACGCTTCGTCGAGTGACAGCGGTTCAACCAATGGCGTAAACCGGTGGAGAATTTCGCGCACGATGGCTGCTTCGCGGCGATAAACATCGAACCGGGTCGGCAAAACGATCAGTTGCGGACAACGTTGCAGCGCCATGAACGTAGGCATAGCCGAACGCACTCCGAAAGCCCGCGCCTCGTAATTGCACGTAGTCAAAACCCCTCGACGATCCCTAGCGCCGCCGACTCCGACCGGCTTGCCGCGCAACGAAGGCTGATCTCGCACTTCAATGGCCGCGTAGAAACAATCCATGTCTAAGTGGATGATTGCGCGCCGGCCCGGATGAATTGCCACCCTGAAAACCTAGCGTTGAATCGACGAATCTCACCTTGGGGCCATCTTTAGGTTGACTCGTAAAAAGGGATTAGATAATGATATTGTCCCACGCTGAGGCCGGCCATGTCTCTTATCCCGAGTGAGTCGTACAGTTTCCCGGATCATTTCACCAGCACGGTCACGCCATCCCGTAAACCTAAGCCGCAGGAAAATCCTCAGGCGCGAAAGGTTCACCGGAAACCTGAAATTGTCGCCCTGCCCGATCCGGAGCCGGAATCTCAGCCGTTAATCGCAACCGAGTTGGGCCCCGAGCCGAGTTTGGCAGCCGCCCCTGCTTTCGAACCGGAGTTTGTGCCGGAAATTTGGGAGCCCGAAGTGCCCCGCGCTAACGGGCCGAAGTTTCCGCCTGCTCCTCCTGTCGATCCGGCACCGAATCGGGAATTGATCTCAGAAATGTGGCAACCCGATGTGCCGCAAATTAAAACACCGCCGCCGGCTCCTGCTCCTCGCCCGGTGCCGAACCCTGCAATCCGTCGTGCGCAAGCGCCGCCCGCACGAATTCCCGAAACCCCGGTGAGGAAAATTGCTTTGCCGGCGTCTCTGAAGCCGAAAGTGCGTTGGAATAATCGCGCGCCAGCAATGGATCCATCGGCGAATCGGAACAATGGCAACAACGGAAATGGCAATGGTAACGGGGATTCAAACGGCGCGAATGTAGTTCCGGCTCCGCCGATGCCTCCCGCGCAAAATGTGATCCCGATGAAACCGGCTCGCCCTGCGCCGCCGTCTGGAATTCCCACACCGCGTCCGCCACAACCCGTCGCCCCGCGGCCTCGGCAACCGGTTGCTCCGCGGCCGCCCCAGGCGATTGCTCCACGTCAGGTGGTCCCTCATGCGCCCGTTTCACCACAGGCCGTCAGAACGCCGGCACCCACTCCGGTCCAGATGCGGCCAGTGCAGCCCCGACCGGCGCCCGTTCAGCCGAAACCAGCGCCGCCGAAGATAAATCAACCTGAGTTCTTCGAAATGTTCGAAGAAAACGCCTACGAGATTGCCAGTCAGCGCCGGCGCGAAATGAAGTTTCGCAGGTTTATTGCCTGTGAGGGAGCGGCGTTAGTCGTGTTGTTGCCTCTGGTTGTTCTCGGCCTCACCCTCAATATCAGCGCACCCGCGTTGCGTTGGATTATGAACATTTTGACGATCGCCTCCGCCGTTGCTGCCGCCGTGATTCCGATCGTGTTTTACGCAGCGACTCCGACGCTGCCCGAGATCGAACGATAAGTCCGGAGATTCGCCGGCGGTGTTCGTTTTTGGACTGCGGCGTGAAACTCACGCCGCTTTGATCTGCGAAAAACGTTAGATGCGGTTTTTAACAACACGGTAAAAGCGTTGCCGGTCCGCACCGCGCTCCAAAGGATTGCCTTTTCGCCGAAGTTACGCGATTGACGACAACAATTATGAGGCCGTCGGTGACTCGAGTGTTCATGGTGCGGCATGGGGCAACCGTTTTGAATGCGGAAGACCGTTTTGCCGGCGCCACTGATGTCGCGCTTTCCGATGAAGGCCGCGAGCAGGCGCGGCGATTGGCCGACCGATTAGGACATGAAAAAATCTCGGCAGTATATGCGTCACCGTTGGGGCGGACGGTGGAAACCGCGAAAATTCTTGCCGCTCCCCATCAACTAGAAGTTCAGGTCCGCGATGGACTACGCGAGATTAACCACGGTCACTGGGAGCAAATGACGCGACGTGAAGTGGAACAAAAATTTCCCGAGGAAGCTGCGGAATGGGAAAAAGATCCATACACTTTTGCACCGCAGGGTGGAGAAACTGGACTAGCCGTGACGGCGCGGGCGTTGCCTGTTCTCATCGATTTGGTTCAACATCATTCTGGGGAGAATTTTCTAATCGTTTCCCATAAGGCGACGATTCGCCTTTTGTTGAGCTCGCTGCTCGGTTTTGATCCGCGCCGATATCGCGACAACCTCGATCAAAAGCCGGCCGCTTTGAACATTGTTGATTTTCGCGATGCCACGCGTTCGCGACTGGCATTGTTCAACGACACATCGCACTACGACAGGGGAGGGCAGGCGATCCCGCAAATTGCCGACTCGCAATTGTCGAAGTCGTGGAACATGCGGAGCGAACGCTGACTATCGCTATGACGCGTGGCCCCGTGGTGATCGGTGCGACCGGCGGTTCCGGAACGCGAGTGGTGGCGCGTTTGGCACGTCATGCTGGCTACGATCTCGGCCGCAATTTGAACGAGGCCGAAGACGCGCTGGAGTTTTATTCTTTTCACGAAAAGTGGATTAATCGGTACGTGACTGCGCAACTTGCCGGTGGACTTTCGAAACAGGTTGCCCAGCGGATGGATGTCGATTTTCAGTCAGCGCTCCAACGGCATTGCCCGGCAAATTTGAGGGCCGACAGGCATTGGGGTTGGAAAGCGCCGCGCAGTATTTATTTGCTGCCGTTTTTGCATCGGCATCTGCCGAATATGAAATTTATTCACGTGCTGCGTGATGGCCGTGACATGGTGCTTTCGGCAAACCAGAACCAGCTGCGCAAACACGGCCGCGCCGTCCTAACCCGGCAGGAACGCTGGTTTCGATCGACCGCCGAGGGGGCTATGCTCTTATGGGACCGGGTCAATTTGCGGGCCGCCGAATTTAGCGAAGCGGAATTGGGGGAGAGCTATTTGCTGGTCCGGTTCGAGGATCTTTGTGCAAAACCGGTTGAAACGACTGGCCGGATCATGAATTTTCTCGGGGCCGTGGTCGATTCGGAGACAATTTCGCGCGCCGAAATTTCGCCGCCCGCCACTTTGCAGCGTTGGCGGAATTATCCGGCGAAGTTGATTATCGAACTCGAAGAGATCGGTGGAAAGTCGTTGCGGAAATTTGGGTATTTAGCGTAAAAATTCAGGTGCTTACGGCCGTAAAAAGGCCGGTATTCGATCAATTTCTAGCTTTGCAATCAGGCTTTCTCTTTTGATATTGAACGGCTAACTTTCTCCGAAATGGACGTCTCCACTTCTCACGCAGCGCACGACGAGCATCATCACGAGGCCGGGCACGAACATGAGCACCATGAGCTCGGGTTTTGGCGAAAATACATTTTTTCGACCGACCACAAAGTAATCGGGATCCAGTATGGGCTTTGTGGCCTCGCCTTTTTGTTCCTGGGCTTTTCGCTCATGATGTTGATGCGGTTCCAGCTGGCTTATCCCGGCCAATCCCTGCCTCTCATCGGCAAGTGGCTGCCTTACATTTTCGGGGCCAACACCATGCCGGATGGCAAAATGACGCCGGAGTTTTACAACTCGCTCGGCGCCATGCACGGCACGATTATGATCTTTCTCGGGGTAGTGCCGCTTGCCTTCGCGGCCTTCGGCAATTTCGTGGTGCCGCTCCAAATCGGCGCGCCGGACATGACTTTTCCAAAAGTGAACGCCGCCAGTTTCTGGGCCTTTGCGGTGGGCGGGGTGATCATGTTGACCAGCTTTTTCGTTCCCGGCGGCGCAGCCAAAGGTGGATGGACTTCTTACACGCCGTTATCTGACATTTCCGATAAGGGGCCGGGCTTTCACATGGTGCTGAACGGCCAGTCGCTCTGGCTCATCGGCTTTATCTTTTTGATTACGTCGTCATTACTTGGCGCAGTTAATTTTATCACCACGATTATTCAGTTGCGGGCCAAAGGTCTGACCTGGATGCGTCTTCCGTTTTTCGTGTGGGCGCAGTTCGTCACCGCGTTTTTGCTTCTGCTGGCGTTTCCGCCGCTCGAGGCCGCCATTATCATGCAGTTGATGGATCGCACCGCCGCGACCAGTTTCTTCCTTCCGGCGGGAATGATCGTGAACGGTGCGCCGTTGCACATCAGTGGCGGCGGCAGCCCGCTTCTATGGCAGCATCTGTTTTGGTTCCTCGGGCATCCGGAAGTTTACGTTTTGATTTTGCCCGCCTTCGGCATTGTCGGCGAAATCCTGGCCAATAATTCGCGCAAACCGCTGTGGGGTTACAAGTCGCTCGTCTTTTCGGTCCTCGTGATAGGCTTCCTCTCGTTCGTCGTGTGGGCGCACCACATGTGGTTGACTGGAATGGGCTCGACCGTCAGCGCATTTTTCCAAACCACCACTCTGTTAATTTCCATCCCGTCGGTCATCATTTTGAGCGCGTTCTTCATTTCGCTTTGGGGCGGGTCGATCCGGTTCAACGTGCCCATGCTCTGGGTCACGGCGTTCTTGCCAATGTTCGGAATTGGCGGACTGACCGGCATTCCGCTCGCCTTTAACTCAGCCGACCTGTATTTGCACGACACCTATTACGTCATTGCTCATTTCCATTACATCGTCGCGCCGGGAACGATCTTCGGATTATTTGCGGGCGTTTATTATTGGTTCCCGAAAGCGACCGGCCGCCAGATGAGCGAGTTCTGGGGCAAAGTGCATTTCTGGCCGTCGTTGATTTGCATGAATGTAATTTTCCTGCCGATGTTTTTGCAGGGCATGCTGGGCATGCACCGTCGCTGGTATGATGGTGGCCAGGGCTGGACGTTGGCCGGTGAACACATTTGGGGCTTGAGCGGATTCCAGTGGAATACGCCGATCTCGTGGGCGGCCTGGATCATGGGCCTCGCCCAGATCCCCTTCATCATTAACTTCTTTTGGAGCATCAATCACGGGAAGAAAGTTGATGATAATCCATGGCAGGCAACGACCTTGGAATGGACCGCGCCAAACCGGCCGCCCCACGGCAATTTCGTGACCACTCCCGTTGCCTATCGTGGCCCCTACGAATACAGCCTGCCCGGAAGGGATAAAGATTTCACCATGCAAAACGAACCGGTCGACCCGGCTGAACGTTCACGGAGAATGGCCGAACCGGCGCTGACGCATTAACGAATGGAAATCCCGTACACTATATCCACACGGCCGGACACCGGTCTGTGGAACGCTAAGATCGGTATCTGGCTGTTTCTGGCCTCCGAAGTGATGTTGTTTGGCGGCCTGTTCTCGGCCTACGTTTTCTTGCGGCTCGATGCCCAGCCCGGCGAATGGCCTCACGGTCTGCTCAACGTTCCGATCGGCACGATGAACACCGCGATCCTGATTATATCTTCGGTTACGGTCGTGCTGGCTTGGGCGGCGCTAAAGATGAGACGTTATCGCGCCTATTGGTGGTACATGCTCGCCACCATTTTGTGTGGCATCATCTTTTTGGTCGTCAAACTCACCTTGGAATGGCCCCAGAAATTTTCGCATTACGGCGTTTTCCTGAAACCTGAGGCCCGGGAAAAGTACGAGCAGTACCTCGGTAATCATCGTCGCGAGGAAAAAGGTCTCGATCCGCGGATCGAGATCACTGGACATCTGGAAAATCACGAAGCACTTACCGATTCGAACATTAAAGAATACGAAATTGCGATGGATCCGGTAAACGCGGATCCGGATAACCCGGCGAACGATCGGGCGCATTTCATCCCGCTTCCGCACACCGAGAAAATTGCCAAGATTGAGAAAGAGGACGTCGAGCGAATCGATTCGTTTGGTCCGTGGCACAGTGCCTACTTCGCAAGCTATTTTACCATTACCGGTCTTCACGGGGCGCACGTGCTGGGCGGCGTTTTGGTTTTTCTCTACATGTGGCTCCCAGTCAGCAAGAAAGTCTACCAAAGGAATCCGGAGCATCTGGCCAATCGGGTCGAAGTTTCGGGATTGTTCTGGCACTTCGTTGATCTCGTCTGGATTTTCGTTTTCCCGCTTTTCTACTTGCTCTGAGTCATGAACAATCCGCCTGACATCGCTCAAGACCCGGCCGAACACGAGGAGTACGCTCACGGCGTGCAACAGCACGTTTCGCGATACTTAATGGTCGGTGGCTTGCTGCTTTTCTTCACCCTTCTGACCGTCGCGCTCTCCTACGTCGATTTCGGCGGTTTCTTTTCCTGGCTCTTCCACATGCACATTTCTCCCGATGGCGGAAGAAAGCTCAATATCACGGTCGCGATCATCGTGGCGGCGTTCAAGGCCACTCTGGTGGCGCTGATCTTCATGCACCTCGCCGCGGAGAAACGTCTGATTTATCGGGTTTTGATTTTCACCGGCTTTTTTGTTCTCGGTCTTTTTTGGCTCACTTATCTCGCCTGGTACGATCCAGTCTCTCGTTAAATGTCCCTGAAAGCCTTCCATTTTGTTTTTGTGATCTTCTCAACCCTGCTCGCGCTCGGCATTGGCGGCTGGTGCATTTGGGTCAATCTCGTGGAAGGGGCGCCGGTTTATTTGGCGGGAGCGATCGCCTCATTCGGGTGTGCCATCGCGCTGGTCGTTTATGGAGTCTGGTTCTATCGAAAAATGAAGCGGCTCCGAATCATCACATGAAGAAATTGTTATCGTCCTTGATGTTAATGCTGTTGCTGGCCGCGCAGCAGGCGAGCGCTTGTCCGTTTTGTTACGGTGCCAAAGATGGCAAGTCGACCCAGCACATGGCGGTCGCGATTTGGTTTTTGTTTGGCGCTGTGATGTCAGTGCTCGGCGGAATTGGCGCATTCAGTTTCAAAATCTGGCGACACGGGCGAATGCCGATGCCGCCGCACGAGCGCTTGATCGAGAATCTGGACGACGATGAATAGTCTCGCGCTAATCAACGAATTCCTGGGACAGCCACCGAATGCTTCAGAGCACGGATACCAAATTGACCACATCCTTGAGTTTGCCCACTGGTTCATGGCGGCACTTTTTGTCGGCTGGACAGCGTTTTTTGTTTTCGTGTTGATCCGGTTCCACAAGAGCCGCCATCCGAAAGCCGACCATGCGGGCGTAAAAAGCGCGATTTCGACGCACTTGGAATTTTCCTGCGTTCTCATCGAAGCCGTGTTGCTGATCGGATTTGCGATTCCGCTATGGGCCAAACGGGTCAACGAGTTTCCGACCGGTCAGGATGCGATTCTGGTCCACGTTGTGGGCCAGCAGTTCAACTGGACGTTTCACATGCCGGGACCGGATGGTCAGTTCGGTAAGCGAAGTATCGATCTGGTCACGAATTCGAATCCACTGGGCATTGACCCAAAGGATATAGCGGGGAAGGACGATCTGGTGGTCTTAGGCGAGTTGCATGTTCCAGTCGACAAGCCTGTGATCATCGAGCTTTCCTCGAAGGACGTGATTCATAATTTCGACATTCCCCATATGCGTATTGCTGCTGACGCGATCCCTGGCTCACTGATTCCGATGTGGTTCAAACCAATCAAGACCGGGACTTACGAAGTTGTTTGCGGTCAACTCTGCGGGCTTGGCCATTATGGAATGAAGGGCACGGTCGTCGTCGACAGCCCAGCCGATTATCAAGCCTGGCTGAAAGAGCGCGCTGAACTGGCAGGCACCCAAAACGCGCCGCCGGCAACCGAGCGTCCTCCCGGCGAACCGCCCGTTGGACCTACTCCAGGCACCGTCCCACCTCCTGGCGCGCCTAAGAACGAGAATCCCGCCGCCAAAATTTCCCCGAGCCCGAGCGGCCAATAACTCGGTGCTATAGTTACGGTCTATGACCGTCGCATCATTTGGCTTTCGGGTAATTTTTCGGTTGTGGACGCTCCAATTCCAAATGATGCGACGCTGACAGGGCGCCACTACAGCAAATGGCTTAATCGCTTCGCCTGGTTTACGGCGTTCGCCACCCTGCTGTTAATCTGCAGCGGCGGAATGGTCACGAGTAAAGGCGTCGGCCTCGCTGTTCCTGATTGGCCGACGACATTCGGTTACAACATGTTTTTATTTCCGGTTTCGAAATGGATCGGCGGCGTGTTTTTCGAGCACACTCACCGGTTAATCGCGTCGACGGTTGGTTTTCTCACTATCGTTCTGGCCCTTTGGATTTGGCGTGCGGAAGAGCGGCAAACGGTCAAGACACTGGGATTGCTGGCGGTCGCGGCGGTAATTTTACAGGGAATTCTTGGCGGTCTCCGGGTTACAATGTTGAAGGATCAAATCGGCATCTTTCATGCGTGCCTGGCCCAGGCATTTTTTGGTCTGCTCGTTTTGATTGCGATCGTGACCACGAATTTTTGGCGGACGGCTAACTTAAATGCCTTGAGCACGCGCCTTCGCCGCGACCAGCTTTCTTTGCTAAGGCGAATCGCGATTGGGACGACGATTATCATTTACCTCCAGCTGGCTCTGGGCGCGACGATGCGGCACCAGCACAAAGATCTCGCCATTCTTGATTTCCCGACGGCGAACGGCGCTTGGATTCCTGACACCAGCTCGGCGGCCCTGGCAAAAGTCAATGCATGGCGCGACGCTCGCGCCTTATCGGACGTGGATGCGTTTCAGATCTGGCTGCAGATGGTGCACCGGTTTGTAGCGGTGGTGATTGGCGTCGGGGTGATTGCTTTTTGCAGCCGCACGCTGCGCTACGCCCGTCAGATCAACGCGTTGCGGCGGCTGTCGATTGGATGGGTAACGCTTTTCTTCGCTCAATTTACCCTCGGTGCCTGGACGATTTGGAGCAACAAAGCCGCGGATGTTGCAACAACGCATGTCGCGGTCGGCGCGATCATGTTATCGTTTGGCGTTAGCTCATGGGCAATTTGTTCGCGGGTTTTGCAGACAACTAATTCATGAAAACGGCGGCGCTGACTTCGAGTTCGAGCGAGGTTGTAAAACCGCGCGCCGGAATCGTTCGCGATTTGATCGAGCTGGTCAAAGCGCGTTTGACTCTCCTGGTCCTTCTCACGACTGCGGTCGGGTTTTATCTCGGCGCTGAAGGTCCCGTCAATTGGACCATGCTTTTCCAAACAGTTGTCGGTACTGCTGCGGCCGCCGCAGGGGCGGCTGCGCTCAACCAATGGTGGGAATATCGCCTCGATGCGCTAATGCAACGAACTCAATCCCGCCCGCTGCCCGCGGGCCGAATGCGTCCGGTCGAGGCGTTGGCGATCGGAAGCGCATTGTCGATTTTTGGCGTGACCTATCTGGCGTTCATTTGCAATGCGCTCAGTGCCGCGCTCGCCGCCATCACAATCATCGTTTACGTATTTGCTTACACGCCACTTAAGCTCGTCAGCACGTTTAACACAGCGCTGGGCGCCGTGCCCGGCGCGTTGCCGCCAATGATCGGATGGGCTGCGGCTCGCGGAACATTAAATGCCGGTGCCTGGATGCTGTTCGCGATTCTCTTTTTCTGGCAATTGCCCCACTTTTTCGCGATCGCCTGGATGTATCGGGATGATTATGCGCGGGCCGGGTTCCAAATGATTTCGAGCGACGACCGGACCGGTGAACGAAGCGCGAGCCAAAGTGTCTTCTTTTGCATGCTGCTGTTGATCATCGCCGGTTTGCCGGCTTACCTGGGAATTGCTACCGTCTTTTATCTCCTGGCGGAGCTGATTCTGGGCGTCGTGTTCATCGCTGCGGCAATGCGGTTCTTGAAGACGCGTGAGCGCGCAGATGCGCGGCGATTGTTTCTTACCTCGATCATTTATCTGCCTCTCTTGCTCATTGCGCTGGTGTTAAGCAAAGCATGAATGGAACAACCGCAGCCCTCGAACGACGAACCTCGACCGCAAGCAGGCTTTGGAAAGTGACATTGATCGCTATCCCGATCATAACGCTTGTTTTGTTGCTCTGGTTGCGGCAACTCGAGGTCAACGTGTTGCGGCAGCGGTCAGTTTCCAGCTATGGATCTGTGCCGGAGTTTCAGTTGATCAACCAGGATGGAAAGAATTTCGGCTCGGCCGATTTACGAGGAAAAATCTGGATCGCTGACTTCGTTTACTCGACCTGTCCCGGGCCTTGCCCAATGATCAGCAGCCGGATGAGCGAATTGCAAAAGCCGCTCGATACAACGGATGTTCACCTCGTTTCGTTCACGGTCGATCCAGCAAAAGATACTCCCGAGGTCTTGCGGAGTTATGCGGATCGATTGCAGGCCGAACCGGGGCGGTGGGATTTTTTAACTGGCCCTCAGTCGACGATTTACAATTTGTCGCGAAATGGATTTAAGCTCGCGGTTTCAGATGGCAGCGACGCTCAAGGCATACCTGTTCATAGCACCCGAATGATTTTAGTGGACCGTCACGGTGAAATTCGCGGCTACTACGACGCCGCGGAAGCGGATGCAGTCACGAAGATCGTCGCGGATGCGACGCATTTGCTGCGGGAACAGCCGAAGTAATCAGCCAACGGGTCTCGGCCCTGCCGTCCGCTCTTCGTTGCAGACCATTCGCAAATAATCGCGATACTCGCCCTTCGGAAGTTGGTCAATCGTCTTCTCGAGGTCTGGCTGGCTGATAAACTTCATCCGCAGGGCGATCTCTTCCAGGCACGCGACTTTTAGTCCCTGGCGATGCTCGATCGTCGCGATGTAATTGCCGGCCTCGAGCAAGCTGGTTTGGGTTCCGGTATCGAGCCAGGCCATCCCGCGGCTAAGCAGCTTTACATGAAGCGCGTTCTTTTTGAGATAAAGCAGGTTCAAATCTGTGATTTCCAATTCGCCACGGGCCGATGGTTTTAGCGATCTGCACAATTCGACGACCTCGCCGTCAAAAACGTAAAGACCTGGAACAGCGAAGTGGGTCTTCGGTTGTTTCGGCTTCTCTTCCAAACTAATCGCACGTCCATCTGGTCCAAATTCAACCACTCCGTAGCGCTCGGGATCGCGAACCTGGTAGGCAAAAATGCACGCGCCGCTTTTAAGCGTGAGGGCCTCGCGAAAGAAATCGAGTTTTCCGTAAAAAATATTGTCGCCCAGAATCAGACACGCGCCGGAGTCGCCAATGAATTTTTCGCCGATCAAAAAAGCTTCGGCGATTCCGTTCGGCTTTGGTTGTTCGGCGTAATCAATTCGGATTCCAAGCTGCGACCCGTCGCCCAGATAGTCGCGTAACATTGGACAGTCCTTTGGCGTCGAGATAATCAGCACGTCCCGTAAACCGCCCAACATTAACGTCGCCAACGGGTAACAAATCATCGGCTTGTCGTAAACCGGCAGCAGTTGTTTGCAGACGATCTTGGTAAGCGGAAAAAGCCGGCTGCCAGCGCCGCCTGCGAGAATGATAGCCTTTTTCATTGTGCAATTCCGGTAATGCCAATCCGGCTCGGACTTGATTGCGGGTCTGATTCTCGGTTCGCAGCCGATCTATCCGCAATCCGAATTCCGCAATTCGCAATCAAGAGAACCGAACGTCTTTCCCTGGGTCCATCTCGAAATCCAGGCTGAGCGCATCGGCCGTGTTCGGCTTGATGATCTCCTCCATGAATTTCACGAAAATGGGGTCCTCTCGGAAGATCGCGAACTTGTCCATCGACTCGAAATCGATGGCGATGAAGAACGGCCACTGCAGTTCCGGATCGACCCGTTTTCCGCATTTAATGTTGAGGACTTCGGGGATTTTGAGGAGCTGCATCCGCGTGTTCATCATCATCTCCTCCACACGAGCGGGAGTAACCTCGGGCTTCAACTTATAAAGGACGATGTGATGAATCATTGAAGGTTTAAGGTATTAGGCGCAGTCGGCAGGGCGCGCAAGTCGGAAACGGCATTATAAAATCTAGGTAATTTCGCGTCAGTTTTGGCCCGGCAAATTACTATAATTTTCGCCAGGACGAGCCGCTATTTTTGGCGGTAGAGCAGGTAAATTCCGCTGCGACTAATCAGGTCGCACTTTTCGCAGGTTTGCTCGTCACTTAAGACAATCGCGCCCGGCGGCGGCGTCGAGCCGACCGCAACATGAACGAAGTCCGAACGCGGTTTTCCCTCAACCGCGGCGTACCAAAGGCCGTCGATGTAGGCGGGTCCGTAAAAACCATCTCGCAGATATATCGGCCGCTGCGGCTGCGCCACCGCGGCATCAAAAGCTTGTTTGTATGGGGCATCGAAGAAGACGCCTCGATCCGGGCCATAACGACGGTAAATCTTTTGAAAGTGCACGGCCTCAAAAATTGTGAGCGCCATCACCAGGCAGAAAAGAGCGAATCGGGCTGACCACGGGACAAGCGATAAGGGCCGCGCATTTTGAGCGGAGGGCCATTCCGAAGTGAGAAGCCATTCCAGGGCCGGAACGGTCAGAAGCAAGAGGAACACCGGCAGGGCCAAAAGCCGCAACGCGTGAAATGGCTCGAACGTAATGGCGCCGGGTAAAATCGAGACCGCAAGTCCATAGAGGATAAAGCGCCACCATGGATCGCGGCGATGACGAAGCGCCACAACCAATACGCCGAGCATCGCGAGAAAAAACGTCGCGAAAAAGAATACGCCTCCGGCTTCTATCACATGGTGCCGCGGCAAAGGGTGCCCGGTTTGAAGGAGCCCGACGACGCTTTGGTCTTCCAAATACCGCCTGATGAACTCCGTCAGCGAATTTCGCCATGGAACGTCGTGTTTAATGTAAGTCGCGAGCTCGAACCGGTTCGCCATTGCGCCCGGATGGCGCCAGCTAAAGATCAACGTCGGGATCAGGGTGAGACCATAAAGGACCCAAACCTTGACGATTCCAAAAAATCGACTGCGGTTCGTTGCAAAAAATAGCAAACCAAGGGCAAACAACGGAGCCAGCACGCGTCCAGCGAAGTAGCCGTAGGTCAAAATGGTGAGAGAAATCGCAAGCATTACGACTTCTCGCCGGGCCCAGGTTTCCTTGTTCTGTGCACGATTGGCCGCAAGCAGAAAGAGCATCACGGCCATCGGCACGAAATGGGCGTCCCATACCAAACGGCCGACTTCGAAGAGCCAAGGCGTTAGCAAAGCCGTCCCGCCAACCAAAATTCCGATCGATTTTCGGCCGGAAATCCGTTGGGCAAGAACCCCGAGCAACAGACAGGCAGAGAACATCCAAAAGGCCGCGAACATTCTGGCCGCGACGACGCTCGGCGGCACAAATCGAAAGAACAGCGCCATGAGATAAATGGTCACCGGGTTCACAAACGACGTCGATGGGCCGCTGTACCATTGGAAGAGGAGGGGAAACCGGGGGCCGAATTCTCCGTGGCCGGTTCGCGACATTACATATGCGTTGTAGGCCGTCGCTGATTCATCCATGTAGAACCCCGGGGGGTTCCGGGAGATGCCCGAGGTATAGAGAACAAAAAGCGCGACAAGACCAAGGGCGACCAATAAGGTGCCTAACCATATGTTTTTGCGGATTGAGGGTATTAACATTGGCTCCGTGTGCCCGGCTGCTTTCTTATCAACGGACTTGCCGGGGCTTTTGAGAAAACGCTGGACCGAGTTTTTCGGTTGGAAAATCGGACGGCTGTGATTTTTTTCAAGCCATGGGCTTTTCCGACGAATTCGGCGAGCGGTGCGCATTGTGCGGGCAGCCCGTCGCGCCGGGGCGTTCCCGGCATGGTGAAGGCGATGCAGTCCTCTCGGTAGTAATTCCGGTCCACAATGAAGCGGACCAAATAACTCAAAATATCGCGGCGATATACGCGGAGGCTGCGAAAAGTGCGGTGCCGGTGGAAATCGTCGCGGTTGATGACGGCTCAACCGATACTACCTGGCCGGCCTTGGTCGCGGTGGGCCGGGAAATGCCGCAACTGCAGGCCCTCCGATTGAGTCGTAATTTTGGAAAGGAAGCTGCCATTTGCGCCGGCCTCGCCTGTTCGCATGGAGAAGCGTGCATTGTCATGGATTCTGATTTGCAACATCCGCCGGAGGTAATCCCGGAAATGGTTCGACTCTGGAAAGATGAAGGCTGGGCCATTGTCGAGGGTGTGAAGAAAAGTCGAGGCGCCGAGCCGTTAATCAATCGCTTGGGCGCGCGTTTCTTTTACCGGACTTTGAGCGGGCTTTCCGGTTACGATCTTTACGGATCGTCCGATTTTAAACTTTTGGATCGCAAAGTGATCGACGCCTGGCTCGATATGCGGGAGCGCAATACCTTTTTCCGCGGGATGATCAGCTGGCTTGGATTTCGCCGGAAACAGATAACGTTTTCGGTTCCGAAACGCAGGGTAACTCAATCGCGCTGGTCGCTATTCGGGCTTTTTCGACTGGCTGTGATCGGGCTCACATCGTTTTCTTCGCTCCCTCTTCAAGTCGTGACCTTACTCGGAGGGGTTTTTCTGCTCTGCGCGATTTTGTTCTCAATTTACTCGCTGGTGATGTATTTCACCGGCCTTGCCCTGGCCGGTTTTACGACGGTAATCATCCTCGAGTTGACCATCGGCGGATTGTTAATGATCAGCCTCGGCATCATCGGTACCTACATTGCTCAAATTTATCAGGAGGTTAAGTACCGGCCCCGGTATGTTATCGCTGAAAAACTCGAAAATCGCGTCGGTCAACCAAAGCATGGGAGCGAAGAAGTTTCGGCGGTGTTGTGACTGAGCTGGAGCAACCGGACGGAAATCGTTTAGGCGATGCCATCCAAATCAGCGGCGATTATCAAGCGCGCGCCCTTCGTTCGGACCGAGCGGCCCAGCGTTTTTGGCACGAGGCCAAGTTCAGGTTGATCGAACGCGTCGCATTACCGCAGAAGAACGAGCGCGTTTTGGATGCCGGATGCGGGTCGGGAACAATAAGCGATTTCTTGTCGCGTTACGCCGGGCAAGTTGTGGGAATCGACAGCAATCCCGCCGCCATTAATTACGCGACCAAAGCTTACCCGGCATCGAATTTGCAATTCAAGGTTGGTCAGTTCGAGGATCTGAAAAATGAGCAGCCGTTCGACCGGATCTATTGCATCGAAGTAATCGAGCACCTCTTCGAAAAACAGGTCGGAGAGATCCTTTCACTGTTTCACAACCTGACCAATCCGGGTGCAACCCTCTTTCTCACGACACCGAATTATCGAAGTTTGTGGCCAGTGATCGAAAAATTGCTGGATTCCTTTGGGCTGACGGCGCAGATGGATGAAGTGCAGCACGTGACTCACTTCACGAAATCGAAATTGCTCGCGGTTTGCGATCAGGCGGGATGGAGAGCGGAGGAAATGGGAGGTTTTAACGGAATCGCGCCCTTCCTCGCTCCAATTTCCTACCGGCCGGCGCTTGCGCTCGAGCGACTCGAGTTTCGATTAAGGAAATTGCTACCGCAAAACCTCCTATTTTGCGTATGCAAGAAGTTGGATCGTTAATCGCGGTTCGTAGCGAGATCCTCTCATTGCAGATCGATCCCAACAACGTCTGCCGTTCCCGTGTTGAGGACATACAATTTGCGGTCCACGACTACGACGCTGGCTGCTCCTTCAAGCTTGTTTGGCGACTTCGGCTTGAGATTTTCCAGCCGTTTCCCGTCTAAATCAAAAGTCACAATACTGTCCATATTGGCGCTCGACGCGTAGAGACGTTTGGCAATTGGATCGACGGCCAAATCTTCAAAACCATACGGTTTGCCCCATTCAGTTACAGGCCAGCTTGCCAGGAATTTCCCAGTGGTATCGAACACCTGGATCCGCTGATTTCTCGGATCGGCCACAAACACTTTGTTGCTGCCAGGATCAACCGTCACGGAAGTCGGGTCGTCGAATTGGCCATTGTTTTTTCCTTTATCGCCCCAAGTTGCCAGCGCTTTGAAATCTTTATCAAATCGAACAATCCGGGCGCGACCCTGGTCGACGACATAGAACGACTGATCCGGACCGACGGCGATTTTGCGCGGTCCGTAGAACTGCGGATCCGGTCCCTTCCACTCGGCGATGAAATTGCCATCTGGCGTGAGTTTTTGGATGCGGTGATTTAAAGACTCGGCGACATAAATGCTGCCGTCGCGGCCGACTGCGATTCCATTCGGGTCGCCAAATTGACCATAGCCGGTGCCTTTCGAGCCAATGGCCCCGATGAAAGCGCCCGCCGCCGAAAACTTCTCGATTCGCCCATTGCCTGTATCGCAAATGTAAATGTTGCCGGTGGCATCGACCGCCATCCCGTGCGGCAAATTGAATTGTCCGTTCGCAGCGCCCGCGCCACCTTCGAACATACTAGGTGCAACCTCCGGTAAGGATTTCAAATTGGCCGGCGGTTTGTCCGGCACCTTGTAGATGGTCAGCGAATTGTAATGGTTCTCCTTGTCGTCAAAGACCTTTGGAAAGTACTGGCTGTAAATCTGTTCGTTAGGCCGCTTGATGAAGTCGCCATGCCGAACCGCGTTATCGAAGGCGACATAAGCGATGCCGTTCTCCTTGAGCATCTCATAAACTTTGGCCGGGTCCCTGTTTTCAAAGAGCTCGCGGTAAACCCGATCCCGCTGTGTGGCGTCGTAACCGGCGCCCCAGGCGTAATACGGCCAGCCATAGAAAACGCGTCGCCCCGCCATTAAAATGGGATGGGTGACGAACCGGTCGGTGAGGAAAATGTCTCTCGGTTTGGTTTCTTTGCGCAACCATTCGATCAGGGGATCGTTACGGATCGCGATCGCGTTCCAGTAACCATTGTGCAACGGAAATAGATCGATGATTCCGCCGGGGATAATTGCCAGAAACAACACACTGGCAGCGAATTTTCCAGCTACCGCAACGGAAGCGCCAGGAAGGGTCCACAATCGCCAGAGACCGTAGGCCACAAACAGGTTGGCCAGAATCGCCCATATGTGAAGGAACTTTTGATTGGCCAGGACCTCGATGGTTAGCTGAAAGAAAAACGCAATTCCGATCAGTGATAAGGTTGCAACAAAAAAGCGACGCTGGAGCGAATTGGCAAAGATCAAGGCGATAACAAGCAAGAGCCATTTAAAGCCGAAACTAAATCCGAGATAGGCAAGGACGTTCCAAACGGTCGGGTGTTCAATCGTGTAGCCCCAATGAAATAATGGCGGCATCTTCACTCGTCCGGCGCCGGTGCTGAGGTAAAGCATTTGCGGCAATGCGATGAGCCCAGCGGGCGCGGCCACAGCCAGCATTTGCAATCGCAACGGAAACAGAAGGAATAAGAGTCCCAACACGCCTGCTGCCGCCACGAACACGGCGCTATTCCACATTGGAAGTAATCCGAGAAGGACTCCGCAAAAAATGAAACCAGCCCAGGAGTTGGCCAGTCTGACGTTCGCACCGGGCACTGCCTGTTTGGCATGCCCTGGAGCGGGGGCCAGAGCCGGCCTGGTCAAAACTTCGCGGTAACGAATGACGAGAAAAACAAGAACCAACAACAGGACCGCGATCGACATCGCAAAATGTCTTTGGTTCGCATAAGTGACCTGTGTCCACACGCCCCAGAGTTCACCTCGATAGGGGAAGATCGACGGAAGAAATTCATTCCGCGTGTAAATATTGTGAAGCGCAGCGGACAGCGAGCCCTCCTTTCGGAAAAATGGGATGTAAGAAAGCGATCCGAAAAAGAAGAAGAGAACGGCTGCAACCCGGCCGACGACGCGCGATTGAAACAATACTTCGCCCAGCATCATCACCAGGACCAGCATTGAAACGAGCGAAACAATGCTGAGCAGATTTAAACCCCAGGCAGGATCGAACCCGAGGAACTCAAGATTTCCAGCCAGAAAGTAAAAGAGAAAATGATAACGGATCCGGTCCCCGGAAAAATGGGGATACTCGGTGGGAAAATTATGGCCGACTCCAAAACTCTGGATGATGGCCGTATTCGGTCCAAAATCGCTATACTCGTTGTTGGCGATCAAAATTTTGCCGCCGCTCGAGCTGAGCGTTGCGAACATCATCCAGCAGGCGAGGGCGAAGAATGCTGCGATGAAAAGCCAGTCGATCCCGTTGGAACCTCGTGGTCGGACAGCGCCGGCGATAGGCGATGTGATGTGGCGAATTCGAACGTTAAAGATTTTGTGACCCCACCGCGGCCAGCTGAATACGGCAATCGCGATCGCGAAGAAGCAAAAATTTCCCCAAAACAATGGAAGGGCCGCATGTCCAAAAGCCAGCGCCGTGAGGTAGGTGATCCAGCCGGCGACAATCATTCCGACGGTGAACGCCGCTGCCAAGCGATGTTGAACCGAGAGGAATGGATAAAAACGCCGACAGATTCGATCGCCCAGACAAATCGCGACTGCGAAAAAAACCAGAGCTAACATGCGCCAACCTTAGCGATTCTAGTGATTCGCTGCTTCACTGCCAAACCGCGTCAGACTAGCCGCCCTACCTCCGGAAATCGAGGGCGCCTTTTTTTACGGCGTAGGCGTAGCCAACCATTAAAATCGCGATGAAACTCAGCATGCTCCAGAAAATGGCACTGCTGTGCGCGATTGATTCTTTGTATACGACCGCCCACGGATACATGAAGACGATTTCAAGATCGAACAGGATAAAGAGCATCGCCACCAGGTAAAACTTCACGCTAAAGCGAGGCTGCGGCTCGCCCTGCGGAATCATTCCGCATTCGTAGGCAGTATCTTTGGTGGGCGTACGTTTCCCGCCGGTCTTGCCGAGCAACACGCTTAGCAGCAAGGCCGAAACGGCGAAACCAATCGCCACGACGATCTGCAGGAGAACCGGCAGATACTCGCGAATCATTGGCGGCCTAAATGCTGGGGCCGACGCGCGGCTATTTTACCGCGGCCAGTCGATTCGCCGGGATATGCCCGTTCTGCGGGGCAATCGCTTTGGCCAGGGAAGACGGAAGTCCTTTATATTTCTTACCGTTCTTCTTAACCGCACCACGCGCGACGAGGTTCTGTAATTTTTCGTAAGCACGCAGACGGAGCATTTCCTCGCCTCCGCTGGCGGCGTTTCGCGCGCGGAGATTCTCGTGCACAATATCAAAGAGTTCCTTGAATTCGTAGGAGGCCCGACGAGATAGCACCGCTACAAGTTCCTCGGTAACTAAATCCGGAACTCGACGAGAAAATGCGTTTTTCTTGAGAATAGCCATAAGGCCGAAACAGTAGCACAAATTGGCCAAACTAACAGCACAATCGTAACGCCGGCTGACATACAGGGTCTACGCTGGGTAAATTGTGCCGAAATGTCGCACTTTTTGCGACATTTTTGCCTGCCTAATCTACGGCCTTAGGGCGTCCGATTTCGCCCCGAATACGGCCGGTATCACCACCCCTATAACCATCTCACTTAAGGTCACTGGACCTACCGATTCGGTTACATAACCGTCACCATCGTACCTTTGGGAGGAAACTATCGGGCTCAGATGTTTGGCCACAATTTCCGGTGGGGGCAACTTGTTGATATCGACGTAATCGGCCATGCCCGGCATGAACGCAGCGCTCATCAAAAGCATCGGACGCAGCGACGCGTCTAAGCGAGTGTAAAGCAGCGCTGTATCGACGTAGAAAAACGCTCCGGTCGGCGCGGCTACGGCGTGGGTCGCTGCTTTGTAAGCAGGCGAACTCACAAAGCCGGATGGTGGTTGCCCCATCCGATTGATCGCTGTTTCGACTGAGTGCGGGTCGAGCCCAACAATCAGCGCCTGCTGGGACAACGCGACTGTTGGCGTAATTGCGAACAATGCCGTGGGGGTCTGCATCGAATAATAGGTCACGCCATTCTTTTCTGTTTTGGCCCAGACCGCGTCTTCATCGATGCCGTGAGTGAGCGCGTCGGCAAGTTTGCGTGCTCGCGCGAAATCTTTGACTCGCATCGTCGCAATCATTGATGGCCACCGGGAATCTTGCGCCCAGTCGGCCAGTGACTGCAGTTCCAGGTCCAATGCTTCCTTCCAATCGTCGGGCGTGGCACCGGCGCGCGCGGTGGCATCGAAAACTTTCTCTATCCAAGTGCCAGTGGGTAACATGCCTTGATTTAATCCAGCCAGCCGAGTCGGATTAATCAGTGTCGCGAGATACAAAAACGTGTCCGCGCTTCCCAGATCGAGGGACGAACGGGTCAATTTCCGGTCCGGCTCCGTTTGGGGCATCCCGACGAACAGCACATCCCGCATTTTGCCGCTGTCGAAGCGCGCCGCTCCGCAAATACTCCGAATCTGCTCGACTATGCCGTTTTGATTTCCCGAAGCGCCAATTGCGGCCCTAAGCTTTTGGGAAATTCCTTGAGGCTGCACGTAAAAAAGCAGGGCGTAATTACTGGGCATATGCGCCATCGCGGCGCCAAATGTTTCATCGGTCCTCAATAACCTTTGCTGGTTTTTGTCGCGGCCGTCCACCCGATCGAGACTGGCCTTCAGTTGGGCGAGATCGTTCGAAGCAAAGAACCATTCGCCGTCGTAAACCGTGGCGATCTGATTCGGTGCTGTGCCGGCAATGTCGATTTTGTGCTGCTGATAATCGACACTTTCAGACACGGTCGCCATGGCACCGATTTTCGATCGCCATTTGCCGATTATTTTCTCCGCGTCGGATTGGCTCCCGCGATATCGGAATCCGGCGACAAAGTGCGGGTTATTTTGGTCGATCGATGTCACCGCGACGAAAGCGTCCTTGGGCGAAAGTTTTTCCAGGTCGCTCACCGTTTCCGACGCAGTATGGCGCTGCGGAACTTTCGATAGTGGCCGGTTCAGGAAGCCGCGGACTGCCGGCTCTTCGTAGATCTTGTAAAGGTCTGTTTGATGCCAGTCATTCCGGGTCCGATTGAAATCTGGAAGATGAATCAGGACGACCGTGTTCCGCGGTAGCAGTGTGGTCACCGCAGCGTTCGATGTGCTGGCAGAGTGGCGGACGGTGTAGACAACCCCGCCGGCCGCGACAGCGGCGAGGACGACTAGTAAGCCAAGGCGCTTCATCGTGAGGGATGGTTCTATCAGCTATCAGCCATCAACTCGCAACTCGGGGCTATTTAACGATTTAACGATTTAGCGATTTAGAGATTTAACGAATGACAGAATCAGAGTGATCCATCCCGGGTTTCTACGCTGTAAGGAACGGATGGGCTGCGATTCGCTAAATCGTTAAATCGCTAAATGACTAAATAAATTTCACGCGCGGGGGTGAAATTTTCGGTGCACCGCTTTGAGCCGCTGTTGGTCGATATGGGTGTAAATCTGGGTGGTCGAAATGTCCGCGTGACCGAGCATTTCCTGAATGATTCGCAGATCAGCGCCATTACTGAGCAAGTGAGTTGCGAAACTATGCCGCAACAAGTGCGGATAGATGTTTTTTTCCAAACCAGCGTGTCGCGCTTTCTCTTTCACAATCTGCCAAATTCGCGCGGTGCTTAATTTTGTGCCACGCTCGGACAGGAAAATTTCGTTTCCTGTGCGCCGTTTCACCATCCTGGGGCGTTCGGTCGACAAATAAACTGCCAGCGCCTCGCACGCTTTGCTGCCAACCGGCACGATTCGGGTCTTATTGCCTTTGCCGACCACACGGATGATACCTTCGTCCGGGTGAAAATTTTCGAGACGGGCATTGGCAAGTTCTGAAATGCGGAGCCCGCTTGCGTAAAGCACTTCCAGCATCGCCCGGTCGCGCAAGCCATGCGGCGCGTTTCGATCGATGCTATTCAGTAACTGTTCGACCTGCAGCTCATTCAACGTCTCCGGCAGATAGCGTTCGATTCGCGGCAGATTGAGGCCTTCGGTCGGGTTGGTTTTGATATCGCCTCTGCCGGCCAGGAATCGGAAAAAAATCTTCAACGCCACTACGATCAGTTTGATGGACGCAGCCGATAGGCCGGCCTTTTTTCTATCCGCCAGATATTCGGTAATTATCGCCAGGGTGACAGCCTTGAAGGCCTCGATTTTTCGGGTCCCGACCAACCATCGCGCGAAATCCATCAGGGACCGCTGAGTAGAGAGCTGGTAATTGTCGGAAAGTCCGCGCTCAACCGCTAAGTAGCGGATAAAGGACTCGATGGATTGCTCCATTTTGTGAATTGTAGCGGCAGGCGCGTTGCCTGCAAAATCAGAAGAGAGGGTCCTGAGGAACGGCTATATCAGGCGAAACTGTCTCGATGGATCGAGCGTAGCTGTAGCGGCGGGCGTCGCCTGCATTTAAGGATTGGGACCTTTGTTGCCGACACGGCTGCCCCCACAGACGATGCGTTTCAGATCCCACATTTGTGCCTCTCCTGAATTGCCGATGCTCGCTTGAGACGGCCTCACAAAACGCTCGTGGCGATTGACAATTGAAGACCAAATGTTCGATCATCTTTTCAGGATGAGCCTCGACCTGAACACCATTCTGAAAGACTGGCCCCATGAAAACCGTGCCATCAAAGTACGCAAAATACTTGGCTTGGATGGCCGGCATAAATTGCAGCTCCGGATCGATCTCGGGGTGCTGCAAATGGAGCTGAGCGGTCGGCCCGATGGTCAGAGGCCGCATGATTGCGAGTCACTCCTCACTTATCATCAGCTCCGCGCCGCCCGGGCCGAGGCCAAAGGAGAAGCTTACGATCTTACGCCGGAACAGTGCGCCGAGCTCCAGCAGGAAGGCATTCAATATTATCATCGGTATTTGAGCCTGTTTCAGATCAACGATTTCCATGGGGTCGTGCGCGATACCCAGCGCAATCTCGATCTGTTTGATTTCGTCGACGCCCACACCGAACGCGACGAACTTTCCTGGACGCTTCAGCAATTTCGCCCCTATGTGCTAATGATGAACACGCGGGCCAAGGCTTCCATTTTTCTTGGACAGGGCAAGTTTCCGGACGCCATCGCTGAAATCAAACGCGGACGTGAAGCGATCACCGACTTTTTTCAGAAATCAAATTTCCCCGAGCTGGCTGCGAAGAGTTCGGAGATCCATTTCCTGGACGATTGGTTGAAGGAAGTGACCGCCAAACGCCCGCGGTCAAAGCTCGAGATCATGGAGAGCGAAATGGAGACGGCGGTGGCGAAGGAACTTTACGAGCGCGCCGCCGAACTCCGGGATGCAATCGCCAAGTTGAAAGCAATTGAAACCGGGCCTGCGGTCCACAGAGTCGGTTAATCATTTAGCGATTTAATGATTTAACGATTTGGCGAATGGCAGAAGATGACTCTGCATTGCGCGATCGGCGGAATTACTAACCGGGGACCTGTGGAATTCGCTAAATCACTAACTCGCTAAATCGTTAAGTAATTAAGTCGCCGGCGTCCGGCCCAACCTGCCAAATTGTCTTGTCCTCAAAGGGCAATTCATCAGAATCCGAGCATGCGATTCCTCCCGGCCATCGCCGCGTTACTGGCTGTTGCGCTCATGTTCCCGTCCAAAACCTTCAGCTCAAGTAAATCGAAAAAACACTCGCCCACGCCGGCGCCCGACATGACTGATCACATCACGGCGATCCATCTGACCTCGATCACGATCAATATCTACGCGACGCAGGCGGCAAAGGAGTACAAAGTTACGCCGGCGACCAAGATCACCGTGAACGGCCAACCATCGCGATTGGATGGGCTTGCTACGGGAATGTCAGTCAGGGTTACGTCGGCGCTCGACGGCGCGACCGCCGTCAGTATCGACGCCAAAAGTCCCAAACGGTAACATAGGTCTATTCGAAAACTTGTTCGAGCTGTCGATCGATGATCTCGCCAGTGAATCGATCAATCGCGACGTGTAACCAATAACGTTTTTCGCCCTCAACCACGAATTGATCGAGACTCGTCGCTGTTGGTGGATATCGCCCTGATTGCGCGACGACGTCGATTAGCAAACCCCAAGTTCTCGATTGTGACACTTCGGCAAGAGAGCGGGCGATTGTTTCCCGCTGTTCCTCACCGGAACTGAAGGGTGAGTTTGTCGGAGCAGCTGCCAGACGGGCTACGTCTGCTCGACCGACTGCAGGTTGGCTTAAAGCAACGCCGACTATGGACATCGCAGCAGATGTTGCCTGGGTATTTGTTATTCCACTCGATGCGGTTTCCGTCGGAAGCGCGTTCTTGATGATCGCGGCGAGAACTGAGCTGTCCCGCGTATTGAGGTTCACAATTCCTGAGCGCGGCGAGGCTGTGTTGTAGGTGAAAAGATCCAACAGCCCCGCGTCGCTGTTGTTTGACCTGAAATCAAGCGTGGTTGTCGCATTCTTATAGGCGTAACCGAACTCACCAATGTTCCTGAACGGCCGGTTGAGAATGACGGCGCCGGCTGGCGGTGACGGAGCCGGTGATGGGCTCGGAGAGGTCAGCCTTTCCATTCCGTAAGCGCGTGGGGCAGGCGACCCGCCAGCGTATTCGATAACAGTCGTGGTATCGTCAGCGTCATATTGATCGATAAGCGAGGCGCCGATAGTAAGAGTTTCATCGATCGGCGCGTTTAATCGTCCGTAACTCAGAAGCTGAAAGAAATCCGGAGGGTTTGAGCCGGTGATTGCGGGAATGCTGCTCTGTTCAGAGCTGCCTGCTTGGCCCCAGTATTCCCAATGATCTGCATTCCAAACTAAACCGAAATCTGATTTTACAACTGCTGGGTTCGACGGATTTGGCGCAACCTCAGCGAGCTTCCCTATGCCAAACCTTTGCGCCAGCGGACCTGTGGGAGAAATTCTGAAAGTGGGAGCGTTCAGTTCTCGAGAGAATGTTCCGACGTGCTGCAGCATATTCACGCTTGCACCAGTGGCAGCCCGAAATTCGATCAAAGTGGCGCGGGTGATGAAATTTTGGTCGGTGCGTCCGCCGCTAATCGTCGTCGCAGTGGTCCTGAAGTCGCGAGCGGTATCGAGGAAGTAATTGACGAAATTCTGCGTCGCCGTTGATGTGAATGTAAAAGCGGGAAAACTTCCGGACGGCCGAACGCTGGCGTAATTTCTCCAGCCAATGATTCGGTTTATTGCCGTATTACTAACAAAACTGGAACCGGTTGTCGGCAGAGCTGTGAGATCCGCGAAGGCTACGGTTCCCTTTCTGCCGACGTAGCTGACTGGGTTTGGCGTCGGCGAGGGAAAGCCGGCGACGTTCACGTCGAGTAGCCCTCCTTCGTTATAGATCGCGTAGGCATAACGACCAAGCACGGCAGGTACGGGACTAGAGATTACTGTTGGTCCCGCTGTATTCGTGACAAATACCCAGTCTGGCGCAGCGAACGAGCTTACTGGATCCGACCAGTCATTGCTCGTGTTCAATTTCGGAATCAGATAATGCTTGTTCCAACGCGCTGCAGTGACGCTCCGTCCATTGACTGAAATATCCGTAGCGGAATTTACGGCGGACGCGCGGGAGGCGATACCAGGCGCTGGAATGGAATCGTTTCTGACGCTGCGGCGGATAAGGTTTGGGATTGGATCCGGCGATCCAGCCGGGTTTCCGCTGCGCATCGGCACAATATTCGACGACGACCTTGGCTCGCACCAATCTGTGCCGCCAATCAAGCTGATTGTCGAGCCATCCATGATCTCCTGTTTGAGATCGGCAACGATAATGTCCAGCGAAGCTCTAGCGAGTTCATCTGACTTTGCGTCATTGAAACTGGTATGAGCAACTCGCCGATCTATCGCTGTCCGTCCCAGATACGCTATGACCATTGCGGCGAGCAAAACCAGAAATGCCAGCACCATGAGCAGCGCGACTGCGTTTTGTCCGCTTCGAGCAGAGGGTTGCAGAAAGCGGGGGTTCATTTCGGAAGGAGATAGAAATAGCGCTCGTAAATTCGGACGCCTTGAGTGGACGCGCGTGGCATGTCAGTCACCGCGTCTACTGCGCTTTGCCACTCGCTAACTAGGGCGCCCGGCGCCATTGATGTCGAAAAGTCGGGCAAGCGAGTCGCCAACGTACCTAGCTGTGAAGTTGAAAGTAATACTCGGCTTTTCGGATCAATGGCGGCAACGCATAGGGTAAGGGCAGCGACGTCTTGCATCCCGGACACCGTGGTGTGGCCGGCTGCCGTGTCCCACGGAGTAATTGAGAAACTGCCATTCTTAAGCAAGTATCGATATTCAAAACGAAAGATGTAGGGAGCGATTAGTTCGTAATCGGAATCGACCGTTCCATTCGTTGCAGCGGGCCAAGTGCTCGCGATCGTCAGGGGAAGAAAGACTAGTGGTGTGTCGGTTGTGGAAACGCCATTCCAAACAAGGCCTTTCGACATCCGCTCCAGTTTATAAAAAGCTGGCGACGACGAAGTTGAATTGACCCGATAGCCTACGAGAGAGATCGGGCTCTGGGACCCACTCGACGGGTAATAACCCGACACGGTGCTGTAAAAGGCGAGTTGGTCGTTGCCGGTTTGCGGATTACTTGGCGACTTCAGAAAATAATCGAGGTCCGGCCGCTTGATCATTTGGGAGAAGTCGATAGCCAGGCGATCAAACACCGGTCTGACCTGTGCGTCCGCGTCCATCCGCTTATTCCCAGTTGTGGTGACTGAGGCGGCGGCCGAAAACAGGTGGCTGACCAGCAAAACCACTACGACAAGAATCGCTGCGGAAACTAACACCTCGACAATGGTGAAACCGTCGCGCGTTTTCTTCATTTAGTTGCGATCAAACGCAGCAAACATTTCCGCTGAACCTTGGGCATCAGTGATTGCCGCGGTAGCAGGCCAGGTTGCTTTCAGGCCGGCTAGCGTCGCAGTTCTTGGCCTGTTTCCATTATCGAGAAATGTAACCGTGATCCGGTACCGCGCCGTGCTGCCGGAAGGCACAACTTGCCCTGCGCTATCGAAGTAAATCGTGGCGACAGCGGTAGAAGCAATAATGGGGTTCGACGGGATGTTAATATTGAACTGAGAAGAGCTTCCAACCCCGCGGGCCGTCGCCCTTAAATCGGCGGCAACAGCGGAAAGAATATCAACGGACGCGGTTTGTTCGACTGACTGCCGGTTTGTCTCCAGGCCTATTGGCAATAAGGTGAAAATCGCAAGCAGCGAAACGGCGGCAACCCCAAGCGCTAAGGTCACTTCGACCAGCGAAAAACAGTCATTTGTTCGGGCTCTCAACGGCGAAAAATTTTGAAATTTCCGCCTACTCCCCCGAACTGGATCGCGACGATGTTCGGAGTGTTATTGTCGACGGCGGTTCCATGCGTTTGCCTGAGACCGATCTCCGCAGGATTTTTAAGCGAATAAGTGCTGTTGAGATTAGCCTCGCCGCGCGAATTGAAACGCACCGTCTTCGAGAAGGTGTAATTCTGCGCGACAAACGCGAATCGGGTCGTGTCTGAACTATCGCTGCTGATCCGATTAAAATGATCGGCACCGAGGCCAGCGGCATTAGTGTAAGGATAATCGGAACGCACATCGAGACTGTCAGGGAGAGCGGTTGGTGGCGGCGATGACGGCGGCGCCCCGATATCGGTAATGTGGATTCCTTCTAGTTTGATGAGCCGCCCGAGTTGTTTGATTCGAGTTGCCGGAAGTTGCGCGACTGGATCCGAATCCTCGTAAATTTTTGTTCCGTCAGTGGAAAAGACAGAAGCGATGAGGACTCGTCCCTTTCCAGGGAAGGGCGGCGCTACATTCGTTGGCGAGATCGCCGTCACATCCTCCTCGTAAAAACCAACCCAGACATAGGTGTTGTTCGCGATCGCGTAGTTACGCCCCTGTTCCAGCACGCCCGCAATCGTGTACCCCGCGGCGGTGATATCGCTGGCCGTTTTGATCTTTGTAAACGCCGGCGCAATGAGGACGATCAGAACTGTCGTTATCGCCATGACGAGCAGGAGCTCCAAAAGCGTGAAAGCGCGTCTTTGCAAAAGAGGACAGAAAACGGATGGCGGAGTTCGTGGGGGGGCGCCGAACACGGATCTGTTCTAAAGAAAAATCGCGCAACTGACCAGCTCTCGTTTTTACGCCGGTTGGAACCAGACGAGAGCGGTAACCGGATGGCAGAAGGGCGCCGCGATTGCCAGGTCGCCTGTGGAGGTCGGGGGGCCAAGCGGCCGCGGTGTGGGCGAAAGCCGAGACAACGAAGCGGTCAATTCGCCATCTCGCAATCGGTAGTCAGAGGTCAGACGTCGCGACATAAGCTGCCTGTACTCAACCGCTTATCAGATCTGAGAAATTCGCAATTTTAAGAGCGAAAATGCTTTCTCCAGCGGCATAGGGGCATACTTCTAGCTTTTACACGTCGCGTGCTGGAACACGCCCTTTCTGCCGAGGAGCATAACCAAATCCTCCAAACGATTGAGATGTTTGAGGCGATCACTCAAACACAGCCCGAGGATTATCAATCACTCGAAATTCTTAAGGAAGCGTACACCAAGATCGGCCGTCACGACGACGCGCTGAAAATTTCTCGTAAGCTCGCGGAAGCTTATTTTACTTCAGGATCCTACACGCCGGCATTGCACGAATGCGAAATGATTCTGACTCGTCAGCCGAATTCGCCTGAAGTGCTCGCAATGCTCGGCGAAATCGAACAACGACTCCAGTTGTCCGGCCAGGCAATCGTCGAAAAATCGAAAACAGGTGGAACTATGACCGGTCCCTTCACCAAGGCCGAGGGCTCGCTGGTTTCACCAACGGTGGAAGGTGCATTGATCGACGTCGACCCTGCTCGCGGCAAAAGTTTGGGCCGAATCGCGAACCTCCAGGAACGCGGAGATGATCATCTCGCGAAATTTCTCATCGTGCAGCAGCTCTTTACCGAGGAGCAGGTCAACAGCGCGCTGGAAACAACCAAAGAAGCGAACAAGGAACTTCAGGGCCACGCCATGGCCTCGTCGATGTTGGCCGAGTTAACCCGCGAGAAACCGCAACAGCTCGAATCGGTGCTGTCGGCTTTGATCGACCGCACAAAGTTCGCGTTCGTTCCGCTGGAATATTACGACACCGACCGGCAAATCGCGCCGATGCTGCCGGAATATCTCACGCTCGGGCGTTTATTTGTTCCGTTCGATCTGGTCAGCCGGACCATAATGGTGGCGTGCTGCAATCCTTTTGATTCCGCCGGCCGCGACGCGGTTCAGCAATCGGTTGATTACACCGTGTCATGGTATCTAGCCCGGCCCTCTTCAATCGTGCAGACATTGCGCGCGATCTACCGGCTCAATTCCTAGCGATCCATGAGAAGTAAATCTTTCGGCGAACGGATCGCAGATGTCCTGATCGAGGAGGGATTGCTCCTCCCGAACCAACTTGAGGAAGCGATCGGAATTCAAAAGTCCGAAGGCGGACGGTTACTGAAAATTCTGACCGACCGGCAATTCGTGACCGAGCAGGACATGGTATTCAGCATCGGCCGTTGCTTGAATACGCCGCCGGTGAATCTAACGCGTTTGCGCGTTCCAGAAGAAGTGATGTCGATCGTGCCGCGCGAAATGGCGAAGGCAAACAAGCTGGTCCCGATCGCGCGTCTGGATGGAAAACTTTTTGTGGCGATGGCCGATCCGACGAACGTGCTTGCAGTCGACGACCTCAAGCGCCGGGTTCAGCTCGAGATTGTGCCGATGATCGCGACCGAGCGAGCAGTGCTCGACACTCTGGCCGGAGTCCATGGAGGCGGCAACATGAGTCAAGTGCTGCGCCAGGTTTCCGAAGAAGCCGCCCAAGGCGCGGAGTCGGTCGAAGTGCAAAGTGCGAAGCGTGAAGAAATCGATCTCGACCGATTAGCGCATGACAGTGAAGACGCACCGGTCATCAAGATCGTTAATTTGATTCTCGCGCAAGCGGTTAAGGAGAAGGCCTCCGACATTCACATCGAGCCGTTCCAAAACACGCTGAAGCTGCGTTACCGAATTGATGGCGAATTGATTCCCGCCGAATCGCCGCCGAAAGCGTTGCAGCTTGCAATCACGTCGCGCATCAAAATTTTGGCTGGGCTGAACATCGCTGAGCGGCGGGTTCCGCAGGACGGCCGATTCCGGATTCGCGTGCTAGGCAAGGAAATCGATCTGCGTATTTCCATTCTTCCCACGGCCCACGGCGAAAAGATTGTCATCCGTATTCTCGATAAAGCGTCACTCAGCGGAAGCATTGACCAGATGGGCATGGATTCCGACACCCTCGATAAATTCAGGAAGGCGATCGACGCGCCACACGGAATGATTTTGGTTACTGGTCCGACCGGCTCCGGTAAAACCACCACGCTTTATTCGGTGCTGCACGAGCTGAACAGCCCCCAATACAACATCGTGACCGTCGAAGACCCGATTGAGTATGAGGTGGCTGGAATTAACCAAGTCGCGGTGCGGGCCGACATCGGTCTCGATTTTTCGTCCGCCTTGCGCTCAATCCTTCGCCAAGACCCGGATATCGTGATGGTCGGTGAAATTCGGGACAACGAAACGGCCGACATTGCCGTGAAGGCAGCGCTAACCGGCCACCAAGTCCTAAGCACTTTACACACAAACGATGCGGCTGGGGCCATAACGCGTTTGGACGACATGGGCATAGAGCCTTTCTTGATTTCGAGCTCGATTCTGATGGCTTGCGCGCAACGCCTCGTCCGCCGGGTTTGCCCGAACTGCAAAGAACAATTTGTTCCCGAGCCGGAGATTTTGCAGAAGCTTAAGCTGACCGAAAACAAGGAAGCAGTATTTTATCAGGGCAGCGGCTGCGATCGCTGCAAAGGTCGGGGTTATACCGGACGCGCGGCCTTGATCGAAGCCCTTCCGGTCAGCGAAGCAATCCGGCGTCTGATTATCAAACGTGCGTCGGCTGCGGTAATTAAGAACCAGGCGATCACCGAAGGGATGAAAACCTTGCGGGTGGTTGGAATCGAAAAGGCACTCGAGGGCGTGACCACACTGGAGGAGGTGTGGCGAGTCACGGCGGAGGACTAGGCTATGACGATTCCGTTTCTCGATCTTTTCAAGAAATTAACCGGCAAGTTCGGTGGTGGGACCGCGGTTGTCGAGGTTCCCGAACGCACCGCACCGCGAGTAGTCCGTCCCAAAAAAGCCGAAGGCGAACGATTGAGCAAAACGGTGTTGCCGAATTCAACGCGTTCCTTGTCGTCGACTCCGGATCCGTTCAAATCAGCCGCGACGGTGGCTGCGCCTCGAAGCAGCATGCCGCTCGAGCTCGGCGCTCGCAAGATCACGACTTCAGCACCAACGCCGCGGCCGTCGCAACTGCCGCCGGCTCTCGCCCGTGCCTTGGAGCCGAAGGTCGAGCGTACGATTTCGTTGCGGGTTTCGGACGTAGTCGACCTCGTGCCGCCCGGTTATATCAAACCAGTCGAAATTCTTGATACCAACGCGACCCTTTCGTTGAAAGCATCCGAGATTGAGAAAGGGATGCCGGACAAGCATCCGACAATTTCGCTTCCTAGTCTCTATCAGCAGGTGCCCGAAATTTTCCTTCGGAGTGTACGGCCGGACGATGACACCCGGATAGAGCTTCCGTATCAGAAAGTGCTCGCCCAATTTCAAAACGCGCATGTCCGGGCCGATCAGCAGCGGGACCCGGCCGTCCCTCATGTCGACACCCCGATTTTGACGGCAACAATCGAAGATTCGAAGCGCTTCGGGACTCGGATCGATCCAGTTGAGACGTCGACCCAGCCGCACGTTCCGGTTAAACACGCCAGCGCCAAATCGATTGCCGATGCCGAACCGGATGCTACTCCAGCGCAGCCGAAAGCAACGGTGAAAATAACGCCATCCGGTCAACGGGTCATTTCGCTTAATTCGCCGGAGTTAAAATCGAATAAAGAGACGCCGGAAGCCAGTCCGACCGAGACTAAAACCACTTTCGAACTTTCGCCGAATGGAACGGGTGCGTTCGCATCCGAGAGAGTTCCAGCCTCTAGCGGGCCGCCCGTTCCAACTCCTTTACCGTTTAATCCCGAGCTGGCAAAGATTGCCTTCCAGCTTCCGAAAAAAGAAAAGGCCGAAGCGACAACGTCGGAAGAAAAATCATCCGCGCCATCACTGGCTGAAACGCCCAAACAGGCGACGAAACCGATCAGTGATGAGCCATTTAAACTGAAATTGAAAATGCAGCCGGAGAAACCGGTTGCTGGGCAAGCAGCCGAGCCGGCCGCCGGCAAGCCAGTCGACCCAATTACATCAATCAAAGGACCCATTGCGGAAAGCACACAGCCAGCAGCTGTCGCCAAGCCGCCAATCACTGAGACGCCAAAGCCCGCGGCGGCAAAACAAGCTGGCGAGGGACCGTTCACTTTGAAATTGCAACTGGAGCCGGAGAAGCCAGTTGCATCAAAGCCATCGTTGCCAACGACGGTGGACACGCCGGTCGTAACGGCGCGGCCATTGAAACCGACCATCGGGGAACCTGTCGTGCCGACAAAGGCGCCGAGCCCACCGGTCGAAAATCTGGAAATTGCGGCGGCAAAAACCGGCCCGCTTCGCCCGGTGGCCATTTCGATGCCAGAAGCCGTTGCCACGTCCCCAACAGACACGTCCAAGATTTCATTTTCGCTAAAAGCGGTCTTGCAGAATCTGCCAGCGTTTCAGCTGTCAGGCGATGCCGCCAGCATTCCAGACGATGCCCGATTTACGTTACCGTTGGCTTTAGTCGAACCGCAGTTGGCCAGCGGACGAGTTTCTGTCGCGCCGGAAGTTTTTCAAAATGCATTGCCCGAAGCTCATCGCGGATTGTTTCAACTCGATGTGGCGAAGACAGCCGTAGCACTGCCGTTGGAGGAAGTGCTGAAGAATTTGCCAGCGACTGTCTTAAAGCTTCGGGATGACCAGGAAACGCACACCGCTGATAAGGATTTTGAAACTCCGTTCTTTCTCAAAGCACAGGAGGATGCGCGCCGGTTTGCCGTGAAAGTCGATCCGGCCGAGACGAAGCAGCCTGCGGTTGAATCAAAATCGGAAGCCGTTGCGCCGGTTGAGACGAAACCGGCCGCCGAAAAGATCGATCCGAAGGAAATTGTCACCCAGGCAAATGCGCTGGATGGAGTGAAAGCGTGCGCGATCACGTTTTCAGATGGATTAAGTCTAGCCGGTGAACTGCCGGAAGAAGTGGAAGCCGACGGTTTGGCGGCGATGGCGCCGTCGATGTTGGAGAGGATCGATCAGCATGTCCGCGAAACCAAGCTCGGTCAGCTGGTTGCGATGACGCTGTACGCCAGCAACTCTGCAGTCAGCTTTTTTGCCCGAGGAAATGTCTGCCTGACTGCGCTGCACGACAAGGCCCTGACGCCGGAAGTCCGAAACAGCCTGGCCGGCCTTGTTGAAAAACTATCCAAGACTTACGCCCAACCGGAGACGCCGAATGTCGATCATTAATTACGCCAGCCGCGAGATTCAGTTCAAAATCGTTTACTACGGTCCGGCGCTATGCGGAAAAACCACCAATCTCAATTACATTCATCAACGAATTAATCCGTTGAACCGGGGCGACCTCGTTTCCCTGGCGACTGCTACTGAGCGCACGCTTTTCTTTGACTTTCTCCCGCTCAACGCGGTGGTCATTAAAGGCTTCGTCACCAAATTCCAACTTTACACCGTGCCGGGGCAAGTCATTTACAACGCGACCCGACAACTGGTCCTGCGTAGCGTCGACGGAATAGTTTTCGTTGCGGATTCGCAATGGGAAAAAATGGAGGAGAACGTCGAGAGTTGGAAAAATCTTACGGATAACCTCCAGCTCCAGAACATGAACATCGACGATACGCCGTGCGTTTTGGAGTACAACAAACGCGACCTTCCGAATATCGCGCCGGTGAATTACATGGAATACGTCCTGAACAATGGGAAGAAGCGGCTGCAAAGTTTCGAGGTCATCTCCAGCAGCGGCCAAAACGTATTCGCGGCCCTCAATGCCGTATCCCAGATTTTGCTGCACAAGTTCAGTAAGCAAAGTGAGGCGCCCCAGGGGGCCTCACTCCCGGTCGCGATCCCGGTTGAACCATCGCAACCAACGCAAAAGCTTTCCGCGTGAATGCGATTCCGGTTCTGACGATCGAAGATGTCGCGACGCTCGACGGCGTGCTTGGCGATTTTCTCAAGAAGACCGAAGCCGAACTGACTGTAGTCATCGACCGCGGCGGCAATGTGATTTCGCAATGCGGTGACATGGACATCATGGATGTCACCGTGATCGCGGCACTAGCGGCCGGTTCATTCGCGGCGACTCGCGAGCTAGCCCGCCGAATCGGTGAAGTTGAGTTCAATGCGCTTTATCACCAGGGCAGTGGCAGTCACATGTTCATGAATTCGGTCGACGATGACACGATCATGATCACGGTGTTTGGAACGCGGACCACCGTTGGGTTGGTCCGTTTCTATTCGGCGGCTACTGCGCAAAATGTAGCTCAGGTTCTTAAGGCCCTGCGGACCACCGCCCATGGCTTCTCGTTCGACCCTAAAGATATCTCCGCGGCTCCCGTCTTCGCCGATCATCCGTCGTAGGAGCTACGCGCGGAGAGCAGTGAAACGGAAGCTGGAACCCACCTCTTCCGCGTTTTCTTAATCGCGGTCTTGCTTTGATCGCGGGATTTGTAAGCCGGCCCGCCACCACCCGGTCGCGGCACCGAAGAGCGGCGGTTTAAGTCGGCCCGAATCTACGGCGCCGGTTATATAAGAACTCTTGCTCTATCCAATAAGAGGAAGAGGAAGAAACCCCCTTCGCGTTACTGATTACGTCACTTTCTGTAAAAGTAGAAAGGGGCAGGCCTTTCGACCTACCCCCTCCCTGCCTACGAGCTTCTCCTAGCTCTTGTTTTGGGAAATCAATGTCCGGATGAGTTCTGCGATACCACTTCGTTCAGCTTGAAGATCGGTAGGAACATCGCGATCACGATGCCGCCGACGATCACGCCCAGGAACACGATCAACATTGGCTCGATCAACGACGTCAGGGCGTCGAGCATCGCTTCGATTTCTTCATCCCAGAAGTCCGCCATTTTCTCGAGCATGCTGTCGATTTTGCCGGTGGCTTCACCCGCCGCGACCATTCGCAGCAGCATCGGTGGAAAAATTGTCTTCTTGGACATGGCAATAGAGAGATTGTCGCCTTTCTCCACGTCATCGCCGACGGACTTGATACTCTTCTCGATCACGTCATTGCCGGCAGAGCCGCCAACAATGTCGATAACCTCGAGAATCGGCACGCCGCTCCGAATCAGCTGAGCAAAGGTGCGGGCGAACCGCGACATGGCGATCTTGAGCGTAAGCGGTCCGAATACCGGAAGCTTCAGTTTCCATTTGTCCCAGATTTGTTTGCCACGGGTCGACCGAAGGAAGGTTCGAATGCCAAAAACTACTGACGCAATCCCGACGAGCAGGAAGTACCACTCACCGCGGACGAAATCGCTCACGTCGATCAGGAATTGGGTAGGCGCGGGGAGTTTCGCGCCGAAATCCTTGAAGATTTCGCCAAAAATCGGAACAACCCGGACAATCAGGAAGGTGGTAATGAGGAGAGCGATCGAAATGACGATGACCGGATAGGTCATCGCCGACTTGACCTTCTTGCGTAAGCGGGCGCTGGCTTCCAAGAATCCAGCCAATCGCTCCAGGATCTCCGCCAACAGACCGCCGGTTTCACCCGCCTTCACCATGCTGGTGAAAAGGCGATTAAAAACGCGCGGATGCTTGGCGACTGCTTCATTAAAGGTCTCGCCGCCCTGTACCCGGGTGGTTACGTCGCTGATAACATTGCGAAGGTTTTTTTGGCGCTTCGGGTCGCACTGGTCGTAGAGAGCGGTTAGGCCTTGGACCAGGGAAATGCCGGCCTCGATCATGGTCGCTAACTGACGGGTAAAGAGAACCAGGTCGGTTTCTTTAACGGTCCAGACCTTCTTTTTGGTCTTGGAAGCGATGGCTTTTTCCTGGAGAGACAACACCATCAGGCCGCGGCTCATCAGACTGGTGACGGCGTTGTCTTCGTTAAGGGCGTCTTGGACGCCAGAGACGATGCGGCCGGAGGCGTCTCTAGCTTGGTAGGCGAAGGTGATCATGTTCTATAATTTCTATAATCACTAGAGCAGCTACGATGCCACCCTTGCTCAACTCCGCGCCCACAGCCACTTTACCCAACCGTGCCACCCTTTACTGCCCCCGATTTCTCCCAAATCTGCCCCGGCCTCTGGGTCTGGCACGCCTACGATCCCACCGTCAAAACCGACCTTTTTTCCACCGCCATCGCCACTTCGTCGGGTATCTGTTTAATTGATCCAATCCCGCTGCCGGATTCCGATCTGGCGCCATTAACCACTGCCGCGCCAATCGCCGGGGTTTTGGTGACCAATGGCAATCATCAGCGAGCCGCCCTCGATTATTCTGACCGGTTTGCGGTACCCGTTTTCGGTCATACCGCCGCTCTGGCTGAGATCCAACCGGCCCGCCGAGGGGAGCTGCCCGCGTTCGAGCCCGACCTCGAGGCGGTTGAAATACCAGGTGCTGCGGCTGGGGAGATTGCGGTCTATCAGCGCTCCAACGGCGGTACGTTAATCTTTGGGGATGCCTTGATTAATCTTGAGCCCTATGGCTTTGCTTTTTTGCCGGCAAAATATTGCCTCAATCCAAAACAAATGCGCCGCTCGTTGGGAAAGCTTAGTTCTTTTTCGGTGGAGCGAATTCTCTTCGCCCATGGTACGCCGATCGTCGCCCGCGCCGGCGAGCGGTTGCGCGAGCTTTTTAATCCGTCATGACGACAGGCCAGGACCAGCGGCTGACAAACCTACCGCGATCGACCAACGCGATTGAACGGTTCCTGCGGCTGATCCGATTTTCCCACACTGTTTTCGCTTTACCATTCGCCTTGGGCGCATTGGTCGTGGCGGCGGATGGTGTGCCGCGGCTGCGACTGCTGGTTTTGGTGCTGACCTGCATGGTTTGCGCGCGAACTGCCGCTATGCTTTTCAACCGGTGGGTCGATTGGTCGCTCGACCAACGCAATCCGAGAACGAAGTCACGTCATTTACTTTTGCCGAAGCCGGTTGTGCTGACTCTGCTCGTTGCCAGCTCGCTTGCGTTTCTGATTGCAGCAGCGGCAATCAACCGGCTCACCCTCATGCTGTCCCCGCTGGCGCTCGCCATAATCTTTCTCTACTCGCTGACCAAGCGGTTCACTTCCTGGACTCATTTCTTTCTGGGTGCCGCCCTCGCGATTTCCCCCATCGGCGCCTGGATCGCGCAAACAGGGGAGTTCGCGGTTGCGCCGTTTGTTTTGGCTGCCGGAATCGTTTGTTGGGTTGCCGGCTTTGATCTGATCTATGCCATCCAGGATTTTGATTTCGACAAAAGTGAGGGACTTCACTCGTTAGTCGTCCGACTTGGAATTGAGCGCACCCTTCGACTGGCACAACTCCTTCATCTCGTTGTCTTAGCGGCGTTGATCGGGTTCGGGTTAATTGCCCGGCTTGGCCCGGTTTACTTTTGGTCAACGGCGTTAGTGGCAGCAGCACTGGTTTTCGAACACCTAAGCGCGCGTTCGCTCGATGTCGCTGGCATCAATCGCGCATTTTTTCAGAGCAACGCTTTCGTGAGCGCGGTTTTTCTGGTGAGCATCTGTTTGGACCGCTTGTTGTGATCGGGCGAGATTTCATTAACACCGGGCTTTAAGCCGGTGTTAGAGAGGTGGTAGGATCACTGCTTCCGCGATTTTAGTCTCACGACAAACTGCTGACGCAGTTCGTGAGATTGTTCCCACTGCGGCCACCTCGCTGAAGCGAGGAGTTAATGAAATTACATCGCGTTGACTTGCTCGACGCGCCTGACGTGACGGCCGCCTTCGAAAGGTGTCTCCAACCAAACCCGGACAATTTTCATTGCCATCTCTTCCGGGATTACCCGCTGACCGAGAGAAAGAACGTTGGCGTCGTTGTGCTGCCGGGACAAACGGGCGACTTCCTCATTCCAGCAAAGCGCGCAACGGACGCGGTGAACTTTGTTGGCAACCATCGCTTCCCCGTTTCCGGATCCACCGAAGACAAAACCGCGCTCGCACTCGCCGCTGGCGACCGCTTCGGCGGCGGGGCGGATGAATAGGGGATAATCCACCGGTTCCTCGCTAAAGGTGCCGACATCTTTGATCTCGTGACCAAGCGAAATAAGCAATTGCTTCACTTTCTCTTTGTACCGGAAACCGGCGTGATCGGTGCCGAGCGCAATTTTCATAGTTGAAAGTAGCCCAGCGTTTTAAGGCTGGGCAAAACATTTCATCCTCTCGAAGCCTCTGGGGGCGAGAAATCTCTGCCGCCCCGTTCGGGGCTTGGTTGAAAGCCCTGATTTAGATCAAGGCTTAGAAGCCTGGGCTATTGCCAACCACGCTAACCACCATGCAGCTTGGCCAGCTGGGTCCAGATTTCGCGCTCGCGTTCTGAAAGCTTTTTTGGAATTTGCATTTGAACGACGACGTAGAGATCGCCCCGTTTTCCGGCAGCGCTGGGAAGGCCGCGTTCACGCAAACGAAAACGCTGACCGCCTTGAGTGCCGGCCGGCACTTTGAGTCGCACCGTTCCTTCGAGTGTCGGCACTTTTAATTCGGCCCCAAGCACCGCCTGCCACGGCGAAACCTTATCTTCGTGAATCAAATCGCTTCCTTCGACGGTGAAATCCGGATGTTTGGCCAAACGGACGCGAAGAAAGAGATCGCCGCTCTTGCCACCGCGCGCCCCGGCCTCGCCTTGGCCGGCCAATCGAATTCGCTGGCCTTCGTGAACGCCGCGGGGAATTTTTACCTGATAAGTTTCAATTTTGTTCGATCCGCTTCGGCGCAGTGACACCGTTCGCTTCGAGCCGTGTAAAGCTTCCTCGAGCGTAACCAAAATGTCTGCTTCAACATCCGCGCCGCGCTCGACCGTCGCCTGCCGCCCCCCAAATCCTCCGAAAGCCGAACGGCCACGGCCGCCGCCAAAAAATGCTTCAAAGAAATCGCTGAACCCAGTGCCTCCGAATTCAAATTGAACGCCGCCGCCGTCTCCGCCCCATTGCTGATATCCGCCCTCCGGTTGACCACCCCAATTTGGGGGCGGTTGAAATCCACCCGGCTGGTTCCAGTTAGCACCGAGTTGATCGTATTTATTCCGCTTCTCCGGGTCGCTTAAGACCTCGTAGGCCTCATTGATCTGCTTAAATTTCTCTTCAGCCGTCTTTTTGTCCTTGGCGACGTCCGGATGATACTTGCGCGCGAGTTTCCGGAAGGCGCTCCGGATTTCGTCTTCCGTGGCCGTTTTGGAGACGCCCAGCGTTTCATAATAATCTCTGAACTGCACTGCCATCGAATCTCAACCTTGTGCGGCCTGCTGGTTAGCGCAACCTTCTCCAGAAGTGATCATTGACGACTGACCAGTAATCAGGGCCGACTCTCTGTTCATGGGTCACCGATCACAATAAACATGCGCGAGATTGGGAAGCTTCTGGTCGTGTTTGGCACCATCGCCGTGATCCTCGGGCTAGTGCTCTGGAGTGGATTCGCTCCAAAGTGGCTCGGCCGGTTGCCCGGTGACATCCGGATCGAACGCGAGCACGGCGCATTCTATTTTCCGATTGTGACCTGCATCATTATCAGCGTCATCCTCAGTCTATTGATGGCGATCTTCAAGCGCTGATGCCAGCGCTCGCCAGCCAGCGCGCCTTGGAACAACACATTGCCCGGCTCCGAAAATGCCGGCGTTGTCCGCGGATGAAATCCACGCCAGTCTCGGGGGGCGCCGTCGTCAGCCCGGTGATGATTATTGGTCAGGCGCCAGGCCCGCGCGAGCCCACTTTGAAGCGGCCGTTCGCTCACACCGCCGGGCAAACCCTTTTTCGTTGGTTCGATCAATTTTGCGGAATGAATGAGGCTGACGTCCGCGCGAAAATTTATTTCGCCGCGGTCTGCCGCTGTTTTCCTGGAAAGGCGCCGGCTGGCACGGATCGCGTGCCTTCCCCGGATGAAATTCGCAACTGTTCTTCCTGGATGGCTAACGAAATCGAAATTCTTCGGCCCGAGCTCATCGTTCCCGTTGGACGGTTGGCCATTTCCCAGTTCGTCGATTGCAAAAAGCTCGAACTGGTGGTTGGCCGAAAGTTTCGGGGTGAGCGCGCTGGACACAGCTTCGACCTGATCCCGTTGCCGCATCCGTCGGGAGCATCGCCCTGGCACAAAATTCCTCCCGGAAAACAATTACTGGCCAATGCGATGCGCAAGATCGCCCGGCACAGCGCGATGAGAAAGTTGAGGAGTTGACTGGATTCGCCAGATTCATCTCCTTGCGATGAGTTCAGAAGTTCCAACGCGCGACGAAATTCCTAACTCTGACAAATGGGATCTAAGTCATCTCTTCGCCGATGTCGGTAAGTGGCAGGAAGACTTCGTTTGGCTTCAGCGCAATTACCCACGGATCAAAGACTGGAAGGGGAAGCTTGGCCAATCGGCGAAGAATTTGGCGGAATGTTTGGAATTCGAAAAGACACTCGATCTGAAAATCGAACGTCTCTATCATTTCGCCTCGCTTCAACTGGCGGAGGACAGCGCGAATACCGAGTACCTGGCTCGCGTCGGGCAGATTCAGAACCTGTTGACCCAGATCGGCGAAGCCTTTGCGTTTGTAGTTCCGGAAATCCAGGCGATCGACGACGGCTTGTTTGCCGAGTTTGTTAGCGATCCGGTCCTGGCGGAGTGGAAAATCAAGCTTCACAAAATTCGCCGTTTGAAACCGTATGTTCTGTCTGAACCGGAGGAACGGATCCTTGCTCTCGGCGCCGCCGCCTTGAACGGGTACGACGACACTTTCTCGCAGCTCACTGACGTGGACATGAAGTTTGGCGTCCTAGTGGATGAAACCGGAAGCGAAAGACCGCTCACTCAAAGTTCGTTTAGCTCGTTTTTAGTGAAACGCGACCCCGAACTGCGTAAACGCGCGTTTCACCAATTTTATGCCGAATTCAAAGATCACGAATACACCCTGGCGAGCTCGCTGGCCTATTCGGTCAAGGCCGATGTATTTCGCGCCCGGGCCCGGAACTATCCGTCGGCGTTAGAAGCGGCTCTTTTTTCAGACGATATTCCGATATCGGTTTACGACGGACTGATCGACGCGGTCCGGGCTAATCTCGCTCCGCTCTTTCGATATTTTGAATTACGCCGCCGAGTGCTGGGCCTGCCGGAATTGCATCACTACGACACCTACGTTCCCCTGGTTGCCGAAATCGAATCCCACATTTCGTTTGATGACGCTGTCGACAAGGTCGTGGCTGCGTTACAGCCGCTGGGACCGCAATATGTCGAGGCGCTCCGGGCAGGATTGCGCGGTCGATGGTGCGACCGTTATGAAACAAAAGGCAAACGCAGTGGCGCGTTTTCGTCGGGCAGTTACGGATCCCCGCCTTACATCCTGATGAACTACAAAGAGGATGTCTTCTCCGATCTTTATACCCTTGCCCACGAGGCGGGTCATTCGATGCACACCTGGTTTTCCCAAAAGTCGCAGAAATTTCAGGATTACGATTATCCCATTTTCCTTGCCGAGGTAGCGTCGACTTTTAACGAGGAATTATTAACCCACTATCTGCTCGAACAAACCGGCGATCCGAAAATGCGAGCTTACATCATCAATCGTCAAATTGACGACATTCGCGGCACGCTGTTTCGACAGACCATGTTCGGGGAATTCGAGAAAGTCATCCATCAAATCGAAGAGAGCGGAGACGCACTGACCCTCGATGTTTTCAAATCGGAGTATCACAAGCTTCTGACTGCTTACTTCGCGGAGAACTTCGTCCTCGATCCCGAGTTGAACTTGGAATGCTTGCGCATCCCGCATTTCTACGGTGCCTTCTATGTATATAAGTACGCCACTGGGATCTCGGCGGCGGTTGCTCTCTCGGAAAAGGTGCTGCGCAACGACCCTGGAGCCGTGGATGCATATCTTGGCTTTTTGAGGTCCGGCGGGTCGAAGTTCCCGTTGGAGACACTCAAACAAGCAGGCGTCGACATGACTACGCCGGCGCCGATCGAAAGCACTTTGCGGTTGTTCGATCGGCGGGTAGGCGAGCTGGAAACGCTTTTACTCGGGTAGGGGCGATTGCCTTGAAGCCAGGGGTTCGGCCGACCGCCACCAGGCCTTGGCAAGGTCCCTGCTTAAAGCCATTCGTGGACTACGAATGGCGATTGCGAGCAGCAGCGGGATATGCCGAACTGGGCATGAACCGCGAGTCCCTCGCTGAATTAAACGCCATCGAGGAGCCGGCGCGAGAGCAGCCGGAAGTCTTGCAATTGAGACTTCACCATTTGATGCGGGAGAAAAAATGGGCCCGCGCCTTGACGGTTAGTCGCAAGCTCTGCCGGGCGGCACCACAATGTACCGCTGGATTTTTGCACGCCGGTTTTTGCTTACACGAACTCGGCAAAACATTGCAGGCCAAACAGCTTCTGTTGAAAGGCCCGGTCGCCCTCCTCCGTGAGCCTATCTATTATTATAATATGGGTTGCTACGACGCCTTGCTCGGCAATGCGAAATCTGCCCAGGTCCACTTACTGACTAGTTTTAAAATGGACCCGTCCTTCCGGGACATCGCAAAAAAAGATCCCGATCTGCGCTCGGTTCAGGAATTAATTTAAGTGGATCGCGCTCTTTCAGCGCGATTTAATGACTTGGAATAAACGCGGCCGGAGGTCGCGCTCTACCTGCACGATGAATCTTCATGCCGACGAGCTTCGCTCCCGACTTCAGCCGCTGTTTCAGCAAAACTTTGCGAATTTTGGCGACCTCGGCGCGGCCGTCTCAGTCTGGCAACATGGCGAGCCGCTCCTTGATATCCATGGCGGGTTTCGTGATGCAGCGCGCGAACATCCCTGGACGGATAGCACACTCGTTCTGATTTGGTCGGCGACGAAAGGACTAGGCTCTGCCTGTCTCTTGCATGTTCTACAGGAACACAAAATCGACATCGATCGCCGGGTGGCCGATTTCTGGCCGGAATTTGCCCAGCAGGGCAAAGAAAATATCACGATCGCCCAATTGACGTCGCATCAAGCCGGACTCGCCGCGCTGGATCGACGAGTCGATGTTCTTGATTACTCGGCGGTAATCGACGCTTTGGAAAAACAGGAACCGAATTGGCGCCCAGATACCGCCCATGGATATCACGCTCGGACTTTTGGATTTTTGATCGATGAACTGGTCAGACGAATCGTTGGGACGGGCATTTCTGAATACTGGCGAAAGGTTTTCGCCGAGCCGCTTGGGTTGGACATTTGGATCGGTTTGCCCCAATCAGAAAATCATCGGGTCGCGACGATGTATGCCCCGAAAATGGGCAAGAGACCTGAGCCCGCCCAATTCTATAAGGATTTGGCAACAGCCGGAACTTTTGCCCGTCAAGTTTTTGGTTCGCCCTATGGTCTGGATGCTGTGAGCGACATGAACAAACCGGAAATTCGGGCGCGTTCGTTTGTGTCATTTGGTGGGATCGGCACCGCTAACTCGTTAGGCAAGTTTTACTCGCTTCTGGCTAATGGCGGCTGCGACCGAGAAGGCAGGCTGATTTTCGAGGAACAAACGATGCGATGGATGAAGAGAACTTTGACCGACGGGCTTGATCGCGTGTTCCAGATCCCAACAGCATTCTCGGCTGGCTTCATGAAAGAGGCGAAAAATCCTTCGAAGAAAATTTTCGCGGGATCGACCACGGCATTCGGTCATCCCGGCGCTGGTGGGAGCCACGCTTTCGCTGATCCGGACAACAAAATCAGTTTTGTTTACGTGATGAATCAGATGGAGCAATCGGTTTTGCCGAACCAGAAATCGCTGCGCTTGGTCGAAGCAATTTACAAATCGCGATCATCTCAAATTAATTAAACGCCATTCACTCGCCGATAATCGTGATTTGAATGTTACGGCGATGCGGATCGCGCCGATGTTCAAATAAGAAAATTCCCTGCCAAGTTCCCAGCTTCATCCTGCCGTCCACGATCGGGACGGTTTCGCTGGTGTGGGTCAGCACCATTCTGATATGGGAAGGCATATCGTCCGGTCCTTCATCGTCATGTTCATAGTTAGCGTCTTCCGGAACGAGCTTTTCGAAAAATCGCTCAACATCACGGCGCGCGGCCGGCGCGGCATTTTCCATAATCATCAGGCTGCAACTGGTGTGCTGGACGAAGATTGTGACCGTCCCGCTCCGAACGCTCGTCTTCGTTACTACCGCTTCAACCTGATCGGTGATTTCGTAGGTTCCTTTACCTTTGGTCTTGATCGTGAATTGATGGTGATGCGTGGCCAGCATGAGTGGCTCACGTTACCTATCCACGTATTCGCGGCAAAGCGGCCGATTCTGATCTCCGCTTACCTTTCGTCGCAGAGCTTCTGGACGGGACGCCAAGTTGAAACAAGGTAACGGAATTATCGAACCGGGGACGTTTTAGCTCATTCACGGCGCCCTCCGAATTGGGGTTGGAGTTGGTGTTGGTGTCGCCGTAGGACTTGGGGTCACTACCGGTATAGCCGTCGGGGTCGGAGTAGGAGTTGGGGTAGAACTCGCACTTGGTACCGCAGTTGGCGTCGGGCTAGGCTTTGGGCCGCAGCCGCCACCTCTACACGGCGGCAAGATAGGCGTCGGAGTCGGAGTTGGCGTTACTGTCGATGTGGGAGTGGACGTCGGCGTCGGTGTTGGCGTTAATGTGGGAGTAGGGGTGGGTGTTGCCGTCGGTACCGGAGTGGGCGTGGGTGTTGGACTAGTCGCCGGTGTGGGCGAGGGCGATGGCGCGGCGGTAATAATGAAATTACTGTCGCTTGTATCCGAGCCGCTGTTGCCGGATTTATCCGTTGCAGTAATTCGAATCCGCGCGGCACCTGTTTGGATTGATGCCGGCACATGCCAGATGAAATTTCTGACGCTACCGTTAAGGTATTGAGCAAGCGTTCGATAAGTTGTGCCAGCATCAGTGGAGAATTCTACTTTTTGATTGATGACATCATGACCCTGATCAACCGCCCAATTAACGGTTACGTCGTTATCTGCTCCGATCTGCTCGCTGCCATTTGGCGAGTTGAGTTGAACTATCGGCGGAACACCAATACCGCTGGTCGCTGTTTGAGGTAGTGAAGCGAGGCCGGTGTGAGTTAGCGTGTCGATCTGTCCTGCGTTGTTAGGATCGGGCGCGGTGGTCTGTGTATAAGCCGCCACTGTGACCCTGTAGGCAGTCGCATTCAAGAGGCGCGGAATAATGATGGACGTCTGGTTTCCGGCATCGAATGCTTGGTCCAGACTCGTCGCATCGCCTTTGTCAATTCCATAGCGGACGGTGTAACCACGCAAATTGGCTTCAGTGTTTGGAGTCCAAGAGACCATCACATTATTTCCCATGCCTCCCTTAACCGAAACGTTTCGTGGAGTTGCGGGGGCGACCGGATCCACCACTGTCACCTTGGTGGGCGCGTACTGCATCTGTGGTTGGTTCTTTCCGTCGTCGATCACCAGGTAGACGTAGTAGTCGCCCGATGGGACTGAACCATCGCCGGCATTCCAAGTGTAGGTTCCAGTGGTGCTCTTTTGCAGACCGCTCGCTATTAGGGTTCCATGGAACCCCGTAGAATCCTTGTCATAATAAAGTGAGACTGGCGCATCATCGTCAGCATCAGTCGCGTTGTAATTGATTTGGACGCTCGACCCTGATTGCGCAGTCGACACTAAATTGATGACCGGAGGTGAATTTGCCCCCAGCACTTGAGCGATGAACGGCCCGTTAGACGCGTCTTCTGCCTCGATACTCCAACTGCCGGCCGCAGGATTATTGACGAGGTACAAGCTTTCGCTCGTCGCGACTGATGGCGCGTAGGTGGCGTTGTTTGATGACGCATTGTCAGGTGTGATTCTGGTTCCGTCCGGCGCGATTAAATCATAGCGCGGAGCTCCGTTCGCCGCATAAAGATCAAACATCAGTTGCGGTGTACTTGGGGAAACTGTCAATGACGCAAGCGACGCGGCTCCTGTTTTCGGCGCCGGAGTTATTGAGACGCTTCCGTCTTTGGAGGTAGAAGATGCAATTAAGTTAGCCCCAATCTGTGTGCTCAGATGTACGGGTCCCCAATTGGCTCCAACCTTCGCGTTCACAAATCCACCCAATTCGGCTACTAACGCGCTCAAATCGATTGAGGCTAGATTTGTTTCAGCGCCAAAGTCCATCTCGCCAGTGTTGGCATTGAGGTTCCAGTGCGCCTTTGCGCCCGCGATCGGAAACGGTAATGAAACAGGATGAACCGGATTGCTCTTGAGAAAGCTCCTAAGAGGATCATTACCATCCGGAATCTGCAGCACCGCGCTGGCCGACCCCTGCATGAAAAGAATGCCAACCTTCATGTCCGCGCTCAACTTGAGTAATTGGAACGAGTCGATCAGGGTGACGCTGCCGCCCAATGAAACTGAGTGCGGGATATCGAAGCCCAACGAAACCTTCGCCACATTGGCCGTGAGGATTTTCAGATCGCTCGACCCGGTCAGCGTTGCCGGAGCGGTGTAAGTAAGCCCGGCACTGTGTAGCTCGATCACATTTGACAGCGCCGGATTGACTACAGTCAAATTGACCGACAACGCGATTGTAAATGGCCCGGTTTGGATATTTTGAACACTGACGGTACCGCCGGTAACGTTGAAGATCGGCGCCGGCGGTGGAATTGGAAAACCAATCAAGGAGGTATTGACGCCGGCGGTGACGCTGTCCAGTCCGCCGCCAATGAACTTCACGTCGCCAATGACCTGAAACGCGGGTGTGACCAGTGTACCACCCCCTTCAAAGACGTCTTTGGTTGGATCATCGCCGGCGACCCATTTGAGCTTCACATTTTGTACGCCAAAGCCGCCAATGTTGAAATCCGGCACTATGATGTCGCCGTTAAAACGAATGCCATGCTGTTGTGTGATAAAAAGATCGGTGAAACTCGCGCTCAGTCCCTGAATGTTGGCGACATCGGGGAATTTCAAATGGCCCTGGAGTTTGATCCCAAAGTCGCCGGTCAATATCAAAGTAGCGTGCTCGATAACCACGTCGACGCCAGCCAACTGCAACGGTTTCTGGACATTGCTTTGAAGAAACTGAGTGACTTCACCGTTTCCATCGACCGTAAAATTCAAACCGCCACCCTGCCAGATGATGTAATTGCCGTAGAATGGAATATTAGTGACGCTAAGTGACCCCTGACTGACGGCGACGGACAATGTTGCGTTCTCGCGATTTAGAACAACCGTTACGCTACCATCAAACGCCAGATAATTATTGATTTGGGTATGGCCGCCTAACTGATAGGTGCCGCTGGGAACATCATTCGGGGCAAAGGATTTCAATTTCGCCGCACTAGCCGTACCCCCGACTGGCTCAATCGCGTCTGAGCAAATCGTGACCTGACCCACATTCATACAAAAGCCACCGGGTGGCGCTGGATCGGTTACCGTCAGGTTGAAGTTTTGGGTCGCCGAACCGTTACAAGTTCCGTCCGAGGCAACAATGCCGATAGACACCGTTTGATTCACAGCAGATGGCGCCGGAGTCCATCCGTGAAGCAATGCGCTACCGTCGGCCTCGGCCGTGATGGTCATTCCGCGCACATTTGTAATAAGGGAGTAAGCGATGCGTGCACCAGTGGGACTTGTCGCCCTTACTTTGTAAGTAAATTCGCGACCTGCCGGCGCGAATGGAGGACTGCTGCTTTGAAAGACCGGCGCGGCCGAGCTTCCTGACACGCACGTAATCGTATTCACCCTGGCCTGGTTGTCGTTTGGATTCTGGTCGGTGGTACGATTGTCCGCATTGAAGGCAGCAGCCGTATTAGAGATATTTCCCGATTCAGTCGGTTGCACGGTAATGTGCGCTGACAGCGAGTCTCCATTATTCATCGTTCCGAAGTCGCAAACAATCGCGTTCGGATCGCTCGAGTCTGCCTGAAAACAGTTACCTGGCGATACTGAGACAAAACTCACGTTCGAAGGCAACTCATCTGAGACCAGCACATGCTTCGCCTGACTCGGTCCGCTGTTTCTGACCAAGATGTTGTAAGTGAAGTTGGCGCCATCCGCGACTTGCGACGGAGCGCTCATTGTCAACGAAACGTTCGTCCCGATGGACACAGTCGTCGCCGCGGATGCTTCGTTGTTAAGCAGATTGTTATCGACAAAACTGTTGCTCGCGACATCCGCGGTATTGACTATGGTTTGGACGTCGTCGTTTTGCGGACGTACTTTAAGAGTTACATCGTAAACGATCGGGTTCGTAAACGCCGAATGTTTTTCGAGTGTCGGATAACTGCAACTCAGTGTGCCGGATGATACGCTGCACGTGACGCTGGCGGATGTTGGCGTCGCCGAAACAAAGGTAGTGTTGCTTGGTAGAACATCCGTCATCGTAACGTTGTGCGCATCCTGATCGAAGCTGTTGTTCTGTACGTGAATCACGTAGCTAACATCGTCAGTGGTTAAAGCTTGCTTAGGGCCATCCATAGCCACCGAAATATCAACCGGTGTAGTGAATGACGTGGAAGCGGTCGCATTGTTTGGATGCGTGTCCGGAAAGGGCTCTGCCTGGCTGGAGGTAACGGACGCGGTATCGGTAATCTTTTCGGGATCGAGTGCCCTAAAACCGATCACGATCACCACCGATTGGCCACTCTGAAGAGTGCCAACGTTACATTGAACCAACGGCGAGAGTTGACCAACCACCGACTGATCGCAAAGGTTGGCTGGCTGGACACTAAGAACCCGCGTGCAAACGGCCGAACCCGATGATTCACAATTGGCATCCGGAATCTGATCCGCGAAGTGAACATTGGTCGCAGTAGCGTTGCCGTAGTTTGTGATCTTGGCGGTGTACCGCATCGTGTCAGTAGCCGTTGCCGATCCATCCGGGGGGCCAGTCAGTTGCAGACCAAGATCCACCGAGGGAGTTTGTGTAATCGTAATGGTGGAAGTCGCAGTTGAGTTATCGGAAAAAGTGACGGTAACGTTGATGAGACTTCCTTGGACGAAAACATCCGGAAGCGCCGTTGAAGCAAAGAGTTTAAAAACACCGGTGTTGCCCACGGGAACGTTGTTAAGAGAACCGTCGGTCGTGTTCTCGATTGGGCCATCGAGCGACCTGGCGACGCCGAGGGTCCAGATTCCGTTGTTTGGTGTGGTGTCCCAGCTATCGCCCTTCGGACCGGTCAACACGATCTTGGAAATTAATTTGGTAAATGTTTGCGGCGGCAGTGTGATTGTGAAAGTACCATCCGCATCACCATCGTTAGTCAATCCCGCGCCGCTATCGTTGCGGCTTACTCGATCGCGCAGACGACCATCGAAGCTTAATGTTGCGCCTCCAGCCGTTGGAGTGGGTGTCGGTGTTGGAGTAGTAGCAGGTGTCGGACTGCCAGTGGGTGTTGGAGTCGGTGTCGGAGTCGGTGTCGGACTCGAAGCCGGTGTCGGAGTTGGAGTTGGAGTCGGACTACTGGTGTTTTTTGTAATTGTTGCGGCTAAGCCGGTGCTATCATTCAAGACGCCGTTGTTTCCTGATCCGACAGCAAAATCAACCGTTTCGTTTGGACTTGTGATCGTGAAATCTGCGCCAAAGACCGCTTGATTACCGAAACCACTGACTGTGCCTGTGAAAAGTTCATGAGCGGAATTGGAGGCAAGGTCTTGAATGACATGAACGTCTGTCGTTGTCGTATCCAGACCCTGGAAACGTCCAGCCACGTGATAATTGCCTGGCTCTTGCGGAATCCAGCGCAGGATTGAGTACTGCCCGCCCGCTCCGGGATGTGAACTCAGGAGGTCCGGCGGTTGTTGAATGCTGCTGTAATTCTGGGTCGTGCCCGACGCATTATAACGAACTGACGGGACGTCAGTGCTGATTGTACTGGCGTACCACTGGTCGATCGATGGGAACTCATTAATCGCATTCGAATCATAAAGAGTGAACGACGATCCTGGCACGAGTGAGGGGCTATACCCATACTGCCAGGGCTGGACGTTTGAGTTCGTGCGAGTAAAAAAATCACGGACCGCATCAAAATCGGACTGAAGGGTGGCAAGCTCGTCGCTGCTAATGACGTTTTCGTAGAATCGCACTTCATCGATTTCGCCCTTCCAATAGGTTGTGAGATTGAAATTTGCGCCGGCGCGCAACCCCGAATTGATCGGGGGGCTCCCAAGCACATCGCCGGCACCGGTAGCAGTGCCCACCAGTTGGCCATTAAGGTAGAGGTTTGTTACGCGAGTGTTCTCGTCGCGGGTGATGGTTAGCTGTTGCCATGTGACGGATGGAATATTGAACGTAATCTGAGCTCCATCCGCACCGGTATACTTGTATTGGCCGAAGCTATTGTTATAGGCGATTGACCAATCATTACTGCTTGAATCGTGCGCAAGCGCCATGACGGGCGCTGACGGAGACTGGGGCGAAAACGGACTGGCGTCGTCTTTGATCCACATCGCGATCGTGAACGATTCGGAGCCCCACCAAGTGCCGAAATCAACGTAGGTGCCGGTCTGAGATCCATTCAAATTGAATTGGCCGGTGAAATGGAAAGCCAGACCGACCTTCCCTGGTGCGAAATTGAGCCCGGGATAATTATTCGAATCGATAACCGGCACCGTCGCGTTGTGCTGGCCGGTTTCGTCCTGCCCGCAACTGTTATCGTTCCCGCAAGTCGGTTTGGGATCCGCGTGATAAAAGGCGGCCGGGACGCTTACTGTTTGAACCGCTGACCGCAGAGCGGCGAGGGCGGCAAAAATCGATAACAAAAGGAGAAATCGGGAGAGGGATTTTCGGGCCATAGAAATTGTCTTCAGCCAGAACGCCAGAAAACGTCGTAAACCGGCTCATCGATTTTCCGAAAAACAGCCGGGACAAAGCTAGATGCCGGTTTTCGGAAGGTTAGACTCTGTGCATCCCGTTCGTTCGTAACGAGTTATATCGACATCGACATTGTACGGAAAATAACCTAAAATTAACTCTTCTTTTCGTGGGATTAGACCTTGAAAGCGATCCGCTATCTTCGGCGGATTTGGTAAACGAGTTAACGGCTACGCTGTCCAGTGCCGATGCACAGACAGTGCGGAGTGCCTTACCCGCGGTCTACGACGAATTACGCCATCTGGCTGCCAGCTATCTCGGTCGCGAGCGGCCTGACCACACCCTTCAGCCCACGGCTCTGGTCCACGAAGCTTACCTGCGGTTGATCGATCAAAAAAAAATCAACTGGGCTAACCGCGCGCAGATCTTGGCAATCGCTGCTCGGATGATGCGTCGAATTTTAGTCAATCACGCCGTGGCTCGCAAAACGGCAAAGCGGGGCAGCGGCGCAACGCGGGTTACGTTGGATCAGGCGCTCAATATATTTGATAGACAGGAGGTTTCTGCCATCGCGCTCAATGACGCGTTGCGCGACCTTGAGCATCTTGACGCGCGCCAGGCGCAAATTGTCGAATTGCGCTTCTTCGGAGGATTAACGGTTCCCGAAACGGCCGATGTTCTCGGAATTTCGGCTGCAACTGTGAAGCGCGAATGGGGAGTGGCCAAACTTTGGCTGGAACGGGAAATGAGCGACGCCGCCTGATTGGCGATCCATGGGGAATTGCAATGACGCCGGAAGTTTGGCAACGGGTAAAGAATCTTGTCGCTGATGCGTTAGATCAGCCTGAAGCCGAGCGAGCCGCGTTTATCGGCGAATCGTCTGATGAAACAACGGTTCGGCGCGAGGCCGCATCGATACTCGCACAATCAGCTGATCGATTGGAAGAGTGTGCAAATGATCTCGTCACAGCGAATGACGAGCATCATTTGATGACGGGCCGGCGCATTGGTGCATATGCCATCTTGCGCGAGCTCGGCCGGGGTGGGATGGGCGCCGTCTATTTAGCCGAAAGGGCCGACGGCGCGTTCGAGAAACGGGTTGCGATCAAGCTTTTGAAACGTGGAACAGACACCGACGAAGTGCTGAAACGTTTTCGCGGTGAGCGCCAAATACTCGCTCGCCTCAATCACCCAAACATTGCCCGATTACTGGATGCTGGAGAAACCAATGATGGCTTGCCTTATTTCGTGATGGAATACATCGCGGGCAGTTCGATTACGAGTTATGTCCAGCAACATCGCGTTACGCTGGCTAAGCGCCTGGAATTGTTTCGAATTGTTTGCCTGGCCGTTGGCTATGCTCATCAGAATCTGGTTATTCACCGCGATCTCAAACCCACCAACGTGCTGGTTACCGATGAGGGAGAGGTCAAGCTGCTAGATTTCGGCATTGCCAAGCTGGTCGGCGGAGCTGACCACAACCTAACATTGACCGTCCATCAGGCGATGACGCCGGAGTACGCCAGTCCGGAGCAGGTTCGAGGGGAAGCGGTAACAACTGTCAGCGATGTCTACTCCCTCGGGGTTTTGCTCTACGAATTGCTAACCGACCAGCGGCCCTACAAACTAAAAACGCGAAGCCAGAGCGAGATTAGTAAAGCGATTTGCGAACAGCAACCAGACCGGCCGAGTACCGCGCTCGCTAAAAAAGGCACCAATTCAAAGTTGGAACTTCGCGTCTCGAAAATTCTCAAGGGCGATCTCGATAACATCGTCCTTAAGGCTCTGCGAAAGGAACCGGAAGATCGTTATGTCTCGGTCGACCAGTTCTCTACGGACATCCGCCGTTATCTTGAAGGGTTGCCGGTGCGCGCCCGCAAAGTCACTGCAGCGTATCGCGCCTCTAAGTTTATCCGCCGTTACAAATTCAGCGTCGCAATTGCGCTGTTGTTCGTTCTCGCGCTTATAGCCGGAACGATTGCGACGTCTTGGGAGGCACATGTTGCCCGGATTGAAAAAGCTCGTGCTGAGCGCCGGTTTGAACAGGTGCGGAGGATCGCTAACTCTTTAATGTTCGAATTTCATAACTCGATTAAGGACCTTCCCGGATCCTTGGCGGCGCGGCAGCTGGTGACGAGGCGGGCACTCGAGTATCTCGATAATTTGGCGCAGGAAGCCGGAAGTGATCTCTCGTTGAAAGGCGAATTAGCTGCCGCTTATTCCAAGATTGGATTGATCACTTTTGACGTTCAGCAAGCGATTGATAGCCATCGCAAAGCTGTAACTTTGAACGAATCGCTGGTGGCGGCTGCTCCTTCCAATCCCGCTTATATCGAACAACTGGCGGACAGCTACGGCGATTTAAGCGACGTCATGAAGATCGCGGGAAATTCAGCTGAGTCGATTGCTTACGCACGAAAATCCCTGGCGATTGAACAATCACCGATGCTTACGCGCCAATCGAACATTGGCGAAAGGATCAATCTCGCCCATCGCTATTTGGCTCTGGGAACTGCATTGCGTGATCCGGGTCAAGTCCACGAAGCGCTAGCGAATGATTTGCAGGCGATGCACATTCTGGAAAAGGCCGCGAAACGCGCTCCTTCTGATGAAGGCACCTTGCACGCTCTGGCCGGCGTTTACGGCGAACTTGTCGTCACCTACGATGATATGGCCGAGAATTCATCCGCCCTCGGTTATGCTCATAAACAGTTAGACGTTGCTACTAAACTGTTGGAGTTAGAGCCTGCCAGTTCGCGGTACCGTCGTGACATGTGGTCGGCCGATTTTCATCTGGCCACCGAAGAAATGGCCTCCGGGAATGTGAACGACGCGATCGTTGGTTACACCAAAGCGGTCGACTTGATCCAGCAACTTTCCTCGGCGGATCCTACTGACACCGGACATCGCCGTTGGTTAGCGGTGACATATTTACGTTTGGCTGATGCGCGAATGAAGATGAACGAGTTGGATCAGGCCGCTCAAGATTATCGAAAAGCAATTGATATCACGGAAAAGCTAATCGCTTCTGATCCGCAACGATTCGAGTCCCGTCGTGATCTGATCAGGATGTACGAATCGCTTTCGAACCGGTTCATAAGTGCCGGCGACAATAAGCGCGCGATGGATCTTCTAAACCGGGCACTTTCGCTGGCGAAGACAATTTCGCTTCGCGACGCCGGAAACACGCGGGTTCGGGCAGTTCTGGCCAAAGTTTATGATGATCTAGGCAAGCTTTATCGCAGAATGGCAGATGAAAAAGACGCTTCACCGGCAACTCGGACAATGAATTTGCGCTCCGCCAGCGATGCGTTTCAACACAGTCTCGACATTTGGCATGAACTTCAGATCAGCGGCAAGTTATTGCCCGCCGACACCGGACGTTCCAACCAAACCGAAACCGAAATGGTGAGTGTCAGAACAGCCCTGAAATAGCCTCCGCAATTGTGTGACCCGAATTTCACGAATGTTCCGGAAAGTGATGATAGTTTCTGCAAATCGTGTCTACAATTGTAAGAGATGGGTTTCGCGGCGGAGTTCTTGGTAGTGCCAGAAAATGCGGTGCGGGAGCGGGGCGGGTGGACTTCGGCCTGACAAGGTGAGCGCGTCGCCCCACCGGAACCGATAGAGTTCAATGGCCGCCCTCAAAATGAAAGTTCGTGTTCAATTCTACAGTCAGCTGCGCGAGATCGTCGGCGTCGAAGCCCAAGATCTCGAATTGATTGAACCAGCAACGGTTTCGGACTTGTTACAGAAAATTTACGAAACGGCTCCGGCGCTACGCGCTCACGACAGGACAATCCTTGTTGGTGTCGGCGTCGAATTTGTGGATCGAAATTACAAACTGGCAGCGGGGGATGAAGTTGCAATCATGCCGCCGGTTCAGGGAGGTTGAGGCGGAAATCAGAGGTCAGAAGTCGGAGGTCACAGGTCAGAAGTTTGCGACGCCGCGTTGCTCTTGCTGACCTCTGAGTTCTGACGTGTATCGTCTGTTTCTCAGTCCCGAAAGTTCTTAAAGTTCGTCGCCACGCCAAAATCTTTCCCGCGCACAAACTGGATCACCGCCTGGAGCTCATCCCTTTTTTTCCCGGTGACTCGAACTTGACGATCCATTAGCTGGCTTTGGACTTTGAAACCGCCGCCTTTAATTGCGTGAATGATTTCCTTGGCCTTGTCACCTTCCAAGCCTTGCTGGATTTTCAACTCTTGGCGCGCGTGACCGACTGATGAGAGTGCGGGCTCCTCCTGCTTCACATTTCGCAGGTCGACCCCGCGCTTTGAAAGCTTGCCAATGACAATTTCGCGGAGCCCGCGCAAATGGTTCGCATCGTCGGCAGTGAGGACGATTTTATCTTTCTCCACGACAATTTCCGTCTTGGCGTCTTTCAGATCGAACCGGGTTTGCAATTCTTTGCGCGCTTGATTCAGCGCATTGTCGAGTTCTTGTTTGTCGACTTCAGAAACAATATCAAACGAAGGCATATTCTATGAAACTTCCGCATTAATAAGCGAGGCAATTAGGCTGAGCAGAGGTGACCATGGCACGGGAGCTGGTAAACTCAGCAGGCATAGATTACGGATTATGTTCGGCAATTCTAACGTTACCGTCCCGCGCTTCCATCTCAATTGTCGGCTTCGCTGCGCCCCCGACGAGCAGATCGACGTGATTAGTATATTCGGTGTGCCGTTGCTCCTTCTCCTGAAAATCATTGGCAATTTTTCCGGTTCCGGTGTTGGCGACGAGATGAAATGTCGCCTCCTCCGGTAAGTAAGCAAAGGCGTTGCCATCATCGACGCCGGCCCGGATTGAAAAGTCGTTGTTCTGTTCCCACCACTCATAAACCAGCGCGAGATTTCCGGTTTTCACATGCGCATCGATGCTGCCGAAACAGTTATGGATAAAAAGCCGGCCGCTGCCCAACTGCGCCCGGGCTTCTTTGCCTCGCACCTCCTGGATGAGGATTTCGCCGTTGGTTAGCTCCAGTTTTGAAATCGTGGTGGCTTCGGGCACGATAATCACGTAATCAACGGTGCCGGACCGATCTGAAAATATTCGGCCGGAGTCAGACGGATAAGCGGTTTCGACTGAGATCGAGTTTCCTTCGGCAACGACGCGGGTTGAAATAGCTTTCAGCCGTTCCGGAGTGTAGGCCTTCTTCACCATTTCTACACGGACTTCCCTGATGTCCCCGCCGGTGCCGTAAATCGAAATGGAACCGTCGCGATTCGTCACCCTGATGCTTGGCGCATTCGATTCGACCGGATACCGGTGATCCGACAACTCCTCCAGCGCATCATCGCTCGACTGCTGGCAGCCGCCAAAATACAGTGCGATTGCGACAGACGCGAAACCAAAACAAATTCTGAAGCGCCGCATTTTCGGCGCACTCTAGCTCAGGCTGAAAGAAGTTGCAGGAAGTGAATAATTAATCGGGCGACTTCGATAACAGAGGCAACCAACACCGCAGTGAACACCAGGAAGAACGCGACCTCGCCGAGGAAGTTGCGGCGCGCTTCCCGCTGGAAATAATCGCGACTGATATCGAAAAATGACCCGCGGTGCTTATTCCCGGACCCTCCGCCGTTGAAACGGTCGAGCGAAAAGCTCTGATAATTGAACTCAATCAGCGGGAAGCAGCGATTCGACGCAGAGTCCCCATCGCTTTGGCGATTAGGCTTCTGGCCGACCGGCTTCATATTATATAGACGTCACCAAACTCGCCCTCGGATTCAACTTCTCACAAAATTTGTTCAAATCCACAAGGTCCGATCAAATGTGCGGTACTGGATGGCTTCACTGACGTGATCAGGAAGGATGGCCGGCTTGTCGTCCAGGTCGGCGATGGTGCGTGACACTTTGAGAATCCGGTCGTAGGCCCGAGCGCTCAGATTGAGGTCGGTCATGGCAACGCGAATCAATTCCTGGGAATCGGCGTTCAATTTACAATGGCTTCGGAGATGCCGCGTGGTCATGCGCGCATTGCAGTTTGTCTTGGAGTCGCGGGCAAATCGGTCGTGTTGTTTCTGGCGGGCCTGCGCAACTCGCTCGCGAATATCTGCTGACGCTTCTTCCGAGCGCTCGCTCGACACGTCGCGATATTCAACCGCCGGTACTTCGATGTGAAGATCGATTCGATCGAGCAGGGGACCAGAAATTCGCTGACGATAACGTTGCACCTGAACCGGGCTGCATCGGCATTCCCGTTTGAGATCTCCGAAATATCCGCAGGGGCACGGATTCATCGCCGCAACCAGCATGAACTCGCTTGGAAAAGTTAGGCTGCCGGCTGCTCTTGAGATTGTGACCTTACCGTCTTCCAACGGCTGGCGCATCACTTCAAGCGCTGACCGTTTGAATTCCGGAAGTTCATCTAAAAATAGCACCCCGTTGTGGGCGAGACTGACCTCGCCCGGCGTTGGAAATGCGCCCCCGCCCAGCAAGCCAATATCGCTGATGGTGTGATGAGGCGATCGAAACGGCCGGGTGGCGACGAATGATCTCTGGCCGTCGAGAAATCCAGCGATGCTATGGATCTTGGTGGTGTCGATGGCCTCCTCCAGCGACATCGGCGGGATAATTGTCGGCATTCGTTTGGACAACATCGATTTCCCGGAGCCCGGCGGCCCGATCATCAGAATGTTGTGACCACCCGAGACCGCGACTTCGATCGCCCGCTTCACGTGCCGCTGGCCTTTAACGTCCGCGAAGTCGACGTCATAACTTTGATGGGTTGCGAAAAATCCGGTAAGATCGCCGCGCGTCGGCAGCAATGGAATTTCGCCGCGGAGGAATTGGAATGTCTGCCGCAAGTTTTCGACGCCGTAGATATCTATCTTGCCAACCATTGCCGCTTCGAGCGCATTGGCCGCGGGGACGAAGAGCGCCTGCTTTCCCCGACGACGGGCTTCCAGTGCAACCGGCAGTACCCCTTTGGTTGGCCGGACACTGCCGTCGAGGGCCAATTCCCCAATGAAACTAAATTTGTTCCAAGAAGTCGTGTTTACTTCTTCGGAGACGGCGATCATTCCAAGCGCGATGGGGAGATCAAAACTCGGTCCCTCTTTCTTAATATCGGCCGGTGCCAAATTGACTGTGGTCCGCTTGTACGAGGATCGATAACCGCTGTTCGCGACCGCCGTCCACACTCGGTCCCGGCTTTCTTTTACCGCTACATCCGGGAGACCAACGACCACCATGACGGACTTGCCTGGCCCGACATTGACCTCGACTTCGACCTCGTAGGCGTCAACGCCGTAGACGGCAGCAGAATAGATCTTGGCCAGCATCGGGGGGAAACTGATCTTTATTAAGAGTGGCAAAAAGTTGGGGGGTCGAAAAGAGGCAAAATAGCCTCCATTTTGGCTGGGGATTTAGGCTGAAATCCCTGCCTCGGAATATTTTGAGAAAGTTTGAACACCCTCCGGCGTATGACTGTCAGTATTCCGAATATTTAACCTTGTTAAATACTTACCCTGATGTTAAGAAATCCGGTTAAGGAGCCAGCCACGAACACAAAAGCCGGCAATTGGTCGGATCAGCCCCCAGTTTCCCATGAAGAGAGGTTATATGGCCGCCGAAGATAGCGATACCGGAATAAAGATTTACCTGCGCGAGATCGGGCAAATCCCGCTTTTGACGCCCCAACAGGAGATTGAGCTTGCCGCCAAGATAAAGAAGGGGGATCGGGAGGCGCGCGCCCTGATGATTCGGTCGAATTTGCGACTTGTGGTCAAGATTGCCCACGATTACGCCAATCTCGGGCTGCCGCTGTTGGATCTGATTTCGGAAGGCAACATTGGTTTGATGAAGGCGGTCGAGCGTTTCGACCCAGCCAAGGGCGGAAAACTCAGCACCTATGCCGCCTGGTGGATTAAACAATCGATCAAGCGCGCGCTGGCGAACCAGTCGAAGACCATTCGATTGCCGGTGCATCTGGTCGACAAGATTTCCAAGATGCGCCGCGTCTCGCTCCAAATGAGTGAAGAGCTCGGCCGCGAACCAACTGACGACGAACTTGGCGAGGAAATCGGAATTGCCGCGGGCAAAGTTTCGCAGCTGAAGACGGTTTCGATTCGCCCGGCATCACTCGACGCTCCGATCAGCGATGACGATTCAACTGAGTTTGGCGAAATTGTCGGAGACGAGGACGCCCAGACTCCGTTCGAACTTTTGCGCGACAAAAACCTGCGCAACGAAGTCGGCGGACTGCTTGATGTTCTCGATGATCGGGAGAAGAAAATCATTTTCCAACGTTTCGGGCTCGATGGCGGGAAACCGAAAACGCTCGAAGAAGTCGGCAAGAAGTTCGGCGTTACCCGTGAACGTATTCGTCAGCTGCAAAACATTGCGCTTTCGAAGTTGCGCCGGGCGCTGAGCAAAAAGGAAAAGCCGATCGACGTCGAGCTCCCGGTCGAAGCCTAAGGGATATTAATTTAAGGAGCGGCGCTCTTCCGAGCGCCGCTCTTGCTTTAGTCGGCGCATTGGAAGCCGCGCCGTGCTACTTCACCGTTCGCAATTGCACGCAATCGATCCGTTCGTCGCCAACCCGGACGTCGCTGGTGATTATCAAATTATCCCCCGGGCTGGTGAGTTTCTGCTGGCGCAACAATTTTTCGGCCGTCTCAATGTTCGCATTGGGATCGTCACTGAAATCGATGCGATGCGGGCAAACCCCCCAACAAATCGATAATCGCCGCCTTACTTCTTCGCTCGGGGTAAATGCAAAAATTGTGGAGTGCCTGGGCCGAAGATTGGAAAAATACCGTGCCATTCTCCCGTGGCGGGTGAAGGCAATTATCTTCGAGCGGGCCATTGAATTAGCCAAAACAACGGCAGACGCCGCTGTCTTCTTCCGAAAATCCGCCAGCGTTGCCGCTTCGGCATAGCCAGCCCCGCCGCTTCGCTCGATTCGCAATGCCACTCGATTTAACACGTCGACGCACTCCACCGGATAGCGGCCCACAGTGGTTTCGCCGCTTAACATAATGCTGTCTGCTTGTTCGAAGACGGCGTTCGCCACATCGGTGATCTCCGCCCGGGTAGGCACCCGATTCGTGATCATGGATTCGAGCAAATGAGTTGCGACGATGACCGGCTTGCCGAGGTGAAGACAACTCTTAACGATCCGCCGCTGAATGATCGGTAGTTCTTCCATCGGCACTTCAATCCCGAGATCACCGCGGGCGATCATTACGATATCGGCAACTTTGATAATTTCCTCGATCGATTCGATTGCGGCCTGGTCTTCAATTTTCGCGAGCACGCAGGCCTCGCTTTTGTTGCGAGTGAGCAAATCACGAAGCTCTTCGAGATCTCCAGGTTTCCGGACGAAACTGAGCGCGACAAAATCGACCCCGAGTTTGGCCCCGAGGCGAACGTCCGCCACGTCTTTTTTGGTCAACGCCGGCAGACTGACGTGGACGCCGGGCAGATTGATGTGGCGATGTGAACCCAACATCGCCGGCGTCAAAACTTTGGAAATCACGCGGTCTTTTTTTGTTTCCGTGACTTTCAATTTGATCAGCCCGTTATCGACGAGGATCGTGTCGCCAATACTCACATCGCGAACAAACCTGTCGTAATTCACGGAGACCGATTTTTCCTTGGTCGGCCTGGCTCCGCCGACAGTGAACTCCAGCGTGTCGCTTTTATTTAATTTGATGGCGGCTTTAACCGCGCCCGTACGAATTGCCGGCCCCTGAGTGTCCAGCAAGATGCCAACGGGCCGGGTCAAGTCGTCGGCTATTTTGCGGATTCGAGGCACGATTGCACGGACCCAATCCGGCTTTGCGTGACTCATGTTCACTCGGAACACGTCGGCGCCGTGCCCAATCAATTGCCGGATTGTCTCTGGCTTTTCAGTGGCCGGGCCCAGTGTGCAAATGATCTTCGTCTTGCGCATGAGGTTATGTCCCATTAACACCGGGGTTGAGCCCGGTGCAATCTCAGCCGTTTTAACGGCTTGCAGAAAAAGAAGCGGCGCGCCCTTCTCGGACGCGCCGCTTCAAACAAAAACTATATTCGTTATTTTACTTTGGCTTGGGTTTCCTCGGCCATTTTGAGGTGCCCGCTGACCATCTTCGCGCCTTTAGCGGCGAAAGCCTTCAGGTCCGGATCACTCCCGTTTTGAGCTTCTTTTTGGAACTCAGCCAGGTCTTTTTGGTGGTCTTTGACCATGTCATCCATGTAATTCTTGTCCGACTTCCATTTGCCGGGTGACTTCGCCGCCGGAAGGGTAACGCCTTCTTCCTTGGCCAACGCCATTAACTCGTTGTTCGCCTTGGAATGATCAGCCACCATGCGGTTGCCGAACTTTTTCACGTCCGCGTTTTGAGCATTTTGCGCCGCCATCTTGCCCATTTCGACTTCCATCATGCCGCCCTTGGCCGCGTTCATCATGAAGGTCTTGTCGGCTGCGCTGAGTTTGCTGCCCGCCTTGGCTGTCGAGCCCTTGTCAGGCTTGGCGTTGGGCGCCGGATGATTCGCTCCCGTTCGGAGCGGCGGATAGGCGTTCAGTGCGCTACTGGTAGTGGCGAAACAAAGCGCGCCCGTTGCCAGGATGGCTACTGCAATTCGCGTCGTTATCAGGTTTATTTTCATAAGTTTGTAAAGGTTAACAGGCTGTCGTTAGAAGTTCGCATCCTGACGCGATGTTGGATGTAGCCGCAAACGGCTGGGCGGGTGCGGCTAACCTGTCCAATGCTCAATTACCGTCTTCCGCGTCCGGGTCTTTGACCAGGCCGCGGTAACTTTTCGCATGGGTCCACCCGCCCGCGTTGATTGCGGCCCGCGCTGAAGCGTCCTTGCCTAACCTCAGCGCTGTGCCGTCCAAAGGATCAATTTCGGTGATTCGATTGTAAACTTCGACTTCCTGTTCATTCTCACCCGTCGCGTTGTAGATTCGTCCGAGTTGGTGCAGCAATTTTACGTCGCGCGGATTCTCTTCCAGTAAGGTCTGTAAGGCGAAGGTGCCAATCTGCGGCCAACCGGCCGCGACGGCTGCTTCTTTGAGCACCAGGTTCGCCTGTCGGTGATAAGGTTCGTCTTCCAAAACCTTTTCGATCATTTCGATCGCGCGTTGGGGCGCTTTTTTTATTTCGCGCTGTGCTTTCATGACGGCGATTGGCGCAATGGAAATATTGAACAAACTTCTCTTGGCCGATTTGCGTTTGGTTATTTCGGCTCGGCGCAAAAGTTGGCGCCCGGTTAGAAATTGCGGTTCATGTTTCAGTAGTGCCTGCAGGAGCGAGATCGCGTAGCCAAAATTCCGGAGCTCTATCGCTGCCAGTGCTTTCAACCACAGCGCGCGGTTGCTTTCGCTAAGTTCCTTCTCAGTTTTAATCGCCATTGCTATAGCAGATCCATCTGCGGCTTTTCGGATTGCGGCATGCCTTTGACCGCACGTTTGCGCTTTAGTGGTCTTTGTTGCTGGCTCACGCCGTTGGGATTTTCGAGGTGGGTCAAAATCTCCTTGGCGCGGTCGAGGATTTCCTTAGGCAATCCGGCCAGGCGAGCTACCTGGATGCCGTAGCTTTTGTCGGCGCCGCCCGGGATAATTTTGCGCAGGAAAATGATTTGTTCGTTCCATTCCCGCACCGCGACATTGAGATTGCAGATGCCTTTGCGATCGGACGCGAGTTTGGTCAGCTCGTGGTAATGAGTCGCAAACAGGGTTCTGGATTTAATCTTGTCGTGCAGAAATTCGGCGACGCTCCAGGCGATCGACAGCCCGTCGAAAGTTGAAGTTCCGCGCCCTATTTCATCCAGGATCACCAGGCTTCGTTCGGTCGCATTATTCACAATGTTTGAGGTTTCATTCATCTCCACCATGAAAGTGGATTGGCCGCGGGCGAGATCGTCGTTCGCTCCAACCCGGGTGAAAATTCGATCCACCAAACCAATTTCGGCGCTGGCGGCCGGAACAAAACTGCCGGTTTGCGCCATCAAAACAATGAGCGCGACCTGCCGAATATAGGTCGATTTTCCGGCCATGTTCGGGCCGGTTACGATTGCCAGTCGAACATTGTCGCCATCGAGTGTTGTATCGTTCGGAACGAATTTCTCTTCGACCAAATTTTGATCGAGCACAGGATGACGCCCGTCTCGTATCACGAGTCGAAGCGAATCGTTCAGGGAGGGCCGGCAGTAATTAAACAACCGGGCCGTTTCTGCGAGCGAACAGACCACATCGAGAACTGCGATTGCTTCAGCGGTGTGCTGGATCGGTCCGATGTCGCCCAATGTTTCGTCACGTAATTTTTGGAACAGTTCATATTCCAGGTTCCGGGCCCGCTCATCTGCTCCGAGGACTTTGCCTTCCATCTCCTTGAGTTCGGGCGTGATGAATCGCTCTCCGCCGACGGTGGTTTGCTTCCGGGTATAATGCGGCGGCACGCTCTCCAGATTCGATTTAGTTACTTCGATAAAATAGCCGAAGACCGAGTTGTAACGGACTTTTAACGATTTGATTCCGGTCGCCGCGATTTCCCGTTCCTGCAGCTCGCTGATCCAATTTTTTCCCTCGCGCGAAGCGTTACGCAGTTCATCGAGACTGGCGTCGTAGCCGTCCCGGAAAATTCCTCCTTCTTTTAACGCCAGTGGTGGATCTTCAACCAGCGCGTTGGTTAACTTTTCGGCGAGCGCGGGCATTTCCTGGATCTCGTCTTGGAGTCGCTGCTGTAGGGGCAGGCGTCTCGTCTGTTCCGTGGTGGGATTTGCGGCCGATACGGTCGCCACTACAGCGTTTGTGCCGAAGGCCAGGCGGTCCAACAATTGTTGTAACTCAGCTTTGAGTTTCGGGATTTGTTCAAGCGATGCCTTTAACGCAACAAGATCCCGCGCGTTGCCTGATGCCTGACTTAATCGTCCAACCGCGCGTTCAACATCCCGAATCGATTTCAATTCGGCGCGAATCGAAGACAACAAGTCCGGCTCTTGAAGCAAATCAGCGATCATTTGCTGGCGACAGCCCAACTCGTTCAAGTCCCGTAGGGGTTGAAGAATCCAAGTCCGGAGTTTGCGCGCGCCCATCGGGGTCGCGCAGCGATCGAGCACTCCAAGCAGACTGGTGTCGCGGTCGCCTCGCGCTTGGACGAGCTCGAGATTAGTCTGGGTTGCTACGTCGAGCAGAACGTAATCGCCCGGCGCATCACATTTTAACGAACGCAGGTGGTCAATCTTTCGCCGAAGCTGGTGCTTTAAGTAATGAACGATCGCCCCGGCGGCGGCTACGGCTTGAGGTAGGTCGGCGCAACCAAATCCATCAAGTGATTTAACCTGGAAGTGTTCGCACAAGGTGAACGACGAATGGTCAGGCAGAAAGGCATAGCTGTCGTATTCGAGCGCATGATCGATTTGGCCTAACGAGTCTTTTTGTTCTGAGCTGACCAGCACTTCGGACGGTGAAACCCGCGCCAGTTGATCAAGCAATCCCCGTTTATCTGGAAGTTGGGTCAGGCGAAATTCGCCAGTTGTGAGGTCGGCATAGGCAAAACCAAAACCGCCATCGCCGGCATAAACCGCGCCCAGATAATTTGCTCGCTTCGCCTCGAGAAGGTGTAATTCGCTCACCGTTCCCGCACTGATGATTTGAGTGATATCGCGAGAAACAATCTTGCCCGGCTGCGGTTCGCTGGTTTGATCACAAATCGCCACTCGCCGCCCCGCCTTGATCAGCTTGGCGATATACGTTTGGGCGGCATGATACGGCATACCGCACATCGGCACCTGATTGCGCTTGGTCAGGGCCACGTTTAACAGCACCGAAGCTTCCTTCGCGTCTTCGAAGAACAATTCGTAAAAATCGCCCAACCGAAAAAGAAGCAGAGTGTCGGCGGGAATGCTTTTCCGCAGCCGCTGGTATTGTTGCATCATGGGGGTGAGCGCATCCTGCATGTTGAAATTATGATGCTAAATCCTAAAGCGAACGAAAAGAATCGAATGATCGGATCGGGAAGGTTGGGTTGTAGAGGCGCTTGTGCCAAGAGTCTATCTTTAGGGTCCGATGCTTGAGAACAAAGGCTGCTACCCCGGCCAAGGTGCTTGCCATGCCCAACCTTTCAGCGTACGCGGATTTGCTTTATGTCTGAATTCCAAATCCGGCTCGCGACCCGAGCGGACCTCGAAGTAATCAGCGACCATCGGGCCCGAATGTTTCGCGACATGGGTAAGCTCTCAAACGAGTTATTCGACTCTTTTCGGATGCGATCGTTGACCGCGCTTCAGGAATTGTTTGTTCAGGGCAAATATTTTGGATGGCTGGCAAGCCCGCCGAATGAATCGCCGAAAATCGTTGCCGGCGCCGGTGTCGCCTTGCGCGACGTCGCGCCCCATCCACAACCAACCGCCCAAGGTGGGTTCGAAATCGTTTCCGGCCGGCAAGCGATCATTCAAAATGTTTATACCGAACCGGAATGGCGTCGGCGCGGTTTGGCGGCGCTCTTAATAAAGACAATTCTTCAATGGACCCGCGAGCAACAGATAGAGTCCGTTGTTTTGCACGCATCGGACCAAGGCCGCGCGATTTATCAACGTTTCGGGTTCGTCCCGACCACGGAGATGCGTCTTATTCGTTAGGATCGAACGGTTGCAGTGGTGGCGCGTAACCGTCGTCCGGGCGATTTGAGTAAATCCTTCGGCGCGACGGCGTTTGGTAGAGTCCGTTGTCATTATAGTGGCGGGGCAAAATGACCACGCGACCCGATGTTAATTTCACAACGGGCCTGCCATCCGGTGTCCGGCCAATGATACGGGCGCGGCCTCGACCGGTATTAATCGATCCGTAATCGTAACTGCGCTCGGAGCGATCTGAGCGGGCAACGCGCGGCGTTCGAGCCGGCGAACCGTGATCTGACGCGACCGATTTCTTTTTTGTCTCCGCGCTAGACTCCCTCGATTCCGTCGATTCGCTATCCGGCGCCTCCTCCGAACTCTCCGAAGCAGTTTGGTCCGGCCCAATTGCGGGAGATGCAGGTTCCGGGGGTTTGGCTGTTGCAGAACTTTCGTTGCTCGCGACCGCAGGAGGTGAAGGCGTCTCGGTCGGACTGGCGGTGTTTTTTTGGTCGATTCTGGATTTTTGATTTGAATCAGCAATGGCCGGCGGCGGCGAACTCGGCCCAAGTGCGGTCGAGGGGATGGTGGTAGTGCCAGGTGTCGACGCGAACTTTGCCGCATCAGCGACTCCAATTGGAACGCCGATTTTTTCGGTCCGGCGCAAATAAGGAATCTTGTCGTGGAAGAAAAACTCAGCAGCGACCGCGCAGGCAATCAGCACAGCCATAACCGCGGCAAATCCACGCAACACCTGGCTGAACGCCGACGTCGGCCCGTTTTCCCCCTTCGGTTTCCGAGGGACCACCGACGCCAGCGAGATTCCGAGTTTACGACCAATCGCCTGCCGTCGCTCGATTTTGGCGAGGCAATCAAGCATTTCTTTTTCGAGTTTCACCGGATCGTGCGGCCGATTTTCCGGATTCTCGCGCAACAGTGAAACGAGCAGATTGTGCAACGGTTTCGGTGCGCGCCGCAACTCCGGCAAACGCCGAATTCGCAAACGCGCTTTCATTCCGGTAACAGCAAGAGGGGCTGCGCCAGTGAGCAGAAAACAGATCGTGGCGCCGAGGGAATACATTTCCGATTCAAAATTAATCTCGCCGCCCCTTCTTTGTTCGGGACTCGCGAATTGGAGCAAGATTGCCGGCGCGATGTCGGGCGCTTGGTTGCTGTCGGAATGGAGTTCAAGTCCGGCGAGGCCGAAATTCAAAAGCTTTACGAAGGGCCAGCCACCGCTCGGCGCCTCGCCTGGGACAATCATCAAATTCGATGGCTGAATTGCGCGATGGGTCAGGTTGAAAAACGCGGCTACGCCAAGCGCTCGCACAACCTGAAGGCCCGCCCGCAACGCTGCGTCCGCTGGCATTGGCCCATTCTCAACAATCCACGAATCCGCGGTTTCACCTTCAAAATGTTCCGAAACAATTACGAAGTAATCTTTCTCGCTGCCGACGGCCAGTGTTTTGGCGATGTTGACGTGATCCAGCCTCTCTGCGGTCTCAACCCGCTCTTTTAATTGGGCCAGCTTTTCCGAGTCGATGGTGGCTTTAGGGATGAGCTGCACGCGGACGGCGTCGTGCGACCGAGTGTCGATCGCCTTGTAATTGATCGCCGCCCCGGTTCGGCTGACTTCGCGGCCTGCCTGCCCGGTGCAGATGCGGTAATGCTCTAAATATATGGTGGGCTCCATAACATCGGTGACCCAGTCGGCAGGGATATTAACAATGCTCCTACAACGGCAGTTGCGCGAGATTTAATTAGCGGTCTGAAGGGTTGTAGCGTTGCTTGTTCTCAATACCGAACTAATGAACAGTCGCTTGAGATCAATACCCTGTACAGTTTCTCAACGCCCTCGGCTTGTCACCGTCGTTTAGCCACGCGCTATTCGCATTCCGAGGCCGATAATTGACTGGATCAGTTGCGGGTATTTCAGGCCGGCTTTGAGGGCTGACTGGGCGAAATCTTCGTCAGCCGCCAGGTGCGGATTAGGATTCGCCTCGATGAAATATGGTTTGTTATCGGCGGTAAGCCGCAAATCGATACGGGCATAGCCGTCGATCGTCAGCAATCGGTAAATGTCCTTGCACATTTTTTCGATCTCCTTGACCAGCGCTGAGTCGAGCTTTTCGGCGAATTGTCCCTCCAGGCCCCAGCGTTTTCGATATTTCTCGTCCCATTTCGCCTTGTAGGTGGCGATGCGCGGTTCGTTAGGCGGCACTTCCCGAAATATCAATTCACGCATTGGGAAAACGGTCAGCCGGGTGTTGCCCATGATGCTCACGTAAATCTCGCGCCCTTCGATGTATTCTTCCGCAATCGCGTCGCCGCTATATTTTTCGTGAACAAAACTGATTCGTTCGCGGAATTGGTCATCGTTTTGGACGAACGACGCCCGTGAAATGCCGTAAGAAGCTTCCTCTTTGACCGGCTTGACCAGGATTGGAAATTTCAACTTTCCCGGGCCGCCAATTCGCTGGCCTCGCGGTATGACCACAAAATTGGGTATAGGAATTCCGTGATGTGCCAGGATCTTTTTCGAGATGCCTTTGTGTTTACACAAAATCAATCCGGTTGAACCACACCCAGTGAAGGGAACACCCTGCATTTCGAGGAGCGACACGATGTTCTGATCAAAGCCCGGATTGTTTTTGAATTGCTCCACCAGATTGAACAAGACGTCGGGTTGAAAGCTTTCCAGTTTCTGCCTGACTAAATCGACCTCGTCGAAGATTGCGAGATGCTCTGCGGTGTGACCAAGTTCCTTCAGCGCGGCCATGACGTTTGCCTCGGTTTCCCATTCCTCGGTCTTCATCTCCTTACTCAGGTCCGCATCGATCGGCGTGGGCTGTACGCCATCAAAAAGCACCAGAACCTTTAACTTCTTCTTCATGCGTTTACGAAATTAGCAGGTCGTATCTGTGGCGCGCCGTAGTCTTGGCGAAGGCGAGACGTCTCGACTCCCCTCGATTTGACAAAGTTGGTCATTTCGTGCGTTTGAATTTGCCAGTGAACAAGTAATTCATCACCAGGGTTGTGATATAGGAAGCGACCCGAAAATCTTGCTGCGGATCGTCGTTCTGCACCCGCAGTCCCAGCTCGTCACTTCGGTCGATTAATCGGGCGAGCAGCTCGTTGATCCGAAATTTCTTCTCGTTCGTCCATTGCGATACTGAATTCATCAAACGCCTTCGTCGTTGTCTCAGATAGCTGCTCGCTTTGATTCCGGCCGGCGCGGAAAATAACTGACGAAGATCGGCATCATAAAAGCCCGGATACTGTTCTTCAAAAACTTTGCGTTTTCGGGCGTAGTAGGTCTTAAGCTTTATGTTCAGGAAATTGTATTCAGTCTCGCGATACTTCGGCAGTTTCGTGGGCGGTTTGCCGGCAAGTGATTTCATCAATTCGTTGACGTATTCGAGTTTTTGCAGCGCTTTCCAGCCGGCATAACGCTTTCGCCAGTCGAAATCCGGGGTTAGCCAGATGGCGAAAGTTTCCGCGAAATCTTCGTCGGGGTGAGCCTGGGCGTACCAGTCGTCCAAATGGGTCACATAACTGTGACTAAATGGCCGTGGCCGATAAAAATTTGGTGTTTCTTCGTCCGTGCTCTGTCCGAAGCATTCTTGCCAGCGTTTTTTCCGATTTAGTTGATAGGCATACATGTAGGCGTGACCGGCCTCGTGTCGCATCAATTTCATGAACCATTCCGGCGTCTCGCCTTCCACTTCGAGCATCATCGACCGTTCCAGTGCGCGGAGGCGATCGTGCACCAGAAAGAATGGAACGAAGATCGCCGGGATCCCGATGGGCACGAACCATTCGTCACCGACGTGGGTTGGGGGATAAAAGGCGAGCGCTTTTGCCGAGAGCTCATTATATAACTGTTGGATGAGTGGCTGAAGAGCCGTGCCCTCGAGAGTCAGTCCGAGCGTGGAAATCCGGCGTTCGAGCAGTTGCTCGTCGCTTAGTCCGGCCCATTCTGGTTGTTCCATCGAAAAAGGATGAATTATGAAGGAAGAAGCATGAAGGGGAAAATTAGCGCCAATTTGGCGCATTTCGACAGCTCTAACAGTCTCGTTTTTCTGTGAAATAGGACGGAGTTCGGCAAGGAACTAGCTATCTACAGGAGGATGAATCCTACTGTACTTAAGCCTTTTGGCCTTCGATTCACCACCGGTTCAACTCGACCCAACAAGCCAGCGACTGGCCGGCACTTCCCGGCGTTCTACAAATTCTGCAGCAACGTCGGCGCGGAGTTGAGCCGCGATTATGTGACCGAGTTTAGCGTTTTCACCGTGATCGGTCTCATCTCGGCGTGGCCTATTATCTATAGCATCGTGGCCATCAGCCACATCCTGCGGATTTCCTAGGCGCCGGCGCCAAAATTTTCCTTCATCCTTCACGTCTCCTTCTTCATCCTTTGATGATGCGAGGGAAGATGCTGTTGCTGGTCGAGCTGCTTGTCGTCGCGACGATTTTCCACCTCGATTATCTGGGCCTGCTTCCGGTCAGCAAAACGCCGTATTTGTTTTTGCTGGGCTGGATATCACTGCGATTGCGAGGAATTCGGTGGAAAGATGTTGGTCTTAGATTGAATTTTGCAGGACGAGCTTCGTCTCGTCCCAGTCGTTTGGACGGCGTGGAAGCCGTCCCTGCATTATCAAGAGTGTTGGTTGTCGGTCTGATCGTCGGCGTTGCCATGGAAGCGCTCGAACTTTTTGGTACTCAACCACTTCTTACCAAAATGATCGGGCGGGGAGCGGATCTTGAGCAATTGCGTCCCCTAATCGGCAACTGGAAACTTCTGGTCATCGGCATTGTTTTGTCATGGACACTCGCCGGGTTCGGCGAGGAAACGGTTTATCGCGGGTATCTTACCAATCGGGTTGCCGGAATTTTCGGCGAATCAAAGGCAGCGTGGATTATTGCCGCTATTCTGATCACGCTGCTTTTCGGCCTGGCCCATTTTCCGCAAGGACCAACCGGAGTGATTGAGAACATCATCGACGGCGCGATTCTGGCGGCGCTTTATTTTGCGACCGGCCGGAACCTGTGGGCGCCGATCATTGCGCACGGCATTCAAGACAGCGTCGACGTTGTGCTTATCTATCTTGGCATCTATCCCGGATTGTCCGCCCCCGGGATGGCCGCTTAATTCGCCAAAGCCCCGCGAACGTTTTCAGTAACGGTTCCGGACCCGAGTTCGAACATTTTACGCTTTTTGTTGTCTAAAATAGTGAAACGGCAATCAGCTAAATAAGTAGCTGACACAAATTTTGGGGCGGCTGCCCGCAGCCGCGGAGGGAGGTGAATTTAGTGGATCAAGTGAAACGAAGGACGACAACGATTGGTGTTGTCACTTTGATCGTCGGATTGATCGTCGGTATTTGCATAGGTGTTTGGGCAATTGATACTTCCAAGGCAAGCAATTCACCGGCAACGAACCAGCCGACGGCCAAAAGCGACACTACGAGTTCTAATTCGAGCACAGCTAACAAAACGACCTCGAACAGCAACACCGTTGATCAAAACAAAGACGACGAGCCGTTACTGATCGACAAGAATTGGAATCCGTTCCTGGATTTTGAGCGAATGCAGGACCAAATCGATCAGGCGATTCGCGACGCGAGCGAGAAGTTCTCCTTCAATCAGGGCGGCGGTGCGTTTGGCACAGACGCCGGCTACTCCTCGTCATTCGACCTCCGCGACCGGAAGGATCACTACGAATTGCACGCTTATCTGCCTGATGTGAATCCATCGGACGTCAACGTGAAGATCGACAATGATCAGACGTTGCATGTCAGCGTGAAGCAACAGAAGCAGCAAACAAAGAACACGAAAAATGGCAGTGCGAGCATCACTCAATTGGGTGAGTACGAACAAGTAGTAACCCTTCCCGAACCGGTGCGATCGCAGGACATGAAAATTAGTCGGAAAGGCCACGAAATCGTGGTGACGATTCCGAAAGCGAACGCGACCAACGCTCCGACGACCTAACAGCACCAATGCCATGAGGCGCGACCAAAGGTCGCGCCTTTTTTCGTGCCGCGGCCCGGGCCGATGCGCTCGAGGGTGAATTGGCGGAGTAGTTGACACACTGCAACGTTCTCGCTTAAGAGTTCGGCAGGCGAGTCAGTTTGAATAGTTGACGTGAGCGTGGGTCTGTTCGTTTCTATCCAACTTCACGTCTATGCGAAAAACATTTGCAGTCACACTCGCTGCGGTGGCGCTAATTGCGTCCTCCGCATTCACCCAGGAAATGCCGGCAACCGCTCCAACTTTGGATGAGTTGGTCGCGAAAAATATTGAAGCCAAAGGCGGAGCCCAAGCCGTCCACGCGCTTCAGACTCTCCGGCGCAGCGGCAGCTTACTGGTAAACGAAGGGAAGATCCGCCTCGGTTATACGCAAACCAAAAAGCGCCCGCTGGAAGTTCGGACTGAAGCAACCCTCCAGGGCATGACTGCGGTACAGGCCTTCGACGGAACGGAAGGCTGGCAGATTTCACCTTTTCAAGGCCGCAAAGATCCTGAGCGCATGTCGGCGGACGACGTGAAGGCGTTAATGGAAGATGCCGAAATGGACGGGCCGCTCGTTGATTGGAAGGAAAAAGGCAGCACGATCGAATATGTCGGCAGGGAGGATGTCGACGGGACCGACGCTTACAAAATCAAAGTCACCCGCAAAAATGGCGACATTAATTTCGTTTATCTCGATCCGGACCACTTTCTTGAGATCCGGATTTTAACTCAGCGCGTTCAGCAAGGCGCGCTGGTCGAAACCGAAACCGACCTTGGCGATTACGAGAAAATCAACGGCGTGTTTGTTCCAACTTCAGTCGATTCCGGCGGCAAAGGCGATGCCGATAAACAAAAGATTGTGATCGATAAGGCCGAAGGAAATGTGCCGGTCGACGACGCTATTTTTCATTTTCCAACAACTCCGGCGAAATAATTCACTCTCATGCGCTTCTTAAAATTTTCGGTAGCTATTGCGGTTTGCGGTTCGACGTTTGCTCAACAACAAGCGTCATCTCCTTTCAATTCAGCCACGATTTCAGGTGTTGGCGCGCGAAACATCGGTTCGGCGGCAATGAGCGGCCGCATCTCCGCCATAGCGGGCACGCGCGAGCCGTCGGGTAAAGTGACGCTGTTCGTCGGCGCGGCAAGCGGCGGGGTTTGGAAGTCGGACGACCAGGGCACGCGTTATCGTCCAGTGTTCGACGAGCAAGCAGTCCAATCGATTGGCGCGATCGCGCTCGATCCGAAAAACGCGAAAAACGTTTGGGTTGGAACGGGGGAATCCTGGACCCGAAACAGCGTTTCGATTGGCGATGGCATTTACAAGTCAACCGACGGTGGCGAGACCTGGACCAAAGCCGGTCTCAACAAGTCGGAGCGGATCGCGAAGATCAGGGTGAGTCCGAACAACAGCGACACTGTCTTTGTGGCGGTGCCGGGCGCGTTATGGAGCGATTCGCCAGACCGCGGCCTTTATAAAACGACCGATGGCGGCAAGACCTGGAACATGGTTTTGAAAGGTGCAAATTTATCTACCGGTTGCACCGACATCGCGATCGATCCCGTGAATCCCGAAACGGTGTTTGCGACCATGTGGGATTTTCGACGCAAAGGTTGGGAATATCGTTCAGGTGGCGCCGGGCCTGACAAGCCATCCGCCAGTGGATTGTTTCACTCGACCGATGGTGGCAACACCTGGACCGAGATTACGCCGGAGAAGAACAAAGGTTTCCCAAAAAAGCCTTATGGCCGGCTGGCGATCGCGATCGCGCCCTCTAACGCGAAGCGGGTTTATTGCTTCGTCGAATCGCCAAACAGCGCGCTATTTGTTTCCGACGACGGTGGGGCGACCTGGCAGGAGCGCGACAAAAGTCAGTGGATGGTTTGGCGTCCGTTTTATTTCGCCAATCTGATCGTTGATCCCAAAAATCCCGACCGATTATTCAAAACTGACGGCGCACTGATCATGAGTGACGACGCCGGAAAAAGTTTCTCAACAATCGGCGGTTTCAATGGCGCGCACGGTGACGTCCACGATGTCTGGATCGATGCGACGAATCCGCAAACAGTGTTCGCCGGAGATGATGGCGGAATGTGGTATTCCTACAACGGCGGAAGTAAGTGGTGGAAGGCCGACAATTTGCCAGTGTCGCAGTTCTATCACGTGAGCGTCGACGACGCGGATCCGTTTCGAGTTTACGGCGGATTGCAGGACAACAGTTCATGGGTCGGTCCATCGGAATATCCCGGCGGCATTACGAACCACGTTTGGGAAAACATGTTCAACGGCGACGGGTTCTGGATGTTTCCAGATCCGGCCGATCCCGATTATCTCTACGCTGAGTACCAAGGCGGCAACATTGGACGGGTCAATCGCTACACCCATGAGGCTCGCAACATTCAGCCGACTCCAAACTACAAGGAGAAGCTGCGCTGGAACTGGAATACGCCCATCGCCCTTTCGCCGACCGAGAAGGGAACAATTTACATCGGCGCGCAGTTTCTGTTTCGATCACGCGATCACGGCCAGAGCTGGGAAAGAATTTCGCCCGATCTGACCACGAACGATCCCCAAAAGCAAAAGCAGGAACAATCCGGTGGTGTGACGATCGACAATTCTTCGGCCGAAATGCACACCACGATTTATTCGATCAGTGAATCGCCCAAAGATAAAAACTTGATCTGGGTTGGCACCGATGACGGAAATTTACAGATCACCCGCGACAGCGGCAAGACGTGGACAAACGTGGTCGCGAACGTTCCGAATTTGCCCAAGAATTCGTGGGTCAGCTGGGTCCAGGCGAGCAACTTCGATGCGGGTACTGCTTACGCGACGTTCGATCGTCACACATTTGGTGACATGGCTCCCTACGTGTTCAAGACAACGGATTACGGAAAAACTTGGACGCCGTTGGTCACGCCACAGGATGCGAAGACTCTTCGCGGTTACGCGCACGTGGTTAAAGAAGACGTGGTCAAACCTGATTTACTGTTCGTCGGAACTGAGTTTGGGCTTTGGGTGTCAATCGACGGCGGAAAAAATTGGGCGCAATTTAAAGGCAACCACTTCCCCGCGGTCGCGGTCCGTGATCTCGCGATTCAATCGCGCGACAATGACTTGGTTCTCGCCACTCACGGTCGTGGCATTTGGGTGATCGACGATATTACGCCGTGGCGAGCGTTGACTCCTGAAGTCATGTCGCAGGAGGTGGCATTTGTTTCAGCCCGACCGGTCCAGGAACGAATTGAGGGCAGCGGAGGTTGGGCGAATGGCGCTGCCATGTTTGTTGGCGATAATCCACCCGACGCCGCGGTGATTAACTATTATCAGCGAGAACGTCACCTGTTCGGGAAATTAAAAATCGAAATTCTGGACTCGACTGGAAAAGTGCTCGACGAAATTCCGGCGAGCAAGCGCCCAGGACTTAACCGGGTGATGTGGACCATGCGCGAGAAACCGCCCCGGGTTCCGCCGGCCGCCCAAATCGCATTTGGTGGAACACGCGGGGTGCGGTTCGCGCCTGCTCAGTACACTGTTCGTTTGACCAAGAACGGGAAGACTTACGAGACGAAGTTAACCATCGGGCTGGATCGACGGGCGAAGTTCACTGACGCGGACAAGAAAGCTCAATTCGACGCTGCGGTGAAAGTGCGCGCGCTGTTCGACGACGAAAGCGCGTTGATGGATCGCATTGTGTTCTTGCGAACCGAGGTTGCGAAAATCGGAAAGGCAATGCCGGAAACCGATCCCTTGCATAAGGCGGTGAATGATTTCGATGGCAAGATCGAAGTCGTGCGTAAGAAAATCGTCGCGACCACAGAAGGTGGGGCGATCACCGGTGAAGAACGGATTCGCGAGCACACCGATCAACTTTACGGCGCGTTGCTAAGTTACGAAGGCAAGCCCGGTGATTATCACCTGGCTTACATCGACACGCTTCGCCGCGAATTGGATGATGTGAATAAGGACTTCGAACAGCTCTTGTCGAAAGACTTGCCGGCGTTGAATCAAACGCTCAAAGGCAAAGGCGAAATCAAAGCGCCGCCGGCCAAAGTGGCGGTGAATGAACAACCGCCGATTTCCGGCGGAGCGGTTGTAGGATCCAACGATGCAGATGAACCAGTGGCCAGTGCCGGAGTGAAGTTACCGGCCAATTTCCGGATTCTTCACTAAGGCTTTTAAATTAGCCAATAAGCAGAAACGCCGATCTCGCGTGAGGTCGGCGTTTTTGGCGTTACCGAGACTGGTTATTCCTGTAAGATCGACGTGTTGCTGTCGAATTTAGTTCGAGATGTGGTTGAATGATTTCCGCTATAGCGCTCGCTCGCTAATCAAGAATCCGGCGTTCACGGTGACCGCGTTCGTGACGGTCGCAATCTGTCTCGGAGCAAACCTCTCGATCTTCGCGGTGATTAATTCCATTCTTCTCAGACCGCTTCCGTTTCCGAGCGCGGACCGACTCGTTACTATTTACAACACGTATCCGAAAGCCGGTGTCGAAAACGACGGTTCGTCGATCACCAACTATTACGAACGGCGGGGCAGCATCCGGGCCTTGGAGAGCCTTTCCATTTATATGGAGAGAACCGAAACCGTCGGTGATCCGGGGTCCATGCAACAAGAAGAAATCGTGCGCATCTCGCCGGAATTTTTCACGACACTTGGTGTTAAGCCCGCCATCGGTCGCAACTTCAGCGATCAAGAGACCGATCCCCATACGAACGTGATTATCCTGACGGACGGATTCTGGCGGGAACGTTTCAATTCCGATCCAAACATTCTCGGCCGTAATACCCGCATAAATGGTATCCCAAGAAAGATCGTCGGTGTCCTGCCGCCTGCCTTTCGGTTCCTTTCATCCGAGGCACGCATTTTTCTTCCGATAAAATCCGGTGTGGAAGAGCGGGGGCCGAAAGCGCGCCACTCTGGTGGCGGCGGCACGCACATGATCGCGCGCTTGAAACCGGGCGCGACGATCGCGGAAGCGCAATCTCAGATCGACGCGCACAACGCTGCAGTGGAGGAAGATAATCCGGAAGCGAAAATGATGGCCGAAGCGGGTTTCCGATCACTCGTCAGGCCATTGCATGCGGAACACGTGCGGTCGATTCGTCCAACCCTCTGGCTGATGCAGGCCGGAGTATTGTTTCTCCTGCTCATCGGTGCGGTTAATTTAGTTAATCTTCTTCTCATTCGGGCCTGCGGACGTGCGAAAGAGATGGCGATTCGGCGGTCGATGGGCGCAAGTCGCGCAAATGTCGTGAGGCAGGTAATGATCGAAACCGTTCTCCTGACTTTCGTCGGCGGTTTGCTCGGTCTCACGGTGGGCGCGTGGGGAATTCGATTGCTCGAAGTTCTCGGCGCAGATCGCTTGCCTCTCGGGGCCCATATCGCGTTCGATGGCTGGCTGGCGTGCATCGGTCTTGTTGGCGCTGTGGTTCTCGGAATCGCCATCGCGGTGCCGATCGCCTGGTTCAATCTGAGCACTGATCTGGCGCATGCGCTCCAATCGGAATCACGCAGCGGCACGATCAGTCGCACCGCGCAACGCCTTCGTCACGGATTTATCGTCGCTCAGATCGCGCTCGCTTTCGTCTTGCTCGCGGGCGCGGCGCTCCTCGGACTGAGCTTGAAAAAAACGATGGCGGTTTCGCCAGGATTTCGCTCAGATCACGTTCTCACCGGCGAGTGCACTGTCTCATGGGATCTGCAGCAGGAGCGAGTCGACATCTTCGATCGCTTGCTTGAATCGATCCACCGGCAACCGGGAATCGCCGCGACCGGAACGATCACGAACATTCCGCTCAACGGCGACAGCGGCAAAATCGCAGTCACGCCCGCGGGCTATGTGGCGTCTCAGGGTCAATCAGTGCACGGTCATTATTCCTATGCCGTTCATGGCGATTACTTCACGGCCCTTGGCATTGACTTGCGCGAAGGACGCTTCCTCTTCTCGGCAGATTCCCACGGCGCGGAACGTGTCTGTGTGGTGGACGAAGATTTGGCACAGCGTTACTGGCCGAATGGCGGCGTGCTCGGCCAAAGGATCGCGCTCGGCGACGAAAAAGACGGCGCCCAGCTGTTTACAATTGTGGGCGTCGTTGGCGCAGTGAAGCAAGCCGCGCTTACCGAAGCGCAGGGGCAAGGCGCGGTTTATCTGCCTTACCGTTATCGCGACGCTTCCAGTATTTTCATCGTTACACGCACAAGCCAGCGACCGGAAGCATTCGCCGAGACGCTGCGCAAGCTGGTCCGGGCCGCCCATCCTCTGCTCGCCGTCGATAACATTCGCTCGATGGACACTCGCATCGCGGACAGCTTGATCACCCGGCGCTCGCCGGCTCTGCTTGCCGGGATATTCGCCATCGTCGCCCTGCTCCTAGCCGCGATCGGAACCTACGGAGCTCTCGCCTATGCGGTCGCCCAACGCCGCCGTGAGATCGGCATCCGAATGGCGGTCGGTGCCCAAAGACACCAAATCGGAGTGCAATTTCTCTCGTTAGGCCTGCGTCTTCTCGCGGCCGGAATAATCCTCGGCTTGGTCGGCGCCTGGCTGGCAGGAAAAGCGATGCAGAGCGTTCTCTTCGACGTGCCTGCTCTCCATGTCGCTACTTTTCTGGCTACGGCGCTGGTCATGACGGCGGTTTCGTTGGTTGCTTGCTTCATTCCGGCGCGTCGCGCCACACTTGTCGACCCTGTCCAGGCTTTGCGCGCGGAATAGTCATGTGAGCACCGAAAGGCTCTCAGGCGCGGCTGGATTACTTTCGATCGTCGCCATTGCAGCGTGTTCTTGGCCGGCTCCAAGAGTTTGTGCTATCCAGCCGCTCGAGGCGTTGCATTACGAATAAATCGCGGCGCAAGGTGAATCGAGATTCGCGGTTGACTCCGAAGGCTTTCGCGAGTGAACAGTTACCTCGTGAGCCGGGTTCTCATTGCCGATGACCAGCGCGATGTGCTGGAGGCGTTGAGAATTTTGCTCAAAGGCGAGGGACATCAGACCGAAGCGGTGACCTCGATTAGCGGAATTTTCAACGCACTTCAGCAACGCGATTACGCGTTGCTGATGATGGACCTCAATTACACCCGAGACACAACCTCGGGACAGGAAGGTCTCGAAGTCATTCCCAAAATCCAGGCTTTGGATAGCACATTACCCATCGTGGTAATGACGGCGTGGGCGACGATCGACCTCGCGGTCGAGGCGATGAAACTCGGGGCGCGCGATTTTGTGCCGAAACCATGGGACAACGAGCGTTTGCTCACGATTGTGCGAACGCAAATCGAGCTCGGCAGCGCATTGCGGAAAGGCCGAAAACTGGAGGCTGCCAACAAACTGCTTGGCGGAAACGTTCCGAACCTCATCGCCGAAGCGCCGTCAATGCGCCCGGTACTTGAAATGGTCCAGCGCGTTGCGCCATCGGACGCGAACGTGCTGATTACCGGCGAAAACGGAACCGGAAAGAGTCTCATTGCCCAGGCGTTGCACGCGCTCTCACCTCGGGCTTCGCATAGTATGATCACCGTGAACATGGGCGGTTTGTCGGAGACCTTGTTCGAAAGCGAATTGTTTGGTCACGTGAAAGGCGCGTTCACTGATGCAAAAACCGATCGGGCCGGGCGGTTTGAGCTCGCGGATGAAAGTTCTTTGTTCATGGACGAAATCGCCAACATTCCGCTCAATCAACAAGCGAAACTTTTGCGGGTGATTGAAACCGGCGAGTTTGAGCGAGTTGGCTCTTCAAAAACATTGCACGCGAATGTCCGGATCATTTCAGCAACGAACGCCAATCTCGTCGACGAAGTGGCAGCCGGAAAATTTCGGCAAGACCTCCTGTTCCGTCTCAACACTATCGAGATCAAGCTCCCGCCGTTGCGCGATCGTCGAGAAGATATTATTCCGCTGGCTAATAATTTTCTGCGGATGCACGGGCAACGATATCGAAAAGAACTGGCTGGGTTCGATGAAGCGGCCCGAGATCGGTTGATGCAGCATTCCTATCCGGGAAATGTGCGCGAACTGGATCATGTGGTTGAGCGCGCAGTCCTAATGGCGCACGGAACGCAAATCAAAGCAGCCGATCTCGGCCTAACCAACACCGGCGGCGAATCGAAAAGCCTGGAAGACATGAGTCTCGAGGAAGTTGAAACGTTTTTGATCAAAAAAGCGCTGGCTCGAAATAATGGGAACGCGCGAAAGGCGGCCGAGTCACTTGGGCTGAGTCGAAGCGCGTTTTATCGAAGGCTGCAGCAGTATGGGCTCTGACGGGTTCCCCAGAACGGAATCTGATGGCGCGTAAACCGAAAGATCGATATCGGTTTTCGCATCAGGGCAAGCTGACCTGGCTAATCCTTGGCGCAGTCGGGCCCGCGATCGTTATTGTGATGTTGCTGCTCTGGTTCGGCAATTTCACAGGCAAAGTGCAGTGGACGTTAACGTTGATCGTTCTGATTTTCGCCGGCGCCTTCATATCGGCCGCGCGGGACCATGTCATACATCCGTTGCAAACGATGAGCAATCTGTTGGCGGCATTGCGCGAAGGCGATTATTCGATCCGGGCCCGGGGGGCCCGCGCCGATGACGCGCTTGGCGAAGTCCTGCTGGAGGTAAATACGCTCGGTGAAACCTTGCGGGTGCAACGCCTGGGCGCATTTGAAGCAACGGCTCTTCTGCGCACGATCATGGCTGAAATCGAGGTTTCAGTTTTCACCTTTGACCCCGACCGCCGTCTCCGGCTCGTAAATCGCGCCGGCGAAGATTTGCTGGCCCAGCCGATCGATAAATTGTTAGGCCGAACTGCCAAAGACCTCGGGCTCGAACAAGTATTCGACGTCGATCAAGACGAACCGTTGAGTTTGTCCTTCCCCGGCGGGTCCGGTCGCTGGCGAGTTGGCCGCAGCAGTTTTCGCGAGCGTGGTCTGCCCCATGATCTGGTTGTCCTCACCGATCTGAGTCGCACTCTGCGCGAGGAAGAGCGCCGGGCTTGGCAACGCCTCGTCCGGGTGCTCGGTCACGAAATGAACAATTCGCTCGCGCCGATCAAATCACTCGCCGGCAGTTTGGAAACACTCCTGCGACGTCAACCGATGCCGAAAGATTGGAAAGAAGATGCGGAGAGCGGATTGAAGTCAATTGCCTCGCGGGCCGATTCTTTGAGTCGGTTCATGCAGGCTTACACTCGCCTGGCGAAACTTCCGCCGCCCCAAATGGAAGACGTTGATCTCGGCGAGCTCATTCAACGGGTGGTGAACCTGGAGCCGCGGTTGAAAGTTCAAATTCTTTCCGGACCAAAAATGCACATTCGCGCGGACGCCGCCCAAATCGAGCAAGTGTTGATCAACCTCGTTCACAATGCGGTCGATGCGTCACTGGAAACGGGCGGGGCCGTCACGATCCGTTGGCGCGAAGTTGGCGATTATGTCGAGGTTATGGTTATCGACGAAGGCCAGGGAATTATGAATCCAGGCAATCTGTTCGTTCCCTTTTTCACTACCAAACCGGAAGGTTCGGGAATTGGTCTCACCTTGAGCCGGCAAATCGCCGAGGCGCACGACGGAACTGTCAGTCTGACGAATCGCAATGATCGCACCGGCGCGGAAGCGGTCTTGCGTTTGCCCAAGTAGCGAGCGGCGCGTCGACCGAAGGGCCATGGCGATAGCTCAATCGCCGCTACCGCATTGTTCACTGTCCTCGTCCCGAATTCGGGACGGCGCTGTCCCAAGAGCGGAGCACTTAGTGATTACTCAAAAAATCGCGAACAACTTTTAGTCGTTTATCACCAACGACTTACAACTTTGCTTTGGCTTGTGGCATGAGCGTTGCATTAGGGCGCAGGTGAAATGAAAAAACTTTTGAATCCAGTGAGCGGCCCGAACGCTTCTCACTAGAGACGAAGGGAAAGGAATTATGAAACCAACCACCAAGACCAACAAGAACGCGCGGAAATTCCCGTTCGTTGATTACTCATACCAAGCATCGAGCCTGGAAGATTTGTCCAGCCGTTGCACCAAGTTGTCGAATTCGTTTCGCGACATTAGCCGCGATTACTTCGACAGCGAGGAGAACAAGGACTTTCTGAGTAACGCTGCGATTTTCGCCGCCCTGATCGCGTCGGCATTGATCCCGATTGCGGCCAGCGCATCGGCGATGATCCAGCTCGTTCGCACATTGCCGTTGTTCTAATCACGCCGTGACCCCACAGACACAGCAAGACGAGGATCATACGATCGTGCGGCCCAGCGGTTTTACCCCTAGCCTTTCCTCGATGGATGTTCCGAGAAAAGGCGTGGCCGAAAAGAAACGCAAGCGCCGGATGCTAATCATCGGCGGGAGTGCGGTTGGCTTAATTTTGGCGACATTCGCATTGTCACGTTTGAAGCCGGCAGCGCCGAGCGTGGATCGCTCGAGCGTTTGGATCGACACAGTAAAACGCGGCCCGATGGTGCGACAGGTCCGCGGACTCGGGACGCTGGTTCCAGAAGAGTTCCGATGGCTTCCCGCAACAACAGAAGCCAGCGTTGAGAAAATTTTGATCTGGCCGGGAACAAAAGTTGAGCCCGGTGACGTTATACTAGAGTTGACCAGTCCGGAACTCGAACAAAGCGCGCAAGAAGCGGTATCGAAGGCAAAGGCTGCCGAAGCGGATCTTGCCAGCGAGAAGGCGACGTTGCAACGCGAGCTTCTCGATCAGGAATCTAAGTCGGCGGTGGCACATTCCGCCTACGAGCAGGCCAAGATGGAACGCCAAACGAACGATCAATTAGCGAAGAACGGTCTGGTGGCCGACCTGGTTTATAAAACTTCCAAGATCAAGGAAGAGGAATGTCAGAAGACTGACGACATCGAGCAGAAGCGATTGGCCTTCTCGCGCGATTCGATTGAGCCGCAGCTCGCATCGAAACAGCAGGCTGTCGACCAAGCGAACCAATTGGCGAAACTAAAACTCGATCAAGTCGAAGGGTTGCACGTGAAAGCCGGAATGTCCGGTGTGTTGCAAGCGTTGCCAGTCCAGGTTGGGCAGCGGTTGAAGCCGGGCGACAATCTCGCGCGCGTCGCCGATCCATCGAAGCTTAAGGCTCAAATAAAAATCGCAGAGACGCAGGCCAAGGACATTCAACCTGGCCAGCAGGCGATCATCGACACTCGTAACGGTGTAGTAAAAGGCCACGTCAAACGGGTCGATCCGGCGGTGGAGCAGGGAACGGTCACCGTGGATGTCGCGTTCGATGAAGAACTACCGAAGGGTGCGCGCCCCGACCTGAGTGTCGACGGAACGATCGAGCTCGAACGACTGGACAACGTCGTGTTTGTGGGACGTCCCGCGTTCGGTCAAGAAAACAACACGGTAGGCATGTTTAAACTCGTGCCGGGCAGCAGTGAAGCGGTGCGCACGCCGGTGAAACTGGGCAAGAGCTCGGTCAACACCATTGAAATTCTCAGCGGTCTCAATCCGGGCGATCAGGTCATCCTGTCGGACACCAGCGCCTGGGACTCCCACGAACGAATTCGACTCAACTAAAAACAACCATGCCAACCATGACATCAACCCAAGCAAATCCACATCAATCAACCTCCGGTGGAAACGGATCCAACCCGTTGATCCGGCTCAACTCGGTCACCAAAGTGTTTCTCACCGATGAGGTCGAGACCCACGCGTTGTCCGGAATTCATCTCGATATTCGGGACGGCGAGTACATCTCGATCGCGGGACCATCGGGCTGCGGAAAATCGACTTTGTTGTCGATCCTCGGTCTTTTGGACACACCGTCGGACGGAAGTTACGCGCTTAAAGGACACGAAGTGGCGAATCTTTCGTTCGCCGACCGCGCTCGCATCCGGAATCGCGAAATCGGTTTCATTTTCCAAAGCTTCAACCTCATCGGTGACCTGACTGTTTTCGAAAACGTCGAGCTGCCGCTGACCTATCGCGGAATGAGCTCGGGCGACCGCAAGACCTTGGTGACCCAAGCGCTCGATCGCGTCGGCATGGCGCATCGAGCGAAACATTTGCCCAGTCAGCTATCGGGCGGTCAGCAACAGCGTGTCGCAGTCGCGCGCGCCTTGGCCGGAAAACCGGCGATTCTGCTCGCGGACGAGCCGACCGGAAACCTCGACTCTCGAAACGGTGAAGCGGTAATGAATCTGCTGAAGGAACTGCACGCCGGCGGCGCCACTATTTGCATGGTCACCCACGACGAACGGTTCGCCCAGCATGCCGATCGCACGGTGCACCTGTTCGACGGTCGAGTAGTAGAGGACAGCCGAGTCGCGGCCTAACGAATGTAAATCGACAACCACCAGCGTTTATGCTGAGCGAAATTAAAGTGGCGCTGCGGGGTCTGGCCAAGAGCCCCGGCTTCACAGTAATCGCAATAGCAACGCTGGCATTGGCGATTGGTGCGAACACGGCGGTATTGAGCCTGGTCAACGCGCTCTTAATCCGGCCGTTACCCTACAAGAACCCGCAGCAACTGGTCCTGATCTGGGAACAGTTTGCCAATCAAGGACTGGATCGCATTCCGGTTTCACCTCCGGAATATCTCGACTACCAGAAAGAGCTTCGCAGTTACGACAGCATTGCCGCTTTCGATTACGTCGATTTGAATCTGACCGGCGGCGAAATGCCGGAGCGAGTTTCCGGCTCGGTCGTTTCACCGAGTTTGTTCCCGCTGCTCGGCGTTTCTCCGATCAGAGGCCGGACTTTCACACCGGAAGAGGCCCAGGCCGGCCGCGATGATGTCGTTGTTATCAGCGCTCGCCTTTGGCAACGCCGTTTCAATTCCGACCCCACGGTCTTGAACAGCAAGATCAACTTAAACGGCCGGAGCTACACCGTGGTTGGGATCATGCCGGCTTCCTTTGAGTTCCCGTTGCCCCTTTTCAACATGCAAGGCGGAACGTTTGCCGAGCGCGCCGACATTTGGAAGCCGGTGGTGTTTACCGATGATGAGCTGAAGCAGCGCGGGGGCCGAAGTTATGGAGTGATCGGACGCCTGCACGACGGAGTCAGTCCAAAACAAGCGCAAGCCGAGCTGAACACGATCGCTGAAAACTGGATTTCGCGCTTCAAAGAGAATTACGCGGTTGAGACTGGTTTTGGAGCGCGAGTCTACGGATTGCAGGACCAAGTCGTCGGGACGATGCGTCCGGCGTTGCTGATTCTGCTTGGCGCGGTTGCGTTAGTTCTTCTCATCGCCTGCGCAAATCTAACCACCATGCTACTTGCGCGCGGCGGCTCTCGCGAACGCGAGATGGCGATTCGAGTCGCGTTGGGTGCCGGACCGATGCGTTTGCTGCGCTTTCTTTTGATAGAAAGCGTGTTGCTTTCGGTAATCGGCGGCCTAGTTGGGATCGTCGCCGCGGTGTGGGGACTGGACATTCTCGCGGCAATTGGGGCGAAAACGGTTCCGCGACTGCGCGAAGTGAATCTCGATCTGACCGTTCTCTGCTTCACCCTCGTCATCTCCGCCGCCACCGGAGTTTTGTTCGGAATCATACCGGCATTGGCCAGCGCCAAACCCGAGTTAACTGAAGCGCTGAAAGAAGGCGGTCGTGGCACCAGCAGCGGTGCACGCCGTAATCAGGTTCGAAACATTCTGGTTGTTTCCGAAATTGCTCTGGCACTCGTTCTTTTGATCGGCGCCGGGCTGCTCATGAAAAGTTTTGTTCACCTCCAAAGCGTCAATCCCGGTTTCAATCCCAGTAATGTGGCGACCGCCGAGCTCTCGTTGCCGCTTCCAAAGTATCCGCGCGGCAAACCAGTAGTCGATTTTTACAACGAAGTGTTACGCCGGATTAGCGGTATGCCTGGAGTTCAGGCGGCGGCTCTGACCAACATCTTGCCACTCAGCGGGTCGAACACTGACAACTCGTTTCACATCGAGGGCCGAAATGAGATGGTCACCAAAGTTTATCCCGACGAAGAGATTCGCTCCATCACGCCGGAATATTTTCGCGTTTTACAAACGCCGCTCCTCCGCGGGCGATTTTTTACCGCGGCCGACGACGCTGACGCTCCGGGCGTAGTGATCATTAACCAGGCGATGGCGAAGAAGTACTGGCCCGGCGAAGACGCGCTCGGTAAGCGAATCAACTTCGGCGATTCCGATCCAACCAAAATTAAGTGGTTCACGATCGTCGGGATTGTGACCGATCTTCATCACCAAGGATTGGATGTCGATCCAAAGCCGGAGTTTTATTTGCCACATCCTCAGCGTGCCTATCGGCAAATGGTTTTAGCCGTTCGAAGCTCGCAAGATCCGCGTGCCTTAATCCCGGCGCTGCGAAAGGAGATTCAGGCCATCGATCCTGATCAACCGCTAGCCAATGTGCGCACGCTCGAAACAGTTGCTGCGGAGTCGATCGCTCCGCGGCGGATGTCGGTCACATTACTCGGCGCCTTTGCCGGAATCGCCTTGTTGCTGGCAGCGGTTGGAATTTACGGCGTCATTTCGTTCCTCGTCGTGCAGCGCACTCACGAAATCGGAGTGCGGATGGCGCTCGGCGCTCAACGCCGGGATGTATTGCAAATGGTCGTCGGCCATGCCCTGAAACTTGTTGGAATCGGTGCGGTCGTTGGTCTGGTTCTCGCGTTTCTGTCAACTCGCGCCCTGGCCGCGTTGCTTTACGGCGTCAGCGCGTTCGACCTCACTACATTTGTGTTCGTCCCCGTCACCCTGGCAACAATCGCGCTTTTCGCCAGCTACATCCCGGCTCTCCGGGCAACCCGCGCCGACCCGATGATCGCGCTAAGCCATAACGCCTGACATGCGGGCACAGTAAAATTATGATCCGGTTAAAAAATCTCGAGCGCAGTTATCCGCTAGCACATGGCAAATTCTTTTACGTCCTGCGCGATATCGATATCGAGGTCGCAGAAGGCGAATTCGTTTCGGTTATGGGACCATCCGGCGCCGGCAAGTCAACTCTTCTCCATATCCTCGGCATGCACGATCATGGTTGGAGCGGTGAATATTTTTTCAACGACACCGCCGTTCATCATTTAAAAGCCAAAGAACGAGCCGCGCTCCGCAATGAACATGTGGGCTTCGTTTTTCAGCAATATCATCTTCTGGACGACCTCACGGTTTACGAAAACCTCGAGATACCGCTGTCCTACCGAAAAGTCGGGAAGCAGGAACGGTCGGCCATCGTGGCGGACGTACTCGACCGGTTTCAAATCGTCGCCAAGAAAGACCTTTTTCCGCGGCAATTGTCCGGGGGTCAGCAGCAACTTGTCGGAGTTGCTCGTGCCATCATTGCCAATCCGAAACTAATTCTGGCCGACGAGCCCACTGGAAACCTTCACTCCAGCCAGGGCGAAGAAATTATGGAGCTTTTTCAAAAACTTAATTCCGAGGGCACGACCATCATTCAAGTCACGCATTCGGAAAAGAATGCAGGGTACGGGAACCGAGTCATCCAACTGCGAGACGGTTGGGTGGTCGAGGGCAACAAGAAGTAGGTCATTATGATTCTAGATTCATTTCGGCAGGATGTCCGGGTTGGACTACGCGTCTTGTTTAAGGACAAGGCGTTCTGTTTTTTGGCGACACTGGTGCTCGCTCTTGGCATTTGTGGCGCGACCACTCAATTCACTGTGGTCAACGCCATCGTCTTGCGTGGCTTTTCCTTTCCCCACCCCGAGCAGCTTGTCAGCGTCGGTTTGATCGATCCCAAGGCGACGGCGCAAAACAACAACTTTGGAAATGGCCAAATTCCGACGGCTCAAGATTACGAGGACCTCAAAGCGGCGCAGAAGTCGTTTTCATTGATGGCCGGTTATCTCTCCGGATCGACGATCAACGTCACCTACAAGAATAACCCGCAGCGCTACACCGGCGGTTATGTGACCGAAGATTTGTTCAAGATCGTCGGAGTGGCTCCGGTGCTAGGGCGGGACTTCACTGCCGAGGACAACAAACCGGGCGCTGAGAAGACCGTCATTTTGGGCGACGAAATCTGGCACCGCGATTTCAACGCCGATAAAAACATCATTGGACAACCCGTTCGGGTGAATGGGAAAGCCGCGACCATCATCGGAGTAATGCCTCCTGGGTTTAAGTTCCCGTTTTCCGAAGAACTGTGGACCCCTCTATATAATGAGTTCCCGGTGACGCCGCGCGGCGACCTGCGCCTGGGAGCTAACAATAATGCCCCCGCAGTAATGGGCCGCCTTAAACCGGGCGTAAGTCTCGACCAGGTGAACGCGGAATTCATCGCGCTCGCCCGCCATTTGGCTGAGGAAAATCCCAAAACCAATCAAAATTTCACGTCGGCTACCGTCCAGCCGTTGCTGAACGCATTCACCTTCATTGGGTTGAGACAAACTGTATGGGCCATGCTGGCGGCAGTTATCCTGGTCTTGCTCATCGCATGCGTGAACGTGATGAACATGCAATTCGGCCGCGCCGCATTGCGGGCGAAGGAACTGGCGATTCGCGGCGCGCTTGGAGCAACCCGGTGGCGGCTCGTTAGGCAAATGTTGACCGAAAGTTTGGTCATCGCAGTCATTGGGACCGTTGCCGGAGTGCTTCTGGCCTACTGGGCAGTCGATTTGCTGGTGCGCGCTTTCAGCGCCGGTCCATTTCCCTTTCCAGCACATTGGGATCCTAAGCTTAGAATTCCACGTGGACAAGTTGT
>JADMIO010603817.1_pt1 | contig 130104 bp, 110 predicted proteins | sample 8958161 | NCBI WGS metagenome assembly JADMIO01 (sample SAMN16585339, study PRJNA669376) | soil metagenome | isolation source: Crop rotation soil | place: USA: Cullars Rotation, Alabama | collected 2011
CGCGACAACTTGTCCACGTGGAATTCTAAGCTTAGGATCCCAATGTGCTGGAAAGTGCCCACGCTAGGGTTCGAACCGCTCAGGCTGCCGTACCCAATCATCTTGTACGTGACGCCGTTGGTCCATGCCGGCGCCGTCGCAACATTGAGTGTGCTGCCTGTAGCGTCGAGTGCACCGGTGACAGTCAGGGCAACCGTATCAGTATCGTTGAATTTGTTGAGATTGAACGAGCCGCCCGCGGTATACGTCAGCGAACTGAGCGTGAGAGGAGTAGTGTCTGGCGCACCCGTCCCATTCGAGACGACGCCGCCGACACCGTCGACCGTTACAGCTGCGTTAACCGTGCCGTTTCCGTCCAGCGTGCCCTGAGTCACGGTAATCGGCACGCTGACGGCCGTGCTGCTCGTCTGGCGGAGGCGCGCGTCGCTGCCATTGATCGTGATGCCGCTGCTTCCGTTGACCGTGCCGCCACCAGACAGAACCAGCGGGCCACCCGTGATGTTTGTAGGACCGGTGTATGTATTGTTCGCGGTAATTGCCAGCGTGCCTGCTCCGGCTTTCGTCAGCCCGCCGTTGGAAACGACGCCCGATAGACTGGCATCAATCGCTTGTGTGCTATTGCCGACGGTGATGGTGCGTGCAACACCGCCGAGATCAACCGTATTCGAAAGCCCGATGCTGTTGTTGTTGATGCCATCTCCCAGCGCGAAATCACCTCCAACGACCACCACGTTGCCAAGCGTTCTGGAAGAGCCTCGTGCGACGATCATCCCGCCGTTAATTGTCAGCGTGCCGCTACCTAGGGCGTTGTTATTCCCGACGTGAAGCTGCCCGGCATTTAACGTTGTGCCACCTGTGTAGGTGTTAGCGACGTCTGTCCGCCAAATTCCGCTACCATTCTTCACGAGACTCAAAGCACCCGCGCCGTTGTCGGCGAGAACGGCAGTGGCGCTCGCAATGACATTGATTGCGGTGCTTGAACCCGTGAGCGTGAGAGTCCGCGGGACATCGGGCGTCGTAAAAGATGCAGTGCCGGTGATGGTCAGCGCTCCGGTGCCGGACGCGTCGATCGTGGCGTTATTGTCGCCGATTGTGAAGTTCCGGTCCGTGGTATTACCTGCGCCAATGTATTGCAATGTGCCGCCATTGATTACGAGGTTGTTGGCGGCATTCGTCGAGGCGCCGATGCCACTGTTAGCGCCACCAGCGGCGAGCGACGACACGCTCAGCGTTCCGCCATTGATTGTCGTTACGCCGGTGTACGAGTTGCTGTTCGTAATCGTCAGGGTGCTGCTGCCCGATTTCGTCAGGGAACCTGCGCCGCCGATCCCGCCAGTGCCGCCGAAGCTGAAGCTATTCGTATTGGAGTTGACGCTTACCGAGCCGGGCAGGACAGTCGTATTGATCGCGATGTTCGTCTGTACGCTCGCGGTGTCATCAAAGGTGACATTGTCGCCTTGGTAGAAAAAGTCTTGCGCGCTGGTCCCGGTGTTGAACCAGTTTGACGAAGTCAGCACGTCCCACGCGCCGCTGGATAATGAATTCCACCGCAGGTTGCCTGCGGATGCACCCGTGTAGGTTAAAATCAGGGATCCGCTGGAAGCGCCCGTGTTGGTTACCGAAACGGCGCGCGATCCTGCAGCAAAGTTGGTCCCGTTGGTGAGCGCACCTGCGTAGCTAGCAAAGGTGTAAGCGGTGTTTACGGCGGGCGTTCCGCCGATAAATGTTGGGCTGATGAGGACTACCCCGTTTGCGACGAGGTTGCCGGCAACGGTAAACAGGTCATTTGTGGAACCGCCAATGGAGTTGCTGGCGGCGTTCAGATCGAGGTTGATATTGCCGCCGCTGAAGGTCAGGTTGTTGCCAAATGCGACCGTGCCAACCGCGCCCGTCCCGCCGGGCACAATGGTGCCTGCCGAGGTCACGCTGCCGCTGATCGTACCGGAGGAGCCGCCGACGCCGCCGCCCAAAAAGGCGCCACTTTGCACGGTCGCGCCACCGGCTACGCTGCCATTGACCAGCAGGGTGCCGCCCGTCACAGTTGCGTTGCCAGCGACGCTGCCGCTCAGCAGTAGCGTACCGTTCGCGACCGTCGTAGTGCCGGTATATGTATTCGCCCCCGACAATGTGGTAATGCCCGACCCGGTGAAGGTCATCCCGCCCGCGGTGTTTGCAGCTGTCGAAACCGTTCCCGTCGTCGCGGCAGTCGCCCCAGGAACTGCGCTCAAGGTAACTGTAGGTGCGGAAGTGTAACCGGTGCCCGGGCTGGTGATCACAATGCTGCTGACCGCGCCACCTGTGAGGACCGCGTAGCCAGAAGCGCCCGTGCCGCCGCCACCGGTGAAGTTCACAAAAGGCGCGCCGATGTAGCCTGATCCACCGCTGGTGATCGCGACGGACGAAACGCCATTCCCACTTGCGGCCGCCAGCGTTTTGCTCACCGTGATATTGACGCCATTATTATCAATTGTGCCGCCGTTGCTATAGACGGTGACATTGTCAACGTTCGCGCTGGTCAGGAAGGTAGTGGCTGTAGTTGTCGTGGCAAGGGCTTTCAGCGTTCCGCCATTGAAATTGAGGAACGTGTTGGGATTTGCCTGGCCGCCGTCGACTTTGGAAGCCGTTAGCGTTCCGTTGGTGAGTAAATTGGCGATATTATTCGTGGTGGTAGTGCCGGCTTGATTGGACATGTCAAAAAAGTTATTTGCGGTGCCGGGGCCATTCACGTTGACCGCGGCCGCACCGCCGCCTCCGCCGACATTGAGAACGCTGACGCCCGCAGCGCCGTTGCCCGTGAGCTGCAGCGCGGTTGATGCTGTAAAGGTTCCGCCGGTCACGTTGAGCAAAGCGAGAGCCCCAGCTCCGCGTCCGATTTGACTGAGATTGGAATTTGTCACCGTGCCCCCGCTCATGTCCATGATGCCGACGACCGTGCCGGCGGTCGTATCGATGTTGCCACCGACTTCAAACTGTCCCGACGATGTCACTGTGCCACCCGCCAGGTTGTAATAACCATAGCCGCCTGTTGCACTGCCAGCGCTGGCGTTGCTGCCGATTTGAAAAGTTCGGTTCGCAGTCGTCGTGAAGGTGGAGGATAACTTTGACAAGGCGCCCGACTGATATACCGCCGCGTTCAAGATGCCAACGATTCCCGCAGAAGTGAACGAGCCGGTGACGTTCGTCACGCCGCCCGTTAGCCCTGTCGCGCCACCGATGCTGCTCGCAGTTCCAGCGAGTGTCAGCGTACCAGTGCCGGTTTTCGTCAGCGCAGTTGTTCCCGTGCCGTTAACGACATTGCCGGCCAACGTAGTGTTCCCAGTGCCCGTGACCGTCAGCGTCCTCGCGCTCGTGGCCGAGCTGATTTGATTCGCAATTGTTAGAAGACTGCTGGAGTTGTTGGTAAAGCTCTGGCTGCCATTAAGGCTGATCGACACTGACGCAGTCGGGCTGGCTGTCGTGTCGCCGACTGTAACCGCGCCTGCGCCACTGTTGACCGTTATGCCACCAGATAGCGTCAGCGCGTTCGCCGCCGGGGTGCCGGCGATGCCGCCGAGCAGTGTCGTCGTGCCGGTATTGCCAAACGTAAGCGACGTCGCAAGTTGGTTACCGTTTAAGTAAATCGTTTCGGGACCATTCGAGCCTGCGGTATTGAAGAGGAGTGTGTCGTTTACGCCCGGCGTGCCATTGGGAGTCCACTTCAACGTATCCGTCCAATTGCCGTCACCGGCAATTGTCCAAGTAAACGTCGCCGCGTGCGTGGACTGCGCAACACCGAAGACGAGGATCGCCACAACGGCCAGACCGACGAACTTGCTTTGCCGAGGAACACGCATCAACTCGGTCTCGCGGCAACGGATTTTTTCGCGAGCTGTCACTCGATCCGCGTCACTCTTGTGAGTAGCCATTACGGTCCTCCGAGATGTCATTGCGGTGGCAGATTTCATGGTCTAATTCTGAATTCTGGATCCGTGAGTTTCGTTTTTATCTGGTCGGCCCGACGCAACTGTGCACACATTTCAACCGCATAGTTAAGCTTGCGAGTTTTCCGTGAAGCGGGCCCTCTCGTCGCCTTATCGTTGCAGATTGCACTGCTGAATATCGTAAAGAGACCCTCGGTCACGTTCGTGATCCGCGGTGCTCACCCCTGAAAGCCCGACGACATGAAACCGTCGAGACGCTCGCAGTGCGCCACTACTTTTATCATCCAGCTACAGGCGTGGCAACATTCTTAGAAATCTTTTTGGAACAGGTCCAGCGGCTGGGCTTACGAAGTCAGCTGCCGGCTTCAATTGGCTCGTGAAACGGCACTTCGGCCCGCCATTGGGCGTAGTAGAATTTGACTCGCCTCTTATAAGCGCATATTGTAAGCGACGTTAAGTAAGGCCGTTTCGGATCGGTGCCTTTCACCCGCATCTGACTCGGGAAGACCGCCATCGTTGCCCAGGTGCCAGGCAAAGCTTTCCCGAGCTGAGGGCGGCGTTCTCCGACCGCCTAACGATGCCATCCTCAACCTTCTAAGTGTGCTCGAATGACAGGTAAAACGTTCCTTCGTTGCAGCCGCGCCATTTTTTGCTGCGCGTTATCGCTGATTTCCTTCTCGCTGGCGATTGGGGCCCAACCGCTTCGGCCGCCTGCTGTGCCGCTAGTCGTTTGCGATCCTTATTTCAGCATCTGGTCGCCGGCGGACAAGTTGACCGACGCTGACACGATTCATTGGACAGGCAAGCGTCATCGGCTCACCAGTCTGGTGCGCATTGATGGCAAAACCTACCGCGTGATGGGCGCCGAGCCAGCCGGCATTCCAGCGGTAGCGCAAACCGGCCTTGAAGTGCTTCCCACGCGCACCATTTACAGCTTCAGCGAAGCGGGCGTGAAGATCAGACTTGTCTTTCTGACGGCCATGTTGCCGGAGGACGTGGACCTGCTTTCACGACCGGTGACTTATGTCGCCTGGGAGGCGCAAGCCACTGATGGCCGGGACCACACCGTCTCGGTGTATCTGGACGCGCGAGGTGAGATCGCCGTCAACGATCCGAAACAGGCAGTGACTTTCCAGGCAGTCGAGGCGCCCGGACTTACGGCGTGGAAAGCCGGATCTGTTGACCAGCCTGTATTGCAGAAAAAGGGGGACGATCTGCGGATTGACTGGGGCTACTTGTACGTTGCCATGTCCGAGGACATCAAGCCGGGTTCGCTGATGGGTTCAGCGGCCACCTGCCGGGAGGCCTTTGCCGCCCACGGCGCCCTGGATTCCCAAGCGGCCAAAGCCGCTACGACCGATGAAACGAGTGAAGACGTTGTGATTGCGTTTGCAGCAGACCTGGGCACGATCAAGGCCGCCCCAGTCTCCCGCTGGCTGATGCTCGCCTACGACGACCTTTACTCCATTCAATACATGCACAAGAACCTGCGGCCTTACTGGCGTCGCAACGGCTGGGAAGCCGCCGATTTGCTGGGCGCCGCAGCGAAGGATTATGGGACACTGGCAACGCGCTGCGCCGATTTTGATGCCGAACTGATGGCGGACCTCACCAGCGCCGGCGGCGAACAATATGCGAAGCTCGCCGCGCTTGCCTATCGCCAGTGTTTCGCGGCCGGCAAGTTTGTCGCCGACGCCCAGGGCCAACCCATCCAATTCTGCAAGGAAAACCATTCCAACGGCTGTATTGGCACTTCGGACGTATTCTACCCGATGTCGCCGCAGTTCCTGCTGTTCGGCCCCACGCTGGCGAAGTCGTTTCTCGTGCCGTTTATGAATTACGCCGCGGACGAGCGCTGGAAGTTCCCATTCGCGCCGCACGATCTGGGGACTTATCCCAAGGCGAACGGCCAGGTCTATGGCGGAGGCGAACGCACCGTGCAAAACCAGATGCCCGTCGAGGAGTCGGGCAATCTGCTTCTGCTCATGGCCGCCATTGCCCAGATGGAGGGCAGTCCGGATTTCGCCAGCCGCTATTGGCCCCAGCTTGAAAAGTGGGCCGAGTATCTCAAAGCCAGCGGCTTCGACCCGGAGAACCAGCTCTGCACCGATGATTTCGCCGGCCATCTTGCCCACAACGTCAATCTCAGCGCCAAGGCCATTTGCGGTCTCGGCGCATTCGCTAAACTCTGCGAAATGCGGGGCGAAAAGACCAAGGCGGAGGAGTATTCCAAGCTGGCGAAGGACTTTGCCCGGCGATGGATCAAGGAAGCCGATGACGGCGACCATTTCCGTCTGGCCTTCGACAAGCCCGATACCTGGAGCCAGAAATACAATTTGATCTGGGACCGCATTCTCGGCCTGAATCTTTTCCCGGCGGAAGTCGCCCGCAAAGAAATGGACTTTTACAAAAAAACTCAGAATCCCTACGGTCTGCCGCTCGATAATCGCAAGGACTACACCAAGCTCGACTGGATTTTGTGGACTGCAACTCTGACGCAGGACCGCGCCGATTTTGAGGCGCTGGTTGGCCCGGTCTACCGCTTTCTCAATGAGACTCCTGACCGCTCGCCGATGACCGACTGGTATCAGACGCAGGACGCGAAAAAGGTCGGCTTTACCGCCCGCCCGGTCGTGGGCGGTGTCTTCGCCCGGATGCTTTACGACAAGGCTGTCTGGCAGAAATACGCCAGACGCGACCGGACGAAAGCGTCGGGTTGGGCGGCGATGCCCGCGCCGCCGAAGATGCGAATGATCGTGCCGGCGGCGGACGTCGAGCCCGCAACGTGGCGCTACACCACCGAAAAGCCCACCGGGAATTGGTTTGCCTCCGAATTCGATGCTACCTCGTGGCAGGAGGGAAAAAGCGGTTTCGGCACCGCCGGCACTCCCCAGGCGATTGTTGGCACCGCTTGGAACAGCAGTGATATCTGGTTGCGCCGCGAAATTGATTTGCCCGAGAGCAAAGGGGGCGACTTGCAAGCCTGGGTGCATCACGACGAAGACGTTGAAGTGTATGTCAACGGCGTGCTCGCACTTCGGGAGCGCGGCTATTCAACTTCTTACGAAGCTATGCCCCTGAACAACCGCAGCCTAGCCACCCTAAAACCCGGCAAGAATGTGATTGCCATTCATTGCCACCAGACCGCCGGCGGCCAATATATTGATTTCGGCCTCGTGAGTCTGGAAGCCGATTAACTAGGAGACGGCATCAGTCCCCCGAGCGGGTTTCTCAGTCTTATCCAGCACAATCGATTAGTTGCATTCCCGTACATGTAAGTTAGGGGACCTTCACGGGCGCCTGCTCAATAACATCTCCCTGACCGCTGCGTGTGCCATCCAGGGAGAAATGCCCGATGCGATGGCTAAGCCAAGAAGCCCGCAAGCGAAAAGCGCCAGGCTGGCAGGCTCGGGCACGGTCGCGAGATAGCCATGAGAAGAACTGGCAGCATTGTAGCTGCCGACGATCTTGTTGCCGTCGATGCCATTGGCAAATGTTCCAGCGACTGCAAGTGGATCGTCGATGGGCGTAAACGTCGAACCGTTGTAGAGGAATCCGTGAGTATCGGAGTCGTAGTAATAGCCCACAATGTTGCTTCCCGAAATGCCCGTGAGGGTGGTTCCGTTCGTTGCCAGTGGATTGTCCAGCGTGGTGTATGTCGAGCCGTTGTATATGAAACCGTGGGAATGGAACGCTGCGTCGATGTAAGTTCCGACAATGGTGCTGCCGGAGATTCCAATAGCTTCGGTGCCAGTTCCATTAGTTGTTCCGGCCAATGGATCGTCCAGGGTGGTGTAGGTCGATCCATCGTAGAGGTAGCCGTGCTGGACCCCGCTTACCGCGGTTGAAAAACCGACGACGTTATTGCCGGAAACTCCATATGCATTTGGTTTGGCCAGCGTCGTGTACGTTGAACCGTTGTACAAATAGCCATGGCTAACATGGGAGGAGTCGGTGTACGTTCCGACAATGTTGCTGCCGGAAATCCCCAAAGCGCGGGTTCCGTCGTTGCCAGCCAATGGGTCGCTGATTTCCGTGTAGGTTGAGCCGTTATAGACGAAACCATGCAAGGCGCCGGGCGTGTCGAAATACCAGCCGATGATATTGCTGCCCGAAATGCCCGTCGCGATGATACTGTTGGGCGATAGCGGATCGTCGAGCGTCGTGTAGGTGATCGCATTTGCGGTTTCCGCGCCAGCCGCAAAAACGAACGTGGCGGAAAGCACTGCTCCAAGGACAAAACGCGTTTTCATGGGTGTTTACCTCTGATCGATGTCGGTGTCGCAGGATGCAGCCACAAACGGTGCATCCGAAGAGCAGTGCGACGGATTGGCAGGCGTCGCGCAAAAGAAGGCAAATAATTCTCGCCGCAGGATGCCGCGGAGATGGGACGAGCGGGTTTACGCCCGAGAAATGATCGTTCGAGAGCCCGACTCGGAACCGGCAGGCTTGCCAAGCCAACGGCCATCGGCTTTGGCGAATAGCAGTCCATAAACCGAACCGCGCTCACACAAGTTCAGAGGAATGCGAGCGACTGGACTCTTGAAGGAACCTACTTGCCGGCCTCTAGCTTCTCTAAATTGGCTACCGTTTCTTTCCACTGCGCGGCTTTGTCGGGCTGGTCGGACGCTTCATATAGCCTCACCAAATACTCGGCAGCCTCTTTCAATCGCGATTTGCCTGTTCGGGGAATCGTTGCTTCACGCTGTTTCAGGCCCTCATACCCTGAAAGCAACAAGGACTCGGACTCGGCATATTTTCTCTGCCCGAGGAGGGCTGCACCCAGCACGCTGCGCGTATTGAAGGTACGCCAATCGTCGGGAATCCGCTTTTCACGGATCTCCAGACACTCGCGCGCTTCAGATTCTGCGGCGGCAAATTCTTCGTTACGCACCTCGATACCAGCGAGCAACGCCAAAGCGGCGGACAACTGCATCGTCCTGCTTGGGAAGCGCCGATAACGATCCACAGCTTGCTCGGCGCACTGGCGCGCGTCGATAAGCTTGCCTTCATCTTTCAACAGGCCGGCCAGGTCCGTTAACCCGTCCGCTACGTCGACATTGTCAACTCCGACCTCTCTCGTGCCAATCTGGATCGATTCTCGATAGTGTGCCTCAGCTTCGCTTAGCTTGCCTTGCCCGCGAAGGGCGTTTCCCCAAAAGTGATGCAGATTCTCTTGCGCTAGCTTCCCTTTGCCGTCCAACTTTTCCATGATCGTAACGGACTTGCTACAGCACTCCTCGGCTTCTGAGTACTTCCCTTGCGAATTTAGAACGAGGGCCAAATACATCATATCGGATGCCGTGTAAGGGTGCTCCTCACCGTGAAGACGCATGCGAATCCCATAGGCTTGGCGGATGGCGCCTTCGGCCTCTGCGAGCTTGCCTTCGACGTTAAGCGTGATCGATAGCGTAACTAGCGCCCACGCAGTGTCATCGTTTGCATCGCCGAGAAGTTTCCGGCGGATGGCAACGGCCGCGCGACCCATCTCTTCGGCTTCGGCAAGTTTTCTTGCGCGCTCGTCACCGCTGCTGTCTGAGCCAACGTTCCGCAGGATATCGCAAAGATTTAACAGCGAAACAGCTTCCTGCAGGCTGTCCGGACCGCGCAATCGTCGTTGCATCGCGATGGCCTGCCGAGCGACGGACTCAGCTTCATCGTTATTGCGCAAGAACATTAGTGCTTGGCCAAGCTGGCCCAAGGCATCCGCCGTGGCGACGTTTTCGCTGGCGGAGCGCTCGCGGGCCAACTCGACCGTCCGGCGCGCGTTCCGTTCCATCTCGCGGTAAAGCTGCAAATCAAAATAAACCTTGCCCAGGATCAGTCTCATCTCGATCTGAACGTCGGGCTGCTCCTTGAGCTCCTGGTCGATGCGCTTAGCCGTGTTATCGACAATTTCGCGCAGCATCGCGGTATCGCGGCCCAGCGCTTTGCTGGGAGCCACCCCTTGGAGCATGTCTTTGAGAAAATGCGCGACCTGCGCGCTGCGCGCGGCCTCCGTTCGGGCCTGCGCGGCGTTGACCTCAGCGGCCTTGCGCTCGCGCAGCGCCCAAATCATTCCGGCGGTTGTCCCGCCGACGCCCACGAGCACCGCGACGGCAACCGCGAGACTGGCTGCAACGCCGATCTTGTGCCGCTGGGCAAATTTGCGGAATCGGTAGATTGCCGACGCCGGGCATGCTTGGACCGGCTGGTCATGCAAATAGCGCTGGATGTCGGCCGCCAGGTCGTTGGCGGTGTCATAGCGCCGGTTGCGGTCCTTCTCCAGCGCCTTCATCACGATCCAGTCGAGTTCGCCTTGTACGAGCCCGGTAAGTTTCTTTGGCTCCGAGCCGCGACTGGCGGCGATGTTCGGCAACCCTTCCGCGGTGCTCAGCCGCGTGCTTGGCTTGGGCGGTTCTTCTTCGCGAATGATCCGCAGCATTTCGTCGAAAGCCGCTTCATGCAGGCGCGTGCGCTCCAGCGGCGTCGAGCCGGTTAACAGCTCGTAGAGCAGAACACCGAGCGAATAGATATCACTGCGCGTGTCGATATCGAGCTGATTAAGCTGGGCTTGCTCGGGGCTCATGTATTCGAGCGATCCGATCACCTGGCCAAATTCCGTGAACATCGTCCGTTCGGTGAGCTTCTGGGCGGTAGCCTTGGCCACACCAAAGTCGATGACCTTGGGCACAGCCTCATGGTCGTGTCTGGCCACCATCACATTCGATGGCTTGAGATCTCGGTGAATCAGTCCCTTTTGATGCGCGTGCTGGACGGCGCGGCAGACGGCCGTCATCAGTTCCAGTCGCTCGCCGACCGAAAGGTGCAGCTGGTCGGCGTACTGCGTGATCGACACGCCTTTGACAAGCTCCATCACAAAATAGGGACGGCCGGTCTCGGTTGTGCCAGCATCGAGCACTTTGGCGATGTTGGGATGGTCCATCAGCGCCAGCGCCTGCCGCTCGGCTTCAAACCGAGCAATTACCCGTCGCGTATCCATGCCCGGCTTAATGATTTTGAGGGCCACCGTGCGATGGATCGGCACCTGTTGTTCGGCCATAAAGACGACGCCCATACCCCCTTCGCCGATTTGCTGCAGGAGCTTGTAGGGACCGATAATTGAGCCGGGCTGTTCGACAATTGCTCGCTCGATCGTGTCCGCCAAATCCGCAGGAGGCGAATCGAGAATGAATTTCTCCCGGCGTTCGTGCTCGGCCAGCAAGCGCTCGACCTGGCCGCGCAGCACCACGTCTCCCTGGCAGGCTGCCTCAAGTGCGCTCGCGCGCTCGATGGGATCATCCTTCTCTAGAGCTAGAATGAAAATATCGCGTTCGCGCATGATTCTCGCCGACTTCAGAAGCAGATAAGTCTCCAAATAGTAGTGCGACGAGCCGACGCGCTTCGCGCAACAAATTTTTCGTGTTGCCGTTTTCGAGAGCAAATTATGTCGCTTCGATTTCCCGCCGCAGCCAGGCCCGCGCGAACGACCAGAGAAAATCCGCTTTTCTTGGCGAAACGTCCAAAATTTCCGCCGCTTCAGGAATCGTCAGCCCCGTAAAATATCGCAGCTTCACCAATTCAGCCGCTTTCGGGTCGTGTTGTGCCAGGCGGTCCAAAGCATCGTTCAAGGCCAGCAACTGTTCCGAATTCCCATCAGCGGCTATTTCCGAGGGTTGCAACTCGGTTCGCAGCATTTCACCGCCGTGCTTCGCGCGCGCCCGCCGCCGCGCCTTCTCGATAAGGATTCGCCGCATGGCTTCCGCCGCAGCGCCAAAAAAATGCCCCCGGCCGTTCCAGTGCTGGGGATCGTCGACCTTCACCAGCCGCAAATAAGCTTCGTGAACCAAACCCGTCGCATCGAGCGTCTGTCCCGGCCTCTCCTGCGCCAACTTTTGCGCCGCCAGACGCCGCAGCTCACCATAAACCAACTCCAGTAGTTGATCCGCGGCCTGCGAATCACCGCATTCGGTGGCATTCAATAACTGCGTGATCTCGGACATGAGGTCATGATAGTGCGGCCACGGTTGCTCCGCCAGAAAGTCTGCACTTACCGACTTCCAGCCGGGGATTCGAGAATTTGCCCCTTCCGCGCGGAGTCATGATCGACGTCGACCAACTCGAGAACTAACGCGTGTGAACCGCGGTGGGATGGGCCCATGGCTGCCAACTTTGGGCATTGCCCGACAAGTCAGTTTTGGCGGACCATTCGCGAGGCCTCGAATATGAATCACGTCGAATCAGGCAGTAAACTCCAATCGGTGGTATGACGCGACGCACGACAGTGAGGGCAACAAAAAAACCCATGAACCAGAAATTCCGGTTCATGGGCTTGTCACGAACTACAACAGATTGACCACGCGGTCGGCCAAGCCCTTTTCGCCGAGGAGAACATTTAGCTTCGACGTGGCGGCAATCTTCTCCAGTACTTCCAGCTCGCGCAAACGCATCAGCGTCGGATTGTCCTGAAGCAGCTTGGCCGTGTTGACCTGGCTGCGCATGGCGGCCGTTTCCTCGCGACGGACGATGAGGTTGGCTTCGGCCGCCTTCTTGGCTTCCGTCACCTTGTTCATCAAGTCCTTCATCTCGCCCGGCAGGATGATGTCGCGGATACCGACCGAAATCAATTCCAAACCCAGCGCCTTGGCGCGGGGACGAACGATTTCGGCCAGCTCGCCGGCCACTCCATCCTTGTCGGTCAAGAACGAATCGAGCTCGCGCGCGCCGACCACAGCCCGCAGGGCCAACTGCGCCTCGCGGTACAAGGCCTGACGCACGTCATCGACCACGCTGACGGACTGCCGGGCATCGACCACACGGTAGGTCACCACGGCGTTCATCCGCAGCGTGACCTTGTCGGCGGTCATGATGTCCTGGCCGGCCACGTCGAACATTGCCTCGCGCATGTCCTCCTGAACGAACTTGACCGTCGCCAAATTCTTCCAGAAAGCGTAGCGGCCCGGCGGCAGCGTCTCGACGAAGTCGCCATCGACGAACAGCACGCCCATGTGATGCGGCTCGACCGTGCCGATTTCCAGCACGCGATCGACCATGGCCGAACGCATGATCACGCGCAGGTCCTTGTGCTCGAAGCGCACCTTGCGGGCGTCGATCACCTCGACCTTCACATCGCGCAGCGTCGTCCAGTAGGCATACAGGCCCGGCGGCAGGATGTGGCTGAAGCGACCTTCGATCCACACCAAGGCCCGCTCGTAGTCCTTCAGGTCCAAGACCACCGCGCGGTCCGCCAGCGCACCCGACTTGACGATCACGTCGAGCTTCTCGTGGACCAGCCACGGCTCGCGCATCGAGGCAATCTCGACGCGCACCTTGTTAAGCGGGTCGAACATCCAGTGGCGACCATGAGCCAACAGGCCCTTGAACTCCCGATTGCGGAAGTAGAGACCCATTTCGTAGCTGCGGATGTCGTAGCGCTTGAAGAATGGAATGTTCATGATTCACTGCCCTGCTTTCTCTCGTCATCGGTGCACGACACGAGTCGTTGATTTGGTGTTCGCAAAGTTGAAATAAAAAACCCTCAGGCATCGTAGCGATCGTCGATCACACTTTTCGTTGCGGAGCACGCTTGAGCCGGCAATTTTCTTCGACGTTAGTTCGTTCGGATGATTCGCTGCCGGAAGCAGTTGCTCCGGTTCAGCAAACCATCGTCTACAATCGTCTGTCGAAGTCGATCATTCGGCGGTATCTGCGCACTACAGGGCACGAGTACGTGCTGCTGCTGACCGACGGTGAATCGCAATGACAAGTTCACTCAATTGCCGGCCCGAGAGCCGGACGAAACAAGATTCCTCAATCATTGGACGAACACATCGGCCGGCAGCCGATCAAACGGCCGCCCGACGCCTTCGGGACTTGGTGCTGGACGCTTTCGCGCCCTCCGGCGAGTGTTCAGCTCGCGGTTTGGTACGGGAGTCGAACCCGTGACAGCCAGAGTAATGGTCTGGTGCTCTCCCATCTGAGCTAACCAAGTGGAGGTTCTGGCACTTTCGCCAGCGCACAGCCTTCGTTACAGCCCATGCGCGGAACGCGATTCGCCGATCAAGTTCAGTGAGACGAATCGCGCCGCTGGCCCGGCTGTGTTAACCTTGCTTGAATATCCTTTCAGTTCTCAATCTGTATTGGCTTCAAATTCAAAACGCCGGTGGGAGTCGAACCCACTTGAAAATCGCTTTGCAGGCGATTGCCGTGCCGTCTGGCTCCAGCGTCAATGTCCTCGCCAGGAATCGAACCAGCAACCGAGCACGGTCGCGCTAAGGCGACCGAGCGCAGGGCGGTAGACTCATGGCAGTTTGCACTCAGTGCCCTCGTTGGGAATCGAACCCAATCCTCGACCTTCGCAGGGTCGAATGCGAAATCCGGCACACCCCGAGGACAATTCTTAGATAACCTTTGCCGCTTCAACTTGCCGAATCGCGTCACTCGGCAATTCGTTGCCGTAAATCACCGATAGGACTGCCGGGAAATAGGCATCGAGTACTGAATTGGTCCGAGCAATCAACCGATCGACAACATTGCGGTCAAGGTTGTCGCCGATCAACGGCTCCGACATTTGAAAACGCAGTTCGCACTTGTCGAAATCAACTTCGAGCTCGCCTTCGTTCAATCCGGCGTTGGCGCACCGGATTGTCTCAGCGACGGCTGCGCGGCAACCCTCCGTAACGCTGATGCGAAGCTGACCGGTGGTTTGAAACTCACCTGTTTCGCTTTGGATCCGCGCGAAGATGCGGTAACTGCCAACAATGCCCGGATAATCGACGCAAATCGCTTGCTCTTCGTCGTTTGACCAGTGGCCGATTTTCTTTTCGCGCAAGTGCGTCAGCAATTGAACATAGGCGGTAATCATGGCATTCCCAAATTGTGATTTCGTTGATTTACTCGTCGATCAGTAGCCCGTCCAGGAATCGAACCTGGTCCGACAGCTTCGGAAGCTGCTATGCGATCCGGCACACTCACGGGCCAAACATCAGAGCCGACGACTGGATTTGCACCAGCATCGTCCGGTTTACGGGACCGGCGCCTTTCTCAATCGAGCCACGTCGGCGGATTAGGCTTGAGGCCTGAGACTTGAGGACGGAGCGATCGCGAATGCTATTCCTCAAGCCTGTAGTCTCAAGCCTGATGCCTTCCTGTAGCACGAGCGCGAGGATTCGAACCCCGTGGCGCGGCTTTGGAGACCGCTTGCCCTCCCAGGAGCACGCTCGTGTGCATGGAGACTTGAGACTTGAGCTGTGAGGCTTGAGCAGGCAGAATTCTTCACATGAGAGACCATCGTAAACTCCGGGCGTTTGAACTGGCTGATGCTCTCGTCCTTTCGATCTACGCAGCTACTAAGACATTTCCCAAGGACGAACAGTTCGGTCTTACCTCGCAACTTCGTCGTTCTGCAGTCTCTACCGCGTCTAACATCGTAGAAGGTTGTGCTCGCGCGTCGCACGCTGACTACGTTCGTTTCCTCGATATGGCATTTGGATCCGCACGAGAAGTCGAGTACCAGCTAACGATTGCCGGACGTCTTGGATACATGACTCCCGAAATTGCAACTCAAATCTCGCAGCAGGCCGACGAAACTGCAAAAGTTCTCGCCGGCCTGCTGCGTTCTCTACGCTCGGAGCAATGATCTACTCACGCCTCGAGCCTCACGTCTCAAGCCTAACATTCCAGTATGCCTCGCTGACGAACTTCGACCAGCTTTCGATCCGCGCCGTGTGCCGGGCGTACATCGGCTTCCACAACGGGCGAACCGGCGCGTGCCGCAGCTTCAAACCGGCCTGCTGCGGCGTGCGGTCGGCCTTGCGCTTGTTGCAAGTCACGCACGCCAGCACACAGTTTTCCCAGGTCGAAGTACCGCCCTGCGAGCGCGGCACCACGTGGTCGATCGTCAGCTCGTCGGCGCCCGGCTGCACGCCGCAATACTGGCAGGTCCAGTGATCACGCTTAAATAGGTTGCGGCGGCTGAAGCTCACGGCGCCACTCGGCAGCCGATCGTATTCGGCCAGCACGATCACCTCCGGCGCGCGCAGCCGCAGCCGAATCGCCTGGATGAACGGATCGCCCTCGCGCACGCGCAGCTGCGACCAATCGGCCCAGGTGTAGGTCTGGTAGTCGTCCGGATCGACCACGCGAGCCGACTCGTTCCACAGCAGCACCAGCGCGCGAGCCACCGTGGCCACGTTCACCGGCTGCCAGTTGCGATTGAGCACAAGAGTGGGGCGCTGTAAAACCATCGTTGGTACTGCTCGCAAAAATTGGGCTATGGAAACGAAAACACGCAAACTCGATGTTTACTGGACCGTGCAGAACGGCAAACGGTTCACGATTAGGCTTTCTGAGAACGAGGCTTGGAGATCATTGGAGAATTATTTTCGATACAGTGAGAATCCGGTGGGCTGGACCGTTGAGCGAACCACGGAAGATGTTCCTGTTGTTGCCGGTAAGCCATTTGTGGCAAAACGCACGACGTATGCTCAGGGGGCCAATGGCAAGTTTGTTGAAACAGCGGACGGTATTGATGCGCCGCATGTGGCATGGGATTGTCCGATTTGCGGACAGCGCCACGTGTGCGATCTCTGCGATGATCTGGATTGCCAAACACCAGCGCACAAAAGCCCGCAGCTTTGGTATTGCGATCGAGGTCTGGGAATCGTCCTAATCGAATGGATTGACTCGGAGAGTGTCTGAGCGGAGTTGAACCGCCACCTTCTGGTTCACAGCCAGACGTGCAGAAACCGCTACACCACAGACACCATATTTATTGTCAGTGCCCCGACCAGGACTCGAACCAGCAACCGAGCACGGTCGCCCCAACGGCGACCGAGCGCAGGGCGGTAGTCGCGAAGTGCCCCGACTAGGAATCGAACCTAGAATCTCTCGTTAGAAGCGAGATGTGATCATCCGTTTCACCATCGAGGCTCAATGTCCATTTCAGCGGAAGGCAAGGGAGTCGAACCCTCATCTCGACAAGCGAGAACCGCTTTAGCAAAGCGGCCCGGCAAACCGTATCCGGCTACCTTCCGTATTAGACTTGAGGCGCGAGGCTTGAGACTTGAGGTGTTAGGGAACGCAATTACTGCTCGCGTCTTGCTTCCGAACTCAAGCCTGCCGCCTCAAGCCTCGCGCCTCTTTCAGTGGACCTGCCGGGGAGTCGAACCCCGATTTCCTGGTTGCAAGCCAGGCGTCTTCCCGTTGGACGAGCAGCCCTCATTTCTCTTCATGCCGCACTGAAGGTCCGTCCGGGAATTGAACCCAGTCTTCCTCCTTACCGAGGAGGCGTGCTACCACAACACTTACAGACCAACTTCATCAGTGATCCCGGATGGAATCGAACCATCGATTTGTCGCCGCGGCTCATGTTCCTCAAGCCTACAGCCTCAAGCCTCACGCCTCTCCAAGTGACCGGAGTGAGAGTCGAACTCACATTCACGAGGCTCTCGACCTCGCCGCTTTGCCAGTTTGCGTACCCGGCCGTTGCAGGTTCGGGTGTCGCACCCGACGGGCCGGGCTTATGAGGCCCAGCTGAGCACTGGCTCACCTGCGTCAAAATGACCAAGGGGAGAGTCGAACTCCCACGCCACAAAGGGCACGACGTTCTGAACGTCGGATGTCTACCAGTTCCATCACTTGGTCGTGAGTGCGGAGTTCGGACCGAATGCGCTCGAGTCGCATGTGCCCCGAGACTCCGAACTCCGCACTGACGCATTCCGAAACGAAGTGACCCGTGCGGGAATCGAACCCGCGTCGCGAGAATGAGGGTCTCGCATCCTGCCGCTAGACGAACGGGCCGCAGTGGGTTGTGAAGGAATCGAACCTCTCGTCATCCACCTCGCTTGTTTTGTGACAACGGCTTTACAGGCCGCTACGAGGATCACAACCCGACAAGAAGGCTCGAGACCTGAGGCTTGAGGCTGGGATGAACTCGAAGGTTTCGATCTTTCTACTCACGTCTCACGTCTCAAGCCTCACGCCTCTTCAGTGGCACAGGCGGGAGTCGAACCCGCAGTCACGAAGGTTTGAGCTTCGCTGCTTTGCCGATTTGCATACCGTGCCGCAATAGCGTCCCCGATGGGATTTGAACCCACGATCTCCTGCTTGACACACAGGCGAGCACTCCAGGCTGCTCCACGAGGACTAGTGTTTTCAGGTGGCTCAGGTGGGACTCGAACCCACAGCATCTCTCGTTCTAAGCGAGAGTGGTCTGCCGATTGCCTACCGAGCCGAGTTGTTCGAGGTGCCCAAGGTGGGAGTCGAACCCACAAACGCTTGGGTTTAAGCCAAGCCGCTCTGCCGCGTTGGCGTACCTGGGCATCAGTAGTCCCGGATGGAGTTGAACCATCGTTGCCTGGATGTGAGCCAGGAGTCGTGCCGCTGGACCACGGGACTGTATTTCATGCAGTGGACTCACCGAGAGTTGCACTAGCAACCGAGCACACTCGCCCCAAGGCGAGTGAGCGCAGGGCGGTAGTCTGATCAACTCTTCGTGCGGAGCCGACGTCTTCCTGTTGGACGATGAGCCCATTTCTCTGTGCTACCGCCTTCGCCCTTCATCCTCGCTATTCGCTCGGCGGGCTCAGTTGCTAGTTCCGGGGGTTGGAATCGAACCAACGTCCTCCTGGTTCAGAGCCAGGAATCGCATACCAGCAGCGACAGCCCCGGAATATGGACAGTCAACTCTCTCTACCGCCTTCGCCCTTTATCCTCGCTAATCGCTCGGCGGGCTCAGTTGCTCTACCAACAGCAACTGCCCCGGAGTGCTTAATCGCTTTCAGTTCGGGGAGGAGGGTTCGAACCTCCGTCTCCTGGTTCAAAGTCAGGAAGCCTACCGCTAGCCGATCCCCGATCATGTTTTGTGTTCGTGCAGAGTGACCTGCGGGAATCGAACCCACCTTTCCGCGTTCATTCTTCTATCGCGGCTTGCCTTCATCCTCGCTATCCGCTCGGCGGCAAGCCTTGCTGGCATGGCGCCTAAGCCGCTCGGCCAAGGGCACGCTCGAGGCGGAAGGGGTGAGAGTCGAACTCACAAGGCTCATCGCTCGACTGTTTTCGAGACAGCTGCCATCGCCCATTGGCTTGCCCTTCCATTCCCAGGCTGCGGTGGCAGGAATCGAACCTGCGAAGTGACGCTTAACAGGCGCCCGCCTGTACCAACACAGGCCCCACCGCAATGAGTCGGCGCAGTCGGATTTGAACCGACGCTCTGTCGCCGCGGCGACCGGATTTCCGGAACCTTCTATACGCCGTTACTTGAAGCACCCAGCGGGAGTTGAACCCGCGCTTCCGCCATGGCAAGGCAGCAGGCTACCGTTACATCATGGGTGCGTTGAGCTAAGTAAATTGTCAAAGATCAGGAGCACCGGGCGGGACTCGAACCCGCGTTCCCGCATTACAAGTGCGGAGTCTTCGCCGCTGGACGACCAGTGCATTTTCCGTCAGTGGGATCAGAGGGGCTCGAACCCTCACCGATCTGGTTAAGAGCCAGACATGCTGCCACTAGCACCTTGATCCCGTTTTGTTTTGTTTCAGTCGGCGCGGAGGGAATCGAACTCTCGACCTGGTCCTTATAAGAGACCTGCTCTCACCACTGAGCTACGCGCCACAAGCTGCACGGAACTCATCAGTGGGGCCGAAGGGAGTTGAACCCTTACCTCATCGCTTAAAAGGCGAGTACGCTGCCGTTACGCCACAGCCCCGGTTGGGTTGAGGCGTATGCGTTTGAGCGGCGCTGCAATTGGCATTTCTTGTCTCCGTTCTTCTGTCTCGTGAAATCGAATCAGTGGTAGCCCTGAGAATCGAACTCAGCGCGACTCGGTTATCAGCCGGGTTTGGGCAACCAGCCCTCGACTACCGACAAATCCAATGACTACCGCGACGCCTTTATCCTCGCTATTCGCTCGGCGGCGATCCTTGTTAATCGGGATGGCCGGAATCGAACCGACACGATCCTGCTCCCAAGGCAGGCGGGCTTGCCGTTACCCAACATCCCGGTGTTTTCGTTTTTCAATTCAGTGGCTCGTATGGGAGTCGAACCAGCAACCGAGCACATTTGCCCTAAGGCAAATGAGCGCAGGGCGGTAGGAACTCGCTCAAGTGACCCGTGTGGGATTCGAACCCAACCTCTTCAGCTTGAAAGACTGACGACCTCTCCAGAAGTCGAACGGGCCAATTTTGTTGTGCTCTGTTCCTCAGCGCGCACGCCCAGCGCAGTGGGTCGGGAGGCGCTCGAATCCTCGTCTCCTGGTTTTCAGCCAAGCGCTATGCCGTCTCAGCTACCGACCCGTCATCGAACTGGGAGTTGTGGCCGCACCCACACCACAAGCCAATAAAAAAGCCCGATGTCGTTGTGACACCGGGCTTTTGAGCCTGTCTCGTGCAATTGCAGCCGAGCGTCACAAGCGTAGTGGGTGCGGGGGTATATTCCCTGCGAGAAATGTTTCTCGCAGCGCGGAATATCCCGCATCACTTCGTTCTTGGATCGATCTTGGCAGTAAGTGCGACATTGAAGTCTGGGTACTGTAAAGGTTTATTGAGATTTCGTGCCGTTGGACCAGCGTGGGCACATTGTTTCTGTGCCTCTTAGACGCCGGCCAAACAAGAATGGTTCACACGATTTCAAAAATAACCCCGGATTCAGCAATGGCACGTAGGACCACTGCGCACTATTTGACTCTAACTACGTTCGGTGTCCCAGTCGAACCCATTAGTCGGCTGAGCTCAACGCCAAGTTTCCGGCATTTGGTCGGAAGAAAACTTTCCACCCGGCCGAAAAACCGAAGATTTTTATATATGTACGCCTGTATAATAGCGACCGATGTCCCTCCGCGGATCTGCTGAACTGGCGGCACCGCCTCCCAGTTATTCCCGTCAATCGCGCTCGCCCGCGGGAACTTCGCGGAACTTCGACGACCTAAAATCACGTTTTTCTCGACAAATGCGCACTTTGCCTCGCCAGTATTTCCCTCCCGCTTTTTTTAAACACTCGCGCGCCGCGCGCACCAAGTGCCTTCGTTCCTCGATCTGCAATCCAGTAACCAGTATTCTGCAATCGCCGCCACTCTGCTTTCTGCCTTCTGCCTTCTGATTCCGCTTTCGGAAACTCCGGACACCACTGCTACTCACCGCCGACCAAACTTCGCCTCTTCAGAGTTCCACTTGAGTATCAATGCCACGCTCAAACCCGCCGTCGTCCTCGAGAAAAACACACAACTGACACTCAACATTGCTACTCACCAAAAAAAGATTCCTGCGCATCGTTTCGGTTTTTGCCGCGATTGCACCTGCATGCTCGTGCATTACCCAACACCTGATTTCCTAATGTCTCTCCATCCGCGGAATCCACGGTTCTTTCTGCTCCGTGTTCTCCGTGTCTCCGTGGCGAGTCAATCAAGCGCGCGGGAAGTTCGCGGAACTTCAGCAACCCAAAACCTCGTTTTCCTCGACAAATACTCACATTTCCCTCGTCCAAGTTCCCTGTCGATTTTTTTCAATCACACACGCGCCGCGCGCGCCTGCCTGCTTTTATTCAGCAATCTGTACTCTGTATTCGCTAATCTGTACTCGCCGCGATGCTGCATTCACCCTTCTGCCTTCTGCCTTCTGAAACCCTGAACCCTCAACCCTTATCGAACCGCCATGCTTTACGATCTCCAAGCCACCTCCATTGACGGCCGCACTAAATCTTTCGGCGACTTTCGCGGGCAAGTGCTCTTGATCGTCAACGTTGCCAGCCAATGCGGCTTCACGCCTCAATACGCCGGGCTGGAAACTCTCTATCAGCGATACAAAGACCAAGGCTTCGCGATCCTCGGATTTCCCTGCAACCAATTCGGCCATCAGGAGCCATCTGGGGAAGCGGCGATTCAGGAGTTCTGCCGGCTCAACTACAACGTCACGTTCCCCATGTTCGCCAAGATCGAGGTGAACGGCCCGCAAGCACATCCGCTCTACAAATTCCTCAAGGGCGAGAAGTCGGGCATCCTCGGCACAGAAGCAATCAAATGGAACTTCACAAAATTCTTGATCGATCGCGAGGGGAACGTGGTAAAACGATACGCACCCACAAGCGCGCCAGAATCGATCGAAGGCGACATCAAGAAGCTACTCGCCACCCATTAATTAAAGGACTCTTGTATGCCAACGACTGAAACCAATATCGAACAATTCCTCGGCAAGATGCTTGGCGATCTCGGCGCCGCCATATCCGGCTCGCTCGTGCTCATTGGCGACAAGCTCGGCCTTTATCGCGCACTGGCCGAGCACGGCCCGCTATCGTCTGCCGAGTTGGCCAAGAGGACCAACACGACCGAGCGCTACATCCGCGAATGGCTCGCGGCGCAAGCCGCCGCCGGTTATGTCGATTTCGACGCCGCGACTCACCAGTATTCGATGAACGAAGCTCAGATCGCCGTGCTTGCCGACGAGAAAAGCGAATACTGCATGCTCGGCGGCTTCGAGTGCGCCGCTTCGACCTACAAAGATGAGCCCAAAATCACCGATGCATTTCGCAGCGGCCGTGGAGTCGGCTGGCATGAGCACAGCCAATGCCTGTTCCGAGGCACCGAGCGTTTTTTCAGAAGCGGCTATGCCGCGCACCTCGTTCAGGACTGGCTGCCGGCCCTCGACGGCGTCGTCGAAATACTCAAGCACGGCGGCAGCGTCGCCGATGTCGGCTGCGGGCATGGCGCATCAACCATTCTCATGGCCAAAGCTTTTCCGAATTCAACCTTCGTCGGCTTCGATTATCATCTGCCCTCGGTACATCGCGCCGAAGAATTGGCGAAAGAAGCTGGCGTGCACGATCGCTGCCGTTTCGAAGTCGGCGCCGCAAAAGATTTTCCCGGCGCGAACTACGATCTGGTAACGTTTTTCGACTGCCTCCATGACATGGGCGACCCGGCCGGGGCGGCCGCACATGTCCGCCAGTCTCTCGCTCCCGACGGCACGTGGATGGTGGTGGAACCGCAGGCCAGCGACAATCTCGCCGACAACCTCAATCCCATCGGCCGCATATTTTATTCAGCCTCGACTATGGTCTGCGTCCCGGCCTCACTCAGCCAGGAAGTCGGGCTCGGCCTCGGCGCTCAAGCCGGCGAAGCGCGCTTGCGCGAAGTCATCAAAGCCGGCGGCTTCACCCGCATCCGCCGCGCAATAGCCACGCCGTTCAACATGATCCTCGAAGCTAAGCCATAAAAATCAAAACGAATCCGGGCACCTGCCCGCAAACTCAACTCCGCTTTACTAACTTATTGTCAGACGCTAGCAGTCGGCGCATCTGACGGTGGCCTTTGATCTTGCTCACCGCAAAGCCATCTCCTAAGCTTCGGCTCTGTCGATGCCAGCTTTGTGCCGGGGCCAAAGGAATTAGTCTCCGCTTAGTCAGGGAAGACCGATCGCATGTTGCACGAATCGTCTCGGATCAGTGCGGCTTGGCAGCCCCGTCCAGCCGAGTCGCCGGTCAACCTTCTTCAGCCAGTGGTGCCGGCTGCGCCGGCGACCCAGTCCGGTGCCGCGTTACGTCAGGCGATTTTCCGAACCCAGCAATGGCTGATCGGCCAGCAGCAGGCCGATGGCTATTGGTGCGCCGAGCTGGAAGGCGACTCGATTCTGGAAAGCGAGTTTTTGTTGCTCTTGGCGTGGCTCGGAGAAGAGCGATCACCGCTGGCGCTGAAATGCGCCGCCTATCTCCTGGAAAAGCAAACACCAGAAGGCTACTGGGTTCAATATCCGGGCGGCTCGATCGATATCAGTGCAACCGTGAAGGCCTATTTCGTCCTCAAGCTGACCGGCCACGACCCGGCCAGTGCGCCGATGGAGCGAGCTCGCAAGGCGATTCTCGCCAATGGCGGCGCAGACGCAGTAAACAGCTTTACAAGGTTTTACCTTGCGCTGCTCGGCCAGGTCCCCTACGAAGCCTGCCCGAACGTTCCACCAGAATTCCTGCTCCTGCCGAAATGGTTTCCGGTCAACTTGTATTCGATCAGCGCCTGGTCGCGTACGATTTTGGTCCCGCTGTCGATCATGTCCGCTTTCCAGCCCGTCCGCCATATCGCCCCAGAGCGCGGCATTCGCGAATTGTTTCTGAGTGACCCACTGACGTGGCCCTATCCGCGATGCCCGGGCTTGCCGGCAAGCCGCCGGCTGGTGAGTTGGGATCGGTTCTTCCATGCCACCGACAAGCTATTCAAGTTCTGTCAGCGGCAGCGGTTGCTGCCGCTTCGCCGGACCGGCATCGAAGCGGCGAAGAAATGGATGCTCGAGCGTTTTGCGGGCAGCGACGGGCTGGGAGCGATCTTCCCGCCGATGATCTGGAGCATCGTGGCGCTTCGCTGCCTCGGTTACGACGATGCCTCGCCCGAAATGCAATATTGCCGCGAGCGGCTCTGGAGCCTGGTGATAGAAGGCGTCCGAACGGCGCGGCTGCAACCTTGCAAGTCGCCCGTTTGGGACACTGCGCTGACGCTGCGGGCTCTTTCCGAAAGTGGTGTCGCGGCCGATCATCCTGCGAGCGAGCGCGGGGTGCAGTGGCTTTTGTCTCAGGAAATCCGCACACGAGGCGATTGGGCGCATAACGTTTCGGCACAGCCGGGCGCGTGGTGCTTTGAATTCGCGAACCGGCATTATCCGGACCTCGATGACACAGCGATTGCTCTGTTGGCCTTGCAGGAGGCGAACCGGCCGGCGCGCGAGCAAAGTCACTGGCTGCCGCCGGATCTGAAACTGGTGGCGAACACGAAAGCGGCATCGCTGCCCGACGCGCGGCGAAAGGCGCTTTTGTTCGATGATCTGGCTGGCGCAACCGAACGCGCCGCAGGTTGGTTACTCGCGATGCAGAACAGCGACGGTGGTTGGGGCGCGTTCGACCGCGACAACACAGCCGAATTCCTCTGCCATGTGCCGTTTGCCGATCACAATGCCATGATCGATCCGAGTTGGCCGGATGTCACAGCGCGCGTGTTGGAGTCGCTGACGAAGTATGGGAAGCGGCGGAACCTTCCGGCTCTGGATCGCGCCGTCGGATACCTGCGGCAATCGCAGGAACCCGATGGCAGTTGGTTCGGCCGCTGGGGTGTGAACTACATCTATGGCACCTGGCAAGTGCTGAGCGGTTTGCGAGCGGCCGGCGTGCCGCCGACGGATCCCGCGATGGTTGCCGGCGGACAATGGTTGGTGGCCCATCAGCAATCGACGGGCGCGTGGGGGGAATCGGCCGACAGCTATGCTGATCCCACCCTCCGCGGCCAAGGCCGCGAGACGCCTTCGCAGACAGCTTGGGCGTTGATGGGGCTAGTGGCCGCTGGCCTCGAGGACCATCCAGCAACGCTGCGCGGCGTTCGGTATTTGATCTCCCAGCAAAAAACCGACGGCACGTGGGATGAAACCGAATTCACTGGGACCGGTTTTCCGCGCGTCTTCTATTTGCGATATCACTATTACCGCATCTATTTCCCGCTCATGGCGCTCTCGCGGTGGGCTCGCGTTGCCGGGGATAGCCGCCTGGCGGAAGTCGCATAATGGGCGTTCCGCTTTCGCAAATGTGGACGGTGGCCACGTATGTGCTGCGAAAGCAATTGCGCGGTGAGAAACGCTATCCGCTGGTGCTCATGCTAGAGCCGCTGATGCGGTGCAATCTGGCGTGTGCCGGCTGCGGGAAAATCCAGCATCCGCCCGACGTGCTCCGCAGACAACTCTCGCCAGAACAGTGCTTCCGCGCCGCTGAGGAATGCGGCGCGCCGATCGTTTCAATTCCTGGCGGCGAGCCGCTTTTGCATCCGCAGATCGACGAGATCGTCACAGGACTGGTGGCGCGGCGCAAGTATGTCTATCTGTGCACGAATGCGATCAAACTGGAAGAGATGCTGCCGCGATTCAAGCCGTCGAAGTATTTCTCGTTCTCGATTCATTTGGACGGCCTCCGCGATGAGCATGATACGGCTGTCTGCCGGCAGGGCATCTATGACGTCGCGATCAGTGCGATCAAGGCCGCCATTAATGCGGGCTTCCGAGTAACGACAAATACTACGCTCTTCAATGATGCTGATCCCGCCCGTCTGAGAGACTTCTTCGACGGGATGATGGAGCTCGGCGTAGAAGGCATGATGCTCTCGCCCGGCTACGGTTATGCCAAAGCACCTGACCAAGAAAATTTTCTCGCACGCGAAAAGACCGAGCGGCTATTCCAGCGGCTGCTGGGCGGCCGTCCGCGACGGTGGCGATTCAATCATTCGCCATTGTTCCTTGAGTTCCTGCAGGGAAATCATGCGCTGGAATGCACGCCGTGGGGCAATCCGACCTACAACATTTTCGGCTGGCAGAAGCCTTGTTACTTGCTCGACGACGGTTACGCGCAAACTTTTCAAGAGCTGATCGAAAGCACCCAGTGGGAGAAATACGGCCGAGCCAGCGGCAACCCGCGCTGCCGCAACTGCATGGTCCACAGCGGCTATGAGCCCACTGCGGTGCGGGAAACGTTTAGCTCGCTACGCGGGCTGTGGGCCGCTGCACGAGCTGTTCTGTTTCGATCAAAGCGAGGGAAGGTGTCTGACGGCGAAAGCGATAAAGCTGCACCGCTGCCGAGTAGCTTCATTCCACTGGAACTGGTGACGCACAGTCTCCCGAAGCCGCACCTGCACACGGAAACGCGCGAATTAGCGGTTACAACGACCAACATGCGGTAGCGGGCCGTTTGCTGACCTTTCAGCCGCTGATATGATTCTTGTCAGCCTCTTTATACCCGTGGAGAGTCACACGCCTCATGCTGCTCGCCGAACCGCCGCGCACACCCTACGATCTGCATTTCCGTTTGCTGGGGATTCCGGTGCGCGTCACGCCATTTTTTTGGGTGGCGAGTCTTTTACTGGGATGGGGGCTGGTCCAGGCATTTGCCGGGCCCGGCAAGGATCTCAGCATGGGGGCGGGACTCTGCATATGGACGGCCGCCGTTCTGATTTCGATTCTCGTCCATGAGTTTGGACATGCTCTCGCGTTCCGGTATTACGGCGTGGATGCTGATGTCGTGTTATATCATTTCGGCGGACTGGCGATTCCAAGACGCGCCTACACCGGCCGAGTGCCGTGGCAGGATCCCAAGAAACAGTTGGTTATTTCCGCCGCGGGACCAGTGCTGCAGCTCGCTTTGGGCATCGCTGTCGCAGCTGCTTTCTACTTTGCTGGCTACAACGTACCGAATCCGCTGCCGGTCAAATTTGTGCCCTGGTTCCCGGCCAGGTATCACGCCGTCGGTTTTTTTGAATTTGAGTACACGTATCCGCCGCCGGCGGTAATGGCGCTGGAGATCTCTTTGGTGTTCTCCAGCGTCTTTTGGTCGCTACTGAATCTATTGCCGATCTATCCGTTGGACGGCGGTCAGATTTCTCGCGAGCTCTTCACGCTGGTGAATCCGCGTGAGGGCATCCGTCTTTCTTTGATGCTGTCCGTTGCCGTCGGCGCGGCGGTTGCCGCGTGGGGCTTTATGCACGAGGATATGTTTATGGGCATGATGTTCGCGATGCTTGCCTATTCGAGTTTCGCGGCGCTCCAGGCGTATTTCGGTCGCGGTGGAGGTCTTGGAGGGGGACGGTTTTGAGTCAGGATACGTCTGGGTTCTCAAGTACTGGTTCCATCTCTGCGGCCGGTCCGCAAGCAACTACGGCCGCGGACTCGGGTTTGCCAGAAGGTCGGCAGGTTAAACGGCGCGTTGTCTTGCTAGGCGCGAGCAATCTGACCCGCGCGATTTCGGTCGTCATCGATACGGCCCGGAAGGTTTGGGGCAGCCCTCTAAATGTTTACAGTGCGATCGGACACGGGCGGTCTTACGGAATCACGAGCAATATGCTCCACCGAAAGCTGCCGGGCATCCTGCAATGCGGCATTTGGGATGCCTTGGCGGCATCGGGAAACGTACCTGTATCGGCGCTAATCACCGATATTGGCAACGATTTGCTGTACGAAGTCGAGGTGGCGCAAATCGTCGGCTGGATCGAAGAAGTCATGGATCGGCTGAAGCGGATGGGAGCTCAAATTGGGATGACGCTGTTGCCCGTCAGCAGTGCAGAAAGCATCTCCGCCAGGCGATTTTACTTCTTTCGGACGATATTTTTCCCAAAATGCCGGCTGTCTTTAGACGAGGTTCGGCATCGCGCAATCGAACTTCATGATCGGCTGCAGGATCTAGGCTCCCGTCAAGGCGTTAGAACCGTCGATCACCAGACGCAGTGGTATGGTTTCGACCCCATTCACATCCGGAGGCGGCATTGGCGAATCGCCTGGCGGGAGATTCTGTCAGCATGCCACGACACCGAGCATGCCTCGCCGGATCTGGCCTCGGGTTCGATAGCGCGGTGGATGTATCTAATTAGCCGGGCGCCCGATCAACAGTGGCTGATGGGTATTGAAAGGCGGCGACTGCAACCGCATGCGCGGCTCCGCGATGGAACGACAATCGCTTTCTTTTAATTTTCGCGCGCGAACGAGCAAAGACTTTTTTCTCTCTCGCGTCTGTTGTGAAAAGAAAAATCGCGCGATCATCTTTCGTTTCGTGCACATTATTGCGCGCGATAGCGCGAGAAAATTTTCGCGCATGCGAGACGATTGCTCTTGACAAAAATTCTTCGTTTCTGAAATATTTTGAAATTGATGTTGCAAAGCGCTTCGTGGTGAGTACAAATACAGAGGAATCAATCGCGCAAGTCGAACATTGGAAGGTCGCTTTGGCGTGTGAGAGCTTAAAGCGACGACGAGCGCGTGTGATTGTTGGTTTGTGTCGTGGGTAAACACTCGCCGATCTGCCGTCGCTTGATGGCGGGCGGGTGAGCTTACCGCGAACTCTTTAACGGAGGACGTACTGTGGCCAAGAAGAAGGCTGCCAAGAAGTCGACGAAGAAGAAGGCTGGCGGCAAGAAAAAGGGCGGCAAGAAGAAGTAACTTCTGCCGTTTCGCAAGCGCGCCGCGATTTTCGTAGATAATCGTCAGGCGCACTTCTTCGTGATACGACGAGAAAGAGCCGCGAGGGATTTCTTGAAATCCTTCGCGGCTCTAGCGTTTTCGGGGGACTTTCCTCGCCGCCGACTGTCCATCGTTATCCCTTACGGGGCAAAGGCTAACGGCTGCCGGGCTGGCCGTCCGATGTCGCGTTCAGAGTACCGCCAATGAGGGTAGGGGGGGTGCCGCACGGTGCGATTCTGCCAGGTCTTTGACCAGCCGGTGTGCGATTGCCTCGAAGTACTGCGCGCTTGCTCTATCGTCAAAATTCGCCGCGGTCCGCCCTTCGTCACCATGAATTCGGATTGGGATCTGGATGGGCACTTCGCCCAGAAATGGAATATCCAGTTCGGCCGCTCTCCGCTGCGCACCACCATGGCCAAAAATGTCATAGTGCTTGCCGCAGTCAGGGCAAACGAAATAACTCATGTTTTCCACGAGGCCCAAAAGCGGAATGTTGACTTTGCGGAACATGGCTATCGCCTTCGTCGCATCTAATAGCGCCACATCCTGCGGGGTGCAGACCACGACGGCTCCGGTCAGCGGCAGAAGCTGCGAGAGCGTCAATGCTATGTCGCCGGTGCCGGGTGGCATGTCGATGATTAAATAGTCCAGCTCGCCCCAGTCGGTGTCGCGGAGCATCTGAGTAATCGCGCCGTGCAACATCGGACCGCGCCAGACCACGGCTTCTCCAGCCGGGATAAAGAATCCCATCGACATGACTTTCATGCCGTGCGATTCAAAAGGCGCGATCCGGTTTTCGCCCGCTCGCTGTGGCTGGCCGCGCAGGCCGAGCAGATGCGGAATGCTTGGGCCGTAAACATCAGCGTCCAAAAGGCCAACTTGCGAACCCGTCCGCGCCAAGCCAAGCGCGACGCTTGCGGCGATGGTGCTTTTGCCGACGCCGCCTTTGCCTGAGCCGACAGCGATGACGCTTTTTGCCGCCAAGCCGATTGTGCCGAGCTTTTGCGGCGGGCGGTGGAGTGTCTCAAGATTAATTTGAACTTCTTTAATTGCGGGAAGCTTAACCCGCAAAATTTGCTCCGCCTCGGCCTTTGTTTCCTGCCACAGCGGGGCGGAATGCGTTGTTAGCTGGAGGGTCAGAGAGATACTGTCTCCCGAAACCGACACGTCACGAACCTGATCCATCTGCGTGACGCTGCGCCCGGTCTCAGGATCGCGGAAATCCTTGAGAGCCTCGGTTATGGCCTGTGACTCAATTGGCATATGGGTTTTACTGCTTTTGTCGTTTGGAACAGCGGCTGATTAGGTCCGGGAAACGGCTTTTCGCCGCTGGATAATGCCCACAATGTCGCCGATTTGCCGCGGCGAGGCAATGAAGTGAGTCGCCCCTGCTTCCCGGCACAGACCGTGCCAAGCGACCAGACTGCGGTCTGCAACGACGAGAACGAGGCTTGATGGGTAGTTGTCGCTGAGCTCCGAAATGGCCCTAACTGTGTCATCGGTGCTCTCCTTTGCAAGCTCCAGAACTGCAATGGCGCGGGGCGCTTGATCCAACTGACGGCGGAGCTCGTCAATGGTTCGAGTTTCAGCGATTGTCAGACCCGCAGGAGCGCTGCGCCGCGCTGCGGTGGCCCAATGGCCGGTGGCTTCGCAGATTATGACGTGGCAAGGTTCGGTACTAGGGGGCGTCACTGGCTGACTCCTCCCGGTCCAATAGCCCGAGGTCGAGCATTCTTCGATAGAGCCGGGGGCGCGTAAGGCCCAAGAGCCGGGCGGCGCGGGCTTTGTTGCCTTTGGCGTCGGAGAGTGCACGGCGGATGGTATCGGACTCCACGGCGGCCAAGTGCTTTTCCAAGTCGATGGGCTCAGGATGCTTTTTGGTGACCCGCGCCGCATCGGCGGCGAGTCGCAATTGTTTGGGCAGTTGGGCAGCCGCGATTTCGTAGCCTTCGGCAGTTTTGGCGGATTGGCGAACGACGGCTGCCAGCTCGTCTATTTGACCGGGCCAATCGTGCGCTGCGAGGCGATCTAGCGCATCGGACGTAAAGCCGCGGAACTGTGTGCCGCCGAGTCCGTTGAAATCCTCAAGGAGCATCTGCGCGATTAACGGTATATCCTCGCGGCGGGCAGCAAGCGGCGGAATCTCTATCACGATTGTGCTCAAAAGGTCGGCAAGCTGCGTTGGGTAAGCATTCCGAGCCGCGAGCACATTCAGCGGCTCCGGCACCGTAGCGATGAAACGAGTGCCTGTGCGTCGCGCCTCCAGCCAACGTGTCATTTCGCGATGGAGCTCGGCGGGTAATAGATGGATATCGATCAGCAGTATCGTGGCCTGCGTTTCGCCTTCGAGTTGCGCGCGCCGTGAAAGAGCAGTCTGCAGATTTGAAGCGATCAGTTCGGCGGGCAAGGCGGCACATGCGATTGGCGTGAGTGGTCCCGGCGGGCCCTTGTGCGAAAAGTGAATGGCGCGGGCCACATGCTGGCGACCAATGCCCGGCGGGCCGCAAATCAGAACAGTGCCGCTTGAGGCCGCGGCGACTTCGACTTGCCGCCTGACGCGGGCCATGGCGGGGCTGGACCCGGCGAGTCGCTCGAGCGCGTGTGAGGCTGCCATTTGTGCGCGGAAGCGGGCGGCCGCTTGATGCAGGCGCTGCGATTCAGGAGCAGCCTGGTTGGCGACCTCGCTGGCGGGCGAATCTGCCGGCTCCAAGATCGCCAACACACCCATGTTTCCCTCGGATTCACTTTCAAGCGGCAGAAAGCGAGCTCGCCGAGAGATGGAATTCCCCTCGGGCAACCGCCTGATCAATTCGGCGACCGTCTCGCGTCCGTCGAACACTTCGGGCGGAGGGCAAAGGACGTCGGCGGCGGCCGCTGCCGGATCCGGCTCGGCGGATTGATAGCGACAAACTTGTCCAATCAGTTCGCTCGCTTCCACTCCGAGCCAATTGGCGCAAGCCTGGTTTGCAAAGACGATCCGCCGCTCGTCGTCGAGGACGTACAGCGGCTGTGAGATGCTTTGCAGCAGGCGGAGAAGATCGCTTGTGGCACGCGGGGGGCGCATGGAACTATTGTAACTGAGACGGACTGGCAGCGTGGATCGGACAGGCATTAGGAATGCACGAATGGAGGAGGGCAGGAATGTGCAATGCGGACATGATTACAGATTATCGAGTACAGATTACAGATTGCAGAATTGAATGGGGCAGGCGGAACGCAGGAAACGGCAAAGGCGGAATTCGGAATTCGGAAGGCGGAAGACAGAACACGGAATTGATACTCGAAAACTCGATCGAATTCTTTTTTTGGTGAGTAGCAATGTTGGGTTGCATTTATGGCTTTTTGTCGAGGAAGACGCTGGAAATGATCGCGGGATTGATACTCAAGTGAGACTCTGAAGGGACGTTTGATGGTTCACGTTTGAGTGCCAGTGGACACGAGCTGCGAGGGATGTGGGGCGAGGGACGAGAGCGAATGACTGAATGACTGAATGACTGAATGCGTGGGGTGGCGGCGTTGGACGTGGGCGCGCGCGGCGCGCTGATAGGATCGAAAAAAATTGAGGGGAAAGTTGGGGAGGGGATATTTGAGTATTTCTCGGGAAAGACGAGGTTTGGGCCAGTTGAAGTTTCCGCGAAGTTCATGCGCGCGGTCGTTGAACCGCCGAGCCGCGGAGCGGGGCAGTGAACCGCCGAATCCATAGCGCGGCCTTCGGCCGCAAGTCGAAAAACGGAGTGAACATGAGGTAACAGAGAGAACGGAGCAGATCGAGCAAGATAGCTCGGAACAGTTCGCGGATGGGACGGACGTCATTAGGAAGCCAGGAATGTAGGAAGGCAGGAACATGGAGGGGCGACTTTCGTCCGGGGCGCTTTTGCCGCTGTTGATGTAAGGCGGCGTGCTTGTGGCGGTTAGGTTTTGGCGTGATTTTCGAAAACCGATGCAAAAGTGCGAAAGTCACTGATTTTGTCAGGTGTTCGCCACGGCGAATCTTCGATCCGTTGTCCGTTGTCCGTGGTTTCGCGTGCCGGATGAACGCAGTGGTGTGACAAAAGTGGGTCGAGTTTTGGCACGTTTTGTCGAATTGTGGCGGTCGTTGGCGAGCGACGGGGCGGGAAATTCTCGGCGGATCGTGAAGGTTTTTGTCATTGCAAGGCTTTGGGCACGCTGAAAGGGTCAAAGGGATTAAAAAGTCGAAGAGGCAGAAGGCAGACCTGATACCGGCGATTACAGAATAGCGATTACAGAGTACAGATTGCAGATTTGCGGTGAGGCAGGGAGCGGGGTCACGCAGGAGCAGAAGGCAGTCTGGAGTCTGGAGTAGGGAGTCGCGAGGACGCGGCACGGCTGATATGACCGATAGACTGATAGTGATAATGTGTTCAGTATAGCGGTGGAGTGGCCTCGTGAGAACGAGATTTTCGGCCGCCTGGCGGAAATGCAGAGTGCCCGCCCAGGCGGGTAAACTCCTTGCGAAATGCAGAATGGCTGGCAGCTGCGGCTGGCTTGCTATCGCTGATCTTTAAATGCGTTCGCCCTGCGAGCTACTTTGGGCGTTGAGATGCCGCTGGAGTGACCACCACTTCGAAGTCCGACCCCTTCACCTTTCGCAGCGCATCGTGCAGCGGAGGAATACGCGGGTCTGGGGTGCAGGAGATGGCCCAGTCGAGCCCGTTGTCCGCGACAAACATCCCGTACTTTTGCAGCCCTCTGAGTATCGCCCGGGCCTCTGGAGGAAAGCCCGAGAGATCGAAGTCCTTCCTGAGGCGCAACCGTTCGCCCATGCGCGGCAGGTCCTCATCCGTTAGGCGGCTGGCAAAGTGGGTCGCTGGAGCGACGTAGGCCTTCCGCGTCCGTCGGACCGTTACCCTCATCGCGTGCTCGACCATTTGTCGCTGGAGCTCGTCGAAACGGATCACTGCTGGGAAGATCGGCAGCCCAGCAGCATCGGCCGAGGTCCAGCCGTCCGGCCTGAGCTTGTTTGTCTTCAGGTCGAAGACCGACGCCTGCCCCGCAGCCCAGCCCTGGGATGTCCGCCCGAAGGTGAAGAACTCGTACAGCATCCCCTTCACGGGGTCGACAACGATTGCATGCCGGTCTCCCTGGTAGTTTTCCGGGCGGCGCTGCACCTGGGTGAGAGTCAGTTTGGGGCTTTTGCCATCGTAGTCTATTGGCCAACCCTCGATTGGTACGTTGTCAGGAATGGGGAACGGACCAGGATCCGACTCATTTGGGTAATCAACGATCTTCACGGGAACGCGCTTTTGGTCCGGCGGTACGAGCACGAAAGCCATATCGGTGTTGTAGCGGAGTGGCTTGTCCGCCCCGATGGAGGCCACGATCTGCTTCGAATTGGCATGGACGGGCCAGTCCTCGACTACCTGGTTGAATGCATTGTCCGGCGGGAACACTTCCATGGCTGAGCAGATTGCGTCGGCCTGGGGCGTATCGAACATCAGTGGATGATCGATGTTGGGCATCGGCGCCCGGTGAACCCGATCCAGACGAGCATCACCGGAAAAGATTGGCTTCGCCAACTGAATGAGTAGTACGGTCAGCACCGCGGTGGCACCAGGCGACCTCGGCATGAGTGGTCGCAGCAGCATGACGCCTCCACTATTGGCCTCTTGTGAGCTTGACACTTTAACAGCTGCGGATCGTAGCACGTGCATGTCTCGCATCCGGCTCTATTTTTCGCATCGTGCCCCGGCGACAACGACCGCGGAAATGGACAGGGATGGTGGGGCGTCGCCTGCATTTATCTGCGGTCGTCGCTACAACCCGGTTGGTTTTAAGCATAACCGAGTACGTTAGGCTGCACGATGAGGTCGGAGGGTACGCGAGCGCGACCGGGGCGATTAAATTTGACAGCTCTAAGCTCAGGCATTCTGTTTAATTCGCGGTCTGCCGCGGGGGCGGAGAGTCGATTGCAAGCCAAGCTTTTCCGCTGTCCGCCGGACCCAGCGCTCGTCGCCAAACGGCTGACCACGCTGCAGACTACGGCGCAAGGCGACCAGCTCTGCTTCGCTCTGCGGCTGGTTGACATATTGCAGCCATGACTTGGGAGTTGGCAAGGGCCAATCGCTGAGGAGCGCTCGCTCTTCGGGAGATCTGCGTAGTCGCCGCCATAGGCTGGACCAGTGCCAGGCTTCGGCGCGCCGCACCAGATTGGCACGCAGCGCATTTCGTTCGACGTAGCGGACGACCTGATACAAGTGCTCGTCCCCTGCGACGGGAAATGACTTGTAGCGGCCTTGATATAAATGGCCATAACCGACTCGGCGGCGATGTTCCTGCCAGTTACGGGCGTGCGTGATTGTTAGTTTCTGCATGAAGGCGCCCAAGTCGCCGTCGTCTTTAGGCCAGAGCACCAGGTGCCAATGATTCGACATCAGGCAATACGAGACGATCCGCATCGGCCGGGTCTCCAGCGTCTTGGCGAGAATGCGCTCGAACGCTTCGAAGTCGGCGTCGGTGAGAAACAGCCGCATTCTGCCCACGCCACGGTTCAAGACGTGGAAGATCATCCCTCCGGGAGCCAGACGAGCGGTGCGCGGCATCCTCGAAGGGTAGCAAACGGAGGAGCTGCTGGTCAATAATTAGACCTGTCCCGTTTAGTTGCCCCCTGTCCCGTTTAGTTGCCCCCCGGCGACAACAACAGCTCTCCCTGGGTGTTACGGTTCACGATTCCGGCAAGGCTGGACATCATCACGTTCTGCGACGCGCTGCCCATCGGCCAGACGTTCACTGTCTGGGGAAGCTGAGGCGGCGATTGGGCAAGCGTGGTCGTTGCTAGCGCCGCGGTAAGCCAACCGAGCACCACAATGAAGGTCAACTGTTTCATAAGGTATTCTCTCGCAAGAAACTACGCAGCGGCGAAAATCGCGGCGAAATTCGCAGATGTCTGAAGAGCAAAGCACTACCAGTAGTAATAGCTGTCGTAGTAGTCGTAGCTGTAGCCGTAGTAGTAGCCGGGGTCGTAGTAATAGCCCGGGTCGTAGTACCCGTAGCCGTCGCCGTAGCCATTCGCCCATTCGTTGGCGATAAGCGCATTGCTCGATGCGCCGCTGAGCTGAACCGAGAAATACTTGTCCCACATGGACGTCTGATCGAGGACATCGATGGTGAACGTCTTGATCGTTTCGCCAATGGCAAAGGTGAGCGTACCGGCAGTGGCGGCATAGTCTATGCCGGCGATCGCGGTGCCATCGGCCGTGGCGAAGTTGACTGTCACCGCGTGGTCATAGGCGGCTGACAAGCTGACGGTGAACGTGAACGACGTCGCGCCGTTGTTGTAGGTGTCGCCGATCGTGATCCGCGGCTGGCGATCGAGGATGGTGCCGAGGGCTGAGCCGTTGCTGATGGCTGCGTAGCTGTTCGAGGTAGTCACGTTGACGTAGAACGTCTTATCTGGTCCGGCCGTCGAATCGCCGTTGACCAGGACGGGAATCGTCTTGCTCGTTTCTCCGGCTGCGAACACGAGCGAACCCGACGCGGCCGCGTAGTCTGTTCCGGCTTTGGCGGAGCCGTCTGCGGTGGCATAGTTGACCGTCACCGGCTGGTCGTAGGCAGCCGACAGGCTGACATTGAAGTTGAACGAGGTCGTCCCGGACTGCGCTTCGAGCTGCGAGACGTTGCTGATGCTGATGCGCGGCTCATTATCCATGATCGTGACGGCTGCCTGGCCATTGCCGATTCTCGCGCCGCACTTGGGATTCTGGAGGTTGACGAAGAACGTTTCGTCGGACTCCATAGCGCGGTCGCCGATGATCGGGACGAGGATCGTTTTGCTCATCTGATTCTTACCGAAGTTAAGCTGCCCGGAGACGGCGTTATAGTCGTTGCCCGCAATCGCCGATCCGTTAGTGGTGCGATAATTCACGCTGACACTGTTGCTGTGCGGCTCCGACAGGCTGACGGTGACCGCGGCATTTTGGCTGCCCGCGTTGCCTTCGAGGATCACCGCGTTTGCAATCGAGAGGGTGGCGGTGAGCATCGAGCGGGGTTCAAGTGATTCCACGGTAAGCCGGCGAGATGCAACTCGACGACGACCAGCGCGGTGCGGTGCGAGCTGAATTGGGGCAAGTGAAGGCCGACGTTTCAGCGAGTCGCGCATCGTTTGCAACCACATGGGAATCTCCCTAAGTTGTTTAGTAAGAATTGATCGCCATCTCCACAGATCTATGCGACATCCGGCAGTAAAATGCGCACGGATTTCTTGCCGTTTGCATGGCCGCGGGCTGGGATGAGAACTGGCGTATTCGATCGCGCCGAACAAGGGTCGCGGCGCCAGAGAGCGCTGGCCAGCGATCGTTCGCGAGACGGCCACTGAATTTGGTTAGCCCAGTGACAGGTCGTGACAACTCGCCGGCCGCGTTTGTGATTCACTTCGATTCGACTGGTTTCGTCGTGGTATTCTCGTCAGCGATCTTCAACAACTCCTCCGCCTCCGTCTGGAAGCGGCGGAGTTCCTCATTCTGTGTCTGATTCTTTTGCATCCACTGCAAACCTTGGGAGTACCAGTCGCGAGCCTCGTCTTTGTCGCCCAATTGCCAATTGGCCATTGCCAGGAAGAAAAAGTCGTAGCTGGACCCGCCATTGCGGAGTTGTCGGGACTTTTCGATGCGCGCCACAGCCTGTTGAAAGTCGCCGGCACGGTATTCGGCGACGCCAAGCGTCCCCCAAAAGTTCGCGACGGTCGGGCTCAGTTCCACCGCCTTGCGCGCCATCTCGACGGCCCATGCGACATCCTCTGCATCGGAGCCCGGTGTTCTCACGATCCGCCACACCAATGCATTGAGTTCACCCGCCGCCAGTCGTCCAGATAGGGTCGCCTCGCGCTGCGCCTCTCGAGCGCGCGCCCGGGCGCGCGTCGCCGCGCCTTTGCGCTCCTCTTCTGGGCGCGCCCCATCGGTTGCGGCCTGTTCCGCCGAGAGGTAAACGGTCCAAATCAGTTCCATATAGTCCAGGGAAAGAAGCCGGCGCTGGTTTTGTCTTTCCCGCTCATCGTCGGGATCGGTGAGATCGGCGATGATTGTCTGGCGAATGGTCGCTGACCGCTGAAATCCCGCCTCTGCCTCCGAGAATCGCTTGTTCTGTGCGAGAAGACGTGCCAGTTCAGCAAGGTACCACGACAGAAGATGGCGGTGTTCATTAATGCCGGATGGGCCGCGGGCGATGATTTTCTCCTGCACCTCGATCGCTTCGCGATAGAGTCCCTCTGCTTCCGTGAATTTGCGCATCTGCTTAAAGAGGTCGCCCAGGTTGTGCAGCTCGTTTGCCACGCAGCGCGGATACCACGAATCATCCGGCGCTTCCTCCGCCAGCGCGCGGTAGGCGGCGATCGCTTCACGGTAATGTTGCTCCGCCTCCGGCAGTCGTGCCGTCGGCCGCAAGACCCAATAGGCCAGTTGCGTTTGGGCATACGCCCATTCCTGGCGATACCCACGTTCCTGGGGAAACTCTTTCTTCAGTTTCGCGAAGGCATCCAGCACGCGGCGATACGTTTGCTCCGCCTCGTCATAACGTTGGTAGTGCGCAAGGAGCATCGCCTGGTGTGCCAGGAAATGAGCCAAATTGGAGCGGTCGTCCTTCTTGGCCGTCGTGTCCGCGGCGAGCACTTCCCAAAGAGGCAGGGCGCGCTCAGCCGCTTTCCGTGCGTCGTCGGTTCGCTGCTGCTGCCATAGAGCGCGGCTCAAGCCCTCGAAAGAGGCAGCGATTTGTCGCTGATAGTCTTTGCTGTCGGGCGATTGCACCCGAATGTTTTCCAAAACCGCTATCGCTCTGCGATACGCCGATTCCGCCTCCGGCCAGTGTGCAAGCCACAACTGAACATCACCCACGCGGCGATGGGCCCGCGCGGTCTCCAATGGCAAATCCGCGTGCGCGCTGTTATCGGCGGCAAACTGTTCGTAGAAGGCCAAACCATTTTCAACGAGACGGCGATCCTCCGCGGTTAGCTTATGATCGTGACGAGTCCGATCCTCGATCGCTGTAATAAATATCCTGTCCAGGGCCGCCAGCGCGGTGCCGAGATTGCGATCGGCGCGGGCGAGTTCGGTTTGCGCTCTTTCGAATTGCGCTTTGGTGCGCTCGGTTTCCGCTCGGGTGCGAGCCTGCTCCGCATTGAGCCGCACGTTGTTCACTGCCAGCAGCACGACCCCCGCCAGAAGCATCACGACAACCAGCGCGGCAGTCAGCAGCGCGGTCTTGTTCCTCCGGGCGACCTTGCCGAAGCGGTAGGCGGCCGAGGGCGGACATGCTTGCACCGGCTCGTCAGCCAAGTAGTGCCCAATGTCCTGAGCCAGCCCGTTGGCCGTCTCGTAGCGGCGCCCGCGATCCTTGTCCAGGGCCTTCATCACGATCCAGTCGAGCTCGCCGCGCAAGTCTTTGCTTAAGCGTGCTGGTTCGGTGTGGCGGTTAGCGGCAATCGATGGAAGCGCCTCGCTTGAAGTCAGCCGCGTGCTCGGTTTCGGCGGCTCCTCTTCGCGGATGATTCGCAGACATTCATCGAAAGCCGCTTCGCGCAGGCGCAGGCGCTCGAAGGGTGTTGAGCCGGTCAATAATTCGTACAGCAACACGCCTAGCGAGTAAACGTCGCTGCGCGTGTCGATGTCGAGTTGGTAGACCTTGGTCTGCTCAGGGCTCATGTACTCGACTGTGCCGATCATTTGGCCGAACTCGGTGAACATCGTGCGTTCAGTCAGTTTTTGGGCCGTGGCCTTCGCCACACCGAAATCGATCACCTTCGGGACCGCACGGTTGTCGTATTCGGCGACGAGTACGTTGGTGGGCTTGAGGTCGCGATGAATGATGCCCTTTTGATGGGCATGCTGCACCGCGTTACAGACTTGCCCGAACAATTCCAGCCGAGCGCGGACGGGGAGGTGTTTTTCGTCACAATATTTCGTGATCGGCACCCCCTTCACGAGCTCCATCACGAAGTACGGTCGGCCATTGTCGGTAGTGCCCGCATCGAACACCTTGGCTATGTTCGTGTGGTCCATCATCGCCAGTGCCTGCCGTTCGGCCTCGAATCGCGCAATGACTTGCCGCGTGTCCATACCGGGCTTGATGATCTTGAGTGCTACGGTCCGCTGAATCGACTCCGTCTGCTCGGCCATGTACACCACGCCCATGCCGCCTTCGCCGATTTGCTGCAAAAGCTTGTAGGAACCGATGACTGAGCCGGGACCCTCAGCCAGCGATGAGCGGCCAAACCCAGGAGACTCCAAGAAACTACCCGCGTCGTGGTGCCGCGAGAGCAGCCGTTCGACACGCTGGCGAAGGTCTGAATCTCCGGCGCATGCCTGCTCCAATAGCGCCGCGCGCTGGGCCGGATCTTGCTCCTCGAGGGCCTCAATAAAGATCGATTGTTCTGACATTACCAGTGCACCTCCGGAGTTGGCGCGCGAACTTCCAGCTTTCTATGCGACATCCGCGTGCGAAATGCGCACGGCTGCCGGACAACGTCACGGGATAGCGAACGGTTGGCGCTATTTCTTCCGAAGCGGCCCCAGTTCTTCCAATAACCAGGCCCGTGCATAGGCCCAGATCTGATTCGCCTTGCGTGGAGAAATTCCCAATAGTGAGGCGGCCTCGGCGTTGGTGAAACCCGCAAAGTAACGAAGCTTGACCAGTTCGCCCGCCTGTCGATCTGTTATCTCCAACTGCTCCAGGGCTTCATCCAGTGCCAGCAGATCCTCCGATCTCTCGGGCGTGGCGAAGTCTGCCTCGTTGAATTCGAGCCGGATTCGGTCCTCTTGATTCTTAAGACGCCCCTTCCGGCGGGCAGCCTCGATGAGAATTCGCCGCATCGCCTCTGCCGCGGCAGCAAAGAAATGTCGCCTGTTGTCCCAGTGCGGTGTTTGTTCCGGACCCGCCAATCGCAGGTAGGCTTCGTGCACCAGCGCCGTCGCCTGGAGCGTCTGGCCCGGCTTCTCGTGGCGAAGTTTCTGTGCGGCTAATTGCCGCAGCTCGGCATATACCAGCGGCAGCAATTCCTCGGCGGCCTGCGGATCGCCCTCGCTGACCGCGGACAGGATGAGCGTGATTTGGCCGCCTCGACGGATGCTGTTCGCTTCAGACAAATGAATACCCGGCCACAAGAATCCTGGTCGTTCGGAGCCGAGCGATTATGCCAACTCGCGCGGTACATCGCTTAAAACCCGATCACTACAGAAGCACCAACCAAAAGACCAAACGGTCGTGGCGGCGGTGACCGGGGCGACGACAGAGGCCGTCCACAGGGTCTAAGGGCCAGCAGAAGTACCGGCCATCCTACCCCTCTGGCAGGCCGATTACAACGTACTGCGGAATAAGGCGAAAAAGGCATGAATATCTGTTCAGAATCCACTGCGACGAGCGAATCCGGTTATCGCAGCTAGTCTATCGCCGGCAAGACGAGCCCTGACGGGCTCCGGCAACGGCGGCACCACATCATCGCTACCGCGTGTGGCTGACCGCAAACTCGCTTCGCTGTCCCAGACCCGCCAGCAAATTAAGCCGCGTAGGTGTCAATCTGTGTAGGAGGCCTCTGCCGGGTTAGTAACCCAGGGCTTCGACAGGCCTACGGTACTGGGCGGACATAGGCTGCCACTTTGGGGCACAAGTAGGGTAGAAATCCAAGCACTCATGAGCCCATTTAGCGGCTGGAGACAGCCACAGCTACGTTTTGGGGCGCTTGCTCGGCTTGGGCCTGGGCCGGGGCGGTGGGGACACCGTTTTGTTCGAGCGATTCGGCGGCGCGGTTCATGATTGCCAACGTCCGTGCGGGCAGGAGGCCGATGCCGATGACAACGGCGGCGCAGGCGGCGATGGCGAAACCGGGACCGGCGTGACGGGTGATTGGCAGCGGCTTTTCATGCGGGGCGCGGAAGTACATGGCACCGACGACACGCAAGTAATAGGCCGCAGCGATGGCGGCATTGAGCACGGTGACGATGGCCAAGCCGATGAACCACGGCCGCAGGGCCGCTCCGCCGGGCGTTGCCGAGACGTCGAGCGTGAGGGCGCTAAAGAGGAGCTGGAACTTGCCCCAGAAGCCGGCCAAAGGCGGGAGGCCGGTCAAGCTGAACAGGAAAATCGTCAGCATGATCGCGACGATGGGGTGCCGGCGGTTCAAGCCGGCGAGATCATCGAGCGTGTCCACCTGATGAGTGCTACCGGGGCTCAAGAACGCCAGCGCGGCGAACGCGCCCAGCGTCGAAAAGATGTAGACGACCAAGTAGAAAAGAGACGCGCCGAGCCCATCGAATACTGTGGAGGCAGAGTCTGACGCTGGTCCGGCGATGCTTAGCTGGGCGGCCAACGCGACGGTAAAGCCGATGAGCAAATAGCCGGCATGGGCGATCGAAGAATATGCCAGGAGCCGCCGGACATTGTTTTGCCAGAGCGCCAGGACGTTGCCGAGCGTCATTGTCAGGATTGAGAGCACGAGCATCGTTTTCCAGCCGAGCTCGGCCATGTCCACCGTCGGCATGGCAGCGATCGTCAGCCGGGCAAGGGCTGTTAGCCCGGCGATTTTGGGTAGCGTCGAGAGCACGGCGGCATTGGCGTGACTCGTGCCCTGATAGACATCTGGGGCATAGAAGTGAAAGGGCACGACCGTCAAGCGGAAAGCCAGCCCGCCGACGATCAAGAGCATGGCCAAGGGCGCGAGCGTTGACGTGAATGGGGCCTTGTCCGCCGGTCCGGTTAATGCCGCAGCCACAACTTCCAGCCGCGTCGAACCGGCCATGCCGTACAGAAAGCTGAAACCATAAAGCAGCACGGCGGAGGAAAGAATGCTGAGGAAAAAATACTTGGAAGCGGCCTCTTGCCCCTGAGCGTCGTGGCGGCCGATATACAACAGCACATACGTAGGGATGGAGACCAGCTCCAAGCCGATGAAGAGCAGGATCAGTTCGTTGGCGGCGGCCACGATCATCAGGCCCGCCAGGATCAACATCAACGTGGCAAGTTGCTCGGCGTTTTGGGCGTTGTGAGGGACATATCTTTGCCGCACGGAGAGCGGATGAAGGAACAACAGCATCAAGACGAGGCCGACGGGCAACACGAGCCAGCGTGCTGCGCAGCCAAATAGATCGACCGCGAGCGGGCCGCTGGTGTGCGGAGCGCGAAGCAAAGGCGAGGGCTGGCCGCCGTGGGAACCGAATTGCGCATAGAGGACGAGCGCGGCCACCGCGATCGCCCCGATGGCAAACCAGCCGGCGATGCGGTCGAGCGATACGAATGCGTCAACCAGAAAGATTGCCGTTGCGGCGGCAATCAAGATGATCTCGGGCAGGAGCAGGTAAATGGTGTGGGAATCGGTCATGGAGACGATGGTGTCTGAGTGATCGTTGCGCCGCGGCGGAGCTGCGATCCGCCAGGGCCGACTTTCAGCCCGGCGACTCTTCGATCTGGTGAATTTTCGGCTGTCTCAAGCCTGGTGGGCAGGTCAGCGTAATACTGTTTAAGCGGCTCGGCCGTGCGTGCGATGATTGCATCCACCGCGGGAGCAATCGGCTCCAAAAACAGCTTTGGATACAAGCCGATCCAAACGATAAAGACGACTAGCGGAGCCAGGGCAAAAATTTCGCGCGGGCTGAGATCGCGGACGTGCTCGGCATCTGCGGGCGATAGATGGCCTTCTTTCAGCGGGCCGAAGAAGACGCGCTGCACCATCCAGAGCATGTACCAGGCCCCGAGTATCACACCGCTGACGGCCAGCACGGCAATCACCAGAAGCTGCGGGCCGAGATGACCGGGGGCTTCGGTCCAGGCGCGTTGGAACATGCCGAGCAGAATCATGAACTCGCCCACGAAGCCGTTCAAGCCCGGCAGCCCGATGCTGGCCATGGTGAAAATCAGCATGAAGGTGGCGAGAATAGGGGTGCGTTTGGCGATGCCACCGAGCTCATGGATTTGCCGCGTGTGATAGCGGTCGTAGACCATGCCGACCAGTGCGAACAGGCCACCGGTCGAAAGGCCGTGATTGATCATCTGCAGGATGCCGCCTTCCAGGCCGAGACGATTAAGCGCGAAAAAGCCGAGAATCACAAAACCCATATGGCTGACACTGGAATAGGCGATCAGTTTTTTCATGTCGGACTGGACGAGGGAGACGAGCGCGCCGTAAATGATGCCGGCGAGCGCCAGCCAGAGCAGAAGCGGCATGAAGAGAGCGGTGGCGGTGGGGAGCATCGGCAGGCAGAACCGCAAGATTCCATACGTGCCGAGCTTTAGCAGGATGCCTGCCAGGTCGATGCTGCCTCCTGTGGGCGCCTGGGTATGGGCGAGCGGCAGCCAGGTGTGCAGCGGAAAAATGGGAACCTTCACCGCAAAGCCGGCGATCAGTGCCAGAAAGAGCCAGACCTGCAGGTAGCCGTGCTCGCGATCCATCGGGATTGGATGGGCGTCGAGCGCGGCGTGGAGCTCGGGAATCGAGAAAGTGAGCCGGCCGGCGGCCGAGCCGTCGAGGGGATGATGGTAGACCCAAAGGACGATGCCGATCAGCCCCAAGAGGGCAAGTAAGCTGCCGGCGAACGTGAACAGAAAGAACTTGTTCGCGGCGTAGCGGCGCTGTTCATGCCCCCAGATTCCGATGAGAAAGTACAGGGGAATGAGTGTGAATTCAAAAAAGATGTAGAAGAGAATGATGTCGCGGGCGGCGAACACGCCGAGCATGCCGCTGCCCAGGAGCAACAAGAGAGCATAAAACGCCGGGGCACGATCGACGATCGCCTCCCAACTCGATAGCACGGCCGTGAAGGTGAGTAGCGCCGAGAGGCCGAACATCCAGACGCTCAAGCCATCGAGTCCAAAGGCGAAGCGGATGTTGGCGCCGGCGGCGCCGAACCAGTCGAATCCCTGGACGGCATATTCGCCGCGAAACCGCAAGTCGATCCAGTAGCGGATCAAGAGCCAGGCGGCCAGGCCGAGAGTTAATGTGGCGGTGACCAGCGCGCTTTGCCTTGCGACTCGCCTGCCCTGCGGCGCGAGCAACCAAATAATGGCTGCTCCTGCCAAGGGCAGAAAGATTGTCGCCAGAAGTAAAGTTTGCGTTGAAACCACGAGTGACTTTAGCCTGTCAGAAGCATCAGAGCGCCGATCAAAACGATGAGCCCCAGCATCATTGCCAGCGCATAAAACTGCACCATCCCGTTCTGTAGCCAACGGAGGAACGCGCCGCCGGCCGCCGGCGCATAACCGACGAGATTCACCAGCCCATCGACGAAATAGCGATCGAACCAATAGAAAAGCGCGGCGAGGCCACGCAGCGGCCAGACAATCAGAGCCGTATAAATCTGATCGAAGAAGAACTTGCCGTGGGAGAGCTTGTAGAGCGGCCGCAAAATATTGCCGATCCAGGCGGCCTGACGGTGCTCGCCGAGGTACAAAAACGCAGCCAGCGCGATGCCGACAACTACGATGATCGTGCTGGTCATGGCAACGCCGGCGTGCGAAGCGGTTTCTTCGGCGGTGCGCTGCACGACGTCGTACGCCAGCGACGGAGTTCGGCTCAGAAAATGTTCGATGCCGTGAGTGAGGGCGTAATAGCCGCCGATTGCGGCTGCGGGCACCGACAGGATCAAAAGCGGAATTGTCATCGAGGGGGGCGATTCGTGGGCGTGATGGCCGGCTTCGGGTGGGATCCGCTCTTCGCCATAGAACGTGAGGAAAAACGCGCGGAACGTATAGAAGGCGGTGAGGCCGGCGGTGAACATCCCGCTCCAATAGAGCAGGTTGAACCAAGCGTTGCCCAAACCGCCCTCGACATGTGCCCGCGAGTGAACGGCGGCGAGAATTTCGTCTTTGCTCCAGAAGCCGGAGAGCGGGAACATTCCTGCCAGCGCGAAGCAGCCGATCAAGAAAGTGATGCAGGTGATTGGCATAAGTTTTCGCAGGCCACCAAAGCGGCGCATGTCGATGACGCCGCCCATCGCATGCATCACGCTGCCGGAGCCGAGGAACAACAGGGCTTTGAAGAACGCATGCGTGAACAAGTGGAACATTCCGGCGATGATTCCAACGAGCGAGCCCGTGCCGAGACTCAGGAACATGTAGCCGAGCTGGCTGATCGTGGAGTAAGCCAGCACGCGTTTCAAATCGGTTTGCGTGATGGCGATTGTGCCGGCCAAAAGGGCGGTGAAGCCGCCGATGGTGGCGACCACCATCTGTGGATCGACAGTGGTGCCGGCGATGGTGAACCAGGGCGTGCCGGCTGAAGCCATGAAGAGCGGCGTGCAGCGGACAACCATATAGACGCCGGCGGTGACCATGGTAGCGGCGTGGATCAGTGCGCTGACGGGTGTGGGGCCTTCCATGGCGTCGGGCAACCAGACATGCAGCGGAAACTGAGCGCTCTTGCCGCAGGCGCCGGCCATGAGCAGCAGGCAGATGGCAACAGCGACTCCGCCCGTGGCATAGAGGGCGGGATTGGCCAGACGTGTTTGCCCCAGAACGCCGGCGACCATGGTTGATGCATCGCCGGATATTGGGTCGTGAAAATTCAGCGTGCCGTAGGTCGTCCAGATCAGGAAAATTGCGATGGCGAATCCGAAGTCGCCGACGCGATTGACGAGGAATGCCTTTTTCCCGGCGGCCGCGGCCTGGGGTTTGTCGTACCAGAAGCCGATCAGCAAATAGCTGCAAAGTCCGACGGCCTCCCAGAACACATAGAGCAGGAGGAAATTGCTCACGGAGACCAGCATCGTCATCGAGAACACGAACAGCGCGATCTCGGCGAAGAACCGCGGATAGCCAGGGTCGCCGTGCATGTAGCCGGCGGAGTAGATCGCGATCAGTGTTGCGATGAAAGTGACCATCGCGAGCATGAACACGGTGAGCGGGTCGGCTCGCAATGCGATCTCGATATTGAATGAGTGCGGCGTGCCCGGATTTGCGGTTGTGGCGGAAGGCGTGTAGGCATCGTCCACGTCGGCCCAAGTCCAGAGCGTCACGACACGCTCGTACCCGATCTGTTTGTCGTCCTTTTGATCAGCCGCTTTTTGCACTTCCAAAAGCAAGACGATGCTCATCGCCGCCGAGCCAGCGAAGGCCAAAATGACCGGCACGTGGCTGAAACGGCCAATCGCCTTGCCGAAGAACAAGAGCAGCAAAAAAGCCGCCAGCGGCAGAGCGGGAATCAGGACTAACAGTTGGTTAATCATTCGCAGATGTTACACGTGGTCGCGATGCGTGACTTCTTCCTCATCGAGCTGGGGCCGAATGCCCGAGGGCGTCAGATGCGGCCACTGCGGCAGCGGTTCGGCAACTTCGGGGATTTCATGATCCGCATAGCGCGGCAAGTTTGCTTCACGGAGGTCGTCCCAGGCGGCGATGTCGAGTACGCCGCGTCGCTGGAACAACATCAGCATCAGTGCCAAGGCAATCGCCGCCTCGCAGGCGGCCACGGTCAAGATAAAAATGACGAGCACTTGCCCGTCCCAGTTGTTGTGCCAGCGGCCCCAGGCCACCAGACTGACAGAGACGCCTTGGAGCATCATCTCGGCCGAGAGGAACATTACGATCATATTGCGCCGCGCGAGAAAGCCGATCAGGCCGAGCGAGAATAGCGCCGCGCCGATGATCAACGAGTTTTGCAGGAGTGCGACTTCGTTCATCGCGCCACCTCGTGCAGCTGAGGCCGAGCGAGTGCGTCGCCTCCGGCGGGCTGGCCGGCGCGGCCGGCGATGCGATCTTTTTGAAGCTTCTTGGGTCGCTGCGCACTGACGATTGCGGTCGCGCCAACTAATGCGACCAACAGCAATGTGCCTGCGACTTCAACCGCGATCAGATGCCGGCCAAATAGCTCGCCACCCAGGCGCGCCGCATGATCGGGGGTGAGCACGGCAGCTTGCAGATTCGCTGAGGTGGGGGGCGTGATTTCGCCGCTGGTCAGTTTGGTGACAGTCATCGTGAGGATGCCGACCAATACGGCACCGGTGGCCGCGGCGAGAACCGCTTCCCAGCTGATGCGGTCGTAATAGGCGTCGCCGCGGGGCTGAGCGAGCATCAGCACGAAAAGAAATGTGACGAGGATGGCTCCTGCATAGACGACGATTGTCGCCACGCCGAGAAATTGCGCACCTTGGAACATGAAAATTGCCGCCGTGCCTACCAGTGTCTGAGCGAACCAGACCGCGCAGTAGACCGGACTGCGAAAAGTGATGGTGCACGCAGCGGAAACGACCGTCACAGCGCCGAGAATCCAAAAGACAACGTCGCTGCTCCACGTGCCCAGACGCAGAAATTGCGAGGCAAAGCAGCCCAGTGCCGCGAGGCTAATCACGGCGCCGATGACCCGCCCTCGCGCCTTTCCCCGCGGCAGCATCAGCCAGAGACCAATCGCCGCGAGCACGACGCCCCAGGAAACTGGATGGCGCGCGATTGCCGGCAAATTCGCCAGCGCTGATTCGGCAAGGAACGGACCAACCGTCATACCGTCCCTCCCATTGCCTTGGATTTCATCGGCTCGGCGTCTTTGGTCATTTCATAAACCGAGAGCAGCTTCTCCTTATCGAACACCATCTCCTCGCGGCTGCGCCCCGTGAGATCAAAGAGACTCGTCAGCTCGATGGCATCCACTGGGCAAGCTTCCTCGCACATGCCACAGAAGATGCACCGCAGCTCGTCGATGGCAAAACTTTCCGGATATTTTTCGCGATCTGGCCACGGACTCGGCGCCGCGACAATATCGATGCAGTGGGCCGGGCAAGCCGTCGAACAGAGAAAACAAGCGACGCATTTTACGCGTCCGTCGTTGTCCTTGTTGAGGCGATGAACGCCGCGGTAGATCAGCGGATTGCCGATCTTTGGTCGCTCTTCGGGGAAACTCACTGTTACTTTAGGGCTGAGCAAATGCCGCACAGTCGTAGTGATGCCTTGCGCGAATAGCGGCAAGTACATGCGACCGGCCAGCCCGAGCTTCGGCTCTTCGATCCACGTTATCCCATGATCGTCGGGCTTCATCGCGCGAGCTCCTGTTCGGGATCGAACGGCAACGCCGCGGGACGCGGTGTGTTGTCGCTCGAAAGTGGCGCCAGGATGCCGACGATTATCCAGACGGTCAACGCCACGAGCCAACTGATCAAAATCGGAATCCAGATGCTCGTTCCCAGGGATACTGCAATTCTGTCGCGGTACTCCACCAGCACCGCTGCCAAAAGCAGATTTACCAGTCCCAGCGGCACCATCACTTTCCAGGCAAGCGACATGAGCTGATCGAAGCGGAATCGCGGCCAGCTCCAGCGGACAATCATGAAAAGCACGATGACCAGCAGGATTTTAACCGCGAGCACGACAATCCTGGCGATTGCTATCGGCCAAGTGATCTGATCGCTCGAGCCCGTCAGCCCCCAAAAATGCCAGCCGCCTAAAAACAGGATCACGATCAAAAAGGCGGCCGTGATCATGTGCAAGAATTCGGCGATCAAATACAAGAGCAGCTTCATGCCCGAATATTCGGTGTGATAGCCCCCGATCAGCTCCTGCTCGGCTTCGGGCAGATCGAATGGGAGGCGGGCCGCTTCGGCTGTCGCCGCAACCACAAACACGAAGAACCCCAACGGCTGGAGAAACACGTTCCAGACGCCGCTTTGCGCTTGATCGGTAATGATGCTGTCGAGCCGCAGTGTGCCCGAGAAAAGTACGACGCCCAAAAGCCCGAGGCTCAGCGGAATCTCATAGGAAATCAGCTGCGCGCTCGATCGCAGCGCGCCGAGAAAGCTGTATTTGTTATTACTAGCCCAGCCGCCGAGTATCACGCCGTAAACCGCAATGCTCGAGAGGGCGAAGATGTAGATCAGGCCGACGTCTAAGCCAGGAGCGACAATCAGTGGAATCGGGTTCGTGAATCCGGCAAACGGCGGTAACACGCTGCCGAATGGAATCGCGGCAAAAATCGCGACTGCCGCTGTCATGATGATGATCGGCGCGAGTCGATAGAGCGCTTTATCCACGTGGCTGGGCGTGAACTCCTCTTTGAAGATGAACTTCAGGCCGTCGGCCAGCGGCTGGCCCAGGCCGAACATCTTGATATTTGTCAGCGGAATGCCGACGCGGTTTGGCCCGCGGCGATCTTGAATCCAAGCCGCCATCCAGCGCTCCAAGAGCACCAGATACGCCGCGGCCGTCAGCAGCCCAAACGTCAGCAGGGCGATTTTGACCAGAGCGGCGATGGTTTCGGGGGACATGGGTTCGAACTAAATGATGAATGCTAAATGCTAAACGGCGGCGGGTTGAGGCGCTTGCGCCAGTTGGTTCACACGCAAGTCGATTCCCACGAGCGGCACCGTTTCCGCCGCAGCACTAAAGGCGACAATTTCAGCGGCGACTTCGCTCATCACTTCGCGCGCGTTGAACAGCCCGCGTTTCGCGAGCATTGCCCAATAAAGCTGCCCTTCGACCCACACGCCCGCCGGCGGCCGAATCGCCCACGTGAACGATTGCAGTCGATGCGCAAAATTGACGTACGAGCCCGATCGTTCGGCAAAGCCGGCGCCGGGCAGCTGGAATGTCGCGGCCCGCCATAGCGGCGTTTCGAACATGTCTTGGACGACCAGCAAATCGAGCGCGGCGAATTTTTCCGCTGCGGCCTCGTCATGCCAATCGGAGCGGCCGTAGCCGCCGCTGATCCAGGCTGCCTTAATATCGCCGCTGCCGATCTCAGAAAGGAGAGCGTCAAAGGTTTTGATCTGTCCGCCGCAGAAGTGTGATAAAACTTCTTCCACGCCTTTACGATTCGGGCACTTCTCAGCGTGAATCGTGAACTTGCCAGGGAAGTGCTCGTCTTCGCCGACGATCGGCACGGGGCCAAGTGCCAAAACGGCCTCTGGATCGACGTGCCTCGCCATTTTGCACAGCAAGTACGCTTCTTCAACGGTCAGGTTCGGCGAGACGACGGCAGCGAGGCGGCCGGGGGCGTCCGCGCAAACTTGCTGCAATTGCCGCGTCAGTTCAGCCGGGATTTGCGACCATTCGATGTTGGCCGAGTGACCGTCGTCTATGCGCCGCCGCGGCGCTATCTGCCGCTCGGGCTGATGCAAATGACGATAGCTATAGCGCCCCTCGTCGCACATCCACCATTTATTGATGAACTGATTTTCCTGCGGCGTTAGCCGATAGACGGTGTCCTGATTTTCATCAATGCGAATTGTGCAGCCAGTTGAGCAACCGGCGCACACACCCATGTGCCGCTTCAGGTACCACACACGCTGCTTATAGAGAAAGTCCTTATCACCCAGCGCACCGACCGGGCAAAGATCCACCACACAGCCCGACAACTTGTTCGCGAGCGGATAGCCGGGGAAGACATCGATTTCTTCGTGGCTGCCGCGATTGGCCACCATCAGCTCTGAAGTGCCGGTCACTTCGCGGCAGAATCGCACGCAGCGGCTGCACATGACGCAGCGATCGACGAACAATTTGACCGTGTCGCCGACGTCGCGGCGCCTGCTGGTAAAGGGTTTCAAATCGGCGCGCCGTTGCGCCTGACCATATTCAAAGTGGTAGTCCTGCAGATGGCACTCGCCCGCCTTATCGCAGATCGGACAGTCGATCGGATGATTGAGCAGCAAGTCTTCTTCGACCTGTGCGCGGGCTCGCTTCACAGTGTCGCTGTTGGTCACGAACACGGTCCCATCCTTCGCCGGCGTCTGGCAAGCCGGCACAAGCTTGGGGACCATCGTGATCTTGCCGTTTTCGGGATTTCGCGTCCCGCTTTCGACCAGGCACATGCGGCAACTCGCTACAACAGTCAGCCCCGGGTGCCAGCAATAATGCGGAATATCGATGCCGGCGCGCTGGGCCACCTGAATTCCATTCAGGCGCTCGTTGTCGCCGATCGTGATCTCTTTGCCGTCGAGAAGGATTGTCGCCATGAATTAGTGCGCCACCAAAGGTTCAAGTGCCGGCACGGGATCCGTCTCCATGTACCCGCTGGGATTTGTTCGTTTGATGTAATCTTCAAACTCGCCGCGGAATTTGCGGATCGCGTTTTTCATCGGCCACGCCGCGCCGTCGGCGAGGCCGCAAATAGTTGTGCCGGGCATGATCCCGATCGTATCGCCGATTTCCAACAGCAGATCGAGGTCTTTCAGTCGCCCACGGCCGGCTTTGATGCGGTTCATCATCGAGAGAGCCCAGGCCGTTCCTTGTCGGCAGGGCGTGCACTGGCCGCAGCTTTCATGCTGGAAGAAGCGACAACTGTTGTGCAGGAAATCGACGATCGACACTGTTTCATCCATGACGACAACGGCCGCGGTGCCAAGACCAAGACAGCCGACTTTGCCTAAATCGTTGAAGTCCAATTTAGTGTCGAATTCGGGTTCTGTTAAAAGACCCATGCTGATGCCGCCGGGGATCGCCGCTTTACCTTTGCGACCTTTCCATACCCCGCCGCCATATTCGTCGATCAATTGCCGGCAAGTGATTCCCAAGGGCCCCTCGTAGCAGCCCGGTCGGTTCACATGCCCGCTTAAGCAGTAAAGTTTTGGGCCATAGCTGCCCGCGTCGCGTGGATTTTTTGGATCGGCCGGCACGCCGATCGATTTGAACCATTCCGCTCCGCGCGCCGCGACGTGAGTGACGCAGGCCACTGTTTCGATATTGTTGACGACCGTCGGCTTGCGAAATGCGCCTTCGACAGCTGGAAAGGGCGGCTTGATCCGTGGCCATGCGCGCTTGCCTTCCAAACTTTCAATCAGGCCGGTCTCTTCGCCGCAGATGTATGCTGCCGCACCGCGATGCAAAAAGATATCGAGCGAAAACTCACTGCCCAGAATGTTCTTGCCCAAGTAACCCTTCGCGTAGCATTCGTCGATCGCGGCCTGCAGTCGATCCCAGCAGAGCGGGTATTCAAAACGAAGATAGAGATAAGCCGTAGTCGCCTTGGTCGCATAGCAAGAAAGAATAATCCCTTCGATTACTTGATGGGGATCGTCTTCCATCAGAATGCGATTGTTGAACGTGCCCGGCTCGCTCTCGTCCGCGTTGATGCACATGTAAATCGGGCCGGGATGGTCCTTTGGCAAGAACGTCCACTTCAGCCCGGTGGGAAAACCGGCGCCGCCGCGGCCGCGCAGCCCGCTGGCTTTCACGAGCTCGACGACTTGCGCCGGCGACATGTCTTTAAGGACTTTCTTTAGCGGCTGGTAGCCGCCCGCTGCTTCATATGCGCGCAACGTCCAGCTCTCGGGTTTGCCGATTTGCGCGAGCAGGACTGGCTCAAACTTGGTCATCTCTGGGCGACTTCCTGCAAAAATGCATCCGCCTTTTCGGTCGTCAAATCTTTGTGCAGTTCACGATTCGCCAGCATGCATGGGGCGTATTCGCAGGCTCCCAGGCATTCGGCGTATTCCAACGTCAGTGCGCCATCGGCGGTCGTCTCGCCCGGCTTGATTCCGGCGCGGTGACAAAGATGGTCCAGAATCTCTTCCCCGCCGCGCAATGCACAGCTGATTGAGCGACAAACCCATGCGCGAACGTTCCCGTGCGGCTTGTCTTGCTTGAACAGCCCGTAAAACGACAGCGTGTCTTGCACCACGGCGGGTGCCAGTTCGAGCAGTTCCGCAATCTCGACGACCGCTTCCAACGGCACATATCGCATGCGATCGTTCACAATGTGCAAGGCCGGCAGTGTCACCGCCTGCTTCGTCGGATAGCGCGGGAGCAGCGCCTCGATTTCGGCGACCATCTCGTCGGTAAGTACGCGCTGTTTGGCGATCATCTCTCTATCGATCTAACTCGGCAGCGATAATGTTCAAACTTCCCAGCACCGCCACGATGTCGCTTAGCGTGTGGCCGCGGATCAAATGCGGGAACAACGCGAAGTGAATGAATGAAGGTGGTCGGCAGCGGGCACGGTACGCCGTCTCACTGCCGTCGCCGACGATGTAAAAACCCAGCTCGCCGTTTGGCGATTCAATCGCCTCATAGACTTCTTCGTTGGGCACCTCGAAGCCGCGATTGCTCATCTGCAGCTCGAAATGCGAAATTGTGCCTTCAATTGTCGAATACACCCAGCGCTTGTCTGGAATGGCCACGCGCTGGTCGATGCCGACATCGATCGGCCCCGACGGCAAGTTCTCAATCGCCTGTTGGACAATTCGCAGGCTTTCCCACATCTCCTGCATCCGGACCAGATACCGGGCATAGCAATCGCCACCGCGAGCACAGCAGACCTGGAAATCGAAATCGGCATATGTGAGGTAGGGCTCGTCTTTCCTCAGATCGCGCGTCACACCGCTGGCACGGGCAATCGGCCCGGAAGCACTGCGATTGATCGCTTCTTCGCGCGAGAGCACGCCCACGCCCTTGGTGCGATCGACAAAGATCTTGTTGCGGTTGAGCAGCCGCGACATGTCGTCGAGCGTTTTAGGAAAGTTCTTGCAGAACGTGCGAATCTTTTCGATGACCAGTGGTGTCATGTCGGCCATCAAGCCGCCGACACGGGTGTAGCTGTTCGTAAAGCGAGCGCCACACAGGGTCTCGAAAATGTCGTACAGCACCTCGCGCTGATAAAAGGCGTAAAGGAAGTACGTGAAGGCTCCTGTGTCGAGGCCAGCAGCGCCGTTACAGAGCAAGTGATCGCTGATTCGCGATAGCTCGGCGACGATGACGCGGATGTATTTGCACCGCGGCGTGAGTTCCAGTCCCAGCAGCTTCTCAACCGCGCCGTGCCAAGCCACATTGTTGGCCATCGGCGAGATATAATTCATCCGGTCGGTGATCGTGACGTACTGGTTGTAGTTCAGGTGCTCGCCGAGCTTTTCGAAGCCGGAATGCAAATAGCCGATGTCCGGCATCGAGTCGATCACGCGCTCGCCGTCCAGCTTCAGCACGAGCCGCAACGTGGTATGTGTTGCCGGATGCTGGGGACCGAAGTTCAGTGTCCACAGATAATCCTGCGGCTCGTCATGCGAGAGATCGCGAGTTTCAACGGCGGCTAGAGGCATAGTGCAGATTGCAAATTGCAGAATGTAGATTTCAGGCCTTCCGCCGCTTTGCCGTGTTGATACTCGCGGTTAACATCGCGAAGATCTGTTGAGATTCGTCGTGCAAGTTCGCGAGACGTTTTGCAGGCAAAACTCCGCTATCAGCCAATAATTCAAGCCAATAGCATGTCTCGCGACTTTCTTGTCTGGCGCTTCCGAGTTTGCTCACAAATTCCGCAATTGATCTCGCGCATTCGGCTTCCCGATATTGTGCGCCAATGGAAGTGCCGCACCGTAACAATTGTTTGCCAATGATTTGCGCGGACGTCGATTTCGGTAGCGATGTGTATAGCCGAATGATTCGGAGAGCGAATGCCTTCGTGCGCTTACCCAAATCGCGCGCTGGTTCAAGGATGCGCTTCGTTCCATTCTGCATTTTGCAATCTGCGCTTTGCATTGCTCTAGGCCTCTTCGCGCGTCAGAACTGGGAAATTATGCCGCTCGCCGCGCCCCTGCAGCGGGTAATCTTTCCGAAGCGGGAAGGCTGTGAACTCCTCGGGCAATAAGATTCGGCGATGGTCCGGATGGCCGGCGAAGGTGATGCCGAACATGTCCCAGACTTCGCGCTCCATCCAATTTGCGCCTTCCCAGAGCGGCGTGACGCTCGGCACGACGAGATCGGGCTCGTTCAGAAAAGTCCGGACAGTAAGGCGCTCGTTAGTGTCCGTATTCGTGACGATATAAACCAGTCCGAAACGATCGGCGGCGCCGCGGTAGTTCAGATAATCGACGCAGGTGATATCGACCAAGAAATCGAAGCCGCGTTCATGTTTAAGAAATTCAAGCGCGTCTGCCACTTCCGACGACGGCAAAACGAGGCGCTGCTGTCCGCGAAATTCACTGGAGGTAACCGCGGGAAAGCGGCCTTTGAGTTCGTCGATTGTTGAAGGCTCGGGCATTGTTATCTCGGCACGGCCACCGGATTTCGCGCGCTGTCCACCATCGGCAACCCGGGCAGCTCCACTAGTGCTCGCTTTGGCTGCTGGCGGGACACTGTCTCAAACTCGCGGCCGCTGAGCGTTCCTTCACGCTGAATCTTGTCCTGCAAATCGATGATCGATTGAATCAGCTGCTCCGGTCGCGGTGGGCAGCCCGGCACGTACATATCGACGGGTAGAAATCTATCGATTCCTTGCACGACGCAGTACGTATCAAACACACCGCCTGTGCTCGCGCACGCGCCCATTGAGATGCACCACTTCGGCTCATTCATTTGCTGCCAGATGCGTTGCAGCACTGGCAGCATCTTCATCACTACGCGGCCAGCGACAATCATGAGGTCACACTGTCGCGGACTGAAACGAAAGACTTCGGCGCCGAAGCGCGCGATGTCGTGCTTGCTGGCGCCAGTCGCCATGAGTTCGATGCCACAGCAGGCCGTCGCAAAGGGCATCGGCCAGAGGCTATTCTTGCGGCACCAGTTTGCCAGAGCGTCGAGTTTGCCGATTTGCACGTTATCGGGGAGTTCTATCGCCACCGGAACACCCCCTTGCGCCAGTCGTAGATGAAGCCAAGCACCACCAGCAGAATGAAAACGACTGCACCGATGAAGACGAGATCACGACTGCCGACCCACTGCTCATTGACCGCTTGATCGATCCCGCGCGGTGGATCGCCCGGCGAGGTGTGTCGCATTGCGGCCGCCCATGGATAAAGGAACAGCAATTCGACGTCGAAGACCAGAAACGCAATCGCGACCAAATGGAAGCGCACGGCAAAACGGCGACGCGCGTCATGAATCGGGTCCATGCCGCTCTCGTACGGCATCTCCTTCACCGCCGTCCGCTTTCGCGGGGCGATCAAGCGTGGTGCTGCAATCATCCCGACGCTGACGGCCGCACCCGCAGCAATGAACAGCAATATCGGCAGGAGCGTCGCCATAACCGAAATAGCAGTAAAGGCTTTCTGAAACTTTGTGAAAACTATCACAAAGTATTCGAAATAAAAATGGCGGTCCTTCGACCACCATTTCCTGTGAGAATCCTAGTGGTGCTGAAATGGGGCGTCAAGGATGCGCCAAAATGGCCACTGAGTCGGCAATTGGGGTTTCGACCGGGATGGCCGGTGCCTATATAGGGGAGCCGCCAAACGAAAAGACCGCAACAAGGAGCTTCGATGAGAGTTCTTGGATACAACTGGGCTGGCCGGAAGGTTTTGGTTACCGGAGCCGCGGGATTCAAGGCCAGCTGGCTCTGTGCGGCACTTAACAGACTGGGCGCTTCGATCTACGGCACCGTTCGCCGGGCGAAAAGTCCGCAATCGGCTTTTTCCGTACTGCGGCTCGCAGAGACAATAGAAACGCTGCCTCTGGATGTATCCGATCAACAGGCTGTCGATGCGGCGTTCAAGCGCATCGCACCGGAAGTTGTTTTCCACATGGCGGCGATGTCTACGGTGCCGGAATGCATATCCAACCCGCGCCGCGCGTATGAAATCAACTACATCGGCGCGCTGAATGTTCTCGAAGCCTGCCGCGCCAACAAATCGTGCCGGCGACTCATTTATTGCTCGACCGACCATGTCTTCGGTAGCGGCGACGATCTGACTCCGGAGGGGCGCAAGGAAACGAGCCGCCTGCATTACGGCGGGCCATACGACACGTCGAAAGCGGTAGCCGAGCTTACAGTCCGCAGTCATCATCAGACTTACTGGGCCGACATGCCTTCAGTGGCGATCACGCGGTGCGCGAATGTGATTGGCTACGGAGATACCAATCCACGACGTGTTGTTCCCGACTTCATCCGCTGCGCGATCGGTGACAAGCGACTGGTAATCAAATCGCCCGCTACGGTCCGCCAGTTCATCCATGTGACCGATTCGACTGCAGGGTACATCCGAGCGGCTTCGGCAATCGATGAAGAGAGCTCGGCAAAGAAGTCGGGCGATGTTCCAAAGAATCGTGACCCGTTTACGCCCACATCACACTTTGCCATCGAGCGTTACGAGGGCACGCGCGAGCGTTACATCACTATCGGCCAATTGGCGGACCAGATCGCTGAGGTATTTGATGCCGAGGTCGATCGCACTCAAGCCGTGCCGCTCGCCGCGAACGAGAACAAGGCGCAGGCGCTCAACTGCGATAGAACGCGCGAGGTTCTCAACTGGCGAGTTCGTAAGCCGCTGCGGGAGGCTCTCCTCGAGCTCGGTGAGTATTACGCAATCGAAAACAATTCGCGGCGCGTCGAACAACTGCTTGATCGCGATCTAACGGCTATCGAGACTGCGCTAGAGATACCGCTCGAGCGTCCGGCGGCTAAAGCGGTCGAGCTGGCTAGTGTCGGGAATTAGATAGCGAATCCCGTAAGCATCGACGATCATCGCTCGGCGGCCATCAAGTTGTCGCACGTCGTCTTCGCTCTTGAGCACAAAATTGGTGCGGCCGCGGTCCGTTTCGACATCCCACTCGCACGGCTCTGTTTGCCTTGAAACGCTAACAATTTGGCGAATGTGCGGGACGAATTCACGTTTTGCAAACTCCGTTTCAATGATCTGCCGCGTGCCGGACGCCAGCTCCGCCAGATCATTGATCCACGCCAACTCATGCCCGTCAGAATCAAGAATCGCGACTCCATGCTGCCGGTCTGTAATCGGAAAGCCCCGCACGGCGGTCGCGCCGACGTGCCGCTGGCCGTCGCCGCCGACAAACACCAGCTGGCCGAAGGCGTCGTATTCGAGTTTGAAGTCTGTCGCTTCCAAAAGGCGATTCTGCATAACCTTCTAAACTCCGATGCCGTGCGTAAGTTCCATTTGGGCACGGTGTAACCGCGAGTAAGCGCCGTGCTCGCGAATCAAGTCGGCATGTTTGCCAATTTCCGCTATTCTGCCGCGTTCAACCACGACTAGCCGATCCGCACGTCGTAGCGTGCTCAAGCGATGTGCAATTGCAATGGTCGTCCGACCGCGAGTGAGATTTTCCAGCGCGATCTGAATCTCGCGCTCGGTTTCGGTATCCACGGACGAGGTTGCCTCGTCGAGGATCAACAGCCGCGGATCGATCAGCAGCGCGCGTGCGATCGAAATTCGTTGCCGCTCGCCGCCTGAAAGCGACTGCCCGCGCTCGCCGACCACCGAATCGTAACCGTCCGCCAGTTGCAAAATAAATTCGTGTGCCCTAGCGGCCCGCGCCGCCGCGACGATCTCCGCCCGCGTTGCATCGGGACGGCCATAGGCGATGTTCTCTGCCACGGTTCCGTAGAACAAAAATGGGTCCTGCAAAACGATCCCGATATTCTTGCGATACTCGCGCACGGGGAACGAACGAATGTCGAAGCCGTCAACCAGGATCGCACCTTCGGCCACGTCGAAAAAGCGGCAGATCAAATTGATCAACGTACTCTTGCCTGCGCCGCTCGGTCCGACCAGGCCAATCATTTCGCCCGGCTCAATCTGCAGATCCAGTCCATGCAGCACTTCGCGCGAACCATATTTGAATCGCACGCTGCGAAGCTCGACACGCCCTTCCAGCCGCCCCGGATGCACCGGCTTCACCGGTTCTGGCACGCTAGGAACGCGATCCAAGATCTCAAAGATCCGCTGAGCGCTGGCTGCCGCGCGTTGCGAGTTCGACACGAACCGGATCATCGATTCCATACGCGTATATAGCGGCCCGATGTAGGACACGAATAGCACGAGCACGTCAACGCCAATCGGCGAATGGAAAGCCCGCCACGCGCCCAACGCCCACACGCACAACAGGCCGCAGCTGGTGAGCATCGACACGAGCGGCACAAAAAAGGCCCAGAAGACATTCAATCCATTGTTAACGTCAAACAAATGCTTGTCGGCCTCGTCGAACCGTTCAATTTCGCGACTCTCCTGAGCGAATGCCTTAACCACGCGAATGCCCGGGATGGTGTCTGCAAGTACGCTATTGAGGTGCCCTGCCGCGACGCTCGACTGGCTGAAGCCATGTTTCAGCCGCTCGCGCGCACGATAAGTCAGCCACACGATGAGCGGAAACGGCAAAAGCGTGGCAACTGCTAGTTGCGCATTCATGTAAAACAGAATGGCGGTTGTCATTGCCACGGTAATGGTGTCATTGACAATGTCGACCAGGTTCAGCGATAGGAAGTTGCAGATCCGCTCCGTGTCGGTGCTGATCCGCGACATCAAGTCCCCAGTCCGCTTGCCGCCAAAGTATTCCAGCGAAAGCTGCTGCAAATGCGAATACGTTTTCCGCCGCAAGTCGCTGCTGATCCGCTCACTCACCCAGGCCGTCACATAGAGCCGCGGCCAATTCAAAAGCCACGCCATCAGTGCTGCCCCGAACATGCCGGCCAGATACATGTAAACAAGCGTCGGACTGGCCGCCTCGCCTGCGTCCAATGGCTTAAGGACGTTACGGATCAGGAGCATTACCATGATCGGCGGAATCAGCGCCATCAGGTTCGAAGCCAATGTCAGAATGAAGCCCAAGACAATCGGCCACGCATGCGGCCGCGCAAATGCCAGCAGCCGAAACAGCGACGAAACAGGCGGCGGGGGCGTCACGTTCGCGCAAGCCGCACATACCCCATCATCGGTCGTGATTACTTCACCGCAGCTCGGGCAAACCGTGTTGACATGGCTTGCGCCATTACTCCCAGCGCTTCGCTTAGATCGTTCAGCGGTCCAACGTGCCTCGAAGCGCCGCGCTGCCGCGCTGGCGGCTGCAGTAAACCTCCAGGAGCCCAGTCTCGCATTCACCGAGAGAAGTTCCATCTCGCCGATGCCGCCATGCTCGGCGATCCGAAGCTCTTGGTCTTCAGCCAGAGGCCAGCTTTGCCACTGCGACTTTACGCCGTTACCGGCAACGTCGCGCGCCGCCGCAGCGTCGCCATTAGTCGATGGTGCCGTGGCCTTTTTTCTATCAGATGGCGCTAAAAGTCGCCGGTCTGTCAGAGCGACTAGGCCGCTGGCAAAGTGCAGCCGATCATCCAGATCGGGCTGAAACACGGCGACTAGTCTTTCCCCATCTGCCAGCTCACGTGCAAGCCGAATTCGTGCCTCCTCGGAAAGCGGCTTCCATGGCTCTGCCGAGAGATCGTTTTCAGAAGCGTTCAAGAGAATTCCGACGGGTGGATGGTGGGATTCGGCGCCGGGAGGCTGACGATTATAGAGAGTTTGATGCCGGAGGTCGTCTGGGTGTCACGCTGGGCGGGTGTCTCGAAGGCGGCCCGACCTTTGCAATAACCCGCCCGCCGTGTGGGATGAAAATGCAAATTGTAAGCCCCTCAGGAACAGGCCCGTGATAAGCGGCGTACCTCGGCTCACCTTCAGAGAGCCGCCGGTCCCCAAGCGGCCGGTATTTGACGACGTGAAATTCGTCCAAAAAGCAGGCTTGGGCCGCTGGAAAACCCACTGAATTCGCCTATCATGGTTGTCTGCACGTCTGCGGTAAATAGGAGAATGAGGCAAGTGTAAGGCGTGAGAAATCGCGACTTACAGAAGGCGGAACGGCCGTGTGACGGGCATGCTTGCAAAACCTACTTATATATTAGCTCGACTAAGTAAGCGCCGCGATAGCGATGGCGCGGCGCACTCGGGACGGCTACATACCGAAGGGGTCGGCAAGCAAGTTCGGCAGAAGAATAAGGAGTTAAGTCAATCGGCCCCAATTTAGCCAATCCCGCCTGAACGAGCGTTCGCAACATGGATTCACAAGCACCCCTGAACGCCAAATTGGAGCCGAGTTCGCTTTAGCAGGGACGTTGATGGTTGGGAAATGATTTCCACTTGAGTAGATCCCACCTTTGTTCGTTGAACATGACGTCCCGCGTTGGCGAAAGCACAGCTTCTCGCGTCCGCTTGACGCTCATCGTTCGCTCGCCGTGCGATTTGCTCGCACAGCGCGAGAATGACGATTGTAACGGTCCGATAGAAGCGTAGCGTTTGGTACGTCGATACCAATAGGAACCACCAAAGCGCAATCGCAGAATACAATGAGAAAAGGACGGCTCTCAGTTCGCCGGGGCTGAAAACCGTCTCCCTTCCCTCCCAGGCTCCCTCGCCGCCAGTCGCGAGAGAATTGCAGCCACATCTATGGAAATTCGGAAAGTTCTGAATCTGCGTGGTCCCAACATCTGGGCGAACTTCCCAGTGCTCGAAGCATGGGTCGATCTGGGTGCGCTTGCGGACCGCGCGTCGGATGAGTTGCCCGGCTTCAATGAACGACTGAAATCTTGGTTGCCTTCGCTCATCGAGCACCGCTGCTCAGTCGGCGAGCGGGGCGGGTTTTTCGAACGGCTGCGCCGGGGCACCTATCTCGCGCACATTCTTGAACACGTTGTGCTCGAATTGCAGACGCTTGCGGGAAGTGACTGCGGCTTCGGCCGCACGCGCGAGTCGAACGAAGACGGCGTTTATAAAGTCGCCATCGAATACGATGACGAATCACTCTGCCGTGCTGCTCTCGAAGCCGGCCGTGAGCTGTGCATGGCGGCTGTGAACGATCAGCCGTTCGACGTCGCCGCGACAGTCAGATGTCTGCGTTCGCTCTATGAAAATGCTCGCCTCGGGCCGAGCACCGGCGCCATTGTCGGGGCTGCCAAAGGGCGCGGCATCCCCTTCCGCCGTTTGAACGATGGGAGCCTCATTCAATTCGGCTGGGGCTCGAAAGCCCGCCGCATTGTGGCGTCGGAAACAGATCGCACGCCGGCAATGGCGGAAATGATCGCACAAGATAAGGAACTAACCCGCAGTCTGCTCTGTTCGATTGGCGTCCCGGTGCCGGAAGGGCAACCGGTGGAGAATGCCGAGGAAGCCTGGCAGGCTGCGACCGAGATTGGTTTGCCGGTCGTCGTAAAGCCGCGCTACGGGAACCAAGGCCGCGGCGTCGCGACGAACTTGCGGACGCGTGAGCAAGTGATCGCTGCCTATGCGGCTGCTCGCGAGGAGGCCGCTAGCATCATCGTTGAGAAGCACGCCAGCGGCGGCGACTTCCGTCTGCTGGTAGTCGGCGATCGACTCGTTGCTGCGGCAATGCGGCAGCCTGCGCAGGTGATCGGCGATGGCCATAAGACAATTGTTCAGCTGATCGAGGACGTAAATTCCGATCCGCGGCGTGGCGAAGATCATGCGACCTGCTTAAGCAAGATCCCGCTCGACTCGGTTTCGCTGGGTGTGCTTGCCGAGCAAGGTTGCACTGTCGAAACGGTGCCCGCCACCGGACAAACGATTCTCATCCGCCGCAACGCGAACTTGAGCACCGGCGGAACTGCGACCGACGTCACTGAGTTCGTCCATCCGCGCGTCGCTGCACGGGCCATCGAAGCGGCGCGGATGGTCGGGCTCGACGTCGCCGGCGTCGATGTCGTTTGCGATAACATCGGCCGTCCGTTGGAAGAGCAGGGGGGCGTGATCGTTGAAGTCAACGCCGCACCGGGATTGCGGATGCACGTCCAGCCCTCGAGCGGCCGTGCTCAGCCCGTCGGTGACGCAATTGTGGATCTTTTGTTCGCGGATGGCGCTACTGGCCGGATTCCGGTTGTTTCAGTCACCGGGGTGAACGGAAAGACAACGACAACGCGGCTCATCGCGCACATCCTGCGGCAAACCGGCCGCACGGTGGGCATGACGTGCACGGAAGGCATCTATATTGACGACCGGCGCATCGAGACCGGCGATTGCAGCGGCCCGCAGAGCGCGCAAAAGCTGCTGTTGAATCCCATCGTTGATGCCGGCGTTTTCGAGACGGCCCGCGGCGGCATTCTCCGCGCAGGTTTGGCATTCGACCAGTGCGACGTGGCCGTCGTTACCAATATCGGCGAAGGCGATCATCTTGGGCTCAATGATATTGAAACGCTCGATCGCTTGGCTCGCGTCAAACGTGTCCCGGTTGAGGCGGTTGCCAAAACCGGCTCGGCCGTTCTCAATGCGGGTGACCCGCTTGTCGTCGAAATGGCGAAGTTCTGCCCAGGTAGTGTGATCTTCTTCGCAATCGATCCGACAAACGAAACGATTAAGAACCATCGCGCCACCGGTGGCCGCGCACTTTTTGTGCGCGACGGCTCGATTGTTCTCGCCACTGGCGAACAAGAGGTACTGCTGGCACCGATCGATTCGGTGCCGATCACGCATGGCGGCCGAATTGGTTTCCAAGTGGAGAACACGCTAGCCGCCGTCGCCAGCGCGTGGAGCCTCGGCGTCGATCGTGCCACGATTTGCGAAGGCCTGGAAAGCTTTTCGGCCACCATCGATCACGTGCCGGGCCGATTCAATCTGCTTGAAGTGAATGGTGCTGCTGTGGTCGTCGATTACGGCCACAATGTTTCGTCGCTGGCCGCCATCCTAAAAGCGCTTGATAGTTTTCCGCACGAACGACGGATCGCCGTTTACACCGCCGCAGGCGATCGTCGCGACGCCGACATGGTTCGCCAGGGTGAACTGTTAGGCGAAGCGTTCGATCGCGTGATCCTTTACGAGGACCACTATGTCCGCGGGCGGCAGCCAGGCGAGATCATGCGCCGCTTCCGCGAGGGCTTGTCGCGCGGAGCTCGCGTCCGTCACGTCGAAGAGATTTTTGGTGCTGTGAAAGCAATCGAAGCATCGCTTGCCACGCTGCAGCCGGGCGATCTTGTTCTCTTGCAGGCCGACACCATCGATGAGACGGTGGATTACGTCCGCAATTATCTCGCGGCGCACGAGACCGCTCGCGAGATCAGCTTAACCGAGGCGCTAGCGACCGGCGGCGCGCCGACCGAAACGAAAGCCCAGCCGATTCCCGTCGGCGTGCTGACCACCGAACCTTTTGCGACTCCACTTAACGGCCACGCAGCACCCGTCATAACGTTGCATGCTGCAGCGGCTGTGGGCACTAATGGCAACGGTCACGCGGCAAATGGCCACGTTACTAATGGCCATCTGGCGAACGGCCATTTAACGAATGGCCATGTCACAAATGGCCACAGCAAGGCTGCAATGCACGATTGTAGCGGCGATGCAACACCGGCTATCGCGACTGTAGCTCCTCACGCCGAACCGTCGGTGACGGCCGTATTTGCTGGCATAGACTGATCCTCAGTGATTTCGCTGACACCGGAGTGCTTCCAGTACCGCTATTACGCCGCGACTTTCAGCGGCATCACTGGCGCGATATCCGCGTTGGCATCGGCCTGGTTCTGATACCAGATGTTCAAAATCGTGTTCCGCACGCCGCAATCGGCCGGCAGCGTCGATCGGCCGTGCCAGCTTTTCCAAGTCACCTTATTGAGGACGCTGAACGCGTAGGCTGAGTTCGGCAGAAATGGCGCTCGCTTGGCGATCTCAAAGCCGTACGGCTCACGTACGAGGCACAGCGGATTAAGGCTGCGGCGATAGAACTCAGTTCCTAAGTGGTGCTGCGATTCATCCTTCGCCAGGCAAATCTGCATGGTCACGACCTTGCGCCGCGTGTCGGGGTGCGGCTTAATTCGATAGCTCGACAGCTCGCGAAACAATTCGGGCAGCGCGTAGGCTTCCATTTTGTGGGCGTCGGAAGCGGGCATGTCGAAGCGAAATGCCAGCCCGGTGCTCACCTTGTCGAATACTGCGCTTTTCAGCTGCGGCGAGCCGAGCGCCTGGCGCACTGCATACCAGAATGTCCGCTGGCCGCCGGACAGCCGGTTCAGCCACTCGTTGTTCATGCGAAAGCGGAGGCGGTTGCTCTGGCCGTCTTTCGTATGATGCTTGCCGTAAGAGAAAGTTTCGTACTGCTCGTCGGCAGGCAAGAAGGCCAGGAGATCCGCGTAGACGTCCGCCGGAAAAAAATCCTTAACGACGACGTGCGGAAATGGCTCGGTCTCAGGTGGTGATTGCCGAGCTGAGTTAATCATGTGCGCAAGAATCCGCGCACTTAAAGCGGAAGACATGGTTCCCCCCTTGTTCGACCAAGGCCGGCGGCTACAAGCGACTGCCGCCAGCAAGCGTGATAAGATGTGCCGATCGCAACGATCGTGAGCCCATTCTTATTCAACATCGGACCATGTCCGGCTCCACTTGAATCGTGGACGTGCCAGCACCGCTGTGACACCGCCAGAAAACGACCAGTGACAAAGCACCAATGACCAACCAGGTCGGGTGAACTCTGCGACAGTGGTCATTGGTGCCTGGTGAATGGGTCATTTGCCGTCGCCCCTTGCCGCCGGGCAAATTCCGACTACCATCATCCAAGCACGCGGCCCACTTTGCCGGACTGCTAGCATCGTTAGGAAGCGTGCATTAAACTGGTAGGTCTTGTCATTATTCTGTTCGCTTGCTTCAAGGGATTGATGGAATGAATCCAGCGACTCGCCCGGAATCGTTGTTTACGCAGGTCGATATCACGCCCAACGTGCCGGCGCCGCCTCCGCCGGTGACCGGAACGCCGGTCGAGCAAAACACACTGTTGCGCAATATTCTGCACGTGCTCGATCGCCAGAACGAGCTGATGGAGGAATTGATTACGCAGGTGAGTGCTGTTCAGCGGCAGCGCAATACCGAGCTCAATCAATGGAAGGAATCGAATCCGGGACTGGCGAAACGGTGCCGGACGGCATCGGAGGCGCTGGCCAAAGTGCAGACGGAATATCTGGCCACGCTCGTGGGCGAAATCAATGAGAATCCTGATGCGCTGATGGACGGCGACTTCATGCTCAATGAGTTCATCGATCGCTACGGCCCGCGATTGGCCCACTTAAATGGCGTCGTGCAAGTGCTGGCGCAGCTCGGTACCGCGCCAGCCGGTGCTGCGGCGAATTGATGCGGTGCCGCTCAATGCAGCGGTTCTTCTATAGCGGCTGCTGACGTGCGCCACTACATTTTCCGTCATGGAAGACGCAATGATCCGTCGCGCGGCGATGTTGGGAGCGCTTCTGCTGTTGTCTGGATGCGACACGAAAGTGGAGCGGTCGGCGGCTGCCGTTGGACTCGAGCGCGCTAGCCAGGACGAGCGTGAGAGCCATACGGCGACAGCAGCGGCCTGGCCGCAATGGCGCGGCGAAAACGCCTGTGGGATTTCACCGGACGCCAATCTGCCGGTTGCATGGTCCGCGACGAAAGGCATCCGCTGGAAAGTCGCGGTGTCCGGCCGTGGCAATTCGTCGCCGATCGTCGCCGGAGATCAGGTGATTGTCACCAGCGAGCTGGCTGAGTCCGCGGGCGCCGACCTCGTCGTCTGCTCGTTCGACCGCCGCAGCGGCCAGCCGCAGTGGCAGAAGCGGGCGGCGGTTGCCGCGGGCAGCACTCACAATAAAAACGGGTTCGCGTCGGCGACGCCGGCGACGGACGGTCGGGCTGTTTTTGTTTCCTTTGGTGCTGCCGGATCGTTTGCGTTCGATCTGAAAACGGGCGAGCAACTTTGGCGCGCCGACTTAGGCACGCTGGAACACCAATGGGGCGTCGCCTCGAGCCCGATCGTCGTCGATAAGTTTGTGATCCAGCTTTGCGATAGCGCTTCGAACTCGAAGCTTCAGGCGTTCGACAAAGCGACGGGCCGGCCGGCTTGGTCGAGAGATCGTGAGAGCGCCGGCTGCTGGACGACGCCGGTGCTGGTTGATGTTGATGGCGCTTCGCGGCTCGTGGTGAATGGCACGGGGACGTCTGGCGGTCCAGGAAATGTAATCGCCTACGATCCGGCCGATGGCCGCGAGTTGTGGCGCGCCATGGGTACGACCGACGTCGTTTGTCCAACCGCGATCGTTTCCGGCGGACTTGTTGTGAGTACCAGCGGGCGTAATGGGCCGATTTTTGCCGTTCGGCCGGGCGAGGGCAATATCACCGGCAGCGGAGTTGTCTGGAAGATTTCTCATGGCGGGCCGTACGTGCCGACGGGTGTGGCCTATCGCAATCGGCTGTACATCGTCGCCGATGGCGGCGTGGTTAGCGCCTATAATCTCGGCAATGGCGAATTGATCTGGCGCGACAGGCTGAAAGGAAGTTTTTCGGCGAGTCTTGTCGTGGGCGACGGGAAGATTTATGCGGCGAGCGAATACGGCACCGTCTATGTCTTCGAAGCCGCGGATAAGTTCAATTTGCTAGCGGAAAATGAACTCGATGAACCGATTTTGGCGACGCCGGCGATTGCCAGTGGTGAGTTGATCATCCGAACGGAATCGAATTTGTACTGTGTCGGCGCTGTCAGCGAATGACCAATGATAAGCACCAATGACCATTGATCTTGTGCAGGTTCGAACGGCTGACGGCGTGCGACTCGATGGTTCGCTGGCGCGGCCATCGTCTGGGGCGGCCCGGCCCTTGTCGGTCGATTCCGTATTGGCGATCCATGGCACGGGCAGCAATTTCTACAGCGGGCATTTGTTCGACAATCTTTCGCCGAAGCTTGTGGCTGCCGGGCTGCCGGTTTTGCGCGTGAATACGCGGGGGCACGATGTGATCAGCAATGCGGCGACGATGGAAGGGCCGCGGCGGCTGGGCTCGTCGCTGGAGCGCGTCGAGGAGTGCCGGCATGATGTGCTGGCCTGGCTGGAGTTTCTGGCGCAGCGAGGTTTTGAAAAGATTGCCGTCATCGGCCACAGCTTGGGGGCGATCAAAGCGATCTACACGCTGGTACACGATCGGCATCCGGCAGTCAGTCGCCTGGTTCTAATCTCGCCGCCGCGGCTGTCGTTTTCACATTTTCTGACGACAGACAAGCGCGAGCAGTTTCTCGGCTACTATCGGCAGGCTGAGCAGCTTGTCGCGGCAGGGCAGGGCGAGACGCTGTTTGAAATCAAGATTCCACTTTCATTTCTGGTTTCGGCGGAAAGTTTTCTGGACAAATACGGGCAAGATGAGAAGTACAACTTCCTGCGGCAACTCGATCGGCTGACTGTGCCGTGTTTGTGCACATTCGGCAGTTTGGAGGTCGCGCAAGAAGTCGCTTTTACCGGGCTGCCGGAAGAGGTTGGTGAAATTGCTGCGAAGCAAAGCAACCTGCGCGTGATTACGCTGGAGGGCGCCAATCACATCTACACGGGGCAGATTGAACCGCTGGCGGCGAACATTCTGGCGTGGCTGGGAAATGTCTGACATCAATTTCACCGCCGAGTCGCGGAGACGCTGAGGCGGCCGGAAGCGATAACGGATGCTGCTTGCCGCGGGAATACTGACTGCAGAATAAGAAACCAGCGTCCATACAATCCAAACCACCGAAATTGGCTGCGCGAACGCAAGTACAGCCCAGATTTCACACCGGAGTTAGTTCGTCAGACGCTTTTGCGGGGTGGGCATTTCCTGTTGCCGACAGTATGGCCCGTTAGTGGGAAGAGCGGAAGGCAGATCGAGAGCGGCCGCTATTCGAGTTTGCGTTTGAACGTCCAGGTGCGGACGGGGGAGTTGTCGGTGCGGTTTTGGGTGACTAATTCCCAGCCTTCGCTGCCGAGCTGGGTTAATGCCCGGAGACGGTGGATGGTTTCGGAAAAGACGCGCTGCTGGCTGGACATGTTCTCGGTGTTGATCTTGGGCGCGTTGAGTTTGTCGGCGAGGTTCAGCCAGCCGGAGCCTTCGGTAGCACCGGTGGCGGTTACCCAGCGAATGAGGGCCTGACCCGGCAGGCGGGTGTCGGACTCCAGCTCGCCGTATTCCCATTTTTCGGCGGCAGTGGATTGGCGAGCGGTTGCGGCAAACGCGAGGACCAGTCCGATGGCCAGAATTATGTTTGAGTTGGGTCGATGCATGTGGTGACTCCGATTGGAAGAGCAGTGGCCTTTGATTGGGCGAGCAGGTGATTGTAGCATCGCGTAATCCGGTAGGCGCGTCGCGGACTTTTACGCGTTACTCCGAACCCTGGGTGCGCCTCGCCGACCCAGGGCTATAGTCTTTAACGCCTTCGCGTAACGGCATGGACACGCGCGGATCAAGCAGCTATTACAGTCGGGGGTGAAGAGCTACGGTAGAATGGACCTATGAGTAATTTCTTTCGCGAGCAACCGAAGCTGCGCCTGTTTTTCGGCGGGGCCGCCAGCGCGCTGATGTGGGGGCTGTTTATCGTGCGCGTTGCCGCCGGGATTGGTCCGATGCACGATGCCGATGGAAATCAGGCGCCCGCGTTTCATTACTTAGCGGGTGCTGTGCTGGTGACCCTGATTGCGGTTGGTTGGCTCCTGGTGGGCGCGGCACTGGCTCGTAGAGAGCAGGAGCAAGATCGCGACAGATAGACGGAAGCGCGGCGGAGCGAGTGGCCGTCGGCCGGTCACTTGCGTTTGAAGTGCGGGCTTTTGGTGAGCGTCTTCACCGCCTCAGTGAGCTGCTTTTTCGCCGCGCCGTCGGCGAGCTTAATGATGAATCGGCCGGCGCCTTTGCCTTTGCCGCGTTTGGGTGGCGGCGGCCAGGAGCGGCGAATGAGCACGACATCGGCGGAAAAATCGGCGCGCAGCACCGTTGCATTGGACAATCGCCACTCGATATAGCGCTGCTTTTCGTCGCGGCGCGAGGGCTGACTGCCAATAGCTTGAGAAAGCAGAACGACGAGCTGACCTTCCGAGAGCGGGTGTGACATCTAAAGAAGCATACGTCGTAAACGCTTCTTTGGCTTGTCGAGGATGGGGTACGATCAGTGTTTCCGATCAAATTTGTGAGCCAGAGCGGCTAGAATGCGGGGGCTGGTGAGTTTTCTGAACACATCTCTGACATACGGCTAACATGTCAGGACATGCCTTTTTGTTACAGCGGACGTACGCGTCTCGAGCGCTCGACATTGTGAAGATGCGGACGTTTATGCCGTGCGACGTGGAAAACCAGCACAAGACGTTCAAGTCAAGAATTGTCGAGGTAGTTTACGATCCGCTGCGCGTGGAAGAAGTGAATGCGAGCTTTAAAGCGGCCGGCTACGATGTGAACGACAGCGTGCAGGTGATTGCGCGGAACGATGACGATTCGATTTTGCTGTGGGGCGGCTTCAATTCGGTGTTCGCGCTGCGCAAAGGGGAAAGCATCTCCGGGGCGCTGGATTTAAAGCACATGGCGTTTGGCGATATTCTCGATCTGACGGCGCGGTTTAAGATCAAGAACAAGAAGGTTGAGATCGATGAGCTTGTGGCAAAGCTGAAAGAGAAGTACAGCGGTAGCGGGTAGGTAGAAGGCAGGGCAGAAAGCAGAAAGCAGAAAGCAGAAAGCCCGGCGCGGCGGGTGAACGGCAGCCCCGCTGCGGCGCGTAGACTCTAGGGCGGACGGCATGGCGGCAGATGCACATTGCATTCTTGAGACGGAGCGGCTTTGGCTGCGGGAGTTCTGCCACGCGGATGCGGAGGTGTTCGCGCAGATTGTGGGTGATCCGGAGGTGATGCGGTTTATCGCGGCGACGCTAGCGCCGGCGGATGCGGTGCGGCACTTGGAAGATTCGGCTATGGCGGACTATCGGAAGCATGGATTCGGCCGCTGGGCGATGGTGCTGAAGGAGTCCGCTGACGTGATCGGCTTTGCCGGGCTGAAACGGATTGAGCAGATGGGCGAAGTCGATTTGGGTTTTGGCATGTTCCCGGAGTACTGGGGACGCGGGCTGGCGGTGGAAGCCGGGCGAGCAATTTTATCGTATGGATTTGAGACGCTGGGCCTGGCGCGGATCATCGGGCTTGTGGATCGCGAGAATACGCGGTCGATTCGGGCGCTTGAGAAGCTGGGCTTTGAGTTTGAGAAGATGACTGAGTTTCGCGGCGAACCTACGGCGCAGTATGTGGTCGTTAGGCTTTAAGCAGTAGCGACGGGCGGCGGCAGGGGCCGCTGATAGAAGGCAGAAGGCAGAAGTTGCTATGCTCCACTATCACGTGTGGTTTCATTTCAAGGCGGGGGTTGGGGAGCGGGATGGCGTCGGCGTGATCCGATCGTTTTTGCAGCAACTGTTGGCGGCCGGGAAGATCGGGGGATTTCGTGTGCTGAAGAACACGGCGAAGCCGCCGGAGACGGTGCTGGCACCGTATGATGCGCTGATCGAGTTTGCCGACGAGGCCCAGTTCGCGGCCGCGTTTGATGAGTTAAGGAAAATCGGCATTCACACTGAGCCGCATGGGACGATTATCAAAACGGTTGAAGGTTTCAGTGCGGATGTGTTTGAGGAAGTGCGATAACAATTCGGTAAAGTGCTTATGTACCTGCGCTTCGTCAAAGGCACGGACTGATCTATGCGGTGATCTGGTACACGTATCTGGTAAAGTCGAGGCGCGTCAAGGCTACGTACGGAGATGGTTGACCGCCTGTAGAATATTTACGGCGGCGAGAAGCAATGAAGATTTTGATCACGGGCGCGAGTGGGCACTTGGGCGAGGCGCTGATGCGCACGTTGCAGCAATCGGCGCATCAAGCCGTGGGGCTCGATTGCAAGGAGTCGTCATTCACCACTGTTGTCGGCACGATTGTCGATCGCGATTTTGTGCGGCGCGTGATGCGGGGCGTGGACGCTGTCGTTCACACGGCGACGCTGCACAAGCCGCACGTCGGCACCCATAGCCGGCAAGACTTCGTCGATACGAATGTCACCGGCACGCTGAACCTGCTCGAAGAAGCGACGGCCGCGGGAGTGCCGAAGTTCATTTTCACTAGCACCACGAGCGCCTTTGGCCGTGCGCTCACGCCGCCGGCCGGCGCGCCCGCGGCCTGGATTACGGAAGACGTGCGACCGGTCGTCAAAAACATCTACGGTGCGACCAAGATTGCCGCGGAAGACATGTGCGAGCTGTTCCATCGCGAGCACAAGCTGCCATGCGTGATTTTGAGAACTTCGCGCTTCTTTCCTGAGGAAGATGACAACCCGGATGTCCGCAATGTCTATGACGACGGCAATGTGAAGGCGAATGAGTTTCTCTATCGCCGCGCCGACATTCAGGACATCGTCGATGCGCACCTGGTGGCGCTAGAGAAAGTCGAGTCGATCGGTTTCCGCAAGTACATCATCAGTGCGACGACACCCTTTGAGCAAAGCGATCTGGCGGACTTGCGCGCCAATGCGCAGCAGGTGGTCGCGCGACTATATCCCGACTATGCCGATGAATACGCTCGCCGCGGCTGGAAGATGTTTCCCAGCATCGGTCGCGTTTACGTGAACGAGCGCGCTCGTCGCGAGTTGGGATGGCAGCCCAAGTACGATTTTCGTCGCGTTCTCGATTACTTAAAGTCCGGCGATGAGCCGCGCAGCCCGATGGCATGCGCGATTGGTTCGAAGGGGTATCACGATCGCCGATTTGCAGAGGGCGCCTATCCAGTGAATCTTGTGCCGCCGCGGTGTTGAGATGAGCATGCGCGATAGCGGCAGCGGCCCCATTCCCGATCGGCTGTCCGCCCTTTATCATCCTGCTATGGCTACAAACTCCGAAATTGGTTCCTTTGTCAAGGCGGCGCGCGAGCGGCTGGATGCGCATGTTTATGAAACGGTTCAGTGGCACTTTCGCGCAGAGACGGGGTGTCCGTTCTGGCTGGAGAAGGCAGGTGAACTGAAATTCGATCCGCTGAAGGAAGTGCGGACGTTTGACGATCTCAAGAAGTTCCCGGAGTTTCAGGACGAGTGGCTGCGGGGCGGGCCAGTGCGGAGATGGGTGCCCAAGGCGTTTGCCGATAAGCCGATCTATGTGTTCGAAACCGGCGGGACGACGGGCATTCCCAAGAGCCGCGTGGCGATGGAGGATTTTCGCACAGATTATTCGCTGTTCAGCGAGACGCTGCCGGAAAAGTATTTTCCGAAGGGAGCCAATTGGTTGATGCTGGGGCCCTCCGGGCCACGACGGCTGCGGTTGGCGGTGGAACATCTGGCGCAATATCGCGGCGGGATTTGTTTTTGCATCGATTTGGATCCGCGCTGGGTGATCAAGCTCATCAAGAAGGGTTGGATGGAGCACCTCGAGGCTTACAAGGAGCACTGCATCGAGCAGGCGATCACAATTTTGCGGGCCGGGCACGATGTCAAATGCATGTTCACGACGCCGAAGCTGATGGAAGCACTAGCGCTGGAATTGGAGAAGCAGGGTTCGAGCATTCCCAAAGAAGGCATCACGGGTATTTTTAGCGGCGGAACGGAATTTACTCCGCAATGGACGCGATTTGCGGTCGAGGAATTTCTGGGCGGACCGCCGGAGGAAAGCGGCGTGTATATGACGCCGACTTACGGCAACACACTGATGGGGCTGGCCGCGAGCAAGCCGATCACGGCGACGGAGAAATACAAAATCAGCTACTACGCCCCCGAACCTCGGGCGGTGATCGAGGTCGTTGACTTCCAGGATTACAGTCGCGTCGTTGGATACGGGGAGACCGGGCGGGTGAAATTGACGACGCTGACCAAGGAGTTCTTTGTGCCCGGCTTCATGGAGCGCGACGAAGGGGAGCGTGAACCGCCGTTTGAAAAGTATCCGTGGGACGGCGTGAGCGGGGTGCGGCCGTTTCACAAGCTGGCGGAAGCGACGACAGTGGGAGTTTACTAATTTTCGATTTCCGATTTTGGATTTCGATTAGGAAGCGGCGGCTGGCGGGGCGGTAGTCTCACACTCTTGGATTTCCTTGGCGGCCGGACATGCTGGCGATTTCCTGTCGGAATCTGACGAAGCGATATGATGCGAAGCCGCCGGTGGATGCGGTGCGCGGATTGGATTTGGCGGTGGAGCAGGGGGAATGTTTTGGGCTGCTCGGGCCCAACGGGGCGGGCAAGACGACGACTATCGAGATTATTGAAGGTTTGCTCGATGCGACGTCGGGCGATGTCGAGGTGCTGGGGTTCCGTTGGGGGAAGCACGATGACGAGATTCGCCAACGGATCGGGATTTCGCTGCAGGAAACGCGGCTTTCGGAAAAGCTGACGGTCCGCGAGACACTCACGCTTTTCCGCAGCTTCTATGCGCGCGGTGTCGAGCCCGAGGAGGTGATGGAGCGCGTTTCGCTTGGCGAGAAAGCGACAAGCTGGGTGCGGAATCTTTCCGGTGGGCAGAAGCAGCGGCTGGCTGTAGCCTGCGCGCTCGTGGGCGATCCGGAACTGCTGTTCCTCGATGAGCCGACGACGGGACTCGATCCACAATCGCGGCGAGAGCTGTGGGGGATCATTCGCGGCTTTCGCGAAAGTGGCCGGACGGTGTTGCTCACAACCCATTACATGGACGAGGCGGAGCGGCTTTGTGATCGCGTGGCGATTGTCGATCAAGGCAAATTGATCGCTCTGGGGACGCCGCGCGAATTGATCGAAAGCCTGGGAGGCGAGCACGTGATCGAGTTTTGCATTGAGTGCGGCGCGGGCGATACCGTTGCGGCCGAGCAGTTCAGTGCGTTGCCGGCAGTGAGTCATGCGCATCGCGAGAATGGACAGATTTGTCTGTCGGTGCGCGAACCGCACCTCGCTTTGCCGGCGCTATTGGCGCGGTTGGATCAGATGAACTGCCGGCTGACGAACCTGACGACGCGGCATGCCAGCCTGGAGGATGTGTTTGTCAAGCTTGCTGGACGGCATCTGAGCGAGGCCGCTGCGAATAATGGCTGACGTGATAAGTAATTCGACTTCGCAATCTGAAAAGCGATATTCGCCGCTGGCACAGCTGGTGTTGGCGCGGCTGCGCGAGTTTACGCGCGAGCCCGAGGCGCTGTTTTGGGTGTACGGCTTTCCACTGATTATGGTTGTGGCGCTGGGAATTGCGTTTCGCAATCAGCCGGTGGAGAAAGTCAGCGTCGATATCGTGGAAGGACCAAAGGCTAAAGCGACGGAGAAGGCGCTTGCCGCTTCGGAGTCGGCGGGCGCGGAAAGCGCGGCGATTTCACGGTTCAAGACGGAGGTTTCTGCGGAGGAAGATGCGCGACTGCGGCTGCGCACCGGCAAGACGGATGTGGTGGTGTTTGCGAATGAAGAGGAGGCGGCAGCATATAAATATCTTTTCGATCCGACGCGGCCGCCGAGCGTGTTGGCGCGAAGCGCAGTGGATGATCAATTGCAGCGGGCGGCAGGTCGGCGCGACGTGGCGGAGATCACGGCGGTGCCGATCGATGAATCCGGTGGGCGGTACATCGACTTTCTTGTGCCCGGGCTGTTGGGAATGAGCCTGATGGGGGGCGGCATGTGGGGCGTTGGATTTGTGACCGTTGACATGCGGATTCGCAAGTTGCTGAAGCGATTTCTTGCGACACCGATGAAAAAGTGGCAGTTTCTGGGCGGCATCATGATCAGCCGGATGGTGTTCATGGTGCCCGAAGTGCTGGTGGTGCTGATGTTCTCGCGGTACGCGTTCGGCGTGGTGAACCATGGCACCCTCAGCGCGGTAGCTGTACTGATCGTGCTCGGCGCGGTCATGTTTTCGGGCATTGGGTTGTTGGCGGCGAGCCGGGCGAAAACGATCGAGGCCGTGTCGGGGCTAATGAACCTCGTGCAGTTGCCGATGTGGGTGCTCTCGGGCGTATTTTTCTCGTCGGAGCGATTTCCGGACTCAGCGCAACCATTTATCCGCGCGCTGCCACTGACGGCGCTGATCAATTCGCTGCGGGCGGTGATGCTCGAAGGCGCGAGCCTGGCTGCGCAGTGGCCGCGGATTGCCATTATGTCGGCGTGGGCGGTTGTCTGCTTCGCGCTGGCGCTGGCGTGGTTTCGCTGGCGCTAATCTGTACCATCAGATCGCCACAGAGGGCGATTCCTATAGTTGCGATTTCAACGCTTGCAGGGCAGGCTCGTATTGCGGCTCTTCGGCGACTTCCTTGACTTGCTCGGCGTACACCACCTTGCCGTCTTTGTCGAGCACGAACAGACCGCGGGCGAGGATTTTTAGCTCTTCGATGAGCATGCCCCAGTTGCGGCCGAAGTTGCGATCCTGGTAGTCGCTGACTGTGCGGAGGTTTTTGATTCCTTCTGCGCCGCAGAAGCGGTTTTGTGCGAACGGCAGATCGAGACTAATGGTGACGGCATTGACGCGGTCGCCCAATGCGCCCAATTCCTGATTAAGCTTTTTGGTCTGCGTCTGGCAGACCGGCGTGTCGAGCGACGGAACGCTGCTAATAATTGTTGGCTTGCCTTTGAGATCGGCCAGCTTGAGCGTTTTCATTCCGCCCTCGAAATAGTGGGCGGTGAAATCGGGGGCTGCGGCACCGACCTTGACCGGTTCGCCTGCCAATGTGAGCGGATTTCCCTTGAATGTGACTGCGCCTTGACGTGCCATGATGGGCCTCGCTTCGTGTTTTGTGAGTAAATGCCAGCTAGCAGATGGCTGCCGGCCGGCGGAAGGTGCTTGTGGGGATCGGTAAGTATCGCCGATCGAACTGCCGCCGCAAGGGGACGGCGATTCGCGTTGCAAGTCCATTAAAAAGACTTATGATGAGTAGCGGGGGACTGATGCGAGAGTCCTGCTTTTCTCGTCGGGCGAAAGGAGCGTTTATGGTCACTGCCCAGACCGCAACAGGATGGCGGATGGAAGTCGATCGCGGCCCGGACTGGATGTTTTTGAGGTTGCATCCGGCCGAGGAGGACATTTTCGACGAGCGATCGCTGGCGGAGCAGATTTGGGGTTTGTTGGAGCAGAGCTTTACTTATCGTCTGGTTCTTGAACTGGAGGACATTGCGCTGTTGCAGAGCTATTTGCTTGCGCAGCTCGTGTTACTGGCCAAGCGGATCAATTCACATGGAGGAATGCTGCGGCTTTCCGGACTGTCGCCGGTGAACCGCGAAGTGATTCACACGTGTCGATTGGACGACTGCCTGCCGGCGTACGAGGATCGTGGCGAAGCGGTAATGGGGCGGCGCGGCGTGCTGCCGAGGTGATGAATCAAGGCGGACGGAGCGCAGTTCGGCAGCTCTCAGGTTGGAGCCGAGTACCCTGGTACTAAGTACACGGTACCGAGTACGGATGCTCTGAGTCGTCTGTTATCTGCGCCCCGTTACAGCCTATTCCTCCGCGGCGGCCGTGAGGGCGACTATTCCGCCGGCCATGATTTTTTCGCGGAGCTCCTCCGTAACCTTTGGGTTCTCGGCAAGGAACTGCCGGACCTTCTCACGGCCCTGGCCGAGGTGCGTTTCACCATACTTGAACCAGGCGCCAGAACGGATAATGAGCTTTTGAGCCGTGGCCAGATCAAGGACATCGCCTTCGTAGCTGATGCCGCTTTGATGGAGCATGTCGAATTCGGCGACGCGGAATGGTGGAGCGACTTTGTTCTTAACGACCTTGGCGCGGACGCGCTGGCCAATAACCTCCTCACCATCCTTCAACTGACCTATGCGGCGGACGTCGATGCGGCACGAGGAATAGAACTTCAGGGCGCGGCCGCCGGGCGTGGTTTCCGGACTGCCGAACATGACGCCGATTTTCTCGCGGATCTGATTGATAAAGATGACGCAAGTTTTGCTTTTGGAGATGGCTCCCGTCAGTTTGCGCATGGCCTGGCTCATCAGCCGGGCTTGCAGGCCGACGAAGGTATCGCCCATCTCGCCGTCGAGCTCCTTTTGCGGCACGAGCGCGGCGACCGAGTCGATGACGATGATATCGACGGCGTTGCTCTTGATGAGCATTTCGGTGATGTTCATCGCCTCCTCGCCGCTGCCGGGCTGACTGACCAGCAGCGTTTCCAGATCTACGCCCAATTTCTTGGCCCAAGTCGGATCGAGCGCATGCTCGGCGTCGATGAAGGCGGCGATGCCCCCGGCGCGCTGGGCGCGAGCAACGCCATGCAGTGCGAGCGTCGTTTTGCCGCTGGATTCGGGGCCGAAGATTTCGATGATGCGGCCCTTGGGGAGCCCCTGGCCGCCTAGCGCGAGATCGAGCGAGAGGCTGCCGGTGGGAATGCCTTGAATGCGGACGGGTGTTTCGGTGGTGCCCAGCGGCATAATCGAGCCTTCGCCGAATTGCTTTTCGATCTGCGCAATGGTCGTTTTTAGCTGTGGATGTTCGGCCAGCGGATCGGCGGCGGGCTTGGCGGATTTCGCCTCTCGGGAACGTTCGGCAACCGCTTCTTTCTTTGGCATGCGATGGTTCTCTTTGCTTACGGCGACCATTGGGTGTGCATCCTTTATGGCGGAGAGAATGGGAAAGTCAACTAGGGATTTGCGATTTTGGATTTGCGATTTTCGACTCGGCGTCTTTAGATCGAAGAAGTGCTTCGTTGTTTATCGACCAGCGGTCGATGGTGTCTGAAGCATTTGTACAGTATATGTACAGGCGTTCTAACGTCAAGAGGTGCTTTTTCTGGGGCCGAAAAGAGCGTACGGTCCCAGGGATTCCACCGCGAGCTCCCTAGAATCCCGCAAAAAAGTCGTCCAGCAGTGCTGGCGATACGACGGAGGCGGCGCCGCCAGCAAAATTGTGGGGAACAGAATAGATAGCCGGAGTGTCAGCGGGTTGGAGCGTGCTCGGTGCTGGCAGATCGGCGGGCGGTTGGTCGCTCGGTGGAATGATTTGACTTACGCTCGGCTCTGGCAGTACAGCGATTGCCGGATCGCCTGTAAAAGGCGGCAAAATCGAGGCGCTCGCTGACGCGAGTGAGGGCACGCTGAAGAAAAAGAACGAGCCCGCGCTCGATGTTCGTGTCGCGCTGGAGACTGTAAACGATGTTGAGCCGGAGTAGCCTACCAGGTCCGGGATCAGTCGATTCGCAATTGGCGAACCGAGGCCGGAGGCCAAATCGTAACCGCTACTCGCGCGGATGCCGTTGGAGCCGGAGGTGACATCATGGAAATCGGAACGGGACAAGCCGTACAGAATGCTTTCCACATTCGCGAGCGAGCTTTGGCCGTTGAGCGCGCGCCCTTGATCGGCGATGGCAATGAGCGCGGCCCATTGCGGTGCGCCGGCGCTTGTGCCGCCGTAGACCGCCCAGCCGCCGCTGCCGTAGCTGTCGTACACGGCGAAGCCGGTATTTGGATTCGCGTTGTAGGTGACGTCGGGCGTACCGCGCGAGGAGAGGCCTAGCCCGGATTGAAAGCTGGGGAGCCCTTCAAACGAGCTTGCACCGCCACCGCCGCCGGACCAGACGGACTCGCTGGACCAGGCCCCGGTCGAGCTCAGCCGTAGCGTCGATCCTCCGACGCTCAGCACGTCTGGGGAGGAAGAAGGATACTCGGCCGGGGCACCGTTGTCGCCTGCTGCAACGGTAAATGTTATTCCCTGATGTCCGTTGGGTGTGGTGAAGTGAACGTCGTTTGAACTTTCGGACGAATACTCATCGCCGCCCCAACTTGCCGAAACAGTGACGACGCCGGCGGCGCTACGAGCGTAATCCAACGCTTTGTTTAAATCGGAAAATGAATTTGAGTTTGCTTCCACCAGGAGGATCTTCGCGCCCGGCGCCATGCCATGTGCCCATTCGACGTCTAGCGCGATTTCGGAGGCCCAGCCGGCGTCGGCGCTCGGCAGCGTCGAACCGCCGGTTTGATTGACGATCTTGATGCTTGGCGGAGGAGCCAGCCCGAACTGTGCATCGAACTTCGCCAGGTCGCTGAGAAGATTTGGATCGTGATAGGCATCGACGATTGCGATCGTCTGGCCGGCGCCTGTGCCAGGCACGACGCCGAAAAACCAGTTGTTGAAGAACACTTTATCGATGCCATAGGCGGCCCACATTTGCTCAGGGGAGTAGCCGGATGGGCCGCTAGTTGCTGACGGGCTGACAGACAAGAGCGGCGACGCGTAGCCGGCCATGGACGCGCTAAGGACACAGCGATGTTCGAGTCGCTCGAAAGCTCGGACTCCGCTCCATTTCTGACGTAGCGATGGCAGGGTCATGTCGGCAAATGAATATCGGGACGCTATCGTGTCCGCGCGCGAGCCGCTTGGGCGCCAGCCGACCGGAACGCCGGCCGGGCCATCGCGGCTCGCGCGGCGTTTTGCTGGGCGGCGGCAAGTGCAGCCGCGGGTTGCTGCACTTGCGCCGCTGGCGCGCCCGCGCCCGCTTGAATATTTTCCAGCCTCGACAAAAGCGCGGCGACTCGCTGCTGCTGGGCCGCTGTGAGCGTGCCGCTTTGCAGCATCTGCTGGAGTGTGCTGACCAGTGCTGCAGGTTGGGCAGAGTTGGCGCTGGTGCCAAGGCTGGAAGTTGTTGTGGTACCGGTTCCTCCCATGCAGCCGCCGGTTTGGGCGGGTGCGGATGGCGAGAGGACCAGCACAGTTAGGAGGGCCACAATGGACGCGCTAACGAGCTTGGTTTGAAAGTGTGACATTACGTTGCTCTTCTCTGCTGCTTCTCTGATTCCGGCCCCCATGTTTGGTTTCTGGATCAATCAGCGGCGGTGGAACCGGAGGCTGCTAAGGGCACTTGTCGAGGTCGCAAAGGTTCCGCTCAACGTGCCGACGGTAATTGTTGAGCCGGCGGTGACCGTTGTCGGAAAGTTCGCAGGCAATGTGCCGGCCTTCGTGGACAGTGTGAGGCTGCCAGCGCCAGTGCTGTCGGTTTGCACTTGTCCGACCACCACGCCATCGATTGTTACGTCCAGCGCGCTACCGATGGCGGCACCCGTCACGCTCACGGTGAAGAACGTCCTGGTGGTTCCGTCATACGTTTTGGTTTTGAGCGTGGCGGTGCCGGTTGCTGAGCTGTTTGTGTCAGTCAAACTCGCGGTCAGTCGCGTTCGTGTCGCGCCTTCGCAGCCGTGATCGCCATCGGAGTCGTCCGTCGAGGTTGCGAAGATTCCAGTCAGGCTACCGACTCTGATCGTGCTGCCGGCTGCAAGCGTGGTAGGAAAACTGGACGGCAACGTTCCATCCTTGGTTGATAGCACGAGCTTGCCGTTGCCGCTGGCATCGGTTTGGACCTGGCCGACCACGGTGCCGTCGATGGTCACGTCGATGTTGCTCGATGCGGCCGCGCCGGTGACGCTGATTATTAGTCGCGTGGATGTATTGCCGCAGCGTGTGGCGGTTTCGTAAGTCGCCGTACCGCTGGCGCCGGTTGCACTGTCAGTTAGAGCGGCGGTCAGCTCGGTTTCCGCATGGGATGAATCTGATCTCGTCGGGCTGGTGGAAAAATGGGCAACTGGACTGGCGGCACTATTGATTGCGCGGGCGAGCGTTTTCACGTCGGCAGTCCCGACAGCGTGCCCACACAGCAGGTTTCGGGATTCGAGAAACTCGATGCGGCCGTGGTGTGAGTGATAGTAGCTCCAGTTGCGTCGCGATTTCATAAAGTCCTCTGTAGGTGGCCGTTCCTGATGGTGCCAGATTTGGCAAATGAACCGCAGATAGGCGCGCGGTCTCAGCGGTGCCTCGTTCCGGGTCATCTTCGCTCCATAGAGAAGAACGAAAACCCGGCTAAAAAGCGCGCGCAGAATTCCGAAACTCTTGCCAGCCAACTCAAATTTAAAGAATGCTTTGCCAATGCTTGACTGCGACTAAGCGGTACCTAAAATGAATCGCTGGCAAGGCTTATTTCGCGGTCGCAAGACGCTTTTTCATCAGTACCGCGAACTTCTTAAGGAATACCCCATGTCGCGATTTCACAGGCGCGCGCGGAGTCTAAGCGTTGGGAAATTCTTGGGCATGGAACAGCTTGAGTGCCGCACAGTCTTAAACGGCGGTTCATTTTGCGACGCGCCGCTGCCGCAGCAGCACACTGAGTGGCGGCCGGAGCCGGTTGCTATTGCGCCTGCGCAGGTCCAAACAGCCCAGGGTGATTGTCGTAGCGACTACGCCGCGCCATCGGAGCCGGCGAGAACCGCGGTCACCATCGTTGATCAACAGTTCGCGCCGGTCGATCACGTCGCGCCGCCCACCTACACCGAAGTGCTCATTGTCCGTTACGATCCGCCGCCGCGAACGGTCTCGATAGTTCCGGTGGTCGGCTTGCCGCGTGTTGGTCGAGATGTATATGACAGCAAGGTCGTCGATTTGGACGTGGGGCCGCACCCGCAGCGCTCGCCCGTTGCCGATCCGGTTGGACTTCCGGATGGCGCGGCGGTAGCTGCCGCGGCGGAAGCGATTCAGCAAAACTCCACCAGCGGCGGTAGCACTCAAGCTGTAGTAAATGCGGCTGCGATTCAGGCGCCGCCAGAGCGCGCGGCCGTGCATGTTGCAATGGTTTCCGCACTGCCCGCCCGTGTGCTCGCCGCACAAAACGCCACAACCGGCGCAATGGCTGTCCCGTTAGCAGATCGTGAGGCCGCTCCGGGCGCCGCTGTCACGCAGGCGCAGGCCATAGCGGAATCGACAAATACTTGTGTTGCAAGCAGAACTCGTGCTGAGCAAGTTGATCAAGGCGAATCTTCCCCCCTCTCGCCAGCCGCCGCGGTCGCAGAACTGACACACGGTAAAGCTGTCCTCGCTGATATTTCGCTCAATTTGCCCGACGTCGAACGCGCGCTGGAAAATGCGATGCATCAAGTGGAGCGGTTGGGCGGCCAATTCAGCGATTGGCTCGACGAACATCAGCTCACAGCAGTTGCTGCCGGCGTTGCCGCGGCCACCGCTGGAGGAGCGGCGCTCTGGTATTGGCGGCGGAACGTGCGTCAGAAGGTCGAGCTGCGTGACGACGAAACCTCTTCTAATTGGCTCTTCGTGCGGTTGCAAACGACGCCGGGTGAAATTTGAACGCCTCGCTGGACTCGCTATTAGCGGGTGTGAATGCCGGCGATGAGGCAGCCGTCCGGCAGATGTTCGTCGCCTTCGAGCCTTACATGCGGATGGTTGTTCGCCGCCGCATCTCGTCGTCGATGCGGGCGAAGTTCGACTCGGCTGATGTGGTGCAGTCGGTTTGGGCCGACGTTGTTCAGAATTTGCGAAAGGCGAAATGGAGATTTGACAGTTTGGATCAGTTCCGCGCCTGCCTGGTGAAGATGACGCGGAATCGCTTTATCGACCGCTGCCGAAAACATCAGCCGGCGGTGGAACATGAAGTTCCAATCGCCGCCGATCGCACTGATGCAGTGCCGGCAGACCAATGCCCGCGAGTCAGCGAAAATTTTTATGCCGACGAGCTCTGGCAGCAGATGATTGAAGCGTGTCCGTCGGCGCATTATGAGTTGTTGAGTTTAAAGCGGAACGGCGCGTCGATTGCCGAAATCGCAGCGCGGACGAAGCTGCACGAAGGCAGCGTGCGACGGATTCTCTACACGGTTGCCCAGCGCGTGGCGCAGCAACGACGAGAATCGGCGCGCTCGCGTGAAATCCCACCGAGGTCCTGCGATTGAGCGCTCCTTCGCACTCTTTTCCGGACACGCACGATCGGCTATCGGCCGAGGTGTTCGCAGAGATAGGCCAAGCGACCACGACGGGCAGCATTGTCACTGCGCGGATCGCCGCAGTGCTGGCTAAAATGACGGACGAGTGGCGCGCCGGAAAGGGGCGCCCGGCGGAAGATTGGCTGGCCGAATATCCGGAATTGACCGCCAGCCCGGAACAGGCAGTAAGAATTATCTATGAAGAATATTGCCTGCGCGACGAGCGTGCGGAGAAACTGGATCCCGAGGAATTCTATCGGCGGTTTCCGCAGTGGCGCGACGAGCTGGCGGTGGCGATCGAGTGTCACAGTTTGCTACGTTTCGACGGCGAGCCGGGCCGCTTCCCGAATGCCGGAGAGACACTAGGCGAATTGCGGCTGCAGCGCGAGCTGGGCCGCGGTGCGATTGGTCGCGTCTTTCTGGCGACGCAGCCGTCGCTTTCCGATCGAACACTGGCCGTGAAGCTGACGCCGCGGCGCGGAAACGAGCACCTGTCACTAGCCCGGCTGCAGCACACGAACATTGTGCCGCTGTTCCTCGTGCAAGATTTTCCGGATGAAAACTTGCGCGCGATCTGCATGCCATATCTCGGCGGGACAAGCTGGGGCGCGATTTTGAAAGCAATGCACGAAACATCGCCCGCTGAGCGAACGGGCAAGCAAGTTGTCGAGCGACTGTTGGAAGAGGGCAAGTCGCAGCCGGCTACAGGCATGACCGGACCGGCCCTCGCGTTCCTCAATCAGTCGTCTTACGTGGATGCGGTGTGCTGGATTGGCGCTTGCCTGGCGGACGCGCTGTATTACGCCCATCAGCGAGGCCTCGTGCATCTGGATTTGAAGCCATCGAACGTGCTATTGTCGGCCGACGGGCAGCCGATGCTCTTGGATTTTCACATTGCTTGTCCGATCGAGAGTCTCAAGGACCAGACGATCGAACGGCTGGGTGGCACGCCGGGATATATGTCGCCGGAGCAGCGAGCGGCGGCTGAAGCGATTCGCTGCGGAGCACCGATCACGCAGACGCTCGATGGGCGGTCGGATGTCTATTCGCTGGGCGTGGTGCTTTACGAATCGCTTTCGGGTCAGAGTCCGCCGTCGAGTCCGGCAAAGCTGCCGTGGAAGCTCGAGCGAGCGAATCCGCGGGTCTCGCGCGGGCTGGCCGATATCCTTTGTAAATCGTTGGCGGCTGACCCGGCGGAACGTTACGCTGATGCAGCGCAATTAGCCACAGATCTTCGTTGTCATTTGGCGAATTTGCCGCTGCGGAGCGTGGGCAACCGCAGCGTGGTCGAGCGCCTTACAAAGTGGCGGCGGCGGAAACCATATGCGATTGCGCTGGGCGCCGTTGCTGTAGCCGCGGCGCTGGTCGTGTCGATTGTGGCCGGATTATTGTATCGCGATCGCGTGCGAGGAGCGGAAATGCTTTTTGCACAATCGCAAAGGGAACTCGCGAACAATCAATTTGAAGCGGCGATTGCGGATGCGCGCAGCGGCAATAGCAGCTTGCGGTTCTTTCCCTGGCAAGTTGATCTGCGAACGCGTTTGCAGCGGCAGGGCGAACTCGCCGTGCGCCTGCAAGCAAATGCGAGCTTGCATCAGGTCGTGGAGGATCTGCGGTTTTTAGACGGGCAACAACCGGGCGACGGCAAACTTGCCGCTCTCGCGTCATCGCTATGGCAGATGCGGCAGAAATTTCTTTCACCGGTAATGCTGCCGGATGGAAGCGTGCAGAAACCGGACGAGCAGTTGACGCGTGATCTTACGGATTTGGCGATACTTTCCACCGCGTTGGATGTGCAGTTGGCACCGGAGGCCAGAAAGGCTGAAGCGAATGCGGCCGCAATTCGAAGACTCCAAGAGGCAGAAGAAATTTCCCGTGCGAATCCGTGGTTGGAACTGGAAATCCGGCGTTATCGGCAGCCCGGCGAACCGATCGCGATGGATTCGCTGCCGAAGCCACGCTCGATCTGGGATTACTACGCTTTGGGCCGTTGGCTGGCGCGCGGGGGAAGAGCCGCCGAAGCGAGGGATGCGTTTCAGGCTGCCGTCGATTTGGCGCCCAATGAGTTTTGGCCGCAGTATCAGCTGATGCGCTGTTTGTTTGACAATAAGCAATTCGAGCCGGCGCTAGTGGCTGCGAGTGTGTGCGTTGCTTTAGAGCCGCAGCGGGGAGAGTGTTTTTACAACCGAGGCTTGAGTCAGGAGGCATTGTCGCACCGCCCCGAAGCACGGCGGGATTTCGAAAGGGCCAGCGACATCTACTATCGTCTGGCTTGCGTTCGCGTGGACGAGCGCGATCTGGTTGGAGCTCGGCAATGGCTGGCGAAATCGCTGGCAGCCAATCCCGAGAATGCGGCAGCAAGAGCCTTGGATAAAGATTTGGCGGCCAAGGTGAGATAGCCGAATCCGATCACCACAGAGGGCGTTCCCTACACCGGCGGCGGGTGACTACACTGGGCAGATGCTGATTGGCCCGGTATTTTCGCGCGAAGTAGCGACTGCCCCGCGACGGCTGCGCTTCTATATTGCGCCGGCCGTGTATGTCGGCGGGCTATTGATCCTGACGTGCACGGCGTGGCTGTTGCTGACCGGCTCGCAGGAAGTGCGGAATGTCGGCGATATGGCGCGGTTCGGCGGCGCGCTGTTTCAATTTTTGGCCCCGCTGCAGTTGGCATTGGCCATTTTCTTTTCGGCTCTCATATCGGCCAGTGCGGTCGCGCAAGAGAAGGATCGTCGGACGCTGGTCCTGTTGCTGTTGACGAATCTATCGAACTCAGAGCTCGTGCTGGGGAAGCTGCTGGCGAGCTTGCTCAACGTACTCGTGCTTTGGGCGGCTGCGATTCCATTTTTCATGCTGACGGCGCTGTTTGGTGGTGTCTCTTTCGAGCAGATCGGGCGCGTGTTCGTGGTCACGCTATTAAGCATACTGGCGGCGGGTAGCCTCGGCTCGACGATTGCGCTTTGGCGAGAGAAGACGTTTCAGACGTTGGCGCTCGTGATGCTTGTGCTAGGCGTGCTAGCCGTTTGGCAGATTGCCGTGGCAGCTGGACTTTTTACGTGGCTGGGACATGAAGGGAATCTTGCGCGCTGGGCGGCCGGCGTAAGCCCGTGGTCGGCGCTCCTGGCCGCGGAGAAGCCGAGCATCGCGTGGCGCGGCGACCGGTTTGCCTCGGCCTACTATCTGTACCTCGCGATTGCCGGCGTGTTTACGTTGCTAGTGAATCTGGTGGCAATTGCACGTGTGCGTGTGTGGAATCCATCACGTGAAGCTCGGCAAAGGACGGAGGAGGAGGAGTGGCAGGAGTCCGGAGTTCGCCACGGCGAATCTTCAATCAGGGGGCAGGAGACAGCAGGCGCAACTGCGCGGTCGGTGCATGCTGCGCCGGGGGAGCGGCGACGGGTTTGGGATAATCCGGTGCTGTGGCGGGAAATGTGTACTTGGGCGTACGGGCGCAAAATCATTGCCGTTCGGATCGTGTACGTAACGCTTGTGGCGGCGGCAATGCTGGGCCTTCATCAATCGTTGGCGACGGAGCATCCGGAAACGGGCAATCTCGCGCTGGGCGTCGCGCTGTTATTCGTGCTCAGTCTCGTGATGGTCAATGCGCTGGCGGTTACATCGATTACGACTGAGCGCGACTTGGGATCGCTCGATCTGCTTCTGGTGACCGACATCGAACCCGCGGAATTCATTTTTGGCAAACTGTGGGGTGTTTTCTATGTAGCCAAAGAAATGGTCGTGCTCCCGCTAGTTGTCTGCGTCTATTTGTGGTGGCAACGAGCCGTGACGCTTGAGCATTTGCTTTATCTGGCGGGCGGACTGTGTGTGATGAATGTATTTGTCGCCACATTGGGCTTGCATGTGGGGCTCGTCTACACGAACAGCCGCACGGCGGTGGCGGTGAGCTTGGGAACCGTATTCTTTCTGTTTGTAGGCATCGCGGCGTGCATGCGGATTATTGTTTCATTCAGCGGTGCGTTCCAGTTGCAGCTCGCGCCGTTTCTGGCGCTGCTCTTCGGCGGCAGCACGGGGCTATTCATCGCGCTAGGGGCGAAAAACCCCTCTCAAGCCATTGCGCTCGCGTCGCTATTGCTGCCGGCATTGACATTCGTCGCGATCACGAGCTTTCTGCAGGGACAAACGCTGGGCGTTTTTCTCGTCGTCGCAATCACTTACGGGCTGACGACAACGGCGATGCTCGTGCCAGCTGTGGCGGAGTTCGACGTTGCCACAGGAAGAACGACGGAGTAAGGAAGCAGGAGACCGCGCGCCGCATGCAGCGGGCAGACGCAGGTCTTCGGGTAACCGCAGCGTGTGGGCTGAGGCTATTTCGAATAGCCTAATGACTTCATCACGAACAGCATTTCTTCGTAGGTGATGAAGCGGCGGCGGTGGGAGAGCTTGTACTGATCGATGGCCAGGGCGAGCTCGTGCGCTTCTGGTGAGAGCTCGTCGTAGCTGTTGCTGAACTGGCGTCGTTCGCGTGCCGGCTGCATGGCACTGTGCGGGCTGCGGCGATCTTGGAAGGTGGTATCGACGGACTCAAGGACGACGGTCATTACTGGCCTCAGCTTTGTGGTGGGCGGTGCCTGGAGGGACGTCCGGCGGATTTCTGGTCCATGCAAGCTTAGGTTTTCAGCGACTGGGGGCAAATCGAACCGGGAATTGGCTTACGCACCAGGAGTCCGGATGTGACGGGTTTGACGGTTGGAGGATCGTGGGGGCGGTTCTCGCTTACGGTTCGCGTTACTTGGGACGGCGCGGAGGGGTGCGAGCGGCCCAATGCCAATGAGGGCATTCCCTACAGCGCGGCGGACGGCACGGCGGAGCGTGCCTGCGACAGATGGCCTATGGGTACATTGTCCCAATTGGCCTGGAGGCGATTTGGATTTGTTCGCGCAGCGCGCGGCTGGGGGCATGGCCCGGATCGACGGCGAGCGCCTGCTGCGCGGCTCGATCGGCCTCTTGCGAGCGGCCCGCCGCCAATTGCGATTGGCCAAGGCGGTACAAGAGGTCGGACGACGGCGGACCATGCTCTAGCGCCAGCGCGAACGCATCGGCGGCGTCGGCGTGGCGGTTCAGGGCTTGCAAGGCCAGGCCTTGTTCGTAGAGGACTGCTTGCGGCTCTTCACCCGGGCCATATGTGTCGCGCAGAGCGATCAGGGTGTTCAGCGCACGCTGGGGCCGGTTTATCCGCCGATAGAGCTGCGCCGTCTGATAGAGCAAATCGCGATCGTCGCGGCGGTATTCGAGGGCTTTTAGATAGTCGGCTAAGGCGTCCTCTAATTCGCCGTTGGCTTCCGCGACTCGTCCGCGCAATAGCCACGCTCCGCCGTCGGCGGGATTTAAATCGAGGACCTGGTTCGCGGTGTTGCGGGCGTCAACAAGCAGGCCGAGCTCGAGCTGCATTTGGCCGGCTCGAACGGCAAGCTGGCCGTCGTCGGGCGCAAGCGCCAGGGCTTGCATCGCGTGCTCCAGCGCCAGCTCGCGCTCACCGCGAAGCCAGAGAGCATCGGCATAATGCCGACGCGCTTCGAGATCGGCGGGACAGACTTTTACCGCCTGACCGAGATACTTTTCAGCACTGGCGACATCGCCGCGCTCCATGGCCGTTAGACCACGCTGCGAAAGCTGTCGCGATTGCGCAACCTGCTGCGAGACTGGCCCCTGCTGGCCGAACATTCGGCAGCCGGTTAGGAGCGAAAGCAAAAGCGCGCACAGCGATCGGGCGAGGCGCGCATGCGATGCGCGTCGCAAGGACGAATCGGAAATGATTCGCGGAGCCATCGTGTACTTTTGCGCGCGCCCTCGCCGGCGGCCGGAATCGGCCGAATCCGAGGAAATCCGCGCAGAATTGGGCGGCGGATGATAGCGTTTCAGGGCGGCGGCGGCAACGTCCGCAGTGCCGATTGCCCGCGTCCTAGATAGCTTCCGCGGCTACCCGGCTACCAGTGCGTGGCAGGGCGGACGGCACGGCGGAGCGTGCCTGCTACCAGCCGAAATACTGTCCGCCCCTTGCCCGTAGCGGTAGGATACAGCTAGCAAGTGGGTCGGGCTTTCCAGCCTGGTTTTTCCTCTGTTCTGTCAGCCTGGAAAGGCTGACTTACCAAGGTATGCCTGCACTTTTTGACGATCTGGGGCTCCGCTTCCAATTCCCCGAGAATTGGTCGCTCGAGGAAGATGATACGCCCGGCCGCGAGTCGGCGACCGTCTATAGCCCTGGTGGCGGGTTCTGGACTGTTATGTTGCGCGATGCGGCGGAAACGCCGGCGTCTCTGGCGGATGAAGTGCTGGCAGCAATGCGTCAGGAGTATCCTGGGCTCGACTGCGAATCTGCGCGGGAGAGGGTTCGGGGGGAAGAACTCGTGGGCTACGATTTGAATTTCATATATCTCGACCTCATCAGCACGGCGCTGATTCGCTCGTTTCGCGTCGCGGCCGCCAATCTGGTCGTTGTTTGCCAGGCGGAAGATCACGATTTCGAGAAGCTTCGCGATGTGTTTCGGGCGATTACGGCGAGCTTGGTGATGGAGATGGGTGCGCCGGCCGGTGAGTAAGCGAGTGGGTAAGAGATCGCCAGCATAGCGCAAATAAAAAGGGCTCGGCCGGCGGTGCGCTCTCGCCGATCGAGCCCTTTCTCGAACCGTGAAACGGTGGCACGCCCACTTCCGGGCACTAGGTTCGCCAAATTTGCGGCGACATTGGCCTAAGATCACGGCGCCCATCTTCTAAATCGTCTTGGCCCGGAGGCTTGTGCGGGCAAGCCTAAGGACCAACTGGGTCAAACATGGGCGAGGCGATGAATAGCACGGCGCGTGCCAGGAAGAAGTTCTTTTGTTAGCCGACGGCGCCAGCTCGCGCGCAGTATGCGTTTTGCCGAAAGAAAATCGCAAATCGGGCTGAGCAAATGAAGCGAGGCGGCGGTAGTTGCAATGTAATGTTTACAGAAAATGCAAGGCGACCGGATTCCGCAGCGTCGGGGACGGCACGACGGGGCATGCCTGCTACGGCGGAAGAATCGGCGCATTCTGCTTTTTCGGCGTATATTAGCGCGCGATTCAAAGCCTTGAGGGGGCACAAGCAAGAGGTATAATTCGCGGTTGGGTCGCATGTAGACGTCAAAACCCGATCGGCCGCTCGCGCGTAAAACTAGCGGCTGCAAACGTTTAAATCCGTATAATTTTTAGAGTACTGCAGGAGGAAGCTTGATCATGGCCACCGCCATCAGGGAGTCCTGTGTCTCGCAGATCGGCGAGACCGCTGGACAGGTTTGGCATGCGTTGTCGGAAAAAGGATCACTGACGGTCGCGAAGCTCGTGAAGGAAATCGATGCGCCGCGAGACGTGGTGATGCAGGCGCTGGGTTGGCTTGCGCGGGAAGAAAAGGTTGAGATCGAAGACGATGGTCGGACGCGCACCGTGTGCCTGCGATAGCTGAACTGGTCTGGAACCTGTAACTGACCGCCAGCGGAAATTCTCCAATTGCTTGCAGCCGGCGAGCCCACATTCTGGCATTGGGCGGTGTTTAGCGTCGTTGTCGCGCTAATGCTCGGCTTTGATTTGCTGGTATTCCAGCGGCGCGCGAAGCGGCTAACTCTGCGCGACAGTGCGCTGGCCACTCTGTTTTGGGTGGCAGTGGCGCTGGCATTCAATGCGCTCGTCTGGTGGTGGCGCGGCAGCGAGACAGCGATTTACTTTCTGACGGGCTATCTGGTCGAGTGGTCGCTGTCGATGGACAACGTGTTTGTGTTTGCCGCCATTTTCACTTACTTCAATGTGCCGGTTCGACGGCAGCATCGAGTCTTGTTTTGGGGAGTGCTGGGCGCCATCGTCCTACGCCTGGCGTTTGTGTTGGCGGGAACAGCCTTATTGAAGTACTTCAACTGGATCACGGTAGTCTTCGGAGCTTTTTTGATTTACACCGGCGTTTCGTTCGCGCTCAAGAAGGAAGGTGATGTCCACCCCGAACGCAACCTGTTCCTTCGGATCGCGAAGCGATTCATGACGGTCAGCACGTCGTACGAAGGGTCGAAGTTCTTCGTGCGGGAAGACGGTCGGTTGAAAGCCACGTCGCTATTCGTCGTGCTGATTGTGGTCGAGGGAACGGACCTGCTGTTTGCCGTGGATAGCGTGCCGGCGATTTTCGGAATCACGGACGATCCTTTTATCGTGTTCTCCTCGAATATCTTCGCGGTGCTCGGCCTGCGGGCGCTCTATTTCTTGTTGGCCGGGGTGATGGATATCTTCCATTACCTGAATTATGGCCTGGGCGCAGTGCTGACGTTTGTGGGTGCGAAAATGATCGCCGAGTACTGGTGGCACTGGGAATTTTTCAAGACGTATCCCTGGGCGTCACTGGTGGTGATTGCAGTCATGCTAGGCACTTCAATTGTGGCTTCGGTGTTGCACCGGCCAAGCAAGAGAGAGAACGGCGGCAGTCGCGCAGAATCGCAATAAAGTGTTGTACGCAGCGCGGGGACTGGTCAGAATGAGACAGAGCGAAACTTATTCTTCTTTCAATCCTCTACGCGCGTCATGGCCGTCGAGTTGAAATGCGCCGCGTGCGGCGAATCGAGCCCGAGCGGTTTCGATCTGTGCTGGAATTGCGGGGAGAGCCTGGCAAATTCCCAGCGCGTCGAGCAGCGAGAAGACCCAGAGGAGGGCACGCAAGACGAACGCGTGGCGACGGAAGAATCGCGTTGGCCTCCGCCTCAGACGACTGAAGTCAAATGGTCAACGTGGTGCGAAGTCATTGCTGTTCTGCTTGCCACATGCGTTCCATACCTGGTGATCCATCACGAGCCAAGCCAGCGGCAGCCGCCGCAAGAAGCCATTGACGCGCTGCTATTCTGGGTTCCGAGATATGCCGGGCTGTCGGGCATGCTCTGGTTTCTGATGCGCCGTGATCGATCGGTCGCTCAGCCGCAAAGTTTCTCATGGCGGCTGCTGTGGCAGGAAGTTGTGCTGGCCATGTTGATTCTGGTTGGCCAATGGGCGCTCGATCTTTGCGTGAGAGCTTTGGCTGGCGCCTTCGGACTCGCTAGCGGTGTGGCCGGGAATCCGGAAGCGTGGTACATCAGTGGCGGCCGGCTGTTCGCTTTGGCGTTCTACTCGCTGTTCGCGGCCGCCTATGAGGAAATTTTGTTTCGAGTCTACTTGCAGAGCAAGCTGCAGCTGGCACTTGGTGGCAGGCGACTCGCAGCCATTGGCATTTCCGCAGTACTTTTCAGCATGATGCATCACTACAGCGTGGCTTCGTCTTTGGTATTGTTTGCGGATGGTGTTTTCTTTGGGATCTTATACGATCAAAGCCGCGCTGTGCCGCGATTGGTCATTGCTCACTGGATCCATAATGTAATTGTGATGACGCAGCGGGCGCGGCTAATTAGCTAGTCGCATAGTGCGAAGGAAGGTAGTATGCCAGATGAATTGAAGTGCAAAAGCTGCGGCGAGGCTAGCCCGCTGGATTTCGACCTGTGCTGGAATTGCGGAAAGAGCCTAGCGACGGCCGAACGTGTTGAATCCGAAGGCGAGGACGAAAACAGTGCGCACCGCGACGACGCTGAGTCGTGGGTTGAAGTCTATCGAGCGGCAAATGCGATTCAGGCACATGTAGTCGCGACGGCGCTTGAAAGCGCTGGGATCAGAGTTTTCATCGATGGCGAGGCACTCACAGCGGCCATCGGAATCTTGCCGCCCGGCTGGAATACATCGCCCAGAGTGCTCGTGGCCGAGACCGATGTTGAAGACGCGCGGCGGATTATTGCCGAAAGCGAGCGCGGCAGTATGTCGGCCGACGAGATTGAAGAAGACGACACAAATGAAAAGGACGCGGAGTCGTGAAAACTCCGCGTCCCTGCGTGACTCTTCTTTTGTCTAGCGCTCGCTCAGGCTAGAACGTATCCAAAATCATGTGGGCGCCCCAGTGGTAGCGGGCTTCGCCGAGACCCTGGTTATAGTGGATCCACTTGTCCCACATCGCGCTCTTGGGATATTCGTTGTGCCACTGTTTGTTGTAAACCGGGATTCGCATTTCAGGCGGATAGCGGTAGTACAAACTTTCCGAGCTGCGATAGTACTCGTCGCCCCAAAAGTTTTGCGGGTAATAGACGTACGGGTAGTGGTAGAAGCGGTCCCAGTCTTGGCTGCTGTAGCTGCTGACCCACTGGCGGCCGTAGGCTTCTTGCGCGCAAGCGGGCTTTGTGCCGGCGCACAGGCTGAACACGGCCGCGCAGAAAAGCGCAGCGAGAATGCGGCGAGTCATCGAGATTCCCCCCTGAAGCTGTCGGTAATTGGCGACGCTTATTGCGGCGCCTCCGGAGGCGGTTCGCCTTCGGTTTGGGTCGGCCGGCGAGGCTGCAGTGCTAGCGGCGTCGGGTGAGTGCTAGCGCGCGGCTTTCTTCCGGTCAATTACGGCATCGGCAGAGCGGATAACCGGTATTGAGGGAATATTTTTCGTAGACGGAAGAATCGGAGGGCGGTCGGCAGCAGCGGGAGGCAGCAGCATAGCCAGCAGTCATTGATCCGTTGGCAGTTTGCCGGATTCAAGTTCTTTATCCCACACGTCCATGAGCGGCCAATCGATAGCGCAGGTGCCGAAGTCGGCCATGTGCAGGTAGCCCTCGACGCGCTCAATGGTGCGATCTAGCAGCGCATCATCCTTGCGGAAAATCGGGCCGTGGCTTGGCAGCAGCCACTCGACATCGCTCTCACGGATCCGTTTTAGCGATTTGACGAAGCCAGGAATGTCGCTGCCGTGGTGCGCGTCGATCGCCCCCACGCAGCCATCGCGGTAAATGTTGTCACCGCTGAACAGCAGGTTGCCGAGGCGGAACGACAACTGGCTATCGGTATGCCCGGGCGTGTGCCAGACTTCCAGCTTCAGGTTGCCGACGGTGATCAGATCGCCTTCGTCCACCAGCGTGTCGATCTTAACCGGTGGCATTTCGAGATAGATATTTTGCGCGGCGACTTCGGCGAATGTCTTGATGCGATCGCCTTTGGCCAGCGGCTCGGCGGCTTTCGGGTGGCCGGTGACGGTGGTCTTGAGCGCCTGCTTCATCTTCGCCAGGGCCTGAATGTGATCGACGTCGGCGTGCGTGGCGATGAGCGTTTTGCAATTCGAGAGTGGGAAGTCGAGCTGGCGGATGAGGTCAATGATTTCGTCGGCTGTTTCTTGATAACCGACATCGATCAGCACCCACTCGTTGCGATCGAACACCAAGTAAATGTTGCAGCCCAGGCGCTGGCCGGCCTGGTAGTTCATTTCGATGACGTTTTGGAAGAGAGGCTTGCGGGCGAGCATGGGTCAGCGTGTGGGGAGGTAACGGTTTTCGTGCGATTCTAGGGGGGCGGCTGCCGATGAGCAACTGGGCCAAGAGCGATTGCTAGTCATCGATGCCACGCGGTGCAGAACCGCCGCCAGACTCCAAAAAAGCAGTTAACAAGATTTGGGCGGCGAGCTTGTCGAGACGTGCCTTGCGCTTCTTTTTTGTGAGCTCGGCCGACAACAACGCTTGTTCAGCTTCGACGCTTGTGAACCGCTCGTCGAAGAAGATCACGGGCAAGGCGGTCAGTTCGTGAAGCCATTCTCCGAAAGCCCGAGCTTCCGACGATTTCTGACTTTCGCGGCCATCGAGATGCAAGGGGAGGCCGACAACGAAGCCGGCGATTTGCTCGCGCGCTGTCAGGTCTTTGAAGAAAACGGCATCGAGAGCCGCGGTGCGGCGAGTGTAATTCGCAAGCGGGCTGGCTATGCGTTGTTCGCGGTCGCTAACGGCGACGCCAATGCGGACCGTGCCGTAGTCGATCCCGGCCAGGCGGCCACTGGGCGCAGTTTGGTTCGGCTGATTCACCTCACGGCTCATGCTTTTCGCCTCGCGCAGACCCGGCCGACAGCCGCAGGAACAAATCGGACATCTGCCGCCGCACGGATTGATAGTAGTCGGGTGTGAGGTAATCGGTGTGACCGCGGCCGAAGAGCATATCGATTTCTGCGTCGCTGCCGAGCTGCTTCAGCGATTCCTGCAGGAGGCGAACGGCACCGTCGAGATAGAAGGTATCCTGACCGCCCATCGTGATGTGGACGCGGCCGGCCAAGAGCGGCCGCAGATGCTCCCAGTCGCGCTCGATTACGAGGCGGATGTCATATCTTTGCCAGGCCCGAGCGACTTCCGGATCGATGAAGCCCGTCTGGCGGTCCCAGAGCTTTTTTGGCTGGCCGTTGGAATCGAGCGGACTGAATACGGCCTCGAAAGAGCGAAGCTGGCCGCCGCGCTTGAGAACGTCGTCCATGTGCGAGAACGAGTCAAAGTACAATAGGACTTCATTGCCGCGACGCGCGAGCGGCCGGCGACCACCTGCTTCGTGCGTGAAGCAGCTTAGCGGCGGATCGGCGTATAGATTGATGCCTTGGAAATCGCGAAAGTCCACGGGATCGGGCGAGCCGCTCCAAACCGCGCCGAATGTTTCTGGATAATTGACCATCAGCCAGAGTGACGACCATCCGCCAGAGCTGTGTCCAAATAGGAAGCGCGCGTCGCGGTTGGGAATGGTGCGGTAGCGGCGTTCGATTTCCGGAATCAGCTCCTCGATCAGCGAGCGCCCGCGAGGACCGTTGGTGGCGCTGTCGGCGTAAACGTGATGGCCCCATTTGCATTGGCCGCTCAAGTACACGCGAATGAACTCCGCTTCGCCGGGCGCTGTTTCGGGCGGATGTTCGGCGTATTTGAGCGCGTCGCGATGGCTGCCGCCAAAGCCGGGAATAATGAAAACGACAGGGTAGCGGCGATGGGGCTCGTCGAAATAGGAGGCTGGCAAGACAACCCCGCAGCGATCGATAACCTTGCGGTGGTGAAAGTCACTGAGGAGTTTGCTTTCGAATTCGACTTCTTCGGCCCAGCGCGACTTTGGCCACGGTATTGGCTCGTTGACATTTTTAAGTGTCAAGAGAACTGTGTGCGGCGCGGCGCTTCCGAATTCAACGATGACAATATCGCTGTAAAGATTGCCATCAGCGTTACCATGATGGGGATCGTCGAGATTTATATCGAGTAGCGCCTGGGCACGATACTTTCCCGCCGGTACGTCCGAAACCTTACCTGGAAATCCGTCTGCACTGTTGTCTACAACCCGCGTCTCTCCGGGACCCATTTGCTCGACATCGATTCCAAAGAATGGCTCAGGATGGAACCAGTCTGGACCGAGTCGCGGGTCATGGTTTGGGGACAGGCTGTCGCCACGCTGTAGAAAGACGAACAGTCGACCCGTGACCGGCTGATGCGCCGCGCTCGGATCGAGCGTCACTCCAAACGCAATCGAATCGGCGGCTGCTGCGCGCTGGGCAAGCGACAGGAGGATCGCCGCGACAATCAGAAAACGTGACAACCGATTCATGGTCTCGAAATTACGGGCTGGCGCCCATTTGCATTGCCATGGCGCCTTGCATTTTATCTTCCGGCGGCTTGCGACGCCCCTGGGCCGCGATTAGATTGCCGAGGTCGGCAGCATTCTGCCGGCAACGCAATCAAGTTTAACACCGGAGGTCGGAGCGATGAGAGAAAACTTCGACAGGGTTGCGGTTACAGAGACAACGCGGCGGGAATTCCTGCGATTAGGCGTCTATGCCGTCGGCGGCATCGCCTGTGCCAGCGCTGTGCCCGCGTGGGAACTTCTGGGCGGTCGGAAGTCGGTGATTTTCGTTTGTTTGCCCGGCGGTCCGAGCCATCTGGACATGTATGACATGAAGCCTGAAGCACCGGCGGACCTCCGCGGCGAGTTCCAGCCGATCGCGACGAATGTGCCGGGCATGAGAGTTTGCGAATATTTGCCGCTGCACGCGAAGATTGCGGACAAATTCTCGATCGTCAATGGTGTTGAGACGATCGATACACATAGCCCGGCTGTGATCATGACGGGAGCGGTAGCGCGGGACGAGCGCACGAGTATTGCCGAGCTTGATCGGGTGGAAATCCGGGAGCTTGCGCCATTAGGTGACTGGGATGCGCACGGGCGAGTGCTCGGACGGGAGCAGTCGATTTTTGCAGAATTGCGAGAGAGGCTGCCATTATACGACGCGGCGATGTATGAGTTGATCACCGGCATCTATGGGCGCGGGCTCGACCGCGATGTGCTTGTTGTCGCTTGCGGCGAGTTTGGGCGAACACCGTGGATCAATCGATATGGCGGCCGCGATCACTGGGCGCCATGCGGAAGCGTGCTCATTGCCGGCGGCGGATTGTGCATGGGTCAGGTCATTGGCGATACTGGTCCGATCGGCGAGCGCGAGCGATCGCGAAGCCGGCCATATGCTGCGCGCGATGTGCTGACGATGATTTATCGGCATCTTGGCATGCCGGCGCCGTTTGATGATGGCCGGATTATTAGAGAGCTGGTTTAGAATTGTTTCGGGGGAGGATCAGCGATGCGGTTTCTGCTCTTGAAGTGCGCCTATGTGTTTCTGCTGGCGTTGGTAGCCTCTTCGGGCGCCCATGCCGCTGATCGAGCCGATTGGATGCGTGAGGCCAGATGGGGCGTGATGACGCATTATCTTGCCGACTGGCGAGCACAAGTGGACCGCGAGCCTGCCGGTGTGGAACATTGGAATGATTTGATCGAACACTTCGATGTCGAAAGACTGGCGGATCAACTGAAATCGGCCGGCGCGGGTTATTATCTGATCACGATCGGGCAAAACTCCGGTTACTATTTGGCGCCGAATCCGACGTACGACAAGCTGACCGGCGTCACGCCAAGCAAGTGCGCGCGGCGCGATCTGATTTCCGAGCTTTACGAGCCACTGGCAAAGCGCGGCATCAAGCTGATGGTCTATTTGCCGGCCGGCGCGCCTGGGCAAGATCGCGCGGCACGCGAGGCGCTGGAATTCCATCCCGGACCAAACCGCAATCGCGAATTCCAGCAGAAATGGGAGCAGGTAATCGCCGACTGGTCGAAACGCTGGGGAAACAAGGTGGTGGGCTGGTGGTTCGATGGGTGCTATTGGCCAAATACGATGTACCGCTCGCCGGAGGCTCCGAATTTCACAAGCTTTGCGGCCGCAGCGCGGGCGGGCAATCCAAAAAGCGCGGTAGCGTTCAATCCCGGGGTGATCGGACGATTGATTTCAGTCTCGCCGGATGAGGATTACACCGCCGGCGAAGTCAATGAACCCGATAAGGTACTGATCCGGCGGGTGATTGATGGAAAAATGGATGGTGAGGTGCCACAGGTCCTCAGTTTCCTCGGAGCGACCTGGGGCAAGGGGGCCCCGCGGTTTTCCACCGATGATGCGGTGAATGACAGTCAGCGAATTGCGAAGCTAGGTGGCGTGATTACCTGGGACACGCCTATTCAAAAAAACGGCGTGATTGCGCCGCAGTTTATCGAGCAACTGACAGCGATCGGCGCAGCGCTCAAAAGCACGAAGTTAGGCGAAGGCACCGAAAAAGCGCAGGAGTGAACTTGCTGGCCATTCTCGGAGCTCCCTTCAGTCCAACCGTGGCCGCACTTGAGCCCAACGGCTGGGACAGCGACCGCCATCTTACTCCATTTTGCGGACGACGCCTGCCACGATGCCGAGGATGCGGCAGTCCTTCACATAAATCGGCTTCATCGATGAATTTGCCGGCTGCAGGCGGATACGTTTTTTGGCGCGCTCGGGGAAGTAATGCTTGAGCGTGGCTTCGCCTTCCGCGGTTTGCGCGACAACAATCTGGCCAGGAGCAGCCGTGTGCTGCCGGCGAATGATCACATAGTCCCCGTCGTCGATGTGAGCGTCGATCATCGAATCGCCGCTGACTTTTAAGGCGAAGAGATTATCGCGCTTGTTGTTGAAGACTGCGTCGAAATCGAGCCGTTCCTTTTGCTCGATGGCTTCGTGCATGACACCAGCGGCGACACGCCCGGCCAGCGGCAAGCCGCGATAATCTTCGTCCAATTGGATCGCGCGCGACATGTTAGGCTCACGAGTGATCAGGCCTTTTTTCTCGAGTGCCTTCAAATGGCACATGACGCCGTTGGGCGAAGCGATGCTGAAGTGCTCGCCGATTTCGCGGACCGTGGGGCCGTAGCCGCGGTTCTTGATTTTGTCGCGGATGAATTCGTAAACCAGCTTCTGACGTTTCGTCAACTGATCCAAATCGGCCATTGCGCCACCCTCGGGTTGAAGTCCGTTAAGTCTGTAACGCGAGCGGTGCCCCCCGCCAGCTATGAGAAGTTTAATATACGGCTGTTCAGAGTCAAGAGCGTTTGTACAGTATTTTGGAGCGGCTGCGGGACGTGGCGGCAGCCCGGCCCCTAAATCGTCTGAAGTGGCCGCTAAATCAGCCTTTTTCGCCCTCGGTCGCTGCGGCGGCATGCCGGGTGACGAGCACCCGGTCGATCCGCTGGCCGTCCATATCGGCGACTTCCAGATGTAGCCCGTTCCAATCGGCGGCATCGCCAACGTTAGGGATGCGGCCCAGAGCGTGGAGGATCAGTCCGGAGATTGTGCTGTAGGGTCGCGGCTCAGTGTCGGACTCCGCAACTGCTAGCCGCTGGACCAGATCGGCTACGCTGACTGTGCCATCGACATACCACGAGTTCTCGTCGCGCTGAACGAAATCGTTTTTCTGGTCGTGGCGGTGTCCCTCACGAATCTCGCCGACAAGTTTTTCGATCACGTCTTCGAGCGTGACCATGCCTTCCGTGCCGCCATATTCGTCGAGCACCACGGCCAGCTGATTGTGCTGTTCCTGAAATAATTCGAGCAGCCGATCGAGCGGCATCGATTCCGGGACAAACAGAGCCGGCTTGAGTAGCTTTCGGAGCTCGATTTGCCAGCCGAGGTAAATCTGGCGGAACAAATCTTTGATGTGAATGAAGCCCAGAATGTGGTCGAGATCGCCTTCATAGACGGGCAGACGCGAAAAGCCCGCCATGGCCACTGCGCCGATGACTTCGTCGGCCGGCGTGTTCACGTCAAGCGCATCGAGATCGATGCGTGGCCGCATCACGTCGCGGACGGTTCGTTCGCCCAGCCGTAATGCTTCCATCGCGACGCGTTGCTCGACTGTTTCCAGCACGCCTTCTTCGGTGCCCGCCTCGATCAAGTGTTCGATATCGTCAAGCGAGACGCTGGGTTCGGTTGTCTTGCCGACGCGAAGGAGAACGAGCACGGCATCGCTCGCGCGGCTCATGACCCAAACGAAGGGGCGAACCACGATTGACATCCAGTGCAAGGCCGGGGCCACCATTTGCGCCAGACGCTCCGCCTGCCGCAAGGCTAGTTGCTTCGGGACTAGCTCACCGAGCAGTAGCGAAAGAAATGTGATTGCGACGACCAATAGTCCCAGTGCAATCGCGTGCGCATGATGCGCCATGAAGGGAATTGGGATATTTTCGATCACGGCTGCCAACGGCGTCGCCAGCTCATCGCCGCCGAAGACAGCGACAAACGTGCTGACCAACGTAATGCCAAACTGAACGGTGGGCAGAAAACTGTTCGGGTCGGCGGCCATATCGACGGCCAACTTCGCGCCGCGGTTACCGGACTCGGCCAGCTGCTCCAGGCGGCCCTTGCGCGACGCGATAATCGCGATCTCGGCCGCCACGAAGAATCCATTGGCCAGGATCAACAGGAAGATGACGATGAGCGTGACGGCGACAGGCATCATTGCCCTCCCTGATTTGCCGTCGTCACGGCCAGGTTGTCGCGATGCACGACTTCGTCATACGGCCGCACGCCTAGTGCGGCCGCGATCTGATCCGTTTTCATGCCTTTGATCCGCGCCATCTCTTCCGCGCCGTAGTTGCTGAGACCGCGGGCAAATTCCTGCTGGGATCGATCGCGAATCGAAACAATGTCACCTTTGCGGAAGGAGCCGCTCACTTCGACGACCCCGATTGGCAATAGGCTTTTGCCCTGTCGCTCGATGGCTGAGCGAGCGCCGTCGTCCACAACGAGCATTCCGCGTGTTTGTGCGGTAAAGCCGATCCAACGTTTCCAGCTCGCCAGTGCCTGGCCCTGGGCGACCACCAGCGTTCCCACTTCCTCGCCTGCAAGGATACGTCGCAGATTACCCGGCTTTTTGCCGCCAGCAATAATGACCGCTTCGCCGGCGGCCGTAGCGATGCGGGCGGCCTCCAGCTTGCTGGCCATTCCGCCCTTGCTGAGACCGGTGGCTTTGTCGCGCACCAGCCCGGTTATCGATTCATCGAGGCGGGTGATCGTAGTGATAATCCGGGACCTGGCATCGGCTGGATCGCCGTCGTAAAGGCCTTCGACATCCGAGAGCAGGACCAACAGCGGTGCGCGGATCAGGTTCGTGACCATTGCGGCCAGCCGGTCGTTGTCGCCAAAGGTGGTTTGCAGTTCTTCGGTGCTGACAGTGTCGTTTTCATTAATGATCGGTACAGTACCGAGCTCAAGCAGCGTGAGAATCGTGTTGCGGATGTTCAGATACCGTGCCCGATTGTCGAGATCGTCGGCAGTGAGAAGAACTTGGGCAGCGTGTCGGCCGTGTGCGCGTAGCGAGCGATCGTAGGCTTCGACGAGTGCGGTTTGGCCCACGGCGGCAACGGCTTGGAGCTGCGCGAGGTCTGCCGGGCGCTTCCGCAGGCCTAGCCGGCCCATCCCTGCGCCGACGGCGCCAGAGCTCACCAGACAAACCTTGCGGCCAGCTTGCATCAATGAGTGGACTTCCTCAGCGAGCGATGCAACACGGTCCTGATCCAATAGCCCTTCAACCGTCGTCAGCACGCGCGTGCCCACTTTGACGATCCACGTTGAGGCTGAGGCGGCGATTTCCTGGCGAACGAGATCAGGCATCCGAAGTCGCGCGTTAAATTGTCAATGGCAGCAGGAATAAGATAACTGTGGCTGCCGGAACATATAAAGTCTACCTAACTTGCGAAAGTTCGCCGCGATTACCGGCGTTTCTGCGGTGTCGGTTGAGCATCGCGGCTAGCGGCCATAAAATGCAGCGTCACGACCGGCGGTTTGCGCACACCGTGCGCTTAGCGGCTGCTATTAGGGAGAATTATGAGCGAACTGCGTCACGAATGCGGTTTGGCGGCCATCTATCATCTGTCGGATGAAGGCGTGAGCCCTTTATGCCCGGAACAGGGGCCCGACGAAGTTTCGCGTCTGATGCCGCGGATGCTTCTGGACATCCAGAATCGCGGCCAGCTTTCGGCGGGCATGACGACGTACAATCCGGGCCGCCGGCTGCTGTTGGAAACGCACAAGGAAGTGGGCAGTGTGAGTGAAGTCTTTCGTATGAGCCATCGCGGCAAGTACGAAAGCTTAATGAGCCAGTATGCGGGCGCGGCGGCGATTGGGCATGTGCGATATGCGACCTGCGGCGAGGATGATCGCAGTTACGCCCAGCCGCTAGAGCGGCAGCATCTACACAAGCACAAATGGTTCAGCTTCGGCTACAACGGGCAGCTAGCGAACTATTTCGATTTGCAGACGGCTTTGTTGTCGGACGGGCGCAGCCATCTGTCTTGCCAAAACGACACTGAGATCATCATGCATGAGATCAGCCGCGAGCTGTCGGAGGAGCCGAGATTGGATCTGATGGATGTGTTCCGAAATCTGGCACCCAAGTTCGACGGGGCGTACAACCTGGTTTTTTTGAACGCACTGGGCGAAATGGCTGTCGTGCGCGATCCCTGGGGCTTGCGGCCTTTGTGTTATGCCAAAGAAGGACCGCTCTTCGCGGCGGCCAGCGAAAGCGTGGCACTAGTGAATCTGGGTTTCAAATCCGAAAGCATTCATTCATTGTTGCCAGGACAAATGGCAGTGATCGCGCCGGGCCGATTCGAACTCTCGACGTTTGCTCGCCGTCCGCGACGAGCGCACTGTTTCTTCGAATGGATTTACTTTGCCAATGTCGCCAGCACGATGGACGATCGTAGCGTGTATCTGGCGCGAAAACGGCTGGGTGAGGAACTGGCGCGGCTGGAGACCGTCGAAATCGACGACAACACGGTCGTGGTGCCCGTTCCGGACACGAGCAAAGCCGCGGCGGACGCGATGGCATTTAAGCTGCGAGTACCGTCCGTCGAAGGTTTGATCCGCAATCGTTATAGCGGGCGGACGTTCATCGAGGGAAATAACAACCGGCGACAGAAGGCAGAGACGAAATACACGCCGCTGCGGGAAGTTCTGGAAGGCAAGCGCGTGCTGTTAGTCGAGGATTCGATTGTTCGTTCAACGACGATGCGGGTGCTGATCGATCGCCTGCGCGAAATGGGCGGAGCGCGCGAAATTCACGTGCGTGTTGCTTGCCCGCCGATCATTGCACCGTGTTTCTACGGAATCGACATGTCCACGATCGGCGAGCTGTTTGCGCCGCCATTTCTGGAAGACGGCGTTTTGACGGAAGATGCGCAGCGGCGGATGGCCCAGGACCTGGGCGCGGATTCGCTGCGGTATTTGCCTGTTGAGTCGATCGCGCGGGCGATTGGATTCGACCACGACCAGTTGTGCCAGGCTTGCATTACTGGAGAGTATCCGACCGAATGCGGGCAAAAGCTGTATCAGATCGCGCTTAAACACGTCGGCGCTCCTGGCGGTCCGCGCACCTACGAAACGGTCGGGGCGATGTAGTGAACAGGCTGCGGCAAGGCGCGTTTCTTATTTGCGTCGTGGCGCTTTCATGGCTTTGGATGCAGGCGGTTCACGAATTCGGCCACGTCGTTGCGGCCAGGCTGACCGGCGGCACGGTCGTGAAGGTTATTCTGCATCCGCTGGCGATTTCGCGGACGGATGTGCGGCCGAACCCAAAACCATTGATCGAAGTCTGGGGTGGGCCAATTGTTGGCTCTCTACTTCCAATTGCGCTTTGGGCAGCTTGCGCAGCGGCTCGGATCAGGTTCGCATACTTGGTGCGGTTCTTTGCCGGATTCTGTCTCATCGCCAATGGCGCCTATATCGGCTTCGGCTCATTTGGCCGCATCGGCGACTGCGGAGAAATGCTCCGCTACGGAACTCCGATCTGGGCGCCGTGGCTGTTCGGCGCTCTGGCGATGCCTGCGGGGCTTTGGCTCTGGAATGATATGACCAAGAACTTTCGACGTGACTCGGGATTTCAGCCGGCGACGGCAATCGAAACGATCGTCGTTGACTTGTTGCTACTGCTCACAGTGGCTGCGGAGTTTCTCCTAAGTGCTAGCGGCTAGTACATAGAGCAAATAAAGATGTCCAAGCTCGCCCCTAAGAGCCAATGCTGGTAGGTGCTCGCAAGAATTGAGCGTGTTCGCCAGGCCAGTGCGCCCCAAAGCAGGCCGCCGGCAATGGCTCCGAAAACTTCGGCGCCGGGCTTGCCGAAATGGGCCACGACGCTGGCGAGAGTTTGGACGCAAATACCGATGGGGGCAGTGCTGGAGCGTGACAGCGCATGCTGCAGGAAGCCGCGAAAATGGAATTCCCAGGCGGCGTACCAGAAGATCTGGCTAATCAAATGGCAAGTTAATGCGATTGCCGACTGACGAGCGAGTGGGTCGGTCGGATAGTAGAGGCGGAATTCCGGTGATTGGGCGGTGAGATAGCCAATCAGCACGATCAGCGGGGTGGCGGCCACCGAGCAGATCAGGGCGAACCTCAGATCGCCCCATCGCAATGCATAATCGCGCAGCCGCTCGCGGAGCACGAATTTTACTATTAGCGCCGGGATCAGACCCAGCAGTACAAAGCTTGCAGCAATCGCGGTGATTGCCGCGCAGATCTCGTGGCCGGCGCCATAGTTCCTCGTCCAAGCGTCGTAGCTGCCGATGCCGTACCAGCCTGCGAGGCAAATCGAGCTGGTGATGAGTGCGATCGTGGTTCGGCGATTCGCGCCGGCGAACATATCGCGAACGAGCTGCGCGACCGGAATCTCGAGTAGCTTCACTTTCTGGCTTTCTCAGCACGAACGCGCAGCAGCCAGTCGTAGGTAATCCGAACGGCCTCGCGCAGCGGGGTAAATTGGTAGCCCAATTCTTGCTGCGCTTTGGCTGATGAGAAAGCCCAATCGGCGAGAAACAGCCGCACCCACTCGGGCGTGATCATTGGATAGCCGCCAAACAGCCTCGCCCGCGTCCGCGCCAGCCAGGCGCATGTAATCGCTGTTGGGCGGCGAATAGTGATCTGAAAATGCCGCTTACCGCTGACATCGTCGATGAGCTGGAAGAATTCTTTGAGCGAGATATTTTCGCCCCCCAGCAGATATTTTTCGCCAACGCGGCCCCGCTCGGCGGCGAGCAGTAGTCCCCGGACAACATCATCGACGAGTACATAGTTACCCACGTTGCGCCCGCCAGCCAGGAGCACTGGAGCGCGCCCGCGATCATACATGTCGATGACCAGAGACAGCGAATTTCCTTCGGTTAATTGGCCGGGTCCGAAAACCCGGCCCGGGTTTGTGATCACGATCGGCAAACCATCGGCCGCGTACTCTGCGGCGACCTGTTCAGCGGCGATTTTGCTCGTCTCGTAATCGGTGAAGCAGCGGCCCGTGAGGTGAGCGATTGTTTCGTCGCCGACTTGCCCGGCAGTCGTCGGTCCGAAAGTAAGCATGGTGGAGGTCCAGACGATACGCTCAACTCCGACATCTTTTGCGACCTCGCAGACATTTCGCAACCCATCGACATTGATTCGCGTATAGGTCTGCCGATCGCGGGCCCAATTCTTGGCATAGCCGGCAAGATGAAAAACGCGCTGACAGCCTCGCATGGCTTCGCGCAAGCTTGCCGGATTGGTGATATCGCCCCGGCAAAGCCGCACATTTGCGTGATCGAAATCGGGCGCTTCACCTCGGGGAAAGCCGGGGGGCGGTGCTGGCTTGCTTCCGCGTACGAGCGCACGAACGGTGTGGCCATTTTTTAGAAGCTCATGCACCAGCCGCTGACCAATAAAGCCGCTGGCGCCGGTGACGAGCACATTTGCCATAACTGTTGGCGCTCACGTGAGTTCGATCTTGTGTTCTTCGCCCGCGATTTCGCGCACATAGCGGGGAACCGCATAGCCCGGCAGTCGCTTGCGCATTTCAGCGACGATCTCGCGTCCACGGTCAACGGCTACTTCGAAGTGCGCCGCGCCGGCGACTTTGTCCAGTTGGTGCAGATAGTAAGGCGTCACACGTAAATTGATCAGCCGCTCGGACAGAGCAACGAGAGTCTCGGTATCGTCATTCACGCCGCTTAATAGCACTGCCTGGTTCAGAATAGGCACTCCTGCGTCCAGCAATCGCGCGAGCGCGGACTCCACGGCTGCATCAAATTCTGCGGGATGGTTCGCATGGATGACCATGATTGGCGTGAGCCGAGTCCCAGTCAGCCACTGGAGTAATTCGTCATTAATGCGGCTGGGGATCATGATCGGCATTCGCGAATGGATGCGAAGGCGGCGCAAGTGTGGAATCGAAGCGAGACGCTCCGCCAAGCGCGCCAGCAATCGATCGGGCAACGTTAGCGGGTCGCCGCCGCTTATGATGATTTCGCTGATGCTTTCATCCGCTTCGATCTGCTCAATCGCGGGTTGCCAATCGGCCCAGGCGCGCGGGGACGTCTGGTACGGGTACTGGCGGCGGAAGCAGTAGCGGCAATGGACGGGGCAGGCCCCAGTTGTTACCATCAAGGCCCTGCCGCGGTACTTGTGCAGTAGCCCTGGCGCCGCGGTGGCACCCAAGTCGCCGACGGGATCGGGCGTAAACCCAGCCGCAGTCGCAGTTTCCGCCGCCAGCGGAAGGACTTGCCGCAACAGCGGATCACTAGGATCGCCGCGGCGAAACCGTGCCAAAAATGGCCGCGGCACGAACAATGGAAATTGCCCGGCGGCAGCGGCGGCTTCCGCGCAGAAATCCGCAGGCAGATCGAGCAGCCGACATAGTTCGGCTGGATCGCGAATGGCGCTGGCGAGCTCGCGCTGCCAGCGCGCCAGCGTCAAAGGCGTTTCGGATTCAAGTGTTGAACTCATGCGTTAATCACCGCCATAAACCATAACCATAACTTTTCGAAAACCGTAGGACAATCAATCGTGCCCAGTTACAACACGAGTCAATTTCGGAAGGGACTGAAGGTGCAGATCGACGGCGACCCGTACCTGATGTCCGAGTGCAATTTTGTGAAGCCCGGCAAGGGCCAGGCGCTCTATAAGTGCAAGCTGAAGAACCTGGTGCGCGGGACGCAGTTGGACCGGACTTACAAAAGCGGCGACACGCTCGAAGCTGCGGACATTACCGAAATCGAGGCGCAGTTCCTCTATCGCCAGGGTGATCAGTTCGTGTTCATGGATACCAAGAGCTACGAGCAATATGAGCTGACCGCCGAGCAGGTGGACGAAGCTGCAAAGTGGATGAAGGAAGGAACGAATTGCTCGATGCTGTTGTTTAATAACAATCCGATCACGATCGAAGCACCGAACCACATGGTGCTCAAGGTCGAATATTGCGAGCCGGCTGTGCGCGGCGATACGGCGACGAAGCTCACGAAACCGGTGAAGGTCGAAACCGGCGCAGAAGTGATCTGTCCCGCGTTCATTGAAATGGGCGACACGATCAAGGTGGACACGCGGACGGGCGAGTATTTGGAACGCGTGCGGCAGTAATCCTGCTGCGAGTACGCGGTGAAACCCGCTGCGAGTACGCAGTGATGCCGGCGCGAGGTACGCGGTCTTGCCTGACCGCGAGCAAGCGGTATGCAGTAGCCGACCGTTAGGCGGAGTTAGAAGGTATGAGCCTCGCTCCGAACTCGTCTGAAGGTGCGAGCGAGTCAGCCTACGACGCGCTGGTCAGCTGGCTTTCGACGCCGGAGGCCTATCCTGAACGGCCTGCTTCTGTGCGGCGCATTGAAACGCACATCTCTTGTGTGTTTCTCACCGATCAGTTCGCGTACAAGCTGAAGAAGCCCGTGCGGTTTGAATTCTTGGATTTCAGCAGGCCCCAGTTGCGCAAGCAGGCTTGCGAGGAGGAAATTCGGCTCAATCGGCGGCTGGCGCCGGATGTGTACCTTGGGTTAGTGGCAGTGCAGCAATCGAATGATGGGCGTTTCGGCCTGCGTGAACCCAGGAAGATAGAAAACACGGATGCTTGCGAATGGCTCGTGAAAATGCGCCGCTTACCCGAAGATGCGACGCTGGCGGCGCGGATCATCGCAGGCTCAGCGAATGACAACGACGCTGAGACAGTTTCCAATCGTTTGGTTCCCTTCTACCGCACTTCGCCACCGCTGCGAATCGAAGAACGGCGATATCGAGACGAGATTCTTCGCCATATTCAGGCGAACGGTGCCGAGTTGCTCCGCTCAAATTCGGAGGCAAACGCAAGTCGAGTGAAACGAATTCATGGCGCTCAGCTGCGCCTGTTGCAACTTCGGCCGGAACTCTTTGATGCACGCATCGAAGCCGGCCACGTGATCGACGGCCATGGCGATTTGCGGCCGGAGCACATCTATTTGCACCTCGCAGCCAGCGGCGAGTTAGAGGCGAACATCATTGACTGCATCGAATTCAATCCGGAATTTCGCCATTTAGATGTCGCCGACGAATTGGGTTTTCTGGCGACGGAGTGCGATTTTGCTGGCGATCAGGCCCTCGGTGAGCAAATCTTCCGGCGAACGTTGTCGGCGCTCGGCGATGATCCGCCAACGGAATTAGTCGCGTTCTATCGCAGCTATCGTGCTTGCGTGCGGGCGAAAGTTGCAGTGCTGCGCGCGGCTCAGCTGACAGGCGAGTTCCAAGCCGCGTCATTGGCGGAGGCGAATCGCCATCTCAGCTGGGCCGAACGATATGACAAGGAACTGCCATCGCCAGTTGTGCTAATCATGAGCGGGCTAATGGGCAGCGGTAAATCGACTTTGGCTCGCGAGCTTGCCGCAAATCTCGGCCGCGAGATCTTATCAACAGACGTAATCCGCCGCGAGACTTTTGGTCCAAGCGAGGCACCGGCGGCGTACGGCAGCGGCCATTACGCACTGGAAGAACGAAAGCGCGTTTATGAGGAAATGTTCACCCGAGCAGCAGCGATAGTCGACGAGGGGCTCTCAGCTGTTCTGGACGGAGCTTTTCCGACAAACGAACTGAGATCGGCCGCAATGCAGATCGCCCGGCAACGAGGCTTGCGGGCACATCTCGTGCATTGCCATTGCCCGCACGAAGTAGCGCACAAGCGGATTGAAGCTCGGCTCGCCAGCGGTGCGGATCCTTCGGAAGCGCGGCCGGATCTCTATGAGCAGCAAAAGCAGGAGGAAGAGCCGATCGCAGATGGATCGGCCGTCGAGATCGAGACCGATTGTCCCATTGCCGAGCAAGCCGCGTCGGCAATCGCCGCCATTGCCAGACGTTGACCTAAATAGCCGATTCGCGGGATAATTCGGACACCAAGAAGCTTCAAAGAGGGACGCCAATGGCACGCTGGCCGCGGCACGTTTGGACGACGATTTTCACTTACGCCACGGTCTTTGTGCTATTTCCGCTGCTTTGCTTCTTGGCTTACGCTTGGGTACGCGGGTGGCTTTAGCGGTAATGCTGAGTGATGAACGCTAAATGATAAACGCGGCTGATAAGACGACGACCGCCGAGTATCAGCAGGTTAGTCAAATGCTGGCCAAATACCGCCAGCAGCACTTGCTGCAGTTCTGGGATCAGTTGTCCGACGACGATCGAGCGCGGCTTGCCGCGCAAATCCAGAACATCGATTTCGAGCTATTGGATCGGCTGTTCCGCGGCGGCTTGGCTAAGGTTGATTGGGGTGAGCTAGCGCGGCGTTCGGAGCAGCCCGATGCCATTCGGCTCCGTGGCCAGGGAAATCGCTTTTCGGCAAAGGAAGCAAAAGCGGCAGGCCAGGCGGCGCTATCGCGCGGCGAGATCGGCGTGATTCTCGTCGCCGGCGGGCAGGGGTCGCGCTTGGGTTTCAACAAGCCCAAAGGCATGTACAAGATCGGGCCGGTGTCGGACGCGTCGCTGTTTCAGATTCTGCTGGAGAAAGTCCTGGCGACATCGCGCCGTTACCGCAAGCCCGTGCCGCTGTACGTGATGACCAGCGACGCCACACATGCGGAAACAACTCGCTATCTAGAGGAAAATGATTATTTTGGCCTACCTGCCGGCGATGTGCGCCTGTTTTGTCAGGGCACGATGCCGGCAGTCGATGCGGAGACGGGCCGCATTCTTTTGGCCGAAAAGGGTCAGTTGGCCCTTAGCCCTGACGGACACGGCGGAATGCTGGCAGCTCTTGTACGAACCGGAACGCTCGACGACATCGAGCGCCGCGGCGTCAAGCATCTGTTTTATTTCCAAGTAGACAATCCGCTGGCGAAAGTGTGTGATCCCGAGTTTCTGGGTTACCATCTGCTTGCGCGATCGGATATGACGACGCTGGTGGTCGCGAAGAAGGATCCACTCGAGCGCGTCGGCAATGTGGTGAGAATTGACGGTCGGTCGCGAATCATCGAATATAGCGATTTGCCTGAACAGGCTGCGCGACAAACTGACGCCTTAGGCCATCTGAGACTCTGGGCGGGCAGCATTGCAGTGCACGCGTTTGACGTGCCGTTTCTGCGGCGCTCGGCGAGCAGCGCGGAAGCGTTGCCATTTCACACGGCACACAAGAAAGTTGCCTTCGTTAACGACGACGGCCAGCGCATTGAACCCCTAAAGCCGAACGCGATCAAGTTCGAGCGCTTTATCTTCGATTTGCTTCCGCAGGCCGAGCGCGCGATCGTCGTCGAAGGCGATCCGGCCGACTGGTTTGCCGCCGTTAAGAATCCGCCGGGCGACAAAAGCGAATCGCCGGACACGTGCCGTGCGGCGATGGTTGCCATGCATCGCCGGTGGCTTCAGTCCGCAGGGTTGCGCTTTGCCGCGGATGTGGCGGTCGAGATCAGTCCGCTGGTCGCACTTGATCCCGACGAGTTGAGGCAGGCCGAGTTGCCCAATGTGATTGACGAAGCAACCTATTTCGAATCCATCCCCGGCTCTCATCCAGGGTAACCATGCTGCACATTGTGATAATGGCCGGCGGTTCGGGCACGCGGTTTTGGCCTGAAAGCCGCGCCGCGCGCCCCAAACAGTTGCTCGCGCTGGCCGGGGATCGCAGCATGCTGCAAATGACCGTGGATCGGCTGGGCGACCTGGCGGCTGACACGCGGCTCTGGATTCTGACAGGGCAATCGCTGATCGATGCAGTCCGTCAGCAACTGCCGCATCTTCCGGCCGACCACGTGATTGGAGAGCCCTGCAAGCGCGACACAGCGCCGTGCATCGGGCTGGCGGCGCTGTTGGTCGGGCGCGATGACCCCAGCGCCGTTATGGCCGTGCTGCCGTCCGACCACGTAATCGAGCCGGCCGCCGAATTCCAGCGATCGCTGAAGGCCGCCGCGGCGCTTGTCGAGCAGAAGCCGGAGCGGATTGTCACACTCGGCATCAAGCCGACGTACCCGGCGACGACGTTCGGGTATATCGAGCGAACTGGACCGCTGGCGGATGCCGAAAAGCTGCCGGCCGCGCGGGGGCTTGAGATCTACAGCGTGGCCCGGATCAAAGAAAAGCCGCTGGCCGACAAGGCACAGGAATACTTTGACTCGGGGCGCTTCTATTGGAACGGTGGGATATTCGTCTGGCGTGCTTCGACGATTATTTCGGCCCTTGAGGAGCGGCAGCCGGACATGATGCAGCGGCTGCGAAAAATCGTCGCGGCCTGGAACGAGCCGACGGGCGCGAGTGTTTTCGCACGGCAATTCGAGGCCATTCGCGGAATTTCGATCGACTATTCAGTGATGGAGCACGCCAAAGACGTCGCCGTCATTGAAGTGCCTTTTAGCTGGGATGACGTGGGGGCCTGGCAAGCAGTGGCCCGATTAACTAAGCCAGATGACGATGGCAACTCGATCACCGGCAAGCATCTGACGATCGATTCCCATGGTTCGATTATCCGCACGGACGAAAAACATCTTGTTGCCGCGGTAGGAATCAAAGATTTGATCATCGTGCATACGCCGGATGCAACGCTGGTCGCCAACCGGCATGATGAGGAAGGAATCCGCCGGATTGTCAAAATGCTGGAAGAGCGCGGCTGGCGCGAGTATTTGTAGCCGGCGAGTCTCTCCGATCGCAGTTCAGCCGCGGAGGAGACTTGCAATCGCGTCTCGAAAAACGCGTCCGTCTCAAAGCGAACCAGTGTCCCACGCAAGAAAATGGAAGGCGTTTCTTACAGGTTCTGGCCCTCCGGTGGTTGTTCTACGCTTTCGGCGACCGTTATGCGGTGCGAACCGAGTGGCTCGTCGTTCCATAAGAGTTCGAGGACATAAGTCGCCGCCTTAACAGCCGGCAGCGGCGGCAGCGGCAAGACCATTTCGATCGTTTGCAGCGGGTCGGCGCAGTCGATGCCGAACTTGGTGCCAAAGATTACCTGATCGTTCGACAGGTCGATGTATCGCAGTTCGAACGGCTGTTTGCCGTGCACCTCGGTCAGGCTGATGTAGCAAAACGGCGAGCCGGCGCTGTAGCCGCCAGGCGGCACCGAGATCATCCCTTTGCCTTCGCCTGGCGGCGCGCCAGGCGGCGGCTCCGGCGGCTTTGGCATGTCGCCCGGCTTGCGAAACCAGAGACGATGAAAAATCCCGGCGACGATTTTTTTGTTCGTCGCCTTATCTGTATATACATGATCGGCGACGAGCAGCGCCTGGGCGATGGGTTTCACAATCAGGACTCCACGAACTCCGTGAGGGAGTTGGTATCTTATCGGACGCGTTCCGACGGAAACAGGTTGTAAATAGGGACGCGTATTCGGATGGCATTCCTGGTTTCCTGATAAGCCTCGATCGTGCTTGTTGCAGGTAGATGCCCGTCCTACAATGCCTTCCCGAACGGTTTGCTTCCTTTAAATGGATCGCCCAAATATGGCCAGGAAGGTGATCATCGACACCGATCCGGGCATCGACGATGCCGTGGCGCTGACGATGGCGCTGTTTGATCCGGCGCTCGAAGTGATTGCCGTCACCGCGACCGGCGGCAACGTCTTTCCCAACCAGGCGACACGGAACGTTCAAACGATTATCGAGCAACTGGATCCGCCGCGTTGGCCGCGAGTCGGCGCCGCTCCGGAAGATAATCCACTGCCCGCCGACGGTCGTCAGCTGCACGGTCAGAACGGGTTAGGGAATGTCGATTTGCCGTTCGCCGAGCTAGCCAAGGCTCATCCGGCCGAAAAAGTGCTTTGCGATGAGGTCCGCGCCGCACCCGAAGAGATCACCATCATCTGTCTTGGCCCGTTGTCAAACATTGCCCGGGCGATGGGCCGCGATCCGGAATTTGTATCGATGGTGGGACGCCTGGTGATTAGCGGTGGCACGATCACGGCTCCGGGGCGAGAATGCCCTGTGGCCGACTTTAACATGTATTGCGATCCGATGGCGGCTCGGAAGGTTTTGAAATCGCCAGCCACGAAGACGCTCGTGCCGCTGGACATTAGCGGCGACGTGACGTTCACGTTTGATTTACTCGATCAACTGCCGAGCCAGGAAACCCCGGCTGGAAAATTCTTGCGGCTAATCCTGCCGTTTGCATTTCGAGCGCAGCGCCAAGTCCTCGGGCAGGAGCATATCAACTTGCACGATGTTGCCTCCGTCGTCGCCGTCACGAATCCGGAACTATTTGAAACCGAAATGCTGGCCGCCGATGTCGAAACGGAAGGAGAGTTGACGACCGGAATGGTCGTTTTTGACCGGCGGAAGGGGAGCCTGCGGCAGTGGCGACCGAATGTTGAGGTGGCACTTAAGGCCGATTCGAACGCTATTCGCGATTGCGTGCTGCGGTCGCTGGAGCGAGCGGGGAAGACTCCCTGAACTCACAGCGAGAAGCTCAGGCACGAAAACCAGCAGCTTCTTAATAGGAAGCCAGGAACGCAGGAAGCCACAGAAAAGTTTTCTGATAGAATCCTTCTGTATCCGGCTTCTTTCTAGATATTCGCCGCCGGTTCTTCACTAGCTGAAAAATGCGCATTGCTGAAACCTTTCGTTCGTTGCAGGGCGAAGGCTTGCTGACGGGCACGTCCAGCGTATTCGTGCGCGCCAGTGGTTGCAACTTGCGCTGCTGGTTTTGCGACACGCCGTATACGTCCTGGGAACCGGAGGGTGAGGATCTTTCGATCGAGGAGATTCTGAGACAAGTGGACGAACTCCGCGGAGAGCCCCAACAATGCATGCACGCAGTGCTCACCGGTGGAGAGCCGATGCTTTTCACGGAGCTCGTCCCTTTGGCCCGAGCGCTGAGCGAGCGAGGGCTGCACATTACGATTGAGACAGCCGGCACGCTCTATTTACCCGTACGCTGCGATTTGATGTCGATCAGTCCAAAGCTTGCGGGTTCCGGGCCGACGAAAGAGCAGGATCGCCGCTGGCATCGACGCCACGCGCAAACGCGGCATGCGCCCGATGTGATCCGCCGTCTCGTTGACGAATACCCGTATCAGATCAAATTCGTCATTGACGGACAGGCGGATTGCGAAGCTGCTGAAGAGTGGTTGTTAGAATTCCCGCAAATCCATCGTTCGCGCGTTCTGATGATGCCGCAAGGTACTGAGCAGATGGCCCTCGCACAGAAAACGCAATGGCTGATGCCTTATTGTGAGCGAAATGGCTATGTTTTCTGTCCGCGCAAGCACATCGAATGGTTCGGCTGCGTGCGAGGAACGTAGTCGAATGTGACGAGGCCGGTTTCGCGCCCGACTATTTTGCGGCAGGCGCAGGCGCAACGGCGTGCGGTGCTCCACGTGGCGCGAACACCAAGACGCTGACGGCTCCGGCGACGACGACAATTAGTCCCGCGATGAAAAAAGGGCTAATCGGGCCGTGGCTCGTCATTGCCATGCTGATGAACGTATTAACAACTGGCGCACAGCCGAATACCAGCGGCATCACATAGACAGGCTTGCCGCCGAAGGTAAAGGCGAGAATCACTCCCAGTGAACCGAGCGCTCCAGCGGTACCGCCTGCCAGACTCCAGAGAGCTCCACTTGCGCGAATTTCACCCTCGAGTCCACTCGCTGCCCAAATGACTAGGGGCCCCAGCACGGCGATGATCATGTAAGCCATGCCCACGCAGATGAATGGCCGCATGCGGCTACCATGCATCTGCATTTGGCCCTTGTGCAAAAGCGGCCCGTAGGAGCCCCAGCAGAGCGCCGTTAGCGCGACGAATCCCAGGACTTTCGCTAATTCGGGAAAGGTGATTGCCGCTGGCGGCGGTGTCGCGGGCGCAGGTTCAGGCTGGGTAGCCGTGGTCTGGCCCGCCGTGTCCGCTGCCGGAGGTGCCGGTGCTGGAAGTGTCTTGGGCTTCGTAATCAAAACGGTCGCAGCTCCCGCGATCACGACAATCAACCCGGCATAAAACCATGGGCTCGCCTCGCGATGCGTTTTCGACATCCACATCGTGAGCAGCGTGTTGACCACTGGAGCACCGCCAAAAACCAAGGGCATCACGTAAATTGGATTCCCTTTATTGTGCAGAGCCAAAATCAGGCACAGCGCGCCGACAGCAGTTACGACGCCCGCCAGGAAGCTCCACAGTGTGCCCGCCAAATTCCAGTTGCCCGGCTCGCCCAGCCAATTCAGCAACGCCGTCGTCGCCACGACGCCAATGGCGAAATATGCGACGCCCACGAACAGGAACGCCAGATACGGGCTGTGCAATTCTTTGCCGCCGACATTCAACAGCGGCCCATAAGCGCCCCAGGTGAGCGCGGTCATCGCGACGGCCAACAGCACGTAGAGACTACTTTTCATTCATTGGGCTCCGTACCGAATTCTAGCTTGCTTGGCCAGTGTATCAGGAACGCATTCGAATTCGAATGCAAGTATTAGCCCGTTATTCCGCACGCAGTGTTTCCAAGAGCGGCGCGCGCAAAGCGGCGCGGACGGCGAGCAGTCCCGCTGCTAGTCCCACGAGGAACACTATGACCAGCAGGCCGGCGAGCGAGAGCCACGGCATGCCGGCGCCGCCAGTGAAGAGGTGCGGCAAAATGGCGACAATCGCTGCCGCGACTCCGCAGCCAAGCCCGGCGATCAAAAGCCACGCGTTTTCGAGCGTGACCAGTTGTGCGAGCCGCCGGCGGCGGAAGCCGGTCGCACGCAACAGTGCCAATTCGCTGCGCCGTTCGACGACTCCTCGCAGCTGGACGGTTGCCAGGCCCAGCGTGCCCAGCAGCAGACCGAGGCCACCGAGGCTTTGAAAGGTCGAGAGATATGCGTTTTGGACAGCAAAGAACTCGGCCAAGCGGTCGGATGTTGTTTGTGTCGTCAACCCGTAATCGCTTAAGGTGCTCTCAAGCGACTCGGCCACTTTGGCGGCGCGATCCGCCGGCGTACCGATCAGGAACATGCGGTATCCGCTTTCGTTGGGAAAAAGTCGCAGGAAGTTCTTTTCGCTGATCAAGAGGGCGCCTTGGAAGATACTGTTTTCCAAGAGGCCGCCGAGTTGGAATTTCAGTTTGCCTTGCGGCCCGTCGATTTCGAACTCCTCGCCGGGCGCGCCGCGAAGGTGCAGACTGTAAAGCGCGGTGTTTTGGTCGAGGACACACGGGATGTTACCGTCCGTAACCGCAGCGTCGAGCAAAAGCCATGGATTCGCTTTCTCTTCGGAGGAGGAAGCGGCTGAAGTGGCCCAAGCAAAGCCGTCGCGTCGAATGAAGCTTTCGGGGATTCCGAGGATCCGTGGCTGCCGCGGCTGATAGAGATTCAAGCAGCTTGCGTCGTCTCCTGCGTGAACACGAAGAGAAAAGATGTCAGTTCCCTGCGTTCCGCCAGTCGGCGCCGGGCGCGCGGCGAGCAGTTGCTCGTTCTTTTCGTCAAAGCCGAGCTCCTGACGCGACTCGAACGAGTTCAGATTTTGATAAATCGGCTGATCGCTTTGTGCGACGAGCGCAAACCCGCCATCGCCGCTATGTAACTGCGGCCCGCGTGACGGCGGGTCGAGACGAAATGCACTCAGTGCGACAATTAAAAAAGCTGCGGTCGCGGTGAGACCAATGGTCAAGGTGCTTCGCAGCGGATGCCGGCCGCCGTTCCGCCAGGCAAATCGGGCCAGCGCCGCTTGATGCCCGACAAAAGAGCCATGCTCCGTGCGAAGCATGTCCCAGATCCAGACTAGAATACCAGCGAGCAAGAGCATTCCACCGCCGACGAACGTGCCAGCGCGCGCCTGCCCATCAAGTCGGGTGCCGAAAACATCCATCGCAATCGCGACCGCCACAAGGGCTGCCGCGACCAAGGGCGCGAAGCGGCGCCGACGCGTGCTCAGGGACGAATCTGCGGCGGATTGCCCGGCCAGGAGCCGCCGCACACTTGCTTTGCGAGTTTGCCAAACGGTCCAGGCAATTGTTAGCAGTGATACCAGCGTGCCGCAGACGAAGCCCATCACCAATGTCGATGGCGCGATGTGCAGTTGGACGAAAGCGGCCGTGACTGCGCCCAGCCACAAGGTCTCAAGCCCGATTATCAAGAGCCAGGCGTAACCGACGCCGAGAACGACGCCGCACGCCGCGCCGAACGCGCTTACGCACAGCCCTTCGATCAAAAGCATGCGCCGAGCAAGCCGCCGTCGTATCCCCAGGGCCAGTACTATTCCGAGCTGGCGGGTCCGCCCGTCGATGTTGAGCTTGAAGAGAAGCATCACCAAAAAGAGCGCCGCGGCAATGATGAAAAAGCTGAAGCCGAGAAACAACAGCGCGAACGGAGTTGTGCCTTCGGCGGCGGCCAATCCCAACCGTTTCACCGGCAGGAACGTGAAGCCGAGCGATTCAGGGTTCAAAGCCCCCAGCAGCTGAACTGATATCCTTTCTGTGGTGTCGGATGCTTGCGCGGGGATACGAATCGATGTGGTGTTGCCAAAACGGCTGCCCCACAACCGGCGACCGGTCGTAAGGCTCACGAACGCTTTGGGCACGGCGTGATGCTCGTGCCAATATCGATCGTCCTGATCGTTCGGTGGTGTTGTCCGGACCCGGCTTGGATCGTAGGGAAAAGGCGCGCTCCAATTCGCGATCGACTCTTTGTCGGTTACTCCTTTCACCTCAGGCGTGAAATTCGGATCGTCGGCAGAACCAGCTAACGGTGTGATGTCCTTGAGTCGGAACTTGTGCTGCGCCTCGGTCACTTGTCCGTGTGTGCTTTCCGGTTCGAAATACGTTAGTTCAATCGTGTCGCTGGGCTGCACTTCGACGCCCTGCGCTTTGAAATCGTCCGCCGCCCAGGAGTTCAGCACGATCTCATCGTCGCTAAGCATCTCAATTGGTTCTCCGCTGCGGTTGAGCAAATGACCGATGCCTGGCTGCCCCACAAAGTCCACCGCTGCGACCGTTGAGTAGGGGATCTTTGCCTGACCATCACTGGCAATGATGTAATTCGCCAAATAAGTAAACACCGGCTGCGGATCGTGATCTGCTAGCGCCTTCACGGCTGCCTCGCTCACCGCCGGCTCCAAGAGCATGCGATCGGTGGTTAGGTTGAAATAGCCAAACTCGGTTTTTTGCAGCGATAGACCGTAGTCTGCGAGCGACGGCTTGAGCGCGCTCGCGAGCCAGTGTTCGTCTACTTCGGACGACGGCGAGTTGGGTTTGCCGGCAACCAGAATCGCATTCGTTCGGCCGTCGGCATCAACCATCCGCGCCAGCGTTTCGATCGCTGTAAATGCAACCAGCGGCGTTTGCTGATTGGGACGGATGCTGAAGCGGCCCAGTCCTTTTGCCGGTATGACCGCGCTGATTTTGAACCGTTGGCTGCGAGTCGTTTCAGTTTTACGACCCAACGGGCTATCGGCTGGAACATCGGTCGCTTGTGGCAGGCGCAGGATGATTTCCTCGCCGACCTTCGCGTGTAGCCGTTCGGCCAGCGGCTGATTGAGAACGATTTCGTTGCCGCTGGGAGTCACTTTTGGACTGCCGGCGCCGTATTTCCAAAAGGCCGGAACAGTTCCGAGCACGGTCACGTCTGACTCGCGTTGTGCCTGCCCGTCGTTCGAGTTCTCGAAAGTCCCATTCAGCATTACCGCAGGAATGGCAGCGGCAAAGTGATCATGAAACTGTGACGTGGCTGCCAATTCGTCCGCGAGTGCCTGGCGAAAGAATCGCGGCGCCACGAGAACTTCGTCAAAGTCTCCGAGCCCTTCCACAACCAGACCGCGGAGGCTCGCGCGAACCGAATCACCGACGACAATCGCCCCGGTGAGTACAGCGGTGGCCGCCATGACGCCTAGCGCCACGGTGAGATTCGAGCGCCAGTGGAACAGCAGGCTGCGGAATGCGAGGCGGTAGGGGGACACCGGACAGGGTTCGGGGTTCAAGGTTCAGGACAGAAGAATCAGTATTGCGCGTGCAAATGTGGCACGAGTTGGCCGCCGTCGAGTTCCACGCGTTTGTCGAAGAGGGCGGCTAGTTCGAGGCTGTGGGTTACTGCGATCAGCATGGCTTTTTCTGCGCGTTGAAGGTCGATAAGCAGTTTGCCGACCGCTGCGGCTGTGCTGCGATCGAGATTGCCCGTCGGCTCGTCGGCGAGAAGTAAAACAGGTTTGCGGATCAGCGCTCGGGCGACCGCGACTCGCTGGCGTTCGCCCCCGGAAAGCTCAGCTGGCCGATGTTCGATACGATCGGCCAGCCCAACTCTCTCAATGAGCGATCGCGCGCGGTCCACGGTTGCTCGATCAGGGCTGCCCTGAGCAATTGTCGGCAAGAGCACGTTTTCCAAAACCGAACATTGTGGCAGGAGGTAATGGTCTTGGAAAATAAAGCCGATCGAGCGATTGCGGAAATCGGCCAGCGCCGCTTCGGCAAGTTCAAACGGATTTCGGCCCTCCAATTCCAACCGACCCGACGTCGGCTGATCCAGAGTGCCCAGCAGATACAACAATGTGCTCTTGCCCGAACCGCTTGGGCCAAGGATCGCGAGATTCTCACCGCGATCCAGTGCCAGTGAAATTCCGCGCAGCACAATCAGCGGCTGCCGCCGCGTCGGGAACTGCTTTGTGATGTTTTCAGTCAGAAGATCGGGCATAGGCCTTTTCGCGTGAAGTATGCAGCCGGGGCTTGCTGTCTCGCATGCCTCGCCGCACAATGGCTGCTCTCAATCTCCGAATTCTGGGATTGATCGGACGTGTCTGGCGCAAGCCTGACCAACGGAAAGGCTATTATGATCGAATCGAAGCCACGCGTCATACTCAGCGCATTCGCCGACGAGGCCGCCAATCAGAAAACGGCAGTGCAGCAGTTTTCTGCTTTAGCCGCGGCCGGCCTGCAGTATTACAGCCTGCGGTTTATCGATGTGGGCAGCGGCATTAAGAATGTGATGAAGCTCTCAAAGCCAGAAATCACAAAAATCCGGCACTTGGAAGATGAATATGGGCTGAATGTCACGTGCATCGGTTCGCCGCTGGGCAAAGTCAAGCTGGTGGACGAAGAGGATGGAACTAAGAACGCATACGTACCATTCAAAAAGTACTTGGCTGATGACGTGCAGCATGCCTGCGAGCTGGCCCATGCGTTTGAAACAAAGTTGATTCGCGGCTTTTCCTTTTACCATCCGCGCGGCACTGATCCGAATGACTATCTCGCGCAGGCTGTCGATCAATTGGGCCAGATTGCAGAGGCCTGTCACCGGTCGGATCTTACATATGGGCTTGAGATCGAGGCGAATCTTGTCGGCCAGACTGGCGAAATCATGGCCGAGATTTATCGCCAGGTAAACCATCCGGCACTGATGCTCATTTTTGATGGCGGCAATATTATCTCGCAGGGTTACACCGCAGCTGATGTCTTTCAGCAGTACCTGGCAATGAAGCCGGGCATTGGCTGGATTCACATAAAGGATTATCGCCACCCACAGCCTGCGAAGCGGCAGAGCCATGTGGATGAAGACGCGCTCAAGAATTTTGTACCGTCGGACATCGGTGATAGCGCTTACGGAATTATCTTGCGCGACTTCCGCGACGAGATTCCGACCCTCGAGAAGAAGTTGAAACGGCGTGGCGTCCCCGGCGTATTCATGGACCTGGAGCCGCACCTTAAAGGCGGCGGCCAGTTCGGCGGCTTCAGTGGCCCCGACGGGATCGGCGTTGCCACGCGGAGTTTATGCCGCGTGTTGGATCTAGCTGGCATCGACTATCACCTGCGCGACTTCGACGACGTTCTGGCGGAGCGCGCCGTCGTAACGACAAAATGAGGCTATTCAGCCGATGGGGATGCGGCAGGCGGAGCGGCCGCTTGATCCGCTGGTTCGTCGAGCGCATCCCGCTCGGCTTTGCGCCGCCGTAGCCTCAGTTTTCGCGTGAGGTGGAAGGCGCGGAAGAACCAGATGCCAGATGCGGCAATGGCAATCGCAGCGCCTAAAACGTACCAGGACCGCAAATCGCTGGTCAGGCACAAAAGCACCAATCCGACCACTAACGTCGCCGCGCCAATTCCGACCGTCCGCCAAATCCGATTCAGGCCATGGCGCGTGTGATGGGCGGCGATGGCGGCTCTGGTGCTGAAGTTCGCAAGCGCGCGCATCGCCGCCAGATTGGCCGATTTTTCGGGCGCGGTAGTCCGTGGCTCGAGGCGCGTAGGCGTAGGGGCCGGCGTTTCGCGCTCTCGTGCAGGAAGAATTCTTGTGGGCGCTGGAGAGCTGGACTGCGGCTCCTTTACATCTGCCTGCTGTCGCGCTATTGGTTTCGCACTCGGCACGGGTGAACCGCCCGGCTCGACGCCGCGCACGCGGTCTAAAAGCCGCGCCATATAGTCGTCGATCGACTGCTCCTCATGGTGGGCTTGAGGCTCAGCGGCCGGCTCGCTCGCTTGCACAGAAGCCGCGGGCTCTTCCGCAGCCTGCGGCTCGGGATTTGGCGAAGCGCCAGGGGTAGCTTCCTCCGCAACGGCTGCAACTCGCCAAGGCGCCGGTGGGATTCCTATATCCACAGACTCTCGATCATTCTTCTCTGCGGACTCTTCCGCGTCGCTTTTCAATAGCGACATTGCGCGCAGGCGAGCAAAGACGTCGTCGCTCGAGGTGGCTGAATTGTTTTCAGCGGCGGGCGTCAGATCGGATTGCGGTGTTTCTGTTTGCCAGACGGGCGGTTCGGTCGCTTCTGCCTGTCGGGAATGATTGCGTTGGTCGCTGAAAGCCTGTTGCACGCTGTCGAGCTCGTGGGCATCGTGGGCAAGCTGCTGTTCACGTTGGACCAGTTCGGCCTCGCGGCCAGCGATTTCCGATGCTTCGCGATCGAGTTGAGCCGCGCGCGTGTCCAATATAGTCCGCTCGCGAGCGATCGCTTCGAGTTGTTGCTCCGCCTGTGCCTGTCGGGCGGCGATCTGCTTAAGCTCGCGCCCTTTTGCGGCGAGCAGTTCCTCTTTGGTCGCTTGGGCTGAAGCGGCGGCCGCAAGATCCGCCTCCCGCGACGCCAATGCGGCCAAATGCGTGGCCATCTTTTGCTCGCGATCGGCTAACTCTGCCTCTCGGTTGTTAAGCAGAGCCTCGCGGTCGGACGTATCCGACGCGCGCTCAGCCAGCAAAGCCTCCACGGCGGCGAGCTTTTGCTTCAGCTCGGCAACCTGCTGGTCGATCCCATCTTGCTGAGCCGTCCGCGACTTTTCGGTTTCTGCCACGAGCGCTTGTCGGTCGGAATTCAGCGATTGGCGCTCGTTCTCCAGGCTTGCGCGGGCATCTGCCAACGATTGCTTTTGTTCTTCCAGGCCCGTGCGCTCATCCACCAGCGATTGTTTTTCTTGCGCAACTTCATGAAGCTGTGCTTGCAGCTGATGTTCCAAAAGAGCGGTTCGCTGCTCTAGCCGAGCTTGCTGCGCAAGCCACTCTTCTTGTTCGGCCTGCCAAGCCTGATGATCAGAAGCCAAAGCAGCCCCTGCGGCTTCTTGATCTTTCTGCGGGCTGGTACCCGTCGCGACCACGGCGATATCGATTGGCCCCACCGAAAGCCGATCACCAGGATGCAGAAATGCCTCAGTAAATAGACGGCCGTTCAGGCGAGCATCGCTGGCCAGCCGGCGCACGACGATCTCATCCTTTCGACGCAAGATCTCGACGTGCTCAGGCGCCACGCCGCTGGTTCGCAGCTCGACGGTCGCATTGCTTGCCGAACCGAGAATGACTTTCGCATTCTGAAATGTCAGCACCTGGCCGGCCGTCGGGCCATTGATGATGCGGAGCGTGAGAACGGCTGATGCGTCCGCGCCGCACCCTGCGCGCGTTGGAGCGTTTTGTACGAACATCCGCAGATAACCTCCGCGTAGGCCTTGGGCGAGAGCCCTAAATCCAAGTGTTCATTGAGGATGTAGCTTACGTGGTACGCGCGGTCAAAGTCGGTGCTAGCGGGAACTGACTCGATAATTTGCGGCAGAAACGTGAAAGAATTTGAACAGCGCGTAGCAGTTTTCTGCGACATCCGCTTATGCGATAGATGGCCCCCCGCGAGCGTTGGGGATAAATGGCTGCATATCTATGCCGATTTTGCCGATTATCCCAAAGCGAATCTGACGGGTGCTGATTGGAGCCCTGGTAGGGTTTGAGATCCCCTCCCCGGGCCGCCCACCCCGAGCGGGGACTTTGTGAAAAATGTCACGCAACTGTCCAGGCATGCGAAGTGCGACAGCTGTGGGTGCGACGCCGGACGACGGCTCGGCAGGAGTTTTGGCATTCAGAACAGGTTTGATCGAGAGAAAATTGATAGGCCCATCCAGGGCGAAGTATTGACAAAAATTCGTGTGGCGGGAACGACCCGTTTTATTTGATCCGCGTACTATAGTTTGGTTGCTTCCGGCCGGCTCGGAGCCGCCCAGGATGCCTCCAGGAACGAGGAACAAAGGCTTTCACCAGTCCAGATCGCCGGCAGAACCGCAGGGAAACAGGGCGGATCGGACGAAGAGGAAACGACATGGCACGCAAAGATGCATTGATGAGCATGCGGCAAATCTTGATCAAGCGGCGCGACGCGCTCCGCAAGGCGCTGGCCGGTGACTTGAGTCTGCTGAAAGAGTTGCGTGCTCAGACGGCCGGAGACCTGGTAGACGCGGCCCTCGATTCTGCCCAGGACGAGATCAGCTCGCAGTTGGCGGAAGTAGAAAGCCGCGAGTTGTCCAATGTCGAGAAGGCCCTGGAGAGAATGCGCGAGGGGCAATATGGGGTCTGCGAGGGCTGCAACTGCAAGATCCCGATGGCTCGGCTGAATGCTCTGCCATATGCGACCTACTGTATCACCTGCCAGCGTGAGGCCGAGAAATACGGCAGCGTCGGTGGGCACGACCAGGATTGGGGTCGTATTTCTGAATCAGGCGGCGGTGAAACGGAAGCGACGTTTGACGACATCGAGATAGATGTCTCGTAAGGTCGGGCGTGCGCCTCCACCGCAATTTCTAAGTGCGAATTTACGTAGGTGGCCTCCAGTGGAATGCGTTTTGACGCATTCAGTCGGCCCAACGTTTTGCATTGCCTCGTCAGTTTTGCGATATTTGAGGCTGGCCGTCGCTCGTTGGCGGCAAGTTACGACTTCACGCTTTGAGGGATTAAGTTGATGCCGCGACTTCATCCAGGATGTGGTCGCCAGCTGCCGTGTCGATCGGCGGCCGCAGCTTTATTCGCTATAGTCCTATTCTCTGGACGGCCCGCGTGGGCGCAGCTCGACGAGCCGGTCGCCACGTCGGCCGAACGCGCGAAGCAATACGACGAGCTAGCGGTCGAAAGTGAGCACTTGCAGCGCGAAGCGAACGTCCTGCGGAAGGCGGTGCACCTCGCTAAGCCGACAGTCGTTCACATCGATTCCGAACATGCGGATTCTTCGTCCCGCTACGGCCGCAAACCCATCGAAGAAGCCGGCTCCGGCACCATCATCGAGCACAAAGGCCGCTTTTACGTGGTTACGAATCGCCACGTCATCAAAGGCGCCACGCCCGAAAACATCAAAATCAAGCTGGCCGACGGCCGTGAGATTAACCCGGTCAAGATCCTGGCCGATCCTCAAACCGACATCGCCGTTCTGGCTGTCGATGCACCGAGACTTGTCGCGGCGCGAATCGGCAACAGCGACGATGTGGACATTGGTGACTTCGTCATGGCAATGGGCAGTCCCTTCGGACTGAGCCACTCCGTGACCTTTGGAATTATCAGCGCCAAGGGACGCCGTGACCTGGAACTCGGCGAAAACGTCAAATTCCAGGATTTCATGCAGACCGATGCCGCCATCAATCCGGGCAACAGCGGTGGGCCGCTATTGAATTTGAAGGGCGAAGTTATCGGCATGAACACCGCCATTGCGTCGAGCTCGGGTGGCAGCGAGGGAATTGGCTTCACGATTCCCTTCAACATGGTCAAGATCATTGCGATGCAATTGATTGACCGCGGCAGCGTCACGCGTGCCTATCTCGGAGTGAAGCTCGACAACAAATTCGATTCCACAGCAGCGACAAAGCTGGGCTTGTCCCGGCCGACGGGTGCGCGTGTGTCGGGGATTACACCGAAATCACCGGCTGAGAACGCAAAACTCCAGCCCGACGACATCATCCTCGAGTTCAATGGTGTGCCGATCGACAACGATAGCCACCTAATCAATCTCGTTAGTCTGACAGAGGTCGGCAAAGATATTCCGCTCGTCGTGTTCCGCAATCATGAGGCGGTAAAGATGAGCGTGCGAGTCGGCGACAGGGCCACTTACGAACAGTAGCTGGCCACGCGGTCATGTCGCGGGATATCTGAGGGGATCCTGAATCCCCGCTTCTGCGAACCCTTTCAGCCGCAGCTGGCAAGCATCGCAGCTGCCGCAAGGATTGCCGTTCTCGTCGGGGTCATAGCATGTGTGCGTGAGGCTGAAATCGACGCCCAGTTCCGTGCCACGCAACACGATTTGCGCTTTTGTCATTTCGATCAGCGGCGTGTGAATCTTGAAACGCAGCTTTCCCTCGACTGCGGCCTTCGTACCTAGGTTTGCCACACGCTCGAATGCCGCAATGAATTCCGGCCGGCAATCGGGATATCCGCTGTAGTCGATCGCGTTGACACCTAAAAAAATGTCCGCTGCGGCGACTGCTTCGGCATATGCCAGTGCCAATGCCAGAAACACCGTATTCCGCGCAGGAACGTACGTGACGGGAATGCCGTGCTCCATCTGCTCCGGTGAGCGCCCTTTTGGTACAGCGATTTCCGCCGTCAGCGCGCTACCCCCGAACTGAGCCAAATCGAGCGTCACGACGCGATGCGCTTTGACACGGAAATGATCTGCGACGCGCTTGGCTGCTTCGAGCTCGAAGCGATGCCGTTGGCCATAGTTCACGGAGAGCGCGTGCAGTTCGAATCCTTCGGCGATCGCAATCGCGGCGGCTGTTGCCGAATCAAGGCCACCGGATAGCAGTAGGACTGCCTTTTTCGGATCGGCCGGCTGAACTTCCGAGGCACTGGTTTGCATCGCCTTATGTTGGCAAAATTGCAGATAGTCGAAAAGGAGCCTGCAGTGGCCGATAACTTTCGTGCAAAGCTCGAAACCTTTGAGAACAAATATCCCGGCCGGGATTATTTGATCGAGATCGTTTGCCCCGAGTTTACCTCGGTCTGCCCAAAAACCGGCCAGCCCGATTTTGGCACGGTAACGATCACCTACACGCCCGCGGCCAGGTGCATCGAGCTGAAGAGCCTAAAACTCTATCTGCAGCAGTTTCGCAACGAAGGGATCTTTTATGAGACGGTGACGAACCGCATTCTGGACGATTTGGTAGCGGTTTTAAGTCCGCGGCGGATGAAGTTGGTTGCGGCATTCACCCCGCGGGGCGGAATCACCACGACCGTGACCGCACAATTTGAGGCCCAAAAAGGTCAGGCATAGAGGAACAGCGAATGCTCAACTTGCCGGTGCTCCGCTGGGGCAAGCCATACGATTCCCTCGAAAAGGACCAGGTCGTCCATTTCATCACCGGCGAGCCGATCGCGGCTGTCAGTCAGGCGAACGGCGCGCTGCTTGCGCGCGATATGCGCAGTGCGAAGAACGCGCGCAAAGCACTGCTCGATTTCGAAATTCACGACCTCATCGAGCGCGTCAAAAATGCGGCAGATCACTATTTGAACGCCACGTTGCCGATCGGTGACGGCCAGCAATCGCCCGATGAATTTGCTCGGCAACAATCGGCCAGCACCGGGCTTCCCGAGCACATGGCCAAGGCGAACATGCACAAGAACCATTTTGTGCTGACGCACATGGACCAGATGCTCGACGCTCTCACGCGCGGGCTGCCGCTGGAAATTCTATCCCGCGGTTATGGCATCGAGCACCGCGGCATCGTCGTCAGCTACCAGTGTCAAACTCCCGCACTCGGAATTGTGCTGCCGTCGAACTCACCCGGTGTCCATACACTCTGGCTGCCGGTCATTCCGATGCAAATCGGCTTGGTGTTGAAGCCCGGCCCGCAAGAGCCCTGGACCCCCTATCGCATGACCGCTGCCCTGGTGCAGGCGGGGATTCCGGCGGAGGCGATTGCGATCTATCCCGGCGGAGCGGATGCCGGAGCCGCCGTTCTGGCGAGCTGCGAGCGGAGCATGATCTTTGGCGGCACAGCAACCGTCGAACGATACAAAGGCAATCCCAAAGTCAGTGTCCACGGCCCCGGCTTCAGCAAGATTCTGCTGGGCGATGATGTGGTCGATCGCTGGGAAGAGTATCTCGATGTGATGGTCGAAAGCGTCTTCATCAACAGCGGCCGCGGCTGCATCAACTGCTCCGGCATTTGGGCCTCGCGGCATACGAAAGAAATTGCCAAAGCCATTGCCGAGCGTATCGGGCCCGTCGAGCCGAAACCGCCGCAAGACCCGACGGCCGCTCTGGCGGCGTTCACCGTGCCCGGTCAGGCCGCCGCCGTTTGGAAGAGCATTGAAGCCGATTTGAAAGAGGCCGGTGTCGAACACGTGACAGAATGTTATGGTCCACGTCTGGTCGAACTCGAGCGATGTGCTTACCTCCGCCCAACCGTGCTGCACTGTGAATCGCCGTCGGCCGCCGCCGCGAAGAAAGAATTCATGTTCCCGTTTGTTGGCGTCGTGAAGTGTCCGCAGGATAAAATGATCGATTCGATCGGCCAAACGCTCGTCGGCACCGCCATTACTAACAATCGGCAATGGCAGCGCGAGCTCACGGATGCCACGAATATCGATCGCCTCAACATCGGACCGATACCCACCACAAAGCTCGACTGGCTTCAGCCGCACGAAGGCAACATCGTCGATTTCCTGTTCCGCGCCCGGGCATACCAGTTGCCGAAGGAAATGATTGGCACCGGGGCTTGAGCCGAAAGTTCGCGCTTCTCTTGAATGACACCGTTTGATTTTCATCCTCGTACGCGGATCGTCTTTGGGCCCGGCAAAGTCGCTGAACTCGGCGGCTTGGCCGGCGAGCTTGGGGCCCGGCGAGCATTGGTCGTGAGCGATAATGGCATTGTCCGCGCGGGGCACACTGCGCGCGGCATCGCCAGCCTGAACGCTGCCGGCATTGAAACGCAGTTGTTCGATGGTGTCGGCGAGAATCCAACGACCGAGCATGTTGCCGCGGGTCTAAAGATCGCCCGTCGCTTCGAGCCCGAGTTGCTCGTCGGCCTAGGCGGCGGCAGCTCGATGGATTGCGCCAAAGGCATCAATTTCCTTTACACAAACGGCGGCCAGATCGCCGACTATTGGGGCATCGGGAAAGCTACGAAGCCGATGCTGCCCATGATTGCCGTGCCCACCACTGCCGGCACCGGCAGCGAAACGCAATCGTTTGCTCTCATTAGCGACGCACAGACGCACGTAAAAATGGCTTGCGGCGACAAAAAGGCGACCTTTCGCGTCGCCCTATTGGACCCCGAGCTCACGCTGACACAGCCGCCCCGCATCACGGCGCTGACGGGCATCGACGCGATCGCTCACGCGCTGGAGAGCTATGTCTGTCGCACACGAAATCCAGCTTCCATGGCGTTTAGTCGTGAGGCCTGGCTGCTTCTGGGCGCTAACTTCAAACATGTCTTGGAAAATCCGGCCGACATCGAAGCCCGTGGCGGAATGCAGCTCGGGGCATGCTTCGCTGGCCTCGCGATCGAAAACAGCATGCTCGGTGCCGCCCACGCACTTGCCAATCCGCTGACGGCCGAATTCGATGTTCCACATGGCCAGGCTGTCGGCCTGATGCTTCCGCATGTGATCCGCTTCAATGGCGCGGAAGTCGGCAGCTGGTACTTTGAGCTTTTGGAATGTACTGCCGGTGCTTTCCAGCACAGTGGGATCCGAAGCTTGGAATTCACGTGACTTGAAGTCGCGGC